>Ga0228652_1000007_pt1 | contig 497516 bp, 470 predicted proteins | sample 64DmetaG_FD_183030 | JGI IMG/M metagenome (GOLD analysis project Ga0228652, IMG submission 183030) | Seawater microbial communities from Monterey Bay, California, United States - 64D | ecosystem: Environmental > Aquatic > Marine > Coastal | place: USA: California | collected 2016-10-05
CGCCGCGGGAGCCGTGCTGACGGCGACGTCGGCAGCCGCCAGATCGAGTGTGGTCTTGACCTGGCTGGTGGGCGGTAACAGGTAATTAGGTTGCTGCACCATGCCGATGGCTGCGGCGGCGCCAAACAATCCCAGCGCAGCGACGATAGCCACACGGCCCCAGCCCGGACGACGTGGGCGCGCAGCATGTTGGGAGGCAGCTAGAGCGGCGGTGGAGTCGGTTGGTTCGGAGATCCCGCGAGTCATCGTTTTGGCATACCTGAATCTGATGGCCGAAGCTGGCGTGTGGCTACTACTTATGTTGCGCGGATGCAACATAGCCGCTTGCTATGATTGAGGCTGTATCCTATCCGATTTACCAAGTGTAAAAAAGGGATTTTTGGCCGATATTTAGTAATAATTATGGCCACGATGGCACTTTTTACACGCTATACGGGCGTTTTGCCCGGGAAATGGCCTCTCTCATGTCGCAGTCAGATTTACACGTCACCCCCGAAATTCAAGCCGATCTGGATGTAGCGAAGCGCGGATGCGACGAGTTGTTAGTCGAATCCGAACTGGCTGCAAAGTTGGCGCGAAGCCGTGCGACCGGCGTGCCGTTGCGCATCAAACTGGGGCTGGATCCCACCGCGCCCGACATCCACCTCGGTCACACCGTGGTGCTGAACAAAATGCGTCAGTTGCAGGATCTGGGCCACACGGTCATTTTTCTGATTGGCGACTTCACCTCGATGATTGGCGATCCCAGCGGTCGCAACGCGACGCGTCCGCCGCTCACTCGCGAGCAGGTCACCGCCAACGCCGAAACCTATTACGCTCAGGCCAGCCTGGTGCTTGATGGTGCGCGCACCGAAATTCGCTACAACTCGGAGTGGTGCGATCCGCTCGGGTCGCGCGGCCTGATTCAATTGGCGTCGCGCTACACCGTGGCACGCATGATGGAGCGCGACGATTTCACCAAGCGCTTCAAGGGCGGTGTGCCGATTTCGGTACACGAGTTCTTGTACCCGCTGTTGCAAGGCTACGACTCGGTTGCTTTGAAGTCGGACCTGGAGCTGGGCGGCACCGACCAGAAGTTCAATCTGTTGGTGGGTCGCGAGCTGCAAAAAGAATACGAGCAGACGCCTCAATGCGTGCTGACCATGCCCTTGCTGGAAGGGCTGGACGGCGTCGAGAAGATGTCCAAGTCCAAGGGCAATTACATCGGCATTTCAGAGTCGCCCGACAGCATGTTCGGTAAGTTGATGTCGGTCTCGGATACATTGATGTGGCGTTATTTCACATTACTGTCGTTCCGCTCGCTGGCAGAAATCGAAGCCTTGCGTGTTGAAACCGAGAACGACCGCAATCCGCGTGATGCCAAAGTCATGCTGGCGCAGGAAATCATCACGCGCTTCCATAGCGCACGCGATGCCGAGGACGCATTGGCGCGCTTCGAGGCTCGCTTCCGTGATGGTGTCCTGCCTGACGATATGCCCGAAGTGCATGTGACGGGTGCGCCCCTGGGAATTTTGAAGTTGCTGCGGGAAGCCGGGCTGGTTACTTCAAGCTCCGATGCACAGCGTAATATCGAGCAAGGCGGGGTCAAAGTGGACGGCCAACGCATCGAGGACAAATCCTTGCAATTGCCTCCCGGCGCGTACGTCATTCAGGTGGGCAAGCGCCGCTTCGCCCGTGTTACCTTGAAGATCTGAAGCACACTGTTTTTGGGAGTTTGCAATGAAGCTGACGACATTGGATTTTGCCGATAATGAGTCCATTCCGGAGCGTTATGCCTTCGCGCGTATCGACCCCGATGCCCACGTGGTCTTAGCCGATAACAGCAATCCGCAGTTTTCGTGGGACGACGTGCCGCAGGGTACTCAATCGTTCGCGCTGATCTGCGTCGATCCCGATGCACCCAGTAGCGGCGAGGACGTCAACCAGGAAGGCCGTGAGGTGCCGGACGATCTGCCGCGCGTCGATTTCTACCATTGGGTGTTGATCGACCTGGCAGGCGACATGCGCGATATCGAAGAGGGTGCGTTTTCCAACGGTATTACGCCGCGCGGCAAAGGCGGGCCCTTGGCCCCGGGCAATGCCCGTCAGGGTTTGAACGATTACACCAGCTGGTTTTCCGCCGATCGCGACATGAACGGCGAGTACTTCGGCTACGATGGCCCATGCCCGCCCTGGAACGATGCGCGCATTCACCGCTACATCTTCACCTTGTATGCGCTGAGCTTGCCGACCTTGGATATCAAGGGCACTTTCACCGCGAAGGATGCGCTGGCTGCCATGCAGGGCAAGGTGCTGGCGCAATCGTCGGTGAGCGGCACCTACACGCTCAACCCGCGCCTGGCGCCGAAGCAGATCGGCACCACTTCGGCCTGATCCTGCGACAGGGCGAGCTGCGCCGCGTTTGCCCGGTCGTGCGCAGCGCGGCGCTGTCGTCATGAAACGCGCTCATCCAAACGATGAGCGCGTTTTGCCTTCTGCATGCCGAGGGCCGCAATTGTTGTTTCGGCAGGACGTTCCTGTCCGTAGGGGCGGGTGGCGGGGCAGGGTGTCAGGGTAAACTACCGCCATTCCCGATTCTCTTTCTTGCTCCAGGATCTGACATGTTCGACCGCTCACGCACGCTTGACCAAGTGGACCCCGCACTTTGGGCCGCCATCCAACAGGAAGACGCCCGTCAAGAGCACCACATCGAGCTCATCGCCTCTGAAAACTACACCAGCCCGGCGGTGATGCAGGCCCAGGGCACGCAACTCACCAACAAATACGCCGAAGGCTATCCATCCAAGCGTTACTACGGTGGCTGCGAACATGTGGACGTGGTCGAGCAACTGGCCATTGATCGCCTGAAGCAGATCTTCGGCGCCGAAGCGGCCAACGTGCAGCCCAACTCGGGTTCGCAAGCCAACCAGGGCGTGTACATGGCCGTGCTGAAGCCGGGCGACACCGTTCTGGGCATGAGCCTGGCCGAAGGGGGGCACTTGACGCACGGTGCGTCGGTCAACGCGTCGGGCAAGCTGTACAACTTCAAGTCCTATGGCCTGGATGCCAACGAAGAGCTGGACTACGCGCAAGTCGAGCAACTGGCCAAGGAACACAAGCCCAAATTGATCGTTGCCGGTGCCTCGGCCTACGCATTGAAGATCGATTTCGAGCGCATGGCCCGCATCGCCCGTGAGAACGGTGCGTTGTTCATGGTCGATATCGCGCACTACGCAGGTCTGGTGGCCGGTGGCGTGTATCCCAACCCCGTGCCGCACGCCGACTTCGTCACCTCGACCACGCACAAGTCGCTGCGCGGCCCCCGTGGTGGCGTCATCATGATGAAGGCCGAACACGAAAAGATCATCAACTCGGCCATCTTCCCGGGTATCCAGGGCGGCCCCTTGATGCACGTCATCGCGGGTAAAGCCGTGGCCTTCAAAGAGGCGCTGGCCCCGGAGTTCAAGGACTATGCCGCGCAAGTGGTGGCCAACGCCAAGGTGCTGGCCGATACGCTGATCGAGCGCGGCCTGCGCATCGTGTCCGGCCGCACCGAAAGCCACGTCATGCTGGTGGACTTGCGTGCCAAGAACATCACCGGCAAAGAGGCCGAGGCGGTGCTGGGCCAGGCGCACATCACCGTCAACAAGAACGCCATCCCCAACGATCCCGAGAAGCCTTTCGTGACCAGTGGCGTGCGTCTGGGTACGCCGGCCATCACCACCCGTGGCTTCAAGGAAGAAGAGACCCGCAAGACCGCGCACCTGATCGCCGACGTGCTGGACAACCCGCATGACGAGGCCAACATCGCCCGGGTGCGCGAACAGGTCAACGCGCTGACGGCCTCCCTGCCGGTCTATCGCTGATCGTTTCAGGTCGATATGCGGCGTGCCGAATCATTTGTTTTCACCTGCTAGGAGCCGCACATGAAATGTCCGTTTTGTGCCCATGGCGACACGCAGGTGGCCGACAGCCGCGTGTCCGAAGAAGGCGACACGATTCGTCGTCGTCGCCGGTGCCTGAGTTGCGATAAGCGCTTCACCACCTACGAGCGTGTCGAACTGAGCATGCCCGTCGTGGTCAAGCGCAACGGCAGCCGCAGCGAATACGACGCCGGCAAGCTGCGCGGCAGCTTGTCGTTGGCGTTGCGCAAACGACCGGTGGGCACCGATGCGGTCGATGCCGCTGTCCAGCGTATCGAGGAAGCCTTGCTGACCAGCGGTCAACGCGAGGTGCCCTCGGCGCACGTGGGCGAGTTGGTGATGACCGAGCTGAAGAAGCTCGACAAGGTCGCCTACGTGCGGTTTGCGTCGGTGTACAAAAGCTTCGAAGACATCGGCGAGTTCGTCGAAGCCATTCGCGAGATGCAGGGCCCCCTGCGCGCCAAGCGGCCGTGACGGCTGCCGACGACCCCCACACCCATTGGATGCGCCAGGCATTGACGCTGGCGGCGTCGGTGTTGTTCACCACCTCGCCGAATCCTCGGGTCGGTTGCGTCATCGTTCGCGATGGCGTCGTGTTGGGACAGGGCGCGACTCAGCCGCCCGGAGGCCCGCATGCCGAGGTGTGTGCCTTGCTCGATGCGGCTGAGCGTCGCATCGACGTTCGTGGAGCCACGGTATATGTCACCTTGGAGCCTTGCAGCCATTACGGTCGCACGCCGCCTTGCGTCAACGCACTGGTCGAGGCGCAAGTCGGTCGAGTCGTCGTGGCCATGGGCGACCCCAATCCACAAGTCGCAGGGCGAGGGTATGCCATTTTGCGCGATGCCGGCATCGAAGTGATACACGGCGTGTGCAGCCGCGAAGCGCTGGCATTGAATGTCGGCTTCGTCGCTCGCATGACCCGGGGCACGCCCTGGGTGTGGGCCAAGATGGCGGCGTCCCTGGATGGGCGCAGTGCCTTGCATAACGGTCGTTCGCAGTGGATTACCGGGCCTGCTGCACGTGCCGACGGTCATCACTGGCGCGCCCGCAGCGACGTGGTGCTGACAGGGATGGGCACCATCGAGAAAGACGATCCGCAACTCAACGTTCGAACCGTGGACACGGCCCGGCAGCCGCGTCGTGCCGTCATCGACGGCACTTTACGGATTCGGTCCGATGCCAGGATCTTCGATGGTCAGGAGGTATGGGTATTCACGGCCGTCGACGCGCCTGCGCGTGCCGCGGCATTGGTGGCAGTGGGCGCGCGAGTGATCGTGCTGCCTGGGGATCGCACCGGGCGGGTCGATCTGGCCAGCGTGTTTCGATGGATGGGCGAACAGGCCGTGAATGAGGTTCACGTCGAGGCCGGTGCCGGGCTGACCGGTGCCTTGGTCGAAGCGCAGTGGGTCGATGAGTTGCTGGTCTACCTCGCACCGGTGTTGCTGGGCGACGCAATCGGCTTGGCCCGGTTGCCGATGCTGGAGCATCTGGACGAGTTGCGCCGCTACGCCTTCCATGACGTGGCGATGGTGGGCGAGGACGTGCGCTTACGGGCCCGGGTGGCACAGACCTGGGACGGTCTAGTAGACTGCGTCGAGTCATATCGCTAGGAGTTCTTCATGTTTACAGGCATCGTTGCCGACGTCGGGCGCATTGTTCAGGTTCGCCCCTTGACTGCCGACGCCGATCAGGGTGGCGTGCGTATCGTTGTCGATACGCAGCGTCTCGATCTGTCGAATGTCGCCATTGGGGATTCCATCGCCATTCAAGGGGCGTGCATGACGGTGGTCGCGCTGGAAGGCAAGCGCTTCGAAGCCGACGTGTCGCGCGAGAGCCTGAGCCTGACGGTTGGCTTGGATCGCGAAGCTGATGTGAACCTAGAGAAAGCCTTGCGCATGGGCGATCCGCTGGGTGGGCACCTGGTGTCCGGCCACGTGGACGGCATGGGCGAGGTGCTGCGGTTCGCCCCCGTGGGCGAGTCGTATGAGTTGGTGGTGCTGGCGCCGCCCGCGCTGGGACGCTATCTGGCCTACAAGGGGTCGGTGGCGATCGACGGCGTGAGCCTGACCGTCAATCGGGTCGAGGACGTCGACGATGGCACCGAGATCAGTATCAACGTCATTCCTCATACCCAGCAAGTGACGACGTTCGGTCGGCTGACGCCGGGCGTACGAGTGAACATCGAGATCGATACGATCGCTCGGTATGTCGATCGCATGGTGCAGGCCAACGGGGCGATCGCGGCGTTATAGAAACACGGGCGCGTCGGCGATCCGATTCCGGTCGTCCTGGGTTTGTACCGCCGGGAGCGCCGCGCGTAAGGTGTCTTCGATACTGCGAATAGCCGTCAGTAATCCAGGCAGATAGGTCCCGCCGCCCCAGGCCCGCTGCAAATCGGCGCATATCTGCTGCCACGTGTCGCCACTTGCCGCGATGCCTCGGTCAGCCACCAGCTCGATGCGATGGTCGCCCAAGGCCACGTACAGCAACACGCCGGTACGCGCAGGCGTGTCCCAGACGCACTCACGTCCAAAAACCTCCAGCGCTCGCGCACGGCTGTCGATATGGCTCAATGGCAGGCGGGTTTCCAGCACCACCATCAGCTCGCCGTCGTGGCCGAGTTCTGCCTCGCGAATCGCGTCCGCCAACTGGGCGACGGCCGACTCGCCGAAGTGCCGTTTGCGTATCCAATGTCCGGCCAATGCGGTCCATCCGCTGGCCGATGCCAACCTACCAGCTACCTGACGCACCGCCGCCTCCACTGCGGCCACCGCCGCCACTGAATCCGCCTGAACTGCTACCGCTCGAACGGCTGCTCGAACTGCCGCTGGACCACCCGCCCGAGCTCGAGCCGATGGTCGAGCCACGCCGCGAGGCGGTCGTGCTTGCGGGTAAATCTGGCAGCGCCGCCCGTACTATCGAGCCCATGAATCCCAGGCCCGCACCCAGTGCGCCGACGAATAGGTTGGGCACCAGCAGATAGCCGATCACCGCGCCGATGATGGCGGCCAACCACGGTGGCAGCGAGATCAGCATCACTGCCCCGAATATCAGATACTCCACCGACACACTGCTCAATAATTCCCATACTGCCTGGGTCACGCCGCTGCTGCGTGACGACGCCGCGGGTGGCGGCAGGGCTTCGCCTCGAATCTGCTTGTCCAGTGCCGTGACGCCCGCCTGTATACCTGCTGCGAAATCGCCGCTTTTGAAATGGGGCGTGATCTGTTCGGCAATGATGCGGGACGCGATGACGTCTGGCACCGCACCCTCCAGCCCATAGCCGACTTCGATGCGCAGCTTGCGATCGGACTTGGCGATCAGCAGCAATACGCCGTCGTCCACTTTTTCCCGACCCAGGCGCCAGGTGTCGAAAGCACGGACGGCGTATTGCTCGATCGGCTCGTCGCCAGTGGTGTCCACCAGTAGCACGGCCAGTTGCGCCCCTTTATCGGTTTCGAGTGCCGTCAGCGTGCGCTCCAGCGCATCGCGCTGGGTCGAGTCGAGCGTCCCGGTCTGGTCGGTGACACGCTGCTGCAATGCGGGGATGGGCTGTAGGCCATCGGCGGGCGCTGCCTGGGCGGTGGCCGATAGCCACGGCAAAAGCATCAGCGCCACGGCCATCAGGATCGTCCAGGCGACGATCGACCCGCGTGGGCGGTTCATCCTCATGGCGAACGCGTTCATCGTGCGGGGGCAGGCGTCGGTGCTGGCGCGGAGGGTGTGGTGGGGGCTGGTGCCTGATTCTGGCCGAAATTAACCGACGGCGCTTTGGAAATGGCCGCTTCATTCTCGACCGAGAAGTTGGCTTTAGGCGAATAGCCGAAGATGCTTGCGGTGATCACGCCCGGAAACTGACGGACCAGCACGTTGTAATGCTGAACCGACTGCACGTAGCGATTGCGTGCCACGGTGATGCGGTTTTCGGTGCCTTCGAGTTGCACCATCAGGTCGCGAAACATACCGTCCGCTTTAAGCGCCGGATAGTTCTCACTGACCACCAGCAGGCGCGACAGTGCCGAACTCATTTCGCTCTGGGCTTGTTGGAAACGCCGCAATTGTTGCGGATCGTCCAGCTGATCTGCCGTGAGTTGTACGGAGCCGACCCGTGAGCGCGCGTTGGTCACGTCGGTGAGTACCTGCTTTTCGTGGCTGGCATAGCCCTGGACCGTGGCGACCAGATTGGGCACGAGATCGGCGCGGCGCTGGTATTGATTGAGGACTTCCGACCAGGCGGCCTTGATCTGTTCGTCGGCGGCCTGCATCGCGTTATAGCCGCAGCCCGATAGGGTGAAACTGGCCAGAACGAGCAGGGCGAACGAGTAGAGACGTTTCATAGTGAGATCACGGGAAGTGGCGTCGATGGGGCAGATTACATCAGGTTTAGATGTCATCCGCTATCTGGGCTTGCCGTATTCGCTATCGACATGGGGGGCCGACGAGTATCGAGGTCGGTACGATCCTGGCGTTGTAATCCCGCCGAGGGGTGGGCGGGCCGGGCGCGACCATGCTAGAATCGCGGACTTGCCTGTGTGGCAATGAGCGACGCTTCGCGTCTGACTCATGCCACGGCAGCCAAATTAGGACAGGTGGCCGAGCGGTTGAAGGCGCACGCCTGGAAAGCGTGTATACGTTTATCGCGTATCGGGGGTTCGAATCCCCCTCTGTCCGCCAAGAATTGTTCCAGGCACGTCCAGGAAAAAGAAAACCCCGTAGACATTTCTCTACGGGGTTTTCTTTTTCCGCCAACTCACAGAAACAACTTGGTCACCGTAATGGTTGCGGCCAGTACGCTGGCGGCGATCAGCATGGGATGCCAGAGGGTTTCTCGCTTAATTTTGCCCGCTTCGACAAGCGCTTTGTTCGACTCCGCGCTTGTCTTGATCATTCCACCCGCCGCTAGCGGGTTTTCCGTTGCTTGGCCGGGCTGTATTTGAACGACGCCAGCACAACGCCGTGATCGTTCGTGCCCAGCCCCTTATGGTCATCGAAGTTCAAATGGTCGTTGTTGATCACTAGGCCATCGAACATCCAAAGCCGTTTGTGGCTGTTGTCGTAGAACTCCTGGCTCACCAGGATGTGGTCCAGCGACTCGCGTAGATCTTGATGAATGTGCGTGTAATACACATCGCGGGTGTCGCGATACTCTTGCAGCGTCTGCGCGGTGTACAGTGCCGTATCGCCCCCGCCCTTGGAGTCGCCCACCAGAAAACGAGGCTGATCCGTCAGGATGTTGGCGGTATTGCTTTGCTGACCGTCGTTGATGTCGCCCAATACGATAACCGGGGTATCCGTATCCTTCATCACATCGTTCAACAGAATACGCAAGGCCGCTGCCTCGGCCGTTCGGCGAATGGTCGATAGGGCCGCACCTATGCCTTCGCGATGCTTGCCGTAAACCGCCTTGTCTTTCTTGTACCAATCTTCTTGATCGATGCGCGTAGGCATTTTCGATTTCAGGTGGCAAACATATACCTTCACTGCCGGGTGTCCCTTGCGCGGACGAATCGCGAAACTCAACACCGGACGCGAGAACCCGGAGATGTTCACGTCGATTTCAGGCGTCTGCGGATCGTCGCCCTGCGAGCGTAGGATGAATGCGTCGGGAAACTCGCCGACCCATTCGGCCGGACCGGTCAACAAGCCCTTGCGCACCAATGCGGCGCAAACGATTTTGGATCCGTCGGCGTCGTCGGGCACGACCATGTCATACTCGGATTCCAAGCCCGAAGCCGTCAACACGTTGGCCAATGCGTCGGGGTGCCAAAGCTCCTGAAATCCGCATACGTCGGCTTGCAGCACCTGCAACTGACTGACCGTCCACGCGATTTTTCGGTCGTATTCCTCCTGGCTCCAACCCTTCTTGTTCGTGTACATGGCCGCGCCGGGCCAGTTCAGGTTGTACAAGTTGAAAGTCGCGATGCTCAGGCGAGGCATTTTCATGGCGTTCTCCAAAGGGGCTTGCAGCCCACTCTAGTGGCCGATCATGGCAATGAAATGAAAATAGGCCGCACGGTGAGAAGGGGCGCAACACCGGCTATGCTTGTGCGGACTCTCCATTTCACTTTTACCGATGCCGTCCGCACCTCGCCAATCCGTCCCGTCTGCATATTCCGACGCCGCCCAGACCGAGCGTTCTCGTTCCGACGCATCCAGCACCGACCAGGCCGAAATTTCTCGTTCCGAAACATCTGACGCTGAACCGTCCGATTTCGGCCAGCCGCGTCTGCATAAGACTCGCGACGCCCTTACGCTTCAGTTCGCCGGCTTCCCCGCGGTGCAAAGCAGTATGTCCCTACTCAATCCGAATTCGCTCGACCTCGAATACACGCGACTGATGATGGGCTTTCTGCTGTTCAACAACGCACCCGCGCACATCGTGATGATCGGTTTGGGTGGCGGATCTCTGCCTGAGTTCTGCCATCGCTATCTGCCTGAGGCCACGATCGAGGTGATCGAGATCGATCCGCAGGTGATCGCCCTGCGCGACGCGTTTCAGGTGCCCGCCGACGATGCCCGCTTCATGGTGATCGAGGCCGATGGGCGAAATTATGTGAATGCGATCGCGAACGCTGTCGACGTGCTGTTGGTCGATGCGTATGACGGCTACGGCATGCCGCTCGATCTTTGCGAGCTGGAGTTTTTTCAAGACTGTGATGCAGCGTTGTCGAACGATGGAATGTTGGTCGTCAATCTGCATCTGGAAAGCGAAAGCTATCCGATTTGCCTAGCGCATCTGCGTGAAACGTTCGGCGCGGGATTATTCGAAGTCGTGGACGACGACATGACCAACAGCATTGTCTTCGCATGCAAAGACGATCGGTTCGAGCAGACCGACCTGCGCGCGGCTATGCGTAAGCCCGCACATATCGCCAAGGATGCCTGGCCCCAGTTGCTGCCGACGTTTCAGGTGATCGAGGCCACGCAAACCCTACGTTGAACCCGGCGCCTCTTAAGGATTTTCTGTAGTGATCGCGTTGATCGACGGGATTCTCGAACGAAGAAGCGTTTTTAGCCGTAAAAAAACCTACAAAACGCAGGCGTTCAGTACAGTTGGGTCTTGTTATCGTCCGACGTCGGGAACGCTTATGACGCTTACTGTGTTGATCGTTATTGTGGCGATTGCCACGCTTTTTTTGGCTTTGAGATGGCATCGAACCAGTCGGGTCTTATACGGTGTATCGCTTGTCCTTTTCCTCGCGATCGGTGGTGGGTGGGTGCCGCAATGGCTGCTTCAGAATTTGCAGTCGCACTACTCGGCAAATGCCTCGATCGAATGGGGTGACAAGGATGCCATCGTGCTGCTGGGTGCCGGAACCGCGAGAATCCCTCAATCCGATGGCGTCGAGCCTGGTATGTTCGCCTATGCCCGCATTTTGGGAGCAGGAGAGCTTTACCAGGACTGCCGCAAATCAACGACACATTGCACGATCATCGTCAGTGGGGGGGACTCGGTACGGCACGGTGTGTCGGAAGCCGCGGTCTATCGGGATGTGCTGGTTCGTCTCGGCGTACCGAATGACGACATCGTCGTCGAATCGAAGAGCCTGAACACTTACCAGAACGCTCAGCTGACCAGCGAAATTTTGAAGGCGTATGTAGGGGGGCGCGTGTTGTTGGTGTCGTCCGGTTTTCACTTGCGGCGTAGCGCATTGTACTTCGAACATTTCGGCGTGACGACGACGCCAGTGCGGGCAGACTACTTGGACGCCAAGCACACAGTGCTGCCCAGTGCATATAACTTTACGGTGATGGATGTCGCGCTCAACGAGTACATCGGCATTCTTCGCTACCGTGCTTACAACCGGCTCGGTTGGAACTCCCGCCGAAAAGTGCCCCCTGGATTAATCCAGTAAGGGATCGCCAGTGAGGCGGGCCGATCGGGTATGTGCCCATCGGCGATAAAGCGGCCTGCGCGACTCGCCAAACGGGGAAAAGGGCAGGTCGTTATCGACCGGAACTCTGGCGCAGTCGCGCCGCTGCGGCTTTGTTCAGTCGGCGTGCCTCTTCTTCAGCAAACTGTTCTTCGTCGGGTTCGTATGATCCCTCGTACATGCAGGCGCTGCGGCTCCACTTGCACTCGTTGCTACGCCCGGCGGCGGCGTCGCCACTGCCGCCCCATGAGCAGCCTGAAACTATCGCGCCGGTGGCCATGACGGTTGCAACTCGGCCAAACATTGAATTGAACATCTTCACTACGCCTGAAAGAAGAACTGTTCCATTCTAGTTCACTCGACCGAACGGCTAGCCGGGCCTTCTCAGCGTCGGCATTCTCGCGCAAAATGGGGCTTCCTTATAGGCGTACGCCCATGTACATACCTCCGCATTTCGATATGCCCAGTACCGAGACGATGCACGACGTCATCGTTCAGAACCCATTTGGCACACTGGTTACCCACGGCGCCCATGGCCTGGATGCCAACCATTTGCCTTTTGAACTGCATCCGACAGCCGGAACCTGTGGCGTTTTGCACGCGCACGTCGCTCGCAATAATCCGGTTTGGCAGAACATCGAGAATGGTGATGCGGTAATGGCCATCTTCCGTGCTGGCGACGCCTATATCTCACCGCAGTGGTATCCCAGCAAGCAAGAGACGCATAAACAGGTGCCTACCTGGAACTACATCGTGGTTCATGCACATGGCAAGATCACCGTTCGCGACGATGAGCGTTATGTGCGCGGAGTGGTGGCCAGATTGACTCGCAAGCACGAGGCAGGCGAGCCCACGCCCTGGAAGATGACCGACGCACCCGCCGACTTCACCGACATGCTGTTGCAAGCCATCGTGGGCATCGAAATCGAGATCACGCGGCTGGAAGGCAAGGCGAAACTCAGTCAGAACAAAGACGGGCGCGACATCAGACATGCCGGCGAGACCTTGAAGTCTCGCGGGCATCTATACCTTGGCGATGCCATGCTTGCCTGTGCAGACGCAAAGCGCTAGGGCGAGTACACCGCAACTGATCAATACGGTGTCCAGACGTTGGCTCCAACCTGCCAAGAGGAGTCCGAGCGCCAACATGATGTAGTACAGCATCCCGAGTAACGCGCCGGCCGTACCTACCCGATCGGAGTAGCGAGCCAGCGCGCCCGCCAGTATGTTGGGAATCGCGAGCCCGTAGGCGACTACGACCAATGCCACAGGGAAAACAAATACCCAGACGTGAGCGAGTGCAGCGACCAGAAGCCCGCCAAACAACGCCAGACCGGCGGCGAGCGCGACAATGCGTGTCGACGCCCACCCCCGTTTCAGCAAGCTCTTGTTGAGCCAGGATCCAACGCCGACGCCTAAGGCGAGAAGCAGTCCGCTGTATCCGAACGCTTCGGACGACAAGCCCAACTGCTCGAAACGAAAAGGAGCCAGTTGGTAATAGCTGAACAGACACACATTGAATATTGCGATCAACAGCGCCGTTCGCCAAATCCCGCTGTCGCGCAGCATGATCAGTGCAGTTTCCATCAGCGTGGCTGCTTTTACATTTGTTGGGCGAGTCTCTGGTAGCCTGATTGCCGACCAGACAAGCAGAACAAGGGCCAGGGCCGCCAAGCCCGCGAAGACGCCTCGATAGCCCCAGTTGCCCGTCAAAAGGGCGCCAGCGAGCATACCCAAGGCCGGGCTGATCGCCATGGCAACGCCCATCACGGAGAATACCTGGGCGAGTCGATCGCCTTTGTAGATGTCCCGTATGACGGTCTGGGTGCCCACCGAGCCGACTGCGGCACCGAACGCCGCTAGCATCCGGGCACCCAGCAGCACAGCGAACGACGTACCGAACAGCGCGATCAGAGAGGCCACGCCATAAAGAACAAGTCCCGCAAGGATGGTGGGCCGTCTACCAGCGGTATCGCATAAGCGGCCCCAGAACACCACGCCGACCGCGAAAGCGAAAAAGTACAGCGAGAGGGTCAACGCAGCTTGCTCTGCGTCGATGCCGAACCCTGTAGCGATATCCGGCAGCGCCGGGCTGTAGATCGTTTCCACAATCTGCGGAAACATAATTAACGCGATGGGTAGAGCAAGACCGAGTGATGGCGATTTCATGATTCTTCTTTTTCGAATGTGATAGTGCTCGCAGCTTAGCGTTGCCCCTCGCAAGCGCATTACACAGAAAAAGACAATACATAGATCAAATAGGACAATCTATGGCCTGGGTGAGTACCGAAACCGATTTCGATCCGGATGCCTTGGGTTTACCTGTGGTGGGCATTGCCGCCGATTTCGGACGCCAGGGTGCGGGCGAACACCACCACTCGATGGGGCAATTGCTATTTACCCAGATCGGCTGCGTCAGTATCAGTTTGCATGGGCAGCGCTGCATGCTCCCCCCCGGGCGGGTGGTATGGATCCCGCCCTATACCGCGCACCGAGCTGAAATGAAAGGTGTGGTGGGTTATCGATCGATCTATTTGAACGCCGACGCGTTCCCGACGTTGCCGCGAAACGTCGCGGTGTTCGAGACGACGGAGCTGCTGCGCGCGGCGATGGAAAGAGTCGCTCGAGCCGCATTCGATACTGATTGGAAAAGCGGGAAGTCGGCCGCTATCTTGACGGTGTGTCTGAATGAAATCGATTCTGCGCAGCAGGCCCCCACGGTGCTGCAATGGCCGGTCGATCGTCGCTTGCGGTGCGCGCTGACCGACGATTTGCCGCCCGCGTTGAACGTGCTGGCAAAGGGCGTGGGGGCGAGCGAGAAGACCATAGGCCGCATTTTCTTGAGAGAAACGGGTTTGAGCTATCGGCAGTGGCGGCAGCAATGGCGCTTGTTGAAATCCATCGAGTTACTCACGAAATATCCGATGCTGACCCCGGTGACGCAGGCGCTGGGTTTCTCCAGCGACAGCGCGTTCATCGCTTTCTTCAGGAAGATGACCGGCCATGCGCCCAAGCAATACATGAGCTTGTCGAACCGCCCAGCGAGCGGCTCGGAGAGTGTGAATTAGTTGCCGCACCCATCTCATGCGATTCGGGCAAGTGCCCCCGCACAGCACGCCCCAGAATGAACTACCCCCCGAAAGCTGGACGTTGATCCAAGCTTCGGGGGGTATGGCATCCTGGTGACGGGTGTCGGCCAGCCAGGCTGGCGACAGCTCGGACGCGGTAAACCTTAGTCTTGACGCGAGGTCACTTCCATCAAGTGGTAGCCGAACTGCGTCTTCACGGGGCCTTGCACCACGCCGACAGGCGCGCTGAACACCACGGTATCGAATTCCTTGACCATTTGGCCCGGGCCAAACGTACCCAGCGCGCCGCCGTCACGGCTGGAGGGGCAGCTCGAATTTTCTTTGGCGACTTGTGCGAAGTCGGCACCGCCTTCGATCGCGGTCTTCAGTTCATTGCATTTGGCTTCGGACGAAACCAGGATGTGGCGGGCAGAGGCTTGAGCCATGGACATACTCCTTTGATTAATGCATTAGGTTAGCGCACCTGACGCGGGCGTGCAGGGCGGCCGGATGTGCGGCCATTTCCTGCACGCCGTAGGCGTCTGGCTTATCGAGCGATGAATTCCGGCATGCTGTGCAACGGCATGCGCGAGGGTTGATGGATGCCCGGGACAGTAACGATCCGCTCGGTCGATTCGGCGTTGCGTTGTGCGATAAGCAACTGAGAGCGGGTCGGCACTTCGATCATGCCCTCGCGCGGGCTCGCCGTGGATACCTCGACGAAAACCGGCAAGCTACTGTTCAATGATCGCGAGATGTCGGAACCAAGCGGCGCTCGAGCCAGTTCCTGCTGCCTCGATGGCGTCGGTGGGTTTTCTTCCGGTGTCGGCAAGGCGGGCGGGTTTGGCAGTACGACCACCGGCGGAACTGGCGCGGGCGGTTCTATGACAGGTGGCAGCGCGGCGACGTTCAACACGCCATCCCGATATTGGATGTCGTAGTTGTCCGAGATCAGGCCACTCGCAGCGATGCTGTATCGACCTGCCTCGCGTGCACCCTGGGCGGTTCCGCCATAGGCGAGCAGGCCGGTCAAGGCTGACGCGGACTCTCCGTTGACGAAGCCGTCATAGCGCACGCCATTGCCACCACTGTAGGCGGTGCCAGCCATGTGCTCGGCGTCGTTCGCCGTCACTTGCAAGGCTTTGCGATTGACGACCCACTGGCCCTGTCCAATCGAGACGATTTCGTAGTTGCTGGCGTCGTCCAACTGACCTTCGACGGTCAGCGTGTGCGTGCCAGCACGGGTGGTGTTGTCGATGCCGAAGCTATTGCTCAGGCCCGTCAGCACCGATTCATCCTGCCCGTTTACCAATCCCTCGACAGTGAAGCCGGGGTTGTTCGCCACGGCATCGCCATAGGTCGATTGACCACCATTTGCAGCGACCGAGATCTGCTTGCGGTTGACGAGCCAACTGCCGTCTTGGCGACCCACGATTTCGTAGTTGCTGGCATCGTCCAACTGGCCTTCTACAGTCAGCGTGTGCGTGCCAGCACGGGTGGTGTTGTCGATGCCGAAGCTATTGCTCAGGCCCGTCAAGACCGATGCATCCTGTCCATTCACCAATCCCTCGACAGTGAAGCCAGGATTGTTCGCCACGACATCGCCGTAGGTCGATTGACCCCCAACGGCAGCGACCGAGATCTGCTTGCGGTTGACGAGCCAACTGCCATCCTGGCGACCCACGATTTCGTAGTTGCTGGCGTCGTCCAATTGGCCATCGACGGTCAGCGTGTGCGTGCCAGCACGGGTGGTGTTGTCGATGCCGAAGCTATTGCTCAGGCCCGTCAGCACCGATGCATCCTGCCCGTTCACCAATCCCTCGACAGTGAAGCCAGGATTGTTCGCCACGACATCGCCGTAGGTCGAATGACCCCCAACGGCAGCGACCGAGATCTGTTTGCGATTGACGGTCCACGTGCCGATATCGCGGCCAATCACTTCGTAGTTCGAGTCGGCCAGCAGGTCACCCGAGACGGTCAATCGATGTGTGCCTGCGTGAGTGGTCGCATCGATGCCGAAGCTATTGCTCAGGCCGGTCAGCACCGAGACGTCTTGCCCGTTGACCAAGCCTTCAGCGCTGATCCCCGGGTTGTTGATCGAGCGGTCGCCATAGGTCGACTCTCCGCCCTCGGCCGACACGACAATCTGCTTGCGCTTGACATTCCATTGGCCCAAATCGCGGCTGGAAATGGTGTAGTTGCCGTTAGTGAGCGTGCCCGTAACTGACGTGTCGTACTGACCCGCGCCGGTCTCGTTGTCGATGGGTGTGCCTGCGCTCAACCCCGTGAGCACGTTCAGATCTTGTCCGGCCACCAAGCCATTGGCCATGAATCCTACGCCGAAGCCGCTGGCATCACCATACGTCGACTCGCCGGTCGTGCCTCCGACCGTAATGCTCTTGGGCGTAATGGTGTAGGTGCCTGCACTTTGCACCAGATCGTAGCCCGACAGACCTTGCTTGAGCACCACCCTCAAGTCGTAAGCACCGGCATCGCTACCCGCCAGACTCTGGAACGCCGCCGTGCCATTGGCTTTGGGATTGGCGATAACGTAGCTGCTTTCTCCTTCGATGGTGTTCGTGCCGTCGTAGACTTTGCTGCCGTCGTTCACGATGGCGAACGTATTTTTCAGAAATCCGCGCAGCAGCGGACCGCCCTGGCCATCGATCGTGCGCCACGTCGTCGCGGTGCCCCCCACCGAACTGACATCCCAGTTGGCAAACGTAGCGGCCTGACTCAATTCGGCATGCGTCTTGCCGAGACCCAGGTAGGACAGTTGTTGCCCCACCGGCCTGTACGCATTGCCTTGCGCATCGGTGTTGGCGTAGTAGGACTCGAGGATCGTGCCGCCGACGTTTCGACCGACAAGATAGCCGACGTTGCCCGAGTTGGATGACGTGTTGACGTAGGCGGTGGTGTAAGACTGGTCGATCACGCCACCGTCGTACTGTTCGCCGACCAGACCACCGACGAACCATAGGTTGGCGTTGACCGATCCTTGCGAAAACGACCGGCTGATCGTGCCGTAGTTCTGACCGACCAACCCGCCCGCGCGTTCGATGGCATGGACGTCCAGCCCGGAATAAGACTCGCTTATGTCGCCCCGGTTGCGACCCACCAGCGCGCCGACGACCGCGCTGCCCTTGACGCGCCCCCCCTCTAAACCGATGCGACGCACGACGGCGTCGGACGTGGTCGCGCCGATCAGGCCGACGTGAGCCGTATCGCGGTCGATGGTCAAGCCGCGCACCACGTGATAGTTGCCGTCCAGGACGCCCGAGAACTCGGTGTTCACACCGTTGCCCAAGGGCAGGAAACCATTGGCGCTCCACATGCTGCCGCGGCCTGCCGTAACGCCTGTTGCGCTGGCGTCGATGTCGTTCGCCAAGGTGTAGGCGGCTGTGAGATCCAATCCGACAAGCTGCAACTGGTGCGCGTTGTGAATTCTGGTGTTGTATTCGCTATACAGGAAGGGCCGGGTGGATCCTTCGAACATGACCCACTGTTTGACGCCGTCGGCATCGGTTGCCACCCAGACGCCAGAGCCGAGGGCGGTTTGAGACCAGGTGCCCAAGTTACCGTAGACCGTATGCGATAGATGTTGGTTGTTCACATTGGCCGCAGCTGTCGATGCAGGTGCCTGCATCAAGCCGGTATCGAGTGAAGCGCCTGACTGCGTGCTGCTCCAATAGACTGCCTGACCCAGGGAGGAGTTGCTCCTGAGGCTGCCCGCAACGCCGCCAACCATCTCGTTGCCCACGACGACGTTGGATGCGTGGGCGTTGTCAATCGAACTCGCTTGCGCCCGGCCTACCAATCCGCCGATTTCTCCGGTTCCCCTGACGGTGCCCGCAGCGTAGGCGTGGCGCATCGAGGATCGAGTCATGACGCCGATCAACCCGCCGAGAGTCTCTCTGCCTTCGACGATTCCGTCCATGTGAACGTGGTCGACCGTCGTTTCGTAAAGCTCACCGACCAGACCGCCCACGGCGCCATTAGGCGAGGACACGCGTCCGTGAACATAGCTGTTGCTCAGTGTGCCAATCAGCGTACCCGCCAAGCCACCGACAAAGCTGCCACCCCGGATGTCGGCGCCAATCAGTCCGATGTTTCGGATTGACGATGTTCGCCCACCACTGCCGATCAGACCGACACGGGCGTGTGTCGAGTTGATATACAGATCGCGCACCACGTTGCCACGTCCATCCAGCACGCCGGTGTATTGGTGGATCTGGCTGCCAATGGGAACGAAGCCCTGGCTCGACCACATACCGCTGCCGCTGCCGCTGCCGCTGCTTCGCGTCGCGCTGGCGTCGATGTCGTTGGCCAAGGTGTAATTGGCGCCAAGCGCCGCCGCCATCAGTTGCAGCTGATGAGCATTACGGATCGTATCGCTGTGCTCGCGATACAGAAATGGGCGCGTTGCGCCGTCGAACATGACCCAGGCCCGGCCCGCCCCGTCACTGGCGATCCACACACCCGTTCCGGGAGCGGTTTCCTGCCACGTGCCGAGGTGCTGGTAGCCGCTACGCGCGTAGCGGTTGGCATCGGTCAACGACAAGATGTTGGACACGTTCGTTGCCCTCAAATTGCCCACGGCCATCGCTTGGCCGGTCGTCTGGGCGTCCCAGTACGACGAGGCGAGCGTCGCGTTGATCCCAGTCGATCCGATCAGTCCACCGACCGTCCTTTGCCCGACGACCTTGCCGCTGGCCCAGGCTGCGCTCAGCGTGGCGTTGCCCATTTCCCCGATCAGCCCCCCGACAATGGAGCGACCCATCACCGTTCCGTTGGCGTAAGCGCGCGTAACTCCGCCATTGCTTATTAGTCCGATCAGCCCGCCAACATAATGGTCGCCCAGCACATCGGCGCTCGAGTAGACATCGCGGACAGAGCCCCCCAACATTTCACCTACGGCGCCGCCAACGAAAGTGCTTCCCCGGACTGTGCCGCTCGAATAGCTGTCCTCGAGCGTGCTTTCCAATAGAAGACCGATCAATCCACCAACGGCGCGGGTGCTGGCTTGCACATCGCCCAGGGAATGACTCGTCGTGACGTTGACATGTTGCGTGAGACCTGCCAGACCGCCCACTTGGAGTAACCCCGCAACGCTATTGTTGGTCCAACTACCGCTAATGCGACCGTTGATCTGCATGCCGACCAAACCGCCCGCGTTAGCCTCACCCCTCACGTTGCCCGTCGCGTGGCTATTCGTGATTGATCCGTTGCTGCTATGGCCGACTAAGCCTCCCGTATTGTTTGACCCGAGGACAGCGGCGCTGGCGCTCGAGTCGATCAGCTGCGAGTTGTTGGTCATTATGCCGACCATGCCGCCCGTGCCGCTGCCCGTCGCTGTGATAGATCCGGCGGTATGAACGTTGGTGATCGTGCCAGCATGATTGCCGACCAACGCACCGGTCCCTTGATTAATGTTGCGACCGCTGACGGAGACGTTGGTCAGCCGCAGATCGCGCAGCAGGCTGGATGATCCGGTGTAACCAAATAGGCCAACCGCGTTGTTTTCGTTGCCTTGTTGGATGGTCAGATTGGAAACGGTATTGCCCAAACCGGCCAGCGTGCCGTCGAACGGGCGAAGGGTGGTCAGGCCGGCGAGCGCGAGAGTGTAAGTGGTGCCTGCGGCGTCGATGTCATGGGCCAGCGCGTAGCGGCCACCGGCATCCGGATTGATCGCCCGGAAGCCCGCCATGTCCCGAATCAGGGTGTAGCTTTCACCATTGATCGACAATTCTGTTGCTGCGCCCTTGAGCGCAATGGGTGCGTTGACGACGTAGTTCGAGTTCGCGGCCGGCGTGGTGACACCATTGCGGTTCGCACCGCCATGATTGATGCTTACGCTTGCCTTTGCAGCCCTGGCAGTGATTGGCGCGTCAATGACGACGTTGCCTTGCGCGTATAGATTCAACGCGGTGTCGGCATTCCAAGTGATGGCGCTGTCGATCTTGATGTCGCCGTTACCCGTTCCGCCTGCGACCGTTTCCAGCGATACGCTAGTCGTGTTCAACAAGGATTGCAGCTTGCTTGAAGAGAGCCCGCTGCCATTGGGTTGCGTCGTGCCGGCACCGATGGCAATTTGTGGGGCCGCCAGTGTCCAGTTGCCGGCACGCGCGTCAAGGAGCCCGCGAGTGTCGATGCTGGCCGAGTTCAGCACGGCGACCGTTGCCCCCCGGGTGTCGATCTCGCCACCGTCCACCCCGCTCGCCCTCGAAGATACGCGCAGCACGCCGTCGACTTCGACTCGGCCATTACGGTTGGTGTCTGCCACCAACAGAATGCGGCCTTTGGACGCTGCCACGGATTGCGCCTCGAGTATGCCTGAGTTGCTGACGACGGCCGAGGCCAAGGCATTGGCGCCTTGGGCAGTCAACACGATCTGCCCGCCTTCGGTCGAGATCGTTCCGGTATTACGGATGAGCGTGCTGATTTCAGCCGCATCGACCGCGACCCTCAAGCGGCCATTGGCGCCGGCAGTGAGTTCGACGGTCTGACCGGCTGCCAGCACGACGTCGCCGCCTTCTTGGGTCCCCGCTCGACTACGCGTGGTGATGTAGCCTTCGTTGCTGACCTTCGCGCCGATCAGGGCGACTTTGCCGCCCTGATCGGCGGTCAGGTCGCCGCGATTGACGATTTCTCCCGTGTCCGCGCCTTGTATAAACCGGTCGCGGCCTGCCATGAAGTCCGCGTCGGTCATCTCTAGCGTCGAGGCAACGAGGCTGCCGACGTTGACCTGTGCTGTGTGGCCAAACAGGATGCCCGCGCCGTTGACGAGATAGACTTGGCCGTTGGCGTTCAAGCGGCCCATGATCTGACTGGCCTGGTTGCTGACGACGCGGTTCAATGTGGCCGCTTGAGTGGACGGCTGCCGGAACGTCACGCTCACGTCACGACCGATGTTGAACGACTGCCACTCGATGATCGCACGATCGCTCGTCTGGTCCACAGTCAGGCCGCTGGCCGTGGCGCTCCCGATCACAACGTCGCCCGATGTCACCGTTCCGTTCGTGGGCAACGCATTTGTAGCTTGAGCATAGGCATTGCCAGCAACCGTGCCAAGCAGACCGGCCAGCCATAGCGACCGACTCAGTGCTGACAGATGGCCTCGTCGCCCCAGGCGCGCAATGCCCGTTATCGCTTCGGCCGGTGTGACGCCGACCGTGCCCGACCGCTTGCCTTGACCCCGTGCTGTCTCTGGCGCGACCTGCCAGGCGTGACGCACCCGATTCCAGACCAGACGATAAATACGATTGATGCTTGCGTGCTTTTTCATGTTGGGTTCTCTCGTACGATCGCTTTAGAACACTTGGCTCAAGTTGATCCAAACCTGGGGGCGTTCGCGGCTGCCGTCCTGGTTGAGGTCTGTTCGGTTGCTGCCGGCATTACCACCCAGGGGTACGGCCACGATGGCTTCGATTGCGAAGCCCACGGGGTGACGCCAGTTCATGCCCAGGCCCGCCGAATACAGCGCATAGTTGTTGCGTTGTGAACCCGATGCGTTCCAGCCGGTCCAGGTGTTCTTGCGCTGACGTACCAGGCCCGCGTCCGCGAACACGAAGCCGTCCAGGTTGTTGATGCCAGTCCATGGCATGAGGCTGTGCAGTTCGAGTTGCAGCACCGCACCCATATCGCCGGTGCCCTCGTTCTGCGGATATCCGCGTACGCCAAAGGGGCCGCCCAACGAAAACTGTTGCGACGACTCCAGGTTGTCACCCGTGACCTGCGCATTGAGGCGGGCGCGCGCATAGGTGCCCGCGGCGATGACCTGATCGCGCTGCAAGTCAGTGCTCAATCGAGCGAATCCGCCATCGACCTTTGCCGTGACGGCGTCCTGTCTACGCTCGGGCGCATGGCGCAGATCGGCCTCGCCACCGATCAATTCGACGCGCCAGCGCGTTTGTCCGCCGCGCCCCCATGCATCTTGCGCGTCGCCGTACAGGCTGAGGCCGTAGCTGTTCACCTCGCGCTCTCGCAGGGTGAAACCGAGCGCCTCGTCGAAGGTCCTGCGACGCGAATAGTCGAGGCTGACCCAGATATTGCGGTCGGTGGCGCGTACCAGTGGATAGCTCAAGCCCGCACGCAGCGATCGTGCCTTGCCTTTGACGTCCAGATCCTCGAAGTCCTTGCCCAGCCGATAGTGGAGTTGATTGACATCGACCCGCGCGCGCAGGCCACTCGTACCCAAGGGAAAGCTGTAGCCAGCACCCTGATAATCCATGCGCTCGGCCATCAGCAAGGAGCCGGTCAGTTGGTCGCCGTACCCAGTCAGGTTGTTGATACCCAGTACGCCGCTGCTCTGCACTTTGCCGGTATAGCGATTACCGAAGTTGTTCGCGCCCAGCGCCAGGCCAGCGCGTGGGCCATCGGCCACGATGACGGCCAGATCGGTGGTGCCGGGCGATTTGCCGGCTTGCAATACGCCATCGGCCTGAATGCCGGGCAAGTCATTGGCCAACAACAGGCCCCGTTCGAGTTGTGCCAGCGAATAGGGCTGGCCGGCTTCGAGGTGGGTGCCAACGATACGGTTGACGAAATCGGTGTTGGCGCGAGTCTTGCCCGATTTGTCGATGAGCTCGCCGAAACGGCCTTCGATGACGATGATGCGTAAGGTGCCGCCACTGATGTCTTGCTCCGGCAGAACCACGCGGACGAACCAGCCGCGTTCGCGATAGACGCCTACCAGCTTCTGTGCCACGTTTCGCAGCTCGCCCAAATACATCTGCTCGCCACGGTACTGCTCGAATGTGGCGACCAGCTCGTCGGTCGGGATCAGCGTCGCACCTTCGACCACGAAGGTGGAGATTCTGACCAAGGGGCCGCTTTGATCGACGGGTGCTGCGTCCGGGGTAGCAGGCGTGGGGGCACCCGTCGTTGGACTCGGCAAGGATCGCTCGATTTGACGCTGTATCTGACCGGCGTCGGGTGCCTGTTGAGCCTGCACGCCATTGACGCATACAGTTACATTGACAGCGATTATGGAAGCGTGCCGCAATAGGCGGGAGGAAAAGCACATAGGACTTCCGGATCTGAACCCTGAACGACCGTCAGGGTAGGAATGGGATGGGAGGGGCGTTGCAAAACATTCGAGCAAGCCAAATGTAATATCTGCACCGATATGGTGGATATTAAATGCAATTCACACGTTTTGTCGCATCTTAATTGGTGAGTTTTGCGAAAACGCACCAGTGAGCCGTGATGAGCGGGGCGGCGATATCGACCACCGATTCATGAAGCGTTACGTACAGCTTGTGTGTGTTATGTAACGTGCTTCCATGAACAAACTTCTCTTACTCATTGCTCTCGCGTCGCTTGCAGTCGGCTGCGCAACGAAAAACTACGGTCGCCAGGGCGAGCTCACCGATTTCGAACGTCAGACCCTGACATGCCGCGAGATCGACATAGAGCGGGCAAAGGTCGATGGTTATCTGACTCAGATCGACAAAGAAAGCGAATTCGATGGGCGCTCCGTGCTTTCGTTTCTAGGCGATTTAGGCATCGGCAACACGATGGAGAAATCGGCGGCCAGACGGGCTGCGCAAAACCGGTTGTCTCAACTCCAAAGTCTGTCCTTGCAGCGCGGTTGCGGGTCGCCTGGCCCGGCCGCGCCCGAGGCCTCGGCCGTCACGCCGTTCTGATTGACGAAAACGCGGGTCAGGCAGAAAAGCCGCTGATCGACGAATGGGCGGACCAAGCAACGAAGAACCGGCTGATCGACGACGAGGCAGGCCCGCAATGACGATCAGGCTCAATGACGACGAAACGGCCCCGCCCGTTGTCGGCTGAGCCGTCTCGAAAGGGGGCCGTCTGGGTGGAGCCGCTCAGGCCAAGGTCGTTTGGGACGGCTTACGCCGTCGCTTCACGCACCTGTGCTTCCAACTGGGTCTTCAAGCCCGGTTCGAGTTTGAGCTGGCGGGCCAGTTCATCCAGATAGGCGCGCTCCATATAGCTTTCCTCGTCCACCATGATCAGGCTGGCCAAATACATCTCAGCAGCCATTTCCGGCGTTTGAGCGGCGGCCGCGACTTGGGCGGGGTCCAGTGGCTTGGACAACTCATTGTCCAGCCATCGGCGATCGGCGGGATCGGCAGACATTTTCTCGATTTCGTCGTGCAACAGGGCGCGCTCTTCGTTGCCAATGTGGCCGTCGGCTTTGGCTGCGCCGATCATGGCGGCCAACACCGCCGTGCAATGCCGCTCGACCTCGGGTGCGGGCAAGCGATCCATGGTTTGCGGCTCGCGGGCGGGCGAGAAGCCCGGCTGTCCCGCCGACGCGCTCTGGCCAGCCTGTTGCTTTTGCCAGTTGCCATACGCTTTGTACGCCATCAAGCCTAGCGCGGCCATGCCGCCGTACATCGCAATCTTGCCGCCGCTTTTACGCAGCTTCTTGTTTCCCAATAGAACGCCCAGTGCGCCACCTGACAGCGCGCCGCCGCCAAACCCGGACATCAGCGAACCCAAGCCGCCACTGTTTTTGCCTTCGTTGCCGCGTGAACCGCTGAAATTGCCGCTTCGATTGTCGGAATTCGACTGTCCGCCGCCTTGGCCGGTCAGTTGGCCCAGGCCGCTTTTAAGCAAGTCACCCAAGCCGCCACCGCTCAGGCTACCGCCCAGACCGCTGCCGCCGCCTTTTTGCGAGGCGCCTCGTGCCAGGGCCTGGCCTTGCTGAAGAAGTTGATCCAGGAGTTGTCGAGTGCTCATTGCAGTGTGCTCGCTTCAAATGAAAGGTATTTGTAAGACTCGAACGCGCGCCAATAGTTCGGCTCGTTTCGGGTAAAAGAAAAAAACGCCGCAAGCGGCGTTCTTTTGCTGAGGTGAGCAATGAGCAAGGCACTTGCCCGACCCGCATGCCGAGTCGGTCCTTGCCCGCCTGCTACCGGCTAGCGCATCACTCCATGCCGGGGATGACCGTCGAGAAACCTGCGTCCACGTGGGTGATTTCGCCGGTCACGCCCGCCGCCAGATCCGACAGCATGAAAGCCGCCACGTTGCCGACGTCCTCGATGGTGACATTGCGGCGCAAGGGCGCGTTGGCCTCGACGTACTTCAGGATCGACGAGAAATCCTTGATGCCGCTGGCGGCCAGGGTTTTGATCGGGCCGGCCGAAATGCCGTTGGCGCGTATGCCTTTGGGGCCCAGCGCCGTCGCCAGATAGCGAACGCTGGCTTCCAGCGAAGCCTTGGCCAAGCCCATGGTGTTGTAGTTTGCAACCACTTTTTCTGCGCCTAGGTAAGTCAGCGTCAGCACCGACGACGGACGGCCTTCCAGCAAGGGCAGAGCAGCTTTGGCCAATGCCGGGAAGCTGTAGGCCGAAATGTCGTGCGCGATACGGAACGCTTCGCGCGACAGACCTTCGAGGAAGTCACCGGCGATGGCTTCGCGCGGCGCGAAGCCGATGGAATGTACCAGGCCGTCCAGGTGGCCCCAGCGTTCTTTCAAGGCAGCAACAGTGCTGTCGATCTGGGCGTCTTCCGCCACGTCGCAGGGCAGAACGATATCGCTGCCGAATTCAGCCGCGAAGTCGCCCACGCGATCCTTGAAGCGGTCGCCCACGTAGGTGAACGCCAGTTCGGCACCTTGGCGGTGGCAGGCTTGCGCGATGCCGTAAGCAATAGAGCGATTGGAGATCACACCCGTGATCAGGATGCGTTTGCCCGCGAGAAAACCCATGGTGGTGGTCCTTGTTGTAGTCGATATGGCCGCTGGGCGAGCCCAGCAAACCTCGCATTTTAGTCGAGATGCAAAAAGAGACTTCTACGACGTCTGACGTAAAAAAAGCCTGTCGGAGTGACAGGCCGGATTGCAGCAAGCCAGTGGCTTCGTGCTGGTAGCATGCACGCTCGGATGCACACGCTTGATGCACCCGTTTAATGCGCCTGTTTAATGCACCCACTTGGCAATGGCGAATGTCGCCGTGGTCAGGGCTGTGCAGACGCCAGTCGTCCACGTGACGATTCGCCACGTTTGACCGGTAATGGCGCGGTGCAATTCGCACCGGGTAGGCATGTGTTCCAAACGCGCTTCAACCCGGATCAACCGATCTCGAAGTGAGGACGTTCCCCGTGCCTGTGCGCTGGCTTGATGTTTCATAGCGCCATTTTCGGGGCCCACGTTCGTGTGCGCAACCGTCTTTTTGTAGCGCCGCGCATCGCCGGCGATTGACCCAAAATTCAACACCTGTGACATGGCATGTGCTCCTACTTTTCGCCGGTTATCGACCGACCTCAGAGTAGTATCGGCCAAGTCGAGCGTCGATGGAGCAGATTGCGCGATGACTCGGACAATGCATCACAAGATTTTCGCCACGCATGCGCAAACGCGTTTAGCCGCGCACGTCGGTGCCAGGGATGCGTAGGTTATTGCCGATTTTCAGGCTGCTGCTTTTGAGATTGTTCAGGGCCCGTAACGCGTTGACGGACGTGCCGTACTTGCGTGCCAGACTAGACAATGTGTCGCCCTTTTTCACCTTATGGGTACGGACATTAGGGCGGCTGACCTTCTTGCCGGGCACCGCCACGACGGCGCGCGCACGATCGGGCTTGACCGAATCCAGCGCCTCGGCCGGCGTTTTCAACGAAGCCAGCTGGACGTTGCCCGAACCCGGCACCAGTAAGGTGTCGGGCATGGCTGCACGTCGGCCACGCGCCAGCCCATTGACTTCTCGCAGCGTGGTTTCGGTCACGCCAAAACGCTTGGCGATTGCCGCCAGCGATTCGCCTCGCCGGGCGTTGTAGACGCGCCAGGTCGCCAGCTTGCCTTCATAAGCCTTGAGGTTGGCATTGAAGGTTTGCACACGGTCTGCGGGTAGCAGCAAATTTGGGGTGTGTTCGCCGCGAATCAAGGGGCGGTTAAAGGACGGATTCAGCGCCCGGAATTCTTCCTCGGGCATTTCGGCCAGCTTGGCCGCCAAGGCGACATCGATATCTTCGGTCTTGCGCACGGTGACGAAATACGGCGTGTTTTCGACCTGCGGCAGCGTGATGGCGTATTTCTCGGGGTTGGCCAGGATATTCTTGATGGCCTGTAGCTTCGGCACGTAGTTCCGCGTTTCGGCCGGCATGGTCAAAGACAGATAGTCGGTGGGCAAGCCCGCCGCTTCGTTTTTGGCGATGGCACGGCGTACCGAGCCTTCGCCCCAGTTGTAGGACGCCAGCGCCAGGGGCCAGTCGCCTTGGAAATCGAACAGGTATTCCAGGTAATCCAATGCGGCGTTGGTGGACGCGACCGGATCGCGGCGTTCGTCGCGCCACCAGTCTTGTTTCAGATTGAACTGAGTGCCGGTGGCAGGCATGAATTGCCAAAGACCTGCCGCCTTGGCATGCGAAATGGCGGTGGGTTGAAAGGCGCTTTCGACGAACGGCAGCATGGCCAGCTCGGTCGGCAGCCCTCGACGATTGATTTCTTCGACGATGTAATAAAGATACTTGCCTGCTCGCTCGGACATGCGTTGCAGCGATTCCGGATGCGCGGCGTAGTATTCGGTCCACTGCTGCGACAGCTCGTCGTTCATGTTGGGGATCGCGAAACCCCGGCGTATTCGATCCCAGACATCCACCGGCGGGTGGGTCAGGTCGATGGTGCGCGAAGTGTCGCGCGCGACGTAGCGGTCGGCGTAACCCGGTTGCTTGACCAGTTTCTGATCCGTCTGCTTCGACACACCGGCACACCCCGCCAAAACGGCGAGCAATAGGGGAAGAAGCAGTCGTAAGTAGCGCATGCGGTTCACTTGTAATCGTTTTTCCACGCCCGGAGGGCGGCGAACACATCGACAGGGCCATCCAATGCATGTCCGGCCCATTGGCTGGCCGCTTTCGCGACCTGCGCTAAATGGGTGCGCATGAAGGGATTGGTGGCGGATTCTTGGCCGATGGTACTGGGTAGCGTAGGTCGTCCAGCGGCACGTGCTGCCTCGGCAGCCAGGAACGTCTCTTGCAAAGCACCGTTATCGCCTTCGACCGATTTCGCCCAGCGAAGGTTGGCCAGAGTGTACTCATGACCGCAGAAAATACTTGTTTCCAGCGGTAAAGAAGAAAATTTTCCAATCGAATCATACATTTGAGTTGGCGTTCCTTCGAGCAGGCGGCCACAGCCTCCGGCAAACAAGGTATCGCCCGAAAACAGCGCCAAGGGGTGGCCGGGCACTTTGCCCACGTAGGCCACATGCCCGGCAGTATGGCCGGGAACGTCCAGCACCTGCAGGTCAATGCCCAAGTGCGGCAGTTGCACCCGGCTGCCTTCGCCGACCGGATGGTCGCAATGCGGCAGCCGTTCGCGTGCGGGCCCCCACACCGGACAGCCATAGCGTTCGACGAGTTCCAGTACGCCGCCTACATGGTCGCCGTGATGGTGGGTGAGTAGAATGGCGTCTAATGCCACGCCCTGGGCGTGCAGCCATGCCAGCACCGGACTCGCTTCGCCGGGATCGACCACGGCGGCGCGATCGCCTTGGCGGATCAGCCAGATATAGTTGTCGGATAGTGCCGCAATGGGATGGACCGCTGAGTGAGGCATAGTCATAAAGGATCGATTGCGTGACGGAAGAAACGGCGCCTATTGTAGAACTGGCCGAATGGTTACGAACCCCCCCAGGGCAATACGCGGCGGCCTGGCAACAGGCGCGCATCGACGCCATCGTGGCCGACGTGTTCGGCTATCACGCCTTGCAGGTCGGTTTGGTCGATTGGGATCTGCTGGACCACAACCGCATTCCGTTCAAGGCGTATGCCAGTGCCGTCGAGCTGGATGCCGATAGCGCCGTGCGTTCGCGTCCCTGTGTGTTGGCCGACCCGGCCGCGTTGCCGTTCGAATCGCAAAGCATCGATTTGCTGGTCTTGCCCCACGTGTTCGATTGCACCGCTACGCCGCACGCCGTGTTGCGCGAGGTCGAGCGGGTGCTGATGCCCGAGGGTCGGGTGGTGATTTCAGGCTTCAATCCCTGGAGTCTGTGGGGCGTGCGCAATGTCATGCCCGCCATGGAGCAGTGGCTGCCCCGTCCGGCATCGGCGTTGGTGTCGGTGCCGCGCCTGCGTGACTGGCTGAAGTTGATGTCGTTCGAGGTCGATCCTGCCGTGTTCGGCTGTTTCGCACCGGCCGTGCGCTCGGACACCTGGCTGAATCGCTGGGCTTTCATGGAACAATACGGCCCGCGCTGGTGGAGCGTGTGCGGGAGCGTTTATGTCGTGACTGCCGTCAAGCGGGTTGCCGGCATGCGGATGATCAAACCCACCTGGAAGCGTCGGCGCAAGCGGCGTGGGGCGCGCGCTGCACAGGTCGTGTTGCCGCGTAACCTCAGCAATCGTTCGGATAATCAGTAGGACTCAATGACAACGGAAGTAAACATCTGGACCGATGGGGCATGCAAGGGCAATCCTGGTGCCGGTGGATGGGGTGCATTGCTCGTTAGCGGTGAGCACGAAAAAACACTACATGGCGGCGAACCTGTCACCACCAATAATCGTATGGAGCTTACCGCTCCTATCGAAGCGTTGCGGGCATTGACCCGTCCGTGCCACGTGGTCATTCACACCGATTCGCAGTACGTCATGAAGGGAATGACCGAATGGTTGGCGAATTGGAAGCGGCGCGGGTGGATGACTGCCGATAAGAAGCCGGTGAAAAACGCCGACCTGTGGCAGCAGCTGGATGAACAGGTCAACCGCCATACCGTGAGCTGGCGCTGGGTGCGTGGTCACAATGGCGATGTGAACAATGAGCGCGCCGATGTGCTGGCCAACCTTGGCGTAGATAGTGTGCGTGCGGTTCGCTAAGCTTTTGAACGTACTTTCTCGAAAAGACTACGGGTAAGTCCTATCACGGCCAAATGATACGGTCGTCATTCAATCAGACGGTTTGTGCCTTCTACTATTTTCAGTGGAGGAGAACAAACTATGCGTACATTCGTCTACAGCAATGCCGCAGATATGACCCATTCGTTGGTGCATCGAGTTGCCCAGCACATGCGGGCCCGTCTCGCGGAAGCACCCACGATCCGAGTGGCTTTTTCAGGCGGTCCACCATTGCCGATGTTTACGGCTTTGGCGCGCGAGCGTCTGGATTGGTCGCGCGTGATCGTCATGTTGGCCGATGAGTATGTCGTGCCCTCGGTCAGCTTCGACAGCCATGCGCGCTTGCTGCGGCAAACCCTGTTGCGCGACCAGGCGGCCAAAGCCTTGTTCGAGCCTATCAATGTCGAGGGGGGCCGATGTTCGCGTCGTATTGTCGAGCAGGCCAACGCCTATTACGCTCAACCCGATGTCGTCGTTTTAGGAATGGGGCAAGATGGCCGGATGGCCGCCATCACGAGTGATGCCAACGAGTTGGAGGTGGCGTTGTCGGTGCGTGCCGAACCCGGCTATGTGGCCCTGCGTTCGCCGGGCGAGCCGCTCAGGCGCATCAGCTTGAACCTGTCGGCCATGCTGAGTTCGCGCCAGGTTTTTCTCAGCGTTTCGGGGACGGATAAACTCCAGGTGTTCGAGTCTGCTCGCCGCGCGCCCACGACTGCCGTGCCGATCAGCTTGCTGATGCATCAGGAGAGGGTAGCGCTGGATGTATATCAAACGCAGTAGCGATAGTCGTCCGCGCCTGTTGGCGGACGTGGGCGGGACCAATGTCCGTCTGGCCTTGCAAACGGGCGCCGGACGCATCGAGCATGTCCAGATCACGCCGACTGCCGCTCACGCTTCGCTGCTCGCCGCTGTGCATGGCTACCTGGATGGCTTGGGCGGGGCAGACGTGCGCCATGGCGCGGTGGGCATCGCCAACCCGGTTCTGGGCGACGATGTTCGAATGACCAATCACGATTGGGCTTTTTCCATCGAGGCCATGCGCGTGGCGCTAGGTTGGGACAGCTTGCGAGTGATCAATGATTTCGCTGCATTGGCCTACGCTTTGCCTCAACTGCCTGCTGAAGCGTTACGTCAGATCGGGCCTGGCGTCGTGCGAGCCCATGCGCCCCGCGTACTGATCGGCCCCGGAACCGGCTTGGGGGTATCTTCGCTGGTCATGGCGCATGGCAGTCCCATCGCAGTGCCGGGCGAGGGCGGCCATGTCCGGTTCGCGCCTGCCAATGCCCTGGAGCTGCGGCTGTGGCAATTTCTGCATGCACGCCATGGTCATGTTTCGGCCGAACGCGTGCTGTCGGGACCTGGATTGACGGCCATTCACGCTTTTTTATGCGCTGAGGCGGGGATAGCCGACAGCGCCGCATTGGCACCCGATCGAATAACCTCGCTCGGACTGAGCGGTGAGGACGTGCTGTGTGCGCAAACCATCGACCTGTTTTGTGCGCTATTAGGAACCGTCGCCGCCGACGTCGCGCTGGTGCTGGGTGCGCTGGGCGGGGTGTATATCGGCGGTGGCATCGTGCCTCGTTTCGGCGTGGCCTTTGCGGCCTCGCCCTTTCGCGAGCGATTCGAGGACAAGGGGCGATTCGCGGGCTATCTGGGCACTATTGCGACCTATGTCATCGACGCATCGCAACCGAGCCTGATGGGCTTGGCCGCCGCTCTGGACGCCGAGTTGGGATGCCATCCCGGTTAATCGACCTATTCCCTGAGCGCGCCGAATGATACAGTCTGCGGACTTACAGCAAGACTAACTGTTTCTCCGGTGAGCTGCCCCTCGCGGGCTCGCCCGAGACATTCCGCAGGCCATGAACATTTCCAAAGTATTAGGTATTGCCCTGGTGGCCGTTGCTGCTGCCGCGGCTGGCGCTTGGGCTGGCGCGCGCTGGCAAGGTGCGCCGGCATCGTCCGAGTCGCGCCAGTCGCCAGCGGCGTCGGATGTTGCGCCGCGTAGTGAGGCTGCCATCCGCGTGGCCTTGGCCAACGCTCGGCGCATTCCATTCGCCCGCGGCGTCAGTGCCGTGGGCAGTCTGCGGTCCGACGAATCGGTCGTCGTGCGCCCGGAAGTGGCCGGCCGAATTCAGCGTTTGGCGTTCGACGAAGGCACGATGGTGCGAGCCGGACAGGTATTGGTCGTGTTGGACGATGCGGTTCCGCGGGCCGAGTTGGCGCAAGCCAAGGCCAACCTTGCATTGGCGCAAAGCCAGTACCGGCGGTCGGCGTCCTTGCAGCAGCAAGGGTTCGTGAGTCAGCAGGCCCGTGACGAAGCTGGGAGCAGTTTGCAGGCGCAGCAGGCCAATGCGGCGTTGGCGCAGGCTCGCCTGGATAAGATGACGATTCGCGCACCCTTCGATGGCATGGTGGGTTTGCGTGCGGTATCCGTCGGCGATTACGTCAATGCAGGTCAGGATATTGCTCCGCTGGTGGCCATCGATCCGCTCAAAGTGGATTTTCGCGTGCCGGAGATGTATTTGCCTCGCCTGGCGGTCGGTCAGGGCCTGAGCTTGCGCGTGGATGCGCTGGGCGGTGCCGAGCGTACCGGCAAGGTCTACGCCGTCAGCCCGGTGGTCGATGCGGGCGGGCGATCGGTTCTGTTGCGAGCAACGATCGGTAATGCCGATGGGCAGTTACGCGCCGGCATGTTCGTACGGGTGCAATTGGTGTTTAGTTCCGAACCTGCCTTATTGGTGCCGGAGGCTGCGCTTGCGCCGTCGGGCGAGATTCAGTATGTGTTTCGTGTGATCGATGGCGTGGCCCATCGGGTTCAAGTGAGCATCGGCGAGCGGCGCGACGGTCAAGTCGAGATTGTCAAAGGTCTGGCCGATGGCGACCGAGTGGTGGTGTCGGGTTTGCAGCGCGTGATCGACGGCGGTCCGGTCGAACCCCTGGCGCCCGGCGTCTGACGGCAATCCATGCGTATTTCCGAGACTTGTATCAATCGCCCGGTGTTCGCCACCGTGCTGTCGCTGATCGTCGTGCTGATCGGCTTGATTTCTTATTCGCGGCTGACCGTGCGCGAGTATCCGCGCATCGAAGTACCCATCGTATCGGTGGATACGACCTATCGCGGTGCGTCGCCCGAGGTGATCGAGTCGCAAGTCACCAAGCCGCTGGAAGATCAACTGGCCGGTATCGAGGGCGTCGATGTGATGACCTCGCGCAGCCGCTCCGAGCGCAGCCTGATCAACATCAAGTTCAACCTCGACCGCGATCCGGAAGCGGCCGCCGCCGATGTGCGCGACAAAGTATCCCGGGCCCGGCGCTTTTTGCCCGACGAAGTTGATGAACCCATTATTTCCAAGGTCGAGGCCGATACACAGGCGGTGATCAACATCGCTGTCGAATCGGGCGAGTATTCGGTGGTTCAAACTTCCGACTACATCCAGCGCTACATCAAGACGCTATTGTCGGTGCTGCCCGGGGCGGCCGAAGTGCGGGTGTATGGCGAGCGGTTGCCATCGATGCGGATGTATGTCGATCGTGACAAGCTGGCCGCGTTCAGCTTGACGGTACAGGACGTCGAGGCGGCGCTGACCAGCCAGAACGTCGAGATTCCCGCCGGACGAATCGAGTCGAAGGCGCGCGAGTTCACCGTGGTGTCGTCCACCGATCTGCAAACGCCGGAGCAATTCGAAAACATCGTTCTGGCTCAAGCCGAAGGCTATCCGGTACGCATGCGCGACGTAGCCAAGGTGGCTATCGCGCCCAGCACCGAACGCATCTTGTCGCGCTTCAATGGCAAGCCTGCCATCAACATCGGCATCACCAAGCAATCTACGGCCAACCCGCTGGACTTGTCGCTTGCCGCCCGTAAAGAAGTCGATCTCATCAACCAGTCTCTGCCGGCTGGCATGAAGCTGACTATCGCCTACGACACTTCGGTATTCATCGAGCGTTCGATCGATGCGGTGTTCACCACCATTATCGAAGCTATCGTGCTGGTGGTGCTGGTGATTTTCTTTTTCCTGCGCAACGTGCGCGCCAGCATCATTCCTATCGTCACGATTCCAGTGTCGCTCGTGGGGGCCTGCGGGCTGATGTATTTGTTCGGCTTTTCGATCAATACACTGACCTTGTTGGCGATGGTGTTGGCCATCGGTTTGGTGGTGGATGACGCCATCGTTGTTTTGGAGAACGTCTATCGGCATATCGAAAACGGCATGTCGCGGCGCGAAGCCGCTCTGCAAGGTTCGCGCGAGATCGGCTTTGCTGTCGTGGCCATGACCCTGACGCTGGTGACTGTTTATGCACCCTTGGCGTTTGCCACGGGGCGCACCGGCCGCTTGTTCATCGAGTTTGCGCTGGCACTGGCGGGCGCCGTAGTGGTGTCGGGTTTTGTCGCGTTGACGCTGACGCCCATGATGTGCAGCGTCTTGTTGCGCCACCAACCCAATCATAATCGCGCCTATGTGATGATCGAGCGCTGGCTCGATGCTCTGGGTTCTGGTTATCGCCGGAGCCTGGGCACGGCATTGCGCTGGCGAGCCTGCGTATTGGTGCTGGCGGGCGTGGTAGCCGTGGGCGGTGGGGTGCTGTTCACCGTCGTGCAAAGCGAGTTGGCGCCGGTTGAGGATCGCGGCGTGGTGTTCGGCATCATATCGGCACCCGAAGGTTCGACACCCGCTTACACCGACGAGAATATGCAGCAGATTCAGCGCTTCTACGACAAGATCGAAGAGGCTGCCGGTACGCAGCTCACGGTGGGTCAACCCACCGTGACCGACGGTACTGCAATCTTGCGCTTGAAGCCTTGGGAAGAGCGCAGTCGGACTCAGCAAGAAATTGCCGAGTCCTTGCGTCCTTTGTTCGCGTCGGTGCCGGGTATTCGGGCGGTGGCCAACAATCCGGCGTCGCTGGGCCAGAGTTCGCGCTCGAAGCCGGTCGAATTCGTGATAATGAGCCAGGCACCGTATCCCGAGCTGGCCAAACTGGTCGACACGTTCGTCGGCGCCTTGCGCGATTATCCGGGCCTGGTGAACCTGGATACCGACTTGCGGTTGAACACGCCTGAGCTTCGGGTGCGTTTGGATCGCGAGCGCGTTGCCGCCGTGGGTGCCGATGTCGACACGGTGGGGCGAACTTTGGAAACCATGTTGGGCGGCCGGCAAGTGACGCGCTACAAGGACGAAGGCGAGCAGTACGACGTGATCGTGCAGGTCGCGCCGGGCGATCGCGCCAATACGGCCGACATCAGCAATATTTATGTGCGGGCACGCGATGGCAGCATGGTGCAGTTGGACAATCTGCTGACCGTGGAGGAGGGCGTGTCGCCACAATCGCTGAATCACTTCAATCGGCTGCGTGCCGTGAAGGTCGAGGCGGCGGTGGCGCCGGGCTATGGCTTGGGTCAGGTGTTGAGCCATATGCAAACCGTTGCGTCGGAAGTTCTACCTAATACGGTCGTGACCGATGTCGATGGGCAGTCGCGCGAGTTTCGTAATGCGTCGGGCAGCATTTATTTGATTTTCACCATGGCGCTGGCTTTCATTTACTTGGTATTGGCGGCGCAATTCGAAAGCTGGCGGCATTTGCTGATCATCATGATGTCGGTGCCTTTGTCGATGACCGGTGCGATGCTGGCGCTGTGGGCCTCGGGCGGCACGCTGTCCATCTACAGCCAGATTGGCTTGATCACGCTGGTGGGCTTGATCACCAAGCACGGTATTTTGATCGTCGAGTTCGCCAATCAGCTGCGTGACCAGGGTCGCAACACATTGGATGCAGTCTGCGAAGCTGCCGAACAACGCTTACGCCCCATTTTGATGACCACGGGCGCGATGGTGCTGGGCGTGGTGCCGCTGGCGCTGGCCTCCGGTGCAGGGGCCGAGTCGCGCAGTCAGATCGGCTGGGTGCTGGTCGGGGGGCTGACACTGGGTACACTGTTGACTTTGTATGTCGTCCCGGTCGCCTATGCGCTTATTGCCAAGCGCGATCGTTGCTAAGGCTGCTATGCGTCAAATTATTCTGGATACTGAAACAACCGGCCTGGACCCGCATCAGGGTCACCGGATCGTCGAAATCGGCTGTGTCGAGTTGCTGGGGCGTGCGACCAGCGGTCGCAACCTGCATATGTATTTGAATGCCGATCGCGATAGTGATCCGGAAGCGCTGGCCGTACATGGTTTGACCACCGAATTTTTGTCGGACAAACCACGGTTCGCACAGATCGCCGACGAGTTTCTGGCGTTTGTGACCGGTGCCGAACTGATCATCCATAACGCGTCTTTCGACGTGAAGTTTCTGGATGCCGAGCTCGCTCGCGTGGGTAAGGGGCCGCTGTCTACCCTGTGCACGATTACCGACTCCTTGATGGAAGCGCGCACGCTGCATCCCGGCAAGCGCAATTCCCTGGATGCGCTGTGCGATCGTTATGGCATTTCAAATGCCCTCCGAACATTGCATGGGGCCTTGTTGGACTCGCAGTTGCTGGCCGAAGTCTGGCTGGCCATGACGCGTGGTCAGGAAGGTCTGATGATGGATCTGGACGATGCCAAAGCAGGTCCGGCGACAGGTGTGAGTGTGCTGGGCGGGTTCGATCCCGCCGTACTGCGAGTGCAGTCGGCCAGCGCTGATGAGCTAGCCGCGCATGCCTCGTATCTGGCCGATCTGGACAAAGCTGCGGGTGCGGCGGTGTGGCGCCAATACGATCCCTTGCCCGAGCAAACACCGGCAGCAGGTTGACGTCGCTGAAATTTGCGTGCTAGAATCTTTTTCTATTTGGGCGGTTAGCTCAGTGGTAGAGCACTGCCTTCACACGGCAGGGGTCACAAGTTCGAAACTTGTACCGCCCACCAAAGATTTTTAGCTTAATCAATGATTAAAGCAGCAATTAGGGCCAGCGTAATGCTGGCCCTTTTGTTTGTGTGGCTAATGCAGGAGAAATAGAGATCGGCAGCAGATGTTGCAGACCGAGCGCAGCGATCGCGCAGTTTTCGTTCATGGACTAATTGGCGAACCTCGACGATCACCTTCGTCTTAGCGGGTCGTGGCCCGTGTCGAAGTAGCGGTATGCGTTCGTGAACAGGAGGTGCAACCCACGGCAGCCCGCTGCTATAGTGATTTCGCATACTTCTTTCAGATTGCCTCACCCTGTGCAGGCACTCGTTCCGGCCGCGCTTTCTGGAGTCACCTATGTCCTCTCCCTTCGGTTCATCCATTTTGGTTACCGGTGGTACGGGGTTCATCGGCAGTGCTTGGGTGCAGCGCCGATTGGCGGCAGGCGATCGTGTCACGGTGCTCTCCCGCAAACCCGATCGCCGCTGGAAGAAACCAGACGGAGCGCTTCGCCATGTCGCGTCATTGTCAGAACTGGCCGATGATGAGTGCTATACCGCCGTCGTCAATTTGGCCGGTGCTCCCGTAGTCGGGCCGCGCTGGTCGCCACAGCGCAAAGCCGTGCTGATGCATAGCCGGGTGAATGTGACGCGTGACTTGGGCGAATGGCTCGCTCGCACTCAGCCCTATTGTCCGCCTTCGACCTGGGTACAGGCGTCTGCCATTGGCTTCTATGGCGTACGGCCTGCCGACGAGATACTGACCGAACAAAGCGCCGCCGGTGGCGGCTTCATGTCGCATTTGTGCCAGTCGTGGGAATCCGCAGCATGGGATGCCGCTTCGGCCTATACCCGGCAAGTGGTTTTGCGGCTAGGACTTGTCTTCGGGCCGGGTGGGGCGCTGCCCATGATGCTTGCACCGTATCGCTTGGGGCTGGGTGCCCGCGTGGGCGATGGTCGCCAAGTCATGAGCTGGATCCACCTCGAGGATGTGCTGCGCCTGCTCGATCATGCCATCGACAGCCCCGCCATGAAAGGCATCTATAACGCCGTCGCACCCGAACCTGTCGCTCAAGCGACCTTCGCCGCAACGGCAGCCACAGTGCTTGGACGCCCGTTATTTCTTCGGTTGCCTGCGCGCCCATTGCGTTGGGCGATGGGCGAAATGGGTGAGTTGTTGCTGGATGGCCAGCGCGTCATGCCTCAACGCCTGATCGAAGAAGGCTTCGATTTCTCATACCCAGATCTGAGAAGCGCGCTGGAGGATCTGGCCGTCGCGCATCCAAAGCGAGCTTCCCGGCGCTGAATCGGTTGGTTCGCCCTTTACACTCGAACACACACATGCGCTGTCTGGCCTGGCTATCGCGCAAACCACCGCGCAGAGCGCCGACTCGAATGGGGTGTCCACGCTGGATACCGTCCGGGTGCTGGGCACCGCCGAAGAAGAGTTGCGTCAAGCGCCCGGGGTGTCGACGATTACCGCTGAAGACCTGCGTGACCGGCCGCCAGCTAACGATATTTCCGATCTGGTTCGCCGCATGCCTGGCGTGAATCTGACGGGTAACAGCGCCTCGGGGGCTTACGGTAATAACCGTCAGATCGACTTGCGTGGCATGGGTCCGGAAAACACCCTGATCCTGATCGACGTCCAGCGGGTGCGCGACTACCGTCAGCAAGGACGAAAACAGCAAGATGCGCATGTCGGCGGTGTTCGTCGAGAACAACATCGAGGTGACCGACAAGCTGATTCTCACGCCGGGCCTGCGTAAGGTCGAAAGCGACAAATTCGGTGTGAACTGGAGTCCGAGTCTGAACGCTTCGTACTACGTTACGCCGGAGATCACGCTGAAAGGTGGTATTGCACGGGCCTTCAAAGCGCCCAACCTTTTCCAGATCAACCCGAACTACATGTACGCGACGCGCGGTCGTGGTTGCCCACACGTCAATGGCGCGATCATCGGTGGGCCATGCAATATCTTTGGCAATGAGAACCTCAATCCCGAAATCAGTGTCAATAAGGAAATCGGGCTTGCCTACGACTCGCGGGGCTGGGGCGCTGGCCTGACCTACTTCCATAACGACTACAAGAACAAGATCGTGGCCGATATGGGCGAGCAGGGCATCCCTGAGCGGGTCAACGGATACCGCTCGTTCCAGTGGGTCATTCCGCGCTACACCATCAACAGCACGCTGGACTGGCGCTTGAACGAAAAGATTTCGGTGGCGGCAACAGGTGCGTTTTATGGTCGTCAGAAACCGCGCAGTTTCAACCCGGCTAACAATACGACGCCTGCGGGCGACGAACTGGGCGTGCGCGGGTCTTATGCGATCTACGGCTTGAGCGCAGGCTACGAAGTCAACAGGAATCTGTACTTCCGCGCCGGGGTGGACAACGTGTTCGACAAGATGCTCTATCGCCTCGATTCGGGCACGGCGAAGGGAGCTTCCACGTATAACGAACCAGGTCGTGCCGTGCCCCGTGTGGGGCTCGGACGCACCTATCGGTCTGAAACGTCTATCCCTCTGACGCCACCGCCAGCATGACGCCGCCACGGTCATGAGGCGTTTATTGTCCTCCCGTTCGGGCGTTGAACACCTTGATGCGCAGACGTTCGACAATCACTTGTACCCGCGCCATCAAGGCTTGATGGTCACCAGGGTCGACCGGCGAGTGCATGTCGACATGAGCGGTCAGGCGTTGCCACTCGGCTTCGCTAGTGGTGGTGGGTGAGACGTTGAGCAGGGGAAAGAAATCTTCGGGTGGCACCGAAATGCCCTGTTCGGCCGCCATGCGAGCCAGCGCACGCGAAGCGGCCAGACGGTTTAGGCTCGGTAAGGCCGTGATTTGTTCGACCAGGGCGGGATCCATGGCCACACGCGAAAAAAAATCAAGCAGACCGACATTCAAAACAGCACCTCCCCCTGTACAGCGCGAAGTGCTGGCATATTCACGACCAAATATGTCTTGTGGGAAATATAAAGAAATTCGATGTTACATCAAATTATCGCTCTGGTGTTGCCAGCGGTTCAACCTGATTGCAGTGCTACCAACTACGCTCATTCTGATGGCAATCCAGCCGAAAATGTAGCGAATGAGTAACGGATCGATTCCAGGTAGTTCGATAAACGTAGTGTATAGCGATATGATTGGCGCAAAAAAAGGCCCCCGAAAGGGCCCTGATGCGCGCTGATCCGGTGGCTTCAACGCGTTGGTTTGTCCTCGCCGATCCGTTCGGATTTGGGTTTGCCCTCGTCATCGACCACCGTATCCAACTCGTTGCCAAGCGCTTCTTTGGAATCTTGAACGTTGGCGCTAGGCAGGACGTGGGGCATTTGACCCGCCCCTGGTGCATCGCCCGCCGGATAGTGTTCGGGCTGTACCGCCGAGCCGTTTTTATCCTGACCGAAATACACTACGGTATGCGGATAAGGCAGCTCGATATTCGCGGCATTGAAATGTTTTTTGACCAACCGGTTGTAAGCCCGTTGGATCGCCCATTGCATGCCTGGCGTGGTCTTGATCAACACGCGGATGGTAAAGCCCCGCTCGTTGAGCGAGGTGACGCCCGCCACAGTCATGTCCTCCATGATCTCGGGTGCTAGGACGGTGTCCTGCTTGAGCTCGTCGAAGGCACGTTCCAGATGGAAGATGGCGTCGTCCACGCTCTCGCGATGGGCAATGGTGTATTCGCCCAAGTGGTAGGAGAAGTCCCGCATGTGGTTGACCACCGTGTCCACCGAAGAGAAGGGGATCAGGTGATAGCCACCATCCAGCGTCCGAATGCCGACCGAGCGGATGGTGATCTTCTCGACGGTGCCGAATACACCAGCGGCTTCGACGACATCGTTCTGATTCATGCCGTTTTCGAGCTGAATGAAAATACCGGTGATGATATCTTGCACCAGTTTTTGCGCGCCGAAACCGATGGCCAGACCGACCACGCCCGCACCGGCGATCAACGGTGCGATATTGATTCCGATCTGCGACAGCACGATCAGGATGGTCATGGTCACGATGACGATCAGCGCGGCGTTGCGAAACAGTGCAAGCAAAGTGCGCTCGCGTGCGCTGGGCGCGCCTTGGCCGGACGTCGTGCTCAGGCGGTGCTCGATGATGCTGGCGATCACTGTCCACATCAATGCGGCAATCAGCAAAATGATGCCGACGTGAACGAGGGTTCCTAGGGTTCGGCTGCCGGATTCCGAGGCCAGCCATTGCGGCAGGTTGAACGCTCCCCAGGCATCCAGCACTACCAACACCACGCACACCAGAATCAGCGTGCGCAGCGCTTTAATGGTGGCGGGAACGTAGGCATTGACCCGCTTCTCCAGCATGGGCAGGCGGGTTCGCATGCTGTCCGACAGACGAATGCGTTGAGCCAGCACGATCGACATCAAGGTGGACAGAATCAGGCCAATGGCGATGGCGATCAGGCTTTGTCCGGTCGCCCGGGCCATGAAAGGCAGCGCTGATTCAGGTGCGATCTGGCTGACCACTAGCAGAACCGTGAAATAACCGATGGCCAGCAGGTGCCAGATGCGCGCGAGCATGCGGATCAGCGTGCTGAAAAACGCGGTCGAAGCGAGGTTTGCACGGCGTTCGAGTCGATCGCGCAGCAGCTTGCGGTTACGCCAGATGACTCGCACGGCGTAGATGTAGACGCCCACCATCAACAGCAGACCGATTAACTGGCCGATGGCTGCCGAGAACATGGCTTTCAACAAGGGCACGGCGATCAGAATGCCGTAACCGGTCCAACTGATCAGATGCGCGAGCCAGGCGTTCCAGTAGATGGCGATATCGTCGGCCATGGTCAGCAGACGCAGGTGTTGATAGCGCGTGGCAAACACGACGCGAACCAGCGCCTTGGCGATCTCGACAGCCAGGAAGGCGTTGACGAACATGGAGTCCAGTACGGCAAGGCCGCCGGTGCCCGCACGCCACACGCCGACGGCATAACCGACGACGCCCGCCAGGAGAATGACGCCGATATCGATCAACAGCGCGCCGAACATCGCCACCAGGTAGCGATAAAGTTTGCCGAAATACCATCCAAAATTACCCGTGTGCAATGTGGCCGCCGAACCGGATGGCGAGTTCAAGGCGAGTTGCGCAGCGACCCAGCGGTCGATACGGGCGTAAATCCGGCTGGCCATCAGGCGAAACAGCGCATACGCCAGCACGGTCGCTGCGATGACGATACCCAGGCTGACCAGCGCCTCGATCCATTCTTCCAGCGTCACCCCGCGTACGCCTTCGCCGCGTCCCAGCGTCTGAAACGCCACCACGGCGTCGCGGAAGTCTTCCACCACGCCTTCGAGAAACGCTTGAGTGGTGTTCGCGATACGCCGCGAGAACGTTTGTTCACCCGCCTCGGCAGGCAGTCCACCAGAGGCGGGGGCGCTCGCTGCGGGCGCCGACTTGGCCAGTTCGCGCAGTTGCTGAATGAGCGCATCGCGGCTAGCGGCGTTGTCCAGCAGATCGGCCAGGGCGCCGTAAGACGGTGTTCCTGCGGCCGTGCCGTTGGCCGGTGCCGGACCGGATTCGGGCGCTGCACCCCATGCGGGCGACGGCGCCAGGGATGTGGCAAGCGCGGCCCCAAACACCACCAGCATCGCCATCCAGGATTGCCACGGCACCGTCTGGCACAGTCGGGCAAAAAAGGTCGATGAATGATGATGGCGGGGGGATGAAACCACTCGCGCGTCCTCCTGGGTGACAGGGTTGCAGGGCACTGGCCCGACGGGCCATTCTGGCCCCCATCATAAAACAGCACGAGCCGGTAGCGTTTCGTCGCAGTTCTCTGGAAACCCCGGACAAGCCATGCAGTCCGATTACGATGACCGATTTCCGTACCCCAGGCAGAGTATTCATGGATGGCGTCGTGCGATGGCTGCGGCGGCTGGTGATCTGTGCCGGATTGATCGCCTCGGGCCTGGTGGCCTGGCCCTATGTTCCGCAGGTGCTGAAGACGCCTTTCTACTATGCGCAACTGTCCGCCATGGACCCACCGACTTCGCTGGCGATGCCCGTGCAGGGTGTCGCCGCAGGCCGGGTGGCCGATACCTGGGGCGCACCGCGAGGCAAAGATCGCCGTCATGAGGGCCTCGATATCTTCGCGCCACGTGGGACGACGGTTCTGTCCAGGACCGAAGGGGTAGTGACGCGCGTCGGCACGAATCGGCTGGGCGGCCTGGTGGTGTGGGTGGTGGGCCCCGGCGGGCACCGGCACTATTACGCGCATCTCGATCGGCAAGCCAACTTGTCTGTCGGCCAGCGTGTAGCGGTTGGCACACCTTTGGGCACGGTGGGCAATACCGGCAATGCGCGGGGCACGCCGCCTCATCTCCACTATGGCGTCTACGGGGACGACGGTGCATTCAACCCCTGGCCGCTGCTTCAGGCGCATGAGCGGGCTGCGGTAGACTAGGCGCCCACGCTGCGTTTGAGTTTGGTCTGTCACTGATGTCTTCCCCTCCTTCGACCTGCGCCCGCTCCTGGCGCGAACGACTGTTCCATGCGTTTTTATTCGAAGTTCTGGCCATTGGCTTGTCGGCCCCGCTGGCGGCCTGGGTGACAGGGCGGGGGATGGCGGACATGGGCGTGTTGACTGGCGTGTTGGCGTTCATGGCCTTGCTGTGGAACATGGTGTTCAATTGGTTGTTCGACCGATGGCAGGCCCATGCGGGATGGCAGCGAACCCTGACCGTCCGAGTCGGGCATGCGTTTCTGTTCGAGCTGGGCCTGCTGATCATGGCGGTGCCGTTCATCGCGTGGTGGATGGACGTGACGCTTTGGCACGCCGTGCTGGTCGATATCGGGCTGGTTTTGTTCTATCTGCCGTATACGTTTTTCTACAACCTGGCCTATGACCGCCTGCGCGCGCGTTTGCTGGCACGGGCCAAAGGACATCCGCAGCCCGGGCACGCGAACTCCTGAGGTTCCGCGTGGCTCAGGTCGAATTGGTTTAGCGTGCCCGGGTTCAGTTCGATGAGCTGCCCAATCGAACCTCGGGGGGCGTATAGGCTTGTGCGGCATCGCGCATGAAACTGGCGACGGCCTCGCGATAAATCGCGCCGCTGCGTACGGCTCCTGAGTGCGACGCCCCCTCTATCTTCACCAGTCGCTTGAGCGTGGGTGCCACCGCCAGCGCACCTTCATAGAGTTGATCGCTCATGGTGTGTGGGACGACCCGATCGGCCGTGCCGTGAATGAACAAAATGGGCGTCCTCAAGGTGGCCAGCCGGGTGAGCGAATCGAAGGGCTGAGTAATGAGCCAGTTCACGCCGGGCACCCAGCCATATTTCATGGTGCTCAACATCGCCCCGACGCTGGTGAAACTGGATTCGACGATCATGCCGGCAAACGGGGGCGCATCGGTGCGCGAGGCCAGATCGATGGCGATGGCACCGCCCAGACTATGGCCGTAAATGAAGCGGCGAGTCGGATCGGGTTGCTGGCGCGCCAGTTCTTGCAAGGCGGCTAAGGCGTCTTCGTTGGCCGAGTGTTGAGAGGGTAGCATCGGCGTCGATTTACCGAAGCCCCGGTAGTCGATAGCCAGCACCGAATAGCCCATGTTGGTCCATGCCTCCATCCGAAAAGCGCTGCCGTTCAGATTCCAGCGCGCGCCATGCAGATACAACACGGCCGGCGCATCCGGTTTCGGACTTTGCCAGTACCACGCGTGTACGGTGTCGCCACCGGGCAAGCGCAGGTCGTACTCGCGCGTGCCAGCAGGGGGCTCGCGCCACCAGCGCTGTTGCTCGGCTTCGGGCGAGAAAATCGTCTGGCGCTGCCAGATATCCAACTGGTGACAACCCACCACGCTGGAAATAACCAGCACGGCAGAGGCCAGCAGGCGTTTGATCGGTAGACGACGTTCGGGCATGCTGAGTCAGACCGTAGGCGTGCAGAGCGGTTCCGCGCCACTATACTGTAAGCATCATCACAGCCTTAGGAAGCAGACATGTCCGACTACATTCGCCCGATCAATCAGAATTTCGCCGTCGCGCCTCAACTGGGGCCCGAGCACATGGCAGAAGTGGCATTCGAGGGTTATCGCAGCGTCATCGTGAATCGCCCCGATTTCGAAGGCGGTGTCGATCAGCCGACATACGAGGCTGTGGCCGAGGCGGCGCGCGCGGCTGGACTGTCGGTCGAGTATCAGCCGGTCGAGGGCAACGCACTCACCATCGGCGACGCTATCCGTTTCGCCGAACTGCTCAAGACGCTGCCTGGCCCGGTGCTTGCTTATTGCCGGAGTGGCACCCGTTGTCAGAACCTGTATTCCGCCGCCCAGCAGTTCATGTAATCTGCCGGTTCACGTTCGAACGCATAGGAGCCTGTCATGTTCAAGAAAATCCTGATTCCGACCGATGGCTCGCCTTTGTCGGCGCGAGCCGCCAATGCCGGTATTACCTTTGCCCGCTCGATCGGTGCCGAGGTGCTGGCACTTAACGTGACCCAACCCTTTGCCGCCACCATCGGGTTCGACGGGATGGCGGCAGCCTATGCGATTACCGACGAAGACTACGAGAAAGCGGCCAACGACCAGGCCGACAAGTATCTGGGTCACATCGTCGATCGCGCCCAGACCGCAGGCGTCACGGCGCAGTTTCGTGCGGTGTCCAATTTCAACGTGGCCGATGGCATCGTGCAGGCCGCCGAGGAAGAGAAGTGCGATTTGATCTTCATCGGCAGCCATGGCCGCAGCGGGTTGTCACGTCTGCTGCTGGGAAGCGTGACGGCCAAGGTGTTGTCGCTGGCTACCGTGGGCGTGCTGGTCTATCGCGTCAAGGAAGAGTAACGATGACGCGGGCAGCGGCCCGCGAGGCGGCTGCCGTGGCCGCGCTGGATCGGCGCGGCCGCCCTCTGCGCGACTTGCGCATCTCGGTCATCGATCGCTGTAATTTTCGCTGCGCTTACTGCATGCCGCGGGAAGTGTTCGGCGCGGACTATCCCTTCATGCTGGCGCCCGAGCGTCTGTCCTTCGATCAGATCGTTCGTATCGCGCGGGTGTTCGCATCACTAGGCGTCGAAAAGCTCCGACTGACCGGTGGCGAGCCCTTGATGCGCAAGCATATCGACCAGCTGGTCGCACGACTGGCCGAGTTGCGCCAGCCCGACGGCACGCCGCTCGATTTGACCTTGACTACCAACGGCGTGCTGCTAGCACGCCAGGCGCGCGGCTTGGCCGACGCCGGTCTGTCGCGAGTGACGGTGAGCATGGATGCCCTGTCTCCAGAGGTTTTCGCGCGCATGACCGATACGGCGTTCACGCCCGATCAGGTACTGCGTGGCATCGACGCAGCCGCCGATGCCGGGCTTGGGACGATCCACATCAATATGGTGGTGCGCGCTGGCGTGAACGAAGATCAGATCGTGCCCATGGCGCGGCGGTTTCGTCATAGCGGTCATGTGCTGCGGTTTATCGAGTACATGGACGTGGGGGCCACCAATGGCTGGCGACGCGACGAGGTGATTGCCAGCGCCGAAGTGCTGGCCCGGGTGCATGTCGAGTTTCCCATCGAACCAGTCGAGGAACCTGCCATGGGGCGGGTGGCGCGGCGGTGGCGCTATCTGGACGGCGCTGGTGAGATCGGCGTGATTTCCAGTGTGACCGAAGCCTTCTGCGGCGGATGCACACGTCTGCGCCTGGGGCCGGACGGCCGGCTTTATACCTGTTTGTTCGGCACGCAAGGCCACGATTTGCGGCCCGCTTTGCATGACGAGCATGACGATACCGGTTTGACCGATTCCATTGGTCGGATATGGCGCGCCCGCCACGACAACTATTCCGAACAACGCGCCAGCGGTCAGCCGATGATTCGCGAGTCTCGCGTCGAAATGAGCTTTATTGGCGGTTGATTCGCGTCGGGCCAACTTGCGTCACGCCAACCAGTGCGCCAAGTCGTAGTAATCGACCCAGTCGCCATCGTGGGTGGGAGTGTCGGCGGCGATGCGCGCCAAGCCATGGGCCCAAGGCAGGCTGCTGACGATACTGGAATCCTGACGATCGAAGGGCACAAGTTCGGACGCCGCCAGCCCCGATTGCGTCGACGGGCACACTTGAACCCGCAAGAACTCTTCGCGTGAGTCATGCTGCACGCGTGTCAGACGCAGGGGCATGCGCTGTATACGGGGGAACAGATCGCAGCGGCCTTGCATGCGCCGAATCAGCGGAGTGACCAGCAGCGTGAACACGGCGAAAGCCGATACCGGATTGCCAGGCAAGCCGACTACGGGCACGTCGCCAAGTTGGGCCAGCGCGACGGGTTTGCCGGGCTTCATTCGCACTCGCCACAAATCGAGGCTGGCTCCCAAATTGTGCAGCACGGGTTTGATGAGATCCTTGTCTCCGACGGACACCCCACCGACGCTGACGATCAGATCGCAGGTATGCGCCAGCCGCTCGAACGCCTGGGTCAAGGCATCGTGGTCGTCCGGTGCGCGGACGACTGCGCTCACATGCGCGCCCAGCACGTCGGCCAAGACTGCCAGCATGGGCGCGTTGGCATCGTAGACCTGATGATCGGCACGCGGCTGGCCAGGCGCGATCAACTCGTCGCCCGAGGTCAGGATGCCGATTCGAACGATCGGCCTGACGGTGACGGCGGCGAGTCCTTGAGCGGCCAGCATGCCGATGTGCGCAGCGTGCAGGCGTAGCCCTGCTGCCAGCACCGGTGCGCCGCTTTGCGTGTCGGACGCCCGGTGACGAATGTATTGGCCGTCAGTGGCTGTGCCGCTCAGTTCGACGAAATCGCCATCGCGCATGGCCTGTTCCTGCATCACGACGGTATCGGCACCGGGCGGAATCAGGCTGCCCGTGAATACGCGTGCCGCACTGCCCGCGGCCAGTGGCGCGGCGGGCTCGCCTGCGTAGATCGTCTGGGTCACGGGTAAACGGGTTGCCGCCTGAGCGCGCTGCATGTCGGCCAGACGCAGTGCGTAGCCGTCCATGGCGCTGTTGTCGGCTGGCGGCAGGTCTTGCGTCGCCAGCACGGCATGGGCCAGGACCCTGCCTCGGGCAGCATGCAAGGGCACGATTTCGGTATGAGTAGGGGCCAGCGCAGCGTGGGCCAGGCGGTGCTGAGCCTCGTCGAAATCGAGCATCAATCGGAATCCTTGGTCGGTTGGAGGGCAGGGTCGAGCCAGCGGCGGCTCGCCAGATCGTCCTGTTCGCGTGCGCTCACCCAGAACTGTTGGCCATCGGCTAGCGTTTCTTTCTTCCAGAATGGCGCTTCGGTCTTGAGCATGTCCATGATGTAGTGGCAGGCGTCGAACGCATCGTTACGATGCGCGCTGATCACACCGACATAGACGATTTGCTCGCCGATGTTCATTTCGCCCACTCGATGCACGACGGCGGCATCCAGCACTCGCCAGCGCGCATGCGCTCGATCAAGCAGGTTGGCGATCACCCGTTCGCACATGCCGGGATAGTGTTCGAGAAACAGGCTGTGTGTCGATGCCTCGGGCGCGTAGTCGCGCACGTAGCCGGTGAAGCAGACCAGTGCGCCGGCCTGGGTTCCAGCGCGGGCGCGCAAGGCTGCAGTCAATGCGGCGGCGTTGAAATCGGCGTGTTGCACGACGACCATACGTCAGCCACCCGTCACCGGTTCGAACACCGCGACCTCATCGCCTGCGGAAATCGGTGAGTCTTCTGGTGAATGGGCCTGATTGATCGCCAGCTTCAACCTGGTCGATTGCGCCAGGGCCGGGTGGCGCGCGCGCAGTCGATCGAGCAGGTCGCAGCCACTATCGGTTGCGAGCCAAGGCACCGTCTCGCTGCGCCGGCCCGTTAGTTCGGCAATGCGCCCGAAGTACAGCACCTCAATCGTTGCGCCACTCGCCACTTTTTCCTCCGGCTTTGTATATCAACTGCAATTGTTCGATCACTATGCCCTTGTCGGCCGCTTTGCACATGTCATAGATTGTCAATGCCGCCACGCTGCACGCGGTCATGGCTTCCATTTCGACGCCCGTCTTGTAGTCGCTGCGGCAGGTGGATGTGATGGCTATGGTGTGAGTCTCGGCGTTCAGCGCAAAATCGATGCCCACGAAAGACAAGGGCAGACTGTGGCACAGCGGAATCAGATCGGCGGTGCGCTTGGCCGCCAGCACACCTGCCACGCGAGCCGTGTTCAATACTTCCCCTTTGCCCTGGCCGGGTCGGGTGATCAGGTCGAACGCCCCGGCACGCATGCGAACAGATACGCGCGCGATGGCGACTCGCGCGGTCGCCGGTTTGTCGCCGACATCGACCATGCGGACCTGGCCGGATTCGTCGAGATGGGAAAGCGTCGTCATAGGTGTCCTTGCAAGCGGATACCCATAGTGTATGCGTGATGCGGTTATGCGCGACGCGCCTGTCACGCGCTCAAGCCCAGGCGGCGTGGGCCGCGCTTCAGAAGTGGTTGGCCCGAGACGGCGTCGTACCTGAGCCGTCTGGGCAGTCGGTATTCGCGTCCCTGCCTCCACACGGTAAACGACTGTTGCCTTATCGGGCACCGAACGCTTCACCAGCCTGTCGTGCCAGGCACTATGATGGCGTTTTCAATACTTACGCTTGGAGCTTTTCATGACCATCACTGTAGGCGACCGCTTACCCGACGGCCAACTGACCGAGTTCGTCGAAACGGCGACCGAAGCATGTAGCGTCGGACCCAATGCCTTCCAGGTGGCCGATCTGGTTCGCGGCAAGAAGATCGCCATCTTTGCCGTTCCCGGTGCATTCACGCCGACCTGCTCGGCACAACATCTGCCGGGTTATGTCGAGCGCGCCGCCAAGTTTCAAGAGAAGGGTGTCGACGAAATCTGGTGTGTGGCCGTCAACGACGCTTTCGTGATGGGTGCCTGGGGCCGCGATCAGCAGGTGGACGGCAAGGTACGCATGTTGGCCGACGGCTCGGCGCTGTGGACCGAGGCGCTGGGACTGACCCTGGATCTGAACGCGCGCGGCCTGGGCACTCGCTCGCAGCGTTATTCGATGCTGGTCGAGGACGGTGTGGTCAAGCATCTGAACGTCGAGGCAGGCGGCAAGTTCGAAGTCAGCGACGCTGCGACCTTGCTGGCCCAGGCCTGAATGTTGCGATCTGCATGACCCTCGGGCGCGACATGTTGTCGCGCCTTCGTTTCGATGGCTTTGCGCTGCTGCCGTGATCAACACCCTTGCTTCGTTCTCTTCGCTCTATCTGGCCACTTTGCTGATGATGTTGGGCAGTGGTTTGTTCAACACCTACATGGGGCTGCGTCTGACGCAGATGGCCGTCAGCGAATTCTGGGTCGGGCTGCTGATTGCGGCCTACTATGCCGGCCTGGTGGGAGGCGCGCGACTCGGGCACAAACTCATTATCCGAGTCGGCCATATCCGGGCGTTCACGGCCTGTGCGGCCATCGTGACGGCCATGGTGCTGTTGCAGAGCCTGGTCGACAACATGTCGATATGGCTGGTGTTCCGGCTAATTGCCGGACTGGCCATGGTCACTCAGTTCATGGTGATCGAAAGCTGGTTGAACGAGCAGACCAGCAACACACAACGCGGCCAGACGTTTGCGCTGTATATGCTGGCGTCCGGTTTGGGCGTGGTCTTGGGTCAACTGGCCCTGGCGAAGTTTCCGGCGCTCGACTTACGTCCCTTGGTGCTGGTGGGCGTTTCCTCGGTTTTGTGCCTGGTGCCTATCGCCGTGACGCGCAGGGTTCACCCGCCGTCGCCCTTGCCCGCGCCGCTGGACATCAAGTTTTTTGCCTCCCGTGTTCCGCTCACGCTGATCGTGCTGTTCATCGCCGGCAATCTGTCGGGCGCGTTCTACGGGCTGGCGCCGGTCTATGCCGCCAAGTTCGGGCTGAGTACATCGGAGGCCGCCTGGTTCGTGGCTGTCGGCGTGACGGCCGGGCTGATGTCGCAATGGCCGATTGGCTGGCTGTCCGATCGCGTCAATCGAGCGGGTTTGATCCGGTTCAATGCCTTGGTGCTGGCCATACTCGCAGCGTTGCTGTGGGGGTGGTTGAGCTTACCTTTCTGGGCCTTGCTGATGTTGTCGGGCATCTTGGGCGTGTTGCAGTTCACGCTCTATCCGTTGGGCGCCGCATTTGCCAACGACCACGTGGAAGCTGAGCGGCGAGTCGGCCTGAGCGCAGTGCTGTTGATTGTTTATGGTCTGGGCGCGTGCGTGGGGCCGCTGATCGCAGGTGCGTTGATGACCGGTTTCGGCCCCGGTATGTATTTCGTCTTCATTTCGGTTTGTGCCGCATTGCTGGTTTGGCAGGTGCGTCCGGCGCGTGTAACGGGCTTGCATCAAGTGGATGAGGCACCTGTTGGCTTCGTGCCCATGCCCGACGTGCTGCAAAGCTCGCCCGCCGTCGCGGCGCTCGACCCGCGAGTCGATCTGGAGATCGACGTCAGCATGGAAGGGGTGGTGCATCCGCAGGATGCCGACACCGCTTCCGTGCCGGAAGATGGCGTGGTCGAACCCAATGCGCCCTTGCCGGAAGCGGTTGCCGCAAGAGTCGAGGATCTTGCCGCGCATGGCGGCGATTCCGTCAGTACCGCTGAAGACGCTGCTCGTGCTACCACGGCGTCATCAACACCACCGCCATCACCGCGAAAGCCAGACCCAGCACATTGACGCGAGTCAGGCGCTCTTTGAATACGAAGGCGCCGACCAGCGTGCCCAGGGAGATCACGCCGATATTCATGGCGGAAAACACCAGTGCCGGGTCGTTCGGCAGGCTCTGGTGCGCCCGGATGTAGGTGTAGATGTTGGCGAAGTTGAAAGCGCCCAGAATCAGGCCGGCACCCAGGCTGGCGGCATGCCAGCGAGTGCGTCGAACGATCAGATACAGCGTGATCAAGACGCCAGCCAACGAGAACGCCGCCAGCAAACCGGACGGAAACGCCGTTCCGGTGCGTGCCATCTGTTTGAACAACACATCGATGACGCCGTAGCCCAGCCAGACGGCCAGCGGCCAGATCCACAGCGCACGGCCGGCGGGTGTCGATGCGGCTGCATCCGAGGCGGGTTGACGCTTGAGCAGGCAGAATAAGGCCAGCAGGCCCAAGGCGATGGCGGCGACTTTGCGTAGCGTGAAGGTTTCGCCGAATAGTACTAAAGCCATCAACAGCGGGATGAACAGCGACAGCCGCTGGGCGGCATCGCTGCGCACGATACCGGCATGGCGCACGGCCTGGGCCATTGCGATGAACACCGCTGGCAGCAGCACACCCAGGGCCAACAAAATACCCCAGGGCGTGGTGGGCGAGCGCAAGGCATCCACGGACGGGTTGAGGGTGAGCAATACGAGACCGACGGCCATCGCATAGTTCGTGGCGATCGCCTGCTGCACGTCGATGCCGCGCTGTCGCGCCAGCTTCAGCAGCACCGCAACGGTGACGCTGCAACACACACTGGTGATCAGGAAAATCAAGCCGGGATTCATGGTGGAGTTTTCTCGATAGTGAACGGCGTGGGCTGGCCAGGGATCAGCCCACGCGACGGAGGTGCCGCCTGGGCAGGACGCGTGGCCCGTTCGCATGCGACTGGGCCGAATAGTAGGGGTGGTATGGCGGCATCACAATGCCCGTTATTCGCCTGACGTTAACGGCCCCTTCGGTAGAGTTGAATGAAGATGCGATCGAGTTCGTGGCAGGATGACGGCATCGTGCAGCAACATCGCATGCCACGACCCAATTTGAATAATGTAATTATGTGTGAGAAAGCATGTTGTCCGCTGAAAGCACTGGCACCCACCAACCGGAAACCGTCGCACCCGGCGATCTGCGACGATTACTGAACCCGCGCAGCGTGGCGGTGGTGGGTGCGTCCGACGATCCCTTGCGCATCGGCGGTCGTCCCATCGACTACATGCTTCGTCAGGGCTTCGCCGGCCGCATTCTGCCCGTCAACCCTGGCCGCGAGACCGTGCAGGGGCTGCGTGCTTATGCCAGCGTAGCGGATTTGCCGGAAGCGCCCGATGTCGCCATCGTGGCCGTGGCCGCCGCGATAGCGGTGGATGTGGTTGCCGCACTGGCCGAACGCGGCACCGGTGCCGCTATTTTGTTCAGCGCGGGGTTCGCCGAGGCAGGCGCTGCGGGTGCTGCGGCTCAGGACGCCATGCTGCGTTCGGCTCGCAAACACGGTATGCGTTTGCTGGGACCCAATTCCCTCGGGCTCATGAACCCGCACAATGGTTTTTACGGGTCGTTTTGCTCGGGCCTGGAGCTGGGTTTTCCACAAAAAGGGCGGGTGGGCGTTGCCAGTCAATCCGGTGCCTACGGCGCGCATATCACCTTGCTGGCCCATGCTTTAGACATCGGTCTGTCCAGTTGCGTGATGACGGGCAACGAAGCCGATATCGGCTTGGGTGACGTATTGCACATGTTGGTGGACGATCCGCAAACCGACGTGATCGCGGTGTATGCGGAAGGCATACGCGAGGCTGCGACTTTCGTATCGGCTCTGGCGGCCGCTCGGCGAGCGCGCAAACCCGTGGTGATGATGAAGGTAGGCACCAGCACCGTCGGAAGTGCGGCGGCGCAATCCCATACCGCATCTATAGCGGGCGACGACGCGGTGACCGATGCCGTATTGGCAGAGTTTGGCGTGGTGCGCGCCACCAGCACCGAGCACATGCTCGACATCGCTGCGCTGGCGACACGCGGCGTGTTTCCGGCCGATAACTCGCTGGGCGTGATTACGGTAAGCGGGGGCGCCGGTGTGATCATCTCCGATGCGGCTGAACGGCACGGCTTGCCGATGCCCGAAATGCCCGAATCGGCGCAGTCGGCCCTCAAAGCCATCCTGCCGTTCGCCGCGCCGCGCAACCCGGTGGACTGCACGGCGCAATTCCTGAACGATCTTACGCTGGCGGGGCGTTTCACCGAAACGCTGGTGTCGCAGGGCGGCTATCGATCGGTACTCGGATTCTTCACCTATACCGGCGGAGCGGCTTCGATTGCACCGAAGCTGCGCGAGCAATTACGCGCCGTGCGCGATGCCCACCCCGATCGCCTGTATGTACTGTCGATGCTGGCCGAGCGCGACCGGGTGCGCGAGTACGAGGCCGATGGTTTCAGCGTGTTCGCCGATCCCTCCCGGGCGGTAGCCGCCATTGCCGCCATGGGCCAGTTCGGTCGATCGTTCGCCGCTGCGGCGGCACTACCTGCGCCTGAGCTTCCCGAGGTGAGCTTGCCGTCGCAGGCACCGTCCGAAGCCCAGGCCAAGCAGCTTCTGGCTCAGGCCGGGATCGCGGTGACGCCAGAGCAGTCATGCGATAGTGCGCAAGCCGCCGCTGCCGCTGCCCGCGCCTTGGGTTTCCCGGTTGTCATGAAAATACTGTCGCCCGATATTTTGCATAAGTCGGAAATCGGCGGCGTGATACTGGGCGTGGCCTCCGAGCACGAGGCGCGCGCGGCGTTCGATACGCTGATCGAGCGCGCGCGTCATGCTGCCCCGCAGGCTCGCATCGAGGGCGTACTGGTCGCCCGCCAGCTGGATGGAGGCGTGGAGTGCATTCTGGGCATTCATCGCGATCCCGTGTTCGGGCCCATCGCCATGTTTGGATTGGGCGGCATCTTCGTCGAGGTGTTGCGCGACGTGACGTTTCGGCGGTGTCCGTTCGGTGTCGATGTAGCCGAGCAGATGATTCGCTCGGTTCGTGGCGCACCGTTGCTGCTCGGGGCGCGAGGCCGTCCACCCGCCGATATCGCCGCACTGGCGCGGATGCTTTCCACGCTGTCTGCTTTTGCGATCGCAGCCGGGCCGCGTTTGAGCGCTATCGACCTGAATCCGGTCATTGTGTTGCCCGAGCGGCAGGGGGCGTTCGCCGCGGATGCGGTCATCGAATGCGATGATGTATCGAACTAAATGAGAGTCGTTCGTGTTTGTGATAGAGTGGAGGTCGTTTCTAGAAGGGATTCTCCATGCCGCAGCACAACGATGGAGCGGCTCATCGGCACAGCGCCGACGCGTTGAGCCGAGCCGTGGCCGGCTACTGCGCCGAACAGTTTCTGTTTGCCTCGCCACGCTCAACCTTGCTGACCCGAGGCGTCGCACGGCGGGTGTCGCAGGGGCCCGAAGCATTGCGTGAACGGATTGCCCAGGCGTTCGACGCCGCTGACACGGCTGGCGACCAGACCCGGTCGGCGGAAACAAAACCGCTGTTGATAGGCGCCGTGCCTTTCGATACGACGCATCCGGCGCAGCTGGCCGTCACCTGCGAGTATCTGCAAGGCGGTCCCGTCCATGGCCATCTGCCTGAGGTGTCCAAGCCGTGTGCGCCGCTGTTGCAGGCTCAGACCACGCCCTGGCCCGCCCCCCAGGATTTCGAAACTTCGGTCGAACAGGCCTTGGGCCAATTGCGGCAAGGGCCCTTGTCGAAGGTGGTGCTGGCGCGAACACTCCGTTTGCAGTTCGATCGCGATCTGGACGTAAGCGCGTTGCTGACGACATTGCTGCGCAAGCATCCACAGGCTTACACCTACGCGGTGCCGGTGACTCGGGCGCAGGATCAAGACGCATCCGTGTTCGTGGGGGCGACGCCGGAATTACTGGTTCGTCGTGAGGGAATGCGAGTTTTTCTCAATCCGCTGGCGGGTTCGGCAGCACGTCGTCACGACCCAAGCGAGGATGACGCTGTCGCACAGGCATTGATGCGATCCGATAAAGACTTGCGCGAGCATGCGGTGGTGATCGACGCCATTGCGCAGGTCTTGCGGCCGTTGTGCAAAACCCTGCATGTTCCCGAGGCCCCCAGCCTGATATCTACGGATGCGTTGTGGCACTTATCGACAGTCATTGAAGGCGAGTTGATCGATCCGAGCTTGACCAGTCTCGATTTGGCACTTGCGCTTCATCCCACGCCTGCGGTTTGCGGGCATCCCTTGTCGGTCGCTCGCGCTGCGATTGCCGGCCTGGAGCCATTCGACCGGTCTTTGTTCGCCGGTTTCGTAGGCTGGATGGACGCCGCAGGCGATGGCGAGTGGGCGGTGGCCTTGCGCTGCGCCGACTGCGCCACGCGCTCGGCCACGCTGTACGCGGGGGCGGGTATCGTAGCCGGGTCCAATCCCCAGGCCGAGCGCTTGGAGACTCAAACCAAATTTCGCACTATGTTGAGCGCGATGGGCGTGGATCAAGCCATCGCGGCTCCCTGAGGTGCCCATTATTTTTGCAGGAGCATATCTTGTCGATTCCCAAGCTCAGTCCCTACGACATCCCTTCGTTGAGCGCGACCAATCGAGTCGACTGGCGACCGGACCCCGCCCGCGCGGTGCTGCTCGTTCATGACATGCAGCGCTATTTTCTAGAGAAATTCGCCGACCTGTCGCAGTCGCCCGTCGCACCCATGGTTCGCACCATTGCTACGCTTCGCGCGCAGTGCGATGCCGTGGGTGTGCCCGTGGTGTATACCGCGCAGCCGGTCGATCAGCCTGCGGGCGACCGGGCGCTGTTGAACGACTTCTGGGGCCCGGGTTTGACCGACCCGGTGCATCATGCGGCGCAGCCCGTGATCGAGGCGTTGGCGCCGAAAGCCGACGATGTGGTGTTGACCAAATGGCGCTATAGCGCCTTCCAGCGCTCAGACTTGCGTGCTCGCATGCGTGAATGGAATCGCGACCAACTCATCATCTGCGGGGTGTACGCACACATCGGTTGCATGGCGACGGCATTGGAGGCGTTCATGCAGGACGTGCAGCCCTTCATGATCATCGACGCACTGGGCGATTTTTCGCAGGCCGATCATCAGATGGCGATCGATTACGTCGCCCGGCGTTGTGGGGTGAGTCTGACGGCTGAACAAACGATCCGGGCACTGAATGCGCAGGGGGCGGCATGAGCGCTTTCTCCACGCCATGGCCTGAGTTTTCCGGGCAGTGTGCCTTGGTGACCGGGGCGGCCAGCGGGATCGGTTTCGCGCTCGCGCACACCCTGCTGCAATCGGGCGCACGCGTGATCGCGCTAGACGCCGATGCCGCAGGCTTGCGCGAGCTGGCGCAGGGCATGCCATCGGACATGCTGATGTGCCAGGCGGTCGATGTCGCCGATTCGGCGGCAGTGATGGCGGCGGTCGCCGAGGGCGAGCGAGCCCTGGGGCCGATCGACAAACTGGCCTGCGTGGCCGGGGTGCTGCAAATGGGCCGCATCGTCGATCTCACCGATGCGCAGTGGGCGCGCACCTTGGAGGTGAACGCGACCGGCGTGTTCAATGTGTGTCGCAGTGTGGCGCGCGGCATGATGGCACGGCGCTCGGGGGCGATCGTCAACGTCAGCTCCAACGCCGCAACCACGCCGCGTAGCGCGATGGGCGCGTATGCGGCGTCGAAGGCCGCGGTCACTCAGCTGACGCGATGTCTGGCGTTGGAGTTGGCCGAGTATGGCGTGCGGTGCAACATCGTCTCGCCCGGATCGACCGACACCGCCATGCAGCGGGCGATGTGGCGTCAAGGGTCGTCGGCTGAAACCGTGATTGCGGGCTCGTTACCCGGTTATCGCCTGGGTATTCCGCTGGCCAAGATCGCGACGCCGCAGGATATCGTCGAATCGATACTGTTCTTGTTGTCGGACCGCGCCGGCCACATCACTTTGCACGATTTGCGAGTCGATGGTGGCGCGACGCTCGATCAATAGCGGGCGAGTTTAACGGCGACCCAGAGCGCGATCGATTTTTTTATCGGTGTTGTATTGGCTGAGTGAATACACGGCCCAGATGGCCGCAGGGATCCAGCCGATCAGCGTGATTTGGAGAATCAGGCAGATGATGCCGGCAAGCGGGCGGCCGATGGTGAAGAAGACCATGAACGGCAGGAAGATGGCGAGTAGCAAACGCATGAAGAATCTCTAATGTGACGAATAGACGGTTTGTAGCATACGAAAAAAAAACGGGGCCGGCATGATGATTTGCCGGCCCCGTGTTTTTCGATGCGCGATCGAGCGCATCGGTTCAGCTGCTTAATGCGTCGGATTACTGTCCGGCACGAACCTTGTCGATGAAGGTGCGCGTGCTGTACAGGTCGTCGGCTAGCTTGTTCAACTGCGGCAAACCGGTGGTGGTGTCCTTGGTCTGCGAGTCGATGTAGCTTTGGAACACATCCGAATCCAGGATGCCGATGTCGGTGCGGCGCTCGGCCGGCACGTTCGCCAGCGTGGTGTAGCCGTCACCGCCCGTGGCCTTGAACACGCCGTCCAGGCCGTCTTCCACCATGCCACGCGCTTCAGCGCCGGTGATATCCAGGCGATAGAGCATGTTGCCGAAAGGCAGCACCGAGATCACGGTCGCTGCGGTCACTTCACCGGCAGCCAGGGGCTCTCGCACACCACCGCCGCTTTGCAGCGAGATGTCGGCTCCGCCGTAGTTGGCGTTGGCGACTTCTACATAAGCCTGCGCTACCAATTGCTGAATGTCACCACCGCGACGGTTCACTTCACCCAAGGTCGTGCACGAAGCCGAAGAGCGGGTGTAGTCGATCGAACCGATGCCGCCAGGTACTCGACGCGAGCACAGCTCGGTCGTGGCCAAGGCAACGTTCGTGACCTTGAACTCAGCGATTTCGTCTGCAAAAGGCTTGAGCACTGCGGTGGCAGCTGCGTCCGGTTGGGTGATGCGCAAGAAGCCGCTGGCGGCGACGTCGGCCTTGAACGCCGTCAGGTCGGCTGCCGAGGGATCGGCGCCACCTACCTTGAAGTTGTCGCCGATCAACACGTGCGGTGTACCGGCGCACTCGGTGACACGGCCTTGATCGTCGAACTTGACGTTCAATTCGCCCACGATCTGCGAGTATTCCCAAGCCTGCACCAGGCACGTGGTGTCGCCATCGGCATTTTTCAGTGCTTCTGCGTAGGTACCACCGGTGGTGCCGACCTTGTAGTCGGTGTTCATCGAGTCGGGACCGAGCAGCGTGTGCGAATCGCCACCCACCACGACGTCCACGCCCTTCAATTGCGGGATCAACGTCTTGTCCAAGCCGTAGCCGATGTGGCTGGCGATGACGATCTTGTTCACGCCTTGAGCGGTCAATTCGTCAATGGCACGTTGGGCAGCAGTCAGCTCCGATTCGAACGTCGTGTCGGCGTCCGGGCTGGAAGCGGTCTTGGTCTTTTCGGCGACGGTCAGGCCGACGATGCCGATAGGCTGTTCGTCACGCTGGACCACGACATAAGGCTTGACCAAATCCGATTTGGCGGGGTTCAGCGCCGAATTCTCGCCAAATTTGACGTTGGCGCTGATGGCCGGCGTCTTGCACTCGTTGGTTTGCAAGCGTTCGATGAACGTCTTGAGCTCGGTGTCGCCCTTGTCGAACTCGTGGTTGCCCAACGTGAACGTATCGAAGCACACCGTGTTCATCATGTCTGCGTCGGGCTTACCCATGGGGCCAGCACGGTTGAAGTACAGGGTGCCGGTCAGTGCGTCGCCAGCGTGCAGTTTGAGCAGGTTGGGGCGGCCTTCGGCCAGTTCCTTGAACGCAGCGGTCACGCGGGGGAAGCCGCCCGCATCGACCGTGACTTCGCGGCGCACGCCGTCGGCACCAGCCAGGGACAGTTTGCGACCGGTTTTTGCATCCAGATTCGAGTGCTGATCGTTGATGTGCAGGATGGTCAGATCCATTGCACGCGAAATCGGCTGAGCGGGGCCCGGTGCGGGCTGTTCGGTGACGGGCGGTTCGGCAGGGGCCTTGTCGTCGTCATCGTCGCCGCCGCAAGCGGTCAGCACGCCAGCGGCCAACAAGGCTGCCGTCAGAGTGCGCAGGCCACCGGCCCGGGCGGAGGGTTGAAGATTCCACCATGCGTGAGTCATTACGCCATTCCTATCAGTCAGTGAGCAAAGTGGCGCTATGGTCGTCAACGACGATGACAGGGTTGTGAATGCGCGTATCAAAAATCGAAAAATAGCGAAATGTGACGTGTCGTCTTCAGGCTGTCATATTGCTCTGATGTCCAAAACGACAAACCACGCGTAACACTCCAGGTTCTCCATCAATTGCACACAAACCCTCGACAGAGGGCACAGGTTGGCTTCCTAGACTGCGAGGCTCAGATCGCCATGGCGCAGTGCCCGGGCGACGCATTTCACGCCAGGAGCATTTGCGATGCATCAAGACTTGTTGGCCGACGAAGCCAAATATTGTTCCCATGGGGATACCGTCCATTACGTCACGCCGCCCAAAGTGTTCACGGGATGCCAGGGCAGCTATATGTTCGATGCCGAGGGCACGCCCTATCTCGATTTGCAGATGTGGTATTCGGCCGTGAACTTCGGCTACAAGAACGAGCGGCTTGCCAATGTCATGAAGCAGCAACTGGACACCTTGCCCCAGGTGGCCAGCCAGTATCTGCATCCGACCAAGATCGAGCTGGCCAAATGGATCGCTCAGGATGCCGAGCGCAAATGGGGGCGCGAGGGTCGGGTGCATTTCAATGTCGGCGGCGCTCAAGCCATCGAAGATTCGCTCAAGATCGTGCGTAATGCCAGTGGCGGAAAAAGCCTGATGTTCGCGTTCGAGGGCGGCTATCACGGTCGTACCCTGGGGGCGTCGTCGATTACTTCCAGCTATCGCTATCGCCGCCGCTACGGTCATTTCGGCGACCGCGCGCAGTTCATTCCGTTTCCGTATCCGTTTCGCCGTCCCAAGGGCATGACGTCGGAAGAGTATGCCGACAGCATCGTGCGCGAGTTCGCCCGCAAGTTCGAGAACGAATATCACGCGGTCTGGGATCCCAAGACGGGTCAGTGCGAGTACGCCGCGTTCTATATCGAACCGATCCAGGGCACCGGCGGTTATGTGATTCCGCCTGCCAATTTCTTCACCGGTTTGAAAGAGGTGCTGGATCAGCACGGTGTGCTGCTGGTTGTCGACGAAATCCAGATGGGCTTCTGGCGTACCGGCAAACTGTGGAGTGTCGAGAACTTCGGCATCAAACCCGATGTGCTGGTGTTCGCCAAAGCGCTGACCAATGGGCTGAACGCCCTGTCGGGCTTGTGGGCACGTGAAGAGTTGATCAATCCCGACGTGTTCCCGCCCGGCTCGACGCATTCGACGTTTGCCTCCAATCCTTTGGGTACGGCCCTGGGATTGGAAGTGCTCAAGATGACTGCGGAAGTCGACTTCGGCAAGCAGGTGTGCGACAGCGGTGCGTATTTCCTCGATGGGCTGAAAGCCTTGCAGCGTCGCCATCCCGAGATCGGCGATGTCGATGGCATGGGCCTGGCGCTACGGGCCGAAATCTGTCACGCCGATGGCTTCACGCCCAATCGTGAGTTGTTGGACAAGATGGTCGATATCGGGCTGTCAGGAACGCTGACCTACGAAGGTCGTTCTGTCGGACTGGTGCTGGATGTGGGCGGATACTACAAAAACGTCATTACGTTCGCGCCGTCGTTAATGATCACTCGCGCCGAAATCGATCAGGCGATGGACTTGCTCGATCAATTGATCACCCGCGCCAAACGGGATTGAGCGATGCCAGGTCATGGATGCCCGGTCGATGAGCGGGCGTTTCTTTACCAGATCGAACCTCGGCGCTTGATCGACGCGTTCCTGGCGCATCCGCCTCAGGGTTTCATCGCTCGAACCGACGAAGACGGCACGCCGGCTTTTATTGCACCGTTCGACATCTTGACAACGCTCGAACCCGAGGTTCGTCGACGTTTGATGAACGTGCCTTTGCTGGGGCGTTGGTTACGACGCTGGCGAGTGCGAACCGTTTTCGTCGGCACTACCGTGACCGAATACGCGCCGCTTTCGGCCGTTCTATCGCCCGCGATGCGTGCGGCCCGTTGGCGCTACGACCTGGGCCAGCGGTTCGCCTTGTGCGTGGTGAAGGACTTGCCGCAGTCGTCGCCGCTATTGGGTGCGCAGGACAATGCCGATGCGAATCAACTGGTCGCCGCATGTCGGAATGCGGGTTTCATCGTTTTGGCAGGACAGTCGCTGGCATATGTTCCGATAGATTTCGAGACTATCGACGACTATCTTGCTCGACTGTCTAGCGGAAGGCGCAAGGATCTGCGCCGCAAGCTGAGAACGCGCGATGCGTTGGAAGCTTCGCACTGGCGTTCAGGCGATGATCGCTACGATCACGACGTCCTGATCGATGAGTACTACGCGCTGTACGCCGAGACATACGCGCAGAGCGAGATTCAGTTCGATCGTCTGACCCGTCCATTTCTGGCGGCAATACTGCGAGATCCGGAAAACCGTGGCGTGTGTTTCGAGTATCGGGAGAAGGGCGAGCTGATCGGCTTCAACCTATGTTTCGAACGTGACGGTATGCTGATCGATAAATACATCGGCCTGCGCTATCCGGCAGCCCGCCATCACAACCTGTATTTCGTCAGTTGGTTCGTCAATCTGGAGTACGCCTTGAAGCATGGCATGCACTCGATGGTGGCGGGCTGGACCGATCCTCAGGTCAAGGCGGCATTGGGTGCTTCGTTTACCTATACACGCCATGCCGTTTTCATTCGTCACCCTGTGCTGAGGGTGCTCGGCCGATGGTGCGCGCATTGGTTCGACGGCGACAGTGCCGTACAGGCCGTCGCTCAAAGGAATCGTCGTGACCAGTAAGCGCGCTTTTGTGCCGGTGGTGCTGGACACCGACGGATCGGTGGGATCGATCGATGGCGAGCGTCGTCTCGATCTCCAGCACCGCCAAAAGCAACTCAGGCTGGGTTGCAGCAAAAAGGCAATGGAATCCTTGGCGAACGATCTCGATATCGTGCTCGCCCCGCCGTATGACACGGTGTTGATGGGCAGCGGCGACTACCATCATTTAAGCGCGCTTCTGGTGAGGCGGGTTCAGCCAACGAAGCCGTTACGCGTGATCGTCTTGGACAATCACCCGGACAACATGCGCTTCCTGGGCCATATCCACTGCGGATCGTGGGTCACGCACGCCGCGGCGTTGGCCCATGTAGCGCATATCGATGTAGTGGGCATTACGTCGGAGGACATCGGGTGGCACCATGCCTGGGAGAATCGCCTGGCAGGCTTGCGTAGCGGTCGTATACGCTACTGGAGCGTTGGCGTCGATACCCGCTGGGCGCGTTGGTTCGGCGTGGCTCACGCGATGCGCAGCTTCGCCGACATGCCGACGCTACTGGCCGCGCTACTGGCCGATTTACGTCAGTGCGACTTACCGGTGTATATGTCGATCGATAAGGACGTCTTCGCGCCCGATGTCGTACGAACGAATTGGGACCAGGGCATCATGCGGCCGGCGCAAGCCCGCGCGATCATCGAGGCTTGCGCCGGTCGAATCATGGCCAGCGATATTACCGGCGAGGTGTCGTCCTACACCTATACGACGGGATGGAAGCGCTGGGTCAGCGCGATGGACGGTCAGGATACTTGTTTGTCCAACCAGCGTCTGGCCGCCTGGCGGGGCGCTCAACATCGCTTGAATCTGGCGCTGTTGCGCCAGCTCGCCGCGTCATCGTTGCGGACCGGCAGGCGCGCCGCGTGACTCGGCCAGTGCCAGGCAGACGATGCCTGCGATGACCGACAGGGCGCCAGCGGCTTTCCACCAACCGATGGGTTCGGCGAACACATGCCAAGAAATCAACATGATCGGCACGATTTCCAGATGGGATGCAGCGAAAGCCGGACCGATCGGTGCGTGTTTGAGCAGGCTCATCCAGGTCAAAAAACCGCCGACGTAACAGGCGAGCGCGACATACACCCAGATCTGACCGAAGATACGCCCCAGCCAGGCGGCGTCGCCCGATAGCGGCATTGCCTGTGCCGCAGACAGCTTGAAGCTGAGTTGCGCGAGGGTGTCCAGGCTGACCAGCAGCACGAAGCCCACGATATAAAAGCGCTTCATGCGTTTACCCCGACGATGGCCACGCCCAGTGCCACGAGCAGCATGCCCGTCACGCGCAAAGGCGTCAGGCGCTCTCTAAACATATAGCGGCCCACCAGCATGATGGCGACGATATTGATCGACCCCATCAGGACGCCCTTGGACAGGGGCACGACCGAGATGAAGGCCAGCCACAAAACGAATTCGATCACATAGCATCCCAGGCCTAGCCACAGCCAGGGGCCACGCATCATCGTGCGCCAGTAATGCAGGCCCGCACGTCCGCCGTGGCGTGTCGCCGCGGCCTTCAGCGCGACTTGTCCCAAGGTGTCGACCAGTACATTGGCGCTCCACAGGCCGATAATCAGCCCCGTTCCAGCGACGCTCATGCCATCGCCCGATCGATTGATCGATGCACCGGGGGCAATCCGTCGGTCTTATGGCGAGTGAAGGTATCCGTTGGCGACGTCGGTGTTGCCTCGAGCTTCGAAGGCGCCAGCACAGCGTGTCGGGCCTGCGCGTGTTGGATAAACCCTCTGACCGCCGCGATCACCTTGCGGCGTTCCCGATCGATGGTGATCAGATGGTAGCTATTGTCCAACCACAATGAATCGACGCGGCCTTGGACCTTATCGCAGATCAACTGCGCGTTGCTTTTCAGACTGGCAATATCGTCGTCGATGGCATGTACCACCAGGCATGGGGACTGGATGGTCGGCAGCAGTTTTCGCACGTGACGCGACAGGGCGCGTAGCTCGATGACCGAATACCATGGGTTGCCGGGCAGGCCCGCGGCTGCACTGTCGCCCGCATGCATCTGTGCCGAGATCTTGTTGCGAATGAGCACATCCTTGATGCCATACGGCGGTTGCTCGTAAAAACTGCGTTGTCGGCCTATGCCCAGCGTACGAAACAAGGGCAATAGGAAGGCTAGGCGGGTATAGGCGGGAATACTCCAGCCGTCGTAGTAGAACGTGGGCGACAATGCGCCCACGCCCGTGACGTCGTCGGGGCGATCCGCGGCCAGTTTCAGCGCCAGCAGCGCGCCCATCGATAGTCCGACGACATACATGCTGTCGACATGGGCGAGCAGTTTGTCGGCTCCGGCACGCACGCTGGCGTACCAATCCTGCCAGCAGGTGTGGATCAAATCGTCATGGGTGCCGCAGTGACCGGCCAGTTGCACGCCATACACCGTGTGGCCGGCGCGATGCAGCCCTTTGGCCAGCAGCCGCATTTCGGCGGGCGTGCCGGTCAGCCCGTGAATCAGCAGGACGCCCGTGGTGCGTCCGCCGTTTAGAAAGAACTCGTTCGTCGTGTTCAGTGTCGGTGGCGTCATGCAGCTTCCCGTTGGTCTGCGGCCAGCGCATCCAGATGCACCAGCAATTGGCCGAAGTGTTCGAACGCGGTATGACGAATGTCGTTATCGATGCAGTGCTCGATCAGTCGGCTCTTGGCGAACACGCGATCGGCGTGTCGGGATACGCAGAAGTCGGAGGTGCTGTCGCCGATGAACGCCACGTACCGACCCACGGCATGCTGACGACTCAGACTGGCGCATTTGCACGTGCCGCTATCGCGGGCACAAGCCGAATCCGCGTGGGGCGATTGAAGGGCCCAACGACGTGGCCCGTTAGCGATCAAACGGTTGGCCGCCACTGGCAGATGATCCAGACCATGACGCTGGAGAACACGATGAATGGCGAAATCGATGCCATCGCTGATGACTTGGACGGCAAGCCCGAGTGCCTCGGCGCGTTTCACGAATGCCGGGAAAGCCGGGTCGATATCGATCGTGTCCAGATGATCGATGAGCGTTGCCTCATCGACGTCCAGCAAGGCAACCTGGCGTTGCATGCACGTGCGTGAGCCGATTTCGCCGCGCATCCAGGCGGCCTCGGCCGCTTGCCAGCCGGGCAGGCCGAAGCGGTTCAGCAAGCTGTCGGTCACGTCGGACAGGCTGATCGTGCCATCGAAATCGCACTGGATGAGCCAGGGCGACATGCCGGGCCGATACCCCCGGGTCAGTATCGTTTCATTCATAGAAAGTCACGCTCACGTTTTGCCCGACACGGAAGGGGGCTTTGGGGTCGAGGGTCAGAAGGGTTTCGATGACGCGTAGGTTGCGACGCACGGGATGGTCGTCGTCCAGCCGGCTGGCAGCGAACATCCGACCGACGTGCTGGACGCGGGCGTCGACGCCGGTATGTACGGGTGCGCCTTCGGCCACGACCACGGCACGCATGCCGGCATGTACGCGAGAGGCCAGGCTTTCGTTGACCTCGGCGCGGATCTGTATAGGGAGATCGGGTAGCATCACCATCAACGGACGGCCCGCCGGTTCGGCCTGGCGACCGACTGTCGCGTCCAAGCGTACGATCGTCCCATTCTGTGGCGCGCGTAGCGTGTGCTGGGCGAGGCGATGACGTTGTATGTCACGTTCTGCACGGGCGATATCCAGATCGCGTGCAGCAATGGTTTGCTCGATTTCGCGTTGGCGGTGCAGCGCCTGGGCAGTATCGGCAGCCTGAGCGTCGCCAGCGCCTTCCGTGGCCGCGCGCGCGAATCGTCGTGCCCGGCGTTGCGATTCGGCTAGCGCATGGGTGGCCGCTTCGTGGACTGCGGTTAAACGCTGTACGTGCCACTCCGCCTGCTTCAACGCCAGTGTCGCCACGGTGGAATCGATGATGGCTAGCACGTCGCCTGCGCTTACTTGCGCACCTTCGCAAACCTCTACCGATGTCAGCGGGCCGGGAACTGCCGCATTGATCGGCAAGGGCCCGCCTGGCAACTCCACTTTGCCGCGAGCGATGATCGTGCCGGCCTTCTCCGATGATGCGGGCCGCTCGTCCGGCATTGACGCGGGGCGTGCGTCCAGGCAACCGGCGAGCACGACGGTACTGGCCAGAGAAAGCGCTGCGACACACCGCAGCAAGGGCGAGGATAAATGAGATGTACGAAGGGGCATGCTTAGTCCTCGAGGCGGGTGGGAGCAGGCCGCCAATCGTTGTGGATGTCGCCATCCTCCATGTCCAACACGCGATGGCCCGTTTGACCAATCGGGGGTCGTGGCTGACGCACAGCACGGTGGTTCCATGGGTATGCGCGACGCGGCGCAAAATGGTGACGATGTTTTGACCGTTGGCCGCGTCCAACGCACTGGTGGGTTCATCGGCGAACAAGAGTCGGGGATGCTTGGCCAGGGCGCGGGCAATCGCCACGCGTTGCCGTTCGCCCCCCGACAGTACGGCTGGCCGCGCGTTGGCACGCAGCAACATGCCGACCTCGTCCAGCGCCTCATCGGCGCGTCGATGCGCTTCTTTTCGGGAGAGGCCCAGATAGCTCAAGGGCAGTAAGACCTGCTCGCGCGCGGTCAGTGCGGCGAACAGGTTGAAACCCTGGAAAATGAAGCCGGTGTGTTGGAGCCTGAAGCGTTCTAATTGACCGCGTGTCATGCTGGCCAGGGGTTCACCCAGGGCACTGATCTCGCCGGAGTCGGGCATTTGCAGACCGCTCATGATCGAGAGCAGGGTGCTTTTGCCACAGCCCGATGGTCCGGTGATCAGACTGAGTTCGCCGGGATAGATGGTCAGATTCAGCTCGTTCAATACGCGTACCCGGATCTGGCCGGAAACAAAGGACTTGCCGATGCATTGGGCACGCAGACTAGGCGCTGCATTGATCGATCGAGGAAAGGGAGAGGACATTTCTTTACCTCAACAGCAATGCAGGATCGGCGCGGAACAGCCCGCGCAGTGCGACCACCCCGGACAGCACTGCGACGCTGGCGACCAGTGCCATGCACATCAACGCCATCGATAGTGTCATGGCTACTGGTACGTCGTATGCGGCGGCGAGGTAAAGCAAGCCGGTGCTGCCCAGCGTGGCGACGATCAACCCCAGCCCGCCGACCCAGCACGATTGCGCCAGCACGATGCGGCCAAGGGAGAGGCGGCTGACACCTAGCGCGTTCAAGACGGCATACTCTCGGGCGGAGCCAGCGACCATACCCATCAACGATTGACTGGTGGTGACCGCTCCGACGATCAGGACGACGACCGCCATGAACATCACCGCGACGCCTGCACCGGTGTCCAGCAGCCAGTAACGCTGCGAAGTCCGGGCGAACTCCTCGGCCGTCCACACGGTATAGGCGCCGAAAGAGCCTGCTATCGAGACTCTGTCGCGCACCGCATGCGCATCGGCCCCTTTGCGCAACTGCACGAGAAAATAGGTGCTGTCTTGTTCGTCGCTGTCGTGCGAGAGCCAGCGGGCGGTGTACTGCGAAGCCACAATGTTGATGCCGCCCAGGCCGCGCAGGCCGCGTACCGATCCGACGATGCGTACCCGTTGGCCGTTGATCGAGGCAATGCCATCGGGGCCTGCGTCGAGCTGTCCGAGTTCTGCATGATCGACGATGACCGCACCCGGTTCGTCCAACTGGCGGCGTTGTGCGGGTGTGAGAAGTCGGTCGAACAGCAGGCCGTCCGATCCGGTTTCGATGCCCGACACGTATACCGACAGTGTTCCGCCATAGGTCGAGCCGCGCCACTCGCCGTCGACCCACACGTAGGGTTCGACGCGTTTGACGTCCGGATCGAGCCGCAGGCGAGTGGCAACGTCCGGCCCGATGGCACTGCCGAAGTTCACGCTTTGCGTGCCCGGATGTCCCACCCAGAGGTCGGCCGAAGAAGTGTTCACGTAAACCGCCGCGCTACCGAAAATGCCCAGTACGAGAGCGGCCTGAACCGCCAGCAGAACGCCAGCGAAGCCGACAGCCATGATGGCCGGCAGGAAGCGTTGCCAGTCGTGCGCCAAGGTTTTATAGGCAACCCCGATCATGTGCCATCTCCTGTGTGTGGGGGGACTGATGGGGGTTCGGGCAATGGGGCACCGCCCAATGCACGGTAGAGCGTCGCGAACGCCAGGGCGTGGTTGGCTTGCGCCGTCGCCAGCGCCCGCTCGGAGCGCAATGCATCGCGTCGCGCCGTCAGTGCATCCCAGGTGCTGGCCAGCCCGGCGCGGGATCGCGCCTCTATCCTGCGAGTGCGCTCGGTGGCGGCCTGCTGGGCGATCGTCAGCGCGTCGACACGAACGCCTTCGTTGGCGTACATCGCCAGAGCGATTTCGACCTCGGCCACGCCTGTGACCACGGCTTGCCGGTACGTCGCCACGGCAGCCTGGACCCGGTGCGATTGGGCAGCGACTGCGTTTTTGCGCGCACCCCAGTCGAAAATCGGCAGGGTGATGAACGGGGTCGGTATGGGGATGTCGCTGCTCGATGCATTGCGCGACCGGGTGATGTTGTAGGAGAACAGCCACGACGTACCGATCGCGATGCGGGGATACAAGTCGGCCTTGTCTAGGCCGAGCATGCCGACGGCTTGCTGGACACTCGCCTCTGCGCTGCGCACGTCGGGACGGCTGCGCAGCAGATCGGTGGGAACTTGTGCCAGCGTGCCGGCACGCAACACGGGCCATGCGGTGGCCGCCGTCAGATCGGGGGCGAGCTCGGCCAGGTTCAGCAGGGCAGCCAGTCCGTGAGTCGCTCGTGCCACCGCCATGGTAGGTTCGGTCTGTTCGGCTCGGGTATGGGCCTGTTGGATCTGCACGCTCAGATGCGGGTCGGGCGCATCCGGCATCGCGGCGTGGCGGGCATGAGTCAAAGCCAGCAGGCGCGCATCGAGCTCGGCCTGTTCCGCCAATAGCCTCGCATGGCGTTGCGCATGGCGCAGATCCAGATAAAGCCTCACGGTCTCTGCGACGATGGCCACACGAGTCGCTTGCCACTCTGCCTCTGCGTATTGCACGTCGCCCGCAGCCTGACGTTGCATGCTCTCCCGCACGCCGAACAGGCCCAGATCCCAGATCGCATTGGCGCGCACTTGATAGAAAGAGTCGGTCGAGGACAACTCTTCGACGCCGCGCGCCACCAGATTCACTTGAGGTTTGTATCGACTGTCCACCGTGCCTGCCTGCACGCGCGCGGCATACAGACGTTGCCGAGCGGCGTCGATGCCCGGGTTGGCTGCCAGTGCGGCGTCGACCAGGCGAATCAGCATCGGATCGTCGAATTGCCGCCACCAGCCATGCAGATCGACCGGCGCTTGTCCGATCGGCCTGGGTGCTTCGGCAAATGAATCCGGCAGCGCGTTGGGCAAGGGCGGAACGGGCGTATGCAAGCAGCCCGTCAACAAGACGGGCAAGATAACACCAGCGAAGCGATGGGGACGAAAGATCGGCATCGCGATATTCTCCGCAGGCTTGCTGGAGTAGCCATGCAGGCTATGTGGAGGGACGATGGAGAATAGCCAGACCAAGTGTTAATAAGCAGCAGATAGCAGTGGTCTCGTGACGACCTACGCAGTTACCATTCAAAGGACTTAACGACCTTGGGATCGCTGCCGTGCGCGTGACTTATCTTCCAGAATGGGATTTACAGTGATTCAGCCAGACAGTGCGCCCGGCCCGTTGATTTTGGTGGTCGAGGACGAAGCGGAACTGGCCGATGTACTGATGGCCTATCTCCAACGAGACGGTATGCGTGTCACCCTGGCCATCAATGGTTTCGATGCCTTGCGGCAGGTCGCGCAATTGCAGCCCGACATGGTCTTGTTGGATATCGGCATCCCGGCCAAGGATGGGGTCGATGTTCTGAAGGAAATTCGTCAGACCAGCGATATACCGATCATCATGACGACGGCGTTGGCCGACGACCTCGACAAGATGCTTAGTTTGCGTCTGGGGGCTGACGATTACGTGGTCAAGCCCTATAACCCGGCTGAAGTGGTGGCGCGCGTGCGTGCAGTGTTGCGTCGCACGCAATCTTCAGGGACTCGCGACACGGGTCGGCTGTTGCGAGTGGGCATGCTGGAAGTCGACAGCGACGCCTATTCGGCTCGCGCCTACGACGCAGCGGGCCAACCCCAGGCGTTGCCATTGACCTTGACGGAGTTTCGCCTGCTGGCACATCTGGCTTCGCAACCGCGCCGCTGTTTTTCGCGCCTCGAACTGGTCGAAGCCTGCTTACCCGGCAGCGAGGCATTCGAGCGGGTCATCGACTCCCATCTGAGCAAGCTACGCCGCAAACTCCAGGACGCGGGATGCGGCGACCTGATCGACACGGTGCGGGGGGTGGGATACAGGCTATGGCCCGAGCAATAGATCGCATCTGGTTGCGCTTCGCCGCTGCGATTGCGTGCGCGGTGGTGGTGACGGTGGCGGTGCAAGTGGGTGCCATCATGCTCTATCAGCGTTTCGAGCACGAGCGCTTCGTGGCGTCTTTGCACGAGCAGGCGCGTAGTGATTTGCTGCGCTTGGACGATGCCGACATGCATAGCGATCCACGGGTATGGGAGATTTACAGCCTGTATTGGACGGGCGACCCCATCGGCCGCGATCTGGCCGCGCTTTTTGCCGGATTGCTGACGTGTTTGCCGATGGGTCTGCTCACGGGATTCTGGGTCTCCCGCATTGTCACTCAGCCGGTCGCCGCCATTGCCGAGACGGCGGGGCGTGTGGCGATGGGCGATTTCAGCGTTCGCGCCGGTCTGGGCCGTGAGCGAGGCGAGTTGGCCAGCCTGCTAAAGGATTTCAATCTTATGGTGGACTCGTTGGAATCGCTCGAGCGTGAACGGCAGTACACGGCAGCAGCGATCTCGCACGAGTTGCGTACCCCGTTAGCCGTGTTGCAGGCGCGATTGCATGGCATTTGCGATGGCGTCATTCCTGCGGGTGAAGAGGAGTTCAAGCGTCTGTTGGCCCAGGTTCAGCATTTGGGTTATCTGGTGAGCGATTTGCACACGCTGTCGGTGGGTGATGCCGGGCGATTGACCTTGCAGGTCGCACCGGTGGAGCTGGTGTCGCTGGTGCGCGAGACGCTCGCCAACTGCGCCAGCCGCTTGCAAGCGGGCGGCATGACTGTGGAAGCGACCCTGCCCGAGCGACCCGTCACCGTATCGGGCGACGTTCATCGGCTCAGGCAGGTTCTCGATAATTTGATCGAGAATGCTCTGCGCTATGCATCGGTGGGTGCCTGGCTGGGCATCGCATTGAGGCAAGAAGGGCATGTCGCGATTTTGACCGTCAGCGACGCGGGGCCGGGCATCAAGGCAGCCATGGCGGCGCGTATTTTTCAGCGGTTCTACCGTGAGGAGAACGCCAGGCGCCGGGCCAAGGGAGGTACCGGATTGGGCTTGGCAGTGGTGCAAACCTTGGTGAAGACACATGGCGGCACCATTGCCGTCGAGCGTTCGGCGCGAGGTGGTGCATGTTTCGTCATCAGCTTGCCGCTCGAAGACGCGAAGCGATCCGCGTGACGGTTAGTCGGCGATGACACACCGGTAAGTTCCTAGACTGGCTCGGGCATATCCTATCTACCTTGCTTGGGAGGTCGCTAGAATCGATGTGTTCCATTCATAGGCCGGCGGGTTCTACCGTGATGTCAGCCCCTTCGGAGCACGTCTCGACGCGCGGGTCGTTCGCATCGAGACGGCGACCGAGGGCATCCGTCGTGACATCGATAGGATGGACAATCTGAAGCACCAGGTGTGGATGGCCGCGTTAATGATCATTCTTTACAGTGGTGGCCAGTGCCATCGGTCTCCAACAGATGACAATCAACACAACGGTTGATCCAAAGCAAAAAGGCCTTGTCGCGAAACAAGGCCTTTTTCAGGAATTTTTTGGCGGAGCGGACGGGGCTCGAACCCGCGACCCCCGGCGTGACAGGCCGGTATTCTAACCAACTGAACTACCGCTCCGCAGCGGTTTACTACTGTGCTTCAAGCCTAGCTTGAAAATCCACGACACGTCACTGTCGTTTGTCGAACCGCACATCATCCGTAGATGACGCAACCAAGAAAACTTGGCGTCCCCTAGGGGATTCGAACCCCTGTACTCACCGTGAAAGGGTGATGTCCTAGGCCTCTAGACGAAGGGGACAGGACCGATACTGCTAGCACTACACCTTCACTTTACTTCTACTTGAATCCGGCAAGCCGGTGGTCATTCAAGTCTTCGCGGTAACTGGTGGAGGTAAGCGGGATCGAACCGCTGACCTCTTGCATGCCATGCAAGCGCTCTCCCAGCTGAGCTATACCCCCGTTGTTTCTGCTACGTTTTTTGCGTGGCAGCAGCGAAGAAACGAGATTATGCATAAAAAAACGGATATGTGCAAGTCTAGTGCGGTTTTTATTAAAAATATTTGTATCAACCCTGTGCGCCACGGCACCGCAGAACGATCGCCACGGCCAGGCTCAGGCCAATCAGAACCAGCACGGCGACATTGCCTACCTGAGCGTAGGGCGTCAAACCGGCCATGCCTTGCACTGTCACCGGCAGTACGGCGGGAATGTGCGGCGCGAGTACCGCCACGACCTGCCCGCGATGATCGATCGCGCCCGTCAGACCCGTATTGGTCGCCACCAGCATGGGCCGAGCCGTTTCGATCGTGCGCAGCCGGGCGATCTGCCAGTGCTGGCGCAAGGCCCAGGTGTCGCCAAACCATCCCAGGTTGCTCACGTTGGCCATCACGGTCGCGCCCAATGAACCATCGTCGCCGTTGTGCAGAGCAGGCAAGAGATCTTCTCCGAACAGGTCTTCGTAGCAGATGTTGAACGCCACGTGCTGCTCGCCGATCGGGAAGGGCCGTTGACGCTCTGCGCCTCGGTTGAAGTCGCCCAAGGGCATCTGCATGGCGTCGACGAACCAACGGAATCCTGTCGGGACGAACTCGCCGAACGGCACCAACTGACGTTTGTCGTAGCGCATGTCCGTGCGGGCGTCGCGAATGGTGTCCAAGGGCGTTTCGGCATCGATGCCGATCACACTATTGGTCCAGCCCGATACGTTGTCGTGCCGGGTGTGCAAGGGCGTGCCCATGACGATGGTGGTGTCGCGCCGCGCCGCGATGTCGCGCCAGGTTTCCCAGACGCTCGGTGCAAGCTGATCTTGAAAGACGGGCAACACGGTCTCGGGTAGCAGCACCATATCGGGCCGCGCCTGCGCCGCACCACTGTTGAGCGCCAGTCGCATATGGCTGACAATGCCCGCTTCCATCTGCGCCGGATCGAACTTCTGTGACTGCGGCACATTGCCCTGCACCAGCTCGACCGTCAGGGGCGCGCCGATAGGCACGCTCCAATCGACTCGGGCCAGCCATGCACCGATGGCGACGATCACCAATGCGGCCAATGGGGGAGCGCCGTGCCGGGCGTTACGCAATGGACCATGTACCCAGAGCGAGGCCAGGGCGGCCGCTGCACAGGCTGCAAAAAACGCGACGCCATACACGCCCAGCACCGAGGACCAGCCCGCCAACGGGCTATCGACGTGGGCATAGCCGATGTTCAGCCATGGGAATCCAGTCAGCAAGGTGCCGCGCAACCACTCGGTGCCGGCCCAGGCTGCGCCGAACACCGACGCGCTGCCCAGCAGGTAAATGGGCGAAGGCACCCCGGCAGGCCAAGGCGCCAGACGGCGCGCTACCGCACAAGCGATGGCGGGGTATAGCGCGAGGTAGGCCGCCAAGGCCAATACACCGCCCACCGCCAACGGCAGGGCCATACCGCCGTAGACGTGCAGGCTGATATACAGCCAGTACAAACCGACTGAGTAAGTCAGGCCGCCGAATACCAAGCCGCCAATCGCGGCCTGTCGCACCGAGGGCGCGCGCAGGGTTTGGAACACCAGAAAGGCAAGTGCTGCGCATTGAACCAGCGGCAGCGCCCAGCCCGGCAGCGGACCCGGCGCAAACGAGAGGGCGTGTGCCGCGCCAGCGATAGCCAGCAGGCCCAGGCGACGGGTGCGCGGGCCTGCCCTGCGGGCCGTCATGTTGCCGAGGCGTCGGGCCCGCCCGCTGAGCGCGGCAGGCGGCGCACGCGCAACCACAACGCGCGACGGGCGTCGGCGCGCATGACATCGATGCGCAGATCGCCATGGACGGTGTGATCGCCGCGACGCGGGATTCGGTCGAGTTCGCCACCCAACCAACCCCCGATGCTATCGTAATCGTCGTCGGGAATCTGGGTGTCGAAGACTTCATTGAAGCGCTCGATGTCGGTCGAGGCCACCACGCGCCACTGATTCTCGCTTTCGGTGACGATGGCGTCTTCGTCGTCTTCGTCATACTCGTCGTCGATCGCGCCGACGATCTGTTCGAGCACGTCTTCCATCGTGACCAGACCCGAGATGCCGCCGTGTTCGTCGATGACGATGGCCTGATGGTTGCGGCTGCTGCGGAATTCGCCCAGCAGCACATCGAGGCGTTTGGATTCGGGAATGAACACCGCGCTGCGCACCAGCGAGCGCAAATCGGTCTGTGGATCGGTCAGGCAGCGCAACAGATCCTTGGCCAGCAACACGCCGACCACGTTGTCGCGATCGTCTTCGTAAACGGGAAAGCGCGAATGGGCGGTTTCGATGATGCGCGGCAGCAGGACCGACAGGGGCTGGGTGATGTCCAGCATGTCCATGCGCGAGCGCGGCACCATGATGTCGCCGACAGTCTGTTCGGAAAAAGCCAGTGCGCCCTTGATGATGCGGAAGGACTCGGCATCGAGCACGTCGCGCTCATGCGCGGTGTCGAGCACGCCCATGATGGCGTCGCGATCTTCGGGTTCGGGACGACGCAGCCGCGCAAGCAGGCGGTCCACGAGGGATTTACTGGGAGGTTTGGCGGCACGCGAGGCGTCCGCGTCGGGATGGGCGGGGTCTGACATTGTCCTATCGGACGAGTTTTGGAGGCACCAGCATAACCGATTCTCGTTGCGGCTCAGGTGACACTCGCCACACATGCGGCCGGTTGGCGCGTGGGACTACCGGGGCCGATAGGGATCGGCTATGCCTAATGTCGCCAGCAATGCGGTTTCCAGTGCCTCCATCCGTTTGGCATCGCGCGCACGAATGTGGTCGTAGCCCAATGCGTGCAGGCAGCCATGCATCGTCAGGTGAGCGGCATGGTCGCGCAAGGTTTTGCCTTGCTCGCGTGCCTCTCGCTTCAGCACCGGCAGGCAGATCACGATATCGCTGCATGTGCGGCCTTCGGGGTCGCTGCCGTACTCGAACGTGAGGACGTTGGTGGCGTAGTCGCGCTGGCGGAAGGCCAGATTCAGTTGCCGCCCCTCTGCCTGGCCGACTAAGCGAATGTTGTAGCCGACCCGGGCAGCGGCTTCGCAGCCGTCGGTCAATGCACCGTTCACAGCACGCTGCGCCCACCGGCGCAGCCGCCAGCGGGGCAGATCGGTACAGGCGACGCCATATTGCACGGCCAGCGACAGGTCAGCGCTCATGATGATCGCCAGCGGCCTCGTAAGCATCGACGATGCGGGCGACCAGCGAGTGACGCACCACATCGCGGCTGGTGAAGCGAGTGCACGCGATGCCCTGGATGTTGGCGAGCACGTCGACGGCATGCGCCAAACCGCTTTTCTGGCCACGCTGCAAATCGACCTGCGAGGGATCGCCGGTGATCACGGCCTTGCTGCCGAAGCCGATGCGGGTCAGAAACATCTTCATCTGTTCGGGCGTGGTGTTTTGCGCTTCGTCGAGAATGACGAAGGCATGATTCAGCGTGCGACCGCGCATATAGGCCAGTGGCGCGATCTCGATGCTTTGCTTCTCGAACAGGCGTTGCACGCGCTCGAAACCCATCAGGTCATAGAGCGCATCGTACAGCGGTCGCAGGTACGGATCGACCTTCTGCGCCAGATCACCGGGCAAAAAGCCCAGGCGCTCACCGGCCTCGACGGCCGGACGGGTCAGCACGATGCGCTGGACGCTGTCGCGTTCCATGGCGTCGATGGCGCACGCGACGGCCAGCCAGGTCTTGCCCGTACCGGCCGGGCCAACGCCGAAGGTGATGTCGTGCTTGAGAATGTTGTTCAGGTAGTCGCGCTGGCGAGGCGTGCGTGGTCGCAGGTCGCTGCGCCGGGTGCGCAAGGCGATGATGTCCGACTCGTCGTCGACCGGGGGCAGCGCGTTGCGTTCGGCCGCCGCCTGCGCCTCGGCGGCTTCGGCGGCTGCCGTGGCCGCCTGGGCGTCGCGAGCGCTTTGCAAGGCTGCGCGAATCTCGACCAGTCCGAGCTGAACGTCGTCGATGCCCAGGGGCTTGTGGCGCGCCTGATGATGAAATCGGCGCAGCGCACGGGCGGCTAGCTCGGCGTGCTCGCCCTCCAGGGTGACCCGGTCGCCTCGGCGGTTTAGGGTAACGCCCAAGCCATCGGCCAGCTGGCGCAGGTTTTCGTCCAGGGGGCCGCACAGATTGGCCAGATGGGTATTGTCACCATCCAGGGTGACCACTTCGGGCAAGACTCGGCGACTGCGGGGGGCTTTATCTGTCATTTAGGCTTGCTCGGCCGCACGCACGACTTCGCCGCGCAGCGTATTGGCGTGGGCGTGGACAATGCGCACGTCCACCATGTGGCCGATCAGGCGAGCGTCACCGGCGAAGTTCACGCTGCGGTTGTTTTCGGTCTTGCCGGTCAGTTCGGTCTCGTCACGGCGCGCGCGTCCCTCGACCAGCACGCGTTGAACGGAACCCACCATGGCGGTGCTGATCTCGGCGGCCTGTTGGTTGATCAAGGCTTGCAGGCGTTGCAAACGCTTGAGCTTGACGTCTTGCGGGGTGTCGTCCACCAGATCGGCGGCCGGCGTGCCCGGCCGGCGCGAGTACACGAAAGAGAATGAGGTGTCGAAACCGACGTCCTCGATCAGCTTCATGGTTTTTTCGAAGTCTTCTTCCGTCTCGCCAGGAAAGCCGACGATGAAGTCCGACGACAGGGTCAGCCCAGGGCGCGCTGCACGTAGCTTGCGCACCACCGATTTGAATTCCAGCGTGGTGTAGCCGCGCTTCATGCCCGAGAGTACCCGGTCGCTGCCGGCCTGCACCGGCAAGTGCAAAAACGGCACCAGCTTAGGCAGGCGGCCATGTGCCTCGATCAGCCGAGGCGTCATTTCCTTCGGATGCGAGGTGGTGTAGCGAATGCGCTCGATGCCAGGAATCTCGTGAACGTAATCGAGCAGTTGAGCGAAGTCGGCGATCTCGTCGGAGCCCTCGATGGCGCCTCGGTAGGCGTTGACGTTCTGGCCCAGCAACGTCACTTCCTTCACGCCCTGGTCGGCCAAGTCGGCAATATCGACCAGCACGTCTTCGAAGGGGCGCGATACTTCCTGGCCGCGCGTATAGGGCACGACACAGAAGCTGCAATACTTGCTACAGCCTTCCATGATGGATACGAATGCCGTCGGGCCATCGACCCGGGCAGGGGGCAGCGCGTCGAATTTCTCGATCTCGGGGAAGCTGATGTCCACCTGCGAGCGACCTTCCGCGCGACGGCGGCGGATCAGTTCAGGCAGGCGGTGCAGTGTTTGCGGACCGAACACCACGTCGACGTAGGGTGCGCGTTTGACGATCGCCTGGCCTTCCTGACTGGCCACGCAACCGCCTACGCCAATCACCAGGTCGGGATTGAGCTTTTTGAGGTGCTGGACCCGGCCCAGATCGGAGAACACCTTCTCTTGCGCTTTTTCGCGCACCGAGCAGGTGTTGAACAAAATGACATCGGCCTCTTCGACCGTCTGGGTGAGCTCCAGTCCCTGGTCTTCGCGTAATACGTCGGCCATTTTGTCGGAGTCGTATTCGTTCATCTGGCAGCCGAAGGTGCGGATGAACAGTTTTTTGACCGGCCGGTCGCCGGTGGGCGCGGCGGCCAGTGCATCCAACAGGTCGGTGTCGGGCACACCCTGGTCGGGCGAGACGGCGGGGGTGGCGGCCGCGGATTGATCGGGCGCGCGCTTCAGTGTGGTTTCTTGCATGATGGCAGCCGTGACGGGTTTATATCCCGGGGGCGAAAAATGAGGATAACCCAAGATTTTATCGTGTAGACGCGTTTTTCCGAAACCGGGCTCGGTTACGATTGGCGCGTCTAAGCTACCGCCTCCTTCCATGCTTAACCAGACTTATTCCTTTTCTCCAAAACGCTGGGCGCTTTTCTGCGCCTGTGTGGCCGTGCTGGTGTTGGTGGCGTACTTCCGCCTCGATCTACCCCTCACTCAACTGCTGAACGCCGAACGCACGCCCTGGGTACATGATATTTTCGACGTCATCGACGAGCTGGGTACGAGTGAATACTATTTGGTGCCCGCCTTGCTGGCGTATGGCTATGGCCTGTATCGCTTGTCTGCGATGGGTGGCGCTGCGGCGGCATCCGGGCGTCTGCGAGCCGAGCGCATGGCGCGGGGCGGATTGTTCGTGATTGTCACCCTGGCGGCAGGTGGCGCGATCGTCGCGCTGCTCAAAGCTGGCGTAGCGCGTGCCCGTCCGGAGTTGTTGATCGATCACGGCATCTACGGTCTCGGCATACCCTTCATGCGGGTCGAGGACTACAACTCCTTTCCTTCCAGCCATACGTTCTCGGCCTTCGGTGTCGCCGCGACGCTGGCGATATTATTTCCTCGTATTCGTTGGCCCTTGATGATTGACGCGACCGGCGTGGCCATGGCTCGCGTGATCAACCTGGATCACTATTTCTCCGACGTGGTGGTCTCAGCCACGCTTGCGTTGGTGCTGGCGGCGTTCATGGCCCCGCTCGTGCTGGATGCCAGGCATGAATGGCCTTTGCGCAGTCCCTGGCGTTGGTTCGCTCGCCGTCGATAGACGACAAAACAAAGCCGCTGGGACACGAATGCATCCAAGCGGCTTTGTCTGTTGAGCGGGCCCAATAGGCCCAGGCCTTGACGGCCTGTTTTCGATGGCCTGTACTAGACGGGTTTTTCTCGATGGCTTATCAAGGCGCTTCGACTTCGTCGGCACCCTCTTTCTTGACCGGCTTGATCAGGTCTTCGCGCTTCACACCCATCCACATGGCCAGTGCTGCGGCCACGAACACCGACGAGTAGATGCCAAACCAGATGCCGATGGTCAGGGCCAGGGCGAAGTAGAACAGCGACGGTCCACCGAAGAACAGCATCGACAGCACCATCAACTGAGTCGAGCCGTGGGTGATGATGGTGCGCGAAATGGTTTGCGTGATGGCGCTGTTGATGACTTCCTTCACGTCCGCCTTGCGATACTTGCGGAAGTTTTCGCGAATTCGGTCCATGATCACGACCGACTCGTTCACCGAGTAGCCCAGTACCGCCAGAATGCCCGCCAATACCGGCAGCGAGAATTCCCATTGGAAGAAGGCGAAAAAGCCAAGAATGATCACCACGTCGTGCAAGTTGGCGATCACGCCTGCTACCGCGAACTTCCATTCGAAGCGGATGCCGAGGTAAATCATGATGCCGATCACCACGGCCAGCAAGGCCATCAAGCCGTTGTGGACGAGTTCTTCGCCCACTTGCGGGCCGACGAACTCCACCCGACGTAGCTCGACGGTGGGATCGGCAGCCTTCAAGGCCGTCATGACCGTTTGACTTTGTGCAGCCGAGGTTTCGCCCTGGGCCAGCGGCAGGCGGATCATGACGTCGCGCGAGGTGCCGAAGTTCTGCACCTGGAACTCGCTATAACCCAACTTGCCGACTTCGCTACGAACGTCTTCCAGCTTGGCGCTTTGGGTATAGGCCACTTCCATCAGCGTGCCGCCTGTGAACTCGATGGACAGGTGAAAGCCGCGAGTGGCGATAAAGAAGACGGCCAGCACGAACGTCAGCAGGCTGATGGTGTTCAGCACCACGGCGTGGCGCATGAACGGAATCGTGCGATGTATCCGGAAAAATTCCATGGTTGCGCTCTAGTTAGTCTTTTTTGGGTTTCCAGACCGTGCCGATCGCCAGCTTGGTCAGTTTGCGTTGACGGCCATACCAGTAGTTGACCAACGCACGCACGCCCACGACCGAGGTGAACATGGAGGTCAGAATGCCCAGGGCATGAACCACGGCGAAGCCGCGCACCGGACCGGTGCCAAAGGCCAGTAGGGCCAGCGCGACGATCAAGGTGGTCAGGTTGGAGTCCAGAATGGTGCCCCACGCCCGATCGAAGCCCTGGTGGATGGCCTGCTGTGGCGTGGCACCGTTACGCAACTCTTCTCGTATCCGCTCGTTGATCAGCACGTTCGAGTCGATTGCCATGCCCAGCGTCAACGCAATAGCGGCGATGCCTGGCAAGGTCAGCGTGGCTTGCAACATCGACAGCAGGGCCAGCAACAACAAGACGTTGAACGCCAGGCCGATGGTGGAGAACACACCGAACAGGTGGTAGTAGACGATGATGAAGACTGCAATCGCCAGGAACCCGTACAGCGTCGAGTTGAAGCCCTTGCTGATGTTGTCCGCACCCAGGCTGGGGCCGATGGTGCGTTCTTCGATAATGGACATGGGCGCGGCCAGCGAACCGGCGCGCAGCAAGAGCGACGTATCGGCAGCTTCCTGGATGCTCATGTTGCCGGAAATTTGCACTTGACCGCCCGAGATCTCGGCGCGGATGACCGGAGCGGTCACGACTTCGCCACGACCGTTCTCGAACAGCAAAATAGCCATGCGCTTGCCGACGTTGTCACGCGTGACATCGCGGAAGATACGTGCGCCTTTGCTGTCCAAGGTCAGGTTGACGGTCGGCTGCTGGGTTTGCTGGTCGCGGCCGGGTTGAGCGTCTTGCAGGTTTTCACCGGTCAGAATTACCTGGCGGCGCACCAGAATCGGGCCGCCACTGCGGTCGTCGTAGCGTTCCAGACCGAAGGGTACGGTATTGGACATCAGCGCCGATTGAGCGGCGGGTGAATCGTCCACCATGCGAATTTCCAGCGTGGCGGTACGGCCCAATAGTTCTTTTGCCTTGGCGACGTCTTGCACGCCGGGCAATTGCACGACGATGCGATCGGCGCCTTGGCGTTGGATGACCGGCTCGGCCACGCCCAGTTCGTTGATCCGGTTGTGCAGCGTATTGATGTTCTGACGCAGCGCGTTTTCCTGTACGGCCTGCACAGCGGTTTCGCTCAGGGTGCCGACCAGCAGGAAGCGGTCATTGTCTTCGCGCGTGGTGTAGGTCAGATCGGTCTGGCGTCCTCGCATGGTGCTCAGGACGCGGTTGCGGGCATCTTCCGTGGCGAAGCTGCCGACCACCGAGTTGCCGTTGCGATCAACCGAGCCTTCGATACGCTGCTGGCTGAGGGTCAGTCGCATGTCGGAGGCCAGGGCGTCATAGCGTCCGGTCAGGGCGCCGCGCATATCGACTTGCAGCAGAAAATGCACGCCGCCGCGCAAGTCCAGGCCCAGATACATGGGTTTCGGTTCGAACCAGCCCAGCCATTTCATCCATTCGGGCGAGGCCGGCAGCAGATTCAGTGCAATGGTGTAACGCGGCGCGGCCGGGTCGGTATTCAGGGTGCGCTCGATCAGGTCGCGCGCCTGTAATTGAGTGTCGGTCGAGTCGAATCGAGCGCGTACGGTTCCCGTGGGGCCGTTCTGCTCGAAGAAGACGCCCTCGTAGGGGATCTTGTTCTCGTCCAGAATATGCCGGATGTTGTCGAGCATCGCAGGCTCGACACGGACGGTGGACATCGCGCTCGACACCTGCACCGCCGGCGATTCGCCGTAGAAGTTGGGCAAGGTATAGAGCAAGCCGATGACGAACGCCATCAGGACGGTAATGTACTTCCAGAGGGGATAGCGATTCATGGCCGATAGGTCAAAGCAAGACGTGAGGGCAGGGGAGGGTCGCCCCCGAAACGCGGAACACAAAACAACCCCGGGGCAAGCCCGGGGCTGTGGGTAGACCTCAGAGGGCCTTGATGGTTCCTTTCGGCAAGACCGTGGTCACCGCCGACTTCTGCACGACGACCTCGACGGGCTGCGCGGCCAGGTCGGCGATTTCGACGGTCACGTAGGCATCGCCCACTTTGGTGACACGGCCGAGCAGACCACCGGCGGTGCTGACTTCGTCGCCCTTGGCGAGGGCGGCCAGCAGGTTGCGGTGTTCTTTCTGACGCTTCATCTGAGGACGAATCATCAGGAAGTACAGAATGACGAACATCAGCACGATGGGCAGCATACCCATCAGCGCGCCGCCTTCGGAAGCCGGCGCGGCTTGGGCGACGATCGTGCCCAGCGTATCGGTGGACAACATGGTTGCACTCCTTGGTCAATATTTATATGTCAGTTGAATGACCCCGCGAGACTTCAATCGGGTCAACCGGGCATTGTAGCGTGTCGTACAGCTAGTCGATCCCACGCGCTCGGTCTGTCTTGAATTGCACTTTCCAGGCTTCAAAGGTGCCCGCCGCAATCGCCTCGCGCATCTCTTTCATGATGTTCAGGTAGAAATGCAAGTTGTGCAGGGTGTTCAGGCGAGCGCCGGTGATCTCGTTGGCGCGTTGCAAGTGGTGCAGGTAGGCGCGCGAGAATGCGCCGCAGGTATGGCATCCGCAGGTCGGATCCAGCGGGCGGGTGTCGTCGCGGTAGCGCGCATTGCGGATTTTCACGTCGCCGAAGCGGGTGAACAACCAGCCGTTGCGGGCATTGCGCGTGGGCATGACGCAATCGAACATGTCGATCCCTTGCGACACGCCATCGACCAGGTCTTCGGGCGTGCCCACGCCCATCAGGTAGCGCGGCGCATGGGTGGGCAGGCGTGGGGCGACATGCTTGAGAATGCGCAGCATGTCTTCCTTGGGCTCGCCCACCGACAGGCCGCCGATGGCATAGCCATGAAACCCGATGTCGGTCAGACCGGCCAGTGACTCGTCGCGCAGGTGCTCGAACATGCCGCCTTGCACGATTCCGAACAGGGCGTTGGGGTTGCCCAAGCCGTCGAACGCCTCACGCGAGCGACGCGCCCAGCGTAGCGACATCCGCATCGAACGGGCGGCTTCGTCGGTGGTGGCCGGACGGTCGCCAATCATATAGGGCGTGCATTCGTCGAACACCATGGCGATGTCCGAATTCAGCGACCGCTGGATTCGCATGGATTCCTCGGGCGTCAGGAACAGCCGCGAACCATCGATGGGCGAGGCGAATTTCACGCCTTCCTCGGTTATCTTGCGCATGCCTTGCAGGCTGAACACCTGAAAACCGCCCGAATCGGTCAGGATGGGCTTGGACCATTGCATGAAGCCATGCAGGCCGCCGTGCTTGTCCATCACCTCGGTGCCCGGTCGCAGCCACAGATGAAACGTGTTGCCCAACACGATGTGCGAGCCGATTTCTTCCAGTTCGTGCGGTAGCATGGCTTTGACGCTGCCATAGGTGCCCACGGGCATGAAGATGGGCGTTTCGACCACGCCGTGGTTCAGGTGTACGCGTCCACGGCGGGCTTGGCCGTCTGTAGCCAGCAGTTCGAACGACAGGCCGTTGGGCGGGGGAGTATGGGTATCAGACATGGGAGGCGGGCTCGATGAACATGGCATCGCCGTAGCTGAAGAAGCGATAGCGTTGGGCAATGGCGTGGGCGTAGGCCCGGCGGATGGGGGCGGCTCCGGCCAGCGCGCTGACCAGCATCAGCAGCGTCGATTGGGGTAAATGGAAGTTGGTGAGCAGGGCGTCCACCGCCAGAAAGCGGTAACCGGGTGCGATGAACAGGCGGGTGTCGCCCTGCGGGTGAGCGAATGTGCTGGGGCGAGGGCCTTGGCCTGCGGTGGTGGGCGGCGTCGGTCCGCTGGCAGGCGCCGCCGCATTGGTGGGCTGAGCCGCCGATTCCAATGCTCGCAGGCTGGTGGTGCCCACCGCAATGACCCGCCCGCCCGCAGCCTGGGTGGCGGCGACGGCACGCTGGGTCGCAGCCGGCACGGTGTAGCGCTCGGCGTGCATGACGTGGTCTTGCAGATTGTGCGTGCGTACCGGTTGAAATGTGCCCGCGCCCACGTGGAGCGTCACGAAAGCACGCCGCACGTCCATGGCGTCCAGCCGCTCGAACATCGCTTCGTCGAAATGCAATCCTGCGGTCGGGGCAGCCACCGCACCCGGCGCATCGGCATAGACCGTCTGGTAGCGCTCGTCGTCCACAGCCAGGGCCGGGTGCGTGATGTACGGTGGCAGCGGCGTGGCGCCGTACCGGTCGAGCAAGGGCAACACTTCGCAGGGAAAACGGCAATCGAACAGTTCGCCCTGACGGCCCAGCACCTCGACGTCGAACGCGTCGGCCAGCCGCAGGATGGTGCCGGGCCCCGGCGATTTGCTGGCGCGTACATGCGCCCACACCCGATCTTCCTCGACGATGCGTTCGACCAGCATCTCGACCTTGCCGCCGCTCGCTTTCTGACCCGTCAGGCGCGCCTTGATGACCCGGGTGTCGTTGAACACCAGCAGGTCGTTCGGGCGCAGCAAGGCCGGCAGGTCGGCGAACTGCCGGTCGTGCAGGGCCGCCTGCCGATCCAGGTGCAAAAGGCGACTGGCACCGCGCGTGGCAGGCGGCGTTTGCGCGATCAGCTCGGGCGGCAGTGTGAAATCGAAATCGGAGAGTGTGAGCAAAGTGGACAGGGTGATAGCGACGAATGACCGGGCATTTTAACGAAGCCGGGACTGGGGTGCAGCACATAGCCAACAGTTGGTCGCTCGGTCATTGCACTCCGGTATCCTTGCGGTCTAATGCCTAATCACCCGTTTTTGGACATACTCATGCGGCAAACGATGTGCGGCGCGCTGAAGCGCCTGGGCGGTCTGGCGATGGCTGGGGCCACGATAGGATTGGCGGCGTCCAGCTTGCCGGCCATGGCCCAGACGCCGGGCGCGCCCATGATGTCGCGCTCGGCGCCGCTCATCACCCAAACGCAGGCGTTGCCGACGCCCCTGGCCGCGGCCTGGCGCAACAGCCGACTGCCCGATGCGGCACTGTCACTGATGGTTCAGCCCCTCGACGGCGGCCCGCCTTTGTTTTCGATTTCTCCTGACGTGCCGCGCAATCCGGCCTCGGTCATGAAGCTGGTGACCACCTGGGCGGGCTTGTCGGGGCTGGGGCCGAACTACACCTGGCGCACCGAATTTCTGACCGAGCCGGGTACGCGTATCGACTCGCGGGGTGCGTTGCAGGGCCCGCTGTATCTGCGGGCAGGCGGCGATCCTCAATTGATGTTCGAGAACCTGTGGACCCTGCTGCGCGAGCTGCGTTTGCAAGGGGTCAAGCACATCAGCGACGTGATTGTCGATCGTTCGGTGTTTGGCAATGTCACCATCGACCCCGGCGCATTCGACGGCATGCCCGACCGCCCGTATAACGCCAGTCCGGATGCCTGGATGGTGGGATACGGTGCGATGCGGGTGGCCTTCATGCCCGATGCGGCGCAACGCCGTTGGGTGCCTGCCATCGACCCACCGGTCCCCGGCATCCGTACCGAGGGCCAGATTGCCTGGACCGACGAAATCTGCCCTGGTTCGCCCAGTGTCGGGATCGAACCTGTCATCACCGCTCAAGGCGTCGTGCTGCGTCTGTCGGGCAAGGCGGCAGGATCCTGCGGGGCGTTCAGTGCTTACCGTCTGGCCTTGACCCAGACCGATTTGGCCGAGTCGGTGTTTCGCTTGCTGTGGAAAGAGGTGGGCGGCACGTTCGGCGGGTCGCTGCGGGCCGGCGTGACGCCACCCGACGCGGTGCCTCTGGCCAGCCATCAATCGCCGCCCTTGTCCGAGACCATTCGGGTCATCAACAAGCAAAGCAATAACGTCATGGCCCGCACGCTATTGCTGACCCTGGGTGCCGAACGCGGCCGGCGGCCCGCCACGGTCGCGTCCAGTGGCGCGGTGGTTACCCAGTTATTGACCAGCCAGGGTATCCACATGCCTGAGCTGATCCTGGATAATGGCGCCGGCCTGTCGCGCAATGGCCAGGTGTCGGCGCGCGGCATGGCGGCCATTCTGGATACCGCCTGGCGCTCGTCGCTCATGCCCGAGTACATATCGTCATTCGCCATTTCGGGTGTGGATGGCACCTTGCGCCGGCGGATGCGCGACGAATCGACCCAAGGCATGGCGCATTTGAAAACCGGCACCTTGCGCGACGTGGTGGCGCTGTCGGGTTATGTGCTGGGTGCCAGCGGGCGGCGATATCTGATCGTCAGTTTCGTCAATCACGATCAGGCCACCAGCGCCCGGGCGTTCAACGACGCCTTGATCACTTGGTTGGCCGGGCAATGAATCTATTCGTTTATTTGCATTATTGGAGTTAAGCCCATGCCCGTGTATGAAATCCGGCATCCCCTGATCCGCCACAAACTGGGCATCATGCGTCGTGCCGATCTGAGCACGAAGAGCTTTCGCGAACTGTCGCAGGAAGTCGCGGCGCTGCTGACCTATGAGGCCACCAAATCGATGCCGCTGGCACCGGCCACCATCGAAGGCTGGTGCGGGTCGGTCGAGGTCGAGAAGATCGCAGGCAAGAAAGTGACCGTGGTGCCCATCTTGCGTGCCGGTATCGGCATGTTGGACGGGGTGCTCAGTCTGGTGCCGGGTGCCAAGGTCAGTGTGGTGGGTATCGCCCGCAACGAAGAGACGCTGCAAGCCGATACCTATCTGGAGCGCCTGGTGGGTGAACTCGACCAGCGCTTGGCGCTGATTGTCGATCCCATGCTGGCCACGGGCGGTTCGATGGTCGCCACCATCGACATGCTCAAACGTGCCGGTGCCCGAGAAATCAAAGCCTTGGTGCTGGTCGCCGCGCCGGAAGGCATCGCCGCCGTCGCGGCACGCCATCCGGAGGTCGAGATATACACCGCTTCGATCGATCGGGGGCTGAACGAAGACGGCTACATCATGCCTGGCCTGGGCGATGCGGGCGATCGGATTTTCGGGACTCAGCAGAAAACCGCGGGCTGAGTGTGCGAGACGTTTGCCTCCAGCAGCTCGCCGAACCAGTGCAGGCTGCTGCCCAGTGCGGCCACCTCGCCGACGATCAGCAAGGCGGGTGAGGCGACCCGGTGCTCGGCGATGGCGCCGGCCAGCAGATCCAGGGTGGTGGTGATCACCCGTTGCTCGGGGCGACTGCCGTTTTCCACGATGGCCACTGGCGTGTGGCCCTGACGTCCATTCGCCATCAAGCGCTCGGCTACTTGGCCCGATTGGCCCACACCCATATAAAACGCCAGGGTCTGGTGGCTGCGCGCCAGCCCTCGCCAGTCGATGTCGGTGCCGTCGCTCGCACTGTGCGCGGTCACGAACTGTACCGACTGCGCATGGTGCCGGTGGGTGAGGGGAATGGCTGAATACGCCGCGCACGCCAGTGCCGCCGTGATGCCAGGCACCACTTCATAACGCACCCCATGAGCGCGCAAGTGTTCGAGTTCTTCGCCGCCCCGGCCGAAAATGAAGGCGTCACCGCCCTTCAAGCGCACCACCCGGCGACCGGCTCGGGCGTGATCGACCATCAAATCGTGGATGCGCGCCTGCGTGAGGTGATGGTTTTCGCCCGGACGTTTGCCCACGGCGATGCGTTGAGCATCGCGTCGCGCCAGCGACATGACGGCATCGCTGACCAGTTTGTCATGCAAAATCACATCGGCTTCGTTCAAGGCCCGTAGCGCCTTGAGCGTCAGCAGGCCCGGGTCGCCCGGACCCGCACCCACCAGCACCACGCTGCCTTCGGGCGGCGGAGTTGGCTTTGCCAGGGCATCGGCCAGTGCCGCTTCGGCTTCGGCCGGGCGGGCGCCGCGCAGTGCCGCAGCGACGGGGCCATCGAGCAGCCAGTCGTAAAACGCGCGTCGGCTGCCCATGTGGGGGTGACGAGCGCGAATCTGCTGGCGAAATCCTTGTGCCAGTGCCGCCAGCGGCCCCAGGCTGTGGTCGAACAGCGACTCGATGCGCTCGCGCAGTCGCCGCGCCAAAACCGGTGCAACGCCCGACGATGAAATCGCCACCACCAGCGGCGAACGATCGACGATAGATGGAACCTGAAAGGACGATAGCTCGGGATCGTCCACCACGTTGGCGAACAAGCGGCGCGAGTGCGCGGCATCGGCGACCCGGCGGTTGACTTCGCGGTCATCGGTGGCGGCAACAACCAGCCAGACCTCGTCGAGCCAGGTCGGATCGAACTCGCCCTGCTTGATGCCAATCCGGCCCTGGTCGGCCCACTGACGCAATGTGTCGTCCAATTGCGGCGCGCCGACAGTGACCGCGGCACCCGCTTCCAGCAGTGCTTCAGCTTTGCGCGTGCCGACTTCGCCTGCTCCCACGACCAGCGCGCGGCGACCGCGCAGATCGGCGAATAGGGGATAAAGTCTCATGGCATCGTGACCTGAAAAATCGAAAAACCGCGAACCGAAGTCCACGCGCAATGACGCAGTGTAGGCAGTCGCTATATGGGTGAAAAGAGGGGATGTAGCTATGTCCTTATGACATTTGGAAATGAGGGTGGATACTAGGTTGCGGGCGTTGTGGACCTGCCTCATGATATTCATGAAACACTTGGTCGCCGTGGACACATTCAGTTCCGATTGTGTGTGAGACGCTTACACTTCGAGCCATGTTAAGTGCTCAGTTTTCAGACTTTTTTGTCGACGTTCACGGCCAGCTCCCGGTAGGGGAGGGGCACGTTCTTCATTGGGAACAATATGGCTCGTCGCGCGGTATGCCGATCGTGGCGCTTCATGGCGGACCTGGCGGTGCGTGTACCGTGCGTCAGCGGCGCCAGTTCGACCCCGCCCTCTGGCGCACCACGCTATTCGATCAGCGAGGATGCGGCAACAGTAGCGCTCGCGACGACCTTCACGCCAATACGACCGCTCATCTGGTCGCCGACATCGACGCGCTGCGGTGCCATTTGGGCATCGACCGCTGGCATGTGGCGGGCGGATCGTGGGGCGCGACATTGGCGCTGGCGTATGCCGCGGCCCATCCCGATCGGGTGTCCGGTTTGATCCTGCGCAATCCCTTTCTGGTCAGCCGCCACGAAGTGGCGTGCATCTTTGACCGATGGGCCGCGCCCTTCGACTGGCCTGCGCACATGCCTTTGGGCGATCGGCTGGCTGCCGTGAGAACCGCGCTGGGCGGACCTGCCGCTCACGCGGCGGTACGGGCCTGGCGTACCCGGGAATGGCAGCGCGGTCGCCTGCTGATGGGCGACGCGTTGGCCTCGGAGGCCGATGCCGTCGACGACATCGCGCCTGAAGAGCTGCGGCGCTATCTCGTGCAGGCGCACTACCTGGCGTCCAGCTGCTTTCTGGATGTCGACGAAGTGATCGACAGTGTGGCGATGAGCCAACTGCCGGTGATCATCGTCCAGGGTGAAAGCGCGCAATTGTGCTCCAACGACAATACTCGACGACTGGCCGACGCCTTGCCTCAGAGCCGCCTCAAGTGGGTGCCTGAAGGCGGGCACGATCCCTACCATCCTGCCATGTTGCAGGCTTGGCACGAGGCCCTGGCGATGGTGTTCGATGACCGTTTGGCGTGCCCCGCATTGCACGCCACGAAGGACAGCTCATGAGTTTGAGACTGCGTATCAATGTCATCATCGTTGCGATGATGACGGCTTTTATCGTCGTCTTGCTCTGGGTCGATTTTTTGGCGACGCGCCGAGCCATCTACGAAGAGATCGAGGCATCGCACCGTATTGCCGTCCAACTGGTAAGCCAGGTGGGTCGCACGTATGCCGACCGTGACGCCCAGGAGCTGGCAGCGTTTCTGACGCCTTTGGGGCGGGTGCGTGCCAACGACATTGCCTTCTACGATCCGCAAGGGAATCTGTTTCACCGCTCGCCGGCCTCGCCATACAAGGAGGGCCGTTATGCGCCCAAGTGGTACTCGAAGTTGGTCATGCCCAAGTTCGACGCCGTCGAACTGAAGCTGGACAACGGCAGGGTCGTCTTCACACCAGACGCTTCCCGTGCCATCCTGGGTGGTTGGGACGATTTCACGACGCTGCTGTATTCCTCCGCCTTGAGCGTGCTGGTCGCCAATCTGTTGGTGTCGTATGCCGTGGGGCGCGTGTTGCTGCCCTTGACCCGGATTCGACTCGGATTGGAGCGCTTCGGTGCAGGTCATGCCCACGAACGCCTGCCGCAGTTGCCGGGTAGCGAAGCGCGTGCCATTGCCGTGGCGTTCAATCGCATGGCAGATGATGTGCAGGCGGGCGAAGCTTTACGGATCGCTGCTGCTCAGGCGCAGGCGGGCCTGGAGGCGGAGCGCCGATTCGTTCACGACCTTCAAGGCCGATTCGAGGCCGAGCGCCGCGAACTGGCAGGCGCCTTGCACGATGAAATGGGGCAGTCGTTGACGGCTATACGTACCTTGGCGCGTGTCGTGGCGCAAAGTGGTCCGGCCCTGCCCGAGACTGCGCGCGAAGCGGCTCGTCTGCTGCTGAAGACCGCCGAGCAGACGCACGGCACCGTGCATCGGCTGACCCGTGTATTGCGCCCTCCCGCGCTCGACAAACTGGGTTTGGCCGATGCGCTGGCCGATCTGGTCGACGATTTGCAGCCGCGCTTTCCCGGGGTGCAAATCGCGCTGTATTGCGATGGCCTGCCGACCTTGCCCGAGCCGGTACAAATCGGTGCTTATCGCATCGTGCAGGAGTCGCTGACCAATGTGTTGCGTCATGCAAAGGCCCGGTGCGTATGCGTTCAGGCGGGAATTCGCGCCAGCGATACGCGTCGGGGGCGCGTGCTGTTGTTGACCATTGCCGATAACGGCGTGGGTTTGAGCGGTAACGCTTCGGAAAAGGGCCGTTTCGGTATGCATTTGATTGAAGAGCGTGCGGTGGGTTTAGGGGGGCGGGTCACTTTCCGACCTACCCAGGAAGTGGGCGGCCTGACCGTCGAGGCTGTATTGCCTGTTCCCGAGGAGACTGCGGCATGACGGGTCGTATCCGTATTTTGTTGGCGGACGATCACGATATCGTCCGAGTCGGCTTCCGACTGCTGTTGAATGGCACGCCGGACTTGCGTGTGGTGGCCGAGGCCGGTAGTGGCGAAGAGGCGTTGAGGGTGGCGCGCGAAACCGAGATCGACGTGGCTGTGCTGGACATCACGCTGCCGGGTATGACGGGACTGGAGACTGCCCGTCGACTTCAGGCGTATTCGCCAAATCTGCGTCTGTTGGGTTTGAGCCAGCACGAGGATCCCAGTTATGTGCGCAGCTTTTTATGCACGGGCGGCCTGGGCTACCTGTCCAAGCGCAGCGAACCGGAACGTCTGCTTGAGGCTGTGCGCACCGTGGCGGCGGGCAGGCCGTTTCTCGATCCCGCACTGGCGCAGCAATTGGCCTTGCAAGAGGCGTTGATGGGCGGCGAGCGTCCGCTGGCGGTGTTGTCCGAGCGCGAGTTCGAGGTGTTCCTGCATCTTGCGCGCGGCGATTCGGTCAACGATATCGCCGAACGCCTGTTCCTGTCGCCGCGCACCGTGGGCACCCATCTCTATCATCTGAAACAGAAGCTGGGCTTGCGCAATCAAGCCGAAATGACGCTTTTGGCCATCAGGCATAATCTCCTGGCGGTCTGAGACTTTTCGCGGGCCGCTCGACTTCGAGGAGGATCCGACATGCGAAAGACGACGGTGCTGATGGCCGGTACGATCATGATGACACTGGCGGGCGCGGTGTCTGCGAAGAGCGTCTGCGAAGCGCCATACATGCATGACGGTGGCTTCGTGCAATACAAAGGCGCGGGCAATCTGCAACTGGGCGCCGATCTGAATTTTTCCGAAGTCTCGCGCAGTGGCGTCGGCAATTGCCAGGCGCGTGTCCAGGGAACCGCCTCTTTTTCTTATGCGGGTTTGCCGCCCAGCGCGTCGAAGCTCGATTATTCGATGACCGTCAAGCAGGGGCAGGCCACGTTCGCGCGCTATGGCCAGAAGGGCCAATCGTCGGCCAACGACGGTCCGTTCGATTTACGCATGTTGGGCTTGTTCGCCTATGAGGGCGGCGTCTCCAAGGTGGGACAAACCTTTCCTGGCGCCAGCTATAAATTGCGGGTGGGCAAAGATGCACCCGTTCAGGGTGGCAACGGCACCACCGTTCGCATCGGCACCAAGACGGTAGGTGCGCAGCAGACCATCGATACCCTTCAAGGCAAACAGTCGTGCTGGCCCATCAGTTACGACCGCAACACCGATCCGACGATGGCCACGTTTCGCAATATCACTTTGCCCATTCCGGCTTTGAACACCCGTGTCACCGATTGGTATTGTCCCAAACCGGGCCTGGTTATGAAGCAGGATATCGCTCAGGGCAATGCGGTTTCTACTGTGCAGATCACCCAGATGCGCTAGCGGTTCGAGGCGCCGACGACCAGTGGGAAGCCCGGTGCCGAGTCTGCGACAAATCTGCCGCCGCCGAGGTAGCAGACGGTAGCAGATCGAACCGCATGGCCTGTTACAAAGCGGGGTTCGCACTGGTATGATCGGTCGAACCCCGTTTAATTTTCATGGAGCGTGAACATGTCCGAACCCCGAGTCCCAAGCGATGCCGACAACGTGATTGCTTCGGTGAAAGCCAGCCTGTCCGACGCCGAGCGGCTGCTGCGCGAAGCCGCTGCCGCCACGGGCGACTCGGCCGCAGAGCTGCGTGACCGTGCCGCGACGTCCATCCGCCGCACCCGTGAAGCGCTGCACGATGCGCAAGACGTGGTGTATGAAAAAAGCCGTCGCGCAGTGCGTGCCACCGACGACTATGTGCATGACAATCCCTGGCAGGCGATTGCGGTGGCCGGTGTGACCGGACTGCTGCTGGGCGTCTTGATCGGTCGTCGTTAAATGTCGCTGCGCGCCTCGCTCACTCAGGTCGCCGCCGGTACCGTCGGGCTGCTCAAGACCCGACTAGAGCTTTTCAGCCTGGAGGCCGCTAGCGAGAAAGCCCGTATTGTTCGCACGCTGGGATTGGCATTCGCCGCCTTGTTGTTCTTGACGCTGGCGGTGTTGGTGTTTTCGATTCTGGTGGCCGTTTATTTCTGGCCGACCGATTCGCGCTATCTTGCACTGGGCGCATTGGCCGTGGTGTACGGTGTGATCGGCGTCGTGTTGCTCCTGACTGTGCGACACACGCTGTTGAACGATCCGATACCTTTCTCTGCCACCGTGGCCGAACTGGGCCAGGATGTCGAACTGATGGTGGCCGGCCGGGGAACACATCTCGGTACGCACCCAGGTCGCGCGAGCGGCTCGGCTCATCCCGGAGAGTTGTGATGGCCAAACGATCGGCGGTAGTAGACCGCGAAATCCGCATCGAGTTGCTGCGCGCCCGCGCCGCGCTCGAACGTCAGGCTTTGGCGCTCGATATCGAAGAAGCGGGCCACCGCTTATCGCCAGGTAATGCCTTGCGCGAATTCATACCGGGCCTGAGCGCTCTAGGGGGCTTGGGGGGCCTAGGTGCGGCGTTCGGACGTAAGCCGGGCGGCAGTCGAGCAAGCGGTTTGGCGATGCAGGCGTATCGATTGTGGCGTCAGTATCCGATCATCGGTTCGACCGTGTCGGCCTTGGCCCTGGGCGGTAGCCGCAAGGCGCGCGTCGTCAAGGCGATCGTCGGCGGGGTGGTCGCCTGGAAGCTTTATGGCTTGTGGCAGTCCGCCGCGCAAGGCAAGCGCGACGAGCAGCCCTGACGTGTCCGTTCGTCCACGGCCAGCCTGGGCGCTGGCGCTCCTGGCCGTGGCGTTGGCGGCGACGATAGGTGTATCTGTCGCTACCGGCGCGATGCCCTTCACTCGCTCCGACCTGTGGGCCGTATTCGTCGAGCATGACGCATCGCTCGACCCGTTCGCCCACACCATTTTGTTCGATATTCGTTTGCCGCGCGTGTTGTTTGCTGCGCTGGCGGGCGCGGCGCTGGCCGTCGCCGGGGCGGCCATGCAGGCACTGTTTCGCAACCCATTGGCCGAGCCGGGTCTCATTGGCGTTACGGCAGGAGGGGCTTTGGGGGCCGTCTCTGCCATCGTGCTCACGACGGGCGGTTTCTGGTTAATGGCACCTGCGGCGTTCATTGGCAGTCTGGTCGCCACAGCCTTGGCCTATGCCCTGGGGCGGCGAGTGCCCGGTGCGGCAGGTCTGCTGTTGGCGGGTGTCGCGCTCAACACCATCGCGGCCAGTCTGATCGGCGTGCTGACCACGATGGCCAGCGATGCGCAATTGCGTGACCTCACGTTCTGGAGCTTGGGCAGTCTGGCCAATATTCGCTGGCCGGTGGTGGCGCTGCTGAGCCCCTTGCTGGTGCTGTGCATGGTCTGGCTGATCCGGCGATGGCGCGCCTTCAATGCATTGTTGCTGGGCGAACGCGAGGCGCTGCATTTGGGATGGTCGGTCGAGCGCCTGCGTCGGCAAACCATTTTTGCGGTGGCCTTGATGGTCGGCCCCTTGGTCGCGGCCACCGGTGGCATCGCCTTTGTCGGGCTGGTGGTGCCGCACATCATGCGTATGCTCTTGGGGGCCGATCACCGGTTCCTGCTGCCCGCCAGCCTGCTTGGCGGCGCGCTTGCACTGACTGCCGCCGACACGCTGGCGCGTGTGGTGGTTGCACCGGCCGAACTGCCGATCGGATTGGTCACCAGTCTCGTAGGCGGGCCTTTTTTTCTGTGGTTATTGCTGCGGCGGCGATCATGAGTGGCTTGATTGCCGACTCGGTCGTCATCAGGCGCGACGGCCGACAGATCCTGGAAGGTGTGTCGCTTGCCGTGCGGCCAGGTGAATTTATCGGCGTGCTGGGTCCCAACGGCGCAGGCAAGAGCTCACTGTTGGCATGCTTGGCCGGCGAATTGACGCCCGAGGCCGGGCGAATCGGTCTGGATGGTCGCCTGTTGTCGGACATCGGGCTGAAACGGCTGGCGCAGCGTCGTGCGGTATTGCCGCAGCGCGCCGAGTTGACCTTCGACATGACGGTGCGCGAGGTGGTGACGATGGGGGCTTATCCTTTTCCCGCGTCATCGCCCGCGGAGGTCGAGGCTTTGATCGACGACGCCTTGACCCGTATGCAGCTCGTCGGGCTGGGCGCACGTCCTTATCCGCGGCTATCGGGTGGCGAGCAGCAACGTGTCCATCTGGCGCGAGTGTGGGTTCAGGTGGGCATCGCGCGGCGTGCAAGGGCAGCGGCCGAGGCCGTTCTGGGAGCATCTGCCCAGGCAGCGCAGGGATGCTACCTGTTTCTGGACGAGCCGACTGCCAGCCAGGATCCGGGCCATCAGATGCACATCCTGCGAGCTGTCCGCGATCTGGCCGCAACGGGCCAGATTGGCGTGGTGGCCGTGCTGCATGACATGAATCTGGCGGCCACCTGGTGCGATCGAGTCGTGCTGTTGGCCCAGCGACGTGTGCTGGCCGATGGTCCGCCCCAGCAGGTGCTATCGGTGGATCATATCGGCCGTGCCTATGGCATCGAGGCGGTACTCACGCCGCACCCCTTGCATCCGGGGCGCAGCCTGATCGTCTATTGACCGTCAAAGACCCAGGTCGGCCCACATCGCATCGACTCGCGCGCGCACGTCGGGATCCATCTTGATGGGCGTGCCCCATTCGCGGTCGGTTTCGCCTGGCCATTTGTTGGTGGCATCCAGACCCATCTTGCCGCCGAGGCCCGATACCGGCGAGGCGAAATCCAGATAGTCGATCGGCGTGCGTTCGACCATCACGGCATCGCGCACTGGATCCATGCGGGTCGTCATGGCCCAGACCACCTCCTTCCAGTCGCGAACGTCCACGTCCTCATCGACGACGATGATGAACTTCGTATACATGAACTGGCGCAAGATGCTCCACAAGCCGAACATCACCCGGCGAGCGTGGCCCGCATACTGCTTGCGAATCGAGATGATCGCCAGCCGATAGCTGCATCCTTCCGGCGGCAGGTAGAAATCGACGATTTCCGGGAGTTGCCGACGCAGTAGCGGGACGAATACTTCGTTCAGCGCCACGCCCAGCACGGCCGGTTCGTCTGGCGGTTTGCCCGTGTAGGTCGAGTGATAGATCGGGTCTCGCCGCATGGTGATGCGGTCTACGGTGAACACCGGGAACCAGTCCTGTTCGTTGTAATAGCCGGTGTGATCGCCGTAGGGGCCTTCCAGTGCGACTTCGTAATCGCCCGGTGGTGGAGCGGGAGCGCCTTCCGGGACGTGCAGGGCTTGCGCGCGAGGATCGTTGCGCGGTAGCAGATGACCCTCGAGAATGATTTCGGCCGTTGCAGGCACCGACAGATCGCTGCCCAACGCACGCACCACTTCGGTCTTCGCGCCACGCAACAGACCGGCGAATTGGTATTCCGACAGTGAGTCGGGCACTGGCGTGACCGCTCCCAGGTTGGTGGCGGGGTCGGCCCCCAATGCTACGGCGATGGGGAATGGCTGGCCTGGATGAGCCAGCATGTGATCGCGGAAATCCAAGGCACCACCACGATGCGACAACCAACGCATGATGAGCTTGTTGCGGCCGATGGGTTGCTGGCGATAGATCCCCAGGTTCTGGCGGCGGCTGTTTGGACCCCGCGTGATGACCAGGCCCCAGGTCAGCAAGGGCGCGACATCGCCGGGCCAGCAACGCTGAATGGGCAGGCTGTCGAGATCGACGTCGTCGCCTTCGATGACCACTTCCTGGCACGGTGCACTACGGACGGTGCGCGGGCTCATGTCCCACAGCGCCGCTTTCAGCATGCCGACTTTGGCGATCGCGTCCTTGAACCCTTTCGGCGGCTCCGGTTCGCGCAGCGAGGCCAGCAGTTCACCGACGTCGCGCAAGGCACTGACGTTTTGAGCGCCCATGCCCCAGGCCACTCGATCGGGTGTGCCAAACAAATTGGTCAGGACCGGCATGCGTGCGGGCGTGCCGCGATGCTGGACGTTCTCGAACAGTAACGCAGGACCGCCAGCGCGCAGCACCCGATCGGAAATCTCGGTCATTTCGAGATCGGTGGACACCGGTGCGACGATCCGTTTGAGGTCGCCTCGGGCTTCCAGTTGCGCTATGAAGTCTCGTAGATCGCGGTATTTCAAAACAATTCCCGGAAGATGGTGTTACAAGTAGTTATGTGAGTAGCGGTTAACATCAGGCTTGTTTCAAATTGGAGAGGCCTGCCATATGGCTTATGCGTCCGCTGTCGGCGTCGACGTCAACCGCATCGCCCAACGCGTCTATCGCGTAGTGGGAGAATGGCTGCGCCTGTGTTCTGTATATCTTGGCATCGCCGTCATCGTGACGGTCAGTATCGGCTTTGCCCTGCCAGGCTTGCGCACTCAGGCATTGCAAGTGCATGGTGCCTTGTTGGCCTCACTCGCGCCGTCCCAACAATCCGGGCAGGATAGCGTATTCGGGTTGCCCACGGAACCCGACAGCGACGCCGTCGTGTTGGCCGTGCCCCAAGCCCCTGCCTCGAATGCGACCGCCTTCTTGCAACCGCTGCGCGTGCCGCCCAAAGTGGGCGCCCAACGCAGCCGCGACGGTCGTGCCACCGTCGCCCAGGTCGAAGCCTTGCGCAGCTACATTTCGCGTAAATACAAAGTGGCCAACGACGCCACCGGTGTGCTCGTGGATGCGGCCTATAAAGAAGGCGCGGCACACAAGATCGATCCCCTGTTGTTGCTGGCCGTCATGGCCATCGAGTCGCGCTATAACCCCTATGCCGAAAGTCCGGTGGGTGCGCAAGGCTTGATGCAGGTGATGACGCGCGTCCATCAAGAAAAATTCGAGCCGTTCGGCGAGAACGCAGCCTTGGATCCGGTTGCCAACATCAAGGTCGGCTCCATCATCTTGCGCGATTGCATTGCCCGACGCGGTTCGGTCAATGGCGGTCTGTCGTGCTATGTCGGGGCCACCGGCCCGAGCGATGGCGGCTACAGCAACAAGGTCCAGGCCGAGCGCCGTCGCCTGGCACTGGCATCGGGCATCGCGTTGACCCGCGAAGATTGATCGGCCGGCGTGCCCGGCGCATCCGGCCGCTTGATGTCGGCCAGCCGTACCGAGGCTGGCCGCTTTGCTTGACGCGTTCTTACGACGCCAGCCAGCGGCCCATACGATCGACTGCTTCATGCAAGCGGTCGAGGCTGGTGGCATACGAGAAACGCACCATCTGCGCGCCATGCGTCGAGCCGAAATCCAGGCCCGGCACGGCCGCGATGTTGGCATGTTCGAGCAGGCGCTGCGAGAACGTCGCGCTGTCCATGCCGGTCGCGGACACATCGGCATAGATATAGAAAGCGCCATCGGGTTGCACGGGCACGTGCAGCCCCAGCCGTTCGAACTCGGGCAGCAGGTAGTCGCGACGCTTTTGGAACGCGCGCTTGCGTTGCTCGAAGATTTGTATGGCTTCGGGCGTGAAGCAGGCGAGTGCGGCGTGCTGCGACAAGGTGGGCGCGCAGATCGCCAGGCTGCCTGCCATCTTCTCGACCATCGGGGCGATGTCGTCGGGCAGGATTAACCAGCCCAGTCGCCAGCCCGTCATATGGAAGTACTTCGAGAAGCTGTTGATGACGATCAGGTCGTCATCTAAGGCCAAAGCCGAGCGGGGCGCGGCGTCATACGATAGGCCCAGGTAGATTTCATCCATCATCACGAAGCCGTCGCGTGCACGTACCGCCTGCAAGACTCCCGACAGCGCCTCGGGCGAGATGCTGGTGCCCGTGGGGTTGCTGGGTGACGCGATCAGCACGCCGGCGGTTTTGTCGGTCCAGTGGGCTTCTACCATCGCTGCCGACAATTGATAGCGGTCGGCGGCCGATGTGGGGGCGAGGCGCGGCACCCCGCCTGCGGCCAGCACGAAATTGCTGTTGGCTGGGTAGGAGGGGTCGGGCATCAACACTTCGCGTCCCGGGTCGACCAGCGCGGCACACGCCAATGCCAGCGCTCCCGAGGCGCCCGAGGTGACGATGACACGTCGCGGATCCACCGGCGCGCCGAAGTGGCTCGCATAGAATTGAGCGATGGCTTCGCGCAGCGGCCAGATGCCGGCAGGCGCGGTGTAGCCGGACAGACCGCCGCTCGCGGCGCGTTCCAACGCCTCCAGCACGGGTGCGGGTGCCGTGAAGTCGGGTTCGCCGATGCCCATGCTGATCACATCGTGCCCGGCTTCGCGCCGCGCTTGTGCCTGCTTGAACAGTTCGACCACTTGAAAGGTCCGGAAGTCGTGTGTGCGTGCAGCAAGGCAGGGCATGAGGCGGTTCGCTTTAAACGAGAGTGTCGAAGAGGAAATTTTAACCATGCAGGTATCGCGGCGGGGTTTTTTGATCGGGCGACGTGCACCCGACCCTTTGGCGGGTTGCCTGGCGCGGCTGCGGGCCGTGGCGCCTGGCGCCGTCTGGGTGCGCGGTGGCGGTTTGCCGTCCGAGATGTATGTCAGGCCGACGGCATGGGACGCGGTGCCGCAAGTATGCGCGTTGGCGCGCGAGCAGTCCTTGCCACTGCGTCTGGCGGTAGCAGGCTTGAGCGATCGCGCAGTCAGTGCCGCGCCAGCGTGTGTGGTGTTGGACGTCGGCGCGCTGCGCCGCTGCGAGCCTGTGCCGGATTTGCCGGGGGCGTGGCTGGCCGAACCCGGGTGCCTGGCAGGCGATCTTGCGCGCCTGGGCCTGACTCAATTCGACGCTGTCCCGCCTGGATGGACCCTGGCGCGTTGGGCCGCCGAACCGGCGACGCCCTGGCGGGTCGGCGCGTGCGCCGACAGCGGAGTGCGCGCGGCGGACGTCCTGTTCGACGATGGCACCGTGGAAACCTTGGGGGTGTTCGGTTCGACGAATACCCGGCCTTTGCGCTCGGCACGCGTTCAGCGGCTGGTTCCGGCGCTGTTCGAACTCGCCCGGCATACGGCTCGGTCCGAGGTCCGCGAGGGCGCTCGATACGAAGGCTTCCGTCTCGATGCGTTGCAAGCCGATGCGGGAGGTGGGATCAACCTGTCACACCTCATGCTGGGTCATGCGGGTTATCTGGCACTCCCCTTGCGATGGTTGCTGGTGGCGGGTTTGCCGGCCGCTCATGGCTGTGCGGGACGCGATGCCCGGAGCGACGACGGGATCGCAATCCAGGACGCTGTTCTGCATGGCGATGCGGCGGTGCGTCATGCGTTCGATCCGCTTCAGCGCTTCGGCGGCGTCGCGGCCGTATGGCCACAAGGCTCCACAGCAAACGGCCCGAAAGAGTAAGATGTCCGCTTTTGCTCATACGCTCCCCGACCCCCATGGATGACAATCTGCGCAAGGCCGCACTCGAATATCATGAGTCCGGCCGCCCCGGCAAGATCTCGATCATGCCGACCAAACAACTCTCGAACCAGCGTGACCTGGCCCTGGCGTACTCGCCCGGCGTCGCCGCTGCCTGTGAAGAGATCGTTGCCGATCCGGTCAATGCGTTTCGCTATACCGCCCGGGGCAACCTGGTTGGCGTGATCACCAACGGCACGGCCGTGCTGGGCTTGGGCAACATCGGCGCGCTGGCTGCCAAGCCGGTCATGGAAGGCAAGGCGGTGCTGTTCAAGAAGTTCGCGGGCCTGGACGTGTTCGATATCGAGATCAACGAAACCGATCCCGACAAGCTGGTCGATATCATCGCCGGTCTCGAACCCACGTTCGGCGGCATCAACCTCGAAGACATCAAGGCGCCCGAGTGCTTCACCGTCGAACGCAAACTGCGCGAACGGATGAAGATTCCCGTGTTCCACGACGATCAGCACGGCACCGCCATCACGGTATGCGCGGCGTTCATCAACGGCCTGAAAGTGGTCGATAAGGACATCAAGCAGGTCAAGGTCGTGGTATCGGGCGCTGGCGCCGCGGCGCTGGCTTGCCTCGAGCTGATGGTGGATCTGGGCTTGCCCAAGCAAAACATCTGGGTGACCGACATCGAAGGCGTGGTCTATGAAGGCCGCACGACGTTGATGGATCCGGACAAAGCCGTGTTCGCGCAGCCCACCGACGCGCGCGTGCTGGCTGACGTGATCGGCGATGCCGACGTGTTCCTGGGCTTGTCGGCAGGCGGCGTGCTCAAGCCTGAAATGGTCGCTCGCATGGGGCCGCGTCCGTTGATCCTGGCCTTGGCCAATCCGACGCCCGAAATTCTGCCCGAGTTGGCGCATTCGGTGCGCAACGACGTGGTCATGGCCACGGGTCGCTCCGACTATCCCAATCAGGTCAACAACGTCCTGTGCTTCCCCTACATTTTCCGGGGGGCGATGGACGTGGGTGCCACGACCATCACGCGCAACATGGAGAAGGCCGCCGTCGTGGCCATCGCCGGATTGGCGCAGGAAGAGCAGAACGAAGTGGTCGCCGCCGCCTATGGCACGTCCGACATCTCGTTCGGCCCCGAATACCTCATTCCCAAGCCGTTCGATCCGCGTCTGATCGTGCGTATCGCCACGGCCGTGGCGCGTGCCGCGATGGAAGATGGCGTCGCCACCCGTCCCATCGACGACCTGGACGCCTACGTCGATCAGTTGCAGCAGTTCGTCTATCACTCGGGCGCCTTCATGAAGCCCTTGTTCGCCAACGCCAAGCGCTTGGTGCGCGAGGGCGCGCGCGCCCGCATCGTCTTCACCGAGGGTGAAGACGAGCGCGTCTTGCGTGCGGTTCAGGTGGTCGTGGACGAAGGTCTGGCACGTCCCATTCTGGTGGGTCGTCCGGCCGTGCTGGCAGCGCGTATCGAGAAATTCGGCCTGCGCTTGAAGCTCAACGAAGACGTGCAGGTCTGCAACCCCGAATACGACGATCGCTTCCATACCTACTGGACCACTTACTGGGAAGTCATGTCCCGGCGCGGTATCACCAAGGAAATGGCGCGAGTCGAAATGCGCCGTCGCAATACCCTCATCGGTGCCATGATGGTGCATCTGGGCGACGCCGACGGCCTGATCTGCGGCACGGTGGGCGCGTACGACGATCACCTGCGGTTCATCGACGAGGTCATCGGCTTGCGTCCGGGTGCCAAGGTCTACGCGGCCATGAACGTGTTGCTGGTCAACGAGCGCACGGTGGCGCTGGTTGATACGCACGTCACCGACGATCCCACTGCCGAGCAGATCGCCGAGTTCACGGTGGCGGCTGCCGAGCGCATGGCCGAAATGAATCTGTTCCCCAAGGTCGCGTTGTTGTCGCGTTCGAATTTCGGTGCTGGCAATGCGGCCTCGGGCGCCAAGATGCGCGAGGCTCTGCGCCTGGTGCGCGAGCGTGCGCCCGACTTGGAAATCGACGGTGAAATGCACGGCGATTGCGCGCTGGACGAAGCCTTGCGCATGAAGCTGCTGCCCTCGTCGCCCTTGAAGGGCCAGGCCAATTTGTTGGTCACCCCTAACGTCGATAGCGGCAACATCGCCTACAACCTGCTGAAGACGGCGGCAGGCGGTAACGTCGCGGTGGGGCCATTCCTGTTGGGCGTGAACGCGCCGGTTCACATTTTGACTGCCAGCTCGACGGTGCGACGCATCGTCAACATGACCGCCTTGACCGTGGTGGACGCCAACACGACGCGCTGATGGACTGAGTTTTGCCTGGCAGGTCAGGCTTTGTGCCCAACGGGCCGAGTAAACCGTAACAGGTGGACTCGGCCCGTTTTCCGTTCAGATGTATCGGTTCGCCCCGATCTCTCGGATGGTTCGGGCGGTATACCGTATCGTCTGCTTTTGCCTGTTCACGACATTTCGACGCTTGGTTACACACCCACCGATTGATCGTTCAATGGGTTGTCGATACGATTGCCCGTAGTCGTGGCACCGCCTTCGGGTGACGTCCCTGTGCCAAGGCCATTTGGTGCCATCGGGCACCGCGTTTTTGAGGAGAACCGGTATGACGCGTACCGCTACGGCGACGCTGCTCCGGCAGTTGCAAACCGGGGGCGAACTCGACGCCTCCGAGTGGGACAAAGTGATTGTCGTGGATACGGCTGCCGAGGCGAATGTGCTCTTGTTGGTGGCCGATTGCGATCGAGCGCGCAGCCGGTCGGCCGTGTTGCGCGCCATTGCGCGCGCCGTCGATGCGCCCGAGTTCTTTGGCAATGATTTCGATGCCTTGTACGACTGCCTGTGCGATGCTGTCATCGACCAGAAGCAAGGTCTGGTGTTGTGGCTGTTCAAACTGCATTCCGGCGATCCGGCGCTGGCCGAAGACGCTCGGCGGATCGCGTCCATTTGCGCCGATGTCGTCACTTTCGCCCGCGAGAACAACCGAAGCTTTACCTACGTGGTCGAGCATGCCGGCAAGCATCCCGATCCTGAACCCGGCGTGGCGGCGGCGCCCTACGGCGAAGGCTGATCGTTCTCCCAGGCCAGCGCCTGGATCACGGCAGCCGTCAGGGCGACACCCGCCGTCTCGCTGCGCAGCACGCGGGCGCCCCAGCGCACCAGCCTGACATGCTGCGCAGCCGCCTGCTCGGTGGGCGACCAGCCGCCTTCGGGGCCGACCACCAAGGTGACGGCCTGCGACGTCAACGGTGCGCTCAAGGCCGTCCGCAAGCTTTCAGTGGCCTGTGGGTGGCACATCAGCGTCACGGCGTCCTGCGGGCGTGCCAGCCAGTCGGCCAGCCCTTGCAGGGCTTCGATTTCAGGTAAACGATTGCGGCCGCATTGCTCTGCCGCCGATTGCGCGACTCGCCGCCAATGGCTCATACGCTTGGCCAGTCGCTCGCCGTGTAATTGCAGGACGCTGCGATCGGCGGCGATGGGCACGATTCGTTGCACGCCCAGTTCGACCGCTTTTTCGATCACCCAATCCATCTTGTCGCCGCTGGGCAGGCCTTGCACCAGCGTGATGGACCCGGCCAATTCGGCCTCGCGCGGTGCGTGTGCACCCAGATGCGCAGTCACTCGTTTCGATTCGATCTGAAGGTGCGCGGGGTATTCTCCGCCGCTGCCGTCGAACAGCACCACGGCTGCGCCATCGCGCAGGCGCAGCACGCGGCCGGCGTAATGCGCCAGGTCGTCCGGCAGGTCGAGCGCACAGTCGGGCGCGAGGGGGATGGGGCAATAAAAACGCGGTGCTGCCATAAAAATCCGGTCGTTCGAAGGGGGCGGCCAGGGGCGGTCGGTACCGGTTTACCTGGTGACCGACGACGCCCTCGGCGTAAGTGTGCCTCAAATCGAGGCTATCGCGCCGGATGCTAAAATCTTGAGCTTTCCAAGCCGGCCCCGGCCGTGTGCGACGTCCGGTTGCGCGCGTGGGGCCCGTTCAATACTGCCGGGTATTCAATGAGCTCTCTTTCTGCCTCGACCGCCGACCTCGCCAACGCCATCCGCGTGCTGGCCATGGACGCCGTGCAACAAGCCAACTCCGGTCACCCCGGCGCGCCGATGGGCATGGCCGAGATCGCCCAGGCGCTGTGGGGCAATCACCTGCGCCACAACCCCGCCGATCCCGCCTGGTTCAACCGCGACCGTTTCGTGCTGTCCAACGGCCACGGTTCGATGCTGATCTACGCCTTGCTGCACCTGACGGGTTACGACCTGCCGATCGAAGAGCTCAAGAATTTCCGTCAACTGCATTCGCGCACGCCAGGCCACCCCGAAGTGGGCATCACCCCCGGGGTCGAAACCACCACCGGCCCCCTGGGCCAGGGGCTGGGCAACGCCGTGGGCATGGCCTTGGCCGAAGCCCTGCTGGCGGCCGAATTCAATAAGCCCGGCCACGACGTGGTCGATCATCACACCTACGTGTTCGCAGGCGACGGCTGCCTGATGGAAGGGATTTCGCACGAGGTGTGCTCGCTGGCGGGTGTGCTCAAACTGTCCAAGCTGGTCGTGCTGTACGACGACAACGGCATTTCCATCGACGGTAAGGTCGAGCACTGGTTCGGCGACGATACGGCCAAGCGCTTCGAGGGCTATGGTTGGAACGTGGTGCGTGGCGTAGACGGTCACGATGCCGCCGCGGTCGATGCCGCGATCACACTGGCGCGCAGCAATACCGCCGACAACAGCGGCCCCACGTTGATCCTGTGCCGTACGGTCATTGGCAAGGGTGCGCCCACGATGCAAGGCACCGACAAGGTTCACGGTGCGCCGCTGGGCAAAGACGAAATCGCCGCCACCCGCAAGGTGCTGCAATGGGATCACGCGCCGTTCGAGTTGCCCCAGGCCGTGTATGCCGGCTGGGACGCTCGCGCGACCGGCGCGCAGGCCCAGGCCGATTGGCAGAAGCGCTTCGACGCCTATGCCGCCGAGTTCCCCGCAGAAGCCGCCGAACTGTCGCGTCGTTTGAAAGGCGAATTGCCCGTTGATTTCGCGCAAGCCTTGCAGGTTTACGTGGACGCGACCCAGGCTCGCGCCGAGACAGTCGCGACGCGCAAAGCATCGCAATTCGCCATCACGGCGCTGGCCGAAGCCCTGCCCGAACTGCTGGGCGGCTCGGCCGACCTGACCGGCTCGAACTACACCGATTGGAAAGGCGTGGTGCCCGTGCGTATCGGCCCGCAGGCGCTGAAGTTCGGGCGTCACATCAACTACGGCGTGCGTGAATTCGGCATGGCCGCTGTCATGAACGGCATCGCTTTGCATGGCGGTTATCTGCCTTTTGGCGGCACGTTCCTGACCTTCTCCGACTACTCGCGCAATGCCATCCGCATGGCTGCCCTGATGAAAGCGCGGGTGGTGCATGTGTTCACGCACGACTCCATCGGCCTGGGCGAAGACGGTCCCACCCACCAATCGATCGAGCATGCGGCCAGCCTGCGTTTGATTCCCAACTTGTCGGTCTGGCGTCCGTGCGATACTGTCGAGACGGCCGTGGCCTGGGGTTCGGCAGTCAGCCGTCCGGCCAGTATCGGCATGAGCGTGCAGGATGGCGGTCCGACCGCGTTGCTGTTGTCGCGTCAAAACCTGCCTTACGTCGAGCGCGATGCCGAAACCTTGGCCGCCGTTGCGCGTGGCGGCTACGTGCTGCGCGATGCCGCCGATGCGCGTGCCGTCATCATCGCCACGGGTTCGGAAGTGGCCTTGGCATTGCAGGCCCAGGCGTCGCTCGAAGCCGAGGGCATCGCGGTGCGAGTGGTGTCCATGCCCAGCACCGATGTGTTCGACAAGCAAGACGCCGAATGGCGTCGCCAGGTCTTGCCCGCCGGCCTGCCGCGCGTGGCGGTCGAAGCCGGCATCACCGCCTTCTGGCACAAGTACGTCGGCCTCGAGGGCGCCGTCGTCGGTATTGATCGCTATGGCGAGTCGGCACCGGCTGGCGACCTGTTCAAATTCTTCGGATTGACCGCAGAGCGTGTGGCTGCGGCCGTCAAACAAGTTCTTTGATCTTATAAAACCAGGAGCAGACCTCATGACCATTCGAGTCGCCATCAACGGCTATGGCCGCATCGGCCGCAACATCCTGCGCGCGCATTACGAGTCGGGCAAGAAGCACGACATCGAGATCGTGGCCATCAACGACTTGGGCGATCCCAAGACCAACGCCCACCTCACGCAGTACGACACGGCCCATGGCCGCTTCCCCGGCAAAGTGGAGGTGGACGGCGAGTACCTGGTGGTCAATGGCGACAAGATCCGCGTGCTGGCCAATCGCAATCCGGCCGAACTGCCCTGGGGCGAACTGAAGGTCGACGTGGTGCTGGAATGCACCGGCTTCTTCACCACCAAAGAAAAAGCCAGCGCCCACCTGAAAGGCGGTGCCAAGAAAGTCATCATCTCGGCCCCTGGCGGCAAGGATGTGGATGCGACCGTCGTCTATGGTGTGAACCACGGCGTGCTGAAGAAAGAACACACCGTGATCTCGAACGCATCGTGCACCACCAACTGCCTGGCCCCCTTGGTCAAGCCGCTGCACGACAAGCTGGGCGTGGTCGCCGGTTTGATGACCACCGTACATGCCTACACCAATGACCAGGTGCTGACCGACGTCTATCACGAAGATCTGCGCCGCGCCCGCTCGGCCACCCAAAGCATGATTCCGACCAAGACCGGCGCCGCTGCCGCGGTCGGCCTGGTGCTGCCCGAACTGAACGGCAAGCTGGACGGCTACGCCATCCGCGTGCCGACCATCAACGTGTCGATCGTCGATTTGACGTTCACCGCCAGCCGCGAAACCTCGGTGGAAGAGGTCAACAGCATCCTGAAGGAAGCCTCGCAAGGCGCCCTGAAAGGCATTCTGGACTTCACGACCGAGCCGCTGGTTTCCGTCGACTTCAACCACAACCCGGCTTCCAGCACGGTCGATGCCGGTTTGACCAAAGTCCAGGGTAATCTGGTCAATGTCTCGTCGTGGTACGACAACGAGTGGGGCTTCTCGAACCGCATGCTCGACACCACTGTCGCGCTGATGTCGGCTTGAGCGAGGCCCTTGCGATGGCTCAAGTGAATACTCTGGCTGGTCTGGCCGAAGCCGGTGCGCTGCAAGGTAAGCGCGTGTTCATTCGCGCCGACCTGAACGTGCCCTTGGACGATGCAGGCCGCATCACCGAAGACACGCGCATTCGCGCGTCGGTGCCGGGCATTCGCCTGGCACTGGACGCGGGTGCGGCGGTCATGGTGACCTCGCATCTGGGCCGCCCGACCGAAGGCACGCTCACTGCGGCCGACAGTTTGGCCGTCGTGGCCGAGCGCCTGTCGGCCTTGCTGGCTCAGCCGGTGTCCCTGGTGCAGAACTGGATCGATGGCGTCGATGTCGCGCCGGGCCAGGTGGTCCTGCTGGAGAACTGCCGCGTCAACGTGGGCGAGAAAAAGAACACGGAAGCCTTGTCGCGCAAGATGGCGGCATTGTGCGATGTCTACGTCAACGATGCGTTCGGCACCGCGCACCGCGCCGAGGCCACCACGCACGGCATCGCCAGATTTGCCCCGGTCGCCTGCGCCGGTCCCTTGCTAGCCGCAGAACTGGATGCGCTGGGGCGTGCGCTGCACGAACCGAAGCGTCCGCTGGTGGCCATTGTCGGCGGGTCGAAGGTGTCGACCAAGCTGTCGATCCTGAACACCTTGGCCGATCGAGTCGATCAGTTGGTGGTGGGTGGCGGCATTGCCAACACCTTCTTGCTGGCCGCTGGTCAGCCTGTGGGCAAGTCGCTGGTCGAAGCCGATCAGATCGATCAGGCGCAGGCCGTCATCGCGCAAATGCAAGCGCGCGGTGCCGCCGTGCCGATTCCGACCGATGTGGTGACGGCCAAGACCTTCGGTGCCGATGCGCCGGCCGAGACCAAGGCGGCTGCCGATGTCGCCGCTGACGACATGGTGCTCGATCTGGGTCCGCAGTCGGCACAAGCCTTGGCCGCCATCTTGAAAACGGCAGGCACCATCGTTTGGAACGGCCCCGTAGGCGTGTTCGAATTCGATGCGTTTGCGGGCGGTACCGAGACGATCGCTCGGGCCATTGCCGAGTCGAGTGCGTTCTCGATCGCCGGTGGTGGCGACACGCTGGCCGCTATTGCCAAGTTCGGCATTGGCGACCAGGTGAGCTACATCTCGACCGGTGGCGGTGCGTTCCTGGAGTTCCTGGAGGGCAAAGTATTGCCTGCCGTGGAGGTTCTCGAGCAGCGCGCCAACAGCTGATCGATTGGCGCTGGCGGAATAGGGCGTGAGGCCCATCTGTCGGCGTGCGCAACTGGGCTGGTCACGTCCAGCTGCGCACAGGACAGGCCGGACCGCTTCATGCGGTCCGGCTTTTTTTCGCCGGTGCCGATCGTCGGGGCGTCGTGCCAGCCTTGCCCGAGGCGGTGCCCGATGACGACGCCCTGGCAGCGGTTTTGGCGGGTTTCCGGGTAGCGGCTTTCGCCGACGCGGAAGGCACGGTTTCAGCAGGCTTGGCCCGCTCTGTCGCCGCCACCGCGACGCCCACTGTCTTTGCCGCGGGTGTCCGCCGCCGCACTCGCTTCGTCGGCGCGCTATCGCTTCGGTTCGTTTCCGCAGTGGCCTCGATCGGATGGGGCAGTTCCGATTGGCGCGAGGATTTGTGAGCCTCGGCGGGTTTGGCGGCCAGGCCCGGCGTCGTATCGACCCGCGTCGATCCCGGGCTGGCACTGGCCTGGCGGCTGCGGGCACGACCTGCGGTCGCGTTCGACGCGCCGGCGCGACGTTCGCGCGTTTCTGCGCGAGCGGCCGCCTGTTCGAATAGCTGCGTCATGTCGTTCAACGCCGCCTCGCCTTTTTCGGAGTAGGGCGCGGCGGCATCCAGCACCTGTTCCATATCGTGCAGTGCCCGGCGGATGTCGCCAGCGGTGGCACCATCGAGCAAGGTCGGAATGGCGTCGATGGCGGCCTGAGTGTCCAGCATCATGATCAGCGCCTGATCGCGCACGATGTCTTTGAAGGTCTGCAAGGCCAGCATGTGATCCTTCTTGGCGCGCATGTTGCGAATGACCGCGAAGCTGCGTTCGTCGGCATCGCCTTCAGCCCCCACGACGGCCAGCAGCATACGGATGGCGGCTTCGCGCAGGCCCCCTTGGTCGGTCAGTTTGCTCAAGGTCTCGCGGCGCTCCGCCATGAAGGCGCGATGCTCGGGCGACACGCCAGGATGCGGTCGCGGGGGGCCGGGCCGGGCGCCCAATCCGGCCCAATCCCGTACCAGAGGCGAACCATAGATCTGCATGAAGGCGGCCTCTTGCGCATCGTCGCGCGCGACACGATAGTCGTCCAAGGCTTTGTCCACCCACTGCGCCACGGCTTGTTCGGCCACGGCGAACATATTGTCCGGCGTCACCGACTGGCGGTGAGCGCGCACGTCCTCGGCAAGGCTTGCGACCTGTGCGAAGAGCGGATTGCGGTCGGACAGCAGTTCGTAGGGCAGGCGCAGCGGATGCATGCGTTGCAGCCAGTTGGCCGCTTCGGGCGTCACCACCGCACGCACCCAGGGCTGCACGAAACTGCGATACAAACCGAGGTTGATATCGCTGATGCGAGCGACCGAGGCGAAGCGCAAATCGTCTTCCGGTTTTTGCTGGACGATGGCACGAATGTCTTCCAGATGGCGGCGGGCGAACGACATGACGTAATCGCCATCGGCCAGATCGGGATTCAGGGTCTCGGGCGTCTTGTCGGCGATCTCGGCTTGATACAGTCCGGGCGGCAACACATCGATCATGTCGATGTTCGAGGTGAACTCCTGATGCTCTTTGCGCGCCACGCTACCCGATACGAAAATTCCCAGATGGCCGATGCTCTCGTGGACGGCATACACAATGGTCTGGCCGTGCGCGCGCAACTGCGCGTCGTTCTCGTACAAGTCGGGAATCCAGCCCAGCGCTTGGGGCGGCGGGGTGATGTTGTCGCCCTTGGAGCAAAACACGATGATGGGCGAGCGGATATTGCGCAAATCGATGCGTACGCCGTCGCGCGTGACCAGCCCGCCGGTGGACAGGCGATTGCCGACGAACAGATTGTCGACGATATATTGAATTTCGGGCTGATTCAGAAAAACATGACCGCCCCACCATTTTTCGAAACTGAGATAGCGTTCGGCTTCGGTATCGACGTTGGCGTACAAGTTGTACTGCTTGCCCCATAAGGTGTTGGCCGGGTTCAGGTTCTCGAAGTTCTGCACCAGCCAGGCGCCGTCGAAGCGGCCTGCGCCAAGATCGCTGCAGAGCGCCGTGAGCCAACTGCCGCCCACCATCCCGCCGCGGTAGCGCATCGGGTTCATGCCGCGCCAGCCGGCCCAGTAGGACAGCGGTGCACCGGCGATAACGATAGGTCCGAACAGCTCGGGGCGGATCGCCGCCGCCATCATGATTTGCCAGCCTGCCTGACAGTTGCCCACCACGACGGGCTTGCCTTCGGCCTTCGGGTGACGGGCGATGATCTCTTCCAGGAATCGCGTTTCCGCGCGGATGACATCCTCGACCGTTTGAGTGGGCATCGGCTCGGGCAGGAAGGTCGCAAAATAGCAAGGGTGACCGGCACGCACGGCCACGCCAATCTCGCTTTCCGGCTTGAAGCCGCCGATGCCCGGTCCGTGCCCGGCGCGTGGATCGACCACCAGGAAAGGACGCTTGAGCGGATCGACTGGCGCATCATCGGGGGCGATGATGCGCAACAGCCCGTAGTTGACGGGATCGGGCAATTGACGTCCGTCCATGATCGTCTCGTACGGCATGCTGAGCACGTTGGGCGCAGTTTGCCCCATGTGCTCCAGATACTGGTTCCCCCGTTGCCGCATGACGTCCCAATACAGCACGCTGCGCTGCCAGGCATCCCGGCCATAGGCCATGGCCTGGCTCCAGGGATCGCTTGCTGCGTGAGTGGATGCCTCAGTCGGACGACGGATTTCAGACACAGTCACCTCCGGTATGTTATTGATCCATTACAGCAAATTGGATGCTGCGGTGCAATATCGAAACAGCACCAATCGTGTCATTGATGTAACGCTATAGGGCGTTTTTGCAGGTGCGGATTTGGCCTTACCATGGCGTACCCATTAAGCACAGCCATCGAACATGCTGAATACTTTCGATCCCTTACAGCGCCGCCATCCAGACGATCTCTTGATAGGGCTGGTTTCGATTTCCGATCGGGCATCCCGCGGTGACTACCCGGACGAAGGCATCCCCGCGCTACTCGACTGGTTGGGCAGTGCGCTGGCCAGCGACTGGCAAGTGCGAACGCAGGTCATTGCGGACGAGTTCGACGGCATTCGAGACACGCTGATCGCGCTGGTCGATCAGGTGGGGTGCGATTTGATTCTGACGACCGGGGGGACGGGGCCGGCCCGGCGCGACGTGACGCCCGAGGCCACGGTCGCGGCGGGGACGCGTGAAATGCCGGGTTTTGGTGAGCAGATGCGCCAGGTCAGCCTACAGTTCGTGGCAACCGCCATCCTATCCCGTCAAACGGCCGTCCTGCGAGAGCTGGACACGCATGCTGCTTTGATCGTCAATCTACCGGGCCAACCCAAGGCGATACGCGAGACCCTGGAAGGCTTGCGCCAAGCCGATGGTACCTTGCACGTGCCCGGTATCTTCGCTGCCATACCTTATTGCGTGCAACTGGTCGGTGGGCCTTACATCGACACGCACGATGCCGTGACGGCCGCATTCCGTCCTAAAACCGCCCGTCGTACCAAGGCGTGATGACAAAATGAAAGGGACGAATTAGACCGGGCGTAGCATCTTTATCCCGGTACTGAGGGTAGTCAGCAAAAAGTAAGCTTCGGCTTTCCGTGCTGCATTGCGGCAAGCACTCACCTGCTGACGAGCGACCTCCATGTTCAAGACTATTCGTAGCCGTTTGGTTGTTCTTTGCGTGGCCATCACGGTCTTATCCTGCCTGGCATTGTCGCTGGCCACCGTATGGGTGGCACGCAGCAATACGATCGAGCAGGTCGATCAAAGTATCGGGCAAATCACCCGTCATCATGCCGCGGCGGTCGCTCAATGGGTGGCCGACAAGCAACGCATCACCCACTCGATGACAACGGCGATCGGCAAGCCCGACGCCACCGCCGTCGAACTGGTGACCCTCACCAAGACGGCGGGCGGCTTCGACAATGCCTACATCGTCTACGCCGACCGCCGCAAGATTTTCAATCCACCCATGCCCGACAGCTACGATGGCACGGGCCGCCCCTGGTATCTGTTGGCAGCCAGGAACGACGGCCCGGTCGTCACGCCGGTCTACGTCGATGCTTCGTCGAATCAACTGGTGGTGACGTTCGCCGAAGCGGTGCGCCAGAACGGTAACGTCGCCGCAGTGGTGGGCAGCGACATGTTTCTGGACACCATGGTGAAGATGGTGGCGAACATTCACGCCACACCCAAGAGCCTGGCGTTTCTGTTGGACGAAAAGGGCCAGATTCTGGCGCATCCCGATTCCAAGCTGTCCTTAAAACCGGTGACTGCGATCGACCCGAATCTGCAACTGTCGACCTTGCAGCAGTTGACGACGGCCCGGCAGGGTCACGAGCAAGACATCCAGGGCGTGGGTCAGGTCATCTACGCCAGCACGGTAGCAGGCACGCCCTGGACGCTGGTGATCGCCATCGACCGGGCGCAGGCCAACGAACCCGTCATCGCCATGATCAAGCTGGCGACGGCCATCACCCTGATTGCGTTGCTGGTGGCCATTGCACTGTTGACAATAACGGTGCGGCGTCAATTGCGCGGCCTGTCGCAAGTGCAGTATGCGCTGGAAGATATCGCCAGCGGCGACGGCGATCTGACGCGCCGCCTGCCCTCAGCCGGCCAGGACGAGTTGGCGTTGATCGGTGCGTCGTTCAACAGCTTCGCAGACAAAATCGCGACCATTCTGCGAGAGATTCGTCTCGCCTCCGAGTCGGTTCGTCTGGCGACCGAAGAAATCGCCAATGGAAATCTGGATTTGTCGGATCGCACCGCGCAGCAAGCCAGTTTCCTGGAGCAGACTGCCGCGGCGATGGTGCAGATTACCTCGACCGTCGAGAACAACGCCGACAATGCGACCGAGGCGTCCAAGCTGGCCGAAGAGGCATTCCGCGTGGCGAGTGAAGGCGGTGCGGCAGTGGGTAATGTGGTTCGCACCATGGACGAGATCGATGCGTCGGCGCGCAAGATCGTCGATATCATCGGCGTCATCGATCACATCGCCTTCCAAACCAATATCCTGGCCTTGAACGCGGCGGTCGAAGCCGCTCGGGCCGGCGAGCAGGGCCGAGGCTTTGCGGTCGTGGCCGGCGAGGTTCGCACCTTGGCGCAGCGCAGCGCCACGGCGGCACGCGAGATCAAGGCCCTGATCGAATCGTCGGTGGCACAGGTTCGCGCCGGCAACGCGCTGGTGCGTCAGGCCGGTGGCACCATCGAGCAGGTGGTGGGTAGCGTTCAGCGCGTGACGCGTATCGTCAGCGCGATCGATCTGGCCAGCCTTGAGCAGCGCACGGGCATTACCGAGATCGGTAACGCGATCGGTCTGATGGACAACGCGACTCAAGCGAACGCATCGGTGGTCGAAGAAGCCGCCGCCGCGGCCCAGACCTTGCAAGAGCAGGCGGCGCACCTGGCCGAACTGGTGCGCGGGTTCAAGCTCGACGCCGAGCCGCACTCGTCCGGACGCGCCTTGCTTCTCAAGGCGGTATAGTCTTGGCTGTTCCCGCATTCGGAGTGTCTGTTCCATGTCCCGCCTTATTCTGGCTGCTTTCCTGAGCGCAGCCGTCGCCGGTTGCGCCAACGTCAACGATCTGCGAAAGAAGGATCCCGTCTTCTTCGCGACCACCGCCAAGACCCCGGAAGCCTACGCCGAGTGTCTGGCGCAAGGCTGGCGGGGCGAGGGGGCCGAGGTTCAGGTCCAGAAAATTCGCAACGGTTTCGATATCTATACCGAAGGCAGCTTCAACGTCGAGGAAGTCACTCGCGTCCAGCACTATGACGGCAAGACGCATGTCAACATGTACACCCGGTTGAAATACCGGACGCAGCAGTACATGCAGGCGGCCAACTTGTGTCTGTAATGGGCTCGATATGCGTACATTGATCGCTTTGCTGGCCGCGCCAGTCCTCGTGCTGGCGATCCAGCCGGCCTACGCCAGCGAGGCTGCCCAGCACGTCGCCGCGGTGGCCGAATCCACGGCGTCGGCCAGTTTCATCGGCCGCATGTTCGACAAGCCCGTTCCGGGCGGCACGGCTGCCATCGTGGTAGGACAGGGCGGTTCGGCACCTCAGGTTCAGTATCGCGGCGATCGGGTCATGGTGTTGGCCGACAGGCCGCTGGTTGGCTGTCGTCGGCATCCCGCTGTCGGTCAAGCCCGGCCGCGAGACCTTGCAAGTCAATGCCGCGGGCGGTGTTCGCCAGATCGGTTTCGAGGTTCGCGCCAAGACTTACGAAGCCCAGCACATCACGCTTAAAAACAAACGTCAGGTCAATCCCGATCCCGCCGACCTGCGCCGGATCGAACGCGAGCTGGCCGAGCAGAACGCCGCCTATGCCCGCTACTCGCCGGGCACACCCACTAACGTGATGCTCGATCGACCGGTGTCGGGACGCTTGAGTAGTCCGTTCGGTCTGCGTCGCTTTTTCAATGGCGAAGAGCGCAATCCGCATTCGGGCCTGGATTTCGCCGCACCTGCGGGCACGCCTATCAAGGCGCCGGCGGGCGGTAAGGTGGTTCTGGTCGGCGACTACTTCTTCAATGGCCGCACCGTATTCATCGATCACGGCCAGGGCATGATCAGCATGTTCTGCCACTTGTCGGCGATCGACGTTCAGGTGGGCCAGCAGGTCGCCCGAGGCGACGTGCTGGGCAAGGTCGGCGCCACCGGGCGGGCGACCGGTCCGCACCTGCACTGGAACATGAGCCTGAACAATGCCCGCGTCGATCCGGCTATTTTTATCGGTGCATTCCAGCCCTGAGCCAGGCCAAGCCGAATCATGAGCCAAGCCAACACGCCCTTCGTCGCCACGGTCGATGACATGCGGGTCATCGCGCAGCAGCGCGTGCCGCGCATGTTCTACGACTACGCCGATTCGGGCTCGTGGACCGAGTCCACCTATCGGGCCAACGAGACCGACTTTCAGCGCATCAAGTTTCGCCAGCGGGTGGCATGCAACATGGAAGGCCGCAGCATACGCAGCACCATGCTGGGCCAGGACGTGGCCATGCCGGTGGCGCTTGCCCCCTGCGGCTTGACGGGCATGCAGCGCGCCGATGGAGAAATCCTGGCGGCACGCGCGGCCGCCCGATTCGGTGTGCCGTTCACGCTGTCCACCATGAGCATCTGCTCGATGGAAGACGTTGCCCGCCATTGTCCGACGCCATTCTGGTTTCAGTTGTACGTGATGCGCGACAAATCGTTCGTCGAGGCGCTTATCGATCGTGCTCGTGCGGTCAATTGCTCGGCCTTGATGTTGACCCTGGATTTGCAGGTCCTGGGCCAGCGTCACAAGGACTTGCGCAACGGCATGTCGGCCCCGCCCAAGCTGACTTTGCGCAACCTTGCCAACCTGGCGGGCAAGCCGCGCTGGTGCTATCACATGTTGCGCACGCCTCGCCGCAGCTTCGGCAACATCGTTGGCCATGCCAAAGGCGTGACCGATCTGTCGTCGCTGGGGGCATGGACCGCCGAACAATTCGATCCCGCGCTCAGTTGGAGCGATGTCGAATGGATCAAGAAGCGCTGGGGCGGCAAGCTGATCATCAAGGGCGTGCTGGATCCTGAAGATGCCCGTCTGGCTGCCGACAGCGGTGCCGATGCGCTGGTGGTCAGCAATCACGGCGGACGGCAGTTGGACGGCGCGATCTCATCGATCAACGCCTTACCCGCGCTGGCCGAAGCCGCAGGTCAGTCGATCGAGGTGTGGATGGACGGTGGCGTGAGATCGGGTCAGGATGTGTTGCGTGCCGTAGCGCTGGGCGCCCGCGGCGTGCTGATGGGGCGGCCCTACCTATATGGCTTGGGTGCGCGCGGCGAAGCGGGCGTAGACCAGATCTTGAATATCGTTGCGCGCGAATTGGATGTGACCATGGCGCTGTGCGGCAAGCGCGATATTCAGCAGGTGAATCGCGACATTCTGTTGCCGGGTACGTATCCGACACCGGCACTGATGTCCCATCCTCTGCTGAGCTGAGGGTACATCGACGGCTTGGCCTGGATGGCCTGCGATGCGAGTCGCGCGGTAGCGCGCCTGCGCCGGGGCTTGCGCGTCGGGCGAAGGCGAGGCAGCGCCCGACGATTCCCGCAGCCCGCTGGCGCGATCGATCAACGGCGGCGCTGAGCGCCGCTGGGTGCGCCGGTGCTGGGACGTGCTTCGTCTTTGTGACGGAAATTGATCCGGCCCTTGGTCAGATCGTAAGGCGACATTTCTAGCGTCACGCGGTCGCCTGCCAGGATGCGGATGCGGTGCTTGCGCATCTTGCCCGATGCATAGGCGCCCACGGCCACGCCGTTTTCCAGGGTCACGCGATAGCGGCTATCCGGCAGCACTTCGTCGACGACGCCGTTGAGTTCGATCAGTTCTTCTTTAGCCATATAGCTTTGCTCCTGTGACGTGCAGACCAGTCGGGGCGCCGATCGAGCGACCGTTGCGCCAACTGGACGCGGCGAACATTCGAGCTGACGCTCGGGGCTGTTCGCGATTGAGACTATGCGGGAATTCACCCGATGCGCTGGCAATGACTGATGCCTGCATGGGGCGGCTCGGGCAGGGAGCCGATGCTGACCACCGTGCAATGTCCGCTAAATCGGACCCTGGCAGCAGCCATATATCAATGCGCGCCTGATGGCGCGCTAGGGAAGGATGGATGCCATCATGTTACACCCGTTGACGCATTTCGTCCAGACAGCAGCGCACAACCGGCTAGACTGCTGCGTTGGGCGGGCAAGGACGCCACAGAATTCATTAAAATATGCAGCATCCAAAAATCTACGACATCACTTTAATCGATCAGGAGTAACAGATGGCCCTCGTCTCTATGCGCCAGTTGTTGGACCACGCCGCTGAAAACGGCTATGGCATCCCGGCGTTCAACGTCAATAACCTGGAGCAAGTCCAGGCCATCATGGAAGCCGCCGCCGAAACCGACAGCCCGGTCATCATGCAGGCTTCGGCAGGTGCCCGTAAATATGCAGGCGAAGGCTTCTTGAAGCACCTGATCCAGGCCGCTGTCGAAAGCTACCCGCACATCCCCGTGGTGATGCACCAGGATCACGGCCAGTCGCCGTCGGTCTGTCAGGGCGCGATCGACCTGGGATTCTCCAGCGTGATGATGGACGGCTCGCTCAAAGAAGACGGCAAGACCATCGCCGATTACGACTACAACGTCGAAGTCACCCGTAAAGTGGTCGATCTGGCCCACAAGGTGGGTGTGACGGTCGAGGGCGAACTGGGCTGCCTGGGCTCTCTGGAAACCATGGAAGGCGACAAGGAAGACGGTCACGGTGCCGACGGCAAGCTGACCATGGATCAGCTGCTGACCGACCCCGAGCAGGCCGCCGATTTCGTCAAGCGCACGCAACTGGACGCGCTGGCCATCGCCATCGGCACCAGCCACGGCGCTTACAAGTTCACCCGCAAGCCCACGGGCGACATCCTGTCGATCGCCCGCATCAAGGAAATCCATGCTCGCCTGCCCAACACCCATCTGGTGATGCACGGCAGCTCTAGCGTGCCGCAAGAACTGCTGGCTGAAATTCGCCAGTTCGGCGGTAACATGAAGGAAACCTACGGCGTGCCGGTCGAGGAAATCCAGGAAGCCATCAAGTTCGGCGTGCGCAAGATCAATATCGACACCGATATCCGTCTGGCCATGACCGGTGCCATCCGCCGCTTCCTGGCCGAGAACCCAGAGAAGTTCGATCCGCGCGATTACTTGAAGCCGGCCCGTGCCGCGGCCAAGAAGATTTGCGTCCAACGCTACACCGAGTTTGGTACTGCCGGAAACGCAGGCAAGATCAAAGCGAAGTCGCTGACCGAAATCGCTCAGCTGTACTCGGCCGGACAACTGGCTCAAGTGGTCAAGTAAGCTCGTACTACAATACAGTATGTAAATGCCCATTCCCGCCCGTGTTTCGATACCCGGGCGGGAATCTTCTTTTATGCGATAGGCCCCGTCGTGACCGAAGCCCTGCATCAATCCTCCATCCAATCCCTGCCTTTGCTGGCGCGCGGCAAAGTACGCGACATGTACGCCGTGGGCGATGACAAATTGCTCATCGTCGCTTCCGACCGGATTTCCGCGTTCGACGTCATCCTGGACGACCCCATCGCCGGCAAGGGCGAAGTGCTGACGCAGCTCACCGAGTTCTGGTTGAAGAAGCTCGCACACGTGGTGCCCAATCATGCCACCGGTATTGCGCCCGAAGACGTGGTGCAAGCCACCGAGCGCGATCAAGTGCGCGGTCGCGCGATGGTGGTCAAGCGTCTCAAGCCCATCATGGTCGAAGCCGTTGCCCGGGGCTACCTGATCGGTTCGGGTTGGAAGGATTATCGGCAGACCGGCGCCGTGTGCGGTATTGCGCTGCCCGCAGGCTTGCAGCAGGCCGCCCGCCTGCCGCAGACGTTGTTCACGCCGGCCGCGAAAGCCGAAGTCGGTATGCACGACGAGAACGTCGATTTTCAGCATGTCATCGACGCGGTAGGTCGGGACATGGCCGAAAAGATCCGCTCGGTGACCCTGGCCCTGTACGAAGAGGCCGCCGCCTACGCGCGAGAGAAAGGCATCATCATTGCCGACACGAAGTTCGAGTTCGGTTTGGACGATACGGGCACCTTGCATCTGATGGACGAGGTGCTGACGCCGGATTCCTCGCGCTTTTGGCCGGCGGATGCGTATCGCGAAGGGATCAGCCCGCCGTCGTTCGACAAGCAGTTCGTGCGCGATTGGTTGGAAACCCAGACATGGGACAAGACGCCGCCCGCCCCTCGTCCGCCGCAGGACGTGCTGGCAGCCACGGCTGCCAAGTACCGCGAAGCGCGTGACCGATTGATTGCCTGAAACGAGGATCGAGACGTGAACGATCAAGTCAAATCGACGCCGTCCGCCGAGCGCGAAGCCGCACGAGTCGGCGTGATCATGGGCTCTTCCAGCGACTGGCCCATCATGCAGCATGCCGCCGCGATGCTGGAGGCCTTTGGCGTCCCGTATGAAGCGCGCGTGATTTCGGCGCACCGCATGCCTGCCGACATGGCCGAATACGGCGCTGCCGCGCGCGCGCGCGGACTGGTGGGCATCATTGCCGGCGCCGGAGGCGCCGCGCATCTGCCCGGCATGATGGCGGCCCTGACCGAAGTGCCCGTGTTCGGCGTGCCTGTACCCACGCGTCACCTGGGCGGTGAGGATTCGCTCCTGTCCATCGTGCAAATGCCCAAAGGCGTTCCCGTGGCGACGTTCGCCATCGGTGAAGCGGGCGCTGCCAACGCGGCCCTGCACGTGATTGCCAATTTGGCGACCACCGACGACACGCTGCACGCGAAGTTGCAGGTGTTTCGCACGAATCAAACCGAAGCGGCGCGCGCCATGCGTGTACCGCCGGAGCCCACGGCATGAGCGCGTCGTCTTCCCGCCATTCGGTCGAACCCGTCCAGCCCGGCCAATGGCTGGGCCTGGTAGGGGGCGGCCAGTTGGGCCGCATGTTCTGCCATGCGGCGCAAAGCATGGGTTTCAAGGTTGCGGTCCTGGATCCGGCCAGCGAAGGGCCGGCGGCCAGCGTGGCCGACTTGCATATTCAGGCCGATTACGACGACGCCGAAGGTTTGCGTCAGTTGGGCGAGCGTTGTCTGGCGGTGACCACGGAGTTCGAGAACGTGCCCGCAGCAAGCCTGCGGGCACTGGCCAATCATTGCCGGGTCAGTCCTGCTGCCGATGCAGTCGCCATCGTGCAGGATCGCAATACCGAGAAAGCGTTCATCGTGGCTCAGGGCATTCCTGTCGCGCCGAATGCGCCGGTTTATACCCGCGCCGATATCGAAGCTGCCGATGCCAGCCTTTTTCCAGGCATCTTGAAGGTGGCCCGTTTGGGCTACGACGGCAAGGGGCAGGCTCGTGTGGCCACGCGCGATCAGGCGCTGGCCGCTTTCGACGCCTTCGATAGGCAAGTGTGCGTGCTGGAAGCCATGCTGCCTTTGGATTATGAGTTGTCGGTGGTGATTGCACGGGGTTTCGACGGTCGAGCCACGGTGTTTCCCATCGCCCGTAACGAACATATCGATGGCATTCTGGCCCGTAGCGCCGTGGGGGCCAAGGGGGATGACACTTACATTCAGGCAGCCACCGATGCTGCCCTGGCCATCGTCAATGGGCTCGATTATCACGGCGTGCTGTGCGTCGAGTTTTTCGTGACCACCGATGGCCGTCTCGTGGTCAACGAGATTGCACCGCGTCCGCACAACAGCGGTCACTACAGCATGGATGCCTGCGTGACCAGCCAATTCGAGCAACAGGCACGGGCCATGGCTGGTCTACCCTTGGGCAGCACGCGTTTGCTGGCGCCCGCCGTCATGCTCAATATTCTGGGCGATGTCTGGTTTGAGCCGGGAAGCGACTCGACGCGCGAACCTGCCTGGCACGAAGTGCTGGCGGTCGAAGAGTCCAAGCTGCATTTGTATGGCAAGGCGCAGGCTCGCCGTGCGCGCAAGATGGGTCACGTGAACTGCACCGGCGCGACGCTCGAAGCCGCGCAAGCCGCCGCAGAACGCGTGGCTGCCGTGCTGGGCCTGAAACTGGATTGATCGAATGACCCAGGGGACTCTCCCGTCGCCGGCACCCAGCGAGGCTGATTTGGCTCGTGCCGTGCAGGCACTGCTTGCAGGCCAATTGGCGGCTTTTCCGACCGAGACCGTATACGGTCTCGGTGCCGACGCCGAGCAGCCCGAGGCCGTGGCGCGTATTTATGCCGCCAAAGAGCGCCCCGCCAACCATCCAGTGATTGTGCATGTCGCGCCCGGTGCTGACCTGGGATATTGGGTGACGGACGTGCCTGCTCTGGCGCACGCCCTGATCGACACGTTCTGGCCCGGCCCCTTGACGCTGATCCTGCGTCGCGCTGACCGTATTCCCGATGCCGTCAGCGGCGGTCAGACCTCCATCGGTCTGCGCTGCCCCGCGCACCCCGTCGCGCAAGCGCTGCTGACGGCGTTCGCGGCCGCCAAGCCCTCGGGTCAGGGGGGAGTGGCCGCGCCCTCGGCTAATCGGTTCGGGCACGTTTCGCCCACGCGGGCAGCGCATGTGCAGGCCGAGTTTCCCGAATTGGTCGCGGCAGGTATGCCGCTATTGGATGGTGGCGATGCCGAGGTGGGCATCGAGTCGACGATTCTGGATTTGTCGGGTTTGTGCGAAGGGCGTCCGCCCACTCTGCTACGCCCCGGGCACATCACCGCAGAACAATTGGCTCAGGTCTTGGGCCGGGCGCCTGCTGCACCGGATGCCTCTGCGCCGCGCGCATCGGGCACTCTCAAGGCACATTACGCACCGCGTACTCCGCTGGAATTGGCCGACCCGATGCGACTGGGCGCCTTGATTACGGGCGAAGGTGTCGATGCAGGCGTTCGCTGGGTTATTCTTTCCTATGCAACGGCACCTGCGGGGCTGGATCCCAGGCTGCACTGGCACACATTACCCGCCGATCCCGACGCTTACGCCCACGATCTGTATGCTGCACTGCGTGAGCTCGACTGCGCAGGCTATGGTCGTATCGTCGTGCAGCGCCCGCCCAGCGACGCATCGTGGCAAGCGGTGAACGATCGTATTGGCCGCGCAGGTGCCGCATTCGATCTCTCTTCTGACCCCACCTGATCCCACGTATGAAATTCGCAGAGTTCAAACCGGGCAAGCTCATCAAGGCGGGGCCCGTCACGCTGACCGAGGCCGATATCGTGGGTTTCGCCACGCAGTTCGACCCGCAGTGGTTTCACACCGATCCCGACCGTGCCCGCTCGGGTCGATGGGGTGGTCTGATCGCCAGTGGCTGGCACACCTGTGCCATCGCAATGCGAATGGCGGTCGACGAGTTCCTGCACGACTCCGAATCGTTCGGATCGCCCGGATTGGGCAAAGTCAGCTGGCGCACGCCGGTGCGCCCCGGCGACACCTTGCGTCTGGAAGCGCGGGTGTCGGGGGCACGCCAATCGTCGCAGCGCGACGATCTCGGCATCGTGACCTGGATATGGGCCGTCTTCAACCAGCACAACGAGATGGTGCTGGAAATCGAAGCGACCAGCTTGTTCGATCTGGCTGGCGAAGACGGCGCGGGCTGACGCTTAAAACGCGGCGATGCCGGTTTGAGCGCGTCCCAGGATCAGGGCATGGACGTCGTGCGTGACCTCGTAGGTGTTTACCACTTCCAGGTTCACCAGATGGCGAGCAATGCCGAACTCGTCCGAGATGCCATTGCCGCCCAACATGTCGCGCGCCATGCGAGCGATGTCCAGCGACTTGCCGCAAGAGTTGCGCTTCAGAATGGACGTGATTTCGACGGCTGCCGTGCCTTCGTCTTTCATGCGGCCCAGGCGCAGGCAGGCTTGCAGCCCCAGTGTGATCTCGGTCTGCATGTCGGCCAGTTTCTTCTGAATCAGCTGATTGGCGGCTAGCGGCTTGCCGAACTGTTTGCGATCCAAAGTGTATTGGCGTGCGGTGTGCCAGCAGAACTCCGCCGCGCCCAAGGCCCCCCAGGCGATGCCGTAGCGCGCCGAGTTCAAGCACGTGAACGGGCCTTTCAATCCCGACACGCCAGGCAGCATCTGGTCTTCCGATACTTCGACACCTTCCATCACGATTTCGCCGGTGATGGATGCGCGCAAGCCCACCTTGCCGTGGATGGCCGGTGCCGACAGGCCCTTCATGCCTTTTTCCAGGATGAAGCCACGAATCCGGCCGTCGTGTTCACCGCCCACGCATTTGGCCCACACCACGAACACGTCGGCGATGGGCGAATTGGTGATCCACATCTTGGTGCCGTTCAACACGTATTGCCCGCCCGAGAACGTCGCGCGAGTGTCCATGTTGCCGGGGTCGGAGCCGTGATTGGGTTCGGTCAGCCCGAAGCAACCGATCCATTCGCCGCGCGCCAGCTTGGGCAGGTATTTCTGCTTTTGCGCTTCGCTGCCGAATGCCTCGATGGGCACCATGACCAAGGACGATTGCACGCTCATCATCGACCGGTAGCCCGAGTCGACGCGCTCGACTTCGCGTGCGATCAGGCCATAGGACACGTAATTCATGCCCAAGCCGCCATATTCCTCGGCGATGGTGGGGCCCAGCAGGCCCAGTTCGCCCATCTCGGAAAAAATCTCGACGTCGGTACGCTCGTGCCGGAACGCTTCCAGCACGCGCGGCAGCAGCTTGTCTTGCGAATAAGCATAGGCGGCGTCGCGCACCATGCGTTCGTCGTCGGTCAACTGCTGATTCAGCAACAGCGGGTCTTGCCAGTGAAATGCGGGTGATGACATGTCGGGTCTCCGTTATTGGTTTATGAGGATTGCTTGCTTTGTGCGCCGGCGCGAATTTTCGACAGCGTCGTCGTCGGAGAAATGGTGTCGGGATCGATGAAGCAGTGAACAATGGCGGGCAGGCCGCTGGCTTGAGCGCGCTCGAAGGCCGGGCCGAATTCTTCATGCGTGCGCACGGTCTCGCCGTGTCCGCCGAACGTGCGGGCATACTCGGCGAAGTCCGGATTCTTCAGCTCGGTCGCGCTGATGCGTGCCGGGAACGTGCGCTCCTGGTGCATGCGAATCGTGCCGTACATGCCGTTGTCGATCAGCACCACGATGATGGGCAACGCGTACTGCACGGCGGTCGCGAACTCTTGCCCGTGCATCAGGAAGCAGCCGTCGCCGGCAAAACACACCACGGTTTTTTCCGGCGCGATGCGTTTGGCACCTACCGCCGCAGGCAGGCCGTAGCCCATCGAAGCCCGACGTGGGGGCCAATTGCGTGCCATAACGCGTGAAGCGGTGGAATCGATGCAGCCAGGTGGCGTAGTTGCCCGCGCCGTTGGTCATGATGGCGTCCGCAGGCAGGGTGCGTTCGAGATAGGCCATCACCTGACCCATTTGCAATGTGCCTGGCGTGCGGATGTCGTCGGGCGTGGTCCACGCCAGATAGCTGGCGTGCAAGCGCTCGACCAGCGCGTTGCGCACGGCAGTAGTGTCGGTTTTTGCCGGGTCGCCGTTCTTCGCGGTGCCGGGCTGACGAACGTCATCGGTATAGGTGGCGGTGTTCAGTGCCTCGACGAACCGGACCGGTGAGCTATTGATCGCCACGTCGGCGCGGTAGACCCGATTCAACTCGCTGGGATCGGGATGCACATGCACCAGGGTTTGACGCGGCAACGGGATGTCCAGCAGCGTGTAGGCCTGGCTGGGAATCTCCGACAGACGGCCGCCCAGGAGCAGCACCAGATCGGAATCCTTGATGTACTGCATCATCTCGGGGTTGCTGCCCAGGCCGACGTCGCCGATGAAACATGGGTGATCCGCGGGAAACAGCATCTGCCTGCGAAACGAGACGGCGACCGGCAAGTTCAGGCGTTCGGCCACTTGCGTGAACTGTGCGACCGCCGTGGCACTCCAGCGGGTGCCGCCCAGAATGGCGACCGGCGAACGCGCTTGCGCCAGGCGGCGAAGCAGCTCGTCGATATGCTCGGGGACGGGCAGCGCTCGATCTCGGCGTAGCGCGGAGCGTCGGCCACTTCGGCCGACTCCATCAGCATGTCTTCGGGCAATGCAATGACCACCGGGCCAGGACGGCCGGACGTCGCCACATGAAACGCGCGCGATACGATTTCGGGAATGCGCTCGACTTGATCGATCTCGGTCACCCACTTGGCTTGTGTGCCGAACACCGCGCGATAGTCCATCTCCTGGAACGCTTCGCGCTCGCGCATGCCGCGCTCGATCTGACCGACGAACAGAATCATGGGGGCCGAGTCCTGCTTGGCAATGTGGATGCCGGCCAGTGCATTCGATGCGCCAGGACCCCGCGTGACCATGCAGATGCCGGGTTCGCCGGTCAGCTTGCCGTGTGCATCGGCCATCATGGCCGCACCCCCCTCCTGGCGGCAGACAGTGATGTCGATGCCCGCGTCATGCAAGCCGTCGAGCACGGCCAGATAGCTCTCGCCAGGCACGCAGAACACGTGTTTGACGCCTTGCGCCCGCAACTGATCGACCAGGATGTGGCCGCCGATGCGTGCGGGTTTTGCTGCTTTCGTCTCGCTCATGATGCTCCCTTGTTGATGATTTTCTATGATCCGGGTCGCACGGTGGTGGGGGTATTCGTTAGCGGAACACCACCGTTTTGTGACCATTGCGCAAAATACGATGCTCGACGTGGCTTTGAACCGCCCGCGCCAGCACCAAGGACTCGACATCGCTGCCCACCTGCACCAGCGTTTGGGCCGACATGGCGTGATCGACTCGTTCGATGTCCTGTTCGATGATCGGGCCTTCGTCCAGATCTTCGGTGACGTAATGGGCCGTCGCGCCGATGATCTTCACGCCGCGTTGATGGGCCTGGTGATAAGGCCGGGCCCCTTTGAAACTGGGCAGAAAACTGTGATGAATATTGATCGCGCGGCCCGACAGCGCCCGACACAGACGCGGCGAAAGAATTTGCATATAGCGCGCCAGCACGACCAGATCGATCTGCTCGCGTTCGACCAGATCGATAATGGCTTGTTCTTGCGCTTCGCGGCTGGCGTCATCGACCGGCAGATGATGGAACGGAATGCCGTAGGACTGGGCTAATGCGGCATAGTCCGGATGATTGGACACGATGCCCACGATATCGGCCGACAGATGGCCGCTGCGGCTGCGAAACAGCAAATCGTTCAGGCAGTGACCCTGCTTGCTGACCAGCACCAGCAGACGGGCGCGGCGGCGGGCGTCATGCAGTTGCCAATCCATGCGATAGGCCTCGCCCATCGTCGCCAGCGACTGTCGCAGGTCGTCGGGATCACCATCAATCGGCAGATCGAAATGCACTCGCAGGAAGAAGCGACCGGTTTCGTCGTCGCCGAACTGCTGCGAGTCCAGGATGTTGCAGCCGCGCTCGAACAGCAGGCCGCTGACGCGGTAGACGATGCCCGTGCGGTCCGGGCAAGAAAGCGTCAGGATGTAGTCGTTGTGTTGCATGACCATCAGGAAATAGCGGGGCGTGAGCCGGGCGTGAGATCGAAACCGCCGGCGTGGAACACCAGCGGCGGGGTATCAGAGTGCGAGCACTGGCGCACCCGAGCGACCAGAATCACGTGATCGCCTGCGGGCAGGCTGCCGTGCGGTTCGCATTCGAACCAGGCGGCGACCGGGATGTCCAGCATGGGCGCGCCGCCAGACGTGGTCGTCATCGGCAGGTTGTCGAAGCGATCGGCATGCGTGCCACTGGCGAAACGCATGGCCAGGTCGGTCTGGTGCGCGCCCAGCACGTGAATGGTGTAGCGGGTGGCCGCGACGATGCCTGGCAGGGAAGACGATTTTCTCGCCAGGCTCCACAGCACCAGCGGTGGAGCCAGCGATACCGCATTGAACGAGTTCACCGTCAGTCCCAGCAGGCTACCTTGGGGGCCGTTCGCGGTGATCACGGTCACGCCCGTGGCGAAGCGGCCGAGCGCTGCTCGAAAATAAACGGAATCGGTGGCCGGGTCAGTGTGCTGCATGACTGCGCGAGAAGAAACGGTAAGGGAAGAGTCGACAGTCACGGCGCCAATCGCCTGATATGCCAGCCGTCGGCCTCGGGCAAATACTGTAAGCGGTCGTGCAGCCTGGACGGGCGACCCTGCCAGAACTCGAACGCCTCGGGTCGCAAGCGATAGCCGCCCCAATGTTCGGGCCGTGGCGGCGCATCGCCATAACGTGCGGCGAAATCGGCCTCACGGGTTTCCAGATCGGCGCGAGTGGTGGGTTGGCTCTGCGGCGAGGCCCATGCGCCCAGGCGCGATCCCAGCGGCCGGCTAGCAAAGTAGCGGTCCGACAGCTCGGGTTCGACCCGTTCGACGCGGCCTTCGATGCGAACCTGACGTTCGAGCGCTTGCCAGAAAAACAGCAGCGCGGCGCGATCGTTGCCCGCAAGGTCGTGACCCTTGCGCGAAGCGTAGTTCGTGAAAAAGACAAAGCCGCGCTCGTCGAGTCCCTTGATCAGCACGATGCGCGCCGAGGGTTGACCACGCTCGTCCACGGTGGCCAGGGTCATGGCGTTGGGTTCAGGCACTTGGGCGGCGACGGCCTCGTCGAACCAGCTCGAAAACTGGTCGAAGGGCGAAGCATGTGCCGTGGATTCAAGCAGCACGTTTTTTTCGTAACTCTGGCGCAGGTCGGCAACGGACATGGGGCAGGATCGGATAAGCAACAAACGTCCAGTGTACTGCTATAGATGTCTGACGACTTTATTCTGTGGCCAGTTCGGTGGCGGGGCTGCGCAATGCTTGAGCAACGCTCTGTAATTGGCGGTCGCCGATACCGGCCGCCCGCAGGGCCTCGTCGGTTTCGACGACGTAATCGATGCAAGGGCCGTAGCGTCCGCAGGCACGCCGTATGACAGCCAGCAGTTCGTCGCGTGGCAAGGCAGGTACGTAGGCGGGGTTGGCGCGGTTCATGACGAAGACCAGCGCTTTGACCGGTCCGTCGCTGGTGGCGCACGTGATCCAACGCGCCAGATATGCGCCAGTGGACATTTCACGATCCCAGAGCTTGGGGAAGAACGCGGGCACCTGATCGCCCGCCAACCGATAGACCACGCCCCGGCAGGCGCCGCCACGATCCAGTCCGAAGACCAGGCCAGGCGTCTCGGGAGTGCCCCGATTGACGCGCGACCACAGGCAAAGGGCCCGGTGATGCCCGCGCAATAGGGCGATGCGGCGCTCGACGAAATCGAATTCAGGCCGCCAGATCAGCGATCCGTAGCCGAACACCCACACGTCCTCACCTGCGCGCCAAGCGTGTAGGGCGTCGTTCATGGAGGCGCGTTTTTCGTCCTCGGTCCAGAGGCGAAAATTGGCGGGTGACGGGGCGGTGCTCACGGATCGGACTCTTCAGGCGTATTTTCGGGCGGTTTGCGATTCATCCATACGCCGCCGCCCAACATCAGCGCATACGCCCAGAATAACGGCATCACGCCGACGACGGTACCCAGCGCGCCACACACCAGTGGCAGGGCCACCTGGGAGGCATTGACCAGGGCCATCCGGACGCCGCCCGCCTCGGCTTGACGGCCCGGCGGGGCATACTGGTGCAGCATCGCCAGCATAGACGGCTGACAGGCGCCCAGCGCGAGCCCCAATATGAAGGACATTCCCATCAGCGCCAAGGTGTGCGAGAACAGCGGATACAGCATGAAATCGATGGCCGCCACGATCATCACCGTCCGTACCATCGTCCAGGGGGCCACGCGCTTCTGAATCCACGGCAGGACCAGGCGGATGACGAAAGTGGCCGCCGCGAACGACGACAGCACCACGCCGATGGTGGTGGCTGACAGGCCGATGGCATATCCGTACAGTGGCACCACGAACAAATGCGTGTCCCAGGCACCGGATAAAAACAGGTTGGTCATCAGCACCCGGCGCAAGTGCGGCTCGGCCAGCAGCTCGCGCGTGCGCCGGGGCGAGTCGCGCTTGACCGGCCGCGCACGCCCCACAGCATGCAAACGGTGACGCAAATACAGAATGGAGATCAGACCGATGACGGGCGGTACGGTCAGCAGGCCGAAGGTCCATTGAAAGCCGAGATTGTCGATGGCCAACCCGGCCGTCAGGGGGCCTGCGAAGCCGGACATGGCCAGCGCCAGCGCAAGCCACGAGAAATTTCGCAGGCGTTGCGCCGGTTCGGCTTGACCCATCACGTTCTGGATGGCGACCTGCTGCAACATGAAGCCCAGGCCGATACAACAGGCCGTACACAGCAGGGCAAAAGGTGCCTGCGAGATGAAAGAGATCATGGTGCCGAGGCAGACTGTCGCGGTACCGATCGCCATGGGGCGGGTAATGCCGACGCCATCGATCCAGCGTCCGGCATGAACCGAGGTGAGCATCGGCAAGATAGCGAAAACGGCCACCAGTAAGCCGACGTTGAGCGGAGACAGACCCATTTGCAGCGCCGCCAGAGACACGGTAACCCGACCGCCCGTCAAGGCAATGTGGTTGCTGATCGAGAGCGCACAGATACGCGCCGCCTCGGAAGCGACCGATGCGGGACGGCGGGAATGAGAGGCGGGGAAATGGAATCTTGACAGGGCAGTAGGCGCTTATTCTGCGCGCTACGTCGGTTAAGGTCGAGGGGACCAAATGTTAGATCCGGCTGATAATGCTGCACCGCATGATCGTTTACATCGCTACGCATTGGCGCAGAGTCGACGACATTCGATGACAGTTACGCGCGGTATCGATAGGCGTTGATGCGCTGCGCCATCTTGCGTGGAAACTATTTGTTTCAAATTACCTGTTTTTTCCAGAATGGGGAACAAACATGCAGGAATGTTTTCCGAGCGCCCGATGCCGCAATCGGCCAGGCGAAGTCGGCAGCTCAGGGTCTCGGTCGGAACGTGCATCGTAGAATGCGCGGGTCGTTTCATGTCCGAGGCCGTGCCCTCGCCCCAATCACTAGAAAGGCTTTGCATGTCGCCTGCGTCATCTTCCGCTATCCGCCGTCGCTGGCTGTGGATCATTTTGATTGTGATGGTGTTGGCGGGCCTCGTGTTTATGATCACGCGTCCCGAAGACAAGCCCACGCCTCCGAGCGTCGAGGTCAAGAGGCGCGATCTCGAACACGTCGTGCTAGCCAGCGGCACACTGGAGGCATTCCGGCAGGTCAATGTGGGTGCGCAGGCAACGGGCCAACTGAAATCGCTCAAGGTCGAATTGGGCGACAGAGTCCAAAGCGGCCAGCTGGTGGCCGAGATCGACGACCGCTCGCAGCAGACGGCGCTGCTGACGGCCAAGGCCGACCTGGCTACCCGCAAGGCAGCCCAGCTTTCACGGCAAGCCACCTTGAAACGGGCCGAACTGTCTTATGCGCGTCAGCGCCGGATGGCCGCCAACGAAGCCACCGCACGAGCGGATCTCGAACAGGCCGAAGCCGATCTCGCGGTCGCGCGGGCCGAGGTCGAGTCGGCCACGGCTGAAATCTCCAAGGCGCAGGCCGAGGTCTCGCGCGCCGAGGTCGATCTGGGCTACACCCGCATCGTTTCGCCGATTGATGGCGTGGTCGTGGCCGTGGTCACAAAAGAGGGGCAAACTGTCAGTGTGGCGCAGATGGCGCCGACGATCATCAAAGTGGCACAAACCGAGAAAATGACTGTCAAGGCCGAGATTTCCGAGGCCGATGTGGTGCTGGTCGAGCCGGGGCAGAAACTGTATTTCTCGATTTTGGGCGATCCCGACAGGCGCTACGACGGCGTGTTGCGCGCCATCGAGCCGGCGCCCCGTTCGGCGCAGAAAGAAGACGCGTCGTCGGCATTCGGTGGCGCATCGGCCAGCACCACCAAAGAGGCGGTCTACTACGATGGGCTGTTCGAGGTCGCCAATCCCGATGGTCGATTGCGTATCGCCATGACCACGCAGGTGTCCATCGTATTGAATCAGGCACCGCAGGCACTGAGTATTCCTGCTGCCGCGCTGGGTCCGCGTGGCGAGGATGGCCGGTATGCCGTGGACGTCGTGAGTGCGGATGGCAACACGGAGACCAGGCAAGTGCGGGTCGGATTGAACAACAACGTCGATGTCGAAGTGCTGGAGGGCCTGGATGCCGGGCAGCGCGTTGTCACCGGACGGGGCCCGGTGCCTGAGAAGCAGCCTGCGCCATGATCGATTCACCGTTGATTGCGCTGACCGGCGTTGGCCGCAGTTACGGCCAGGGCGAGGCGGCCGTGAAAGTGCTGCGCGAGGTCGACCTGACGATTCAGCGCGGCGAGATGGTGGCCATCATCGGCACCTCGGGTTCGGGTAAATCGACACTCATGAACATCCTGGGGTGTCTGGATCGGCCAAGCGAAGGCACCTATCGCATCGCCGGGCAGGACACGGGAAAGATGATGCCCGACGAACTGGCTCGGTTGCGCCGGGAGCATTTCGGTTTCATCTTCCAGCGCTATCACTTGCTATCGGATCTGACGGCGCAGGCAAACGTCGAGATGCCGGCTGTTTATGCCGGTTGGTCCGGCGCCCGGCGGCGCGAGCGCGCCCAAGCCTTGTTGTCGCGCCTGGGTTTGCACGACCGCATGCACCACCGGCCCAATGCCTTGTCGGGCGGGCAGCAGCAGCGGGTCAGTATCGCCCGGGCGTTGACCAACGGTGGCGAGGTCATCCTGGCCGACGAGCCTACGGGTGCGCTGGACAGCCGTAGCGGGCGCGAGGTCATGGCGATCTTGCAGGAGTTGAATGCGGCGGGTCACACCATCATCATCGTCACCCACGATGCCAAGGTCGCACAGCACGCGCGGCGAGTGATCGAGATAAGCGATGGCCGCATCGTGGCCGATCAAGCAAACAGCGACCCCCTGCGCGCGCAAGCGAGCGATTCGAGCACCGAATCGGCCGTGGTGGAACGGGCTGGTATCGATGCGGAAGCGATCAAAGCCGATGCACGGTCGAACGCAGTTCCTGAGTCGAGCCCCACGACCGCTCAGGCTGGTCCAGCCGACGAGGTGCCATTGCCGCTCAAAACGACCCGCCTGGGTGGTGCTTCGCGTACGGCCGAAGCCTTCAAGATGGCGTGGCTCGCCATGACCTCGCATCGGTTGCGCACGTTCTTGACGATGCTGGGTATTGTGATCGGCATCGCTGCCGTGATGTTTGTCGTAGCGCTGGGCCAGGCGTCGCAACGCCTGGTGTTGGCCGACATCGAGGCGATAGGCACCAACATGCTATACGTCGCGCCGGGTCGATACATGGGCGACGACGAAGCCGGACGTATCCGAACCCTGACCGATGCCGATGCCGCCGCGTTGGCGCGTACCCCGTATATCGACAGTGCTACACCCAGCCTGTCATCGAGCGCTCGGCTGCGCTATCGCAACGTATCGGTGAACGCATCAGTCCTGGGGGTGGGTGAGCAGGAGTTCCGCGTGCGCAATACCGTGCTGATCGAGGGGCGCTTATTCGATACGGAAAGCGTGCGGCGTCTGGCCCTGGATGCCGTCATCGACGAGAAGGCGCGCGACGTTTTGTTCGGCAAGAGCGTCAGCGCGGTCGGCCAGGTGGTGCTGATCAATCAAGTGCCGGTTCGTATCGTGGGCGTGACGCAAACCGAAAGCAGTAACCTGGGCGGATCTCCTGAGACCCTGGAAATCAAGATCCCGTACACCACGGCGATGCGACGGGTGTTGGGTCAGGATTTTCTGCAAAGCATTGCTTTGCGCGTTTCCGACTCCGTGGCGATCGAAGAAGCCGAGCGTGCGGTCGAGGCCCTGCTGACGCAGCGGCATGGTCGCAAGGATTTCTACATCTTCAACGCCAACAACATTCGTAAGACTATCGAAAGCACGATGGGAACACTGACCTTGCTGGTGGCGTCCATTGCGCTGATTTCCCTATTCGTCGGTGGGATCGGCGTGATGAACATCATGCTGGTGTCGGTGAGCGAACGTACTGGCGAGATTGGCGTTCGAATGGCTGTAGGCGCACGGCGAGGTGACATCCTGCGTCAGTTTTTGATCGAAGCGATCTTGGTGTGCCTGATTGGCGGTGGGATCGGCGTCGGTCTGGCCTTGGGCTTGGGCCGCGTCGTGAGCGGGATGACCGGCGGAGCGTGGGCGCTGAGTTATTCGCCTTTTGTCATGGCGGTTGCCGTGGGATGTTCGACGTTGGTGGGCGTGGTGTTCGGCTTCCTGCCGGCACGTAATGCGGCCCGGCTCGATCCGGTCAATGCGTTGGCGAGGGATTGATGTAGCGCGTGTCGCATGCTCAAGCGCCAAACGGCATTCTGAGCGACGCCTTTTTGGGGCCAATGCAGGCGACGTAATAGAATCACGCCATGAACGACACTGCTTCTGCCCCCGACCTGGACCGCCGATTCGGCGGTCTATCCCGTCTATATGGCCCCGACGCGCCCGCCCGCCTGAGCGCGGCCCATGTCGCGGTAGTGGGACTGGGCGGTGTGGGATCCTGGACGGTAGAAGCGTTGGCACGCTCTGGTATAGGGGCGCTCACGCTGATAGATCTCGATCACATTGCAGAGTCCAACGTCAATCGTCAGATCCATGCGTTGACAGGCACCCTGGGGCAGTCGAAAGTCGATGCCATGGCCGAGCGGGTGTTGCAGATCAATCCCACTTGTCGCATCATCCGGGTGGATGATTTCGTCGACCCGGACAACGTGGCCATGGTATTGCCTGGGCCTTATTCGGTCATCGTCGACTGTACCGATCAGGCTTCCGCAAAGATCGCCATGATTTTGCATGCGCGGGCATTGCGTATCCCGTTCCTGTTGTGCGGCGGGGCTGGGGGTAAGACCGATGCCTTGGCTTTGCGGGCGGGCGACCTATCCGAATCCGTCAACGACGCGTTGCTATCGAAGCTGCGCAATAAGCTGCGGCGCGAATACGCGTATCCCAAGGCGTCGGACGCCCAGGGACGTGCGCTCAAGCGTGTCCCGAAAATGGGCATTCAGGCGCTGTGGTTCGATCAGCCTGCGATCCTGCCGGATGCCGGGTTGCAAACAGACGAAATTGCTTTGCGAACCCCAGGTCCGCAGGGCTTGTCTTGCGCGGGGTATGGCTCGGTGGTCACCGTCACGGCAGTAATGGGCATGGCAGTCGCGCAGCGCGCAACCGCCCTTATCCTGGCAGATACCGGTAAGGCTGGCGCTTAGGCGTCATGCGGTAAGCACCACATCGAACCAGCCTCGCAAGCCGTTCGAGAGCCGTAAGCACTCGGCGTGTTCGATGTCGGCCGGCGTCAACGTGGCACAGCTGACAAGATTGCGTGCCAATAAACTCGATCGCACCGTGCCGGGCAGGCAACCGTCTTCCAGCGGTGGCGTCAACCACACGCCGTCTATCCGTGCATATACGTTGGTTCGAGACCCTTCGCACACTGCACCGCGTTCGTTCACATAGAGCAGATCGAACACTTCGGGATGCGCGGCCAGCCATGCCGTGGCCTGGGTGTACCAGGGCCGATGGGTGGTCTTGTGGCGAAGCAAGGGTTCGGTGCTGTCCAGCACGCCTGCTCGAGCGGCGTTGAGCTGCTCACGCGCCCATGCGAGGCGAGGCTTATCGATCAGCGAGGGCAAGACAGCGGTTTCTATGGAAGCCGAGCCGTCGGGCGCATAGAGCAGGCGCAGGCGCCAGCCCGACTCGCCTCGGCTTGGGAACGCAGACGACGGCGTGACCGCGGTGGTCAATGCCGCCGCGGCCGCATGCACCCGATCTTCCAATCCGATCGGAACAGAGGCGAATCCCAGTGCCGCGGCCGAACCCGTCAGACGCCGGACATGCTCGGCCCACAGCGCAATCGTGCCGTCTGGCGCGACATGGATGGTTTCGATCAGCGCGTCAGGACGCGGGCTTTCCATAGACATTCCTGCCATTCAGATTCGGGGGCCGAGTCGTAGACGATGCCACCCCCGGCGAAGTAACGTCCCCGATTCGGCGAGTCCATGACCAGTGTGCGTATCGCGACGTTCAAGGACATGTCGCCGTCGGGCGCCAACCATCCGATCGCACCACAATACACGCCGCGCGGGCCCCGCTCCAGTCGGCGGATGTGCTGCATGGCGGCAATCTTGGGCGCGCCAGTGATCGATCCGCAGGGAAACATGGCAGTCAGCAAGGCGCGCAAGCCCGTGTCGGGAACATCGGCGGACACGGTCGAGGTCAACGTCCATACCGACGCGTATTTTTCGAGCGTGAATAGTGCGTCCACGCTGACGCTACCCGGCCGGGCAAGTCGCCCCAAGTCGTTGCGCAACAGATCGACGATCATCAGGTTCTCCGACCGGTCTTTCACGCTGGCGGACAATGCCCGGCCCGAGGCGGCATCGGCGATCGCGTCATGGTGACGCGGCGCGGTTCCCTTCATCGGTCGGGTGATCACGCGCGTGCCCGTACGCGCCAGGAATAGCTCGGGAGAGAACGACAGAATCGTGCGCGACTCGTCCTCGATATAGGCGGCATGGGCGCTGGCGTGGCGCTGGGCGAGCGCCCGATAAATCGCTTCGGGCTCGCCTCGAGTGCGAACATCGAAAGGAAACGTGTAGTTCAGCTGATAAAGCTCGCCTCGCCCAATCATGGCGCGGATGTCTTCTACCCTCGCCAAATAGTCCTCCTGCGAAATGGCGGGAGTCACCGAAAGAATGCCGGGCTGTGTTGCCGCGACTCCAGGCATTGCGGCGGCCTGCCTGATGGGATGGCGCTGGTGGTCTTGGTGTGTGTCCAGTCGCATGGGATTGTCGGTCCAGGGCGTCGTGTTTCCGACATGCTCGAACGTCAATGCCGTCAGGCGCGGCGAGTCGATCGATGCGCGGGACGCACAATCGGCATAACCGGCGGGCGTGCGCAGGGCGGCGGGCAGCAGCCATTCGCCCAGTTCGTAGTCAGCCACCAGCGCGACCCACCTGCCCGCCGCCTGTGCGCGGGAAATGGCCGAGAACACGCCGTCCAAATCTTCGGGGCGCCGTGCGACAAAGCGCTCGCGTGCGCCGTTCAGCTCGAGCGCGCGCCCCGCTTGCCGGTCTTCGAAACGACACCTCATGCCGATGGATACAGCACCGGGCCCAATACCTTGCCGGTATGCGAGCGATCGCGTTCGGCCTCGACCTGTTCCGGCGTACCTTGAACAACCAATTGACCGCCGCCGGTGCCGCCTTCCGGACCCATGTCCAGCAGCCAGTCGGCTTCGGCGATGACATCCAGGTTGTGCTCGATCACCACCACCGTGTTGCCCGCCTCGACCAGGCGGTGCAGCACATGGATCAATTTCTCGACATCGGCCATCGACAAGCCGACAGTGGGCTCGTCCAGCACATACAGGGTGTGTGCTTGCCGCGAAGCGCGACCAGTCTTGATCACGCCCTCGTCCATCCGCGCTTTGGCCAACTCATAGACCAGCTTGATGCGTTGCGCTTCGCCGCCCGATAGCGTGGGCGACGGTTGCCCGAGCGTGAGGTAGCCCAGCCCGACATCCTGCATGAGTTGCAGCGGATGGCGGATGCGGGGATGCGCCGAAAAATAGCCGATGGCATCGTCGACTTCCATCGACAACACTTGCCCGGCGTTTTTCTCGCGCATGGCCACCGACAGCGTCTCGCCATTGAAACGCTGGCCATAGCACGCGTCGCACGGCACTTTGACGTCGGGCAAGAAGTTCATTTCGATGGTCCGCATGCCTTGGCCTTCGCACACGGGGCAGCGGCCTTCACCGGTGTTGAACGAGAAGCGGGCGGGCGTCCATCCGCGCATGCGGGCTTCGGCCGTATCGGCAAACAGCTTGCGCACTTCGTCCCAGAAGCCAATATAGGTGGCCGGGCATGATCGGGGCGTCTTGCCGATCGGCGTCTGATCCACCTCGAGCACGCGATCCAATTGCTCCCATCCGCCAATGTGGGTGCAGCCGGCCCAGCGCGGTGCAGTCTTGTCGGCGACGGCCGAATGCAGGTTTTCCAACAACACTTCGCGTGCCAGCGTCGATTTGCCCGACCCCGACACCCCGGTGACCACCGTCAATCGACCCAGGGGGAAGCGGGCATCGACGTTTCTCAGGTTGTGCAGGTGGGCCCCTTTCACTTCCAGCGAAGGCGTATCTTGATCGACCGGTCGGCGTGGCGAAAGAGGATGGGTCAGCGGCTTGGCCAGATAGCGGCCCGTCACCGACTCGGGGGAGTCGATCAGGTCTTGTGCCGTGCCTTGCGCGACGACCCGGCCGCCGCGAATCCCCGCGCCAGGACCGATGTCGATAATGTGCGAGGCCCGGCGGATGGTGTCTTCATCGTGCTCGACCACCACCAGGGTGTTGCCGTTGCCTTCGAGTTGAGCCAGCGCGTCCAGCAGAATGCGGTTGTCGCGGGGGTGCAGGCCAATCGTGGGCTCGTCCAGCACATAGCACACGCCCTGAAGATTGGATCCCAACTGCGCGGCCAGGCGAATGCGTTGTGCTTCGCCACCCGACAACGTGGGCGAGGCGCGGTCGAGCGCCAGATAATCCAGGCCCACGTGACGCATGAAGTTCAGGCGGCCTCGAATCTCGGCCAGGATGTCACGTGCAATCTCGCTCTCGCGTCCCCGCGTGACCAGACCGGTGAAAAAACCGTGAGCATCCGACACCGACAGCGCGGCCAACTGCGCAATCGACTGGTCGCGCCAGCGCACGGCGCGCGCGACCGGGTTGAGGCGCTGACCGTGACAATCGGGGCAGGTGTGCTCTTCGCCTTCGCCTGCCGACCAGGCCAGTTCTTCGCCGCTTTGCTCGGCATCGAAACCTTGCAACTGCACGCCCGTGCCGAAGCAGGTGGTGCACCAGCCGTGCTTCGAGTTGTAGGAGAACATGCGGGGATCGGGCTCGGGAAAGCTCATGCCGCAGCACGGGCAGGCTCGCTTGACCGAGAAATGCTGCTGCGTTTGCGCGGCGTTTAGATCGTCGCGCAAATGGTCGACTGGCCAAATGGCGCTCATCATGCCCTGGCCGTGGGTGAGCGCTTCCTTGACGGCGTGCCGCAATGCCGACTCGTTGGCCGGATCGACCAAGACATCGGCCACCGGCAATTCGATGGTGTGTTCTTTATAACGATCCAGGCGCGGCCATTCGGTGGTCGGGATGAAGACGCCATCGACCCGCAGGTGCGAATGGCCCTTGCCCAGTGCCCACTTGGCCAGATCGGTGTAGTAGCCCTTGCGCGCGGTGACCAAGGGCGCAAGCAGGCCAATGTGATCGTCTGCGCGATCGGTCAACAGGCGAGCGACGATCTGGTCGGCGTTTTGGGGTTCGACCGGCACATCGCATTGCGGGCAATATTGCGTGCCCAGCTTCATATACAACAGCCGCAGAAAGTGATGAATCTCGGTCATCGTGGCGACAGTCGATTTACGTCCCCCCCGGCTGGTTCGCTGTTCAATGGCGACCGTGGGCGGAATGCCGAAGATGGCGTCCACGTCCGGCTTGCCCGCCGGTTGCACGATCGCGCGCGCATAGGCGTTCAAGGATTCCAGATAACGGCGTTGGCCTTCGTTGAACAGAATGTCGAACGCCAGCGTCGATTTACCCGAGCCCGATACGCCGGTGATGACGGTGAACTGATCGTGCGGAATCTGAACACTGACATTCTTGAGGTTGTGCTCGCGTGCGTTCAGAATCTCGATGGCGCGGCTGCGGGACTTGGCCGGACGGCGCATCGCCGATTGCAGGGGCGTGCCCTCGCCGTGGCCGATATCCGCGCCCGCAGCGTGGCCGCTATCCTCACGCAGGTCCGTGCCAGACTGCACAGCCCCATCCGCGCGCATGGCATAGACGATGTCGCGTCCATATTCGCGCAAAGCGGCGCCGGTGTGTGAACCGGGAATCTCCATCAATTGCTCGGGCGTGCCGACGCCCATCAATTGGCCGCCCGCGTCACCACCCTCCGGGCCCAGATCGATCAGCCAGTCGGCGGCACGAATGACGTCCAGATTATGTTCGATAACCAGCAAGGTATGGCCTGCGGCCAGCAGCTTGCGGAAGGCGCGCATCAACCGCGCTACGTCGTCGAAGTGCAGGCCGGTGGTGGGTTCGTCGAACAAAAACAGGCTGCCTTTCTTGGCAACGCGGGCCGACGAAATGCCGCTGCGCGCGGCCTCGGCCAGATGACCGGCCAGCTTAAGCCGTTGCGCTTCGCCACCCGACAGCGTGGGCACGGGCTGACCGAGTCGGACGTATTCGAGTCCGACGTCCGCCAACGGGGCGAGCGCCGCTTGCACGTCGCGCAAGCCCTTGAAGAACGACAGCGCTTCGCTGACCGTCATTTCCAGTACTTCGTCTATGGACGCACTGCGGCCCATATGCTCGACGCGAACCTGCAAGACTTCCGGGCGGAATCGTTTGCCGTTGCAATCGGGGCAGCGCAAATACACGTCCGACAGGAACTGCATTTCGACATGCTCGAAGCCTGTGCCGCCACACGTCGGGCACCGGCCGTCGCCGCTGTTGAAGCTGAAGATGCCTGCGGTGTAGGCCCGTTCGCGCGCCAGGGGCGCCTGGGCGAACAGCTTGCGAATGGGGTCGAACGCACCGACATAGCTGGCAGGGTTCGAGCGTGCGGTCTTGCCGATCTGGGTTTGATCGACCATCACCACGTCGGCCAGTTGCTCGGCACCTAGCAAAGCCTTGAACGGGCCGGGCGCTTCCGAGGGTCTACCCATCTGCTTGAGCATGGCCGGATACAGCACGTCCTGCACCAGAGTCGATTTACCCGAACCGGATACTCCGGTGAGGCACACCAGACGTCCCAGCGGAATCTCGACCGACACGTCTTGAAGATTGTGCGCAGTCACCCCCGACAGCAATAGGCGCGGCGTGTTGTCCGCCACGGGCATCGGACGTGGCGCTTCGACCAGCTTGCGACCTGAGAGATAGTCGCCGGTCAGTGTATCGGCACCACGCAGTCGCGCCGGTGCGCCGTCGAACACGATGTGTCCGCCGCGTTCACCCGGACCGGGACCGATGTCGATCACACGGTCGGCAGCCACCATGACTTGCGGGTCGTGTTCGACTACCACCAGCGTGTTGCCCGCGTCGCGCAGGCGGTGCATGACCTCCACCACCCGATGCATGTCGCGGGGATGCAGCCCGATGGAGGGTTCGTCCAGCACGAACAAGGTATTGACCAGCGAGGTGCCTAGTGCGGTGGTCAGGTTGATGCGTTGAACCTCGCCGCCGGAGAGTGTGCGGCTTTGGCGGTCCAAGGTCAGGTAGCCCAGCCCGACGTCCACCAGGAATTTCAGGCGAGCGCGCGCCTCGGTCAGCAACAGATCCGTGGCGGCGTCCAGTGCGCCGGTAAAGGTCAGGCGCTCGAAGAACGTCCTGACCCGTTCGATGGGCAAGAGCATCATGTCGTGAAACGACAGGCCCGGCAAGGCGTCCAGCTGCGCCCGACTCCACGCCGCATGCACGGGCATGAAGCGCGCATAGCGCGCATCGTCGGGCGGCAGCACCGCGTCGGCGTCTTGCTTCGAGCCCAGACGCCACAGCAAAGCATCGGGCTTTAAGCGTGCGCCACCGCAGGTGGGGCAGGGCGTATAGCTGCGGTACTTCGACAGCAGCACGCGTACGTGCATCTTGTAGGCTTTGGTTTCCAGCCAGTCGAAGAAGCGCTGCACGCCGTACCACTGGTTCTTCCAGGCTTGTGCACCGCCCTTGAACTCAGGATCGCCATGCAGCACCCAATCGCGATGCTCGGGCGGCAGCGATTTCCACGGGATATTCAGGGCGACGCCTGCGCGCGGCGCGTATTTGCGCATCTCGTCCTGGCATTCCTTGTAGCTGGGCGTGGTCCAGGGTTTGATCGCGCCTTCGTTCAGGGTCTTGTTCTCGTCCGGGATGACCAGGCCGAAATCGATGCCGATCACTCGCCCGAAGCCGCGGCAGGCTTCGCACGCGCCCAAGGGAGAATTGAACGAGAAACTGCTGGGCAGCGGGTCGTTGTATTCGATGTCGTCGTCGGCGTCATGCAGGCGATCGCTGAAACGCCACGCGTGCGTTTCTTCACCGTCTGCATTCTGGGCGTGGACGGCGACATGGCCGGCGCCCATGTGCAGCGCGGTTTCCAATGCTTCCAGCACGCGCGAAGCGTCGGTGTTGCCGAGTTTGAAGCGGTCTTGCACGACGTGCAGCAAACGCCTTGGGCCGTCGTCGGCCGTCGCTTTTTTGGTTTTCTTGGTGGCTTTGCTCGCCGTCTTGCGTACGGCAGGCCTGGCGGCCCGAATCTCTTCGGCATGGACTCGTGTGTAGCCTTGTCCTTCCAGAAACCCGCGCACCTCCTCATCGGTGAAGTTGCCCGGCACTTCCACCGGAAACGTCACCACCAGCCGGGGGTCGCCTGCCGCCTGCACCCGCTCGGTCAGCAGCGCATAGATGGAAGCAGGCGTATCGCGCTGGACCCGACGGCCCGATCCGCGAGAGAACAGGGAGGCACCGCGTGCGAACAACAGCTTCAAGTGGTCGTTCAACTCGGTCATCGTGCCGACCGTGCTGCGCGAGCTGCGTACCGGGTTGGTCTGGTCGATGGCGATGGCGGGCAGGATGCCCTCGATCCGATCGACCTGTGGCTTGTCCATCCGGTCGAGAAACTGCCGCGCATAAGGCGAGAACGTTTCGACGTAGCGTCGTTGTCCCTCGGCATACAGCGTGTCGAAGGCCAGGGAGCTCTTGCCCGACCCGGATACGCCCGTCACAACGACGAACTCTCCCGTCTCCAGAGTGACATCAAGGTTTTTCAAGTTGTTTTGGCGTGCGCCGACGATGCGAATTTGGGATGAGTTCATGGGCATATCTTAGCCAAAAGGGAGCAAACGACGAAGCGTTCGTCATCGCTTGCGCGAAACAATATGGGCGGGGCTAATCGTCTCGAATCGATTCGGTATGAAATAGCGCTGAATTTAAAGTCAAGTAACTGTTGATCAGCGTGTTGACTGAATAATTCTCGGAGCGGAGTGCAGTCACTTAATTCGATTCCTTTGGAAAACACAATGCTCATCAGCAAGGCTCGTGCGATACCCATCGCGTTGTTCATCGCAATTTCAGTCACTGTTCAAGCGAACAAGGTCGAGGCCAGTCCAACATCCGTACCGGCAAATTCTAAGGAAGAGCAGCGAACATCGATCGTCTCTCCGCTTGATCTCGATATGAATGGCTATTACTCAAGAGGCATAGAGCAGCTGCATCACTTTCAATACGATCATGCGATCGCTTGTTTTCAGGCGATGATTGAAAGAAGCGAATCCGCTGTGGATACGGCGCGTGGATACTGGGGCCTGCTAATGGCCTTGGATCATCCGTTATGGGGAGAGCAAAACTATGCCGAAGGGCGTGCCGTCTTGCGGCGCTATCAAGCCGCTGGCATACAGGCGCTTCCTATCAGAGAGCAAGCGCTGATGTCTGCCGTAAAGAAATTGTACGGCGATGGCACGCTGAAGGCACGCAACGAAGCTTACCGGGTCGCCATGCGCTCGCTGTTCGATCAAAGCCGGCACGACGACGACATCGCAGCTTTCTACGGTCTTTCTTTGCTTGCCGCGTCCAAGTCAATCGAGAATCAGGACGAGGCACTTGCGTTGCGTAAGGAGGCGGCTTCCATTCTCGATATGATTCGAACGCGCAACCCCGACCATCCGGGGATGCTGCATTACACGATCCATAGTTACGACGATGCCAAACGCTCTCCTGAGGAAGCGCTGCAGCACGCTGTACGCTATGGCGGCCTGGGTGTGCACGCAGCTCATGCGCTGCATATGCCTTCGCACATCTATTTTCCTCTGGGCATGTGGAAAGAAGTGGCGGCGGGTGAGGCTCTCGCCTGGCGCAACGGCAAGGCCGCAGCCCAAAGGCACGCGTCGGGCGCTGGTTACGATATTCACGCATTGCATGCGCTGCAATGGTTGTCCTATGCCAAATTACAGCAAGGCAAATTCGAGGACGCCAGGATCGCCTTGAAAGAGATGGAGGACGTATATGCGGCCAATCGAAACGAGCCGATGTATAAGTGGTACCTCGCGATGATGTACGCCGCCTATCTGACCGATGCGCCCAGCGATGCGCATACGGCCGACACGCTCGAGCGTGCCATGTCGTTGGCGTCGTCGTTAAGTGGCATCGAACTTCAGGCCGTCGCCAATCTCAAATACGCCACGACCTGGGTTGCCCTCGAACGAACCAGACGATCGGACGGTCGTATCGTTCAAGCGGATGTAGAAGCGGCGAAGAATGCCATCCGAGCTATCGATGGGTTGATTGGCAAAACCAAAGATAGCTTGTCGAAACTGGGCCGCAGTGGTGCCAGTCAAGTCAGCTATTTCACCGGAGCATACGAGCAATCGATCGAACGGGCTGAAATTATGGCCTTGCAGCTTCGTAGCATCGTGAGGCGAGAAGAGATGGACATGGCGGGTGGATATGCGTTGCTGGAGGCAGCGGCGGCTCTCGAGCGCAAGCTGCCCGCGAGCTACGGTCCTCCTTCGCCTGTCGTGTCTTCTTTCGAGCTTCTGGGTGAGCATTATCTCAAGGATAAGCGTTTCGACGACGCGATAAAGGCATTCTCCGAGGTATCCCCCCGCCTGAAGGAGCGGCTTCGCAATCCTTTACGTCAATCGGCGAGCCTGAAATTGGAGTCGTTCGATCGATGACGATACACTAGGCTGCTATCGTCTTCGAAAGGTTCGCCATGATCCGTCCTCACGATGATGCTCTGCCGTCGCTCCCTGTGCAAACCCTGGTCGCCGCGCGCGTCGTCCCGGTATTGCGTTATAACGACGCGGCCACGGCAGCGTATGCCGCCGAGGTGGCGATTTCGGCCGGATGTCGCGTGATCGAACTGACGTGGACGACGCCAGGCGTACTGGATGTCCTGGCGGCCCTGCGCGACGCCCATGGCCAAGCCATCAAAGTCGGCGTGGGAACCGTACTGGATGCCGCTCAGGCCAACGATGCCGTCAAGGCTGGGGCCGATTTTCTAGTCTCGCCCGGTTTGGTGCCCGACATGGTCGATATCGCCCATGCGGCAGGCGCCCTGGCGCTGGTGGGTGCATTCACGCCTAGCGAGGTTCTGCTGGCGCGCCAGATGAAGGCCGATATCGTCAAAGTTTTTCCCGCCGACTCGGGCGGCCCCGGGCATTTGAAGGCGCTGGCTTCGGTTTTTCCGGACGTGCTGTTTTGCCCCACGGGCGGAGTGACCGCCCAGAATGCGCCGGCGTATTTCGCGGCAGGCGCCGCATTGGTGGGCTTGGGGAGCAATCTGTACGACAAGGCGGCGTTCGCCGCCAAGGACACGGCGGCCCTGGTGGCTCAGATCGAGGCGCTGCTGGTGGCCTTGTCGTCCCCAACCCACACGTGAAGCGAAGCTGGGTGTGTGAGGCGGCCACTTTCAGGTTAGAATACTAGGTTGTCACCCAAATTATGGCCGGTCTTTTATCGTTTGCCGGTTTTCTTATTACTGGAGAATGTCATGGCTGAACGTAAACGCGTGCGCCGCAACACCCTGGAACGCCGTTGCCTGGGCAAGTCGTTCAAGCGCTTGTTCATCAACGCGCCCAAGGGCGTGTTCAAGATGCTGGAAAAGATCAAGCGCGTGTAAATGCCTTGTTTCTTGTCTGCCGCGTGCCTTGGCCGCGTCGGACAATCCGCTCTGCAAAATACCCGCCATCGAGGCGGGTATTTTGTTTTGGGGCCAGGTTTTAGCGGATGCAGTCTAGAGGCAATGTTTGGTGGCCACGCTGAGCAAGCATCTGGTTTCAGGCCGCGTTTCAAGCCATTCGCGCCAGTCCAATGATCGCCACGCCAAGGGTTCTCAGTCGGCGGGGCGATCCGTCAGCATGCCTTCGATATAAGTCATGAACGCGCGGGTGCGCGCCGGAAGCACCGAAGACGGGAACACGGCGAATACGGGTAAGGGCGCCAGCCGCCATGCCGGCAACACCTGAACCAGCCCCAGTCGCCGGGTATGATCGGCCATACCGGGAAACTGGGGAAGACGGACCACGCCTTGGCGCTTCGAGGCGAGTACAGCGGCGACGCTCACATTGTTCACGCTGAGCCGCCCATGAACCGGCACGCGTACATGGCGATTATCGGGACCGTACAGATCCCAGAACGAATCGGAGTCGCTGCTAGTCGTGCGAATGCAGTCCAGCGGTTGCAGGTCGTGAGGTTGCCTGGGCACACCGTGCTGGTTCAGGTAATCGGCAGACGCATAAAGCAGTGTGGGCACCGACGCCAGTTCACGCACCGACATGCCGACCGGGTCGCCCGAGGACACGAGCCGGAGCATCACGTCGAAGCAGCCGCTCGCGGGATCCGGCCGTCTCAGTGCCAGGTCGAACTCGCAGTGGATGCCCGGATAGGCCCGCATGAAGGCTTCCAGGGTGTGGGGCAGCAGCAGCACGGCCAGGCTATGGGTGATGGCCACTCGTAATACGCCGGTCGGCGGGGGCGCCGAGTCGCCCAGGTCTTCGTGCGCCACATTGGCGGCGCCCACCAGCTTGCGGCAGCGTTCGTAGTAGGCGAGACCGGCTTCGGTGAGGCCCAGTCGGCGAGTGCTGCGATTGATCAGCGGCAGGCCGATGGCGCGTTCCAGGTCGCCGATTCTGCGCGATAAGGTCGATACCGGCAGTTCCAGCGCGCGCGCGGCCAGCGTATAGCTCTTGCGCCGGGCGACCTCCACGAAAAGGGGAATGTCGTTCAGGTTGACGGCGGGGGTATCCATGGCGAGGCTCCTCAGCTGCGCATTCTAGCGTCACCTCGCTATACTGGGCCGCATCATGACGCCCACTTTCACGATACTCACGTGTACGTATAACCGGCCCGAGATGCTGGGCAGGGTGTTTGCATCCTTGCAAGCCCAGCGCTGGCACGATATGGAGTGGTTGGTGATCGACGATGGTTCGACCGATGCGAGGGCGGTCGAGCAGGCGCTGGCCACTTGCGCTGCAACTGCGGATTTTCCGATACGTGGGGTGCGTCAGCCGAATGGTCACAAGAAGTCGGCGGTGAATCGTGGGGTGCGCGAGGCGCGCGGCGAGTTACTGATCGTGCTTGATGACGACGACGAACTCGCGCCCGATACGCTGCATCGGCTGCACGACGCCTGGCTGTCGATTCCGTCCGAGCGTCGCGCCCGTTTCGTAGGCGTGACGGGCTTGTGCGCCCGGCCTGACGGGAGCGTCGTAGGCGATCGTTATCCGCGCGATGTGCTGGATTGCACGGCCACCGAGATGCATTTCAAATGGCGCGTCAGCGGTGAGAAATTCGGCTGTCAGCGTACCGAGGTCTTGCGCCGTTTTCCCTATCCCGAGGACGTTCCCGGTTTCGTGCCGGAAAGCCTGGTGTGGTGGGCCATGGCCCGAGCGGGCTATCTCAATCGTTTCGTCAACCAGGTGTTCCGGGTGTATCACCCCACTGCCGTCTCGCTCAGCACGACGTTCAGTGCGGCCCAGCCTCACGCGGCGGGGCTTTATCTGTTGAATTGGCAACTGTTGCAAGCCGAATGGCGATACGTCCGATATGCACCGTGGCGATTCGTGGCCGCTGCCTTGCGTCTGACACGCTATCGGGCCGCTTTGCGACGTAACGATCCGGGGCAGGTGCTGACGGCTTATCCGCTCACACATCCGGTTGGACGGGTGCTGGTAAAACTCCTGTCACCCTTGGCCTACGTGTTGGTCTGGCGCGATCGGATCGGTCGGCGATAAGTATTTGGCCCGATGCTGAGGTACTTTCGCCAAGGCGCGGCCGCCCCTAGGGCTCAAGGCGCGTAAAACGTGCGTCCTGGGGAACAAGGCATTAAAGCGAGCGCCTCAAAACGGACACCGGTCGCTGCTTCAGTGACGATGCGGTGGCGTGGGGTGGATGTGAACGGGCGGCTCCGAGCCGTCGTCCTCATCGTCTTCGTCGTCTTCACCGTCATCCAGATCGTCCTCGCCCATGGCTTCTTCGACCATTGAAAACGGCAGCAGACTGGGCAAATCATCGGTCCAATCGACCTCATCGCCACGATCGTCCAGCTTGACGTAGCGAAACCCTTCCTCTTCCGGGTCGCGCAGTTCGATGGCCCACAGAAAACGGCAGTCGTAGACGGTCTCGTCCAGGTCGTCCAGTCCGCCACGGTTGCCCAGCACGCGAGTGCCTGGGCCGCCCATTTGAACGTGCAGAATGTCGGGGGAATCGACCTCGCCGTCTTGATCGCTGTCGGTTTCGCTTGCCTCGGCGGCGTCTAACGGTACGCCAAAGACGACCCATTCCCGTCCGGCTTCGTTCACGCCCACTTCGGCCAGCACCGCCTGACCCAGATAGGCGCTCAGGGCGTCTGCCGTGGTGGCCAATGCGGTCAGCTCTTCAGCAGAAAACGCGTCGACAGGGGAGGGAGTATCGGAGTGAGCGGACATAGTGATGGCGCGATGTATATCGGCGCAGAGGGAATGAATGACAGGCGCCATTTTACGCACGGCTTCGCCGCCGCCTACAATGACACCCTTTAGTCGTTCACCCGCTTCCCAATAACTGACCTGCACCTATGGCCCAATACGTCTACTCCATGCATCGCGTCGGCAAGATCGTGCCGCCCAAACGGCAGATTCTGCGCGACATCTCGCTGTCGTTCTTTCCGGGGGCCAAGATTGGCGTGCTGGGTTTGAACGGTTCGGGCAAATCCACGCTTCTGAAGATCATGGCAGGCGTCGATCGCGAGATCGAAGGCGAAGCCGCGCCGATGCCCGGCATCAAGATCGGTTATCTGCCTCAGGAACCCGAACTCGATCCGACGCACACCGTGCGCGAGTCGGTCGAGGCCGGCTTGGGCGAAGTATTCGAGGCCCGCAAGCGCTTGGACGAGGTGTATGCCTTGTATGCCGAGCCGGATGCCGATTTCGATGCGTTGGCCGCCGAGCAGGCCCAGTTGGAGGCCGTGATCGAGGCCGCTGCGACCAGCGGATCGGACGACATCGCCCAGCAGATGGACATCGCAGCCGATGCGTTGCGCCTGCCGCCTTGGGATGCCAAGATCGACAAATTGTCGGGTGGCGAAAAACGCCGGGTCGCGCTGTGCCGCCTGTTGCTGTCCAAACCGGACATGCTGTTGCTGGACGAGCCCACCAACCACTTGGATGCCGAAAGCGTCGAGTGGCTGGAGCAGTTCCTGCACAAATTCCCCGGTACCGTCGTCGGAGTGACCCACGATCGTTACTTCCTGGACAACGCCGCCGAATGGATTCTCGAACTGGATCGCGGCCATGGCATTCCCTGGAAGGGCAATTACAGCTCCTGGCTGGAGCAGAAAGACGACCGTCTGAAGCAGGAAGAAGCCACCGAGTCGGCACGTCAGAAGACCATCAAGAAAGAGCTCGAGTGGGTTCGTCAGAATCCGAAGGGTCGGCAGGCCAAGGCTAAGGCCCGCCTGGCGCGCTTCGAAGAGATGTCTTCGCACGAATACCAGAAGCGCAACGAAACCCAGGAAATCTTCATTCCCGTGGGCGAGCGCCTGGGCAATGAAGTGATCGAGTTCAAGAATGTCCGCAAAGCCTACGGCGATCGCTTGCTGATCGACGATTTGAGCTTCAAGGTGCCGGCAGGCGCCATCGTCGGCATCATCGGCCCCAACGGTGCAGGTAAATCCACGCTGTTCCGTATGCTGGCCGGGCGCGAGCAACCGGATAGCGGCGAGGTCGCATTGGGCAAGACGGTACGCCTGGCGTATGTCGATCAGTCGCGCGATTCGCTGGAAGACGGCAAGACCGTATTCGACGCGGTGGCCGACGGCGCCGACGTGCTGACCGTGGGCAAGTTCGAAATGGGTTCGCGTGCTTATCTGGGTCGTTTCAACTTCAAGGGGAGCGACCAGAACAAGCAGGTCGGCTTGCTGTCGGGCGGTGAGCGTGGTCGTTTGCACCTGGCCAAGACCCTGATCGCGGGCGGCAACGTATTGCTGCTGGACGAACCGTCCAACGACTTGGACGTCGAAACCCTGCGGGCATTGGAAGATGCTTTGCTGGAGTTTCCCGGCAGTGTCATGGTCATCAGCCACGATCGCTGGTTTCTCGACCGTATCGCCACGCATATCCTGGCGTTCGAGGGCGATTCGCAAGCCGTGTTCTTCGATGGTAACTATCAGGAATACGAAGCCGACAAGAAACGCCGTCTGGGCGAAGAGGGCGCCAAACCGCGTCGTCTGCGCTATAAGCCGCTGAAGTAAGCCTGTCGTGCGAGCATGGCCCCGGATCGTCGATGACGAGATGGGGCTTTTTTACGTCGTGCCGCACGTGAATCGCCTCGTTGTTGTCCAGATGCGCCGCTTATTTCAAGCCATAAGTTACATATGGTCAGTTGAAAAAGGCGACTAGCAACATCTACAGGGTACTTTCAGGGTAATCCATACCCCTTGACACAGAAAATGGGCAAACCTCACAGCTGAACGCGGCACTTTTTGCCATTCTGAGGGTTCAAATCTGTGACATCGCCGGGGCCCGACACTCACTTGCGTCAGGCCGGGCATCGAAAATGCTAAGGGGTGCATGACGATGCCAGCGGCTTGGCTGACAATATAGGAGTCGATCCATGATGACGAAACGAGTGACTAAGGTTTTTGCGGTGGCTCTGCTGGCAGTGTCGGCAGCCGGATGCTCGACCTGGGACAGCATGAGCTCGCGCCAGAAGGGCGCCGTTGGCGGTGCCGGTCTGGGCGGTGTGGCCGGTGCGGTCATTACCGATGGCGGCATCCTGGGTACCGTGGGTGGCGCTGCCATTGGTGGTGTGATCGGCGATCAGATCGGCAAACGCCGATAAGCAGGTAGCGCCAAGCGCATCAGCGGGTTGCGAAAGCAACCTGCCCGGCTGGGACGTGCCGGGTGACCACGTCCCAACCAAAACAAAACGCCTCTCTTGCATGCAAAGTGCAAGAGAGGCGTTTTGTTCGAATGACCGTCAACAGGCCGATTCGGTTGCCTGACTTGTAGCGCCACTGCCCGACAACGAGGGGCGGCATTTCGATCCCAAACGGGCGATGGCGTCCCGATTTAAAAAAGCAGCGCTGCAATTCCAAACGAGTGGCAGCGCTGCGAATTTCTCAGGCTTTGGCTGTTGGCGCGTTATCGGCCGTTTTGGGCGGGATTTCGATTTTGATATCCAGCACTTCCAGCGTGTCCTGGCGCTCCAGGTTCACCTTGACGTCGTCGAGGTTGATCTTGACGTATTTGGAGATCACGGCCAATAGCTCCTGCTGCAACTGAGGCAGGAAATCGGGCGAATCGTTGCCGCCCCTTTCACGCGCCAGAATGATTTGCAGGCGTTCCTTAGCAACGTTGGCCGTGTTTTTCTTCTGGCCCATCAGGAAGGACAGAAAAGACATATCACTTCCCTCCGAAAATGCGCTTGAGAAAGCTGGGCTTTTGGTAGTCGGTGAAACGCAGCGGTTTCTCTTCGCCCAGATAGCGTGCCACGACGTCCTTGTAGGCTTCGGACACGTCCGAGCCATCCAGATGAATGGCCGGCAAGCCCTGATTCGAAGCTTGCAGCACCGACTCCGACTCGGGAATCACACCGATCATCTTGATGCGCAGGATGTCTTCGATGTCCGACAGCGACAGCATTTCGCCTTCTTCGACGCGCTTGGGATTGTAACGGGTGAGCAGCAAGAACTCTTTGACCGGTTCGTCGCCTTGCACGGCTCGACGCGACTTGGCCGACAAAATGCCCAGGATGCGATCGGAGTCACGTACCGAGGACACTTCCGGGTTGGTCACTACCAGGGCGTCGTCGGCGAAGTAAGCGGCCATCAGCGCGCCCGTTTCGATACCCGCGGGCGAGTCGCATACGATGTACTCGAAACCCATTTCTTTCAAGTCGTTGATAACTTTCTCGACGCCCTCGAGTGTCAGGGCGTCCTTGTCGCGCGTTTGCGAGGCTGGCAGCACGAACAGGTTTTCGCACTGTTTGTCCTTGATCAAGGCCTGGTTCAGGGTGGCTTCTCCCTGAATGACGTTGACGAAGTCATACACCACGCGGCGTTCGCAGCCCATGATCAGGTCGAGATTGCGCAGGCCGACGTCGAAGTCGATGACCGCCGTTTTGTGGCCGCGAAGCGCCAGGCCCGAAGAGAAGCTTGCGCTGGTGGTAGTTTTGCCCACCCCGCCTTTGCCGGATGTCACCACAACGATGCGTGTCATGAGGTCAGAACCTTTTCTTACGATTGAGATGTCAGGAATTAATCGGGACTAATCGTAAAGCAAAATGCCATAACGATACTTTTTCCATTTGTCAGGGCTTCAGGCTTTCGACCCGTAGTGTGTCGCCTTCGAGCCGTACCAGTGTCGGCCGGTTACGCAACTGCGCATCCAGACGCGACTCGACCACCCGGTACACGCCAGCGATGGCCAGCAATTCGGCGTCGAGTTCGGTCGTGAAAATACGTGCCGCGGTGTCGCCGCGTGCGCCCGCCATGGCTTTGCCGCGCAAGGGGCCATAGACGTGAATGTTGCCGTCGGCGATCACCTCGGCCCCCTGGCTGACCATGCCGATGACGATCAGGTCGGTATGACGCGCATACACACGCTGGCCGCTCCGCAAGGGCTTGGTGATGACCAGGGCCGACGACGACTGCGGCGCGCGCGCGGCTGGCGCGCTGGCATCCTGGCCGGGTTGAGCGGCACGTTGCAATGCAGGCGACTCGTTCTCGGCGACGGGGGGCTGCGCCGCCTCAACGGTTGCACTGCCTGCCGGCTCGGATCGAGGCGGCGTATCGCCAGCATCGGTCGTATCGGAGACCGTGCCGGTAGCGATGCCCGTTGCGGCCTGAGTTGGCAGCGGGGCATCCAATGCTTCAGTGGTCACGGCGGCATTGTTCTGTGAAGGCCGCGACGGTGGGGTAGAGAGCTCCACGGTGGCCAAGCCCGCTACCTGCGCGCCGTCGGCATTGCTCGGATGCGTGATCGCGCCGATGACCGGCAAATTCTTGGTCCGCAATGCGCTCACCAATGCGGGCCAGTCGAGCACAGCGTCTACGCGCGAGGCGTCGATGACCACGGGTTCGTTTTCGAACAAGCTGCCCGCATCATGCATGCGCTTATCCAGCGCAGCGGTCAAGGCAGCCAAGTCGGCTTGGTGCAACACCACGCGCACGGCATATAGCGTGGCGCTTTTGAAATCGAGGGCTAAAGAGTCTGTGGTCATTGTCTGCATGTGCCGCACGGGCGTGTCGGCGGCGAATCTGCCGTGGCGCTGCGGGGGAACTAGCCTGCGATGATAACCCGCAATGTCATAGGCCGAGTAGGCATGGCGGGCATGGTCCTTGCCGACACTCGGGTACATCCTCGCATCGGGAGCCCGACATGCCAGACCGAATCGACCGCGACGCTGCCGCGAGCAAACCTGCGCCCGTTCTGGGCAACACGACAATGAGCGAGCAGGAACGGCAGTTGCTCGAGGCCGCTGGCAAGGGCTATGACCCGGCAGTGGGGGCTTTGCCCGACACAGGCGAACCACCCGAGCCAGAAAAGCCGGCACCGGTCACGCGCGGTGCGGAGAAAAAAGGCGATAACGATAAGGCGAAAAAAGCCGAGCACCAGGGTCTGGTTGCGGGAGACACCGCCGTGCCTCCCCTCGATGGGCAGCGCTAGATCAGCCTGCCGCCCAGGAGTCGCGCAGCGTGACGGCGCGGTTGATGACGGGTGCCGCGGGCGTCGAGGTTTTCGCGTCTATGGCGAAGTAGCCGAGACGCTCGAACTGCCAGCGATTACCCACCGATAGATCGGTGCCCGGCTCGATCCAGGCTTGAACCGTCTGCTTCGAATTGGGATTCAGATTGGCGATGAAGTCTCGGTCGCCGCTATCGGGACGGGCGTCGGCGAACAAGCGGTCGTACAGATGAACCGTCGCCGGCACGGCGTCGGCCGCACTGATCCAGGTGATGTTGCCTTTCACCTTGACACTGTCGGCACCCGGCGTGCCGCTCTTGGTGTCGGGCAAGTATTCGGCCTGAACTTCGATGACATTGCCTTCGGCGTCTTTGGTGTAGCCGGTGCAAAGCACCACATAACCGTACTTCAGGCGAACTTGATTGCCTGGAAACAGCCGGAAGTACTTCTTGGGGGGCTCTTCGCGGAAGTCGTCGCGCTCGATCCAGAGTTCGCGGGTGAGCGGGAACTGTCGCTGACCGGCTTGTGGATCGTGCGGATTGATCGGTGCATGGCACAGTTCCCGGCCATCGGCCGGGTAGTTGGTGATCACCAGTTTGACAGGATCCAGCACGGCAACCGCGCGTGGAGCGATCGGGTCCAGATCGTCGCGCAGGGCTTGTTCGAGTAGGCCGTAATCGATGCGTGAGTCGGACTTCGACACACCCGTGCGATCGCACATCAGGCGGATGGCCTCGGGCGTGTAGCCCCGTCGGCGCAGACCTGCCAGCGTAGGCATGCGGGGATCGTCCCAGCCATCGACGTGCCCTTCGCGCACCAGTTGCAGCAGTTTGCGCTTGCTGGTGACGATATAGCTGAGGTTTAGCCGGGAAAATTCGTACTGGCGCGGCAGCGGTTCGGCCAGCAAACCCAGTTCGGCCAAGCGTGCCAGCACCCAGTCGTAGTAGGGGCGCTGATCTTCGAATTCCAGCGTGCAAATGCTGTGCGTGATGCCTTCCAGCGCATCTTCGACCGGATGGGCGAAGCTGTACATGGGATAAATGCACCACTTATCGCCAGTGCGATGGTGGTGAGCGTGACGCACCCGGTACAGCACGGGGTCGCGCAAGTTGATATTGGGGGAACCCATGTCGATTTTCGCGCGCAACACCAGACTGCCGTCGGGGTGCTGGCCGGCCCGCATTTCGCGCAGTCGGGTGAGCGACTCGGCCGCACTGCGATCGCGCCAGGGCGAATTGCGACCGCCTTCGGTTAGCGTTCCACGGTTCTCTCGAATCTGTTCGGCGCTTTGCTCGTCGACATAAGCGTGACCGGCTTGCACCAGCGCCTCGGCGAAGCGATACATATCGTCGAAGTAGTCGCTGGCAAAATACAGATTGACCCCGCCAGCACCCTTCCACGAGAAGCCCAGCCACTGAACGGCCTCGACGATGGCGTCGACGTATTCCTGCTCTTCCTTTTCGGGATTGGTGTCATCGAAGCGCAGATGGCATACGCCGTTGTAGTCCTGCGCCAAACCGAAATTCACGCAAATCGACTTGGCGTGACCAATATGCAAGTAGCCGTTGGGTTCGGGCGGAAAGCGCGTGCGAATGCGTGCCGGGTCGGGCTCGCCCGTCTGCTGGACGGCGGCCGGACCGGGCTGGCCTGCCCAACGCTTATGCTGGAATCGGCCTGCGCGCAGATCGGCTTCGATGATGTGGCGCAAGAAGTTGGAAGGTGCCGCAGGCGTAGGAAGGGGGGTGGTCATGCTTGAAGAGGTCGGATTACGGCCGTAAAAGAGGCATTTTGCCACGTCTGGTACAGTACCGTCGCAAATGCACGAACTCGCTCTACACTACGGGCCATTATGGATATTTCGCTCCTCGCCTGGACGCGCGCCCAGTTCCTACTGAGTCTTGCGTTCTTCTTCTTCTTCCTGGCCCTGACACTGTGTCTGGCGTGGCTGCTGTTGCTATTCAAATGGCGCGCCAGGCGTTCGGGCCAGATCAGTTGGCTGGCCGCCTACCGGTTCTGGGTTCGCATTTTCGCGCTGTCATTCGTTCTGACGCTCGCAGGGTCTGCCGCTGCGCTGTTTCAATTGGGCGGTCTGTGGGCCGGCTTGATGGATCGCATCGGCAACATCGCCGGGCCGCTGCTCGGGTATGCCGTGCTGACCCTGTTCGTCTTCAAGTCGTGCTTTCTGGGGGTGATGCTGTTCGGTCAGCGCAGGGTGTCCGAGCGGGTGCATACCCTGTCGGTTGGCATGGTGGCGGTGGGTTTGACTGCCGCCGTGTTCTGGTTGGCGGTGCTGCTTGCCTGGTTGGACACGCCGCAAGGCGCCCGGCTGTTCGAGGGGCGCTATCAGGTTTTCGACTGGCAAGCCGTGTTGCTGAATCCGTCGTTGGGCTGGCGCATGGGCGCCCTGCTCGCGGGTGCTGCGCTGGGCGCCGCCTGTTTGATGATGGGTGTCACGGGGGTGCTGGCGCTGCGTCGCAAACTGGAAGAGGGCGAACGTCTGGCGTTTCACGCCGCAGTGGTGACGGCACTCGTTGCCGGCGCCATCCAGGTGCCGCTCGCGATCGGCGGATTGGATGTGATGCGGCAGTATTAACCGGCCAAAGCTGCTGCCCTGATGGGGTATTGGCACACGGGCCAGCCCGCCGATCTGGTGCTATTAGCTTGGCCCGATGCGCGCACCGAATCTAATCTGGGTGCGATCAGCATCCCTGGGGCGGGCGCGCATTGGTTGGGAACCGATGCGCAAGGTCAATTGCAGGGCTTGGATAGCTTCTCCGGTATGCGCCCCCCGGTGGCCGTCGCATTCTGGTTGTGGCGAATCGAGATCCTGTCCTGGCTGGTAATCATGATGGCCAGTTGGTGGGCGGCGGTGGCGGGACGCAAGCATCGGTACGATGCGGGCAATCTGCCTCGACCACTGCTGCGACTGTTGGCCGGCGGGCTGAGCCTCGGGGCATTGGTGGCCGTCATGCGTGCGTGGGGCGACGTACTGGGTCGTGCGCCTTACGTCGTTCAGAACGCCGTGACGCAAACCGAAGTCTTGGGCCCGATGCGCCCTGAGAGCGTGCTGGCGGGTACGGTGGGCTATGGCGCGCTGTACCTGCTGCTGACCTTGTCGTTTTTCAGTATGTTGTTTCACGCGGTGCGCTATGGCGTCGTACCGGTGCGGCGAGTCGGGAGGCACCCATGATCGATACCTTGGCCGCATCCATGGGCCTGGCGGCCAGCGAGCCGTCGTTCTGGATGCCTCTGGCGTTCATGCTGCTGCTGTTTCTGGTGATCGCGGCCGGCACCTTGTTGGACGGCTTCGATATCGGCGTGGGCATTCTGGTCGGCATCGCACCGGACGCCGAACGTGGCCGCATGATGAGCCTGCTCAGTCCTTGGCGCGATGCCAACGAGTTCTGGCTGCTACTGGGCTTGGGCCTGTTTGCCGCGGCATTTCCTTTCGCCTGGGGCGTCGTTCTGGGCAAGTTACACGGACCGCTCACTTTGATGGTGCTGGGTGCCATGTTGCGCTCGGTGGCGTTCGAGTTTCGTATTCGGGCGGTCGCTGCCAACAAGCCTCGCTGGGTGTGGGCGTTTTGTCTCGGATCGCTCATGACCGCCATGGGTCAAGGCATGGCGCTGGGCCGCATCGCTACCGGATATCAGACTGTGGCGGGCTATGGCTGGTTCGCCGTGTTCGTCGGACTGTGCGCGGTGGCCACCTATATTCTGCTGGGTGCGACCTGGCTGGTCATGCGGGTTCGTGGCGATCTGCAACGCCGAGCGGCGCTTTGGGCGCGTCACGCAGTACGGTGGACTGCTGCGGGGATGATCGCTATTGCGGTTACCTTGGGTTTGGCCAATGCCGGCATTTTCTGCAAATGGAGCAATTTGGCGCACTTGAGTGTGGCGGTTTCTTTCTGGGTAGGCTTGTTGGCGTTTTTCGTGACGGCCGAGATGGTTCTGGCGCGGCTTCCAGGCCGCTCGGCCACGTTGAGCGCAGTGCCTTTTACCTTATGCGCTTTGCTGGCCGTGATGCTGTTGGGCGCGCTGGGCTTCAGCCTGTTTCCCTACGTGATTCTGGATGACCTGACGTTGTGGGATGCCGCTGCCGCCGACGATTCCTTGCGATTGCTATTGGTGGGCGTGGGCGTGGCTCTGCCGGTAGCGCTGGTCTTTAATCTGCTGGCTTACCGTAGTGTGTTCGGTTTGGCACCGCACGATCCCAAACCCCTGAGCTGACGCTAGGAAGGGTGGCTTGTGGGTCGATCATGCTGATCATCCCGCCGGCACTTACCGCATCGATTGCAGTAGCAGTTGCAGTCATACCCGGGCGCTCTCGTTGGTACGCCCGGGGTGCTGCCGATCACCCGAAGCGATCGTCCTGCGACAGCGGGATCCGCACAGTCACCGCCAATCCACCTGCGGCGGCAGCGCCCAACTCGAGCGTGCCGCCATGGGCGCGGGCAATTGCCTCGCACAAGGCCAGACCCAAGCCGACGTTGCCACTACGCGTGCGTGCATGATCCAGTCGGGCAAAGGGGCGCAGGGCCTCACTGCGTCGTTCGGGTTCAATACCTTGCCCGTGATCGCTGACGCGCAGGCATGCGTGACCGTCGTCTTTCCACAGGGCCACCTCGACCGGCGGTGCGCCGTGGTGCAGGGCGTTACCCACCAGATTGTCCAATAGCCGCGCCAGGGCCACGGCGTCGCCTTGAATCGTGACGGGAGATTCAGTGTGCGCGTGCAGGCTGATGGCGGTGCCCGCCCCGTGCCAGGCAGCCACTCGCTCGGTCAGCCATGTGTTCAAGGGCAGTGCCTCGAACCGATAGGCGCCTGGGTCGGTGCCACGCACGAAGCCGATGAACTGATCGACGATGCGCTGCATATCTTGCACGTCATTGAGCAGCCCGGTCTTGATGCGTGGGTCGTCGGTCATCTCGATGCGTAACCACATGCGCGATAGGGGGCCTTTCAAATCGTGCGGCAGCCCGGCCAGCAAAGTGCGTCGAACCGACTCCGCCTCGGCCAGGGCGTCCAGCATCGCATTGAATCGCTCACCCAAGGCCCGAGTCTCTCGCGGGCCGGCAGGCGCGACCCGCCTGGGTTGGCCGGCAGCCAGTTGATCGGCCGCTGCCGCCAGTTGTGTCAGCGGCCGGGCGACGTTCCAAGAAAAACCTGCGGCCAGGAACAGCAGCACGCCCAAACCCGCCAGCCATACGGCGATGATCGGCATGAAGAAGGGCGGATCCAGTCGCTCGACCGGAATCACCAGCCACTCGCGCAGGAACGGCGTGTCTTCGGCGCCTGGGTTGGGCGCCAGCGAGATGAACACTTCGGGGCGTGGGCCGCGTGACAGCGCCACCCGAGTACCGTCGTTCAGTTGTTGGTTCATGCGTTGAACCAATACGCGCAGATCCTGGCGGAAATTATCGTCGGGCGGCGGTGGCGGGGGGCGGCGGCGCTCGGGCTCGCTGCGCCGCCAGGGGCGTTGTAGCTGGGCTTCGGCCGGCAGCACCCGGGACCACAGCCGCCATTGATTCTGCGAGGCGTTGCGTACGAAATCGGCGCGCTGCTCGGCAGGGATTTGCGAGACCGCTGCCCGCAGCGTGCGGACGGTGGTGACGATGTAATCGAGCGCCACGTCTTCCATGAAGCGGCTTTGATAATACGAGGCTGTTGCCACGGTGGCGCCATGCGCCAGCAGGACGGTCGCCAGTACCAGCAGAATCAGGCGGGCGCGCAGCGATTTCGGCAGCAAGCGCCGCAACCAACGAATCATGGCGAAAACCGGTAACCGATGCCCCACACGGTTTGAATCCATCGCGGTTGTTTTGGATCGACCTCGATGGCGCGTCGGAGACGCAATACGGCGATGTCGATGGCCCGGTCGTTGCGTTCGCCCGAGTCGTCATCGCGAGCAAGCACCAGCAACCGCTCGCGTGAAAGCGGCTTGCCCGGATTGCGCACGAGCGCTTCGAGCAGATTGATCTCGCCACCGGTCAGTTTGACCACCGTCTTGTCGCGAAGCAATTGCCGTTGTGCCGGATCGAACACGAATGGTCCGAAATGAACGGGCGTATCGCGCGTCAGCGCCGACGGGCCGCGCTTGCGCCGCAGTACCGCTTCGATGCGGGCCAACAGCTCACGCGGATCGAAGGGCTTGCCGAGATAGTCGTCGGCTCCGGCTTCCAGGCCGATGATGCGATCCACCGCCTCGTCGCGAGCGGTCAGCAGGACGACAGGAATGTCTTCGCCTTGCTCGCGCAGGCGGCGACAGGCGTCGGCCCCGTCGCCCGATGGCAGCATGCGATCGAGCACCAGCAAGTCCGGGCTGTAGCGCATGATGCGTTCGGGCAGATCGTTGGCATCGGCGGCAAGTAGTGTGTCGTAGCCATGACGGTTGAGATAGTCGGCCAATAGCTGCCGAAGATCGGGATCGTCGTCGACGACCAGCACTTTGGTGTGAGGGGCTTCCATATCCATATCATCTCTGCTTGTGCAGGTCTGGGCAAGGCCGGCGAAATCATTTGAAATCGCCACACGCTTGAAACATCCAGTGGCAGGGTGTTGTGCTTCTGTCTCAACAAGACTTTTTGTGCCCGGCTTAAGGCTTTACACTTTTCCCATGAATGCTGTTTTACCGTCGCTGCTGGCTGCGCTGGGCCTGTTCGCAGGCGCGGTGACCGCAGGCCATGCCGCTGCGCCGATCAAGGCCGGTGGTGACGTCGTCATGCCCGATGCGTCGGCATACTGGCCGACCCGGCCCACTGTGCAGGCCGGTGGCTTGAATCGTCTGGCGCCGGTCGAAGCGATGCCTGTTCAGCCGATCGCACCCGTGGCCATGAAGGTCGAATCGCCGCTGGCCACCGAGTGCGCGGCCGCACTGGACGAGGCGGGCAACATCAGCACCGCCCAATGGGATATGTCTGACCCGTGGATGCGCCTGCTGGCCGAAACATGCGTTCAATGGGCGATCGATCGGGCTCACGCCGTGCCGACGCCCGATCCCGTCTATGCCTTCGGCTTGCAGTGGTCCGACCGATTCACACCGTCCCGCCTCGGGTTGACGCCTTATCGGCCCGTACGCAAGCAGGCCAAGTTGGCTGCCCTGCCCTCAACGGGTGGCACCCGCTACAACGCGCGCAACATCGTCGTGCAGCAGTCAGACGGCTTGTCGCTCTCGCTGGGCAGTTCGCTCACCCGCGCGCCCGCCTGGAGCGACGCGGCCCGTTTGAGCGGCGTACAACTGTCCAACTGGGGGCAAAGCCAGGGCGGGGTGCTGACGCCCGGCTCGTGGGGATATTCGACTTCGTTCGGCGTGCTGGATTACACCGACACCGCTGCCACCTCCGGCAACCTGCATGCTGGTGGGGCCGCGGGCAGCACCAGCTTGCGTTACGGTGTCCTGCCGGGTTGGACCCTCGAAACCTATGCCGAAAGCGGCCCCGCATTGAGCACGATGGGCGTGGGATCTGCTACCCAGGTCGGCCCACTGGGCACGCTGCGGGTGGGCGCCACGGAAAGCGAATACGAGTCGCGTACGGCCACGCGTACCCGCCTGGGCTATAGCGTGACTATCGCCGAAGCCGTCAACGTGGGCTATACCAACGAGCAGATCGGCGCGGGTTACAACGACCTGTCGGATTTTCGTAGCGGGGCCGCAGCCACCGATCAGGTACGCAATACGTTTTCGGCAGGCGTGCCACTGGGGCGCTTAGGTACCTTGACGGGCACCTATGCCGGTCTGCGCGGTCAAACGGGCATGGTCGAGCGCCGAGTCGGTCTGGCGCACGACCTGGCTTTGTCGCGTTCTGTAGGCTTGGGACTGGCCGCCGATCGTGACACCATCTCTGGCGATTATGCGATGCGGATGAATCTGCGCATGCCGGTCGATACCTTCCTGGGCCACCTGCGGCTGCCATCGTTTTAGCGCACTTGCCGGGCGGGCGACAGTCTGTGGCTTAAAATCCGCGGATGACCTTGCCCCACTTCTCGCGCCATGGCTGATTCCAAGCCGCTGCATATCCTCAAACACGTATTCGGCTACGACAATTTCCGGGGCGATCAGGCCGCCATCGTCGATCGTGTCATCAATGGCGGCGATGCTTTGGTGCTGATGCCCACGGGCGGCGGTAAGTCCTTGTGCTATCAGGTGCCGGCGCTGGTACGCGAAGGTACCGGCATCGTGGTGTCGCCGCTCATCGCACTCATGCAGGATCAGGTCGATGCCCTGCTCGAACTCGGGGTCAAGGCGGCGTTTCTGAATTCCACCCAGGATTGGCGCGAAGCGCGCGCGGTCGAGCAGGCGTTCGTCGAAGGTCGGCTCGATTTGCTGTACGTGGCGCCGGAACGGCTGCTGACCGATCGGTGTCTGCAACTGTTGGACCGTGGTCGTATTGCCTTGTTCGCGATTGACGAAGCCCATTGCGTGTCGCAATGGGGGCACGACTTCCGTCCAGAATATCTGGGCTTGTCCATGCTGCACGAGCGCTGGCCCGACGTTCCGCGTATTGCGCTCACGGCCACGGCCAATGCCGACACTCGCGTCGAGATCGTCCAACGCCTGGCGCTCGAACAGGCCGAGCAATTCGTCTCCAGTTTTGATCGGCCCAACATCCGCTATCGTATCGTCGAGAAGAAAGAGGTCAAGCGTCAGTTGCTTGATCTGATTCGTACCGAACACTCGGGCGAGTCTGGCGTGGTGTATTGTCTGTCGCGAGCCCGGGTCGAAGACACCGCCGAATTCCTGGCCTCTCACGGCATCAACGCCTTGCACTACCACGCCGGTCTACCGCCTGCGATGCGAGCCGAACACCAAGCGCGATTCTTGCGCGAGGACGGCGTGGTCATGTGCGCGACCATCGCATTCGGTATGGGCATCGACAAACCCGACGTACGCTTCGTCGCGCACATCGATCTGCCCAAATCGGTCGAGGGCTATTACCAGGAAACGGGTCGGGGCGGGCGTGATGGTCTGCCGGCAACGGCCTGGCTGGCCTATGGTCTGCAAGATGTCGTGCAGCAACGCCGCATGATCGACGAGTCGCCTGGCGACGATAGCTATAAGCGCCGCTTGGGCCAACAGTTGGATGCCATGCTGGGGCTGTGCGAGACGGTGACGTGCCGGCGGGTACGCCTGTTGAATTATTTCGGTCAAACCATCGCGCCTTGTGGCAATTGCGACGTCTGTCTCGATCCCCCGGAGGCATGGGATGGCACGGTCGCTGCGCAGAAGGTGCTGTCCGCGGTCTATCGCTTGTGGCGTGAGCGTGGCCAACGCTATGGCGCGGGTCACATCATCGACGTCTTGCGCGGCAAAGTCACCGAACGGGTCACTCAGTCGGGACACGACACACTGAGCGTGTTCGGCGTGGGGGCCGATCTATCGGACACTGCTTGGCGGGCCGTGCTGCGCCAGTTGTTGGCGCAGGGTCTGCTGGCCTTGGACCACGAAGGGTTCAATACGTTGACGCTGACCGAAGACAGTCGCGCGGTGCTCAAAGGCGAACGGCAATTGATGTTGCGCCGAGAGTCCGAGCGTAGCGCACGCGGCAGTCGCACCAGCACCCGAGCCAAGCCTGCCCGCGTCGAATTGCCGCCCGAGGCCGAGCCCGTATTCGAAGCCTTGCGCGCCTGGCGCGGCGAAATCGCCCGCAGTCACGGCGTGCCTGCTTACGTCATCTTTCATGACGCGACGCTGCGCGATATTGCCCTGGCGGCGCCCGATTCTTTGGACGCGTTGGCGGAAATCAATGGCGTGGGTGCGCGTAAGCTGGAGGCCTATGGCGCCGATATTCTTCAACGCGTGACCCGTCCGCTGGTTTGATAGCGGTCATCGCGTTACCCCAGTCGAGCTGAGGAAGCGCCTCTGTAGGCGTTTTAGGAGGCGTTTCAGGCGATTGGTTCACGGGCGAGCCGCAAGCGATTCGACGACTGGTGAGCCGTGCATCGAGTCACTCGAACAAATCGCCGGCCAGTCCGCGTGCCGCGCCCGGTGCCGTCAGGCCCAGGTGCCGCCATGTGGTTTGCGTCGCCATGCGGCCACGCGGCGTTCGTTGCAGATAGCCGTGCTGGATCAAGTAGGGTTCGATCACGTCTTCGATGGTGTCGCGCTCTTCGCCGATGGCAGCAGCCAGGCTATCCACGCCCACGGGGCCGCCGTCGAATTTGTGAACGATGGCATCCAGCAGCTTGCGATCCATCAGATCCAGCCCCTGTGGATCCACTTCCAGCATGGCCAGCGCAGCCGAGGCCACTTCATCAGTAATGCGGCCCTGTGCCTTGACCTGCGCATAGTCCCGCACCCGACGCAGCAATCGATTTGCGATACGTGGCGTGCCACGCGAGCGTCGCGCCACTTCCATCGCACCGTCGGGCGTGATGTCGGCCGCCAACAAGCCGGCGCTGCGGGTGACGATACGGGTCAGATCCTCGCTGCTGTAGAACTCCAGTCGCGAGACGATACCGAAGCGGTCGCGCAGCGGATTGGTCAACATGCCGGCTCGCGTCGTGGCGCCCACCAGCGTGAAAGGTTGTAGGTCGATCTTGACACTGCGCGCTGCCGGGCCTTCGCCGATCAGAATGTCGATCTGAAAATCTTCCAGGGCCGGGTAGAGGATTTCTTCGACCACCGGCGACAGCCGATGAATCTCGTCGATGAACAACACGTCGTTCTTTTCGAGATTGGTGAGCAGTGCCGCCAGATCGCCGGGGCGTTCCAGCACCGGGCCCGATGTCTGACGCATCTGCACGCCCATCTCATGGGCGATGATGTGTGCCAGTGTGGTCTTGCCCAAACCCGGGGGGCCGAACAACAGCACATGATCCAGGGATTCGCCGCGTTGGCGGGCGGCGGCGATGAAGATCTCCAGTTGTTCGCGGGCACGATGCTGGCCGACATACTCGGCCAATGCCTTGGGCCGAAGCGCGCGTTCGATCGATTCTTCGTTGGGCGAGCTGGTTTGCGGGGCCACCAGGCGTTCGCCTGATGACCGTGCGGAGAGGGAGTCGGACTGGATGGCCATGGGTCAGATCGTACACCAGCGCAAGCGGCGCGGCGGCTTATCGCACCAGTGCTTTAAGCGCCAATCGAATGCCGTCGGACACCGAAACGTTCTCGGGCAAGGTGCGCAACGCGGCTGCCGATTCCTTGTCGTTATACCCCAGGGCCATCAGCGCATTCAAGATGTCGGCCTGATCGTTGTCCACGGGTTGCGCCGCCGCACCAATGTCGGCGCCCAGTTTGCCGCGCATTTCCAGCAACAGGCGTTCGGCGGTTTTCTTGCCGATGCCGGGCACTCGCATGAGGCGACCCGCTTCTTGCAAGGTGATGGCCTGGGCCAATTCGGCCACCGACAGTCCCGACAGCACCGACAACGCGGTGCGCGCGCCGATCCCGCTGACCTTGATCAGTTCGCGAAACGCGGCACGTTCGTGCGGCGTCGCGAATCCGAACAGAATATGTGCGTCTTCGCGCACGGTGAGGTGGGTGTATAGCGAGACTTGCGCGCCGATGTCGGGCAGGCCGTACAGCGTGCTCATGGGCACGTCCACGTCGTAGCCGACGCCCCCGACGTCGATGCACACGTTGGGCGGAAGTTTCTCGATGAGTTTCCCGCTGATTCGACCGATCATGTCATGGGTTCACTAATAAATGATTAAGTGTGGGCTGCTTACGCGACCAATCGACCGGCTCGTATACGTACGCCTCGACCGGGCGCCGCATCCTTATCGCTCAAGCGCAACAGCAGCGGTGCGACGTGGGCATGGCAGATCGCGCAGGCCAAGGCGTCGGCCGAGTCGGGTGCAGGCATGCCATTGAGGCGCAGCAGGCGCTGGACCATGGCCTGCACCTGCTCCTTGGCCGCGCGTCCGGTGCCGACCACCGATTTCTTGATCTGCAAAGCCGTGTATTCGGAGACATCCAGATCGCAATCGGCCAGGGCACACAGCGCGGCACCGCGAGCCTGCCCCAGCAACAAAGTCGAGGCCGGATTCGTGTTCAAGAACACGATTTCCATGGCGGCCACATCGGGTTGGGTGTCGCGTGCGACTTCGCGGATATTGTCCAGGATGACTTTCAGCCTGGCGGCCAAGGGTCGGTCGCTGGGCACGACGATCGTGCCGCTGGCGACATATTGCATACGTGCGCCTTCGACATCGATCACACCGAAACCGGTTCGGCGCAGGCCAGGATCGATGCCGAGAATACGCATCAGTGACGGAAGTGGCGAGTGCCGGTCAGAACCATGGCGATGCCGCGCTCGTCGGCGGCCGCGATCACTTCGTCGTCGCGCATGCTGCCACCCGGCTGGATGACGCAGGTCGCACCTGCATCGACCACCACGTCCAGGCCATCGCGGAACGGGAAGAACGCGTCCGACGCCACGGCCGAGCCTTGCAGTGTCAGGCCGGCGTTCTCAGCCTTGATGGAGGCGATACGAGCCGAATCGATACGGCTCATCTGACCTGCGCCGACGCCCAGCGTCATGCCGCCGCCGACGAACACGATGGCATTCGATTTCACGTACTTGGCGACTTTCCAGGCGAATTTCAAATCCTGCATCTGTTGCTCGGTCGGTTGCACCCGGCTCACCACATTCAAGGCCGAGTCGGGCACGGCAAAGGCATCGGGCGTTTGCACCAGCCAGCCGCCACCTACTCGTTTGACGTCGAAAGCGTTCTGGCCGCTGCCTGCGGGCACGACCAGCACCCGAACGTTCTTCTTGGCGGCCAGGACGGCCAGGGCGGCATCGTCGTAGGCCGGCGCCAGCAGCACTTCCAGGAACTGCCCGCTGACCGCTTCGGCGCAGGCGGCGTCTACCGGATGATTGAAGGCGATGATGCCACCGAAGGCCGACGTCGGGTCGGTCTGGAACGCCTTGCGGTAGGCCGCCAGGCTATCTTCGGCCACAGCTACGCCGCACGGGTTGGCGTGCTTCACGATGACGCAGGCGGGGGCGTCGAACGTGCGCACGCACTCCCAGGCCGCATCGGCGTCGGCGATGTTGTTATAGGACAGTTCCTTGCCCTGAATCTGCTGATAGCTGCCCAGCAGCCCGGCGGGTTGGCCGCGATCGGTATAGAACGCGGCGGCTTGGTGGGGGTTCTCGCCATAACGCAGGGTTTGGTGGCGGTCCAATTGAAGCGTCAGCGTGGCGGGCCAGGGCGCGCGCTCGGGGGCGGTGTCCTGGGCGGGCTCGGCTTCGGTCAAGCTGGTCAGGTAGGCCGCGATGGCGCCATCGTAGGCTGCGGTGTGGGCATACACCTTGGCGGCCAGCGCCAGGCGCAAACCGTAGGACGGTTCGCCTAGCGGGCCGTCGATATCGGCCAGCACGCGGGTGTAGTCGGCCGGATCGATCACGACGGTCACGCCGCCCTCCGGCGTGCCATGGTTTTTAGCTGCTGCACGCAGCATGGCCGGGCCACCGATGTCGATATTCTCGACGGCGTCGGCGAAGGTGCAAGCCTCGCGGGCAACCGTTTCGCGGAACGGGTACAGGTTGACCACCAACAGATCGATACGGTCGATGCCGTGTGCCTTCAGGGTGTCCAGGTGCTCAGTGCTATCGCGACGCGCCAGCAGGCCGCCATGAATCTTGGGGTGCAGTGTCTTGACACGGCCGTCCAGGATTTCGGGCGAGCCGGTATGGGCCGCCACTTCGGTCACCGTCAAGCCCGACTCGGCCAGCAATTTTGCCGTGCCACCGGTCGACAGCAAGCGTACGCCGCGTGAGGCGAGTTCGCGGGCGAATTCGACGATCCCGGTTTTATCGGAGACGGAGAGCAGGGCAGTTTGTAAGGTCATGACAGAGAGGCTTCGTAGGGCGAAGAAATAAGAAAGGGGAAAAGGGGGGTGGTGCGCCCGACCGGGCGGTCGGTCAGGATTGAAGATTGTGTGCGAGCAGTTTCTTGCGCAAGGTGTTGCGGGTCATGCCCAGCATCTCGGCGGCGCGCGATTGATTGCCGTTGGCGCGGGTCATGGCGGCCTCCAGTACGGGGCGCTCGACACAGCGCATCACCATGTCCCACATATCGCGCGGCTCGGAATCGCCCAGATCGTCAAAATAGCGATCCAGGCTGGCGCGAACACAATCTTCCAATACTTCTTGTTTGCTCATCTTAATTCGTCGAATAGTTCAATACAGTCCGTCATGCCGCCAGGAGGGCGGACGAGACGGGCAGCGCCGATCCGGTGCGTTCCAGTTCGTCGAACCAATCGCGCACGGCCAGCCACTGGTCGTGGGTCGATTCGATGCGGTTCATGACGTCGCAGAATGCTGCGGCCCCGGGCAGGGCGCTGACATACCACCCAATGTGTTTGCGTGCCGAGCGCACCCCGACCGACTCGCCGTAGAAGCGGTAGTGATCATCGAGATGTTCGAGCAGCAGGCCGCGCATTTCGGCATAGCTGGGTGGCGCCAGATACGTGCCGGTGCGCAGGTAATGATCGACTTCGCGGAACAGCCAGGGGCGGCCTTGAGCCGCTCGACCGATCATCACGCCATCGGCGCCAGTGTAGTCTAGAACGTGACGTGCTTTCTCGGGCGAGTCGATATCGCCGTTGGCGATGACGGGAATTGAGGCTACCGCCTTAACTGCTCGGATGGTGTCGTACTCGGCATGACCGGTATACAGATCGGCACGAGTGCGCCCATGCAGCGCCAGGGCGCTGATGCCGGCGTTCTCGGCCAGTGCCAGGATGCGTAGCGCGTTACGGTTATCGCGATCCCAGCCCGTCCGTGTCTTGAGCGTGACGGGCACGCCCAGGGGTGCACAGGCTGCCACGACGGTATCCAGAATGCGTGCGACCAGATCTTCATGGCGCAGCAGCGCCGAGCCGGCCGCGACCGCGCACACCTTTTTGACCGGGCAGCCCATGTTGATGTCGATGATGCGTGCGCCCTTCGCGATGTTGAAGCGGGCGGCTTCGGCCAGCATGTCCGGGTCGGCGCCAGCGATTTGCACGGCCACCGGCGCGATCTCGCCCGCGTGATCCAGACGACGCGATGTCTTGACGCTATTCCACAGTTTCGGATTGCTGGCGGCCATTTCGGACACGGCATAGCCAGCGCCCAAGCGCTTGCACAGTTGACGGAAGGGACGGTCGGTCACCCCCGCCATGGGGGCGACGCACACGTTGTTGGGGAGAGTCCAGGGGCCGATACGCATGGAAGGGATTTTACCCGCCATGATATGGCCCCAATTGATGCGATTGGGTGTGTGTGCCGATTCGCAACGATGAAGGAGAAACTATGTATATCCGATCCGACCGTCGATGACCGGTGGCTTGAAACCTAAGTGCGGGTGCCGTACAACAAATGCCGGGCCAATGGCGCGCGCAACCGCGCACTGGCGTCGAGCGCCAGCAAGGCTGCCCCGCAGGCATGTTCGAGCGGTGCCCAGCCGGTCGCAAACACACGCGGTAGCAGATCGGTCACGCCACCGGTAATCCAGCGGTCGGCCATCCGCCGCCGGGAATACGTCGCCAGTGCTGTGGGGATGGCATCGCTGGTGTCATTGGCGCCATGCGCCAATGCGGGGGCGAGGGCAGTGGCCAACTGGACGGCATCGCGTAAGCCCAGATTCAAGCCCTGACCGGCGACAGGGTGCAGCGTCTGGGCTGCGTTGCCGATGGCCACGATACGGCCATCGACCAAGGTGCTGCGGGCTTTCAATGACAAGGGAAACACGTGACGCGCGCCGTGCAAACTCAGACGACCAAGGCGCTCGCCAAACGCGTCTTGCAGCGCAGCCACGAAGGCGTCGTCCGGTAGGTTGCGCAAATGGTCGGCGGTGCCCGGGCGGCAGCACCACACGACGGAGTACTGATCGACGCCTTGCGGGTGAGGCAGCAAGGCCAGGGGTCCTTCCTGGCAGAAGCGTTCATAGGCCCAGCCGGGTCGGGACTGCGATGCGCGAACGGTAGCCAGCAAAGCGTGCTGATCGTATTCACGCACGATACCCGCCTGGGGCATGCCATCGGCTAACACGGCGACGCGTGTGCGAATCGGACCCCCTCCCGTGCTCACCGCGATGCCACTGGCCGCGTTGATGACCTGCTCTGATGCAACGGCCGGGTGGCGAACGATGTCACTCGACCGGGCTCGCTCGTTCAGCGCTTCGAGGAGATCGGCATACGCCACCGTATAGCCCAGCGCGGGCACGTCGAAATCGGTATGACGGATATGGGTGCGACCGAGCCGCCCTCGCTGGGAGACGTGAATGTCGTGGATGGCCGACGCATGCGCGGGCCACGCGTGCAAACGATCCAGCACCTGACGCGTGCCGTAGTTCATGGCCAGGGTGCGCGGATCGTGCGAGTCGGACGTCCGCGCAGAGGGCAGGGTGCCAAACAGGGCGATACGGCCAGGCTCGGGCGCGGTTTGCGCCAGCAGGCAGGCGATGGCAATGGCGACGGGGCCAGCCCCGATGACGGCAACATCATGATCGAACGACATCGGGCTATTTTACCGTTGGCGCGCTGCTTCGGGGCGATCGAAGCCCTCTACAATGGCGTGCATGTCGATGCAGCCCATTTCTCCCAAAACGCCCCGGTCCAAACTGATCGCCGCTTTGCTGGCCTTGAGCTTGGGCACTTTGGGCGCACATGCCTGGTATCTCCGCAGATCGCACGCCTGGGTGATCACGCTTTATGCGGTGGTATGTGCCGGGCTGGCGGCCCTCCAGCCCGTGTGGTGGGACAACCCCGCGTTCTTTCTGCTATTCATCCCCGCCATTGACGGTTTCGTCGAGGCCGCCGTGTTCAGCCTGTTGGCGGACGAAAAATTCGACGCCCGTTACAACGCCGGCAGGCTGACCAACCGGACGGGCTGGCCACATGTGCTGACGGCCCTGGCCACTGTGTTGATAGGCGGTGCCGCATCCATGTTCATGTTGGCGATGGTAGTGGTGTATGTGTATCACGCCATGGGCTGGCTGGACGGACTGAGCTACTAGCGTTACACTAGCAGTCCCATATAAATCAAGGAGTTGTTCTGTGAACACCGACAGCGGCGACAGTTGTTGCCGATCTCGTATCGGTCTGCTTGCCTGAGCAGGGTTAAGTCCGCAGAACACGTTCTGCCACACCCTGTTCATCGCACAGGGGTGTGGTCTTGTCACTCGGCAGCATGGTGCTGCCGTCCTTCTGGCTTGGGGTTTAGCCCAGGTCCCTGACACACTTTACATCGCCACGTACACGAGGTCTGCCCGGTTTCGGGGTAGGCCGCCGTTCGCCGAATCCTCTCGTCGTACCAGGAGGTCAGTATGCGTATGTTCGATTTGTTTCTCCGTCGTGCCGGCGTCGATGCCGCCACCAGTCTCAACCGCCGTCGCGCCGTGTCCCGCCTGACGGTTGAATGCGCGCGCGAGCACCTGCCCTCGTTGCGCAAGCAGATATGCCTCGATTTTCAAGCTGCGGGCTTGGACGTGGCCCATATGCAGGTTCATGCGGGCGCAGCACCCGAGCTGGCCCGCGCCTGCATCACCGTGACGTGTCCACCCGAGCGACGTCCTGTCCTGATGGATCAGGCGCGCTTGTTGAATGCCAATCCCGAGGTGCGAGGTGTGAGGTTTGGGCAGCGCCCCGTCGCTCAGGCCGCCTAGCTTTCCGGTAGACTTCCAGGTGGTGAGCGGCGTGTCTCGCGCCGCTTTTTTTCGCCTGTGTCGTTCTCTTACGCCGGCTTCGTTCGAGTCCGCCTGAGCAAGCGCCCATCGCGCGATCTACGTTTCACGTTTTCCCCGACCCCCGCTTCATGACCTTGCTCGACTGGCTCACTCCCTGGGAGCTTTCGCCCACATTGATTCTCGCGTTTGTCGTCGCGGGGGGCTTGTTCATACGCGGCGCGCGCGTGCATCGAGTCGGCTGGCCGCGGCATGTGTTCTTCTGGGCGGGCATGGTGCTGCTGTATCTCTCGCTGCACACCCACGTCGATTATTTCGCCGAACGGATGTTCTTCATCCACCGGATTCAGCACCTTGTGCTTCATCACCTGGGGCCCTTGCTGTTGATGGGCGCGTTTCCTGGCCAGGTCATGCGGGCAGGTTTGCCCCTGGTGTGGCGGCGTCGCCTGCGCGACTGGTCGCGCGACACTGTCAGCGGTCGGGCGACGGTGGGCCTGCTGACCCACACGGTGCTGGTGCCGGTGTTGTTCGTGTTGCTGGTGATCGTCTGGTTGCTGCCGACGGTCCAGTTTTATTCGATGCTCGACTGGCGACTCTACCGGCTGATGAATTGGTCGGTGGTGATCAGCGGCTTCATGTATTGGAATCTGATTCTGGATCGCCGTCCTGCGCCACCTGCGGCGATGTCGCCGGGATATCGGGTGCTGTCGCCCATTCTGACGATGGCGCCGCAGATGGCAGCGGGGGCCATCATTGCGTTCACTGAACGCGATATCTATCCGCTATTCGATTTGTGCGGGCGCGCCATTCCGATGTCGGCGCAAACCGATCAGATGATCGGTGGAATCACCATGTGGATTCCCGCGGCGCTGGTCGAAGTGGTGGGCATGCTGATCGCCCTGGGGACCTTGATGCGCCTGTCGGGCAAGGGACGCCTGCGCGTGGCCGATAGAGGGGCCGCGCGCAGGCCATCGAGCTGATGGGGCATCGCCTCGGGCGCTACGATTACGGCTCCATGCCGTGATACTTGCGGGCGAAGGCCACTGTCGCTTCGAACATGCCGTGCTTGTTGCCGCAGTCGTAGCGCTTGCCTTCGTAGCGGTGCGCAAACACCTTGCGCTCGCGCAGCATCGCTTCGATACCATCGGTCAGCTGGATTTCGTTGCCCGCGCCGCGTTGAGTGCGGCGCAGATGATCGAAAATCTCGGCTTCCAGAACATAACGGCCCACCACCGCCAGCGTCGAGGGCGCGACCTCGGGCTTCGGTTTTTCGACGATGTGCGTTACCCGGTGCGTGCGCGGATCGATTTCTTCCAGGGCCTCGCAGATCCCGTACTTGCTGGTGTCTTCGCGCGGCACGTCCTGCACGCCCAGAACGCTACCGTCATGCTGCATGGCGATGTCCACCAATTGCTTGACGACAGGCGTCTCGGCGTCGATCAAGTCATCGGCCAGCAGGACGGCGAACGGCTCGTCGCCCACGATGGGAGCAGCGGTCAGCACGGCGTGGCCCAAGCCCAGCGGGGCCGATTGGCGGATGTAGATGCAATTGACATGGGCCGGCAGCACGTTGCGCACGGCTTTGAGCAGTTCGAGTTTCTGCTTGTTTTCGAGATCGGTTTCCAGTTCGGGCGCCGAATCGAAGTGATCTTCGATCGCACGCTTGTTTCGGCCCGTCACGAAAATCAGTTCGGTGATGCCGGCATTGACGGCTTCTTCCACGGCGTACTGAATCAAGGGTTTATCCACGACAGGCAACATCTCCTTGGGCATCGCCTTGGTGGCGGGCAAGAATCGGGTACCCATCCCTGCTACCGGAAAAACCGCTTTACGTACGGGGCGCATAGAACCTCTTGGCAAAAGAAAGAATCGTTAAACTTTTTGTCGACATCGCTATCATATTCCCATGGAGAACAGGATATGACACGATTTTCAACGTGGGGACGCCAGGGCACGGCGACCTTGCTATGCACGGCCCTGGTCGCGAGTAGCTGGCCCGTGAGCAATTCCTGGGCCCAGCCGGTTGGACTCCCCAATATTGGCTCGTCCGAGTCGTCTGAATTGTCTCCCCAGGTCGAAGCTGAACTGGGTGCCGCCATTATGGCGCAAGGACGCCGAGACCCGACGTTCATCGACGATACCGAAGTCAATCAGTATCTGACCGACATGGGGCGCAAGCTGGCCGCGTTCGCACCGGGCGGTGCGCTTCAGGTGCAGCTGTTTGCTGTGCGCGACCCCGAGATCAATGCCTTCGCCTTGCCCGGCGGATATATCGGCATCAACAGCGGTCTGGTGGTGTCGTCGCGCTCGGAATCGGAGTTGGCGGGCGTCGTGGCGCATGAAATCGGCCACGTCTCCCAGCGTCACGTGGCGCGGGGGATGACTCAGCAAAAGCAAAGCGGCGTGCTGATGGCGGCTTCCATGGCCGCGGCATTGCTGGCCGCATTGGCAGGAGGCGGCGCCAATCTGGGAATGGGTGTTGCCGCATTCGGTCAAGCGGCTGCCATCAACCGCCAGTTGGGATTTTCTCGCGACGCCGAGCGTGAGGCCGACCGGGTGGGCTTTCAGATGTTGACCCGCGCAGGTTACGACCCCGAGGGTATGGTGGCCATGTTCTCGCTGCTGATGAACGCGTCGCGCTTGAACGAAGGCGCGGGTGGCGGTGCCTGGGTAAGCACCCATCCCTTGTCGATCGACCGTCTGTCGGACATCCAGAACCGCTCGCGCGCGCTGCCTGCATCGCGTTATCTGGATAGCGACGACTACCCCTACGTTCGTGCGCGCTTGAGGGTGTTGCAGGGACGCGATCGAAATAGTCAGCGTTCGATCGAGCAGCAGTTGAAAGACGAAGTGCGGGCGCTGTCGGGCGTACGTCAGTCGGCCGCTTATTACGGTCTGACCATGTTGGCTTTGCAGGATGGTGACGGTACCCAGGCGCTGGAATACCACCAGCTTGCCATCGAGCACGGCAGGCAAGCGCCCATGCTGGCGCGCCAGCGTATCGACATCGCCAGGGTGCAGAAAAATCCGGCACTGTCCTTGCAGGTTGCCCAGGCTGCTTTCACGCGGTGGCCCGATAGTCGGGCTCTGGCGCTGTCTTATGCCCAGGCTTTGCAAGACAACGGTCGAGATCGCGAGGCCGTGGCGTTCCTGCGAGACCGCGGCAAAAGCTGGGCACAAGACGAACCCAGGGTGTTTCATCTTCTGGCGCAAAGTCAGTCGCGCGCCGGGGACGACGTGTCGGCGCGGCGCGATATGGCGCGTTATTACGTGGCGGTCGGTGCGTTGCAGGCAGGCGAGTCGCAGCTTCAGCAGGCGCGTGGCATGACGCAGGATTTCTACGAACAGTCGCAGATCGATGTGCAGATTCGCGAGATTCGCGAGCGAATCGACGCGCAGCGTCAATTGTTGGAGCGTTTCAAGAGCTGATCGCCGAGCCAAGCCTGAGTTGGCAGAGCCTACCTTAGCCGGACCGGTTCACGTCGTATGTGTTGTATGCGTCGGGACGAGCCGGGCGGAATCGTGATGATCGACCGCATCCAAATCCGACTCCGAACCCGAACCCGATACGCCGCCTCGGCGTATCCGGCAGTTGGGTCTAGATGGACATCTCGAAAAACTTCGCGAGACGCTGAGGCAGCCATCCCAAACTACCGGGAAAGGCGCCAGTGGGAAAGCCGGCATGGCCGCCCTCGGGGGGCTGATGCAGCAGAACGCTGGGCGCACAGTCGCGAATGCTGGGTAATGCCGAGGCGGGCATGAACGGGTCGTTGCACGCGTTCAAGACCAGCGTGGGAATTCGGATGCCGCCCAGCAAGGGCTTGCTGGAGGCACGAGTCCAGTAATCCAGGGCATTTTTGAAACCGTGCATCGGGGCGGTATAGGCGTCGTCGAAGTCGCGCAGATCGCGTGCGTGCGAGATTCGGACCACATCGATCGCCGCAGGAAATCGTCGGGCCTTTTCCAGCACTTTGTGCTTCATGGTGCGTAGGAAATGAGCGCTGTAGACATGCCGATTGAACAGGCCGCGCGACAGGCGGTTGCCACCCGCGACGAGATCCAGCGGCACGGAAATTCCCGCAGCCGCTGCCAACCAGCGTACGGCGTCGCCTTGTTCGCCCAGATGCTTGAGCAATGCGTTGCCGCCCAGTGACACGCCGGCGGCGTGCCAGCGGGCGTGCGGCAAACGGCTTCGCACCGTGTTCAACATGAAGCCGACTTCTTCTGAGTCGCCCGAGAAGTAGGCCCGCGCCAGGCGATTGGGCATGCCCGCACAGCCGCGGAAATGAGCGACCGCGACGATCCAGCCGCGTGCGCGGAAGTAATGCGAAATAGCTTGTGCATAGCGGCTTTTGCTGCCGCCCTCCAGGCCGTGAAATAGCACCAGTGCCGGCGTGTCCTGACCATGAGGAAAAGCGTGCCAGTCGGCAGGCTCGATCCAGCGCGCGGCGGCCGTCTGGCCGTCGGCGATGTGCGGCAGCAATTCCAACGCCGTGCCGTCGGGGCGTCGGTGAGGAATCAGACCCGGCCCGGTCCAGTCGAAGTCGATAAAGTCGCCATCGGGCGTATCGACGCGCTCGCGCACGAACGAGATGCGATGGTTGTGCGCCACGAAGGCGGCCCAGATCGTCTGGCTATGCCCATCAGGCAACCAGCGTGGAACGGGGCAGGGCGTGGTGTCTAGACGGGCATGGGCCAACTTCAGGTCCTGTGTCCTGGTGGTGGATGCTGAACGATCAATGCAGTCTGTCCGGTGCGTCGAACAAGTCCAGCGAACTGGCTTGCGGCGGCGCAGAGGACGCGTGATGCAGCACCATGTGCCAACCCGAGCGTCCCTTGTGATAGACGTTGGTCGCATAGCAGGTGCTGATCAGCGTGCCTTCGGGCGTGTTCACGGTGATCTGCTCGACCAGTACGTGAACCACCGTCAACATGCTGGGCAAGACGACGTTGCGCAGCGGTCTGATCGTCAGCGGGCCGTTGGCCAGTATCTCCCGCCACGACTCACGCACAGCGTGATGGCCATGCGCGCGCAGGCCACCTGGGTGGATGCACGCGATGTCTTCGTCGTCGGCCCACACTTGCATCAGACGAGTGGCGTCGCCTTGCGCCAGCGCGTCATAGAACGCCTGCTCGGCTTCTTCGGGGGTGGCGAAAGGAGTGCTGCTCATGTTCAGTGGCCGTGTGCCAAGGGACCACCTTCCAGTCGATACTGCGCACCGCAGTAGGCACATCGGGCGCTGCCCGTGTGGGCCACGTCCAGAAACACCCGGGGGTGCATGCTCCATTGAGGCGCATGCGGTCCCGGACAGTAAATGGGCAGATCCTGGGGTTTGACGTCGATCACTTCCTGGGCGGGTGAAGCGGCACTCATGGGCAGTCCTGGGAAAAGAATGCTGGGAAAAGAATCTCTGGCGCGCATTGTATCAAGCGCACCATGTCACACCATACGTAAAGGCGGGTTACTGCGGAGTATCTGCTGGATGGTTACAATGCGCCAGCCAAGGCGCACGAGTGCCTTGCTGTTCCCACTTTCTTTCAGTCGCTCCCAGGCAGCTACCTTGTCTCAGTACTCGCCCGATGAACTCGTCGCCACCCAGGCATTGAAAGCCGAACGGCGGGCTGCGTTCAAGCAAGGGGCCTGGGCCATGCGGTCGGCCGTGATCGCCACCGCCACGTGGGGTCTGGTCACAGGCGTCGCCATGGTCAAGAGCGGCTTGACCGAATCGATGGCGATCGCGATGACACTGCTCGCCTATGCCGGTTCGGCCCAACTGACCTCCCTGCCTTTGATCGCCTCTGGCGCACCGCTGTGGTTGATTTTCGCCGCTGGTTGCGTCGTCAAAGTGCGGTTTTTGATCTTTGGCGCGGCACTGCATCCGTATTTTCGGCATTTGTCGTGGCCCAAACGGCTGGGTCTGGGCTATTTCACGACCGACATGGCGTTCGTGCTGTTCATGCCGCGTTTCGGTGACGCCAAAGTGCGCGGCACACGAGAACAACTGTGGTTTTTCCTCGGGGCCATCGTGCCGGGTTGGTTCGCCTGGCAGACGTCCAGTCTGATCGGCATTGCCCTGGCGAGTGCCGTTCCGATGGAGTGGTCGTTGGAGTTTGCCGCAGTGCTGGCGCTGCTGGCCATTACGATTCCGTTGGCGACGACCCGTCCGGTTCTGTTGGCCATGCTGGCCGCCGGGCTGGTGGCTTGGGTGGGGCAGGCTTTACCACTGAGATTAGGGCTGGCAGCGGCTGTCGTCGCGGGCATCGCGGCGGGTATCGTCGCCGAAAAAGCGATGAAACGATCATGAGCGACACGCTGATCTATACCGGCTGGGCCGTGTTCCTGTTGTTCCTATGTAGTCTGTTGTGCCGGGCGGGCTATATGTTGTTCGGTGACTACATGCCCTTGCCCGAAGGCGTGCGCCGAGCGCTGCGCTATGCGCCCGCCGCCGCTCTGACGGCCATTATCGTGCCTGACATTTTGCCGTGGTCGGTGGCCACCGGGCCGCAGTTCGATCTCCGGCTATTGGCCGCGCTGATCGGTATATTGGTGTACATGCGAACCCGCAGTAGCGTGCTGCTGATCGTCGCCGGAATGGCTGCGCTCTGGGTGACGCGCTGGGCACTGAACTAAGGCGTTTGGTGCATCGACGCAGGTCGAATGCTGCACCTGCGGTAAAATGTCGCCACACGAAGCGGCCGGACCGATTTGGAAAAATTTTTTCTGAATTGGAAGTCGGGCTGCAATACTTTAGATGACAGCTCCCATTACTTCCGATACCGGCGCCGAAGCGCCCACGCTCACATTCGCCGATTTCGCCTTGCATCCGCTGCTTTTGCAGTCGATCGAGGAGACCGGCTACACGCGTCCCACCCCCATCCAGGCACAAGCCATTCCAGTCGTGGTCGAGGGGCGCGATGTCATGGGTGCCGCGCAAACCGGCACCGGCAAGACCGCAGCGTTTACGGTGCCTATTCTGCACCGGCTGATGCCGCACGCCAATACCAGCGCCTCTCCGGCACGCCACCCTGTGCGTGCCTTGATCCTGGCACCGACACGTGAGCTGGCCGACCAGGTGGGCGAAAGCGTGAAGCGCTACAGCGCCAAGACGCCTTTGAGGGCGGCGGTCGTTTTCGGGGGCGTCGATATCGCGCCACAACGAGATGCCCTGCGTCGCGGTTGCGAAGTCCTGGTGGCGACGCCCGGACGCCTGCTCGACCACGTCGAGCAAAAGAACGTCAACCTGAGTCAGGTGCAATTGTTGGTGTTGGACGAAGCCGACCGCATGCTGGACATGGGGTTTTTGCCCGATCTCGAACGCATCATGCGTTTGTTGCCGCCTGCGCGACAAACGCTATTGTTCTCGGCGACGTTTAGTAACGACATTCGCAAGCTGGGTCGCACTTATCTGAAGCAGCCGGTCGAAATTGAGGTGGCCGCACGCAATGCGACCGCTGAAACCGTTACGCAGATCGCCTATCAGATGTCAGCCGACGCTAAGCGCGCGGCCGTGGTGCATCTGGTCAAGTCGCGCAATCTGCGTCAGGTCATCGTGTTCTCGAACACCAAGATTGGCACCGGTCGCCTGGCGCGTCAGTTGGAGCTGGACGGTGTGCGAGCCGAATCGATTCACGGCGACAAGACTCAGGCCGACCGCATGAAGGCGCTCGAAGCATTCAAGGCGGGCGAGCTGGAAGTGCTGGTGGCCACCGATGTGGCCGCGCGCGGGCTGGATGTCGCGGGCGTGCCTTGCGTCATCAACTACGACCTGCCGTATAACGCCGAAGACTACGTTCACCGGATCGGCCGTACGGGTCGCGCGGGGGCGTCGGGTGAGGCCATCGCGCTATTCACTGCCGATGAAGAGAAGTTCCTGTTGGATATCGAGAAGCTGACCAAGCGTCAGGTGCCGCGCGGCACACTCGATATTCCGGCCGATGTGCTGGCTCGCAGCCATGGCCGATCGGCCGATGCGGGTCGCGCTGGCGGCTCCCGTCCGGCCCGGGAAGGCCGTGAGCCTCGAGAGAATCGTGACGCACGTGAACCGCGCGTAGGCCGTGAGCGAGTTCGCAGTGGCCGGCCCTATGGTTCACGCCAGCCGGTCGATGAGTTCTTCCTGAAACCCTACGTGCCGTCGAATAGTCCGGCGCTGGATGCGCCGGTGCCGCTGGCGTCTTCGGGCGCGTCGGACGGCAAACGCAAAATAGCCGTTTTGTTGGGCGGCGGAAAGAAAGCCGATTGATCGTGTGGTGAGCGAGCTCATCGTCGATGAGCGATGGTGCTTGCCGGCGGACCGCCGTATCGGCTTATCCCGCCGTCAACAGCACCGCCACATCGGGCACGCCTGCGGACACCTCGGCCGCGTCTTCGGTCAGCGCGTCCAGGAGCCGTTCGAGGTGGCCGATGTGCGGCAGCATCGGACCGAAGAACAGCGTACGTGCCGCGTGTTGGACCAGCAGGGTTGGAAAATTCTCGACGTCTTCGTCCCCGAGATACTCGGGGTGGTCTTCGATATCGATCCAGGCGAACGCCATATGCGGCCTGGCCTGCGCCAGCGCCTCGAACTTCTCCCGATATTGCGTGCAAACGTCGCACCAGGCGGCGCAATAGCAGGCAACGAGCCACTTTGAAGCGGTTGGTGGGGCGGGCTGGTTGGGGATACGGAGCGTCATATGGCGAAAGGCGGGCTCGATTGACTATGATAGCCGCTCGAGCCTTTTTTTCAGGAAGCCGCATGCCCAGTTCGCCCACGCCGGTCACCGTCGAGTCCTGTGCGCCGTCTCCGGTCGGATTGTCCGGCGTGTGGACGGCTTTCGGTCGCGCCGCCGTCTCGCAGTGCCATCCACGCATGCTGTTTGCGTTGCTGCTGCCGTTTTTGATCATTTTCTTCGGCGGCATCGTCCTGTTGTGGCTGTTCTGGACGCCACTGACCGGTTGGTTGACTGTTCAGGCCGAAGATTGGGGCGTCGTTCGCACCGTAGACCAGTGGCTGTTGGCGATCGGGCTTTTTTCCATAAAACTGTGGCTGGTTCCGGTGTTGGCGGGCGTCATTCTTTTGCCTATTGCCGGTATTTTCGGCGTTGCGGTGGCGGCGGTGTTCGTCATGCCCATGGTGCTCAAACACGTGGCCGGTCGCGACTATCCGACGCTCGCACGACTGGGTCGGCATGCGACGGCCGTCAGTGTTTGGAACGCCGTGTGGGTGATGACCGTGTTTGCCTTGGGTTGGTTGTTCACTTTGCCGCTGTGGCTGTTGCCACCGTTGGGCGCGGCCTTGTCGGTATTCTGGTGGACCTTCGCGTTCTCCCGAATGATGCGAGTGGACGCCATTGTCGAGCACGCTACGCCGGACGAGCGCCGTGTCCTGATCGCTCGTCATAATGGTGGCTTCTGGATGCTGGGATTGCTGTGTTCGGTGTTGAACCTGTTGCCCCCCGCGTGGATTGTGCTGCCGGTGTTCTCGGCGTTATTGTTTGCGCATTACGGTCTGGCGGCCTTGCAGAAGGCGCGTCTGAGCCAGCCGGCACCTTTAGTCTTAGTCGCCGTTTCATCCACCCGAGTCTGAGCCGATCGCCATGTCGAACACTTCCGCCGAACGCCGTTTTTCCTTGATTATCGTCGGCGACGAAATTCTATCCGGGCGCCGCCAGGACAAGCATATGTCCAAGGTGGTGGAGCTACTGAGCGCGCGTGGCCTGGCGTTATCGCAGGTCACTTTCCTGGCCGACGACCGCGACCGGCTGACTGACGGCCTCAAACGCAGCTTCGCATCGGGCGACATCGTGTTTTGCTGTGGCGGTATCGGCGCCACCCCGGACGATCACACTCGCCAGGCGGCAGCCGCTGCCCTGGGGCGGCCCCTGGCCCTGCATCCCGATGCCGAGGTCGCCATCACCGAGCGCTGTCTGCGCTTGGCCGAAGAAGGCAAGGGCGTGGCGGACATGTCCACGCCCGAGAATCAGCATCGCTTGCAGATGGGTGTATTTCCGCAAGGCTGCGAAATCGTGCCCAATACCTACAACCAGATCCCCGGGTTTTTCATCCAGGATCATACGTTCGTGCCGGGGTTTCCGGTCATGGCATGGCCGATGATCGAAACCATGTTGGATACGCGTTATCGCGATCATCACCATCACACCCCCTGGGTCGAGCATTCATTTTTTGTCTATCGCCTGCCCGAGTCGCGCATTACGCCTGCCATGGAAGCGTTGGAGCGCGATTTTCCCGGGGTGCGCGCGTTCAGCCTGCCCAGCGTGGGCGAGGACGGCGCTCGACCGCACATCGAACTAGGCGTCAAGGGCACACCGGAAGCGGCCGCTGCGGCATTACAGTTCTTGCGTGAAGCGGCCGAGCGGGTGGGCGGCGTATTTCAGCCCGATGCAATACCGGTGGCCGACAGCCCGGCGGTCGCGGGCACGGGCGGTCAATCCGGTGAGGTTCGCTCATGACTCGGCAGGAGGGCGGTCTGGCGGCTGTCCCGGACGACGAAGCGCCGCTTGCGATTCAAGTGCTCGACCGTGCCATGCGTCTGTTGGACGCCCTGGCTGAGCAATCCGAGCCGGTCACCTTGAAAGCCCTGGCCGCACGTACTCAACTGCATGCCTCGACCGCGCATCGCATCTTGAACGATCTCGTTGTCGGACGCTATGTCGAACGAGTAGATAACGGCGTCTATCAATTGGGCATGCGCCTGCTCGAACTGGGATCCTTGGTCAAAGGACGTCTGAATGTGCATGAAGCCGCGCTGCCGGGCATGCGTGCCTTGCACAAGCTGACCGGTCAGACCGTCAACCTGTCGATTCAGCAAGGCGACGAGATCGTCTACATTGACCGCGCCTGGAGCGAGCGCTCGGGCATGCAGGTGGTGCGTGCCATCGGCGGACGTGCGCCGCTGCATCTCACCTCCACCGGCAAGCTTTTTCTGTCGCAGGCCGACAGCCGGACGGTGCGGGCCTACGCGATGCGAACAGGGCTGGCGGGGCAGACCCGCAATAGCCTGACCGAGTTCGATCGCCTGGAACGTGATCTGGCGCTGGTTCGACGCTTGGGATATGCGCGCGACAACGAAGAGTTGGAACTCGGCGTGAAGTGCATCGCTGCTGGCATCTTCGATGACACCGGCAAGTTGGTGGCAGGACTGTCGATCTCGGCACCGGCACACCGGCTGCATGACGATTGGGTCAAGCATTTGATGGGTACGGCTGCACGAATTTCCGAGGCGCTCGGATTCGAGGCGGGGCCAAACGACACGATGCCGCCTCTGGAGGCGGCATCGTCGGTGCCCGACCGGGCGGCTTGAGGCCAAGCCGCCTGCCGAGGGCGGGCCTTACTGGGGTTCCAGCTTGGCTTTCTTGAACAGCTCGGCCCACTGCGGCACTTGCTGTTTGACGTGCTTGGTCAGCGCCTCGGGATTGGCCTGATCGGTCATGACGCGCGCACCCAGCACTTTCATGCGTTCCTGAAACTTCGGATCCGCCAGGCCAGTTTGCAATGCGGCGACCAGCTTGTCGACCACGGGCTTGGGCGTGCCCTTCGGCACCCACATTCCGTGCCAGATACCCACTTCGAAGCCCTTGTAGCCCGACTCGTCCATCGTCGGCAGGTTGGGCAGCGTCTCGACGCGCTTCAAACTGGTGACGGCATACGCTTTGACGCGTTTGCTGTCGATCTGCTGGGTCGTATTGGTGGTCTGGTCGCACAGCACGTCGACTTGCTTACCCAGCAAGTCGTTCATGGCGGGTGCGGTGCCTTTATACGGAATGGTCAGGAGTTCGATGCCCAGAGCGTCCATCAGCATGACGCTGCACAAATGGCTGGCCGCGCCGACGCCTGCATTGGCGACCGAGACCTTTTCCTTGTTTTGCTTGATGTACTCGCTGAATTCCTTGATGTTGTTCGGCGGGAAGTCTTCGCGCGCGATGATGGTCATGGGTACGTCCACCACCAAACCGATAGGTTCGAAGCTGGTGTACGGGTCGTAGCCGGGGTTTTTATACAGCGACGGTGCGGTCGAGAAACCGGCATGCATCAGCAGAATGCTGTAGCCATCGGGTTTGTCGCGGGCGACTTGCGAGGTGCCCAAGGTGCCGCCGGCACCCCCTTTGTTTTCGACGACGACGGTCTGACCCAGCGACGCACGCATGGCTTCGGCCAAAGAGCGTGCGACGTTGTCGGTCGGGCCGCCTGCGGCGAACGGCACCACCATGTTGATCGCCCGGGTGGGATAGTCGGCGGCTGTCGCCGCGCCCGTGGCGAGCAAGCAGGCGGTGGCAAGCAATGCGGCCAGAGGCCGTTTGGGCAAAGTCATACTGTCTCCAGATAAGCGTCGAACACGAGCGTTCAGGGCTGTTTTTTCTTGTGTCGTCTGTTGTACAGAGCGATTGAGCGCAAGTCTAGGAATATTTGGTCGGTGGGTCATCTCAGGAGTAACCCCTAGGCGAAAACCGCGGCTTTCATAGGGAATTCGCGGCAGTGCGATGCTGACATTTAACTGCCTGATCTGTAAGGTTTATTGCAATGCATCATTTGGGGTTGACGTACTGAATGAAATGCCTAAAATGGTTGTTGTGCGGTGCAGCAAGAGGGCCGCAAGAGCCTGACTGACCGCAGTTATTTTGTCAGTATCTACGCCTTACCGGCGGCTACGGCCGGACAATTCCAAAGGAGAGATGTATGAGCGCAATTCCCGAACAAGTTTTGGCCCGTCAGCAATCTGCCATCAATCAATTTGTCGCGGCGCAAAACGCGATGTTCAGCGGCTTCGAAAAGCTGGTCGATTTGAACGTGAAGGTCATGCGCGCGACCCTGGACGAATTCAATCAGCACGCTCAACAAAGCGGTAGCATCCGCGATCCGCAAGAAGCACTGGCCTATGCGTCTTCGGGTTTCCAGCCGGGTGCCGAGAAAGCCGTGGCTTATGGCAAGCATGTCTATAGCATCGTCGCTGGCGTGCAAGGCGAGCTGGTCAAGTTGCACGAAGCGCATATTAGCGAATCGCACGAACAGGCTGTCGAGCTGCTGGATCAACTGGCCAAGAATGCGCCCGCCGGATCCGAGAGCGCCATTGCTGCCATGAAATCGTCCTTGAGCACCGCCAACGGCGCATACGAGTCGCTGTCCAAGGCTGCCAAGCAAGCGGCCGACGTGGCCGAATCGAATTTGAATGCCGCCACCAATGCGACCTTCAAAGCTGCATCGGATGCCGCCGAAGCCGCTAACAAGGTTGCCGCTCGCGCCCGCCGCACTGCCTAAGCTAGGTTGACGCCGGTTCTGGCTTCGTCAAGAACGGCTGTGAGTGACAAATCAGTTGTAACCCCTGCATATTGAGGCCGCCCCTGCCGAGGCGGCCTTTTTTTCAAGCGTGGCCGATGGCTGTCACACAGTCGCGCACCAGAGCCGGGCCTTTGTAGATCAGTCCGGTATAAAGCTGTACTGCATCGGCTCCAGCAGCAATTTTTTCGCGCGCCTGCTGGCCCGACGCAATACCGCCTACCCCGATGATGGCGAGGTCATCGCCCAACTGCTCGCGCAAGCGTGCGATCACCGCCAGCGACAATGCATGGACCGGGGGGCCTGACAGACCCCCGGTTTCCTCGGCATGGCGTTGGCCGCGTACCGCCTCGCGTTGCAATGTGGTGTTGGTGGCGATGACGCCATCGATCTCGTGCTGTGCCAGCGTATGAGCGATATGGTCGATCTGCGCGGTTTCCAGATCGGGTGCGATTTTCACGACCATTGGGACACGTCGCCCGTGCTCGTCTTCCAGCACCTTGCGGGCGTCGCGCAGGGCGGCGAGCAATTCCGTCAGCTCGTCGCCGCCTTGGAGCGCCCGCAGGTTTTGCGTGTTGGGCGATGAGATGTTTACCGTCACGTAATCGGCGTAGGCGTACACAGCCCGCAGTCCTGCCAGGTAATCGTCTTTCGCGCGTTCGATAGGGGTGTCGGCGTTCTTGCCGATGTTCAGTCCCAGAATGCCGCCATGCAGACGGAACGTGCTGGTGCGGACGTTGGCGATGAAGCTATCCAGACCGCCATTGTTGAATCCCAGGCGGTTGATGAGCGCTTCCGATTGCGGCAGGCGGAACATGCGCGGCTTCGGATTGCCCGGTTGCGCGCGCGGGGTGACCGTACCCACCTCGATGAAGCCGAATCCCAGGTTGGCCAAGGCATCGATGTGCGCGCCGTTTTTATCCAATCCTGCGGCCAATCCCACCGGATTGCGCAGGTTCAGTCCCATGGCGGTGCGTGGCGCACGCAGGTCCGCCCCGAGTAACTTGCGCGTGAGCGTGCAGTCGTAAGCGCGTTGCAGGTTGCGTAGCGTCAACTCGTGCGCGGTTTCGGCGTCGAGACTGAAGAGGGCGGCGCGGGCCGCTGGATAGGCATGGTGCAGGATAGACATGGGAAGCGATTGTACGGTGACTAGTCGGGCGACGGGTACCAGACGCCGTCGATCAAGCGCTGTTGGGGCATGAACCCTGCTTTGTAGGCCATCTTGCGGCTGTCGGCGATCCAATAACCCAGATAGAGCCAGGGCAAGCCGAGCATCCTGCATTGCGCGATCTGCCACAAGATGCTGTAGGTGCCCAGGCTGCCTTCGGCCTGCGGATCGTAGAACGTGTAGACCGACGACAGGCCGCGATCCAGCACATCGATGATCGACACCATCATCAGGCGGTTGTCGGCATCTCGAAACTCGACCAAGCGGGTGTTCACCCGGGTGGTCAGCAGGAACTGAGCGTATTGCGTGCGGCTGTCTTCGTCCATGCCGCCGCCAGGATGGCGGTGCTGTTGGTACGCGAGATACAGTGCGTAGTGCTCGGGCGACCATGCCAACTCGGCGACGAATGCGCGCAAGTGCGCATGGCGCTTCCAGGCTCGGCGTTGGCTGCGATTGGCTTGATGACGATCGACGTCCAGACGGACGGGCACACAGGCTTTGCACGTGTCGCAATGAGGGCGATAGGTGAACAGACCGCTGCGTCTGAATCCTTGTTGAACCAACTGAGAATAGGTGTCGGCGTTGATCAAGTGGCCCGGCGCAGCCACTTGCGAACGCGCTTGTCGTGCCGACAGATAGCTGCACGGATAAGGCGCGGTCGCGTAAAACTGCAAGGTCGAGAACGGAAGTTCAGAAAGCTTGCTCATACCTGCTCGCAGGAAACCGGTTGGAGCGCCGGTGTCTGGGTCGGATGGTCGATCGACTCGATATCGGCTTACATATTAACGCCGAAGCGCGACGCTGGCGTATCGGGCACGATTTCGCCGGTGGGAAGCAGAATGCCATCCGCCCAAGGCGGTGTAGGCCGAGTGGATGCGCGCCGGATGTGGGCGATGAAGTCGGCCCGTGTAACCGGCGCCGCGCCAAGACTGGCCAAGTGCCGGGTCTGTTGCTGGCAATCGATCCAGCTCACGCCGTGGCGTTGCAGGAACTTCACCAGGTACGCCAGCGCGATTTTCGAGGCGTCGGTGACCCGTGTGAACATCGATTCGCCGAAGAACATCTGCCCCAGACTGACGCCGTACAGCCCACCGGCCAATTGCCCGTCGATCCATGTTTCGATGCTGTGCGTCCCGCCGACGCGGTGCCAGTCAGTATACGCCTGCTGCATGGGAGCGGTGATCCACGTGCCAGGCTGCCCGTCGCGAGGTGCGGCGCAGGCCGCCATGACGTCCGTGAAAGCGGTATCGACTCGCACGACGATGTCGCCTGCGTCGCCGCGCTCGATCTGACGCAGGCGTTTGCGTAAGGCTCGTCCTGGCGAGAAATCGGCGCGAGCCAGCACCATGCGAGGGTTCGGGCTCCACCATAAAACCGGTTCGCCGTCGCCGAACCAGGGGAAAACGCCAGAACGGTAAGCGTCGATCAAGCGATGCACGCTGAGATCCAGCCCGGCAGCCAGCAAACCCGGTGGATCGTCCAGCGCTCGATCGACGGGCGGGAAAGGGGTGTCGATGTCCAGCCAGGGCAGCGTCACGGCTGCGTGGATGCGTAGGGTTCGAGGGCGTACTGGCGAGTCCGATAGCGGCCCTGAGCGTGATCCGCCACGTAATGCTCCAGTGTGGTGATGACCGAGCGAAACGACAGGTTATCCCAGGGGATGTCCTCGAGCGCGAAGTACCGCGCTTCGAGGCTTTCGGGACCGGGATCCAGGCGATCCGAACGGGCGTGAGCGAGATAGTAGATATGAACCTGATCGACGTGCGGCACGTCGATCAGGGTGTACAGCTCGCCCAGCTCGACATCGGCCCCGGCTTCTTCCTGGGTCTCGCGTAGCGCACCCTGTGCGGTGGTCTCGGCCAGCTCCATGAAGCCTGCCGGTAGCGTCCAGGTGTTGTGACGCGGCTCGATGGCGCGTCGGCACAACAGAATGCGGCCGTCCAGCACCGGAACCGTGCCGACCACCATGCGCGGGTTCTGATAATGGATCGCGCCGCAATGCTCGCAGACGTCGCGTTCGCGATTGTCGTCAGGCGGCACCCGCCGGGTGATCGGTGTGCCGCACTGGCCGCAGAACTTCGCGCGGCGTGGGGCAGGAAAATAAAAGGACGGGTCTTCGCTCATGGCACGATTTTACTCACGGGCGGAATGTGCCGAATCGGATGAGGCGTGACCGGAGATGTCTGGCGCGGGTTTTTCGGGCGCGCGAACAAAGGCGAGCGCCGCTGGCACCTGGCTGGCTGGGACGCACTTGACGGCGATAAGCGGGGCACCGAGGCCGTGTCGTACGAGGAGGGTCTCGCCGACCGCCATCGAGGCCAGTGCGTCGATCGCTGCGGCACCGTCTTCCAGACGTAGCGACTCACAGACCGCCGCCAGATCGCGGTCGTCGATGGCAGCGGGTCCAGCGTTCGATTGTGCATACATGCGGCCCGAGTCGTCCAGAATCCATCCGGCGACAGGGCCGAAGATCGAGCCAGTATGTGTGACGAGGCGGCCGTCGGCGGCTTGGCGGACGATGTAGGGGGCGGCATCGAGGCGAAGGTAAACGCGTTGGGGGCCGTTCTGGAAGAACCACCGACCTTCGTCGTCATGCGAGTAGTTACGCCCGATGAACGCCTGGATCCGCGTGTTGCCGATGGATTCGCCGGCACCGCCCAAGTGGGCAATGCCGCCCGCATGAAAACGCCAGGCTCCGCGCGGGTTCAAGGACAGCCAACCGTAGGCGGCGGGCACGTCGGGCCAGCGAGCAAGCGCTTTGCGTACGTCTTCGTCCATGAGCAGCCTCGATAAAGATTACCGAGTATACCGATGCGATGCCGGGGCGACTACGCCCTTATTTTGGCGCAAAAATCAACACCATCATTGGACGTTCTCCTTCCTCAGCCTAAGTCGTATTGCTCTCGATCTGCTTTGCAGTGAGTATCCATTCATTGACATGGCGGATAGAAAATCCATCGGCCATCAGCGTGTTCAATGACCCAGCCTGAGCTGTCAGGCTGGGTCATATCAGGGCTTTTTCTCCGCGCAGATATCGGCGGTTTTTGCCTGCCGAATTTAATTCAGCGTATAGCGAAGGCCTGCCGAAAAAACATTGTTTGTGATGCCGCCGCGGCCAAGCTGCATGTTGTAGTTGAGGTTCCAGGTCACGCGGTCAGTCGCGGTTGTCGATACGCCCAAACCCATCCAACCGGTGTGTCGTTGTAAGTCGATCCCCGTGAAAGTGGCTTGCGCGTTGGGGGCACCGACAAACGCCGCCGTGTAGTTCAGGTTGGTGGGCTTGCCATAGCGATATACCCCATAACCCGTCAACACCGACTCGCCACCGGCCCAAGCCAGTGATTGCGTTTGTAAGCGCAGGCCAAGCATTGCAGCGGTTTGATCATAAGATTGCTTGTTTCCTTTCAACGCGAAGGCGCTTCCTGATTCGTTGATCGCGCCGCGTTTAAGATGGTCGTACGAGACGCCGACAAAAGGCGTGGCCCGCACTGCACTGAACGGCAAAGTGTGTCCAAGCTCACCGTAGACCGAGGCGAGGCGGTCGGCGCGATTGGATTTAATACGGGTGGATTCGCCACGCAATAGAGCCTCGCGTTTGACTTCGGTATCGATCCAGTGGTGTCCAATACGGCCTGATACATACGTACCGACATCGTCACCTTGACGCCCGTAGAGCGACAGTCCCGCCGACTGAGACGAAGACCGGCCGCCGTATTGAGTGAATCGGGCGCTTGCATCCGAGATGGACACCGCAACACCCAAGGTGCTCTGCGGCGCGATACGATGATCCCAACCCACTTGGCCACCGTAGAAATTCGTGCTGGCCTTCGCAAAGCCGCTTTTCTCGAGCTTGCCAGTACCGCCAATGACGCTTGCCCACAAACCGGCCGGCGCCTGGCGCTGACCTAAAGAATCGAGACGGTCGGACAACGCGCGATTGACCGCCTCGGATTGTTGAAAGGTGAGGGCTTGCGAGGAAGCGTGAATCTGACCTGAAAAACTGTCGTACGACGCGCCCAGCCCCGCGACCGACTGCTCGTTCAACAGCTTGCCCGTTGCCGCGACGAAATCATCCGTGACGGTTGACGAAGCACCCAGCACCTTGACGTCGGCGTGTTGCAAGGCTGTTTCGACCGCCTCCGCGGCCGCCAAACGGGCTGTCTGCCCAGCGAAGGCGCTTTCGGCATGAAGCGCGGCATTGGCACGGCTTGTTTCGATATTCACGCCATAAGAAAGATATTGTGGCGTCACGTTATAAAGCAGTCCGGTTTCGGCACTAACCTTACCGAAAGTGCCTATTATTTTATGAGCCGAAAGTGCTCGTTCGGTTTTTTTGACTACATATCGATCATCTGGCCGGGTAAGCAGCAGCGTAGAGTTGTTCAAATGTGCAGTCCCCACGACAGACAAGCTCGTGCCAAGCTGCGTGGCTAGAACAGCGCTATTGGAGCGTGCGACGTAATCGCCGACAACCCTGAGCCCAGCCCCTTCAAGGCGGACTTCTCCAGAGTTTTGGACATTGCCATGGATCGAACCGCCATTAGATGATAAGCGGCCCGAAGCGTTGATATTTACGTCTGAGAATTGAGTTCCATATAGCGCAACCGTGCCGCGGTGGACATTGGTGCTGCCGTGATACGTATTGAAGCCCCACAAGCTCAGGGTGCCGTCGCCTAGCTTGTCTAGTCCAGTATTACCTTTGATGTCGTTGTAAAAATCGGAGTCGTGGCCTTTGGTGTCCGCCTGAAAGTTTCCGCCAAGTGTCAGTTTAGTGTCGAATAGGGCGGGCCCTCGCACGGCTTTGTCGCTGGCAAGCAATCCCCACCCAAATATATAAGACGGTCCGATATCCTTCGCGGTAGACAGAATGGTTTGACGCAACTCGGAGTTAGTCATCCACGGAAAAGCTTGCGAGACTTGAGCAACAGCAGCGGTGACGACGGGCGCTGTGAACGAGGTGCCATAGAGCCGTCGGCCTCCTCCGGGTAGCTCAGGTCAAAAACCAGACAATTCGGGCGCCATCGCAGTTAGACACCAGTTCGCCGCCAGACCGCATGCATCCCTGTTGGGCGCTAACGCTCCTAGGGCTAGCGATTCCTTGGTGACCTTCGTGACGGCCAACCATCCTTTTTCTAGAGCGGGATCATCGGGAAGGAGTTTGTCCAAGGCGGGCGCGGCAGCGAGAGCTGTAGGTTCATCAAATCCCGAGTTTCCCGTTGCCCAGATCAGCAACTGCCCCTTATCGTGAACAGCTTTGGTGAGCACCTCCCTATACAAAGCGATTTCTCTTCTGTTTTCCGGGCGCTCGAAATATTGGGTAGCGGTAAGGTGCTGATCTATCGTCCAAGAGTTATTGACGATCTTTACATCGCGGGAGGCTAAATCTTCCAGGCTTTTGTGTAGCTTGAAGGCAGAAACGTTGGTGCCATGAACAACCTGGTACAAATTTGCACCATTGGCGGCCCCCGCCGGCCACCCATCGCCCAAATCGCGCCCCGCAATAACCCGGCTTACCAGTGCGCCGTGGCTGGTAGTCGAGGGTAATGCACCGAATTTATGGTCAAACCTTTCCTTGAGCTGCGACTCGATTGATCGAAAATGATCCGATGTTCTGCTGTCATCGAAATCACCATCTATCACGCCCACGTTTACCCCGGCCCCGTTATATTTGGACGCCGACGGTGGTGTCGGTTTTGGCGCGGAAGGAATGAAAGAATTACCCCCTTTCCTCCTATCGATCGGCCCCCCGCCACCGATGCCCTCACTATCAATACCGCCAATGGGTTGATGAGTTCCACCGCTCCCGCCGCCGATGCTCCCACCACCAATCCCGCCAATGGGTGGATGAGTTTTGCCGCTCCCACCGCCCCCGCCACCACAGGCGGCCAAAATAGATGCTGTCAAGACAGTCAATGCAATACGCGCGGGTGTGTTCAAGGTATTTGTCTGGTGAGTATTCATGGTCAATCCAAAAGCAAAAATGGCGTGCGAAAAACAGCGGTTCAGCTTCCGAGATGCATCGGATGCTATGTGGGCGCTCAGGCGTGCGTGTTGGCTCTTTTCGTCAACCACCGTATCGAGGCCGAAAGCCAAAATTGCCTGACGTTGACGAGAGAGTGCCGATTTTTGCAAATGGATTTAAGCTTAATGTAAGTTTCAGGCCGGATTTTTAAGCTAAATGTAAGTTGTTGGTCAGATTTCGAGTGATGGCGCGGCTTGCTCCCGCAATACTCGATTGATCGACCGCATGCATGAGCGGTGTAGCGATGGCTCGAAAACAGTCTGCTTACGTCGCGATCGGCGCAATAGACGATGAACGTGGAAATAGAAACCGGCCACGTATGGGGTCGATATGCGCGAGCGTGTGGGTGCGAGTGCCAAAATTGAAGGTAAAAAGACGAGCGCTTTGCTATCTCTTTCTCTGGTCTTTGGCCCGCTTTCGAGGTCCGGCAATAGCTTGGCGAAGATGCTTTGCCGAATCGATTGGGAGGCTATTTCCGCGAACGATATGCAGGGTCTGTTAACAAAAAAGGCTCCCATCGCTGAGAGCCTTGATTCTGTTGGAGGCGCAAGCCGGAATCGAACCGACGTACACGGATTTGCAATCCGCTGCATAACCACTCTGCCATTGCGCCGACAGCCGCCTGGATCGCTTGAGTGATTGATTGCGATCAGGGGATGGAGGGTTCTCCCCTTTTTAGGGAAGACAGCGACTATATCCTCATTCGGGTGCCTCGTCAAACGTCATCGACTGTTTTACGGACAGCTCGCGGGGATCTGAAAGGTATACCAAGGTATATGTGGAATGCTTGGAAGTTCAATACGTATATCCGAGAAGCCAATGGCACCGGGTGGCTTGGGATGCGAAAATTTCGTTGGTCGTGGCGTGAGCATCGGCCGCCCTGCTAACCACCGAGAAAAACGATGGACCCTGACCCGCATTGGCGCCTGCGCGCGCTTCGCTCCATTCAGTATCCCATTTTGATCGCATCGTATCGGGCAATCGCCCCGAGGCGCTCGCTCACTTGAACACGTGAGGTGCCTCGGCCGCTGCTTGCCCCGAGGAGAACCTTATGTTGTTTTACGACACCTGCCAGAACACCCCCCTGCGACGTGCACTGCGCGCCGCCGTCGCCTCTCATCGGCCCGTCGCGCTGCGCGCTTTGCTGGCTTCGCACGGCGAAGTGGCTTTCGCACAGGGAATCGCCGGATTCTCCGACCGAGTCATCGCGGATGCGCTGACCATGCTGGTCGACTCGAATTGCTCCGTCGTTCTGAGCCACCTCCCTCGTGCTGCCCGCAAGCGTTTGCGCGTCGTCGCCGACGGCGCTTCGCGCTGCCAGTTTCGCTGACGCTCGCGCTCTCGGGAGACTTCCATGCAAAATCTGTCCCTCGTCGCGGCGACCTCGGCCGGCCAGCACACGTTTGATGCGCTGCGGCTCGTGCGCCGTCTCAAATGCGACTTACATCGTTTTTCCTGCCGACCGCAGTCGGACGTTCTGGCGTCGCTACACAGCCGGCGCGACGGACTCGCATTCGATGAGGTGCTGCGCCGGCTCTTGCGGCACGGCCCTAACCAGCCGACGTCCAATCACACAACCGCGCCCGATCTGAGGCGTCTGGCTAACATACTCAAGGCCCAGTCCTGCACGGTGTTGCGGCGTCGGGGGCAGCTTGATCTGTCGGACGATCCGACGCGCGTGCCCTCGCGTTTGCTGGTGCGTGGCGACATCGTGCGCTTGAATGCAGGCGATTTCGTATCGGCCGATTTGCGCCTGATCGAGCAAGAGCAACTTGTGTTGGCACGTGCGATCGTTCAGCCGTGGCCCGATGCCTGCGCGATGGGCGATAGCGTCGTGGCTGGCACTGCTCTGGCCGTGGTGGTGGCAACCGGCAACGACACATTGCTGGGCATTTTGATGCGTGCGCCGCATTCGCGCCGTTCCTGGCTCGATGGCTTTTTCGAGCTGATGCAGCGCTGTGGTGCGAAACCGGGCCATTCGTCGGCGAGCGTAGCGGCGGCGGTGCTCGCGGGTGCCTTTGCAGTCGAGAGCCGTGCGGAATCCGAGTTGAGCCTGTATGGCACGATCGACACCGGAATGGCCTGGACCAGCGTGTCGGGAAAGTCCAGCCAGAGCGGCATGTTCAGCGGCGGACAGACCGATTCGCTGATGGGGTTGCGCGGCCGTGAGGCTTTTGGGGGCGGCAGCTATGCATTGTTCACGCTGGAAGGTGGTATCGACACGACCAACGGTCGATCCGAAGATTCCGATCGCCTGCTCAACTACCAATCGTGGGTCGGTCTGGGCCATCGGTCATTGGGCGAGCTGCGCTTGGGACATCAATACACCGTCGGCAAACTCTTCGTTTCCGAGGTTGAGGTGGGCGGGTGGAAAGATTTCGGTATGGGCGCGTTGATGCGCGGTACGGATAACTATCGGGTCTCCAATCAGATCAGTTGGCACAGTCCACAGTGGCATGGCGCGCGGCTTGGCGCCAGCTACAGTTTCGATGCTAGCGACTCGGGTACGAAGCGTTCGCGTACCTGGCTGTATAGCTTGGCGGCGCGCTATGAAGCAGGCCCCTGGCTGCTGGCCGCGAGTTTCGAGCAATTGGGGCCAGTTGCCCTTGCCGGATATCGAACGCGGCGGCCCGAGGTCTGGCAACTCGGTGCCAGCTACGATCTGGGCATCGCGCGCATCGCCGCCGGATGGAGTCGCCAACGCAACGGTTTTACCGGGCGCAACGGCGCGGACGGGCCAGCAGCGCTCGAGGCTCGTGGCCTACAGGGTCTGGGTCCGATCGAGTTTATCGACGGCGGTCGTATGGATGTGATGTACGTCGGTACGGCGATCCCGGTCGGCCCGGGTGAGGTTCAACTGCAGTGGTCGCAGGGACGTCCCAACTGGGTTTGGCAGGACAGTGCGAAGCGTGCACGCAGCACTCAGGTGATGTCCGCCGGCTACGTTCATACCTTGTCGCCGCGCACCAGCCTGTATGCCTTCGTCGCCGAAGGGCGAGGTTATTCGATGGACGCCGTGGTCAGTGCCGATCATTCATCGACACGCCGTGCAGTCGTTGGGTTGACGCATCACTTTTGACGCACGGGTTCACCGTGCTTGGTGTGAATACGCTAGGAAAGGGGTAGACGGTTGATGAACGCCATCCATTTCAGCAGTCTCGAACAGTTGACCGTCACCTTCGTTAACTTATCTGCGGCCTTCGTTCTGGGTGCGTTGATCGGTATCGAGCGGCAAGTCCGGCAGCGTACGGCTGGGCTGCGCACCAATACCCTGGTAGCGGTCGGTGCGGCAATCTTTGTTTCGTTGGGTGCTCGCTTATTCGAGACCACAGGCGGGCCACAGACCACGATTCATGTCGTCGCCTATGTCGTGTCAGGTATCGGTTTTCTTGGTGCTGGCGCGATCATGAAAAAAGGCGCAGACATATCTGGTCTGAATACGGCTGCAACACTATGGGGGTCTGGTGCGGTTGGCGCATGTGCGGGGGCAAGCCTGTTGGGCGAGGCCGGTCTGGCGGCGCTGTTTGTGCTGGCCAGCAATACGCTGTTGCGCCCGGCAGTCAATCGGATCAATCGCCGCCCCTTTCGTGAGGAGGCCGGCGAGACCACGTACATGGTGCATGTGATTTGCCGGCGTGATATTCAGTCGGACATCCACGAGCAGATGGTCGAGATGCTGAACGAAGCCAGTTATCCGACCCGTCAGGTAGAAGACCACGCTTTCGGTCACGATGCCTTAGAGATCGAATTCACCTTGTATGCCACGGCCGTGCAGGCGGAAGACCTCGATGCGGTCATCAAGAAAGCAGAAGCCCTGCCGGGTGTGCAGCAGGCGTTCTGGCATGCCGGCGACGAAGGTTGAATGCGGGTTTGCTGGCGTAGTGGCGTCGTCCGGTCGGTTCCTATGGCGCATCGTCGAGCCATTCTGATGTGCAACCGGGTCGAGGGCTATTCATGTATTTGGAATCTTTGCGAGCGTCGTCGCAGCCTTACCGAAGAACGCGGCTAACGTTGATCGCGGTCGTGATGGCGGCGATCTTCCTAATCGATACCAACACTAGTTACGAAGTCGCTGTGTCGGTGTTTTACACCGGCGTGATCTTGGCAGGAGTCCGCGTGCTGAGTCGACCGGCGTTGATCGCCTTAACCGGTTTGTGCGTCGTCATCACCTTGCTGAGTTTTGGAATAACGCCACACGGAGATTATCGCGCGGGTCTGACCAATCTAAGTATCAGCATCGTTTCGATCTTGATCACCGGCTATCTGGTGTTGAAGATGGAAGCGGCACGCGCGGCCGCGCATGACGCGCAGGTGCAGTTGTCGCGTATCGCGCGAGTGAAAAACCTGGAGAGTCTGACCACATCGATTGCACACGAGATCAATCAACCGCTCGCAGCCATCGTCACCAGCGGCAATGCATGCCGCCGTTGGCTGGATCATGATCCCGCGAATTTGGACAAAGCGCGTCAAGCGATCGGGCGTATTCTGGCCGATGCGAGCAGGGTCGACAGCATCATTGCTCGGGTGCGCAGCCTGACTCGGGGAGAGCCTCCGCGCCAATCCGCTTTCGCCTTCAACCGAGCCATTGAAGAAGTGGTGGCAATGGCGCAGGAGGAGGTCGAGCGCGGCGGTATAGTCCTGACGCTCGATTTGAGTCCTGACTTACCGCAGGCGCTGGCTGACCGCATACAGATTCAACAAGTGATGAGTAATCTGATTCTGAATGCCATCGAGGCCACGATGCCAATGCCGGTATCCAGACGTACGATCCGAGTCGGCTCTGCGCGGCAGGCCGACAAACTCGTTTTTTGCGTGTCGGATTCGGGTATCGGTTTGCCCGCTGCAAGCGACGAGCACATGTTCGAGGCATTCTGGACCACAAAGAAAACAGGCATGGGTGTTGGCTTGAGCATCAGCCGAGCGATCGTCGAGGCTAATGGCGGCCATATCCAAGGCGCTTCTAATCCGTCTGGTGGCGCGATATTCATGTTTGGCGTGTCCACGGCGGACAAGGAGCACATGTGACCCATCAGGCACCCGCAACGTCTGGCGAAACACCCGTCGTGTACGTGATCGACGATGACGATTCCGTACGCGCCGCGCTGGAGGATCTTTTGGCCTCGGTCGGGCTGGCGGTGCGGGCATTCGAGTCTACGCGGCATTTCCTCGCCCAACCCATCGATGACGTACCGGCTTGTCTTGTTTTGGATGTGCGTATGCCGGAGCAGAGCGGCATCGATTTTCATCGGCAGATGGCGGCGTTGGGTTTTCTCCTGCCAGTGGTTTTCATTACCGGGCATGGTGACATTCCCATGGGTGTCAGGGCCATCAAGGGCGGTGCGATCGAGTTTTTGACCAAGCCCTTTCGCGATCAGGATCTATTGGATGCCATTCACCAAGGGATCGAGCACGATCGTGAGCGCCGGCAGCGCGATGGGATGCTTGCAGCGCTGCAAGCTCGATGGCGCTCGCTTACCGAAGGCGAGCGCAAGGTGGCACTGCTGGTCGTGCAAGGCTTGCTGAACAAGCAGATCGCCCACGAGCTCAATTTGAGCGAAGTGGCCATCAAGGTTCGGCGTGGTCATGTCATGCGCAAGATGCAGGCAGATTCGTTAGCGGACTTGGTCCGCCTAGTTGGGCGAGTGCAGGATTAGTTCCGGGTCGCATTGACGCACAGTCGCGTACAAGCATGGCTTGTCGCGTGACGACGCCAAGCTGAACGACGAGCAACGTTTGTGGGGAAGGGGAGTGCGACCGACCTTGATGGCGAACGGCCTGAATACGTAGGCGCAGAACGCAGATGTCGAACCGATGCTTCGAAAGAAAATATCGAACACACGCATCGAACGACTGGTTCGAAAAACCGAATCGAACGAAGATATCCGACGAGGATGCAGATCGAAGAATTTGGAGCGGGAAACGAGGTTCGAACTCGCGACCTCAACCTTGGCAAGGTTGCGCTCTACCAGCTGAGCTATTCCCGCATTTTTCGCTGTGTTTAGCGAAGAACGAAACTGTACACAAGCAAAAATAGAAATGCAAGCGATGGGCCGTGAGAAAATACAGTTCGTCGAAGAATCACGCCCAAGGAAGCCGAAGCATGCGTACCGAAGAGACCCAAGCCGTAAAAGCACATCCCGTGGATATGGCGCAGCTCGCAGCCGAGATGACGCAATGGCGTCGCACGCTGCACACGCATCCCGAGTTGGGGTTTCAAGAGTACAAGACGGCTGCATTCGTCGCCGAAAAGTTGCGTGCCTGGGGCATCGAGACGCACACCGGCATCGGCGGCACAGGCGTCGTCGGCGTGATCCAGGGCAATCAAGGTGCGGGAGGGTGTTTGGGCTTGCGTGCCGACATGGATGCCTTGCCGATGCAAGAAGACACCGGCGCCGATTATCAGTCGGCCACGCCCGGCGTGTTTCATGGCTGCGGTCATGATGGTCACACCACCGTTCTGCTGGGTACCGCCTACGCCTTATCCCGCAATCCGGCGTTTCAAGGCACCGTCAACCTCATCTTCCAACCAGCCGAAGAAACCTTGCTGGGTGGATTGGCCATGATGGACGAAGGATTGTTCGAGCGTTTCCCTTGCGACGAAATCTATGGCTTGCACAATCATCCGCCCATGCCCTCGGGTCAGGTGGGGGTGCGTGTCGGCGCGCTGTTGTCGGCCTGCGATCTGTTTCGGATTTCGATCAAGGGCATAGGCGGACACGCCGCGTCGCCGCATCGCGCACGCGATCCGATTGTCATCGGCAGTGCGCTGGTGACCGCCATCCAGACCATCGCCAGCCGCAGTATCGATCCGCTTCAAACCGCTGTGGTCAGCGTGTGCCAGTTCAACGCGGGCACGGCACCCAATATCATCGCCAGCACGGTGCGAACCCTGGATCGGCAGGTTCAAGCCGATGTGCTGCGTCGCCTGCGAGAGGTGTGCGTGGGCGTCGGTGCGACATACGACTGCGAGATCGAGTTCGAGCACTTGCAGACGTCGCCGCCTACGCTGAACAAGGCAGGTCCCGTGCAGACCGTGATTGCCGCGGCCCGCGAGGTCGTGGGCGAGGCCAATCTCGATCCGGACGTACCGCCCCTGATGGCTTCGGAAGATTTTGCCTACATGCTCGAACGCGTGCCCGGTGCTTATTTTTTCTTGGGCAACGGCGGCGCCATGTGTCACAACCCGAAGTTCGATTTCAACGACGCCTCGCTTCCCGTAGGCGTTCGGATGTTCGTCGAAATCGTGCGTCAGAAGTTGGCTGCCCGGTAAGCCGGCAATGCGGCGCGCTGAAACCCGACATTGCCTCGAGCGAATCGCGGTTTCACGCGCCGCTTAGCGGCCAGGCGAGTCGCAGTCAGGGACGGGCCCGTCGACGGGCGCCGTGTTTGTCCCGTCAGCGCCTCAAACCGTGCGCGTCTTGCGGCGGCGAACGAAGGGATAGACCATTGCCAGCAGCACGAACCACAGCGGCGTGACCATCAGTGCCCGGGCCGTGTCGGACTGTTGCGACAACGCCCACAGTACGAAAGCGAAAAAGGCATACACCACGATGGCGGCGGGAATGCCGCCCGGCATCTTGAACGCCGACTCGGCATGCAGTTCAGGACGCGTGCGGCGAAACTGGATGTACGACGCCAGAATGATCGACCACACGAAGATGAACAGCAGTGCCGACACCGTGGTCACCATGGTGAAGGCTTCCATCACGCTTTGGCCCGCATACAGCAAGACCACGCCAGCCAGCAAGAACACGCACGAGAAGAACAGCGCGTTGACCGGTACCTTGCGACGGTTGAGTCGGCCCAGACCGCGTGGCGCGTCGCCACTGTCGGCCAGGCCGAAGATCATGCGCGAAGTGGAGTAGATGCCCGAGTTGGCACTGGATGTGGCCGAGGTCAGCACGACGAAGTTCACGACGTGCGCCGCCACGCCCAGACCGGCTAAAGCGAACATCGAGACGAAGGGGCTGGTGTCGGGGCTGATCTGGTTCCACGGCGTAACCGTCATGATGACGAACAGCGCACCCAGATAAAACACGACGATGCGGATGGGAATCGAGTTGATGGCCTTGGGCAGGGTGCGGCGCGGATCTTCGGCTTCGGCAGCCGCGGTGCCCACCAGCTCGATGCCGACGAAAGCGAACACGGCGATCTGGAATCCAGCGACGAATCCAGAGAACCCATTGGGAAAGAATCCCCCGTGCGCCCATAAATTGGAGACGACCGCAGGCGTGCCATTGGGCAGATGGAAGCCGGTGGTCAACATGACCATGCCGGTGACGATCAGCGCGACGATGGCCACGATCTTGATCAGCGCGAACCAGAATTCGATTTCGCCGAAGCTGCGCACCGTGGGCAGGTTCAGAACCAGCAGGGTGACGATCAGGCCCAACGCCGGAATCCACAGCGCCAGCTCTGGGAACCAGAACGACACGTAACCCGCGACGGCCACGACATCGGCTACTCCGGTGACGACCCAGCACAGCCAGTATGTCCAGCCGGTATAGAACTTGGCCCAGGGGCCCAGAAGGTCGCCAGCGAAATCGGCGAACGACCGGTAGTTGAGGTTGGATAGCAACAACTCGCCAAGCGCTCGCATGACGAAGAACAGCATGCAGCCGATGATGCCGTACACCAGCAAAATGGACGGCCCTGCAAGCGAAATGGTCTTGCCCGAACCCATGAACAAGCCAGTGCCGATGGCACCGCCGATGGCGATCAATTGCAGGTGGCGGTTGGATAAGTTGCGCGCCAGATCGCCGCTGGGGGCGGCTTCGGTCGCGGCTATCGCAGCGCCGTCGCGTGCGAGTGTGGTCATACAGTCCTCTCCTGTGGGTCGACGACGCAGCGCCAGGACCTATGTACACAGGGTGTTGACGAGGGGTGGGGCGGTACGTCTGGGGGGTCGAGCGAGCGAGCCGGACGGGTCGGTTCGCGCCGACATTATAGGCACGACGCCGTACTCGACGATCTCGACGAGCACGGCGCCTGCGGTCACGCCATCACGGCGAACCGCTGATACGACGTCATCTGCTCGACGGTGATGCCGCGATCCGGTGCCTTGCTCACGAAGTCCTCCAAGGCTTCACGGATGTCGCGGTCGACGAAGTCGGCGCACTCTGCATCGACGATCAAGGTGGCGTTGTCGGGAATGCGATCGAGTTGACGCGTCAGCATGGGCTTGTCCAGGAAGGTCGCGTCCTTGCGAAACGACAGCAGGTAATGATCGCCGTGCTGGGTGAGCGTGAACGTCTGGGCGAGCTTGGTGCGCAGCGCGATGACGGCGCCGGTGGCAATGCCGATGCCGATGCCGATCAACAGATCGGTCGCCATGACACCGACGATGGTCGCGATGAATGGCAGGAAGCGTTGCCAGCCTTCACGCGCCGTGCTGATGAACAATTGCGGCTTGGCGAGCTTGTAGCCAGTGTGTACCAGAACCGCCGCCAGGCAAGCCAGCGGAATCAGATTCAGCACGGCGGTCAAGGCCACCACGCTGGCCAATAGCAGCAGCCCGTGAATCACGCCGGACAATCGCGTCTTGGCGCCGGCGTTCACGTTGGCCGAGCTGCGCACGATCACCGAGGTCAAGGGCAGACCGCCCAGCATGGCCGCAGTCATGTTGCCGACGCCTTGCGCTTTCAGCTCGCGGTCGGGCGATGCACGGCGGCGTTCGGGATCGATCTGTTCGACGGCTTCCAGACTCAGCAGTGTTTCCAGGCTGGCGACGATGGCCAGGGTGATCGCGACGCGCCAGACATCGGCGTCGATCATCTGGCTGAAGTCGGGAAACGCCAGGGCGCTGGTCAAGGCGCTGAACGAGTCGATGGACACCAGGGTCACGCGCTGCGCATCGGGCAGGGTGGCCGATAGTCCGCTGGCATCCAAAGCCACTACGCCACCGATGCCTAGCAACACGACGGCCAGCGGGCCGGGAATGGCGCGCACGAGCTTGAATCGCTTGGTGCTATCCCAGATGAAGAGGATGGCCAGCGACACCAGGAACAAAACCATGGAGATCAATCCGATCTCGCCGAATGGCGTATCGAACGTGGCGGCACGCAAATCCATGCCGCTGGCCTCGCCTGGCGCATCGGCTGACTCTTTCGCATTCAAGGCCATGCCAAGCGGCACCTGAGCCATGATTAGCATCAGACCGATCGAGGCCAGCATGCCTTTGATGACGGCCGTCGGTACGAAGTTTGCCAGGCCGCCCGCTTTGAGGAATCCAAAGGCGATTTGCAAGAGGCCGGCAATCAAGACTGCTGCGAGAAAGGCCGAGAAGCTGCCCAAAGATGCGATGGACGAGACCACAATGACGACCAGACCGGCGGCAGGTCCACTGACGCTCAGGCGTGAGCCGCTCAACAGGCTGACCACCAGGCCGCCGATGATGCCGGAGATCAGACCGGCGAAAGGGTCGACACCGGAGGCCGTGGCGATGCCCAGACACAAGGGCAGCGCGACTAAGAAAACGACAACGTTAGCGAAGACGTCTTGGCGCAAGTGCGCGCCCGGCGAAGCGGGAACGGAGTTCCGCATGGGTGAACCTCGGTGAGGAAGTGAATCAGGCGGCTTGGGCGATTTCGCCGACGGTCTGCTGGTCGTCGGTCAGCACTTGCAGACGCCCCTCGCGCATGCCAAATATCCAGCCGTGAACCTGCGGCGGCTGTTTGGCCTGGGTGACTAGGGGCGAAGCTCGCAACTTGTTCACTTGCTCGACGACGCTGAGTTCGGCCAGGCGATCCACGCGCTCGTCGAAGTCTTCGATGGCATTCAGGCTCGTTTTATGTCGGGCGGCGAGCTCGCGAATGCCGAGGATGCGTCGGTTGACCATGGGCAGAGCATCGGAAGGGGGGGATAAGGCTGCTCGCACGCCGCCGCAGCAGTGATGGCCGCAGATCACGATGTGCTCGACGTGCAGCGCATGCACGGCGTATTCGATGACGCTGGAGGCGTTGCCATCATCAGAGGTGAATAGATTGGCGATATTGCGATGAACGAATAGTTCGCCAGGCTGCGAGTTGGTGATGCGTTCGGCCGGTAGACGGCTATCGGAGCAACCGATCCACAGCACGCGGGGCTGCTGGCCGCTGCACAGTTCATCGAAGAAAGCAGGCTCGCGTTGCACCGCTTCTTTAGGCCACGCCACGTTGGACAACAACATACGCTTCAGATGATTCATCGACGACCTCAATGTGTTCGGGGTGCACGTGCTTGAGAAACCGATCCTAGCAATGTCTAAAGTCGAAAATGTGACGCATGTTGATGAATTGAAGCGATGGGGTAGGTGTGTGTCAGGTCATCGTGCACAGGCATGGTGCGATGCACACCATCGGTTGCGAGTGTTTCCCTGAGAAGTGCTTGCTGTTTGGCGATCACCGCGATGGTGCGTCGCGGGATAGAAAGCTTTTGCGTCGCTTGGTAAGTAAAATCTGCTAGTGGCAGATTTACACCAGCGATGCAATCAGTACCGGCGCAACGAAGGAGAGAATCAGGCCGCTGATCAGCGCGATGGGTACGGCTTGCGCAGGACACACCTGTCTGATGATAGGCAGGGTCGAGTCCATTGCAGTCGCTCCGGCGTTTCCTACGCATATGGCCGGATGGCGCGCACCGAGCGCATAGAGGACGGCGATGGCTATCAGCTCACGGAAGAGGTCGGTCATCAAGGCCAGGGTCCCATAGGCTTCACCCAATGCTCTGCCCATCAGGACGCTCGACAGGGTGAACCAGCCATAGCCGCTGGCTAGGGCCATCGAGACGTGCAATGGTTCGCGAGTCAGCCACGCAGCAGCGATGCCTGCCGCGAGAGAGCCGACGACCACCCCGGCAGGAACCAGCAGGATGCGTAGCGAAAACCAGTGACGATCCAAGGGTGTACGTGCAAGGTCGGCGCCCACGAATACGATCAGGAGCAGCAACATGGCACTGCTGGGCGGTACGGGAAGCGCGCCGTTCAAGAAACGGTCGTCGATCAAATAAAAGACACCGCCCAGGGCCACCATGCCCAAGGCAATGCCGGCCTCTTTGACGGGCGGCCATGCGCCGCTCAAGGTGCGTAGCGATAAGCGGCTGGACGGAGGCGAGCCAGGAGAGCGGTTGTTGCTGCGCGAGTATGCGGGAGGGAGAATCCAGCGGCTCGCTGCGATCAGGACCAGCCAGGGCCCCAGGGTGGTCAGCAGGGCGAACACCAAGGCCGATCGCAGAACGTGGCCGATCGCGCCGGCAGACGTGATGATGGTACCGAATTCGGTGCCAATCAAGAATAAGAGCAGCCATAGCAGCGGGATGACCAGACGGCCCGCAAGTCTGGACCAGCGCGCGGGCATCCGACGGCCAAGCAGGTAACCCGCGGCAAGCGCCAGCAGGATAGGAAGAAGCGATTCGAGGAGCGGCATGGTTGGGGCTGAGTAGGGAGAGGCAGTTATCCGGCCGATCTCTACCAGTGGTTGAAGCGGCTCCAGCGCTCGATGTGTTCTTCGTCGGCACCCACCGCATGATAGGCGTTGTGCTGGGCGCCCGTGGCGCATGCGTGGTTGGGCACGATGCGGAATTGACTGCCGATCGGAAACGCGTGCTCCAGGTCGACGGCGGCATCGCCGGTCCAGGCGAGCACGCCGTGTTCTTGGTTCGCATCGTTGAACACGAGTTCGGCGATGGGTTCACCCGACGCGTCGCAGACCATGCCGTAGCCATAATCCTGAGTCTGCTTTTGAGTACCGCGATCGCGGCTGACCGCCATCCACCCCGCGTCGGTGATGATCCAACGCGCATCGGCACGGTGGCCGATGACGGTGCATAAGACCGACAAAGCGATGTCGTCGGGCGTGCAGATGCCGACCCCCGCCATGACTAGATCGAAGAACACATAGACACCGGCACGAACTTCGGTGACGCCCTCCAGGGACTGGGCCGACAAGGCAGTCGGTGTCGAGCCGACCGTGACGATGGGGCAGGCAAAACCAGCGGCACGCAACCGTTGTGCCGCCCGCACGCAGCCGCTGCGCTCCTGCTCGGCCAGCGCGATCAAAGCTTCGGGTGTGCGCAGGCCATAGGAGTTTCCGGCATGCGTGAGCACGCCTGCCAAGTTCGCACCATGGCCGTCTTCGAGCCGTAAGGCGGCGGCAACGTCCAGCAGGCGTGGCGCCTCGGGTTCGATACCCGAGCGATGGCCGTCGGTGTCCACCTCGATCAGCACGTTAAAGCGCACACCGTGATCGACACCGTAGCGCGAGAGCCGGGTAGCGGTATCAGCGGATTCCACCAAAAGCGTGAGCGTCAAGCCGCTGTCGATCAATCGGTGTGCTTGCTCGAATTTTCCCGGTGCAATGGCGACGGCATACAGAATATCGTCGATACCGGCGGCGAAGAATTGCTCGGCTTCTTTCAAGGTCGAGACCGTGATGCCGCGCGCACCCGCCGCCAACTGCCGCTGAACCACCGAGACGCATTTGCTGGTCTTGGCATGCGGGCGAAAGCTCACACCTAGTGCGTCCATGCGACGCTGCATCCGCTCGATGTTGCGATCCATGCGGGCCCGATCCAGCAACAGGGCGGGGGTGTTCAGGGTGGCGTAGCGGTCGAGCGACATGCGGAGCGATCCAGAAGGAGGGGATACACGGCGAACAATATCGAAGTATGTCGAGGCTTGATGGATGTGTCCAACGAATAACAGTTAGAACGATTTGAACGACGTGCGGCGCGGCCCGAGAAACGTTACCTGAGGTAGCAGCGGTAGCGACGGGGCTTCTTCGATGCAGGATGCGCTTGGATACTGAATTGCGTTCCTGGACGGGAACGATTCGCGATTCATACTCAATTTGGAGACGCCGATGGATAACGAACAAGCCATGTCATTTGTCGCGACCGTCAAGCTGGACGGTCATGCAGTGGATTTTTCCTATGTGAAACAAGAGGCCAATCTCGATCTCCGACAAATGGAGGTGGGCGGGTACGGCTATGCCGAGCACTATCACGAGTACCTATGCGTCAACACGTTTTCCGACGTGCCGGTACGGCTGTTTTTCAAGTATGCGGGATCGCATGGCTATAAGTTGTATGTCCGCAGCGCGGGCGAATCGGGCAAGCATATGGGCGTGACCAATAACGGCTATGTCTGGGCGACAGACCAAGGCAGTCGCCTCCGTCATTTTCAGTTGATCGCCGAAGACAAGACCACCGTGATCACGCCCGATAAGCTGGCGGATACGGCCAAGGTCTATCTCCGGTCGTCGCGTAATGGCAAGCTCTTGACCACCTACAGCACCACGCACGTGGGCAAGCACTGGTGGTGTTATCTGACCGATGGGGGCGGGCCGGATGCGCTTTTCACCTTGGAAATCTCACAGCGCAAGGTCGCCGCCGACAAATGACGGCGCAATCGATCATGCGAATGCGGGGGCGGCATCGTGTTCGGCGGTATTCGCCGAACACGATCGACGTGCCTGGTGATTCGCCGGGCGAGGGCGAAAAAAAAGCCAAAAACTCATGTTTTTGGCTTTTTTTCATTCACGATGCTCGATGGCGCACATGAATGGAAATTTTGGAGCGGGAAACGAGGCTCGAACTCGCGACCTCAACCTTGGCAAGGTTGCGCTCTACCAGCTGAGCTATTCCCGCGGTCGCTTTACTTCAATAGACATTCTCAATACACATTCACACCGAGCATTTAGTAAAAACATGCTGCTTGAGCGAAGAAAGAGACTATAGCATACTGAAGACTGACCTTGTCAACACCTCACTTCGTCATTTTGACAACTATCTTCGATTTGCTCCTGCATCCGCAGGATCTCTCCGCTCGCAACACGCTGGGATTGCGGTCTCTGGCCGAGTCCTTCGTCGCCATTACCGACGTGCGCCAGTTGCCCGCACTCAGCGCGCTGACTCGACGGCATCCAGAATGGTTTGCTTTGGGCGGAGGCAGCAATCTCGTACTGGGTGAAAAAATCGCCGATCTGGTGGCGCACGTCGATTTGGGCGGCATCACCTGGCTGGGTCGAACGCCAGAGGACGATCCCTCGGGGCAGGCCGACATCGTGGAAGCCGCAGCCGGTGAGTCCTGGCATGAGTTCGTGAGCCATACGCTGGCGCAGGGGTGGCGTGGGCTGGAAAATCTGGCCCTGATCCCCGGCAATGTCGGCGCGTCTCCGGTTCAGAACATCGGAGCCTATGGCTTGGAAGTGGCCGAGCGACTGCACGCCATCCGAGCCTGGGACATGAATGCGTCGGAAATGGTGGTGCTTACGCCCGATGAGTGCGCGTTTGCCTATCGAGACAGCCGATTCAAGCAGGAACCCGGCCGCTGGGTCATTACGGCCGTTCAATTTCGCCTGCCGTGTGAGTGGCAGGCACGACTGTCCTACCCTGACCTGCAACGCCATCCTGCGCTTGCAGACCAAGGCCGGATCACGGCCACCGACGTGTTCAATGCAGTTTGCGAGGTTCGGCGCGCAAAGCTGCCCGACCCTGCGATCGTCGGCAACGCAGGCAGCTTCTTCAAGAATCCTATCGTAGACGCCTGCGTTCACGCCGACTTGCTCCGGCGCTTCCCTTCACTGGTCAGCTACGCCTTGCCCGATGGACACTTCAAGCTGGCCGCAGGATGGTTGATCGACCAGTGCGGCTGGAAGGGCAGAGCCCGGGGCCGTGCCGCCGTGCATGATCGTCAGGCGTTGGTGCTCACGAACATGGGCGGCGCGACCTCTGTCGATATCCTGGCCTTGGCCGAGGCCGTTCGCATGGATGTGCAGGCACGGTTTGGCGTGACTTTGGCGATCGAGCCAATCGTCAAACGCTAGGGTAAGGGCCTGCGCACCGGTTCGCCCGAGCAGTCGCTTCTGTTACAGCCCGAGCACCGCTTGCATATCGAACTGTCCGTGGTCTTTGTCGGCCAGGAACTTGGCGGCGCGCACGCTGCCTTCGGCATAGGTTTGACGGCTGCCGGAGCGATGGGTGATTTCCAGCCGTTCGCCCGGGCCGCAGAAGTACACCGTGTGGTCACCGACGATATCGCCACCGCGCACCACCGAGAATCCGATGGTGCCCGTTTCGCGCGGACCCGTATCGCCATGGCGCGTCCACGTCGCGACATCCGGCAGCGCGACATCCCAGGCCCGGGCGACCGCTTCGCCCATGGCTAAGGCCGTGCCCGACGGCGCATCCACTTTCTTGTTGTGATGGGCCTCGAACACTTCCACGTCGAAGCCGCTGTTCAGGATGCGTGCCGCTAATTCAAGCACTTTGATCGTGGCATTGACGCCCACGCTCATATTGGGTGCGAACACCACGCCGATATTGCCTGCGGCCTTGGCGATGGCTGCACGGCCCGCGTCGTCGAAGCCGGTCGTACCGATAACGATACGGGTGCCATGCCGCACGCATGCGTCCAGATGGGCGAGTGTGCCCTCGGGGCGGGTGAAGTCGATCAGGCAATCGGCATCGGCCAGCGCGTTCAGATCGTCGGTGATGAGCACGCCGCCAGGTTTACCCAGAAACGCCGTGGCGTCCTGCCCCACGGCCGGGTTGCCGGCGTGGTCCAGCGCAACGGCCAGGGTCAATTCGGGGTCGCGGCTGACCGTCTCGATCAGCATGCGGCCCATGCGGCCGCTGGCGCCGGCGATGGCGATGCGCATGATGGAAATCCTGATATGAAATTAATTGGAGGGTGCCGGTGGCGCAGCGGGCGTTGATGAAGGCGGCGCGCTGCCCGGATCGACCGGCGCACGTTCGGTGCCGACGCGGATGCGAGGCGTGAATTGACCCTGCGGCTGTGCGCCATCGCGTTCGCGGCCCGCTTCTTGTTCGACCCGGCGCTGACGCTCGGCCGATTTAGTGGCATCTTGCTCGACCACTTGGAAGGGTTGCAATTCAGGTTGCGCGTCGCCTTCCCAGCGGGCGACGATGTCGTTCTGGAAATACACCGTAAATTTGCGCTCGCTGGGTTCGCCGTAGCCGGGCTTGAAGAAATAGGGGTAGTCCCAACGGTCGGCGTGCAGCACGCTGGTGAGCGTCGGGCTGCCCAGGGCGAAGCGCACTTGCTCGCGGGTCATGCCCGGTTGCAGCAGGGCGATCTGCTCCTGGGTGATCCAGTTGCCTTGTTGTATGTTGGCCCGGTAGGGAAAGCCCCAGCCTTTTGACGACCCGCAGCCAGCGAGGGCGGCGCCGATGAGCAGAGCTGCCGCAGCAGTGCGAACCACGCGTTGTGACGCGAAAGGGGCAAAAAGGTTGGACACAGCGGCCCTCACAGTCAAGACAAGGAAACCAGTATCATAACGCCCTTGAATTAAGAGATTGACCATGCCCACCTTTCCCGACCAGAGCGAACTCAAGAATATCGGCCTGAAGGCCACGTTCCCTCGCCTGAAGATCCTCGAAATCTTCCATAAATCCGAACATCGCCACCTCAGCGCCGAAGATGTCTATCGCACGCTGATCAATCAGCAGGTCGAAATCGGCCTGGCGACGGTCTACCGCGTGTTGACCCAGTTCGAGCAGGCCGGCATGTTGTCGCGCAGCCAGTTCGATACGGGTAAGGCCGTGTTCGAGTTGAATGACGGCGACAGTCACGATCATTTGGTGTGCACCAATTGTGGCACCGTGCACGAGTTCAACGAAGCCGACATCGAAAAGCGTCGCCAGAAGATCGCCAAGGCCGAAGGCTTCGTGCTCGAAAGCCACGCCATGGTGCTGTACGGCACGTGCCGCGATTGCGTCGCCGCCGCGCGTTGATCCGTCAGGCGTTCAGCATCTCGCGGGCGTGCTCGCGGGTCGTGGACGTGATGTTGATGCCGCCCAGCATCCGGGCGATCTCCTCGACGCGCGCCTCCGAATCCATGGGTGTCACGCTAGAGCGTGTTTGCCCCTTCGATTCCTGCTTGGCCACCCGGAAGTGCCGGCTGCCGCAGGCGGCCACTTGGGGCAGGTGCGTCACGCATAGCACTTGGTGACGCTGGCCCAGCTCGCGCAGCAGTCTGCCCACGACTTCGGCCACCGCACCGCCCACCCCGCTGTCGACCTCGTCGAAAATGAGCGTGGGCACTCGCGCCGCCTGGCTGGCGATCACTGACAGCGCCAACGAGATCCGTGACAGTTCGCCGCCCGATGCCACCTTGCCCAAGGGACGGGGCGGCACGCCGGCGTGTCCTGCCACCAGAAACTCGATGTGCTCGGTGCCGTGAGCGCTTGCGGCGGCAGGCGTGAGCGCGATATCGAATTGACCGCCCGCCATGGCCAGATCCTGCATGGCCTGAGTGACTTGTTTGGCCAGGGGTTTGAGGGTTTTCTTTCTAGCGGTGGTCAGGCGTGCGGCAGCCGCGTCGAAAGACCCTTGAGCGGCGGCGACCCGGGCGCGCAGGGCATCGGTGTCACCGTGACTGTCCAGTTCGGCCAACTGGGCGCTGACCGCTTCACCCCGGTCGCGCAACAACTCAGGTTCGGTTTTCAGGCGTCGGGCCGTATCGAAAATGTCCGATAGGCGCGCTTCGACCACCGACAGGCGTTCGGGATCCAAGTCCAGCCGGCTCAAATAGCCGTTCAGATCCGACACGGCTTCGGCCACCGAAATACGTGCCGAATCCAAGGCATCGTGAATACCCGACAGGCTGTCGTCGTACCGACGCAAGCCGCCAATTTGATGGCACACCGCATTGAGGCGGTCGAGAATGCTGTCTTCTTCGCCGTCGAGGGCGCCGGCGCTTTGCGCCACTCCGTCGATCAAGGTTTGCGCATGGGCCAGGCGTTCTTGCTCTTGCGTCAGGTGCTGCCATTCATCGGCGTGCAGCCCGAGACGCTCGATAGTCTCGGCTTCCCACTGCAACTGGTCGCGGGCTTGCGCCAGCGCGTCGGCGTCCTGTTCGGCCCGATGCAGCACGCGTTCGAGATCGCGCCATTGCTTCCACGCCTCGGCCACTTCGGCCACCAGGGCCGCATGGCCACCGTGGCTATCCAGCAAGTCGCGCTGCGCGTCGGGGCGGATCAGGCTCTGGTGGGCGTGTTGGCCGTGGATATCGACCAGTTGTCCGCCCAGCTCGCGTAGTTGCGCCAGGGGGGCGGGCACACCGTTGATGAATCCTCGACCGCGTCCCGCCCGGTCGACCACCCGGCGCAAGACCAGCTCGTCGTCGCTGTCCAGCGCGTGTTCTTCCAGCCATCCCCGCAAACCATCGGGCAGATCGAATACCGCGCTGATGTCGGCCCGCTCGGCGCCCACGCGTACCACGCCGCTATCGGCGCGTTCGCCCAGCGCCAGCGCCAGGGCATCGATGAGAATGGATTTTCCTGCGCCAGTCTCGCCGGAAAAGACGGTGAACCCGGTGTCGAAACCAATATCCATTCGGTCGACGATCACGAAATCGCGAATGTGCAGGCTGCGTAGCATACGAGGGTCTGAAGTGAGGTCAGTCTTGGGAGGCACCAGGCCACGCGGTGGGCATCTGGTTCCAGTTCAATTTGTGCCGCAAGGTCGAGAAAAAGCTGTAGCCCTCGGGATGCAGCAGGCGAATGGTATGGGGCGAGCGCCTGACCCGCACGGTATCGCCGGGCATCAAGTCGGACCAGGTCTGCATGTCGAAGTGAACGCTGGAGCCGATTTCGACCCGGCCCGAAGCAGTCAAGGTCAATTGCAACTCGCCGCTGTCGGGCAGCACAATGGGGCGATTCGACAAGGTTTGCGGGGCGACCGGCACCAGCACCATGGCGGCCATGGCGGGATGCACCAGCGGACCGCTAGCCGACAACGCGTAGGCGGTCGAGCCGGTCGGGGTCGCGATGATCAGGCCGTCGGCCCGCAGGCTGTACATGAAAATGCCGTCCAACTCGACGCGCAATTCGATCATGCCGCCTCGTCCGGCGCGGTTGAGCACCACGTCGTTCAGCGCCAGCGCGCCATACATCTTCTGATTGCCACGCCATACGCTGCCTTCGAGCAGCATGCGCGGCTCCGAACTGTAGCGTCCGGCCAGAATATCGGTGATGGCCTGGCGCGCCTGTTCGAGCGCGATGTCGGTAATGAAACCGAGCCGGCCATGGTTGATGCCCAGAAGCGGGACATCGAATGGGGCCAGGTGACGGGCCGTCCCGAGCACGGTGCCGTCGCCGCCAATGACGATGGCCAGTTTTGCGCGGCGGCCGATTTCTTCGATCGTGGCGACATCGAAGTCGGTCAGGCCGGTGTTGGCGGCCGTTTCCGTTTCGACGATGACCGTACAGCCGGCATCTCCCAACACCCGTGCCAGGGCGCGCAGGGGGGCTTCCAGTCCGGTGTCCTGATAGCGGCCAAACAGTGCGACGGTATCGAAATGCATGCGAGCGGCGGCGGCAGCCTGTATAGAGAGTAAAGAAGTCCGTCGATTATAGGGGGCGGGGTGGATAGGCCAACATACAAAGTTAGCTCTTGCCCCGCTTCTTCCTTAAAATGACGCGATGGACGACCGTGCACGCGCGCTGCTCAATACCCTTATCGAACGTTACATCGCCGATGGCCAGCCGGTGGGCTCTAAGGCGTTGTCGCAAATCATCGACCTCTCGCCTGCCACCATCCGCAACGTGATGGCCGACCTGGAAGGGCTGGGCCTGATTCAAAGCCCGCACACCTCGGCCGGGCGGGTGCCGACCCCCCGTGGCTACCGGATGTTCGTCGATGCCTTGCTGGCGGTGCAACCGTATTCGTTGCAACCGGCCGCGCCTCACTTTTTGCCGCCGTCCGAGCCCGCGCGTGCCGTCAGTGCCGCTGCTGCGCTATTGTCCAACCTATCGCAGTTCGCAGGCGTGGTCATGGCGCCCAAACGCGCCCAGGTGTTTCGCCAGATCGAATTCATTCGCTTGTCCGAGCGCCGGGTATTGCTCATCATCGTCACGCCCGATGGCGATGTTCAAAACCGCATCCTGTCGGTCGCCCGCGATTACACCCAGTCCGAACTGATCGAGGCGGGCAATTTCTTTAATCAACATTTCGCCGGCAAGTCCTTCGATGCCGTGCGCGGCAGTCTGGTGACCGAACTTGCTCAGTTGCGCGAAGATATCTCGGGTCTGATGCAGGCCGCCGTCGAGGCCGGCACGGCACCTGCCGACGATAGCGAATCTGTGGTTATCGCGGGTGAGCGCCGTCTGCTGGATATTGGCGATCTGGCCTCGGACATGGATCGGCTGCGTCGCATGTTTACCTTGTTCGAGAAAAAGACCGACCTGATGCAGTTGCTGGATACGTCCAGCCGTGCCGAAGGGGTTCAGATTTTCATTGGTGGCGACTCCGATCTGCTGCCCATGGAAGATGTCTCCGTCATCATCGCACCCTATGGCGTGGACGGTAAAGTGGTCGGCACCTTGGGCGTCATCGGGCCGACCCGCATGGGGTATGATCGCGTTATTCCGATCGTCGACATCACTGCGCGATTACTATCCAACGCCTTGAGCCATAACCAGGGCTGAAGCCGGAGTCTTGTCGTGTTTTTGCGTTTGTTCAAGTACTTATGGCCCGAGCGTTATCTGCCCGAGGCTAAGAAAGGCGATCCGTTCGAGAATCCGCCAACGCCGCTTCACAGCCGCACTGGCGTGTTGATGGTCAATCTGGGCACGCCTGACGCGCCCACGGCTCGAGACATCCGCCGCTATCTGGGTCAATTCCTGTCCGATCCGCGCGTGATCGAAATTCCGCGCTATATCTGGTATCCCATTCTGTTCGGTCCGGTGCTGACATTCCGGCCCAAGAAGCTGGCACCCAAGTACGCCGGTATCTGGATGGACGGTGGTTCGCCGCTACTGGTCTGGAGCCAGCGCCAGGCCGAGGCCGTGACAGCGCAGTTACGCGAGGACGGGTTCGATGTGCCGGTGGCGTTGGCGATGCGCTACGGCAATCCGTCGATCGCCGATGCCATCACCGGGCTGCGCGGCCAGGGCTGCGACCGGATCGTGGTGGTGCCACTGTATCCGCAGTACGCGGCCAGCACGACGGCAACGGCAGTCGATGCGGTCACCCGCCACGTCGCGCGATTGCGCGATCAGCCCGCATTGCGTTTCATCAAACGGTTTTACGATCACCCGGGCTATATCGACGCTCAGGCCGCGCGCATCGCCGATTTCTGGAACATGCATGGCCGGCCGGAAAAACTGGTGATGAGTTTTCACGGCCTGCCGCGCTACTCCATCGAGCTGGGCGACCCCTATTATCGTGATTGCCTTGCGACAGCCGAATTGTTGCGCGCCAAACTGGGATTGGACGAGGACGATCTGGAAGTCACGTTTCAAAGCCGGTTCGGATCAGCGCGCTGGCTCGAACCCTATACCGAGCCGACCCTGAAGATGCTGGGCGAGCGAGGGGTGAAGTCGGTCGATGTGGTGTGTCCGGGTTTCGTGGCGGATTGCCTCGAAACCTTGGAAGAGATCAATCAAGAGGTCCGCGAGGTATTCCTGCACGCGGGCGGTCAGCAATTCCGCTATATCCCGGCATTGAACGACAGCCCGGCGTGGTCGCGCGGCTTGACCGACATCGTTCGCCAGGAACTGGTGGGCTGGGAGCGTTCGTCGAGGGACTCTTCAGACGGCATGTGATTTCGTAAAGCCCCTTTTGCGGGCCTTGAAATCTCCCGCAGGGCCCCCATCTGTTGGCGAACTCGTCATTCAGTTTGGAGGAATAGCCCCATGACGGCACCCAAAGAGCCCGCAGACTCGCGCCCGGATACCCCCGCTCAACAGGCGGATTCTGACGCTGGCGTCGACGCGCAGGCCGATGCATTTGCACCACCCGAGACTGGCGACACCGACGACCGCGACGTGCATGCCCGTCTGGACGCCGCTCTGGCCGAGGTCAACGAGCTGCGCGAAGCCGCCTTGCGCGCCCGAGCCGACGCCGAGAACATTCGTCGTCGTGCTCAGGAAGACGTGGCCAAGGCCCATAAGTTCGGCATCGAGTCGTTCGCCGAGGCGCTCGTGCCTGTCAAGGACAGCCTCGAACAAGCGCTGGCCCAGCCCGAACAGACCCTGGACACGCTGCGCGAAGGGGTGGAAATCACCTTGCGTCAGTTGTCCTCGGCCTTCGAGCGGGGGCGCCTGAAGGAAATCGCACCGGCTCAAGGCGATAAGTTCGACCCGCACCTGCATCAGGCGATTTCGTCCTTGCCCTCGGATCAGCCTGCCAACACCGTCATCGCGACCTTGCAGAAGGGCTATCTGATCGCCGACCGCACCCTGCGCCCCGCGCTGGTCACGGTGGCCGCAGGTTAAAGCGGCCAGTACGGCAATGTCGGCTTCCAGCGCATTCGATCCTGCCGAGGTATTCGAGGCGTTCGCCATGCGACGAGTCACCGATGATTCGTTCGATGCGGACGTTGTCCAGGCGCCCGGCGACGATTTGCGCTGCGTGTTTTTGTGGGGCCATGAGTGTTACAACTGCGGCGTGTTCAAGCAGTCGGCCCTGCATTACCGCGAAGCGTTGACCGCCTTGAACCTGACATGGTTCGAGGCCGATGTCTATAACGACCGTGCCCTGAACCGGCGTTTCAGCTTGCACGGCGTGCCCGCGTTTTATTTGTATCGCAGTGGCAAGCGCCTGGGGCGGATCACGGGTTGGCCCGGTTTGCCGGCTTTTCAGCAGGCCATTCGAAAACTGCATGCCGATGCGGCGGCACAAAACCCTGCCGACATGTCTTGAATTCGCCGGGACCGGCCCCAACTAGGCTGCAACCCGGTATTCATTGTTTCCACTATTTAGAGATCAACAAGGTAAATCCATCATGAGCAAGATCATTGGTATTGACCTCGGCACCACCAATAGCTGCGTGGCCGTTATGGACGGCAACCAGGTCAAAATCATCGAAAACGCCGAAGGCGGCCGCACCACGCCGTCCATCGTCGCCTACATGGAAGACGGTGAAACGCTGGTGGGTGCCCCCGCCAAGCGCCAGGCGGTTACCAACGCCCGCAACACGCTGTATGCCGTGAAGCGTCTGATCGGCCGTAAGTTCGACGAAAAAGCAGTGCAGAAAGACATCGATCTGATGCCTTACGCCATCGTCAAGGCCGACAACAACGACGCTTGGGTCGAAGTGCGCGGTAAGAAAATGGCACCTCCTCAAGTGTCGGCCGACGTGCTGCGCAAGATGAAGAAGACGGCTGAAGACTATCTGGGCGAAGAAGTGACCGAAGCGGTCATTACCGTTCCGGCTTACTTCAACGACAGCCAGCGTCAAGCCACCAAGGACGCCGGTCGTATCGCCGGCCTGGAAGTCAAGCGCATCATCAACGAGCCGACCGCCGCAGCCCTGGCCTTCGGTCTGGACAAGACCGACAAGGGCGATCGCAAGATCGCGGTGTATGACTTGGGCGGCGGTACGTTCGACGTGTCGATCATCGAAATCGCCGATGTCGATGGCGAGAAGCAGTTCGAAGTGTTGTCCACCAACGGCGATACCTTCCTGGGCGGCGAAGATTTCGACCAGCGCTTGATCGACTACATCATTGGCGAGTTCAAGAAAGAGCAGGGCGTTGATCTTGGCAAGGATGTCCTGGCGCTGCAACGCTTGAAGGAAGCGGCCGAGAAAGCCAAGATCGAACTGTCCTCCAGCCAGCAGACCGAAATCAACCTGCCTTACGTGACGGCCGATGCCTCGGGTCCGAAGCACTTGAACCTGAAGCTGACCCGCGCCAAGTTGGAAGCCCTGGTCGAAGAACTGATCGCCCGCACGATCGAACCTTGCCGCATCGCCATCAAGGACGCCGGTGTCAAGGTGTCGGATATCGACGACGTGATCCTGGTCGGCGGTATGACCCGTATGCCCAAGGTGCAGGAGAAGGTCAAGGAGTTCTTCGGTCAAGAGCCGCGTAAGGATGTGAACCCGGACGAAGCCGTAGCCGCAGGTGCCGCGATTCAGGGTTCGGTGCTCTCGGGCGACCGCAAGGACGTGCTGCTGCTAGACGTGACGCCTTTGTCGCTGGGTATCGAAACCCTGGGCGGCGTGATGACCAAGATGATTCAAAAGAACACCACGATTCCGACCCGGTTCTCGCAAGTGTTCTCGACGGCCGACGACAACCAGCCGGCCGTGACCATCAAAGTGTTCCAGGGCGAGCGTGAAATCGCTGCGGGCAACAAGGGTCTGGGCGAATTCAATCTGGAAGGCATCCCGCCCGCAGCGCGCGGTACGCCGCAGATCGAAGTGACCTTCGACATCGACGCCAACGGTATTCTGCACGTTTCGGCCAAGGACAAGGGCACCGGCAAGGAAAACAAGATCACCATCAAGGCGAACTCTGGTTTGTCCGAAGATGAGATCCAGCGCATGGTCAAGGACGCCGAGGCGAATGCCGACGACGACCGCCGGATCGCTGAACTCGCTCAAGCCCGAAACCAAGGCGATGCGCTGGTGCATAGCACCCGCAAGTCGCTGACCGAATACGGCGACAAGCTCGAAGCGAGCGAAAAGGAAGCCATCGAGACGGCGCTGACCGAACTCGAAGCGGCGCTGAAAGACGGCGACAAGGCCACCATCGACGCCAAGGTCGAGACCCTGTCGACGGCTTCGCAGAAGTTGGGCGAAAAGATGTACGCCGACATGCAGGCTCAGCAGGCCGCCGGCCAGGCTGAAGCTGCCGACGGTGCCAAGCCGGTCGACGACAACGTCGTCGACGCCGACTTCAAGGAAGTCAAGCGCGACCAGTAATGGCTGCGGCTTGACGAGCACGCCCGGTGCCGCTTTCAGCGACAACCGGGCGCGCTTGTTTCCAGAGGGACGCCGAATCGTCTGTCTGGCAAGGAAATGAACCATCATGGCAAAACGTGACTACTACGAGATCTTGGGCGTCGCCAAAAATGCGACAGCCGAGGACATCAAGAAGGCCTATCGCAAGCTGGCGATGAAGTTCCACCCGGATCGCAATCCGGACAACAAACAGGCCGAAGAGAAATTCAAGGAAGCCAAGGAAGCCTACGAGGTTCTTGGTGAGGACGAGAAGCGCCAGTTGTATGACCGCTACGGTCATGCAGGTGTCGACCCCAACGCCGGAATGGGCGGGATGGGTGGCGCCGGTATGGGCGGTTTCGCCGATGCGTTCGGCGATATCTTCGGCGAGATTTTCGGCGGTGCTGCCGGTGCGGGTCGTCGCGGTGGCCCCCAAGTCTATCGTGGTTCCGATCTGAAGTACGCCCTGGAAATCACGCTGGAACAGGCGGCCCATGGTTTCGACACCGAGATCAGGGTGCCCAGTTGGGAAAGCTGCGACACGTGTAATGGCTCCGGGGCCAAGCCGGGCACGACGCCGAAGACGTGCAGCACCTGCGGCGGTCACGGCACGGTTCGCATGCGTCAAGGCGTGTTCAGCGTTCAACAAACTTGCCCGACCTGCCACGGTTCGGGCAAGGAAGTTACCGATCCCTGCACCGCGTGCGAGGGCGTGGGCCGGGTGCGCAAGAACAAAACGCTGGAAGTGAAGATTCCTGCCGGTATCGACGACGGTATGCGTATTCGCTCGCCGGGCAATGGCGAACCGGGCGTCAATGGCGGTCCCTCGGGCGATCTGTACGTCGAGATTCATCTCAAACCGCACAACATCTTCCAACGCGATGGTGACGATCTGCATTGCGAACTGACGATTCCGTTCACGACTGCGGCCCTGGGTGGCGAGTTGCAGGTGCCTACCCTCAGCGGCAAGTACGAGATTTCGATTCCAGAGGGTACGCAGTCGGGTAAAACCTTCCGTTTACGCGGCAAGGGCATCAAGGGCGTGCGTGCCAGCTATCCGGGCGATCTGTACTGCCATGTGGCGGTCGAGACACCGGTGAAGTTGAACGACACGCAGAAGGATCTGTTGCGTAAGTTCGAGGCTTCCTTGAGCGATGGCGGCGATCGCCATTCGCCCCAAAGCAAGTCGTGGACGGATCGGGTAAAGAGTTTCTTCAACTGATCGGTCATCGCGTGCGCCGGATCGATTTCGGTCGGCCGGTGCACTGCGGTGCGCCCTGGGGTAGAAAAAAAGCCGCTGCGTGTTGAACGCAGCGGCTTTTTGTTGGGCTTGACGGATTACGAAGCCGATCGGGGCGGGTAGTCCAGTTCGCCATGGCTGATCAGGCCCGCGCGTTCTGCCGCGTTGCGCTCGGCCACGACTTGGTCGCGCGTCTTGCCCTGACCGTTGGCAGCCTGGATCGGGTAGTCCGTTTCGCCACGGCTGATCAGACCCGCCTGTGCGGCGGCATCGCGCTCGGCGACGACATCGGCACGGGTGCGCGAAGTCGTGTTCTCGAATGCGGGCGGGTAATCCATTTCGCCCCGGCCGATTTGACCGGCAGCCTTGGCCGCGGCCAATTCGGCGACCACTTCAGCGCGGGTCTTGCCTTGTTCGGCGTGAGCGGCTTGGACAGCCGATGCGCCCAGAAGGGAGAGGGCGAGGACGGTGGCGGTGAGTGTTTTGTTCATGATGACTCCAGGTAAAGGGGGGCTGAAGACCGCTGGCGGTGCCTTGCGTTAATCAGTCAGTGAAGTCATTGTGAAACTTTGGTGACCTAGGAAAAACCCTTAAATGGGAAAATTGTTTTCCATTTGAATGCGTAATTCATCGAAATGAAACGATAAAAAACCTGCCACACCCGATTGGGCATGGCAGGTTTTGGTTCGAGCCTGGGCTATCGAAGGCCAGACTCGAAAAAGGCCAACTCAGGGGGCCGGCTAAGGGTTCCAACTCAGGGCCCCAAATAAGGGGGCCAATTCAAGGTGTGGACTTGGTTGGCGTGCTCGGGCTGACGGGCGCTCGCGCAGGGCTTGCGTTGCCTGTCTTGTTCGCCGCTGCAAAATCGCCCGCTGCGGCGCGGGTAAATTCGTCTGGCTTCAGATATTTACGCAAGGCCGTATTGACCTGTTCAGTGGTCAACGCGGCAAGCTTGGCATCCATCTCGGCCGAGTACTTGAACGTGCGATCCAGGCGCAGGTAGCTTTGCCAGGTGGCCGCCACGCTGCGGTCTTGTGCGCGTGACAGGTTGCGATAGTTCAACAAGGCCTCGCGGGCATCCGCCACCTCTTCATCGGTAAAGCCGTCCTTCAGCACCCGGCTCAACTCTTCGTTGATGGCGCGCTCGAGTTTCTCGCGGTCACCCGGCGAATAGATGGCGTAAATCGTCCACGATGCCTCGGGTTCGTAGGACGATGTGGCGAGCTGACTGCGCACGTTGTACGACAGACCTTCCTTCTCGCGTACCCGCTGCCACAGGCGCGACTTTTCCGACTGTCCGAGCAGGAAGTTGGCCAGACTGACCGCCGGATAGTCGGGATGATCGTCCTTGAGCGGGAACCACTGGCGCGAGACGTAGAACGCGTTTGCCTTGTCCGGCGTCTCGATGTCGAAGCGCTTGGGTTGAACGTCGCGATGGGGTTGAGGGATACGGGTATAGGCTTGAGCCTGCGGCAGCTTCGACAAACCTTTCTCGAGCGCGTCTTTTGTCGCTTTCGCGTCGAACGAACCGACCGCCGAGAATTGAGCCCGTCCGACGCCGATGAACTGATCGCGATAGGCGACGAAATCGGATTGTTTCAGGGCCTTCAAGCGTGCCAGGGTTTCGTCGAACGTCGGCTGGTAGCGCGGGTCGTCCTTGGACCAGGGGTTGTCGTGACGGGCGATGGCCTGAAATGCCAGCACTTGCGGCTCGCTCCGGCTCTCGGTGATGCCACTGGCGGCCTCGCGCTTGAGTTCTTCCAACTGATCGGCGGGAAACGTCGCTTCGCGCAAGACGTCGGTCACGAGCCCCAGCACCGCGGGCAGATTCTCGCCCGTGGTCCCTATGCTGACTTCCAGGTTGCCTGCGGCACTGGATTGCATGCTGACTTGCGCATTGAGCTCGACCAAGCGATCTTGCAGAGCGGCTCGCGTCAGGCTGCGCGTGCCGCGCAACAACATCGGGCCGATGGTTTCGGCCACTGTGCTGCGGCCGGTCAGGCTTTTCAGATCACCGGCTTGCAAGGTCAACACGGCATCGACGCGCTCACCCCGAGTGGGCTTGTTCAGCAGCGCGAGTTCGACTTCGCCTTTTTTGCCCGTCAGTCGCAAAGTTTCTCGTTGGGTGCTGGCATCCAGATTGGCAGGTGACGGATCGAAGGCCTCGGCCGATTTGAAATCGGCGTCGCCCGTGTACCCTTTGAGCGCCGTCTCCAGGTCGATGGCCTGGGGTGCCGGCGCACGCACCGGCTTATCGGTCGGAATGTAATGCCCCACAGTGCGGTTGGCGCGTAGCAGATAGCGCTCGGCCGATTGCTGGACATCAGCCAGTTTGACCTCACGTGCCAAATCGCGCGCCTTGAAATAAAGCCGCCAATCGCCTGCGGCGATCGCTTCGGTCAAGGACACGCCCAGTTTCTCGGGATCGGCGTAATCGAGCCGCCAGCTATTGATCCAGTTGGTTTGCGCGCGCTTGAGTTCGGTGTCGGTAAACGGGTGCTTGGCCACGTTTTCCAAGGTGTCGTTGATGACCTTCTGTACGGCATCCATGTCGGCATCGTCGTTCAGCTGCGCGCCGAACAAGGCGATACCCGGATCGAACTGCGCCTGAGCGAAGCCGAACACGGCGCTGGCCAGCTTCTTCTCGACCAGCGCTTTGTACAGACGGCCCGATGGCGTATCGCTCAGGATCAGCGTGGCCATTTCGACTGCGGCGTAATCGGCGGCCCCGGCTGCGGGGATGTGATAAATGTTCGCCGCCAGCGGCACGCCGCCATTGCGGCGCAGCGTGATGGCGCGCTCGCCGTCCTGCACCGGCTCGACCGTGTACAGCGGGCGCAAGCTGCGCTCGGGTTTCGCCAGCGGGCCAAATGTCTTGGCGATCACCGACAGCACGCGCTCGGGATCGAATTTGCCCGACACCACCAGCACGGCATTGTCGGGTTGGTAATACCGGTGGTAGAACGAGCGCAGTTGCGCGATGTCGACGTTCTCGACATCAGAGCGCGCCCCGATCGTCGAGCGGCCGTAGCCATGCCATTCATAAGCGGTGGCGCGCATCTTTTGAAGCAGGATGCGGAACGCGTTGTTCTCGCCGCGATCCATTTCGTTGCGGACCACCGTCATCTCGGAGTCGAGATCCTGCTTGCGAATCAGCGCGTTGAGCATGGCGTCGGCTTGCCATCCCAGATACCAGTCCAGCGTGTCCGGATTGGCACTGAAGCTGGCGAAATAATTGGTGCGATCAGCCGACGTCGTGCCGTTGGCGCGCAGCCCGCGCCGAGAAAACTCGCCCAGCGCGTTCTGAACCTTTTCAGTGCCCTTGAACAGCATGTGTTCGAGCAGGTGAGCCATACCGGTTTCGCCCGGGCCTTCGTGGCGGGAACCCACCAGATACGTCATGTTGACGGTGGTGGTGGGCTTGCTGGCGTCAGGGGCCAGCAGCACGCGCAGCCCATTTGCCAGCCGGTACTCGCTGATCCCTTCGATGGTCACTACGTGCTGGGGCTGCGTCGTGACGGTTTGCGCATCCGACGCGGGTGCGTTTTGGCCGGTACTCGATATCGGTGCCTGGGTGGCGGGCTGTGTGGCGGCGGCTTGCTGCGCTTGGACGGGCAGGGCCACGGCCAACGTGGCCTGTAATGCAGCCAGCGCAAAGGCGCCGCGCCACATCGAGCGACCGGTCTGCGGGGTCGAGCGGGACTGAGAAGGCATGGATGATTTCCTCGAATCGAACACGTAGCGGCAGTGTAGTGGCACACAGCCGTCCGTATCGTGATTCGAGCCGCGCGGGGTGCTTAAGTTCGACGCTTATGCATCCTGAACCCGCTTACCAGCGCGGTCAGCCGTACTTCAAGCTGATTGTGTGTGCAACTCATTCGAACTGTAAGCGCTCCGGGTTGTGCGTATCGGAATGAAACGTTTCGAGCTTGCGTGCTCATGTCAGCGCGCTACAGTGAAGTGACCGACCCGGGGCGCGTGCCGCCCCATGGCGCGAAGATTGACCCGGGCAAACTCGTTTTCTACAAAGGAGATCCCATGCTCAACGAACTCGTCACGCGTGCGTTATCCAGATTGAACGGTGACCGCGTGATCAACGATCAGCCGTCGGGGCGATTCCGCTATGCCTATGCCAGTGACGATGGTCAATACGTCGCCATCGTGGCGCACGATCACACCACCTATGTCGTCGACTTGGATCAGGATCGGTTTTGCGCCGAGCCGGCGGGCGAACCTTGCGGATTCTCGGGCCATGTCCTGCAAATGGAGCGCGAGCCCGTTTCGGCGCGGGTCGCCTGCGTCGGTCAGTTCGATCTCGATCTGGATCGCGATGTGCTGGACTGGCGGCGCTGTCCCAAACTTTGAATGAACATCGATGCTATTTGGACAACTGGCGCATGGCTTGGCCGAGTCCGGCCATCGTCACTGGGTGCATTCTGCCGCCCATGATGTCGCGCAGCAGTGTGATCGACTGGCGGTATTCCCAGGATGCCTGCGGTTCAGGGTTGAGCCATGCGGCTCGGGGCCAGGTGGCCAGCAGCCGGGTCATCCATGCTGCACCCGTTTCCTTGTTGTAGTGTTCGACCGAACCGCCGGGTTGGAGAATCTCGTAAGGGCTCATGGTGGCGTCGCCCACGATGATCAGGCGCCAGTCGGCGTTATAGGTGCGCAGCAATTCGAGCGTCTCGACCCGGGCCTGACGGCCTCGCTGGTTGGTACGCCACACAGTGTCGTAGGGGCAATTATGGAAGTAATAGACCTCCAGATGACGAAACTCGCTGCGTGCTGCTGAAAACAAGGATTCGATCTGGGCGATATGGTCATCCATGCTGCCGCCGACATCCAGCAGCATCAGCACTTTGACGGCATTGCGCTTCTGGGGCACCAGTTTCAAATCGAGGTAGCCTGCATTGCGTGCAGTACCCGCGATGGTGCCAGGCAAATCCAGTTCGAGATCAGCACCCTCACGGGCGAAACGTCGCAGTCGGCGCAAAGCCAGCTTGAAGTTTCGGGTGCCCAATTCCACTTGATCGTCGTAATCGCGGAATTCGCGCATGTCCCATAATTTCACGGCGGTGCGATGGCCTGCCGACTTGCCGCCGATCCGGATGCCTTCGGGATGATAGCCGCTATTGCCGAAGGGCGAGGTGCCGCCCGTGCCGATCCATTTGTTGCCTCCCGCGTGTCGTCCGGTTTGCTCCCGGAGCCGTTCCTCCAGCTTCTTCATCAACGCGTCCCAGCCTTCGCCCCGTAGCGCGGCTTTTTCCTCGGCGGTGAAGCTGCGTTCCAGCGCGGCGCGCAGCCAGTCGGGGGGGATGTTCTTACCGGCAGCCACGTCGGCCAGGTGCTGTCGGTAAAACGTCGCGAATGCCTTGTCATAGCGGTCGTAGAGCGATTCGTCCTTGACCAGGGCGCAACGCGCCAGATAGTAAAACTGCTCGACATCGGGGGCCGCCAGCCCGTGCCGCAGCGCTTCCAGCAGGGCCAGGAACTCGCGCACGGATACCGGCAGGCGTTGTGCCCGCAAGTGCGCGAAGAAGTCCAGCAGAACCATCAGCGACGGCCTGCGCGTGCCATGGCGGCCAGGCGGTCGAGCAGGTCGAGGTCTTGTTCGTTCTTCAGCAAAGCGCCAGCCAGCGCGGGAATGCCACGATCGCCGCCGCCGACCTGTGTCGGGTCGATGTATTCGGCCAGCAACAATCGCAGCCAATCCAGTAGCTCGGACGTGGAGGGTTTTTTCTTCAAGCCGGGCGCATCGCGCAGGCTCAGAAACGCGTCCAGTGCGGCGCGCAGGAGGTCGGCGGGCAGATTGGGGAAGTGAACTGCGACGATGGTTTGCAGCGTATCGCGGTCGGGAAAGCGGATGTAGTGAAAGAAGCAGCGGCGCAGAAACGCGTCCGGCAGGTCTTTTTCGTTGTTGGACGTAATGATGACCAGGGGGCGGTGACGGGCCGCAACGGTCTGGCGTGTCTCGTAGACATGAAATTCCATGCGATCGAGCTCGCGCAGCAGGTCGTTGGGAAATTCGATGTCGGCCTTGTCGATTTCATCGATCAGCAGCACGACGGGTGCGGGGGCCTCGAACGCTTCCCACAGCACGCCCCGCAGGATGTAATTGCCGATGTCGTGGACTTTATCGTCGCCCAGTTGCGAATCGCGCAGGCGCGACACGGCGTCGTATTCGTATAAGCCTTGCTGCGCCTTGGTGGTCGATTTGATGTGCCATTGATGTAGCGGCCTGCCCAGCGTGGCGGCCACCTCTTCGGCCAGCATGGTTTTGCCCGTGCCCGGCTCGCCCTTGATCAGCAAGGGCCGCTGCAAGGTGAGGGCGGCATTGACCGCCAATTTGAGATCGGGCGTGGCGACGTAGCGATCGCTGCCGTCATAGCGGATAGGTAAGCTTGTGGACGATGATGCAGGAGAAACTGACGTCATGTGCGCTCACGTAACTGAGATTGATCGACTGATGCAATATGCCAATACGTCATAGTGGCACTACACGAACGGTCGAAAGTAACAGTATCTCTAATTATCGTACAATCTGCGGGTTCTGCGACGCCTTCGGCCAGAAGGGGGGGCGTCACGATAATCAAGCGCCTAAGAGCCCAATTATGAAGTTGCCCAAATCTTTATTTCGCGCGGTTTCCGCGCTAGCCCTGGCGTCCTGTTCGATCGGCGGTCAAGCTTTGGCTGCCGACGCACCCCAAGGCGACGTGCAAGCCGCGCGCGACAAAGTGTCGATGTGTATTGGTTGTCACGGTATTCCCGGTTACAAAGCGACCTTCCCCGAGGTCTATCACGTGCCGAAAATTGCGGGCCAGACTGCCGAGTACATCGCGGTGGCACTGGACGAATATCGCAGAGGCGCACGCAATCATCCCAGCATGAGCGCGATTGCCGAAAGTTTGACGGACCAGGATATTGCCGATCTGGCCGCCTACTATTCCAATCTCAAATAATCGCGGGGCCGAGATGAATCGCTTTTCAATGACTTTCGCAGCCTTGCTCGTCGCTGCTCTGGCACCCGCCGCTCAGGCCGCCGACGCGGCCGATGCCAAGGTGCATCCTGGCCAGGCCGTGTATGAGAAGTTCAACTGTGCGTCCTGTCATGGTGCCGATGCCAAGACCTCTACGCTGCCGGCCTATCCGGTCCTGGCAGGTCAACACGCCGACTATCTCGCGCATGCCTTGAAGGCTTATCAGCGCGGCGCCGCAGGTCCGGGTGCGACCAACGCCCGCGCCAATCCGATCATGGGGGCCTTCGCGTCCCAACTGTCGGCACGTGATATCGCCGATGTATCGGCCTGGCTGTCCCGTCTGCCCAGCGATCTGAGCGTGCGTCAGTAAGTCCGGCTCGACACCCAGCCCGTCCCGCGTTGGGGGGCTGGCGTAGCAGCCGCTGCGCGCCCTGGGTATCCTGGGTGCCGCCTCGTCACCGCGTACTCACCCGGCGCCTGATCAAATCGATATAGGTGTCGCTGTCCAATGGCGTGCCCAGCCGTTGGGCCTCCCATACCACCTGACCCAAGCATTCCATGATGTCGTGCGCGGCATCGTGCGCGTTGCTGCGAACCGTCAGTTGGCGATAGGCTTCGCGAATACCGGGCGGATGATCGATGGAGACTTGTTCGGCGATCGCCAAATGCATCGACAGATGTAGGAAAGGATTGGTCTGTCCGGCTTCCACCGAAAACTCCGCTTCGCGTGCCTGCGGATCTTCCAGCAGCGCGTGATACTCGGGATGTTCGATGATCCAATCCAGCGCCATGGATTCCAGCGGAGTCAGGACTTCCAGCACGCGGTGTTTGCGCCAGGTTTCGATAAAAAAGTCGCGAACTTGTTCGCGTGAAGGGTTGTACATCTTTGGGCTCTTGGGCGATCGGTCAATGTCGCCTATTCTACGATCCGATAGAATCCCCGCTGTCATCGTCGCCGCTACTGTGTGTAGCCATCGGAGCATTTCATGCCTTACCAACACATCACGGTGCCTGAGAACGGCCAGGCTATTACGGTCAATGGCGATGGCACGCTCAGTGTGCCCGATCAGGTCGTCATTCCTTATATCGAGGGTGATGGCACTGGTGCCGATATCACCCCGGTCATGCTGAACGTGGTGGATGCCGCAGTCGCCCGAGCTTACGGCGGCACTCGCCAGATTCACTGGATGGAGGTGTATGCCGGCGAGAAGGCGACTCGGGTCTATGGCCCGGATACCTGGCTACCCGACGAAACCTTGGACGTGGTTCAAAAGTATGTGGTGTCCATCAAAGGCCCGATGACGACGCCCAAAGGTGGAAGTATCCGGTCGCTGAACGTCGCGCTGCGCCAGAAACTAGATTTGTACGCCTGCATACGCCCGGTGCGCTATTTCACCGGCGTTCCCTCTCCCGTGCGCGAACCCGAGCGTACCAATATGGTGGTGTTCCGGGAGAACTCCGAAGATATCTACGCGGGTATCGAATACATGGCGGGTAGCCCTGAAGCCCAGGCGCTCATCGCCTTCCTTCAGAACGACGGACAGGGCGAGAAAATCCGGTTTCCCGACACCTCGTCCATCGGCATCAAACCGGTTTCCCGCGAGGGCACCGAGCGTCTGGTGCGCAAGGCGGTGCAATATGCCATCGACCACGATCGCGCCTCGGTCACCCTGGTTCACAAAGGTAACATCATGAAGTTCACCGAAGGGGGCTTTCGCGATTGGGGTTACGCCTTGGTGGCGCGTGAATTCGACGCCGTGCCCATCGACGGTGGTCCGTGGTTGAAGGTCAAAAATCCGCGTAACGGTCGCGACATCGTCGTCAAAGATGCCAATGCCGATGCATTCCTGCAGCGCATCCTGATGCGTCCGATGGAGTTCGACGTCATTGCGACACTTAATTTGAACGGCGATTACATCTCCGACGCCTTGTCGGCTCAGGTGGGCGGCGTCGGTATCGCACCCGGCGGCAACGTTTCCGATACCGTCGCGATGTTCGAAGCCACCCATGGCACCGCGCCGAAATACGCCGGCAAAGACTATGTGAACCCGGGTTCGGTCATCCTGTCGGCCGAGATGATGCTGCGCCATATTGGCTGGACCGAGGCGGCCGACCTCATCATTAAGAGTATGGAAAAAACCATTTTGTCCAAACATGTTACCTATGATTTCGCTCGACTGCTGCCGGGCGCCACCCAGGTGTCTTGCTCGGGATTCGGCCGGGTGATGGTCGAGAACATACAGGGGCAAGGGCAAAGCAAATTCACACTGCTGTCCTAATATGTCGTTTTCAAGACACAGGTAAAAGCCCTGCGACTCGTAACCAATTTACGAGCATCGGTCCGTTCTACCGCAATGCGTCATAGGGAGCATCGGGTTTTCTTATAAGGGTCGATATTTTGATTGGAAATATTTATTGATGTGAACTTACACTTACATATCAATCGGCAATAGCTATAACTTACTTACTTGTATGGCGCCTTAGGGGCCAGCAGAATTGAGCAGCAGGCTCGAAATTTCGCGGAGAACGGAACATGCAAGTTCGTAAAACATTGATCGTTGGTGCCCTGGTGGCAGGTTTTTCGGGCACTGCGGTGGCCGAAACCTCGGTGACCCTGTATGGTTTGATCGACTCCGGTCTGATCTACCAACGCGCCAAAGTCGGTCGTACTGACGCATCGCGCCCCGTGAACGGTGGCGACTATCAATCGAAGATCGGTTACCAAGGCGGCCAGCAAAGCGGTTCGCGCTGGGGCCTGCGTGGCATCGAAGATCTGGGTAACGGCGTGTCCGCCAACTTCGTGCTGGAAAGCGGCTTCAACAGCGGCGATGGCCGTAGCGAGCAAGGCCGCCTGTTCAATCGCCAAGCCACGTTGGGTCTGAGCAGCCACCTGGGCTCGATCGACTTGGGTCGCCAAACCAACGTCGCTTCGCGTTACTTCGAAGCCATCGACCCGTTTGCGCTGGATTTCTACTCGGCCAACATGGGTTCGACCTTCAGCGCCGCCAACACGGTTCGCTACGACAACACGGTGATGTACCAATCGCCGTCGTTCAGCGGCTTCCAGTTCGCCGGTGGCTATTCGTTCGCCTACGACACGGTCGAACGCACGACTGCGTTCCGCACCAAGGAAAACAGCCGCGCCATCACGGCCGGTCTGCGCTATGTCGGCGGCCCGCTGACCGTCGCGCTGACCTGGGACCAGCAATATCGTAAGCCCAACCAGCCCCGTCCAATGCAAGCCATCGTGGGTGCCGCGTATGACTTCGAAGTCTTCAAGTTGAGCGCTGCTTACGGCTATGGCAAAGACGGCGCATTCTCGGGCCCTGGCCTGCCGCTGGCTGAAGGCCGTAGTCAAGGCTTCGGCTCGACCACCGGCGAATTCAGCTGGGACAACCTGAAGACGCATTCGTACATGGTGGGTGCTTCGGCTCCGCTGGGCGCGACGACCTCGCTGTTCGGTTCGTGGCAGCGTGCCAAACCTAACCAAGGCTTGACCCCCACCAACATCTACAGCCTGGGCACCACCCACACGCTGTCCAAGCGCACCAACGTGTATGCCTACGGTTCGTACGCTCAGAACCACGCGTTCATCGACGGCAACCGTGCTTCGACGGTCGGCGTGGGTGTTCGTCACCTGTTCTAAAGCCTTAGGTTTGACAGATGGGCCTTTAGATCAGAGTCGGGGCTCATCTCCTTATTTAACCACCCCTGTCGGGGTGGTTTTTTTTCTTTAGAAATGCACCGCGGCGGTGCATAATTTTTGCTTTAGAACTAGTGCTTATCAGGAAATGCGCTTCATTAGGGCATTCCCCTAGTGTTGGTGGCCCGCTAATGGTGCAGAATACGTTTCATGCAGGTGGGAGACAACAGGCTCTCTTAAAGAGCCGAACCGGCGGCACCGGTTAATAAAAAAGAAGATGGGCAGTACCCATAAAAGCAAACGCGCAACGGCTGACACTCAAAAGTGTTGGCCGTTGTCGCATTAAAGCCGCTATCTTTGCCCCGCTTTTCCATCTGTAAGCGCATTGCCAGTTTCACAAGGTAAAACGTCGGCATGTTCGCGCGATTTTCCCGCATCCGTTCCCGCCTCACGGCGTCGCGTCCCGTCATGTGGCGACGCAACCTTATCTATATCGCCGTGCTGCTATCGGCATGGTTGGGCATCAATGTCGGTGTGGTGCTTCTGGCCGATTGTTTCGAAAGCGGGGCAGTGGCGGGCCGCCGGGCTTACTGGGTCGCGGCCTACTGGGCGCCGGTGTCGTATTTGGCCCTCATAGGCATTTACCTCTGGCTGATGCGCACGCATCGTCGCCAGCCATGACCGGCCCTTCGCAATCCTCTTCGTCCGGCGCATTCGCCGCTCGCTTGCGTCGCTCGTACATTATTTTCACCCTGAGCTTCGTGGTGCTGATTCTGGTGCTGGGTTGGCAGGAGTCGCGTGGCCTGCCCAGCCAATGGGTGGGCTACGCTTTCCTGCTGTCCACCGTGTGCCTCTATGCCTTCATCGGCATCATCTGTCGAACTTCCGATGCGCGTGAGTACTACGTCGCGGGGCGCGCTGTTCCGGCGTTCTACAACGGCATGGCCACGGCGGCCGACTGGATGTCGGTGGCGTCGTTCATGGGCATAGCGGGCACGCTATACATGACGGGATACAACGGCCTGGCATTCGTCATGGGATGGACTGGCGGCTATGTCTTGCTTGCCCTGCTGCTAGCCCCGTATTTGCGCAAGTTCGGGCAGTACACCATCCCCGATTTCATGGGCGCGCGCTACGGCGGCAACATGGCGCGTATGGCAGGCGTCTTGTGCGCCACGCTGTGTTCGCTGATCTATCTGGTCGCGCAGGTGTATGGCATCGGGATGATTACCTCGCGCCTGACCTCCATGTCGTTCGAGCTGGGCATCCTGATTGCGCTGGGTGGCATGTTGGTGTGTTCCTTCCTGGGTGGCATGCGCGCGGTCACCTGGACTCAGGTCGGGCAATACATCATCATGCTGGTGGCCTATCTGGTTCCCGTGGTGTGGTTGTCGGTCAAGCATGCACAGACGCCTGTGCCGCAAGTGGCGGCGACCCGCATGCTGCCCACGATCGATCTGTTGAACAACGAGGTGCTGCGGGATCCTGGCGAAATCGAAGTACGTGCCTTGTGGGCGGCACGGGCCGACGCCATGCAGGCGCGACTCGATGCGTTGCCGCAATCGTGGGCGACCGAACGGGCGAAGATGCGCACCGAACTGCACGTATTGCAGGCTCAGCGCTCGTCGTGGGTGGATATTCGAATTCTCGAACGCGAACTGGCCAATTATCCCGAGAATGCGTTGGCGGCGCGTGATCAATGGATCAAGGCGCGCAATACCTATCGGGCCCGGGCAGCACCCCCTACCGCCCAAGGGCCCCCGTTTCCAAGCGCCGACTCAGAAGCGCGCGCGCTGCAACAGCGTAATTTTCTGGCACTGGCGTTCTGCCTGATGCTGGGCACGGCCGGCATGCCGCACATTCTGATGCGTTCCTATACGACCCGCTCGGTCAGTGGAGCGCGCCGGTCGGTGTTCTGGTGCCTGTTCTTTATCTTGCTGCTGTATTCGCTCACGCCTGCCATGGCTTTGTTCGTCAAGTTCGAGGTGTACACACAACTGGTGGGCACGCGCTTCGACGAGTTACCAATTTGGGCCAATGGATGGAGTCGATTGGACGTCCAGCTGCTGGATGTCGTGGACTTGAATCGCGACGGCGTCGTCCAGCTGGCGGAAATCGTTCTGAGCAACGACATGGTGGTATTGGCCTTGGCAGACGTGGGGGGCTTACCGTATGTCGTCTCGGCATTGGTCGCGGTGGGGGCGCTAGCGGCCGCGTTATCGACGGCCGATGGTCTATTGCTGACCGTATCGAACGCCTTGTCGCACGATGTGTGGTTCCGTTTCTGGTCGCCGAGTATGCATGCGGCCCGACGGGTCTTGATTTCGAAGGGACTGCTGCTGTTGGTGGCGTTTCTGACGGCCTGGGGGGCATCCCGCGTCAATGCCAGTATTCTGGCGTTGGTGTCGGCGGCGTTCTCGTTTGCTGCGTCGTCGTTCTTTCCCGCGCTGGTCATGGGTATTTTCTGGAAGCGCGCCAACAAGTGGGGGGCGATCAGCGGCATGGTCGTGGGACTGACGGTCACCGCGCTGTATATGTCCTTGGACAGCACATTCATGCGCCACACCTTGCTCCATCTACCCTTGGATGCACCCTCGCTGCTGTGGTTCGGCATCGAGCCGATCGCAGCGGGCATTTTTGGTGCGCCTGCCGCGTTCGCGACCATTGTCGTGGTGTCCTTGTTGACGCCGCGCCCGGATCCCGCCACGAATGCCTTGGTGGACTTTATCCGCTATCCGGGGGCAGGTATGCCGCCTTCGACCACGGAATCCGTGTCGGACGAGTGGGCCGACACGTCGCGCTGAACAGTTACTGGCGCGGATCGTCGCGTCGATCGCGCGCCCGCCGGGCGTCTATGGCCAGCAGTACGACGATCGCGCCCGCGCCACCCTCGTGCTCCGGCGCCTGCGCGAACGCACGGACTTCCGGCAATCCGACCAGCCAACTGCGGACTCGATCGCGTAATACCGACTGTCCCTGAACCGAGCCATACCCTTTGCCTGTCACGATGCGGACGCAGCGCGCTTCGTAGGCGACGCACTGGGTGACGAAGTCAGCCAGGCGGGGCCTCGCCTGTTCGACCGATAGGCCGTGCAGATCCAGATTGGCTTCCAGGCGCCAAAAACCTTGGGCGATGCGAACGAGAACGTCAGGGCCGACGCCCGGGCGCAAGAAGGCTGTGCCGTCGTCCCGCAGCAGATGCGACACGTCGGCATCCGACAAGCCGTGGTCGGCTGTGCTCGCTTGAGCATCGACGACGGGTTGGCCGTTCGACGAGGTATCGGTTTGTTCCGCGCGCTTGCGTGGCGCTCGTTCCAGGCGTTCAAGGCGCGCCATGGCTTCGGGCGATGCTTCCGGCATACGTCGGTTACGTGTGTCGACGCGCTCGACTGCACCGGCCAGTCGTCGAAACAAGCGCCGGTCGTCAGAGGAGAGCTCGATGCGCGCGGCATGCCGAGCGGGCAGGGCATTCTGGGATGCGGGTGCGTTCCGGGCCGACCCGGTGTGCTCTTGGGATGCAGCCGTGGTGTGCTCGTCTCGCTTTTGCGCCGGAACCTTGCCGGATGTGCCCGTCGCCCGGGGCGCGACTTCGCCGGGCGGCAGGAATTTCCTTGCCGCCCGACTCGGGGGGGATGCCCCTTTGGGCGGAGCTTCGTCTGCTGGCCCGGCAGTCAGGCGTTTGAGATCGGCCAGCCCCATTTTCGCGGGGCTGGACTTAGCGGCTTTACTGCTCGGCATTCTCCAGCCACCGTTGAGCGTCGAGGGCGGCCATGCAGCCGGTTCCGGCGCTGGTAATGGCTTGGCGATAGACGTGATCTTGCACGTCGCCTGCGGCGAAGACGCCGGGCACCGATGTCAAGGTGGCCATGCCTTTCAAGCCGCTTTGCGTGACGATGTAACCGCTATCGGTCATCTCCAGCTTGCCCTTGAAGAGGTCGGTGTTGGGCTGGTGGCCAATGGCGATGAAGGTGCCGGTGACCGGCAGATCTTCGGTGCTTTCGTCCCGGGTGCTGCGAATCCGCACGCCCGTCACCCCGCTGGTATCGCCCAAGACTTCATCGAGCGTCGAAAACAGTTTCAAGCGCATGTTGCCGTTCTCGACCTTGTCCATCATCTTGTCGATCAGGATAGGTTCGGCACGGAACTTGTCGCGGCGATGAATGACGGTGACCGTCTTGCAGATGTTCGACAGGTACAGGGCTTCTTCGACCGCGGTGTTCCCGCCCCCGACCACCACGACGTCCTGGTTCTTGTAGAAGAAACCGTCGCAGGTGGCGCAACCCGACACGCCCCGTCCCATGAATGCTTCTTCCGAGGGCAAGCCCAGGTATTTGGCCGATGCGCCTGTGGCGATGATTAGTGCGTCGCAGGTGTAAATCTCGCCCGTATCGCCCGTCAAGGTGAAGGGGCGCTTCGAGAGATCGACTTCGGCGATATGGTCGAACACCACTTCGGTGTTGAAGCGCTCGGCATGGGCCAGAAAACGCTTCATCAGGTCGGGGCCCTGCACCCCATCGGCATCGGCTGGCCAGTTGTCGACCTCGGTGGTGGTCATTAATTGACCACCTTGAGCCAGGCCAGTGATGAGCATCGGCTTGAGGTTGGCGCGCGCGGCATAGACGGCAGCGGTGTAACCGGCGGGGCCGGAACCCAGAATCAGGACTTTCGCGTGCTTGGGGCTGGCAGTGGAGGTCATTACCTGTAACTCGTATTTAAGTGGTCTCATTATAATGAGGCCATATGCCGCGAATTCAAACTGCCTCTCCGCGCGCCTCGCGCAACACTCGTAACGGTCCGTCGCCCCTACAGCAGCGCATGTCCGCTCTGCTGCGCGAGGCGCGTTGGATCCTTTTTGCCGCCTTGGCGGCGTGGCTGGGGATGGTGTTGGCCACCTGGCATCCCAGCGATCCCGGCTGGTCGCATTCGGTGGCCGATGTCATCATCCACAATCGTGGGGGGATGCTGGGCGCCTATCTATCGGACATCCTGCTGTATTTGTTCGGTTTTTCGGCCTGGTGGTGGGTCGTTTTGCTCTTGCACCGGGTCTATGCGGGCTACCGTCGCCTGGCCATTCACCTGCGGGCAGCCAATAATCGCGAGCCCGAGATTTTGCCGCGCGTGCAGTGGGAGCAGGGCGTGGGCTTCGTGTTGCTGATGATCGGCTCCATGGGGTTGGAAGCGCTGCGCTTGTATACGCTGGGGGCGCATTTGCCCGGCGCCTCCGACGGCGCCAGCGGTGCCGGCGGGGTCATGGGCCACCTGCTGGCCACCGTGCTGGCCGAAGGTGTGGGGTTCACGGGTGGCACCCTGGCGCTGCTGGTTTCGGTGGCGGTGGGTTTGAGCTTGTTTTTCTCGTTCTCGTGGCTGCAACTGGCCGAACGCATCGGTATTGCCATCGAGCGTCTGGTCAACCGGGTGCGTCATTCGTACGCCGCGCGGGAAGATCGCCGTGCCGGTGAAGTGGCCAAGGCCGCCCGCAGCGAGCAGGTGGTGGCCAAGCAGGAGAAATTCGTCCACGAGCCGGTTCGCATCGAGCCAGCGGTCAAAGCGGTCCAGCGCTCCGAGCGGGCCGAGAAGGAAAAGCAGCAAACCCTGTTCTCTCCACCCGTCGGCGAGGGCGATCTACCGGCACTCAGTCTGCTCGACCCAGCCGCGGCCACGCAAGAAACCGTGTCGCAGGAAACCATCGAGTTCACCTCGCGTCTGATCGAGAAGAAACTGGCCGACTTCGGCGTGTCGGTCAACGTGGTGGCCGCTCAGGCCGGCCCCGTGATCACGCGCTACGAAATCGAACCGGCCACGGGCGTGAAAGGGAGTCAGATCGTCAATCTGGCTAAGGATCTTGCGCGCGCGCTCAGCTTGGTCAGCATCCGGGTGGTCGAGACCATTCCGGGCAAGAACCTGATGGGCTTGGAGTTGCCCAATCCCAAGCGTCAGATGGTGCGTCTGTCGGAGATTCTGGGTTCGCAAACCTATCATGCAGGCAGTTCGGTGCTGACGATGGCGCTGGGCAAGGACATCGCGGGTAACCCGGTGGTGGCCGATCTGGCCAAGATGCCCCATGTGCTGGTCGCCGGTACAACGGGCTCGGGTAAGTCGGTGGGTATCAACGCCATGATCCTGTCCTTGCTGTACAAGGCAGACGCCAGCCATACCCGCTTGATCCTGATCGATCCCAAGATGCTCGAAATGAGCGTCTACGAAGGTATTCCGCACCTGCTGGCACCCGTGGTGACCGACATGCGCCATGCCGCCAATGCGCTGAACTGGTGCGTAGGCGAGATGGAAAAACGCTACAAGCTGATGAGCAAGATGGGCGTGCGTAATCTGGCAGGCTACAACGCCAAGATCCGCGACGCCATCAAGCGTGAAGAGCCCATTCCCAATCCGTTCTCGCTGACGCCCGATGCGCCCGAACCCCTGGCGCCTTTGCCGATGATCGTCGTGGTCATCGACGAGTTGGCCGATCTGATGATGGTGGTGGGTAAGAAGATCGAAGAGCTGATCGCCCGTCTGGCGCAGAAAGCGCGTGCCTCGGGCATTCATCTGGTGCTGGCCACGCAACGTCCCAGCGTCGATGTGATCACCGGCTTGATCAAGGCCAACATTCCCACGCGTATCGCGTTCCAGGTGTCGTCCAAGATCGACTCGCGCACCATTCTCGATCAGATGGGAGCCGAGACGCTGCTGGGGCAGGGCGACATGCTGTACATGCCGCCGGGCACGGGTTTGCCGGTGCGCGTGCACGGTGCGTTCGTTTCCGACGAAGAAGTGCATCGCGTGGTCGAGCATCTGAAGTCGCAAGGCGAGCCGGATTACATCGAGGGTCTGCTGGAAGGCGGGCTGGAAGGCGAAACCGGCGATGGTGCGAATGGCGTGACTGGCATGGCCGATGCCGAATCCGATCCGATGTACGACCAGGCGTGCGAAGTGGTGCTCAAGCATCGGCGTGCGTCCATCTCGCTGGTGCAGCGTCATTTGCGCATTGGTTACAACCGGGCAGCCCGCTTGCTGGAGCAAATGGAACAATCGGGCATGGTTTCGTCCATGCAGTCGAACGGCAATCGGGAGATCCTTGTTCCCGCCAGAGAGGAAGCGTGATGAATTTGAATTTGCTACGAGTGGCTGCGGTGTCGGGTTTCGCGGCGGTGCTGATGTATGCGCCGCTGGCCGTCCACGCCGCCGATGCCGCCGACGCGCAGCTCAAGCGTTTCGTGCGCGAAGTGCAAGCAGCCACGGGCCAGTTCACGCAATCCACGGTCGGCGCCCAAGGTCGCACCCAACCGGCCCAGTCTGGCGTGTTCTCGTTTCAGCGCCCGGGGCGCTTCAAGTGGCAAGTGCAAAAGCCCTACGAGCAATTGATCGTCTCAGACGGCAAGCAGGTCCTGCAATACGATCCCGACCTGGCGCAGCTTACGCAGCGTAATGTGGATGCCGCTATCGGCACATCGCCCGCCGCCATTCTGTTTGGCTCGGGTTCGCTCGAACAGGCGTTCAACGTTCAGGCGCTGCCCGAACGCGACGGCTTGCAGTGGCTGCGCGCCACGCCCAAAACTGCCGATGCAGGTTTTTCGCGGGTCGATTTGGGATTCAGCGCGAATGTGCCGCAACGCGTCGAATTGCTGGATTCCTTCGGTCAGACGACCCGGGTGACGCTATCGGGCATGAAAGCCAATCCGTCCTTGCCAGCCAGCGAGTTTGCCTTCACCCCGCCCGAGGGCGTGGACGTCGTGAAGATGTGATTCTGCTTCAGGTCGGGCCGATGGGCGAGAACACCACGCTCACCGGCGTCGGCGCGATGGCCACGATTCGCGGCTTACCCAATGTGCCCCAGGTGACTTCGATGTCGCATGCGGCAATCGTGCCCGCACGTTGGTTCAAAACGAACAGCGTGTCGCCGGATGGCGTCAGGGCCAGTGCGCGAGGTACCGTCACTCCCTCTGTGTAGCGCGCCATGTATTCCAAAGTGCCGGTGCGGGCATCGATGGTCCAGGCCGTCACGCTGTCGGCCTCCGGCGGCGCATCGCCTGTGCGTCGGGTGCTTGCGAACAACATGCGTCCGCTGGGATGCATCACGATGGCCGATCCGCTGCGTGGGCCTGCGTATCCCTCGGGCAGCAGATCGACACTTTGCTGGCCGCCCGCGTGGGCGGGGGCGTCGCTGAACGGGCCGCCGTGCAGGTGGCCCTGCTCGGCGTCATAGCGGTAGTGATCCAGGGTGGCGTGTAATTCGTTCAATACATAGACCCAGGCGCCATCCGGATGAACCGCGGCATGGCGCGGCCCCGCCCCAGCGACGCTATGACGGCGTTGATGATCAGTGACTTGGCCGTTGGCCAGCGACAGCCGTGCCACCGTATCTGTACCGAGGTCGCACACCAACCAATCGTCGGTGCTTTTCAGGGGCGTGGCGAAATGGGCGTGGGGCGCGCCTTGACGGGTGGCGTTCGGGCCGGGGGTGTCGAATCCGAACGTACTGGCTTCGCCATGCGGGCGGCCTTCCGCATTGAGCGCCTGCACGACGAATACCCCGCCGTTGTATGCGGACACGATCAGATGTTGTCCGGCCGGATCGATGGCGATATGTGCCGGGCCGCAGGCGCCAGGGGGAAGCGAGAGCCGAAACAAGGGAGCAGAAAGATCCCCCAGGCGCCACCCCAGGATTGCGCCGGTCGGTTGGCCTGCGTGTTGGTCTACTTCGCTCACCGCATACAGCACATCGAGATGGGGGTGCAGCGCCAGGAACGACGGGTTCTCGACAGGCAGACAAGCGACCTCGCGCCAGGGTTTGGCGAGGGTGTCGTAAATATGAATCCCGCGCGCCTGCGCACCGGGAGAAGCCCCGCCTGGCGCGGCATGAGTGTAGGTTCCGACGGAGGCGTAGCGGTGCATGCGTAGTCCTTTAAATGATCGCCGATGCGGTTTTGCCTTCGGCGCTGCAATTACCTTGCCGGGTGGGGGCCGAGCACCCATGAGGTGCGTGGTGTAATGGTAGCTTGGGTGGGCGCGACGCTTGCCCGTATCGATGGATCAGTATTTTCTAAGCTTATAGATGAACGGCGACCTTTTCTCCGGTGGGGCCATCAATAGCCGCCACACTCCGCTGGCCGAGCGGCTGCGTCCGCGTAGTTTGGCCGATGTCGTCGGTCAGACTCATCTGCTCGGACCTGGCAAGCCGCTACGCGTCGCATTCGAATCGGGCCGTCCGCACTCCATGATTTTCTGGGGACCACCCGGTGTAGGAAAAACGACGCTGGGTGTAGGAAAAACGACGCTGGCGCGATTGATGGCCGACGGTTTCGACGCTCAATTCATTGCCATGTCGGCAGTGCTGGGTGGCGTCAAAGACATTCGCGATGCGGTGGTCAAGGCAGAAGTGGCGCGCGGGCAAGGCTTGAGCACCATTTTGTTCGTCGACGAGGTTCATCGGTTCAACAAAGCGCAGCAAGATGCCTTCTTGCCTTATGTCGAAAGCGGCTTGTTCACCTTCATTGGCGCGACGACCGAAAACCCGTCGTTCGAGGTGAATTCGGCCTTGCTGTCGCGAGCGCGGGTGTATGTGTTGCAATCGCTGACGCCCGATGAGCTGGCCGATCTGGTTCGTCGCGCGGTGGATGCGTTCAATGCCGGTATCGTTGGCGGCGATTCCGATGGCAGCGATTCCGATGATGTGTCCGATGACGGCGCCATCGCGGAGCAAAAAACCATCGGCGGCGTGACGTTTGCCGAAGAGACGATCACCCAGCTGGCCGCCTGGGCCGATGGCGATGCGCGACGGGTCATCAACGCCGTCGAGGTAGTGGGTGAGTCGGCTTTGGGCGCAGGTCGAGACACAGTCGATAGTGCGTGGTTGGAAACCGCGCTGTCCCAGAATCTTCGCCGTTTCGATAAGGGCGGGGACGCGTTCTACGATCAGATCAGCGCCCTGCACAAGGCGGTTCGCGGCTCGGATCCCGACGCTGCGCTTTATTGGTTCACCCGGATGTTGGACGGTGGGGCCGATCCGCGCTACTTGTCGCGTCGCATCATGCGGATGGCGGTCGAGGATATCGGACTGGCCGACCCGCGCGCCACCGATATCGCCATGGCCGGTGCCGATTTCTACGAGCGATTGGGATCTCCCGAAGGCGAGGTGGGATTGGCGCAGGCCGTGGTTTATCTGGCGTGCGCTGCGAAATCCAACGCCGTCTATAACGCCTATAACGCAGCACGCCGGTTTTCAGCCGAGAACGGCAGCGCGCCTGTGCCCAATCACTTGCGCAATGCGCCGACCAAGTTGATGAAGCAGCTGGGCCATGGTCACGCCTACCGATATGCCCATGACGAGCCGCACGCTTACGCTGCGGGCGAAACCTATATGCCAGATGGGCTGCACGCGACTTTCTATCAGCCGACCGATCGCGGATTGGAAATCAAGATCCAGCAGAAGTTGGATTTTCTGGCTTCGCTCGACGAGGCGCACGCGGCGAAGTCGCGCAAACGCTAGCGGTGCGCTTTCAGTGGGCGCACGACCTGCATTGACATCCGATGTCGGTAGAATGTCGCTTCTTGTGTCCATGAAGCGGAATCACCCATGCTAGACCCTACCTTGTTGCGTAAAGATCTCGATACCGTCGTCGCCAAGCTCGCCAGCCGGGGCTTTGCTTTCGATCGGTCCGCATTCGATGCGCTAGAGTCGCGCCGCAAGTCGGTTCAGACCGAAACCGAGACGCTGCAAGCGCGCCGCAACGCTTTGGCCAAGCAGATCGGACAGCTCAAGTCGCGTGGGGAAGACGCCAGCGAGGTCATGGCCGAGTCGCAAGCCATCCCCGGTCAGCTCAAGCAGTTGGAAGAAAGCCTGGGCGCGTTGCAGGCCGATTTGAATGCGCTGCTGCAAGGCGTGCCGAACCTGCCGCACGAATCGGTGCCTGTGGGCGATTCGGAAGCAGGCAACGTCGAGGTGCGCCGCTGGGTGCCAGGTGTGACCGATCCGAAGGCCGATCCTGCGCCTTTGGCCTTCGAGCCTCGCGACCACGTGGCCTTGGGCGAGCCCCTGGGTCTGGATTTCGAACTGGCTGCCCGCCTGTCCGGGGCTCGATTCAGCTTCATGCGCGGTTCGATCGCGCGTCTGCATCGCGCGCTCGCCCAATTCATGCTGGACGTGCAAGCCAACGATCATGGCTACACCGAGTGCTATACGCCTTACATCGTCAATGCCTCGACCCTGGTGGGTACGGGGCAATTGCCGAAGTTCGCCGATCAGATGTTCGCGGTCAGCAAGGGCGGCGACGACGACGGCGCCGAAGGCCGGGAAGACCAATACCTGATTTCGACCTCCGAGATCACCTTGACCAGCACCGTGCGCGACACCATCGTGCCGGGTGCCGATCTGCCCTTGCGCATGACCGCGCATACGCCGTGCTTTCGTTCCGAGGCGGGCAGCGGCGGGCGCGACATTCGCGGCATGATCCGCCAGCACCAATTCGACAAGGTCGAAATGGTGCAGATCACGCATCCCGATCAGTCGTACGAGGCATTGGAAGCCATGGCTGGACATGCCGAAGCCGTGTTGCAGCGCCTGGGCTTGCCCTATCGCGTGATGCTGCTGTGTACGGGCGACATGGGTTTCGGTGCCGCCAAGACGTACGATCTGGAAGTGTGGTTGCCCGCGCAAAACACCTGGCGCGAGATTTCGTCGGTGTCGAACTGCGAGTCGTTTCAGGCGCGTCGCATGCAGGCGCGCTACCGCACGCCCGAAAACAAGACGGCGCTGGTGCATACCTTGAATGGTTCGGGCCTGGCCGTGGGCCGTGCGCTGGTGGCGGTGTTGGAAAACTATCAGCAGGCCGATGGCAGCGTGGTGGTGCCGGAAGCGCTGCGTCCGTATCTCGGCGGTCTGGAGCGTCTGACGCCTGCTGGCTAATGCAGCAGGAATGCGGGTTGATGCATCTCACGAATAACGGAAGTCGATACCCTCAAGTAAATTCGATCACCTGGGCCGTTCATAATTAACGATATGCGCCGAAATTTTTCGACCCGCACAGGTGATATTGATTGCACCTCCAGTCTCAGAAAAATCAAGATCGTGAAAAAGAGGAAGCAACAAATTGTCCAGTTGACGTCGAATATTACGCACGCCCTCTGCCCCCTTATGCGCTGTTCGAGCTAGGTGCAGGCTGGCGTCTTTAGAGACGTTCAGCGTATAGCCGAAGTTTTTTAGATAGTCCTGATACTGAAAAACTGGGTTGGAGCCATCTAGATTTATCGACGAAATAAAATCAGATTCGCTGAGCCGTTGGGTTGTGGTTATTGTAGTTATTCGAGCAATAAGTTCAGGTAAAAAACCATGATCCGCCAGCCGCATAGGTGTTTTTTCGATTTCTGTCTCAGAAAGTCCGGTCAGGCAAAACGATCCTGCAAAAATGAACATGAGATCGTGAGTACGAAACTGCACTGTTGGGGCACCTATCGAATCAAATGAGGAACCTATTGTGAGCGTTCGCGTATCGCCATCCAGAATTTTCAAGAGCGAATATTGAACGCCTAGGCCGCGAATGTCGCGATCTCCGTTTGTGTTGTATTTGAGTTTGTCGAATTCATCGATGAATACAATTGCAGATTCTGCTGCTCTTAAATCACCATCATATTGCTGGATAAGATTTTCGAAAATCGAATCTACATTTAGACCTCGATAGCCTGCCTCGGTGAGTGTGGTGGCGTCCACCGAGATATAAGGTGTGACCAATGATCTGGCCAGGGTTTCAACCATCAAGGTTTTTCCCGTTCCAGTTTTTCCCTGTATTAAAACATGGCTTTTGGGTGCGATTCTTCCTTTGCCAGACTGAAGGTTCAAGTGCTTGAATATAGTGGCGGCCAGGATTTTTTTTGCATGAGTTTGTCCCGCTACTTCCTTTTCTAAGATTTCATAAAGGACTTTTGGAGTGAGCGGATTTGAGTTCGAGTCAAGCATGGTCTTCCTTATGTATGAGTTTTCGCCGGTCTCGAATCGACTGCTTATGATAGCTGCGTCGTGATGGCTGCATCAAATTAGGGGCTGGTAGTGCACATAATCCACTCGCAATAAGTAGTATTGCTGGATAGACACCTGCGGCTACGGCTGAAACCAGCCCAAGGCTATAGATAAGTGAAACCAGTCGAACGCTGGTGTCTCCGGCCAAAATGACTTCCGCTAGAAAATCGGGTGGTGTTATGGAAGGGCCGTACGTGACGCCAGAGAGTCTAAGTGCATACTGCCCGATTCCGCATATAAAGTAGCCGAGGACGACTAAATAAGCATTGAACCCCAATGCGATAGTCATTATTCCAAGAAATCCAATCGTTGTCGTAAGTTTTGCAAGATGTAGGGATATCCTTGGGGCTCGCGTCATCCAGATGGTTCCTACAATTCCGGCGAAAATTGCTCCCGTTCTGGAGCTGGAAACTGTCATCGCAGCGATCCACTCCTGTTCTTCTACGGAGGTGCTGATGTGGCCTGCAATTATTGGAGATGAAATAACGACGGCGGTATAAATTAAATTGTTTAGCATCCTTGCTCCAGTCATCATTCTCAGGGGGGGCATGGGACACAATGATTCGATATCCAGTTGTCATTTGTCGAAAAAGGCCCTCTTCGACTATGGATTTTTTGGCATTAGGTATTTTTATAATTAACCAAGGGATCCCAGCAAGAAGATGCAGGGCCGTGACGCACGCAAACGCTATTGGTGCGCCATAGTTCGCGAGCAAGGCCGCGGCAAGAAGAGGCGCCGAAACGACCAGCAGGTTTGTTAGCGTCTGGTATTTTGAAAACTCTTGGGCGCGACGTGTCGAAGATATTGTCGAGCTGATTGATGCGTTCGTGTTGGAGTTTGCAATGGCGAAGAAAAATGAACTTAGAAACGCGACGAAAAAATCCAAAGGCCCCGCATCAAATAAGAACGGTATGCATGAAGAAGCAACGAGTCCCGTCGCACTTAATACGCCAAGCGCGTTCCTTGTCAATTTTCTTAGTATGATGCCACCCAGAAGCCCCATGATGGAAACACCTAATAGCCCGGCAGCGTATACAAGCGATGACGTTACTCCGCTGGAGTCATTGACTAAGTGACGTGCAAGTAGCAAAAAAATGAGCATTTCGGAAGCGGCTGGTCCGAGCGCGGTCAATTGGAGTAGTCGAACGGTTCCTTCGTTAGACATGTATTTGTCACTCGCCAGATATATATCGATTCCATTTTCTTATTGAATCTTGGTTCAACGGTCCGGACGTACTAAAACCTAGGTCTGGACAGTATTGGGGTTTCCTGTTGGATGTCTGTGCGAGACGTCGGAACCCCTCAAGGATATGTTGTTCGATACTGGGGAGCGCGCAGGAAAATTGTTGCGCCATGTAATAAGATGCGGCGCGCCAATAAAGATTGCTAGGGTCTCGGTTTTCGTAATTCTGCAATGAGAATTTGGGATTGCATCCATCGATAACACGTTTTGGACACCGAAACAGTGGATACCAAAATTTTGTGCCATCTATTTCTCGAACTGGAAAGCTCATCGGGGCCTGACCACGTAGTAACGCAAAAACCGATTCCGATAGCAAGTCTTCCAAGTTCGCTCCTGTAATTACCGCTTGAGCAGAATTTTCAGACGCTACCTTAATTAAGGCCATGCGTACTGCCAGAGTGCCTATAACCTCAAGGTCGGCGTCGGGGTAATGACATTTAAAAGCTTCTGCCCATTTAGGGTTGGATTCTGGGCGACCCAAGATGTTATTGACCTCGGCCTGATCTATCACATGCAAGTTTAAGCCTGCGGATCTGCACATGGCTTGGGCGCGGCCGATCCCCTTGTCCCAATCTGGAATTCCCATAACCATTACTGGAATTATCTTTGTTTTTTTGTTTTGGTGCTTTGTTGAAGCGATCTCAATAGCGTATTTGAGTCTCCTCCACCACTGATTCCGACGACAATGGGCGCTTGTGTAAAAAGTTCAATCGAATCTAAGAAATCGTCCACGTGAGAAAATATGTATTCCCAGCAGTCTGCTTGAGTCAATTCAATGTGCGTGAGTTCTGAATTCGGTCCGAGTTCTGAGAACGAATATTCAGCTACAGCGTCACTGCTGTTGGATATGGAACTTTGTTTTCCGCCGAGACTGTAATAATCAATGTTTCGGTCTGGTCTTATGGTCAGGGACGAGTATAGTTCTTCTAGTTCCGACAGTGTTTTTTTCAAGGCCGGAATGATTTCGGAAGTATTAGAAAGCTTTTTTTGTCCGTAGATTGATACGGCGTTATGCGGTATGTGGTTAATGCGTAATATTTCCTCGATAGTCAGGCTGGAGGCGTTGGACGTAGGGAGTGTGTAATCTGCATGGGATGTTTTAAAAATCATTTTCATGACGTACTCCGACAAAGCGTTCTGTGGGGTTTGGGTTTCACCCCTGACCCCACTGTTTCTTCAGAGAGCGGTTTTTAGCCGTACATCGTTTCGCCAGAGCTTCCACAAATTTGATCGATTTGCGAGCTCGCGAGCGCCGGAGAAATGAGTTTTGACGGTTTTAGCCATGCTTGGGCTATCGCGGGTGAAATTATCGGCGTCTTTGTTTTCCAAGGTTGAACTTGAAATTTGGGAACGACTTTTGACATCGGTTGTGCGTGCATAATAGAAATCTCCTGTCTATGATGGCTTCCCGGTAACTAGCGAAAGCAACTGCACACTATCAGTCTTTAGGAGTTTTCGACTGCTCGCGACGATTGTTTAGTAGTTTTATGTTTTTAGATTCCTCGCAGGCAGAGGAGCGGCGAGGAGATCTAGTAGCTTTTTGATCCGACCTAAATGTTGCGCGCTTTGGCGGTGCGTGAGTTCTACCGCACGGTGGTTAGAATGAAAGCAAGAAGTCGGACGTACGCTACAAGATCGCTTGTAGGATTTTTGTTAGTAGGGCGAATTAATGCCCGCGCCACCATAGTCGTGCAGTGTCGTTCAGACCTGAACGTGCTCGGCTTCTTGAATTGGAGAGCTGGTGGCCGGTCGATGCCTAGGTGGCAGTGGCGAAGGTGCTGCGCCCGCGCCAAGTTTTTGGAGAGTCTGATGCCTGCTCGCTAAAGCGGTTTGCGCCGAGTCGGTGGCGAATAACTGGGTTATAGAAAAGCCTTGTACGGCTATCAGTCACCGCAGACGATTAAAAACGTCAAGCGGCGGCTGTTTCTGTTGGCGAGCGTTTAGCGTCGCCAATGGCCATGGCCTCGACCGCCTCCGTGATGGTGGTGTGGCGGCCGATGGCCAGGCGACCAGTGACCACCCCCTGGCCCATGATGGGGCGGACGGTATCCCGGAGGCGGTGCGTAGTACACCGGCGGCCGATAGACGGGCGGGGGGCGATACACCGGGGGCGGCACCACATAGACGGGCCCTTGCCGATAGATGGGGGCGGGGCCGTAGATGGGAGGTGAGTAACGCGGTGCCGGCGTCGTATATACCGGGCCCGGAACATACACCGGCCCTGGCACGCGCCCCATACCGGGATGGTAGACGGGGGCAGGGCTATATATCGGTGGAACATACATGCGACTGGTGCCGACCGACACGCCTGCACTGATCTGGGCGTGCGCCGACGTGCCCGCTAGCAGGGCGAGAGCGCCCACGTAGAATGCAATCCAGTTTTTCATAATGACCTCGGCTGCCGAAGACCGGCCAGAAGACGGAAACGCATTGAGCGAGCGACGTGCCTGCACGCTGTATGGCAAGAGATGCCCTGCGTGAAAAGTCTACGGGTTTTGATCGGTTTCGGGGGCGTGGGTTCCATTTCGGAAATCCAGTGAAATGGAATAGATCGCTCACACCAGCCGGGACGCTGTAGTGGTGGCCTGATCGAAACGTGCTTTCAGCAAGCGCGTCACCGTTTTTTTATCGTGATCGCGGCGTTCGATCATGCCGATTTCCCGACCTGTGGCAGCAGCAGCGCCTAGCGAAAATACCCGTAACGCGGGATCGATCAACCAGTCCGATTCTCGCACCAAGGGCAGCAGGGACGCACCGACGTCTTGCCGAATCAGCGCCACGACGGTTTCGATGGCGTTGAGTTCCAGAAACTCATCTACCCGAACACCCAGGCGGCGCAGGCTGCGATCGATCTGGACGCCGGTGCGCTGGCTGCGATCGAATCGTAAAAACGGGTGACGTTCCAGTGCCTCGGCGGCGTCCAGTGCGGTGGTGCTGGCAGGGGCCACCACCACCAAAGGTTCTTCGAATCCGCTGTGCCACGCAAGCGTGTTCGCGCGTCGTCCCGTCGCCACGATGAATGCGGCATCCAGCTCGCCTTGCGCCACCTTGTCGGCCAGTTCAGTCGATTTGCCCGAAAACACCTTGATATCCAGTCCGGTATGGTCGCGTTTCAAGCCAGACACCACTTTGGACAGCGTGCCCATGCACGACACGATGGCACCGATGGCCACCGATCCCGACAGATCGTCTCCCGAAATCGGTGGCCTGCGGATTTGCTCGTAGAGTTCGAGTAAGCGGCGCGCCTCGGGCAGTAGCGCCCGACCGGCTGCGTTGATGAGCGCCAGCCTGCCGCTACGATCGAACAGCTCGCGCCCAAGTTCGGTTTCCAGCGCCCGCATCTGGAAGCTGACGGCTGCCTGGGTCAGCGCAACGCGCTCGGCGGCCTCGGAGAAGGACCCGTGTTCGGCGACCGCGATAAAAGTTCGGAGAAATCGGAGCGTGCTCATCGCCTCAGTCTCCGCCGCCTCCGTCACCTCCACCACCATCTCCAGATCCGCCGCCATGCCCGTCAGGGCCATCGCCCGCACCGCCGCCTATGGTGTGAACGACTGTGCTGCCCTGCGTTTTCGGGGCTTCGTGGGTGCCGCCGCTGAAGTGGTATCCGCCACCCGCCAGCGGGGTGTAGGTGAAAGTGGCGCTATTGTCCCCCCCAGAACCGCGATGCGCGCCGCGCTCCGACTCGCGCCACGATGCCCTGCCGGCCCGCCGGTGGCGAGAGGCCAGCGCATCGTCGCTTCGCTTGTGTTTGAAACTGCGCACGATCTTCCAAACCAGCGCAATCAGAATGGCCGAGAACACGCCATACATCACAAGGTAGCCAGTGCTCAACAACATCTCCTTTTTTCCTGGGGGGGTGGCAGGCTTCGCCCCCCTTCGAACATGCTTACGATGCCGTCTTGGCGACGCCTAGCGCTTCGGTCAACAGCTTGTCGATGAGGGTATTCACCGGCTCATCCGTTTCTGCCGCGCGCGCGCGCAGTGCGTCGATGACGGGCTGACGCAGTTTGACCGGGAACGACACCAGGCCAGCGGCCTGATCCAACTTCCGTTGTTCGCGGCGGTCGGGTACCACAGACGAGGCGTTGCCAAAACGTTGGGGGGTAGCGGTGGCGCGCAGGTCGCCCATGAGCTTCAGGGCTTTGTTCTTTTCCAGATCGGTTTTCTTCATGATGCGAGTGCGCTTGAAAGTAAAAGGCTATTGTCGCAGTCCGGCAGGTTTTGCGCGCGCGCAACAGACACAATTTCCCGCTTTTGTCGTTTCTCTGGCCTATTTATCATCACCACACTATGACCTTGTTGTATCGCATCAGCCTGTGCTGCGCGTTAGCCGGCACCTTGTCACCTGTTGGGGTATTGCCCGTCTTGGCGGCCCAGCCCAGCGCCAATGTCGGCATGTGGGCGGCCAGCTTCGAGGCGTTCGATGCCGCCGACCGCGCACGCGCGCCGCGCCCGGGGGGTGTCCTGTTCGTGGGGAGTTCCTCCATCCGCTTGTGGAGCGATCTGGAAACTGATTTTTCGGCGCTGCCCGTGGTGTACAAACGCGGATTCGGCGGGTCGCGCATGTTGGATTGCACACAACACGTCGAGCGCCTAGTGTTTCCGTACAAGCCCAGCGTCGTGATGGTTTACGCGGGGGACAACGATCTGGCCGAAGGCCGTTCGCCCGCCGATGTCTTGAACAGCTTCACTGCGTTCGTCGAACGCGTGCGCGCCGAACTTCCCCGTACACGTATCGCCTACATCTCGATCAAGCCCAGCCCCTCGCGCATCGAACGCCTGCCGCAAATCGAACAGGCCAACGCACTGATCAAAACCTATATCGCCACGCTGGCCAACGCCGATTACATCGATATCTTCACGCCCATGCTGAACGCGTCGGGACAGCCGCGTGGCGAGCTGTTTTCGAGCGACCGTCTGCATATGAATGCGACGGGTTATGCATTGTGGCGTCGGGTCATTTCCGAGCATTTGCCCGCATCGCCGTCGGGCGATACGGCCGCCTTGTCGGCCGCCGCCGCTGATACGCCCGCCGCCGGGCCGGTGGCGGATGCCGTGCGCCGCGCTGCCGCAGCCTCTGCCGCCAGTACCGCTCTGGCAACCCAGTAAAGCGCAAGCACGCTACCCACGAATAGCACCATATCCAACCAGACGGGCCGTTCGGGCGTGCTATGGCCGAACACACCCAGCGCGATCAACACGATGACCAGATGGGCGCAAAATACCGGCAGCGATGCCGCGCCCATCGTCTCCAACCAGCGTGGACGGGGAATGCCGCGCTTGAGCCAGGTCTCGAAGTAGATCAGCAAGGTGACCATGGCAAAGAAGTCCAGCAGACGCAGCGGCCCTAATCGCCATTTGTCGAACAACATGTTCCAGGCGTTTTCGCCTTCGAAAGGAACGTGGCCGGTGCTGTGACGCCACACGATGAAGACGACGAAAACCACCGCGGCACCCACGGCCAGCCACTTCGGCAGATCGCCCCGGCTCTCTTTCGGGATGCGGGCATGGCGGGCACCGATCCATAAACCGAATATCCAGAGAAACTGCCATGCGAACGTATCGAAAGCACCCGTCTCGCTGAAGGGCACCGGCAATCCGGTCAGCGCGACCGTTGCATCGTAGACGGCACGAGACAGGCCGAACTGAGCGCCCAGCCACAGGCCGCCACTGATCGACAAAATGACGCGCCAGCCGTATTTCAGGCCGATCAACAGAATGAAGGGGCTCAACAGCATGAAGATGATGTAGAGCGGCAGAATATCGAGCAAGGGCGGGTTGTAGATCAATAGCAGCGATGCCCAGAACGCGGTGACCGGCTCGAACAGGTAGTACCACATCAATACGCTGACATCGTGCTGTTTCAAGACCTCGCCCAGATAGGCGATGACGGAGAACAGGAACAACAGGCACGCGGCCTGACACGCGTAAATCACCAGGGCACGTTTCAAGAAAGCATCGCGCATGGCACGTTGCGTGTAGATCATGCCAGCCATGTAGGCCGACAGCACGACAAAGCCTTCGGCAGCCGATACGAATCCGAAGGGCTGGCCGAAGGGATCTGCGAACCTCGTGGGGAGATGCGTCGATAGCATCATGATCAGCATCAAGCCCCGCAAGGCATCCAATTCCCACCGACGCTCGCGTGGTTTTTTCTTTTTGCCTACGGGGTTCTGAACTGCAGGGCCTTGGGCCGCCCGTGGGGCATCCGCCTGGGGGGCCGGGCTGGACTCGTTGGGCATTAACGCAGACATGGCTCCCTCGGCTGATAGTGCGAACGTGATGCGCGTGCAAACTCGCACGCGTCACCTTCGCACCAAACCCCTACTGTCGGCTATGCACAAAAGGTAATTAATGTGTGCGCAGGTAGAATCCTTGCATTCGAATCTGCGAGCGCCTCACGTGCAACCCGTCATATCCGTACAGAATCTATCCAAACGCTATTCCGGCGGCTTTCAAGCCTTGCGGGAGGTCAATCTCGACATCGCCAAAGGCGAGATCTTCGCTTTGCTCGGGCATAACGGGGCGGGTAAGACTACCCTGATCAGCATCATTTGCGGCATCGTCAACCTGAGCGAAGGCCGGGTGCTGGCCAACGGCCATGACGTGGTCAGCGATTTTCGCGCGGCTCGCAGTGCGATCGGCCTGGTTCCGCAAGAGTTGTTCACCGATGGTTTCGAAAGCGTGTGGAATACCGTGTCGTTCAGCCGGGGCTTGTTCGGCAAGGCCCCCGATCCGGCCTACATCGAACGGATCCTGCGCGATCTCTCCCTGTGGGACAAGAAAGACAGTCGGATTCAGGCTTTGTCGGGCGGCATGAAGCGTCGAGTGATGATTGCCAAGGCCTTGTCGCACGAACCCGATATCCTGTTTCTGGACGAGCCGACCGCCGGGGTCGATGTCGAGCTGCGCAAGGGCATGTGGGATATGGTGCGTCGCCTGCGCGACCGGGGCGTCACCATCGTGCTCACCACGCACTACATCGAAGAGGCACAGGAAATGGCCGATCGCGTGGGCGTGATCCGGGGCGGTGAAATCGTTCTGGTCGAAGACAAACGGGCATTGATGAACCGCCTGGGTAAGCGCCAACTGCTGCTGACGTTGAGGCAGCCGCTCGCCGCACTGCCGGACAGTCTGAACGGCTGGCCGGTGCATCTGGCCGACGAAGGCGCCACGCTGGTCTATACCTATGAAGAACGCGAAGGTGCCGCCGACATTGCCGGGCTGTTGCGCCGGGTGGATCAGGCGGGGGTCGAGTTCAGCGACATCAAGTCGTCGGAAAGCTCGCTCGAGGAAATCTTTGTGAGTCTGGTGAAAAAGTCATGATCAATTTCTACGCCGTACGCGCTATTTACGCGTTTGAAATGGCGCGTATGAAGCGCACCTTGATGCAAAGCGTCGCGTCGCCCGTGATGTCCACGGCCTTGTATTTCGTCGTGTTCGGTTCGGCCATCGGTCGTCATATGGTGCAGGTCGATGGCGTGAGCTACGGCGCGTTCATCGTGCCCGGCATGATCATGCTGGCACTGCTGACGCAAAGCATCTCCAACGCGTCGTTCGGTATTTATATGCCGCGTTATTCGGGTGCGATCTACGAGGTGCTGTCGGCGCCGATTTCGTGGGTCGAAGTGGTGCTGGGGTATGTGGGCGGCGCGGCCAGCAAGTCGATCATTCTGGGCTTGATCATGTTCGCCACCTCGCACCTGTTCGTCACGTACGAGGTCATGCATCCGATCTGGGCCTTGTTGTTCCTGATCCTGACGTCGATCACGTTCAGTCTGTTTGGATTCATCATCGGCGTGTGGGCCGACAGCTTCGAGAAATTGCAGATCGTGCCCTTGATGGTGATCACGCCGCTGGCGTTCCTGGGCGGAAGCTTCTATTCGATCGGTATGTTGTCGCCCTTCTGGCAGACGGTGTCCTTGTTCAACCCCGTGGTGTACTTGATCAGTGGATTTCGTTGGAGCTTTTTCGGCACCGCCGACGTCGGCATCGAGGTGAGCGTGGGGATGACGCTGGTGTTCCTGGTGGCATGCCTGCTGACGATCCGCTGGATATTCACGACAGGGTATCGTCTCAAACAGTAGTCTTGGTGACGAATGCAGCGCAGGCGGCGCGCAGCCACTGCGTGAAGCTGCGCAATCGATGATCGTCTTCGTGCGCAGTCAGCAGCACGTAACGGCCGGGCGACAGTGCACGCACCGGACTCGCGGGCACGAGCGTGCCCGACTTCAGGTCGTCGGCAATCAAGGCCATTCGACCCATGGCGACGCCTTGATGGTTACGTGCCGCGGTCAAGCTCAACATCGATAGATTGAACGCCTGCCCCGCTGGCACAGCCTCGGGTTGCGTCACCCCTGCGACCACCGCCCAGGTTTGCCATTCGATGCGTGCGGGCGCGCCGTCCCAGGGGGCCTCGTCGTGCAGCACCGGCGTGCTCGCCAGCCGACCGGTATCCAGGCTGCCGTACTGTGCCAGAAAGTCAGGGCTGGCCACCGGCACCAGCGTTTCCAGCATCAAGGTGATGGCATCGATGCCCGCGTAGTCGATCGGATCGTACCGGATCGCGCAATCGGTGCGCGAAGCCTGCATGTCGTGTCGATCCACACTCTGAAACTCAGCGACCAATTTGATCTCGATGTCGGGATGCTGGCGATGGAATTGAGTCAGTCGGGGCATCAGCCACAGCATGGCGAAAGAGGGCGAGCACGACACGCGTAACGCGCCTATGGTTTCACGCGCCCGCGCCACACCTGCCGACAGCTGTGCAAGGCCCTGCGTCACCGCCAGATGCAACTGACGCCCTGCGTCGGTGAGTGCCAGGCCGCGTGGCAGACGACTGAACAGCGCGACACCGAGATCGTCCTCCAAGTGACGAATATGCTGACTGATCGCGCCGGGCGTCAGATGCAGCTCGGCGGCAGCGCGGGTGAAATGGCAGTGGCGCGCGGCGACATCGAAGCACCTCAGGGCGGCCAGCATGGAAGTCGATAAGATCATGGCGTTTAGTTTAACTAAACTGATTGTCACCACGTATCGTTTGCGATCCCTGTCTCATTGAAGAAAAATGAGATCATTCTTTAATGAGTGGAGTGTCTTTTCATGGCCTTGCCCGATGCGCTGCTGCACACTTTGCGCACGAAGAAAGGAATACTATGGGTAAACCCTGAGTATCGGCCCGATTCGCAAGGAAACGAATTTGCCAACGAGAGGCCGCAGAATGCGCAGGCCCGGCTGCTACGCCACCGCGCGGTGCTGGCGCGCGTGTTCCCTGAATTACGCGCCAGCGACGGCGTGGTCGATTCGCCTCTGATGGCGATTCCCACCTTGCAGCGCGCACTGGGTTCCGACGCGACGGCCGGTCAGTGGTTTCTCAAAGGCGACCATGCCTTGCCGGTGGCCGGATCGGTCAAGGCTCGGGGGGGCTTCCACGAAGTGCTGTCACTGGCCGAGCGCTTGCTGGCCCGGTACGCCGCAAGGCCCGATGGCAGCGTGCCCGCGCTCGACTCCGCCGAGGCGCGGACGCTGTTCTCGCGCTATACCGTGGCAGTGGGCAGCACCGGCAACCTGGGCTTGGGCATTGGGACGATCTCGGCCGCACTCGGTTTTCGTGCGGTGGTGCATATGTCGGCCGATGCCAAGCAATGGAAGAAAGATCGTCTGCGTCGGCACGGCACCGAAGTCATCGAACATGCCGGTGACTACGCCCGTGCCGTCGAGGCCGGACGCCAGGCGGCCGAGGCCGATCCGAACGGCTATTTCGTTGATGACGAGCACTCCGTCGCCCTGTTTCTAGGCTACGCCGCTGCCGCCTTCGAGTTGCAGGCGCAGCTTGCTCGAGCCGGGCGACCCGTGGACGCCGGGCATCCGCTGTTCGTCTATTTGCCTTGCGGCGTCGGCGGCGCGCCGGGGGGCATCGCCTATGGCCTGAAGCAGTGTTTCGGACCCCATGTGCATTGTTTCTTCGCCGAGCCCGTCGCCTCGCCCTGCATGCTGGTGCAGCTCGCGAGCGGCAGCGATACACCCCTGTCGGTCTACGACGTCGGCCTGGACAATCGCACCGAGGCCGACGGTCTGGCGGTCGGACTGGCCTCGCCGCTGGTCGCGCCGATGATGCGTTCGTTGTTGGCAGGTTTGTTCACGGTGGAAGACGACGATCTGTTTCGCTGGATTCATGCCTTGGCGCAAACCGAGCAGGTGCTGATCGAGCCGTCGGCAGCTGCCGGCTTCGCGGGCCCTGGCGAGTTGCAAAGCAGTGCCGCCGGTCGGGATTTTCTCGCCGCGCATGGCTTGACCCAGCGCTTGGGGCAGGCCACGCACGTCGTGTGGAGCACGGGCGGCTCGCTGGTGCCTCGGGAGGAACATGCCCGCTTCCAGGCGCGTGGTCAGGCATTGGCCGAGGCCTGATTTCGGCTCTTTTCTTTTCTAACTAGGATGATCATGACCGATACCGAGTTGACCTCTCTCTCCGCCGTTGAATTGCGTCGCCGTATCGGTGCGCGCCAGCTGTCGCCAGTCGATCTGGTCGAGGCGTGTATTGCGCGTATCGAGACGACCAATCCATCGGTCAACGCGATCACCGCGACATGCTTCGAACGCGCCCGCGCCGAAGCGCAGGCCACCGATGCGGCCGTGCGGGCGGGCAAGCCCTTAGGGCTATTGCATGGGTTGCCGATTGGCATCAAGGATCTGGAAGAGACCGAGGGCTTGCTCACCACGTATGGCTCGCCGCTGTATGTCGATAACATTCCCGCACAGGACAACGTGTTGGTCAGCCGCCTGCGCGCAGCCGGTGCGATCGTGGTCGGCAAGACCAACGTGCCGGAGATGGGGGCGGGGGCCAACACGCGCAACGCCGTATGGGGGGCGACGGGCAATCCGTTCAACCCGGTGTTGAACGCAGGCGGTTCGTCCGGCGGTTCGGCGGCCGCGCTGGCGCTCGACATGGTGCCCCTGTGCAGCGGGTCGGATACGGGAGGTTCGCTGCGTATTCCTGCGGCCAAGTGCGGTGTAGTGGGTTTCCGGCCATCGCCGGGCCTCGTGCCGAGCGAGCGCAAGCCGCTGGGATGGACCGGCATTTCGGTGGTCGGTCCGATGGGACGCACCATTGCCGATACCCGCCTGCAATTGGCAGCGACGGCAGGCCCGTACTCGGGAGATCCGCTGTCCTACCCCATACCTGCGGGTGCATTTACAGGCACCCGGGTCGATCTGGCGAGCTTGCGTATTGGCTATACCGAGGACTTCGGCGTGTGCGAAGTCGACGACGACATCCGTCGGGTATTTCGCGAGAAGATCGCCGCCATCAAACCGATGGTGCATTCGTGCGAGGCGGTGCAGATCGACATGGCGGGCGCGCATCGTAGTTTCGACGTGGTGCGCGCGCAGAACTTCGTCATCAGCATGCGTGACGCCTATCGCAAGAATCCCGCTTCCCTGGGGCCGAACAGTCGTGCCAACTTCGAGCTTGGCATTGCGCTATCGCTGGAAGACGTCGCCGCCGCTCATGCCGAGCAAACCCGCATCTTCCGGGCGTTTCAGAAGCTGTTCGACCACTACGACATCATTCTGTCGCCGACCACGCCCGTCTCGCCGTTCCCGTGGTCGCAACTCTACCTCGAAAGCGTCAACGGCACTGCGTTGGAAAACTACTACCGCTGGCTGTCGCTGACCTACGTTGTGACCTCGACCACCAATCCTTCATTGGCACTGCCTTGCGGCATCGATCATGCAGGCATGCCCTTCGGCATGCAAGTGGTCGGCGGCTTCCGCCAGGATGCCTTGTTGCTCGATCAGGCCGAAGCGCTGGAGTCCGCGTTTGCCGCGCATCGCGAATTGGCGCGTCCCTTGCCCGATGTAAACAAGCTGTTGGCCACTCAGGTCGATCTGTCCTCCATCGTGACTCATCCGCCCGGTGCTCATCAAGGCCAGGTGTCATTGCAGGGGCGCGTCGCACCCGTCTAACCCGTAGTCTTCTCAAACCGTCGTACCCAGAGCGCTTAAGCGCCGATCTTTCAAGGGAAAATCCAGCATGAAGTCCATCAAGTCATTACGCCTTGGGGCGATGGCTGTCGCCAGCGCGGCGGCCGTCCAACCCTTTGCCGCGCACGCCGCCTACCCAGAGCGCGCCATACAAATGGTGATTCCATTTCCCGCAGGTGGGGCGACCGACGTCTTGGGACGCCTGGTCGCGGCAGAGCTGGGCACTCGTTTAAAGCAGACAGTCGTCGTCGAGAACCGGGCAGGCGCGGGCACCAGTATCGGTGCCGCGCATGTCGCCCGAGCCAAGCCCGACGGCTATACCTTGATGCTGACGTCCACCACCACGTTCACCGTCAACCCTGCGATCTATAAAAACCTGGCCTACGATCCGGGCACGAGTTATGACGCAATCGGTCAGGTTGGCAGCACCGGTCTGATGCTATTGGCCAATCCGAAATTGGGCGCCGCCAATCTGGCGGATTTCGTGGCGCAGGCCCGTGCCAAGCCCAAAGAACTGTTCTATGGGTCGTTCGGGTCGGGTACGACGGCGCATTTCGCTGGGGCGATGCTGACGCAGGCTGCGAACATTGAACTGACCCACGTGCCGTACAAAGGCAGCGCGCCGGCGATGACCGATCTGATTGGCGGGCAATTGCCCTATACGGTGGATACGACTGCGGCGGCAGTGCCGCAAGTCAAGGCAGGTGCGGTGCGCGCATTGGCGACGACGGCGTCCAAGCGCTCGGCGCTATTGCCGGACGTGCCCACGGCTGCCGAAAGCGGCTTTCCAGAGGTGAACATGGATACGTGGCTGGCCGTCGTCGGACCCAAAGGCTTGCCGACCGATGCGCGTGCATTGCTGGAGAAAACCGTGGCCGAGATTGTGGCCGATCCCGCATTTCAAACCAAGCTGGTGGAGACGGGATTCGAGCCGGACTACGCTACGGGAGCTCAGGTCGATGCCCGCATCAAGCGGGACACCGAGACCATGAAAGCACTGGCGCAGAAGGCCAATATCCAACTGGACTGATCGGCACGCGGGGCACGCCGATCAGTCGGCTTCGATTAGAAGCTGCCGAACACCGTGCCCAGCGTGATGACTGCGATGACGGCGAACACCGGTGCGATGATGGTGACCGCAGCGATGTTCAGATAGGACTGACGGTGGTTCATGCCGCAAATCGCCAGTAGGGTGATGATCGCACCGCAATGCGGCAGCGTATCGAAACTACCTGCCGACATGACGGCCACCCGGTGCAGCAGTTCGGGGCTGATGCCTGTCGCTTCGGCCATGCGAAGATAATCGGCCCCTAGCGTTTGCAAAGCGATACTCAGGCCGCCCGATGACGAGCCGGTGATGCCGGCCAGCATGCCCATTGCGATCGATTCGGAAATCAGCGGGTTGGACGGGGCGACGTTCAATACCGCGTCCCAGATGATGGCGAAACCCGCCAGACCGGCGATCACGGCACCATAGCCCACTTCGGATGCCGAATTGAACAGCGGCAGCATGAAGCCGAACACGCCCTTGTTGACCGTCTCGCGCAGATTGGTCCATTTGCCGATGCGCAGCAGAATGATGGCGATACATGCGCCCGACAAGGCGACGATCAGTGCCCACAGGCCCGTGACTTTGGATGCTTCGATCGTGGGAAAGCGCGACTTCAGGAATTCGAACGACATGTCGGCGAACACACCGTAGGTGAACAGCGCGTTCAGCACGATCACCAGGATGATCGGCAGTAGCGCCAGAACCAAGGGCATGGGCGCGCGATCCGATACCGCCGTCGTGCTGGCGCTATCGGCAGGCGCGCCGGGGGCTGCTTTCGGGTCGTCGTTGTGGTTGCCATAGCCTTCGTTGTTCGCAACGGCAAGGGCCGCGCGTCCCCGTAGCCACCACAAACCCGACAGCAGCATGATTGCTCCGCCGATGATGCCCAGCCCAGGTGCGGCGAAGACGTTGGTGCCGAAGTAGGGAATGGGAATCGCGTTCTGGATCGCAGGCGTGCCCGGCAAGGCCGTCATCGTGAACGTGAACGAGCCCAGAGCGATGGCGGCGGGGATCAATCGTTTGGGGATGTCTGCCGAGCGAAACAGTTCGCGTGCGATGGGATAGATGGCAAAAGCCACGACGAACAGCGACACGCCACCATAGGTCAGGATCCCACAAGCCAGTACTACCGTGGCGATGGCATGGCGGGCGCCCAGGCGTCGAACGATTGCCCGCGCAATGGTCTCGGCGGCGCCGGAGTCGGCCATGAGTTGCCCGAACAACGCGCCGAGCAAGAAAATCGGTAGGAACTGAAGGACGTAGTTGCCCAGGGCCTTCATGAACGTGTCGGTGTATATGGGCAACAAAAACGTCACATCGCCCGACAGCACGACGGCCAGGGCGGCCATGAGCGGTGCAAGCAACAAGACTGTCACGCCTCGGTAGGCGAAGAACATCAGCAGTGTTAGCGACACCAGGATGGCTAGGGTGCTGGCCATGACGGCGGTCTCCTTAAATCGTTGTTGTGAAAATGGGGCGATCCCAAGTGGCTACCGTTATAGCGGGTCGAGTGAGAAGACGATGTAACGGTCAGAAACAGCAGCCTGCCCGGAAAGGGTGAAATTTTCGTGTTCGCTTGCGGATGCTTCTGCGGAGAACCCGGCAGAGCGCGGTAGGACGCGCGGGTCATGATTATCTGGTGAACGGATTGGTCAACGGCTCCGGCGCATGAATTTCCGTGTTGGCGATTTGCCGAAGGTGTGTCTGCTGGAGATACCGCCCTTTTCGTCCCAGCCGTTGCGGTTTGGGTGGATGCGCACGTTAATTTGAAATCAAACGAAAAAACGATGGAATGAACGTGGGGGCGTGGATTATTTTTTTGCCTCAATCAGCCGTGAACAGGTTCTGGGGAGTTGTCGTCGATGCGTGTCGAGTTTTTCGAGAAATGGGTGCGTCGGGTAGGGGCGCACTGTGCGCTGGGGGCGATGGTGGGTCTGGCCGGTATGATGCCTACGAGCGCGAGTGCATGGGTGGCCACTGCCATCGACGATCAAGGGCATACCTTCACATATGGCAACGCCGAAACTGCGGATGACGCCCGAGCGCATGCGCTGGCTCGCTGTTTGAAAGCGCGGGGCGAGGCTGCCGGATGCCAACCATGGGCGGCCGCCAATGCAAAGTCCATTGTCATCGCCAAGGGCATCCGCTCCACGGGCGAGGTCGAGGTTGTCGAAACCAACCATGAAGATCCGATTTATGCCGCTGAGGGCGCGTTGGCGCATTGCGCCAAAAGGGCGCGGGACTGCCGGATCGTATTGGCCGAATGGGACCGCGGACCGACTTGGGCGTCGGCTGCTCGCGCGGGGAACAGGATTGCGGTGTCCTTGGACAATTCGACCGAATTGGAGGCCCGCACCCGTGCTTTGGAGGAATGTCAGGGTATCAGCAAGCAAGGCAGCGAATGCGAAGTGATCGGTCCTGCGACACGCTCGGGCCAGAGTTGGTATGCACAGGCGCATCAGGCGGGCGAGGGTATTGCAAATCGGGAAACCGGCTTATTCGTTTCGCCGACCAGCCTGGCCGACGCCGAACGTAAAGTGTTGATGTATTGCGGCGAAGACTACGGCGCCTGCGAGCTGACGCATTCCGGAGAAAACAAAGGCGTTGTAGAGGCGGTGGCAGAGTTGAAGCAGGTACAGGCTCAGGTGCAAGCGCTTGAAGCGGGACCTGCGCATTATTTTTCTGCCCGGTAAAGACCTCGCTCAGGCCAGTTGTTCCAGCCGTGTGAGCCACTTGTCGAAATGCGGGCATGATTGACGAATGGCTGTGAGCCCGATTTCACAAGCGATGAGCGGGCCGTGAAACGTTTTTTGATAATTCGGCATTACAGCAATGATGCGTTTCGACGGGGCAGTGTGTGGGCTATCGTTGATCTCTTCGGGTAAGTTGTTTTTACGAACGGATCGCAAAGGGTCGAGCGCAGTGTCATCGTCTGCCCATTCTTCGAATGCACTGATATCTGTAAACAACAGTGCTTCGAATTCGTGAACAATCAAGTTAGGGATAAAGTTCTTGGCGACGATGTCCGATCCGAGTTCTCGTTCGAGAAACTGGGCCTTCGCTCGGCCTTCCGAAAGTTGTTCGTAGGCGGGTTTGTTTTTTCCTGGAAAGTCTGTCGGTAGCGCATACAGATCAAAAAGCGTCGTGACATACGCGCCATCGTCTTGCTTGCAGAGTTTCTCGATCTGAGGCCGAATTTTCGCGTATCGAATGACCCCACCCTTGTGGCCGGGGCTGGTGCTGATGATAATCGGGGTCAAGTAAAGGTTCACTCGGGCGTAATAAGCCTTCAGTAGTTCGTTAACGAACGCTTCCTCAGTTTGTCCCTCCACCAGCACGTAGACACGGATCATCTTCCCGGTCTCCCGCCCAATAGATTTTTTTTCCAAAGGTCGCCGAGACTGTAGTCCTCCAGCCATGAGGCGAGGGCAACCGAATCTGGACGATTGAAAGTAGAAGCGCCCTCGCGCTTATCCACGACGATCAGATCTTCAGCGTCGAATTCGTTAACCAACTCGACAGACTGGGTCGATATGATTACTTGATGATCACCTGCTGCGGATCGCATCAAACCACCCAGTACGCTGATCGCAAAAGGGTGCAGTCCGAGTTCAGGCTCGTCGATCAGGATGGTCGATGGCATGAAACCCTCTGGTTGGAGCAAGACGGTAGCCAGACAGATAAAACGTAATGTGCCGTCTGACAGCGCCGCTGCGTTGAGTGGTTCGTCTTGTCCTTGCTCTGTCCACTCTAACTGTATCCGCGCGTTGTTGTCGGGTGTGGCACGCAGATAAAAGTCGCCGAAAAAGGGGGCGACCAAGCGCACTACCTTACGAATACGATGGTAGTGCTCTTCATGCTGATTCTTTAGCCTCAAAAGAAATGCGGCGAGATTTCGCGCGTCTTCTCGAAGGTACTCGTTGTCGCTGACACTGTGGATTTGCTTTACCAGCGCGCTGCCGCTCGTATCGTGAAAGTGGTAGAGGCGCCAGCTGCGCATCGCGGGAACCACAAAGTCATAGATACGCGTCAGCTTTCGTTGCTCTTCGACATAGGTTTCGAAGTGTCCTGAGCGGGCGCGCCAGTCGCCACTTTGATTCCACCACAAAGCCTCGTGCGCAAACATCATTCTATTGTCCTGCGTAGGTTGCAGGATGAAGCCGTAGCCATTGTTGCCGAAGCGAAGTTTGGCTTCTAAATGCTCGGTGGTTTTTCGACCGAATCGAAGCAATGCGTCAGGACCGCCCGCTAAACCTACCGCCGTCTGCAACTGCTGATCGAGAATTCGACTGATGAGACGAAAAAAGCCGATGAGGTTCGACTTACCGGCACCGTTTGCACCGATCAAAACGTTTAGCCGACCAAGCTCCAGATCGCATTTGGCAATGGATTTATAGCCGCTGATCTCTAAACGTGATATTTGGTCGGATTGATTGACGTGCTTGATCATGTGGGCCTGTAGTTCAATCGCAGATGCTCAAATCTCCTGCCGGTCTTGGGCCGCCGAGGCATGGGCATTGTCTTGCGCGCTTGCCAATTCGCGCACCAACGCCCGAGCCGCATTGATGAGTTCATTCTGCCACATCCTCTCAGCCAGACCATGATAGCTGCGTGAAATGTCTCATGTGGTACAAAACGGCGCTACCAAGCAAAAAGCCCTCGACTTTGATCGAGGGCTTTTTTGTATTCTTGGCGGAGAGGGTGGGATTCGAACCCACGGTACGGGAAAACCGTACGCCTGATTTCGAGTCAGGTACATTCGACCACTCTGCCACCTCTCCTGGTGTCACCTGCCGCGCGATAGGCTTATCGCGCAGATCGTACGTCACCGAGGTGGCGCACATAGATGTTTGACCGGTCGAAGCCAGACATCCAGATGGATACTACTTTTTTCTACCGCTTTTTTTCTCTACAGCCAGAAGCGTCGATAAACGCAACTGACTAGCGAAGCCCGCCACTTTAACAGAAATTTATCCGCCGTCAATACCCTGATCAAATCGTGCCGCGTTCGCTACACTGCGCGTTCACGTATCGGGAACAGGGAGCTAAGTATGCTGAAGGGCAAAGTGGTTATCGTCCTGAAGGGCAAAGTGGTTATCGTCACCGGTTCGACCAGCGGTATTGGCCTGGGTATTGCGCGCGCCTATGCCGCGCAGGGCGCCACCGTGGTGCTGACGGGGCTGGGCGATCCCGATGCGATCGAGAAAGCACGCCGTGCCATGGAAGAAGAGTACGGCACGGTCGTTCGCTACGACGGCAACGATCTGTCCGATCCCGATGCGACTCGCCAGATGATCGACAACGCCGCCCGCGCGCTGGGCCGTGTCGATGTGCTGGTCAACAACGCGGGCATTCAGCATACCGATTCGATCGAAGACTTCCCGGTCGCGAAGTGGGATGCCATCATCGCCATCAATCTGTCTGCCGTGTTCCATGGCACCGCCGCTGCATTGCCCCATATGCGCAAGCAGGGGTGGGGACGCATCATCAACATCGCTTCGGTGCATGGTTTGGTCGGTTCGTCCAATAAATCGGCTTACGTGGCCGCCAAGCACGGCGTGGTGGGCCTGACCAAGGTGACCGCGCTGGAAACGGCAGGCAGCGGGATCACGGCCAACGCCATCTGCCCGGGCTGGGTGCGTACCGAACTGGTGGAGAAACAGATTTCCGCCATCGCCGCAAAAAAAGGCGTCGATCAGGAAACGGCTGCGCGTGATCTGCTCAGCGAAAAGCAACCCTCCTTGCAATTCACCTCGCCCGAGCAATTGGGCGCACTGGCGGTGTTTCTGTCCACCGATGCCGCAGCCCAGATCACGGGGGCATCGCTGCCCGTGGATGGCGGCTGGACGGCCCGCTGAACACTATCGACCGTTTTGCTGGGGCCTATCGTGGATGTCGCGGTAATACGTTGCCGCGATGGTCGCGATAGCGTTGTGTACGTAGACCAGATTTCATACTTCTCAGATTTCACATCAAAACATCATGTTGCTGCTGCTCTCGCCTGCCAAGAAACTCGATTACGATTCGCCGCTGCCTGAGCGCACGCACACTCAGCCGCTATTCACGACCGATGCCGAGAAGCTCATCGGCATTCTGAAAACGAAGTCGGTAGAAGACGTGGGCGCCATGATGTCTATCAGCGCAAGCTTGGCCGAACTGAACGTGCAGCGCTATGCCGAGTGGCAGCCGTCGTTCGACACCGATAATTCGCGTCAAGCCGTGCTGGCGTTCAACGGCGACGTGTACGAAGGTTTGGACGCGCATAGTCTGACAGCCAAGCAGTTGGATTGGGCCCAGGATCATGTCGCCATTCTGTCGGGTTTGTATGGCGTGTTGCGGCCTCTGGATTTGATGCGTCCGTACCGCCTGGAGATGGGCACCAAGCTGGATAATCCGGCGGGCGGCACGCTGTACGCATTCTGGGGTGATCGCATCGCCAAGTATTTGAACGAGCGGCAGGCCGACGTGAAGCAGCCCATCGTCATCAACTTGGCGTCAGACGAGTATTTCAAAGCGGTCGACAAGAAAGCCTTGAATGCCCGAATCGTGCAATGCGTGTTCCAGGAATACAAAGATGGCGCTTACAAGATCGTCAGCTTCTATGCCAAGCGTGCGCGCGGCTTGATGGCACGTTACGCCATCGAGCACAAGGCCGCGACACCCAAGGCACTGCAAGGTTTCGATGTGGAGGGCTATGCCTTCGCGGCCGATGTGTCATCGGAAGACAAGCTGGTGTTTCGCCGCAAACAAGCGTGACGTGAAACGCAGTCGGGCGCGCCAGATCGCGCGTATTCGACTGCGCTTCGACCTGCCACGATCGGAGCCCAGGCCAGAATCGATTTAGCCTTTAGCGGTAGTTGTCGAATCGGATGCCTGGGCCGAGGCGTCCTGTGTTGTTGCCAGTGGCGGTGCAGGCACCGTCGCCTCGGCCAGTCCGGTCATTTCGGTGCGGACCATATGTGCAGCTCGCGCCAATTGTTTAACCGGGTAAGCCAAAGTCGCCAGATCTCCTTCGTTTTCGATTGCCGAAGCAGCAGGCGCCGCCGGCCACTGTGCCCGGTCCAGATCCAGCATCGCGTTCACGCTATCCAGCGTCAGTCGGACGTTCGGCGGTGTGCTGGGCAGCGCCGCCAGCAGGGGCACTGCCGCGGTAATCTGCGAGGCCAGGACATGATTCTGAATCATCAGATTGTTCATTTCCGGCACGTTGATCTGATGCGACTTCGGCTCGCTCATCATTCGATAAAACGCTTCGGCCAGATTGCTGAACGCAATGTGTACGTTGCGGCGCGCCAGGCGCCAGGTCACGTCGGCTTCTTCGCGCTCGGCCAACTCGGTATCGTTCGCGCCGGTCGTGCGCTGCATGACCTCGGCATATTGCAATCCCGTATTCAGATACTCGCGGTTGGCCTTGATCGCGGCGCGGGCCAAGGGACGCATGAACCGATACTCCCACCACGGCAGAAAATAGCTGCACAGCAGCGCCAGCGCACAGCCGATTGCGGTGTCCATCGCGCGTTCACCAATGACCGACAGCGACACCGACCCGGGCGACACGAAGTGGAACACCAGCACCACGAACAGCGTATTGAAGGTCGCGCTCAGCATATAGTTGATCTGCACCAGGCTATTGGCCATGATGCACGCGGCCATCAACGCGATGAACAGGATTTGCGGGCTATCGGTCACACCGAACAGCGTCAACGCCAATGCACAACCGATCAGCGTCCCGCCCAGTCGCCAGACGTTTCGCTGCCGCGTCAATGCAAAACCGGGTTTCATAATGATGACGATGGTCAGCATCACCCAGTAGTTATGGGCCGAAAACGCTTCGGTCAGCCATAAGCCTGTCAGTGCCATCGCCAGACCACCGGCCAGTGCCACGCGCAAGGCATAACGAAAATGCGGCGAATCCAGGCGAAAGTTACTGGTCAACAGCCCTGGGCGATATTGCTGGCGCGACAGGAAGCGCGAAACCGATTTCCCCAAACGAACCGAGGAATTGGGCAGCGCGTCGGGTGAGGCGCTGCTGTGCTCGGTCAGTCGATCGACGATCCTGGCGGCGGTACGCAGGCGGCGCAGCACTTGAACCACCAGGGCCAGCACTTCAGGCTCGCGTTGCCCCAGGCCCTGTTGCTTGAGCTGCTCGATCTCGAACTCGATGGCACGCAGTTCGGCCTTGGTGGTGCCGCGCCGGGTGACGGGTCGGCTGTATGCCACCGACAAGGCGATGCGGTCCAGATCCAGCGATATCTTCACCAGCGCGTCGCGCATGAACAGCAGAATGTCCTGGCCGGTCATGGCGCGGCGCAGGGTGGCGTAGTCGGTGTGCGTGGCCACCAACGTGTCCATCAGCGCCAGCATGTCTACGAACATGTTCCAGATCATCACGCGATGACGGTCGCCATACCCCTTGCCTCGGGGCAGGGCACGCAGCACCATGTCGCGCGCGCCTTGATGCTTTTCGGTCATGGCCGACTGGCGGGCGATCAACAGCCGATAGCATTCGTCCAGATCGGTGGTGTCGTCGTAGAACTGCGCCCGCGCCGATACGTAATCGGCGGTGGCGTGCAGCGCCAGGGATAATGCCTGACGTTCTTCGGTCAGCCACAATGCGCGGCTGAACAGGGTGCTGAACGCCCAATAAAACAGCGCGCCGCCCAACGTATAGGCCGCGTGTTCCAGCACGTCGGATGGGGCCAGGGGCTCGTGCATGGTCAAGGTCATCAGCAGCAGCCCGGCAAAGCCGATCATGCCGCCACGCTTGCCGTAGACGCTGAACATCGAATAGAAAAAGCACTGCACCACGACGGCCAGCCACAGCAGCACCGGTTGGGTCGATGCGAAGCCGGTCATGCAGACCGTGAGCACACCCAATACCGCGCCGCCCAGCATCTCGTTGCTGCGGTGGCGCGCCGGGCCGCCCGGTTGGTCGATCAGCGCCAGACATTGCGCGCCGAAAGTCGCGACCAATCCGGCTGAAAAATGTCCGAACACCCCGCCCACCACGATCACCGGCAGCAACATGCCGATGCCCTGGCGTACCCCGCCTAAAAAATAGTGGCTGAAGAAGAAGTTCCGCAGGCTGGTGATGCGCAATTCCATGAAGCCAGGATTCCGAGGTAAAGGGGGGGCGATCAGGCCGAAGTGTGGGCGGCAGGCGACACAGTATAGATAACCCGGCGGGCTCGTTTGCCCGGTTTGCAACAACAGGTTAAAGTCGTCCACCTGATGTCCCTGCCTTCAACCTGGCTAGGACGTCGCGGCGGGTGACCGTCCGGGACACAACCGGGACGGTGCCCGTCAGACCTATTTATCGTTGGCCGCGCCACAAGCGTGTGTTGCCAAGGCTTCCGTTTCGACCTCCGGCGTTTTTCAAAGAACGCACGCACTCTCGTTTTCGACGAGCGAGTGCCGGGTCGGCAGGGTGTCCAGGTGGCGTGACTCCGTGAGTCGCAAAGCGCTGGGTCATGCTGTCATTCCCGGTCCACGTTCAGTTGCCATCCCCACCGGGACAGGCGCATTCGATAACGCGGGGCCGGTAATGAAAGGAATGACATGATGGAACTCAATGGCGCCGATATCGTCGTGCGCTGTCTGGCTGAAGAAGGCGTAGAACACGTTTTCGGCTACCCAGGCGGTGCGGTGCTCTATATTTACGACGCGATTTTCAAACAAGACAAGTTCCAGCATATTCTGGTGCGCCACGAACAGGCCGCCATCCATGCTGCGGATGCCTATTCGCGCTCGTCGCAGAAGACGGGCGTCGCAATTGTCACCAGCGGTCCGGGCGTCACCAATGCCATCACAGGTATTGCGACGGCCTATATGGACTCGATCCCCATGGTGATCATCAGCGGGCAAGTGCCCACTGCGGCCATCGGCGAAGACGCCTTCCAGGAGTGCGACACCGTGGGCATTACCCGCCCGTGCGTCAAGCACAACTTCCTGGTGCGCGACATCAAGGATCTGGCCGACACCATGCGCCGCGCGTTTTATATCGCGCGCACGGGTCGTCCTGGTCCGGTGCTGGTGGATATCCCCAAGGACATCACGCTCACCCCTGGCAAATACACCCCGCCCAAGGGCGAGATCTCCATGCGCTCGTACGCACCGGTGGTCAAGGGTCACCAGGGGCAGATCAAAAAAGCCATTCAGATGCTGTTGGCAGCGGAACGGCCCATGATCTATTCGGGCGGTGGCGTGATTTTGTCGGACGCCTCGCAAGAGCTGCGCGATTTCGTGCAACTCGTGGGCGCGCCATGCACCAACACCCTGATGGGCTTGGGCGCTTATCCCGCCAGCAACCGTCAGTTCGTCGGCATGCCTGGCATGCACGGCACCTATGAAGCCAACATGGCCATGCAGCACTGCGACGTGCTGGTGGCGGTGGGCGCGCGCTTCGACGACCGCGTGATCGGCAATACCAAGCACTTTTCGCAAAACGCCCGCAAGATCATTCACATCGACATCGATCCCTCGTCGATCTCGAAACGGGTGCGCGTGGACGTGCCCATTGTGGGCAATGTGAAAGACGTGTTGGTCGATATGATTGCGCAGTACAAGCAGTCGGCCGGCCTGAATCACGCTGCCAGCTTTGGCAAATGGTGGGAGCAGGTCGAAGCCTGGCGTGCGCGCGACTGCCTGAAATACTCGCCGTCTGATGACGTGATCAAGCCGCAGTATGTGGTCGAGAAGCTGTGGGAAGTGACGGGCGGCGACGCTTTCGTGACGTCGGACGTCGGCCAGCATCAGATGTGGGCCGCGCAGTATTACCGTTTCGACGAGCCACGTCGTTGGATCAACTCCGGTGGCCTGGGCACCATGGGCGTGGGCTTGCCCTATGCCATGGGCGTGCAGATGGCCAATCCGGGGCGCGACGTCGCCGTCATCACCGGCGAAGCGTCGATCCAGATGAACATCCAGGAGCTCTCGACCTGCCACCAATACCACCTGTCGCCCAAGATCATCTGCTTGAACAATCGGTTTTTGGGCATGGTGCGGCAGTGGCAGCAAATCGACTATGGCTCGCGCTATTCCGAGTCGTACATGGATTCGCTGCCGGACTTCGTCAAGGTCGCCGAGGCTTACGGCCACATGGGCCTGCGTATCGAGAAACCGGCCGATGTCGAACCGGCCTTGCGCGAAGCGTTCAAGCACAAGGACCGTCTGGTGTTCATGGACTTCATCACCGATCGCACGGAAAACGTGTTTCCGATGGTGAAGGCAGGACGCGGACTGACCGAAATGCTGCTTGGCTCCGAAGACCTCTAGGAGAACCCCATGAAACACGTGATTTCCGTTCTCCTGGAGAACGAACCGGGTGCCTTGTCGCGCGTGGTCGGCCTGTTTTCGGCCCGAGGCTACAACATCGAGACCTTGACCGTGGCGCCCACCGAGGATGCCACGCTGTCGCGCATGACCATCGTCACGACCGGTTCGGATGAGGTGATCGAGCAGATCACCAAGCATCTGAATCGTCTGATCGACGTGGTCAAGGTGGTGGATTTGACCGAAGGCCCGCATATCGAGCGCGAGCTGATGCTGGTCAAGGTGCGCGCGGTGGGCAAGGAGCGCGAAGAGGTCAAGCGCATGGCGGACATTTTCCGTGGCCGCATCATCGACGTGACCGACAAGTCCTACACCATCGAGCTGACTGGCGATCAAGGCAAGATCACCGCGTTCATCGATGCGCTCGATCGCAGCGCGATTCTGGAAACCGTACGCACGGGCGTGTCGGGTATCGGTCGCGGCGAGCGCATCCTCAAGCTGTAACTCCCATCCAATCTGTTTGAATTCGAATCTATAAATACTGGAGCACCCAAATGAAAGTTTTCTACGACAAAGACTGCGACCTCTCCCTCGTCAAAGGCAAGACCGTCTCCATCATCGGCTACGGTTCGCAAGGCCATGCCCACGCGCTGAACCTGCATGAGTCGGGCGTGAAGGTGATCGTAGGTCTGCGCCCGGAAGGCGCATCGTGGAAGAAAGCCGAAAACGCCGGCCTGAAAGTGGCTGCCGTGGCCGAGGCCGTGAAGGCCGCCGACATCGTCATGATGTTGCTGCCCGATGAGAACATCGCTGCGGTCTACCGCGACGAAGTCCACGGCAACATCAAGGCCGGTGCCGCCCTGGCATTCGCGCATGGCTTCAACGTGCATTACGGCCAGGTCGTGCCGCGTGCCGACATCGACGTCATCATGGTGGCCCCCAAGGCACCGGGTCACACCGTGCGTGGCACCTACAGCCAGGGCGGCGGCGTGCCCCACCTGGTCGCGGTCTACCAGGACGTGTCGGGCAATGCCCGTGACGTGGCGCTGTCGTACGCCAGCGCCAACGGCGGCGGTCGTGCCGGCATCATCGAAACCAACTTCCGCGAAGAAACCGAAACCGACTTGTTCGGCGAACAAGCCGTGCTGTGCGGCGGTACCGTCGAACTGATCAAGGCCGGTTTTGAGACGCTGGTGGAAGCCGGTTACGCGCCCGAAATGGCTTACTTCGAGTGCTTGCACGAGTTGAAGCTGATCGTCGATCTGATCTACGAGGGCGGTATCGCCAACATGAACTACTCGATCTCGAACAACGCCGAGTTCGGTGAGTACGTGACCGGCCCGCGTGTGGTGACCGACGAGACCCGCAAGGCGATGCGTCAGTGCCTGAAAGACATCCAGACCGGCGAGTACGCCAAGCAATTCATTCTGGAAAGCGCCGCAGGCGGCCCCACCCTGACTTCGCGTCGTCGCATCAATGCCGAATCGCAGATCGAGCAGGTGGGTGGCAAGCTGCGCGCCATGATGCCCTGGATCGCTGCGAACAAGCTGGTCGACAAGGCCAAGAACTGACAGCGGGGCGCGTGGACGCTGTTCGCGGCGTCCCCGTTCGAGAAGCCACCTCTCGGGGTGGCTTTTCTTTTGGGCGAGCCAGTTGTTTGTACAATGCGCCCAGGTCGTTCCACACTCTTTGCAGGATCTTATGGCACCTCACCTACATCGCGACTCCGAGCTGCGCCGCAAGGGCATCTATCTCTTGCCCAATGCTTTCACCACGGCGGCATTGTTTGCGGGCTTTTACGCAGTCGTGCAGGCGATGAACGATCGTTTCGAGATTGCCGCCATCGCGATTTTCGTGGCCATGGTGCTCGATGGCATGGATGGGCGCGTGGCGCGCCTGACCAACACCCAGTCCGCTTTTGGCGAGCAATACGATTCGCTGTCGGACATGACCTCGTTCGGTGTGGCACCCGCGCTCGTGGTCTACGAGTGGGCCTTGCAAGACCTCGGACGCTGGGGCTGGCTGGCCGCGTTTGTCTACGTGGCCGGTGCAGCACTGCGTCTGGCACGCTTCAATACCAATATCGCGGTGGTCGACAAGCGGTTTTTCCAAGGCTTGCCCAGTCCGGCGGCAGCGGCGCTGGTGGCCGGATTGGTGTGGATATCGGTCTATAACCGGCTGCCGATCGATTCGACCGTGCTGACCTGGATCGCCTTTGCCATCACCATGTACGCCGGCGTGACCATGGTGTCGAATGCGCCGTTCTATAGCGGCAAGAGCTTTGCGCTGGGGCGCAGCGTGCCGTTCTGGAGCATTCTGATGCTGGTGACGGTGTTCGTTTTCGTCTCCAGCGATCCCCCGGTGGTGCTGTTCGGGCTATTCGTGATCTACGGACTGTCGGGCTGGGTGCTGTGGATGTGGCGTTGGCGTCGCGCCTACCAACTGCGTCAGCGACGCGGCTGACGATCTGCCCGCGCTGCTTCTGGCGCCTACCAGCCGAACTTGCCGTCACGAACCTCATACATCGGATCCGGGCCCGGGTGAAAGCGGGTGGCGGCCTGCCCATCGCGGCCCATGTACACGTACATCAGCGAGTTCCACGCGCCCGCTTCGCGATAACGGTAGTTCCACACATATTCGCGCACGCTGGGCATGCCTACTTGATCGATGAACGCGGGCGGTCCGAACTCGCAGGTCAGCCTGTCGGGCGTCCAGGAGCCGGTACTCAGCTTGGCGAAGTTCTCGTCGGTCAGAACCGGGGTAACCCGGTCGATGCGGCCATCGGCGTCAACATTGGCCCCCCAGGCGTATTGACCCATAGGTTGTTGCGTCCAGACTACACGCTCTCCGCCGCCTGGCAGGGGGCATTGCACCTGCGGTTGTCCGAATTGTGCATACACCTCGCCGATGCGCGCACCGGGTGGGATATCGGTCAGTTGAGCGCAGCCCGCCATGGCGGCCACTGCGCCCGCAAGGGCAAAGCGTAAAAAGGGACGGGTACGGGCGGCGTCGTGCATGGTGGGCTCGCGGGTTTAGGGCATTGGGCCTATAGAGACTTGGCGTATTTGTCGCTATAATGCTCCGCTTAGTCAAAGAAGTCTGAAGTCGTTGTTTGAAGTGTAGTATGCGGTTCACTCAGTAAGTAAGTTAAGTATTACGTTTATCAATCACGTCCGGGCACCTCGGCCCTGACGCCAGTCCGAAGAGGTCTTCCATGTCCGTTGCTGACATCAAAAAAGCAGAAATCGTTACCCAGTTTCAACGTGCCCAAGGCGACACCGGTTCCCCGGAAGTTCAGGTTGCGTTGCTCACCGCTCGTATCAACGAGCTGACGGGCCACTTCAAGGCGCACGTTAAAGATCACCACTCGCGTCGCGGTCTGCTGCGTATGGTTAGCCGTCGCCGCAAGCTGTTGGATTACCTGAAGGGTCGCAACCCCGATTCCTACCGCGCTCTGATCGAAAAACTCGGTCTGCGCAAGTGATCGACGGGGCTGGTTCCCCTTGACTCAACCGTGGTCGGTGCGACGTTATGGTCGTGCCGTCCACGGTTTTTCATTTGTAAGGAATAAATTGTCATGTTCAACAAAGTGACCAAAGAGTTCCAGTATGGCCAGCACACGGTCAAGCTGGAAACGGGCGAGATTGCCCGCCAAGCATCGGGCGCTGTGCTCGTGTCCATCGGCGATACCGTGGTCCTGGCGACCGTCGTCGCGGCCAAAAAAGCCAAACCCGGCCAAGATTTCTTCCCCCTGACCGTCGATTACATCGAAAAAGCCTACGCTGCCGGCCGTATCCCGGGTGGCTTCTTCAAGCGCGAAGGCAAGCCGTCGGAAAAGGAAACGCTGACCTCGCGTTTGATCGACCGTCCCCTGCGTCCGCTGTTCCCCGAAGGTTTCTACAACGAAGTGCAGGTGATCCTGCACGTCGTGTCGGTCGATCCCGAGATCGATCCCGACATCGCCGCCATGATCGGCGCATCGGCTGCCATGTCGATTTCCGGCGTACCGTTCAACGGCCCGATCGGTGCTGCCCGCGTGGGTTACATCAATGGTGCCTATGTCATCAATCCGACCGCTAGCGAACTGAAGACCTCGCAATTGGATCTGGTGGTGGCCGGTACCGAAAACGCCGTGCTAATGGTCGAGTCCGAAGCACAGCAGCTGTCCGAAGAGGTGATGTTGGGTGGTGTGGTCTACGGCCACGAGCAAATGCAAGCCGTCATCAATGCCATTCACGATCTGGTCGCCCAAGCCGGCAAGCCGTCGTGGGACTGGCAGCCCGCCGCCAAGAACGACAGCCTGATCGCTTCGGTCGAGGCCGTTGCACAAGGCCCCTTGGCTGCCGCTTACCAGCAGCGCAACAAGCAGGTCCGCACCACGCAATTGCGTGAAGCTTATGCATCGGTTCACGCCAAGTTGGCCGCCGACGCTGAAGCCACCGGTCGGCCCGTGCCCGAAGGCGTCGAGGTCGACAACATCATGTTCGATCTGGAAGCCCGCCTGGTGCGTGGTCAGATTCTGAAAGGCGAGCCCCGTATCGATGGTCGCGACACCCGCACGGTTCGTCCGATCGAGATCCGCCTGGGTGTGCTGCCGCGCACCCACGGTAGCGCCTTGTTCACCCGTGGCGAGACGCAGGCTTTGGTCGTGGCTACCCTGGGCACCAACAAAGACGCGCAAATCATCGATGCCCTGATGGGTCGTTATGACGATCCGTTCATGATGCACTACAACATGCCTCCGTTCGCCACCGGCGAAACCGGTCGCGTGGGCGTGCCCAAGCGCCGCGAGATCGGGCACGGCCGTCTGGCCAAGCGCTCGCTGATCCCCCTGTTGCCCGATGCAGCCGACTTCCAGTACTCGATTCGTCTGGTCTCCGAGATCACCGAATCGAACGGTTCGTCGTCGATGGCTTCGGTGTGCGGTGGTTCGCTCGCCCTGGTCGACGCTGGCGTGCCGGTCAAGGATCTGGTGGCCGGTGTGGCCATGGGTCTGATTCTGGACGATGGCAAATTCGCCGTGCTGACCGACATCCTGGGCGACGAAGATCACCTGGGCGACATGGACTTCAAGGTGGCTGGCACCAAGCAAGGCATCACCGCTTTGCAGATGGACATCAAGATCCAGGGCATCACCAAGGACATCATGCAAGTCGCGCTGGCGCAAGCCCGTGACGGTCGTCTGCATATCCTGGAGAAGATGGAGCAGGCTCGCGGTCAATCGAGTGGCGACATCTCGGCTTTTGCGCCGCGCATGATCTCCATGAAGATCAATCCCGAGAAGATCCGTGACGTGATCGGCAAGGGTGGCGCGACCATCCGTGCATTGACCGAAGAAACCGGCACGCAGATCGACATCGGCGACGACGGCACTATCGTCATCGCCAGCGTCGATACCGAGAAGGCCGAAGAAGCCAAGCGCCGCATCACCGAATTGACGGCTGACGTCGAAGTCGGTCAGATTTACGAAGGTCCGGTGTTGCGCCTGCTGGATTTTGGCGCGATCGTGCAAGTGCTGCCGGGCCGTGACGGTCTGCTGCACATCTCGGAAATCGCCAACTACCGCATCGCCAACATCAACGACGTGTTGAAGGTGGGTCAATTGGTGAAAGTCAAAGTGATCGAAGCCGACGAAAAGGGCCGTCTGCGCCTGTCGGCCAAGGCCATCGGCGGCATCGAACAGCAAGGCGAAACGGCGGCTGCCGAAGCCGCGCCCGAAGCTGCTCAGACGCCCGCCGTCTAATGCATCAGGCGCTTATGCGCGACAAGAACGGCGCCTTCGGGCGCCGTTTTTTTATCTGTCTGCATGCGGGTTAAAGTGTGGGTCGTCCAAGACCATCGGGGCTTGCCGTGACAGGCATCATTCGCTCACTCAATCTATGCAGTATTCGTCGCTATGCCGTCCGATGGCTCGCGCTGCTCGCTTTCACATGGCCCCTGACGGCCTGCATTGCGCCACCTGCGGCACCGTCGGTAGACGGCAGGGGGCCTGTCACCGATCCGATGTCTGCCAGCCAGTTTGGGCAAACCGATTTCAATCGGACGGTGTCGGTCGCCATGCGCGATAACCTGGATGCGCTGTATGCGTTGGCTGAAAAGCTCTATCGGCGCAATCCCACTCAGTGGCGTTTGTCGGGAGCGGCGAGTGTGGAGGATGCCGTGGCACGCGTTCGTCGTGATGTGCTGGCGGGTGCGCCACCGGTCGGCCTGAACAACTTGCGCGACGTTCAGGTGCTAGGTGTTGCGTTGAATCCCGATTATCCGGGCGATCGCGTGGCCGCGTTCATCTACGGATTGGCCGACACCTTGATCGCTTCGCACAACGGCAAGACGGTGCTGTATGCAACCGACGTTTTGGACGCCCAGCGTGTCCATAACGCCGCTCGCAATGTCGAGGTGGCGGCGTGGATGCTGTCCACCCGGCGCGATGCGGCCGGTGCCCCTTTGCTGCTTGCCAACACGGTATCGGACGATGCGGTGAACCTGAGTATTGAGCGCTTGTTCGGTACGATCATCGGGCGAGTGGATCTGGTGGCCAATCTGCTGGGCGAGAACGGTCGCCGTATCGGTATCGGTTATGCCCAGGGTCTGATGTTGTTCAATTTTCTACCGGTACGTTAGCGGATGCCGCCCATGATCGATCTCAGCCATATTCGAGCCGCTCGCGAGCAGTTGCGAGGGCAGATTCAATCCACGCCTTTTTCCAAGTCCCGTACGCTGTCCGATATTCTCGGAGCCGAGATTTGGCTGAAGTTCGAGAATCTCCAATTCACGGCGTCGTTCAAGGAACGCGGGGCCTATACCCGCATGATGCAGTTGAACCCGGTCGAGCGGGCGCGCGGCGTCATTGCCGTGTCGGCGGGCAATCATGCGCAAGGGGTGGCCTATCACGCGCAACGCATGGGCGTGCCTGCAACCATCGTGATGCCGCGCTTCACGCCCACCGTCAAAGTGGCCAACACTCGCCGTTTTGGTGCGACGGTAGAGTTGTTCGGCGATACTTTCGATGATGCTAAAGCGCGCGGGTATGCGTTGGCGGCTGAACGTGGCCTGGTGATGATTCATCCCTACGATGACCCCGCCGTCATCGCGGGGCAAGGTACGGTTGCGCTGGAGATGCTGGACGAACAACCCGATCTGGACATGTTGGTCGTGGCGATCGGAGGGGGCGGACTGCTGGCCGGTATGGCCACGGCGGCCCGCAGTGTGCGCCCGGGGATAGAGATCGTCGGCGTGCAAACCCGGCGCTTTCCATCCATGTACAACGCGGTGAGCGGAGCCTCCTTGCCCTTGGGCACCAACACCATCGCCGAGGGTATTGCCGTGAAGTCGCCGGGCGACATCACACGCCGCATGATTGCCGCACATGTCGATCGGATCGAGTTGGTCGACGAGAGCGATATCGAACACGCGATCGTGATGCTGCTGGAAATCGAGAAGACGGTGGTCGAAGGGGCGGGCGCGGCTGGGTTGGCCGCTCTATTGCGTGCATATGATATCGACGGCGCGCCCGCCTACCGGGGCCGCAAGATCGGTCTCGTCCTGACCGGCGGCAATATCGATCCTCTGGTGTTGGGCGGATTGATCGAGCGGGGCATGGTTCGGGCAGGGCGCCTGGCGCGGATCCGGGTCGATCTACGCGACTTGCCTGGTGCGTTGGCGAGGGTCACGGCGACGATCGCCGAGGCACAGGCCAACATCACCGAAGTCCATCACCAACGCGCATTCACGACGCTGCCGGTGCAAAGCGTCGAGGTCGATTTCATCATCCAGACCCGTGGCCACGATCATGTGATCGATGTCATCGAGCGATTGAACGCGGCGGGTTTTCCGGCGATCAATTACACGCGTTGAGCGGACGCGCGCGGGCCCATAGCTTGGCCAGGCGGTACAGGCGTTCGCGATGAAGTACCGCGGCGATATCCGGGGCGGGGCGACCGACGAGCACCGCATCGTCCATCACCGGGCGCAGTGTGGGTTCGAGCAGGGCCGGATGGGCTTCGAACCATTGCGATATCAGCGCATCGGGTGTGGCGACGCCGACGTCGGCCCGGCGCAGCTCCGACTTATTGAAATCCTTCAGATTCCACGTCATGACGCTTAAACGCGGTGGGCGCTGGTGCGTGCTGCGGGCCCGCCGGGCCAGACCTGCCGCGATCACGTGCCAATCTTTGGGATCGCTGTATTTGAGTCCGATTTCGTAGGGCGACGGGTCGCCCGGATCGGCATCGGGAAAGGCGGCATTCATGGCGGCCCATTCGGCCTCCAGGTCGGCCAGCGGCATCTGCCATAGCCGAGCGGCATTGCGCCGCCATTCGTCGCCGATCCGTGCGCTCCAGACGGGCGCGTAGGCACCGGTCGCGGCCACCCGCAGCAGCAGCCGACGCAGAATGGTCGGCATCAATGCGCAGGCGTCCAGTACGACGTAATGCACGGTGGCGCTCATGCCAGGCCGGTGTGCTCGCGTTCTTGCATGTCGATGATCATGTCTTCCAGCAAGCGGCTGGTTTCCAACGCGACATAAGGCATGGGCGGGCCACCGTCGGCGCGTGGCTGCATGGCGATGGATAGCCGAACGGTCTGGTCTTCGAAGGCATGAGGCGCGGCACGCAAAGCGACATACACGCGCAGCAAGGCATCGACCGCACGCTGTGCTTCGGCCAATACCGAGGCATCGATTTCACGGTTCGTCAAGTGTTCTTCGACGGTTCGCGCCAGATCGGCGGTGAAAAAGGCGATTGCGGCTTCGCCTTTGCAATTGGGGTGTTGATGCCCCCAAGGGGCATTGTTTTCGGGGGTGTCTGCGGTCATATCGAGGTGTACGGCAAGTGTCGGCGGGGATGGCGCGAAGCTGCAATGTTAGCCCATGCGCCTTTCAGCCCAGGACGATGGGAACGGCAATTGCGTTAATGCCCGGAACCCAAGCTTCGGAATCGGACAATGAAGATACTGACCTGGAACCATGAGCATCGTCACGCGACACTCAATGTGGTCGCCAAGACGGATGGCCGTTACGCTTGGGAAGTCGACATGCACGATCCGCATCATGAACCGATGGATTGCACGCATACGTCGCCCGTCGATTTCGGATCGTCCGTCAATGCCGCCGTGGATGGCTTGCGAGCTCTGGACGGCCTCAAGGATTCCGAATCCGATCGCTAAGAGGAGAGGCGAGGCGAGGCGCGTCGGTCAGGCCATGCTTTCAACGCGCCGGTGGTGAATCGACACGGCTCATGCGTCTGTCACGGCCGCCCAAAAAAGGGGCTGGCACTCGCAGGCGCCAACCCCTGTTTTTATTGCCACGTTCGCGTTACTTGTTGAACTTGGCTTTGGCTTCCGCTTCGCACTTGTCTTCAGCGTCGCCCGACAAGGTGTCGCAGTGGGCTTTCGCTGCTTTGTAATCGGCATCCCGACGGTCGTCGGCGACGTCGCGCTTCGCTTCGGCTTCGGCCTTGCCTACTTTGGCATCGGCCAGCGCTTTATCGCGATCGGCTTTGGCACTGGCTTCGCATGCATCTTCCTGCTTGCCGCCCATGGCATTGCACTTGTCTTTGGCTGCCTTGTATTCGGCGTCGATCTGATCTTCGGATTTCACATCGGCCGCGATGGCGGGCAGGGCGAAAGCCAGGCTCGACAGGCCCAGCAGGCCGGCAGCGATTAGGGTACGGGTGCTTGTCATCATCAATCTCCTGAATGGCTCGATAGCCCGTCGGAACAATGCAATCGGCGTGCCTGAGCTGGGAAAGGGTCTGGTTATAGGCCCTTTTGGCTGGTCTATCTAGTGCAAACGGCCCTTACTGACGGGCATTCACCTCCCTACACTCTGAGATGGAGTAAATCCACATTCAGGGAATAGTGCATGCATGTTGTGAATGGCTTCGAAGTGTCCTGTTCGGTCGAGAAAACCGAAGATGCAGGCCGTTATCGAGTGAGACTGGTGACAGTGCTTGTCGACGGTGGTCAACGGCGCCACTGGGATGTTCCGGGGGGAAGGCTGTTCACGACCGAAATCGAGGCCCAGCGTTACGGCAGGTACGTCATCCTGGGGCTGCGTTCGATCGGCATCGATGGCCAGCCGATGTTCACCGTGATTTGAGCTGAACGGCAGCGCGGCCTTCGACAACAGTGCATGTGCCATTTCGGCAAGCCATGTGCAAGCTCGACAAGCGAAGAAAAGCCGCTGACGCGGTGCAGTGGCTTACAGATGAACGATGCAGATGGTGCCCGAGGCCGGAATCGAACCGGCACGCCTTGCGGCGAGGGATTTTAAGTCCCTTGTGTCTACCGATTTCACCACTCGGGCACGGTGCTGCGGGTTCGCACTATACCATCCACGCGGGGGACACTTAAGGCTTGCGTGGTACGGGGCAGCTCAGGTCGCCTTCCTCGCACTGCATGAACGTCTGCAATTGCTTGCTTCGGTCGCGCGTAAGCGTCTCCAGACACTGATTCGTGATCATCGCTTGAGCGCTGCCACCCTGGGTGGCCGAGCCGACAAAAGCGCAGTGGCTGTCGCGAAACGCCAGCCAGGCACGCTGGCTGGTCAGGAGCCGATTGCTGCGTTCTGGCATATCGGTCAAGGCGCTGCGTAGCGTCTTGTAGATCCGATTCAGATCGGCATCGGCAGCCTTGTAGCCGACCTGAGCGCACTGGTTCATGCCGGACTGAGACATATCTGCACAGGGGGCTTGCGCGGCGGCGTGCTGCGCGAACGCGAGGGTGGCGGCAAGCGCCACGAGGATGCGTAGTGGCATGCGAACTCCTGATCGTCCTCGTTTGGCGGAAGCGGTGAGATTCGAACTCACGAAGGGCGCAAACCCTTGCCGGTTTTCAAGACCGGTGCAATCGACCACTCTGCCACGCTTCCCTGGTGCGACACGACCCTGATCCGCTGGTCTTGCGGATGAACGTGTTGCGAAGGCCGCAATCATAACCTGGGAGCCGCGCGATCGCCATCGCCGCGGCCGGACGCCGCCTGCGGTCCGGCCTGTTCCACCCTTATTGCGCCGAGATCTGCGCGAAGTCGATAACCCGCTTGTACTTGGCGGTATCGCTTTTCATCAGTTCGATCACGTCCACTTTCTGAGCGGAGGGCTCGATGCCTGCGGTCGCCAGCTTCTCCAGCAAGGCCGGATCGCGCATCGCTTCGGCGGCCGCCGCTTCGAGCTTGGTTTGAACGTCTTGCGCAATGCCTTTGGGCGTCAGGAAGGCGTACCAACCGAATAGTTCGTAATCCGACAAACCGGCGTATTCGGCAATGGCCGGAACCTGAGGCATGGTCTTGGCACGCTTAGCGCTGGTCACACCCAGCGGCGTGATGCGGTCGCTGTCCACCAGGGTCTGTGCCGAGCTGATGGCATACACGCCGAAATCGAGCGTGCCGCCCAACAGGTCGCTGGTCAGCGGCGCGACGCCACGATAGGGCACATGTTCGATCTTGATGCCGGTACGCATCTTGAGTTCTTCACCGGACAGGTGCAGCAAGGTGCCCACACCGGACGAACCGTAGTTGTACTTGCCAGGCGCTTTCTTGGTCGCGTCCAGGAACTGCTGGAGCGAGGTGACGCCGCTTGCCTTCGAGGCCACCAATACCAGGGGTTGGCTGCCGATGTAGGCGATGGGCGTCAGATCGGTGGTGGCATCGTATTTCTGCGAGGGGTACAGAAGCTTGGTCGCGACCAGTTCGCTCGAGAATGCGACCAGCACGGTATAGCCGTCGGGTGTGGCGCTCACGGCGCGCTGAGCACCGATCGAACCGGCTGCACCGCCCATGTTTTCGACCACGACATTCGCGCCCAGCTTCTTGCCCAGTGCCTCGCCGAAAGCACGGCCCACCAGATCGACGCTGCCGCCCGGCGGATAGCCGACGACCAGGCGGATGGGCTTGTCGTTGGGAAACTCGGCGTGAGCCGGCGCGCTGGCCAGCAGAGCCATCGCCAAGGAGGAAGCCGTAAGAACACGGCCGAAAGTGAAGCGCTGCGAAATCATGATGGAAAAGACCTAAAAGAGGGATGTGCTGTAACGCCGCTCGTTGTTGCATAGCGGTAGAGCTGTTTAACATCGTTTCAATATGCGCCTCAATGCAGGAAAACGCCTGTCGGCGCGATAGCGCTACGGTTTTGGGGGAAGGTGTTGTTGCGAGGCATCACGTTCTCCGCCCGCGCCGTATGCGACACTTCCCGCTACCAGACCGGCAACCCGGCACATTCGACCGGCACATTCGGCACGCCGCCATGTGCCCCGCACACCGTCACTACGCACAGGAGACCCACGCATGCAAGCAGTTGAAATCACTCAGCCCGGTGGCCCCGAAGTCTTGCAATTGGTCGAGCGGCCCGACCCCGTGCCCGGCCCCGGTGAAGTGTTGATCAAGGTGCGCGCGGCGGGTGTGAACCGCCCCGATGTGATCCAACGCAAGGGGGCGTATCCCGCGCCGCCGGGCGCATCGGATTTGCCCGGCTTGGAAGTGGCAGGTGAGATCGTGGGGGGTGAACCGGAGGCGGGTGGATTCAAACGGGGTGATCGGGTGTGTGCCCTGATCGCAGGGGGGGGCTACGCCGAGTACGTGGTCGCGCCCGCGGTGCAATGCCTGCCGGTGCCCGAGGGGCTGTCCGACATCGAGGCGGCCAGCTTGCCGGAAACCTATTTCACCGTCTGGAGCAATGTGTTCGAACGGGGCCGACTCGCGCAGGGCGAGACCCTGCTGGTGCATGGCGGAGCAAGCGGCATTGGAACGACCGCGATTCTCTTGGCAAAGGCGTTCGGCCACACCGTGTATACGACGGTCGGCAGCGACGAACGGGTCGAGGCCGTGCGCAAGCTGGGTGCGGATGCCGGCATCAACTACAAGACCGAAGACTTCGTCGAACGCGTCAAAGCCTTGACTGCCGACAAGGGTGTGGATGTCATTCTGGATATGGTGGCAGGCGAGTATCTGGGCCGTGATCTCAAGTGCCTGGCGGACGATGGCCGGATCGTGGTGATTGCGCTGTTGGGCGGGTCGAAAGCGACCATTAGCGCCGACCAGATATTGCGTCGCCGCTTGACCATCACCGGTTCGACCTTGCGCGCACGCGACGTGCAGTTCAAGGCCAATATCGCTCAGGCCCTGCGGGAGAAAGTCTGGCCACTGTTCGAACGCAAAACGATCAAACCCGTCGTTCACGCGACATTTCCTTTGGCCGAGGCGCATCGGGCGCACGCCATGATGGAAGCCGGTGAGCACATCGGCAAGATCGTCCTGACCCTGTAGCCCTACAACACCGGATAAGCAGATTTAGTTCCAACGCGATACAATCGTGGGTTGACCGAGACTATCCCCGGCGTAATCCGGGGCAGCGATAACCCTATGTCTGCTTCTTACCTGACTTCCAACGACGCGACATCCCGCCAGCGCCTGGTTTTAGGCAATTGGAAAATGCACGGCAATCTGGTCGAAAACGGCCGCCTGCTGAATCCGTTGCGTCAAGCCGCAGCAGCCGATGCCGCGCGCGCGTCGGTGTGCGACGTGGGCGTGTGCGTGCCGTTTCCGTATCTGGCCCAAGTGGCCGCTGCCCTGACCGACTGCACCATCACCTGGGGCGCTCAGGATGTCAGCGCGCAGGACAAGGGTGCGTTCACGGGCGAAGTGTCGGGCAGCATGCTGGCCGATTTCGATTGCCGGTGGGTGCTGGTGGGCCACTCCGAGCGTCGGGCGCTGCATGGCGAATCCGATCAGTTGGTGGCCGACAAGGCACGTGCCGCACTATCTGCCGGATTGACTCCGGTGGTGTGCGTGGGCGAGACGCTGGACGAGCGCGAGGCGGGCAGCACCTTGGCCATCATTCAGCGTCAACTCGCCCCTGTGTTCGCACTAGGTGCCGAGGCACTGGCCAAGTTGGTTCTGGCTTATGAGCCTGTGTGGGCCATTGGCACGGGCCGCAGTGCATCGCCCGAGCAGGCGCAAGAAGTACATGCGGCGATTCGCACGGCCTTGGCCGGACTAGGTGTGCCGCAAGTGCGAGTGCTGTATGGCGGCAGCGTCAAACCGGACAACGCAGCCACGCTTTTCGCCATGGCCGATATCGACGGCGCGCTGGTAGGCGGCGCTTCCCTGGTGGCCGATGATTTTTGGCGCATCGTGGCGGCCTGAGTTTAAGTTTTCAAGGCTGGTGGCCTGCGCGGCTCGCGCGTCACTGGTGGTAGCACCTTTCGCAACATAACCTTTTTCCGGGCCGCGCCTGTCGCGGCCTGAACCGTACCCGGAGTCGGAGTTCGACATGTTTTCTCTGTTCAGCATTGTGATGGTCGTTCAGGTCATCTCTGCATTGGCCATCATCGTTCTCGTGTTGTTGCAGCAAGGCAAAGGTGCCGACATGGGCTCGGCTTTCGGATCCGGCTCGGCCGGCAGCCTGTTCGGCGCGTCGGGCGCGGCCAACTTTCTCTCGCGCATGACCAAGTGGGCTGCCGTGGTGTTCTTCGTCACGACCGGTACGCTGGCGTGGTTGGGTCACCAAGGACCGGGCAGCGCGATGGGCGGTGGCGGTTTGATGGACGGCTATCAAGCGCCGCAGAACCTGTCGGTGCCTCAAGCCCCGGGCGCTGGCGCGCCGGCGGGTAATGGGTCGGTTCCGGGTGCTGCCGCACCGGCTGGCAACGGTTCGGTTCCGGGTGCGACTGCGCCGGCTACCCCGGATGCCAGCGTGCCGTCGGCACCGCAAACCACGCCGCCTGCGAGCACGCCCGCAGCGCCTGCTGCCCCGGCCGCGCCCGCGCAACAACAGTAATCTCTCTTCCGGCGGTTCGACTCGCCAACGCGTCGAATCAAGACAAACGCCCCGTATCCACGGGGCGTTGTCGTTTTGGGGCATTTGGTTTGAGACCATCTCCTCATCGCTCGCGCCATATTGTCAGGCGTTGCGCGATGCGGTTTCTGTGGCTCCTCGTGGTCCTTGCCCTTCCGTTCAAGCCAGCGCGGGGCGAGCGGACGCTGCGCCCAGGCGCGGCGAATCCAGGTCGATGACGGCACCGTCAGGCAGCTTGAACACCGACACGGCCTGGCGCAGGCGGTCCGCCTGATGTTCCAGGGATGTGGCGGCTGCGGCGGCCTGTTCGACCAGCGCGGCGTTTTGCTGGGTCACTGCATCCATTTGGGTTACCGCCAGATTGACCTGGTCGATGCCGCTGGACTGTTCTTGTGAGGCCGCCGAGATTTCGCTGACGATATCCGTGACGCCCTGGGTCGATTGCACGATCTCGCGCATGGTATCGCCCGCAGCACGCACCTGGCGTGAACCGTCCTGCACTTTGGCCGACGAGCTTTCGATCAAGGTCTTGATTTCTTTCGCGGCCGCAGAACTGCGTTGTGCGAGGGTGCGGACTTCCGACGCGACCACGGCAAAGCCCTTTCCTTGTTCGCCGGCACGGGCCGCTTCGACCGCGGCGTTCAGGGCCAGGATGTTGGTCTGAAACGCAATGCCTTCGATTGTGCCGACAATGTCGCCGATGCGCGCCGCGCTGTCCGATATGGCGCCCATGGTTCTCACCACGTTGGCGACCGCATCGTTGCCCCGAATCGCCACGCTGGAGGCCGAAGCGGTCATCTGCTGGGCTTGCAAGGCGTTATGGGCGTTCTGTTTGACGGTGGAGGCCAGCTCTTCCATGCTGGATGCGGTTTCCTCCAGCGAAGCGGCCTGCTCTTCCGTGCGTGCCGACAGGTCGCTATTACCCGCGGCAATTTCGCGTGTGCCGATGTGGATTTCGTCGACGCCTTGTCGAACCTGCCTTACCGTGATGGCCAGACTGTCCTGCATGGCTCGGGCTGCGGCCAGAAGCGTGCCAACTTCGTTACGGCCTGCCTGCGGAATGCGATTGGCCAGGTTGCCCGCAGCCATGCGTTTGAACACCTCGCTGGCTTGCCGAAGCGGGCTGGCGATGACCCAGCGAGACATCCAGGCCGTTGCGATCGCCGCGCCCAGGCCCAGCGCCATGACAATCGCCAACACCACGGTAAACAGATTCGAGAACTCGTCGATTTCGCGCATCGAAGCAACGCCCTGCGCTTCAGTGATCTGCATGAAGCTGTCGCGCGTCTTCATGAATGTGTCGTGTACACCTTGAGTGCCCTGCTTGAGATAGGCCTCCATGTCACCTGCTTCAAGCACATTGCCGACGCCTCGCAAGTTGGTTTGGTAGGCGCGATAAGCCTTGATCAGATCGGCGGCGCGTGTGCGGTCTTCTTCGGTCAGGGTGGATTCGAAAGCGGCGAAGCGGGTGTCGGCCTCGGCCAGAGACTGGCGTGCACCGATCAGGCTGGCATTTTCGCTGCTGCGGTTTTGCGTGACTCGGGTGGCATACCGGCTGAGGTCGGTTCGTGCCGCCACCAGATTCAGCGATGCTGCATTGACGGCATTGCCTTCGACCACAGCGGTGCGATACATCGCTTCGGCATCGGTGCTGACATTGGAGAGGGCTACATATCCCAAGCCGCCTAACAACAACTGAAACACGACAAATACGGCGGCGACTCCGGTCAACAGGCTGGCTATTCTGATGTTGTTCAGTACACGCATGGTCATCTCGATCTATAGGGCAGGGCGGTGATGGGGACAGGGGTCTGTCCCGTTAACGGCAATAAATATCCAAAAATTAAAACGTATTTCCAATTAATTCTGTTTATATTGAAAAAAGCGGGCTGAAGCCCGCTTTTGTCGTACTGCTTCTCTCACCCGCCGATCAGTTCAGCGTCAGATTGGCATCCTTGACCACTTTCTGCCATTTGGCCAATTCGGCGCGACGGAAGGTGTCCAATTCGGCAGGCGTCGAACCCACCGTTTCAGCACCCAAGCCGCTCAAGGTGGCGGCAATGGCGGGATCCTTCAGCACCTCGGCCAAGGCGCGCGATACCTGGTCTACGATGTCGGTGGGCGTGCCTGCCGGGGCGAATACGGCGTTCCACTCATAAGATTCGTAGCCGGGTACGCCAGCTTCGGCGATGGTGGGCAGTTCGGGCGCGGCTTTGGAGCGGGTCGATCCACCGACGGCAATGGCGCGCAGCTTGCCGTTTTTAACGTGCTGCCACGACGAGCCCATCGATGCGAACATGATAGGAACCTGGCCTGCCATGACGTCCACCATGGCGGGGCCGCCGCCGCGATACGCCACGTGTTCCAGACGGGTGCCTGCCAGCAGGTTGAACAGCTCGCCGCCCAAGTGCTGGGCCGAGCCGGGACCGGCCGAAGCGAAGTGCAGGGCATGACCGGTCTTGCCTTTACCTTGCTTGATCAAATCGGCCACGCTCTGAATGGGGGCGTTGGGCGTGACCACCAGCACGTTCGGTACGCGCAGCAACAGCGATACCGGTGCGAAATCCTTCAGCGTGTCGAATTGCATCGACGGTTGCAGCGCCGGATTCTGCGAGTGGTTGGATGCGTCCAACATCAAGGTATAGCCATCGGGCTTGGCCTTGGCCACCACAGCACCACCGATCATGCCGCCTGCGCCGCCTCGATTCTCGATCACGACGGCCTGGCCCAGTTTTTCGGCCAGCTTCGGTCCGAGCAGACGCGCAACGACGTCGACCGTGCCGCCGGGCGGGTAGGTGACGACCAGCGTGACGGGGCGTTCGGGATAAGCAGCTGCTGCCGCAGAGGCGGCAAGCAGGGTCGCGCCTGCTACCGCAATGGCGCGGCGTGCAAACGATGCGAGCATGGTCATGGGGTGTCTCCTTCGATGCCAAACAACGCCGACGGGGTGTCGGCCAAAATCGTATGCCTGATGGCAGCGTCATCCACCCAGGCCAGCAGCGCATTGTGGGTGCTGGTGTAATTGGCGTGAGCGCGGTGTTCGGTATGTGGCCAGTCGCTGCCCCACATCAGGCGGTTGGGCGAGAAAACCGCCAGCAATTCGTGGATAGCTTCGCGGCCCAGCGACACGACGTCTTGCTCGGGCCATAAGCGGTAGGCAGCAGACAGCTTGACCCACAGTCCTTCATAGGGCGCCTGCGATAGCAGATAGGCGAAGCCGGGGTCGCCAAGCCTCGGCGTCGGATCGGGACGACCGAAGTGGTCCACAACGATACGACACTGTGCGGCAATCAATGGCGGAATCGCTTCGTGCAGGCGCCGTGCAGGAATGTGGAGCTCAACGTGCCAACCCAAACGGTTGACCTGAGTCAACAGCCCCTGCCACAGGGGCTCACGCAGGGGGGGCGTATCCCGACCGAACAAATTCAGGCGAATGCCACGCACGCCCGCCGCGTGCATGTCCTCGAGGTGCTGCGCGGATATGTATGGATCGACCACGGCCACCCCGCGAAGCCGGCCACCCGACTGAGCAATGGCGTCCAGCATGTGGCTGTTATCGGTGCCGAGAAAACTCGGTTGTATCAGCACGCCATGCGATAGGCCGTGACGATTCAAGTGACCCAGATAATCCGCGAGCCTTGCGTCATGATCGGGGGTATAGCGGCGTCCGTCCGCCATCGGCAGATCGCGTGTGAACACATGCGCATGGGTGTCGATGGCGAGTCCAGTCGGATGCGCGGGAAGGGCTGCGAAAGGCGTCATGCGCTTGTCTCTATGAGGGCACCGCGGTTGAGTCGGTTATCGAACCGATTGCGCTGTTTTCTTTCTATTTGTTGCGATTCTAGGTAATGCGACTATATTCATCTATTGTTGAAAATTGATTTATTCATATTGCATCGATATGGAAACCCGCCATCTACGCCATTTTCTTGCCGTGATCGACCATGGCAGTGTCAGCCGTGCGGCCAATGCATTGGGTATCGCGCAACCCGCGCTGTCGCAGTCGTTGGGACGGATGGAAAAGGAGCTTGGGGTCCGTCTGTTCGACCGGAGTCGGTCCGGTTCTTCGCCTACATCGGCTGCGCGCGCCATTCTGGACGACGTGCGGGTGAGCGTTGCCCGGATCGACGCAGCATCGCGTCGAGCACGTGACATGGCCGCTGGCAGTGCCGGCCAACTCACCGTGGGTTTCGTGACGACCGCCTTGATCGAGACGCTGCCCAGGGCACTGCGGGCGCTCCGAGAACGTGCGCCGGGTGTGCGCGTGGTGCTGCGGGAAATGAGCAACGCCGAACAGGCTGAGGCCCTGTCCAGCGGCGAAATCGACATCGGCCTGATGCACACCCCGGTGTCGATCGAGGGTCGCATGCGCGAGCGGCTGCTGCTGCGCGAACGCCTGGTCGCTGCGGTGCCGGACGATTTCGCTACGGAGACGGATGGAACCGTCACGCTGGCGCAGATCGCCGAGACAGGCTTGGTGCTGTATCCGCAAAACCAGTTGCCGGTGTTTTATGCGGGCATTCTGGATGCTATGCGTAAGGCCGGGCTTGCGCCGGTCGTGACGCAGGAAGCCAATCGCACGCTGACAGTGCTGTCGTGTGTGGCGGGCGGGTGTGGCGTGGCGTTGTTACCCAGCTGGATCCAAGCGATAGATTTCAAAGGCGTGCGGTTTTGCGAGGTCGCCGATGGGGCGAGCCTGCCCAGTTTTGACTTGAGCGCGATCTGGCCTGCGCGATCGGTGCCGACTCTGGCCGATGTGTTCGGTAATCTGGACTTGAACTTCGCCGCCACCCCTGCCCAATAAATGGCTTTCATGCTAGAATGTGCGGCTTCGCAGGATGGGCCTCGGTTTTATCAGGACTGTTTGATCAGGGCTTATTGTTTCCGCGAATACCCTGCCGACGTGGTGAAATTGGTAGACACGCTATCTTGAGGGGGTAGTGGCGAAAGCTGTACGAGTTCGAGTCTCGTCGTCGGCACCAGATACGCCGTTCAGGTTCCTCGCCTGGGCACATAAAAACCCGCGATTCTCTTTGGAGACGCGGGTTTTTTCTATTCAAGCCATTTCGAATGGCTTACCACTTGCAGCCTTCGTCTCGCAAAGTATCGGCCAGCAAAAATGGCAAAGCCAGCAAACCCATGCCCGTTTTCGCGTCGCTGCAAGACGGTCGCGCGCTATTCGCGATGCCTTTTGCGAGTGCCGAGGGTTCGGCTTTTGCCTTGGGCTTCAGGATCACGGTGGGTTCACCTCTGGCGCGCGGTCGTCCCTGGCCTGCGGCGTCTTCGGCGCGCCAACGGAAATCGGGCGTGGGGATCGCTTCGAGCGAAGCTTCCGGGGCAACGCTGGCGGGCACGGGGGCAGAAGCTGGTTTGCGAGGTGGATTGCCTGGCTTCTTTGGTACGGATGGTATGTGTTTTGGTGTGGCGTTCGGCGATGCTTGTCGTCGCGTGGGGGCCGGTAGCTCGTCTTGCGGCACCCGGGCAGGCGATGATACTGGTGGCGTCGCAGTCCGTTCCGATCGCGTTGATGCTGGCGCCAGCGCTTCATGCGCCACGACCTCGTCCGGCAACAGCTCCAGAAAGAAAACCGATTCCTTTTCAGGCAAGGGCTGCGGCGTGATGGGCTCGTCCGATGCGTGCCATAGCAGGTAAGTTGCTATGCCATGCAAGATGAATGACAGTATCGCTGCTCCCCCTGCGATCCCGCGCAAACGGGGTAAGTGCCGCTGCACTTGCACGGCAATCATGGCAAGAGACGATATCTGGACTGACTCCCCTAAGGCCGCGCACGTTTTCACCGCGGGTTGACGATTCACTCCAATCTCCTGAATGTCTTCGGTGAATGGTGTTCTACAGTGCCGGGGAAAATGTTAATGGACACTGTGTTCGAAGCCGCGCAGGCTGCGCCTGAGTTCACCATTGGACGTTTTGCCTTCGACCGCCTTTTTTGAACCCAAAGGCCCCTTAAAAAATACAAAGTTGCCCACGCCTGCTGCCGCTGTCAGTCTTGTGACAGGAGGACGACAGCGTATGACATGGCAACCCGAGATCGACGAGCTGCATCATCGACGACAACTCGCCCAGCACATGGGTGGACACGAGAAGGTTCAACGGCATAAGGCAGCGGGCAAGCTGACGGTGCGCGAACGCATACAGGCCATTGCTGACCCCGGCTCTTTTCATGAAATAGGCAGCGTCACCGGCTTCACGACCTACGACGACGAAGGTCGGCTCGCCTCGTACGTGCCGTCCAACATGATCATGGGTCGGGCACGCATCGACAACCGTCCGGTGGTGTTGGTGGGCGACGACTTCACCATTCGCGGAGGTGCCAACGACGGTGCGGTGACCGAGAAGCTGGCGCATGCCGAGCGCATGGCTCACGACCTCGCCCTACCCATGATTCGTTTGGTCGATGGCACGGGCGGCGGCGGTTCGGTCAAGAACATCGAAACCAAAGGTCATACGCTTTTGCCGATGATGCGCGATTGGCAGATGGTCGCGCAAAACCTGACGCGGGTGCCCGTGGTGGGTCTGGCGCTTGGATCGGTGGCGGGCAAGGGCGCGGCCCGAGTGGCTGCCAGTCACTACTCGGTCATGGTGAAAGATACCGCACAACTGTTCAACGCAGGCCCGCCAGTGGTCGCACGAATCGGCCAAAAGCTGGAAAAGAACGAGCTGGGTGGCAGCCATATCCATACCCGTAATGGTGTGGTCGATGACGAGGTGAACTCCGAAGAGGAAGCGTTCGAACGCGCTCGCCGTTTTCTATCGTATCTACCGCGCTCGGTATTCGAGTTGCCCGCGCGCGTCACGCCCACCGACCGGCCCGAGCGTGCAGACGAAAGCCTGCTGACCGCCATCCCGCGCGATGCGCGTCGCGTCTACAAAATTCGCAGCATCCTCGACGCCGTATTCGACCAAGACTCTTTTTTCGAGATGGGCCGCCAGTGGGGCAAAGGGATCGTCACAGGCCTGGCTCGCCTGGATGGATGGCCGGTTGCCGTGATCGCCAGCGACCCTTATCACTATGGCGGTGTGTGGGATCGCCAGACGACCGACAAATTCACTCGCTTCGTCGATCTCGCGGAGATTTTCCACCTGCCCGTGGTGAACTTTGTAGACGTGCCGGGCTTTCAAATTGGCCTGGAGGCCGAGCAATCCGGCGTCATGCGTTCGGGTGTCAGGGCACTGTCTGCCATCTATCAGACCACTGTGCCATGGTGCACGATGATTCTGCGCAAAGCCTATGGCGTGGCGGCAGCAGGTCATCAGCACCAAGGGCGTTATGCCTTGCGTTACGCGTGGCCATCGGCCAATTGGGGGTCGCTGCCCATCGAAGGGGGCTTGGAGGCCGCCTACAAGAACGAGATTCTGGCCAGCGACGATCCACAAGCGGCGCTACAGGTCATCGAGCAACGGCTGCGCGGGCTGTCTTCGCCCATGCGCAGTGCTGAAGCATTCGTCATCGAAGAAATGATCGACCCTCGCCAAACCCGAAGCATCTTGTGCGACTTCGCCAATCTGGTCGCACCGTTACGACAGGCAGGCGTGACCCGGTTCGGCTATCGACCTTGAAGTCCGGCATCGAACGAGTCGCCCGTCCCGAGGTGTCTCGTCTATAAAAAAACAAGGAGTGAGACATGCACAAAAGAAGCTTCATCGGCCTTGCATTGGCTGCTGCCGTGACGGTGACGGCGACGCTCGCCGCTGCGACGGGTGCGCAGGCAGCCGATTATCCCCATAAGCCGATTACGGTGGTGGTGCCCTTTCCGCCGGGCGGGCTGACCGACTTGATTGGTCGACGTTTTGCCGCGCATCTAGAAAAACAGACCAAGCAATCGGTCATCGTGCAGAATAAGGCGGGCGCCAGCGGCCAGGTGGGCGCGCAAGGCGTGGCGCGCGATGCACCCGACGGCTATACCGTCATGGTGACCGCCACGCACTTCGCCATCAGTGCGGCGGTGCGTCGCGACCTGCCTTATGATCCGATCAAGGACTTCAGCCCGATCGCGTTGTTCGTCACCACGCCCAATATTCTGGCGGTGAACGCGAAGCTGCCAATTCGTAATCTCGACGAGTACATTGCCTACGCCAACGGTCGCTCTCAAGGCGTGTCGTTCGGTTCGTCAGGCGCAGGCGGATCGACGCATTTGTCGGGCGAACTGCTCAAGCTGAAAACCGGCGCGAACATGCAGCACATCCCCTATAAAGGGATGGTGCTGCAAGTCAACGATCTGGTGGGCGGACAGCTCGAATCGGGTTTCGTCGATCCTAGCGCGACACTCCAGTTCTTCAAGACGGGTGCGCTCAGGCCTATCGGTGTCACGGGTGCCGAGCGCTTCGATATCCTGCCCGATGTGCCCACTCTTGCAGAACAGGGCGTCAAAGACTACGAGGCCATCACGTGGATCGCGTTGATCGCCCCGGCCAATACGCCTGAAGATGTTCGAGCGTTCTTGAACAAATCGGCCATCGCCAGCATGCAGACGCCCGAGGCCCAGGAATTCCTCAAGCAGATCGCGGCCCAGCCATCGACGTTATCGCCCTCCGAGGTCGCGACGTACTTGAGCGATGAGGTGAAGAAGTGGTCGGCAGTGGCCGATGCCGCCAAGTTGAAGACGGGAGAGACGCCGTGACCGCGGACCTCTCTCGTATTCTCGCGCCGCGATCGATCGCGGTATTGGGCGCGTCCGACGATCCCGCCAAGCCAGGTGGTCGGGTGTTGGATTTCATGCGTCGTCACGACTATCGCGGGCAGGTGTTTCCGGTGTCGAAAAACCGCGCGGTCGTTCAGGGTATGGCCGCCTATCGCACGTTGGCCGATGTGCCCGGACGCCCCGATGTGGTGGTGATCGCGCTGGCCGAGGCGGCAATCCCCGAAGCACTGAACGCCGCTATCGAAGCTGGCGCGGCGGCCGCCATTATTTATGCGTCCGGCTACGCCGAAATGGGTGACGCGGGGCGTGCGCAACAAGCGCATATCGCTGACATCGCGAAACAAGGCGGCCTGCGCCTGATCGGGCCGAACACGCAAGGCGTCGCCAACTTCGCGACAGGTGCGATCGCGCACTTCGGTGTCATCATCGATCAGGTGACGCCGCGCCGATCGCCTATCGGGGTGGTCAGTCAAAGTGGTGCGGGTTCGCAGATCGTCTATGCGCGGCTAGATGCGCTGGATATTGGGGCGAAGTACCTGGTGGCCACTGGCAACGAGGCCGATATCGATGTCGCGGAGATCGTGCAAGCCTATGTGGACGACTCCGAGATCGAACTCGTCCTTGTCTACGCCGAGTCCATCAAGCGCCCGCAAGTACTGGCACGAGCCGCATCCGCGGCGCGTGCGCGTGGGGTGCCTGTTCTGATGGTCAAAGCGGGCCGCACCCAAAGTGGCCAACGCACCGCCGCTTCGCACACCGGCGCATTGGCTTCCGAAGACCGTTTGATCGACGCCTTCCTGGACAGGGCGGGAATTTTGCGAGTGAATGATTTCGAGGCCCTGGCCGAACTATCCCAGATGTTTTTGGGCGAACGCGGCAGGCGAGGGCGTCGCCTGGTGTCCATGAGCAATTCGGGCGCGACCTGCGTGTTGTCGGCCGATGCTGCCGAAGCCGCCGGCTTGACGCTCTCGACCTTCGATGACGGGTTCAAACGACAACTTGCCGAGGTACTGCCGGCCTATATCACGCCGGGCAATCCCATCGATATGACCACCGCCACCTTGAAGAATCCGCAGATGTTCGAGCAGACGCTGGCTTGTATTGCACAGGCCGACGTGGCCGATCTGTTGTTCGTGGGATTCCCAATCGGGGGACGGGGCTACGACTTCGACAAATTCGCTCGCGAATTGCAGGCGTTCTCTGTCGAGTCGGGCATTCCTGTGGCCGTCAGCGTCAATCAAGCCTGGGCAATCCAGTGTTTTCGTGCCTGCGGCATTCCAGTGTTTACGAGCGAGCGCCGTGCCATCGAGGGCTTGGCGCGGCTGGCCGATTATCACGATCGCGTCGCGGCAATGTCCGGGCAGGCCGAGTCCGCCAGCGCGACATCGGCCGTATCCACCGCCGTCGTGTCGACCCCGCCCGCCGATTCATCCGCGCATCGCAAGTCCGACCAGGATGCCATTGCCCGATTGGTTCGCGACGAACACCAACGCGCGGACTCGGCCAGCACATTGAACGAGGCCGACAGCCTGTCGCTTCTCGCCCGCTCGGGATTACCTGTGGTGCGTCACGCCGTCTGCCATGACGTCTACGAGGCAATCGAATGCTGGCAAGCCTGGGGTAGGCCGAAGATCGTAATGAAAGGCGTCAGCGACTCCATCGCGCATAAGTCGGAGCACGGTTTGGTGAAGCTGGGTCTGGCCACCGAACACGCCGTGAAAGCGTCTGCCGAGCAGCTTCGCGCGCTGCTGCGCAGCCTTGGGGATCCGGCGGCGAGATTGATGCTGGCGGACATGGTGCCGGCCGACTTCGAGTTGATGATCGGCGCACACGTCGATCCGCAACTCGGTCCCATGCTGGCGATTGGGCAGGGTGGGATGCTGGTCGAGGCACTGAACGATATTCAATTTCTGATGGCCCCGGCGACAGAAGACGATGTGTTGCGCGCCATTGCCAAGCTCGATGTGGCGCGTGCCTTCGGGGCGTGGCGCGGATTGCAGCCGGTGAACGTGCACGCACTCGCACAGATTCTGCTGCAACTCGGCGACATGCTGACGCAGGACAACGGGAATATCCGAGCCATCGACATCAATCCGGTGCGTGTGCTGCGCGGTATGCATCGACCCGTGATCGTCGATGCACTGATCGATGTCCGGCATCGATCCGAGATCGTCGAACCCTTTCATGAGGCATAGCCGCTCATGAAGAAAGTGCTTATTGCCAATCGAGGCGCCGTGGCCTCGCGTGTGATCCGGGCATTGAATAGCCTGGGCGTGGTCTCGGTAGCGGTGTATTCGGATGCGGATGCCGATTTGCCGTACGTCCGAGAGGCGCACGAAGCGCATCGTATCGGCGGTCCCAGCGCGCACGAAAGCTATCTGGATCAAACCGCTATTCTGCGTGTTGCGATCGATTCGGGATGCGACGGCATTCATCCGGGCTATGGATTCTTGTCCGAGCATGCGGCGTTCGCTCAACGAGTCGAATCAGCGGGCTTGGTTTTCATCGGACCCTCATCTCATTGGATCAGCTCGCTGGGCGACAAGATTCATGCGCGCGATGCGTTGCGCCAGCACGGTATGCCCATGCTGCGAAGCAGCGGCGAACTGCACGATCTGAACCATCTGAATCGGGCCATCGATGATTTGGGCTTGCCGGTGTTGCTTAAACCGTCCGGTGGGGGCGGCGGCATCGGCATGTCACCTATCTTGCGTGTCGAAGATGCCGAGTCAGCCTGGACCCGGTCGAGCAATGTGTCGGCCAAGGCATTCTCGGCCAGTAGTCTGTATGTCGAGCAATTGGCGCTACACCCGCGTCACATCGAGTTCCAGTTTCTGGCCGATCGACACGGCAACGTGCGGTGCTTGTTCGAGCGTGATTGCAGCGTGCAGCGCCGTCATCAAAAAGTGATCGAGGAGTCGCCTGCCATAGGCATTCCAAGCGACGCGCTGAACGACATCGCCGATCGACTCACGCATATCCTGACGGCCATAGGCTACGACGTGATCGGTACCGTCGAAATGCTGTATGACGAGGTCAATGGCTTCAGCTTTCTAGAAATCAACACCCGTTTGCAGGTCGAACACGCCGTGACCGAGTCGGTGACGGGTATCGACGTCGTTGCCGCTCAAGTGCAGCTCGCCTACGGCAAGCGCTTGGACGAGGTATTGCCCACCCATCTCGAACGCCAGGGCCACGCCATCGAAGCACGCATTTATGCCGAGGATCCTGTGAGGTTCTATCCGTCGTGTGGCGTGTTGCAGGCGTTTTCGTTTCCATCGGGCGCGGGCTTGCGCGTCGAGCGCAGCTACGGCCCGGGCAATGCGGTCACGCCTTACTACGACCCGTTGTTGGCGAAAGTGATTGCTCATGCCGAAGATAGGCCAGCGTGCATTACGCGATTGCGAAATGCCTTGCAGCAGACCCGTATCGACGGCGTCAAAACCAATATTCCTTTCGTCCTGAAGATGCTGGAAGACAGCGATTTCGTGGCGGCCACTTATTCGACCGATAAACATTGAGGCAGACCATGGCAGAACATTCCCTGACCGTCGTATCCCCCGTAGCCGGTACGCTGATTCGCATTGAGGTAGAAACGGGCCAGCGCGTGGCGGCAGGCGATGCTCTGGCGTTCATCGAATCCATGAAGATGGAGATTCCCGTCGATGCAGTGTGCGGCGGCACGATCGTTCGCATCGATACCGAAGAAGCGCAACAGGTCGCCGAGGCTCAGGGGTTATTCGTGTTGCAGCCTGACTGAGCGCTTGGGCGGCTTCAGCTGTCGCCTCGACGGTTCGACAGTCGAAGGAGGGCCGAACATGCCATGCCAGTGCGTCACCACGAACGACAGGAAATCGTTGACCGAATGAACCGAGCGAGCCCCCTCGGCCACGAGCGCGAAGCGCCGGTGTCGCGCCCACTCGGCATCCAGTGACACACACCGGATGTTGGGATGGGCATAACGTTGCGCCAGCGACAGGTGGATCACGCCGACGCCAATATTGGCGGCTACCATGTCGTGCAAGCTGCGGTAATCCGCCACGCTGACTCTGACGTTCAACGCCAGTCCCTGCTCGCTCAAGCGTTCGCGCAAATAGGCTGTCAGCGTGCTGTGTTCGTCCAATACCACATGGTCGCAACGTGCGAACTGAGCGATGTCGATACAGGGCAGTCGTGCGAGGGATGATTTGGCCCCGGTGATCATCACCAGGGGATCGGCGCCGAAATCGACCGGCTCGACGGAGAATTGAGCGGTCGAGGAAGAAATGAAACCGATATCGATCCGGTCTGCCATGATGCCGGCCTCGATCTCGCTTTTACGTGCCGACTGCACATCGATTCGAACGTCGGGATGGGTGCCGAGATACGCCCGCACCAATTCCGGCAAAAAATCGGTGACGTAAGAGGTATTGGCCGCGACGCGTAATGCCAGGCGACTGCGATCCTTGAACGCCATTAAGTCTGATTGCAGGCTATCGATGTCGGCCAGAACGATCCGGGCGTGTTTCAGAACACACCTGCCTGCGTCCGTCATCACCATACCTTGGTTTGAGCGAATGAATAGCCTGACGCCCAGTTCGGTTTCCAGCGCTTTCAGGCGCAGGCTGGCGGCGGGAAGCGACAAGAACGTATCGCGCCCGCCCTGGGTCAGACTTTCGGTCTGCGCAATGTTGACGACCAGCCGACAGTCTACGAGATCCATGGTACGGGGCTGCGTGGCGCAGTGGCAGGCATGCGTGCGGTCTCCTCATGGCGGGGCGTCTTATGAGCATGACGCAATACCTCGCCCTAGTCGTAGACCGTAGAGTAGGGCGCTCAGACCCGCAACTTCGTTTTCTAGAACAGCTGCTTAATCCGGCGTTAAGTGGGGAGGGCACGCCAGGGTCGTCCATATACCGTTGCCGGATGACGGAACTATCTGCGCTTCGATCGTTACCTACTCCGACAAACCAGTATGGCGGGCAAGCCGGGTCTCGAAGCGAATTGGCGACACGCACGCTCCCCACGTCGCAGTTCATTCGGCCCAGATAGAGAGGACTCGCCATGTTCCGTGCACTTATTGGACTCATCAGCGCACCGGTGGTGCGTCAGGACGTGCAAGCGCTCGACGTGTGTGCGACATTGGACCCCACCCCTGTCGTAGTGGAAACCCAAAGCGCGTTTCTTCTGGACAACAAGCCTGTTGCTTTCGTCGATACGTTCAGCGAGGACGAATGGGAAATCGTCGATTTTCCTTCGGATTCCGCCGAAGCTGTTGCGAAGCAATCGCCCGGCCGATTGAGCATCGAGGACGACTGGGAGATCGTCGACTCTCCGGAGACTTCATCCCAAGCATCTGGTGACAGGCGGTCGGTCGATGAGTCGAATAGCGACGACGATTGGGTATTGATGGATTCCCTGGATGAGCCGGCTCAGGCGCCGATCGCCAAGCCTGTGGCGACTAAATTTTTGCCTCCCGACGAGAAATTGAATTTCAGGCTGGTCAATGAACTCGGCTCGCTAGCCAATAAGCCGGAGGATTTTTTCAGTTTCGTCGCCCAAAACACCAATCCCTATCGCATTTCAAACTTTTTTCAGAATCTGACGGTCGCCGCGACAGAGTTTCTCAGCGGCAAGGGGCTGACCGCAGTGGAACGCAACTGCGTGCATTGTGCTCAGGCAGTGGATAGAACCTTGGCGCAATTCGCCTCACCAGACGCCGACAGCCATCAGCTTTTCCAGGTCGCCGAGGCAGGAAAAGGCGCCTTTCTGAATTTAACGACTCGCCCGACCGACGACAGCATTGTGGTGGCGTTAACGCCTGCATCCGACACGCTGGCGCTGTTGAAAGAAGCCGTGAAGGGTGCCCCGCTGGATGACGGTACGCCGGGCGACTCCGCAGCTACCCCTAAGCGCGCGTGTTTTACCGTATCGGTGAAGGGGCGGGACTTCGGCCACGCAATGAATTACGTGCGTTACGACGACGACAGGTCATTTGTCATTTGCGGCCAGACAGGGACGGTTTACAACCTGGCGCTCGCGACGGATCGAGCGCTGTTCGACAAATACTATGGCGCGGCGGAATCGGACAAATCGGTCCGTATTCTTCAAGTGCTCGTGACCGGCGCCGCCCCGCAAAATTTCCTTCAGCCGTCGAACGACGCCACGCCCGGCCTTTCCGAAGACGGGTTCGTGCTGGTTTGATGGCTGACGGCCACCCGCCCTTCGGGCGGATGGCGGATCAGTATCCGCGCGTTCGATCCACCAGACCGATCATCGCTTGGCCCGCCTCGTGACGGCGGATGTTGTCCAGGATGACTTGAACGGCCGACTCCGCCGATGCCATGCTCGCGATATGTGGCGTGACGACGATGCGTTCGTGCGACCAGAACGGGTGCTCGGCGGGTAGGGGTTCCGGATCGGCGACATCCAGAATGGCGTTGGCCAGATGGCCCGAGGCGAGCGCCGCCAGCAGATCGTCCTGTACCAGATGACCGCCGCGCCCGACGTTGATCAGACTCGCGCCCTTGGGCAGGCGATCGAACAGCTGTGCGTTGAGTACGCCACGGGTATTGTCCGTCAGGGGGAGCAGGCAGATCAGAATATCGCTGCGCGCCAGGAATGCCGACAGATTCGCTTCGCCCGCATAGCGCTCGACACCGGGCAGGTCCACACCGGAACGGCTCCATCCGGCGCAGGCGTAACCGAACTGCACCAGCTGGCGCAACGTTGCCTGACCCAGCACACCCAGTCCCATCACACCGACCCGTACATCGCGCGCCAGTTTGTTGCGGTGCGATTGCCAGACCCCTGCCCGCTGCTGATTGCGGTAGTCGATCATGTCCCGATGAGCCGTAATCACGCCATGCACCACGTACTCGACGATACCGGCACTCAAATCCGGTTCGATCAGTCGCACCACCGGCACGTGCGCCGGGATACGCGAGAAGTCGAACTGATCGATGCCCGCACCGGTCGAAAATACGACCTCCAGATTAGGCAGCAAGCCGGGAATATCGTCGGGCAACATCCACGCGGCCATGTAGCGAATCTGCGTGCCGTCGCCGAGATCGGGCCAAATGCGAAACGGGCATTCGGGCATCTGGCGGGCAAATTGGGCGCGCCAAAGTTCGCCGCGAACCGGCTCGGATTTGTACAGGAAGCTCATCGATGTTTCGGGCGAAAATAAACGATGGTGTTCAGTATAGTGAAATGATAAGCCGTGACGACTAGGGATTTCACCGGGGGAAAACGGAGCTTGCACCGAGGCTAATTCAGTATAATGAAAATTCCTCAGGCGCCATTCGGGCGCCGCCTTCCTCACTCTTGAATGGGACTTGCACGCTCATGGCTATTCAAATCATCAAGCAGTCGCATACCACCGATCGACTCATGCCCACGGCCGGTCCGGCCAAGCCCCTGACCCAACCGCCATGCAAGACCAAAGATCTGAGTATTGCCTTGGATGGGGCCGGTGCGAACGATCAAGGCGTGTGGGAATGCACGCCGGGCAGTTTCGAGCGTCAGATCGAAAGTGCCGAAGTCATGCACATCCTGACCGGTTTGGCCACGTTCACGCCGGTCGGTGGCGAGCCCGTCTCGTTTGGCGCAGGCGACACGGTCTTTTTTCCCAAGAACACCTTCGGCGTGTGGGAAATCAAGGAAACCGTGCGCAAGGTCTACGTCATCTTCTCGGGCGTCTGAGCGAGAAAAACCTAGCGCGCGGGCAAAAACCGTGTCGGATTGACCGGGGTACCGCCCGCGCGCACTTCAAAGTACAGGGCGACCCGGCCGTCGGTTTGCGGTCCCATTTCGGAAATCTTTTCGCCTTGGCGCACATTCTGGTCTTGTTTGACCAGAATGCGGCGGTTGTGGGCGTAGATGGTCATGTAGTTGCCGCTATGGCGCAAAATGATCAGATTGCCATAGCCTCTCAGGGCGTTACCGGAATAGGCCACCGTGCCATTGGCTGCGGCCGTGACGGGCGTGCCAGCGTCGTTGGCGATGTCGATGCCCTTGGCCCCCTTGCTGCCGAAACTTCCGACCACGCGCCCTGGCGCCGGCCATGCCAGCGCGATACTGGCCGCCGTTTGCGTGCGGGGGGCTGCTCGCGGCGCACCGCAGCTGGCCCGGGGCGGCGTCGTGCCCGCCGATCGAGTAGGCCTCGTGGTGCCCGTGCCGCGCACGATCAGCACCTGGTCTTTCTCGATCTTGTTCGGATCGGATAGTTTGTTCAGGCGCATCAGCGTCGCCACACTTTGCCCGTGCTGGCGGGCGATGCGCGTCAAAGTATCGCCCGCCTGAACCCGGTATTCGTTCGGGCCGACCTTAGCCGGGGGTGAAGAGGCACAAGCCGTGAGCAGGCCGATCAATCCTGCGCCCACGCTCAAACGAATCCAACGATCAAACCTCGAGTAGCTCGAACGTATGTTGGGCACTGTCGCTGGGCCGCGCCGTGCTGGCGTGCAAAACAGATGGCGATCGGCAGGTGGGGGCAAACAGGGCATCGCGGGGCGGCTTTCCTGACGGAAACAGGTGGAATCGATGGAAGTGTAACTTACACGCTGTTCGATTTCTTCCTGGTATCGTCTAGTGTCTCGCTCAGGAAATCGATGAAGGTGCGGACCTTCGATGTCATATAGCGTCGGCTGGAATAGGCCGCGTAAAGCGTCAGGGGAGGACGGCGGTGGTCGGGCAATAGATGAATCAAGCGACCGCTGGCGATGTCATCCTCCACCAACCAACCCGGCAAATATGCCACACCCATCCCGGCCAGCGCGGCATGATGCGCCAAAGTGGTGTCGTTGCAGTACAGGCCCGCATTCAAATGCAAGGTCTCGCGCCCCGTCGGCGATTCCAGCTCGATCGATTCCAAGGCGACATACGAAGGCAGAACGGCGCGTGCGCCGTCCAATTGAGCGACCGTGACGGGAGGGCGCTCGCCGGGATACAGGTTGGGCGATGCCACCAGAAAAAACGACACCGTGCATAAAGGCCGCACGATCATGCTGGGTGAAGGGTCGGCGGTCACCCGCAAGGCGAGATCGTAGCCATCACGAACCAGGTCGACCCGGCGGTTTTCCAGTTGCAAATCCAGTACGACAGCAGGGTAGCGCCGCTGATACTCGGCGAAACGCAGCGCCATATGCCCGTTGGCAAACCACACCGGGGCCGTCACTTTGAGCGTTCCACGCGGGTGATCGCTCGCGGCCGATACCGATGCTTCGGCAGCGTCGATGGCGTCGAGGCCATCCTGACAGTGCGCGAGATATTGCCGACCCGCCTCGGTCAACGTCACCCGGCGAGTCGTTCGGTGAAACAGCCGGACACCGAGTCGCGCTTCCAATTGAGCGATGTGTTTGGTGGCCATCGCGGGTGACAAAGCCATCGCCTGCGCCGCGGCCGAAAAGCTGCCTCGGGCGGCTACCGCTGCAAATACGCGCATGCTGGTCAAGGTGTCCATGTAGGTGTCCTGAACGCCGACGGCTGGGCTTGCATGCTCGGCGTCGAGCGATGAAAGGAAAGGCCAAATCCGACGTTTATAAACCAGTAGGAAATAAATTAACTATAAATGGCCTATCGATCGCTTGGATGAAATTATCTATAATGCTATTTATCCACCGGCACCCGCCGAACGGGATGTCTACCTTCTCTTATTACTGGCTCAAAGGACTATTCATGTCGATCATCGCTTCCCCCGCTCTGTCCTCTCGCATCCTTGGCGTTCTGCGCATCGTCTCGGCCTATCTGCTGCTCACGCACGCGTCGGCTAAATTCTTCGCCATTCCTCACGTGGCTTATTTCGATAACCTGCAACTGTTCAGCTTGATCGGTCTGGCCGGCGTGCTCGAACTGGTGGGTGGCGTGCTGTTGTTGATCGGTCTGTTCACCCGTCCGGTGGCGTTCGTCTTGTCGGGCCTGTTGGCTTTCGCTTACTTCATTGGCCATGCGTCCAAGGGTTTTTTCTTCGCGCCAATGATGAATGGTGGTGAATCGGCCGTGCTGTTCTGCTTTGTCTTCCTGTACTTCGCAGTCGCCGGTGCTGGCAGCTTCAGTATCGATAACCGCCGCAACGCAGCTTGATCCAGGAGCCCGGCATGTCTGCTTTTCGGATGCCCACTTATTTCATTTCGCACGGCGGCGGCCCCTGGCCCTATATGCCTACCTTGCGCCAGGCGCTGCATAAGCTGGAGGTATCGCTCGTCGATATCGTCCGCCAGATTGGGGGAAAGCCGAAAGCCGTGCTGGTGCTCACCGGGCACTGGGAGGCCCCCACGTTTCAGGTGTCCTCGGGCGAGCGCCCCGGGATGATCTACGACTATTCGGGCTTTCCGGCGCACACGTATGACGTGGTCTATCCCGCACCCGGCGCGCCAGCGCTGGCACAGCGGGTCGCCGATCTGGCGCAGGCCGCGGGCATCGATCTGGCGCAGGATCCGCGCCGGGGGTTCGACCACGGCACGTTCACCCCGCTGGCCGTCATGTTTCCGGATGCCGATGTGCCGGTCGTCCAGGTGTCTTTGAAGATCGGCTACGACCCCGCCGAACACTGGGCGCTGGGCCGTGCCCTGGCGCCTTTGCGCGACGAGGGCGTGCTGATTCTGGGCAGCGGCCTGAGTTATCACAACCTGCGTCAATTCGGTCCGAGTGCGGCACCGGCATCGGGCATGTTCGATAGCTGGTTGCAGCACGCCCTGGTCGATGCGCCCATTGCCGACCGCGAAGCCGCCATCATGCAGTGGGATCGGGCACTGGCTGCCCGCCAAGCGCACCCGCGGGAAGATCACTTGATGCCGCTGATGGTTGCATTGGGCGCGGCCGAAGAGGAGAAGGCTGTCCGGGTGTATCACGACGAAGCCTTGTTTGGCGGGGTGACGGCCTCGAGTTGGCGCTTCGGCGAGACGGCGGCGGTCGATTTGCAACGTACTGTATGAATGCTTGCGAGGTGTAGGAACGCTAGGTGCTAACGGGCACCCAGGTTAATTTCTGCTCTTCGCATTTTTCATCGGGTGTTTCATGTCACCAGAATCCGTCCCGTCGGTCGCCGCTGACGGGCTTGCTGCCAACGCCGTCACCTTGCGGCCCGATGCGCCATTCTTCATTGTTCAGAATGCGGGCTCGGGCCGCTCCTCGGCCCAAACCCTGCAAACGATCATCAGCGAGATACTGACGGCTGCGGGTCGCCAGTTTTCGTTCTCCCTGGTCGAAGATCCGCGCGATCTGAAGGCCAAAGCCGAAGCGGCACTGCGCGATGCGCGTGAGTCGGGCGGTGTCGTGGTCGCCGCAGGCGGCGATGGCACCCTGAACGCGGTCGCCAGCGTGGTGCTGGGTCAGGGCGTTCCTTTTGCGATTTTGCCCCAGGGTACGTTCAACTATTTCGGACGAACCTACGGCGTGTCGCAAGACACCGCCACCGCCACCCGGGTGTTGTTGGACGCGGTGATCCAACCGGTCCAGGTCGGCATGCTCAATGGCCGATTATTTCTGGTCAATGCCAGCCTGGGCCTGTATCCCACCCTGTTGGAAGATCGCGAAGCCTATAAGAAACGCTACGGGCGCAGCCGCCTGGTTGCCATGTGGTCGGCCATCATGACGCTGTTTCGCGCACATCGGCAGTTGCGATTACGGATCGACGGCGATGGCGAAGGCACGCCGCACACGATCAATACGCCGACTTTGGTGGTGGGTAACAATGCCCTGCAACTGGAGCAGATCGGGATCGAAGAGCGCTCGGCGCTGACGCGAGGCCGCTTAGTCGGCATGGGTGCCAAGCCGGTGGGCACCTTGGCGCTCTATAAACTGGTCTTGATGGGATTGTTCAGTCGTCTGGGCGAGGCAGAAAACGTATTCAGTTTCGATTTCGAGCGGCTGACCGTCGATCCGCGCGGCACCAAACGAGTCAAAGTGGCCATGGATGGCGAAATCACTCATCTGCAAGCGCCCCTGGTGTTCGAGGTGTCGCGCGAGCGACTGCCACTGCTGGTGCCGCGTGACGAGAATCTGAAGGAGCGCGGATGAGGCGAGTGCTGCACCTGTCCGATCCGCATTTCGGTACCGAACAACTTCCCGTCGTCGATGCACTGCTGGCCCTGATTCATCTGCTGCGCCCCGACGTCGTCCTCATCGGCGGCGACGTGACTCAGCGCGCACGCAGCCGGCAGTTCCAGCACGCGGCCGAGTTCGTGAGTCGTCTGGGCTGCCCGTCGGTCTGTATTCCGGGCAATCACGACATTCCGCTCTATAACGTCTTCGCACGGGCGTTCAATCCTTATGGCCAGTATCGACGCTGGATGGGCGAGAATCTGGAGCCGGTCTGGCAGAACCCGTTCTTCATGGCGATCGGCGTGAACACCACCCATCCACGCCGTCACAAGAACGGCGAGATCAGCGACGCGCAGATCGAACGAGTCACCCGGCAGCTTGCCAGCGCCACACCCGGGCAGGTGCGAATCGCGATGGCGCACCATCCGGTCCGTGCGGCGGAACCCTCTGATCGGGCCAACCTGTTGATCGGCCGCGAACGGGCCGTGCCGGCCTGGCTGGACGCGGGCGCCGATGTGATTCTTGGCGGACATATACATTTGCCCTACCAGCTTCCCGTACAAGGGAGCCTGCCCGGCCAACGGCAGGGGTGGGTCGTGCAGGCGGGTACGGCCGTGTCCCATCGAGTGCGGGGCAGCGTGCCGAACTCGGTCAACATCATTGCCCGGCCCGATCACGACGATACGTGTGAGGTGTGTTTCGCCGAACGCTGGGATTTCGACGGCCGTCAGCAGCGTTTCGAGTTGGTGAACAAGCAGACCCTGGCACTGGCGCGTTGAGTGCCAGTCTGGCCGTCAGCCAGCACAGTGGTCGGTTCTCCCGACGACAATCAGGATAAAAGGAAGGCTACGATGATCGAGGTGATGTCGCGCTATGCGCTGGTTTGGCCGCTCGCGTGTACGGGGGGCGCGGCGCTGTTTGCTTGGTGGGTGGCTCGGTGGGCGGCAGCCTGTCCTACATCGCGAAACTGCGAAAGCGGAACAGGGCAAGCGCGCCTGCATCGACTGACACCGCGTGCTCGCACCTTGCTGGTGGCCATAGCCTTGGGCGGATCGGCGACATTCGCCGCCATCGTCTGGGCATTGGCGCAACCTGGCGCTCTGGACGCCTTCGATCAGGATCTCGCTCGAGGCCTTGCTCAATCATTGAACAGTTTGAGTCTGGCGGGGGTGGCGCAATTCACCAAGTTGGGCGACCGTGCCTATCTCATGGGCGTGGCCTCGGCGGTGCTGGTGATTCTGCTGTGGCGCAAGGATTGGGTGTTGGCGGCTGTGTGGGTGGCTGCAAGCGCCGGGGGTGGGCTGTTGAATGCCGTGCTGAAGGCGACGTTCGAGCGGGTTCGCCCCGATCACGCGCATGGATTCGTCCAAACCTCGGGATTCAGCTTTCCCAGCGGACACGCGACCGGCGCGGTCGCCGTCTACGCCATGCTGGCGTTTGTGCTGCTGCGGTTCACGCCGCCCGCCCGCCATCCGGCCATTTTTGCTGCTGCGACCGCGTTGGTGGTCGGTATCGGTCTGTCCAGGGTGCTGCTGCACGTCCATTTCATCTCGGACGTCCTGGCGGGATGGGCGATCACCGGTGCCTGGGTCGCCCTGTGCGTTCTGGCCCTGGATCGCCTCGACCGCCATAGGCCGATGAAGGCAGCAGTGGTATGACCCCCATTTACGACAGCAATGTTGCAATCCTCCAACACCTTCCGGGGCACTCAGGGTCCTTTTGATCGTAAACCGTAGCCAGTACCCGCGAATTTTGATGCAATAGCTTCAACTTCCCTTCGCGGAGTTAGGGGGGCGGCATGCTGGTGTGCTGGATTGCTGCTCTTGTCACTCAAATCAACGGAGATTTCTTAAATGAAAAAGACTCTGATCGCTGCCGCCCTGCTCGCCGGTTTCGCCGGTGCTGCTCAGGCAGAAACCCAGGTCACGCTGTACGGTATCGTCGACCTGGGTGTCGGCTACCAAAAAATCAAGGCTAATGGCCAATCGCAATCCAAGTTCGGCATGAACTCGGGCAACCAAAGAGGTTCGCGTTGGGGCCTGCGTGGTACCGAAGATCTGGGTGGCGGTACGCGCGCAGTCTTCACGCTGGAAAGCGGCTTCAAAGCCAACACCGGCACGAGCGCACAAAGCGGCCGTCTGTTCGGTCTTCAAGCTACCGTTGGCTTCGCGAACGACGCATGGGGTCAATTCGACCTGGGTCGTCAAACCAACATCGCTTCGAAGTACTTCGGTTCGATCGATCCGTTTGGCGGCTCGTTCGGCGTGGCCAACATCGGTCACGGTTTCGGTTCGGCTAACGGCGTCCGTTACGACAACATGGCCATGTACCAAACCCCGTCGTACGGTGGTTTCCAACTGGGCGCTGGCTACTCGTTCAGCACCAGCGGCAACACGGCTTTCCGCACCAACGAAAACGCCCGCGGCATCACCGTCGGTGGTCGTTATGTCAACGGTCCCCTGAATGTGGCCGCTGCTTACGACCAAGTGAACGCGCCTTCGTCGTTGAACAACGCCAAGGTCCGTTCGTACCTGGTCGGCGGTTCGTTCGACTTTGAAGTGGTCAAGCTGGCTCTGGCCTGGGGCCAAACCCGCAACGGCTGGATCGGTGGTCAAGATCTGGTGGTTCTGGGCGGCGACGCCAACCAAGGCGGCTTCGGTTCGTACCGTAGCGGCTTCCGCGCTACTTCGTACATGGTTGGTGCAACGGTTCCCCTGGGCGCCGCTGGCAACCTGTTCGGTTCGTGGCAGCGTATCGACCCCAAGAACGCTCTGAGCAGCAATGCAGCTGACAACGAGACCAGCAGCGTCTACTCGTTGGGCTACACGTACGACCTGTCGAAGCGCACGAACCTGTACGCATACGGCAACTACACCACCGACTACGCCTTCCAAAAGGGCGTCAAGGGTACCACTGGTATCGTCGGTGTGCGTCACCGCTTCTAATCAATATCCTGCTGGCGCAAGCCAGTGGATATTGGCCTGATCGGCTCAAGCTCGATCAGGCAGAAGAACGACGTCGCGAGCCTCTGGCTCGCGTTCAAAGCCACCCCTCGGGGTGGCTTTTTCTTTGTCTTTCGCTTTCTGGCGAAGTGTTGTGAGATTGCAGCATTCGGGTGGCCGCTATTCTCCACAATCTCGCCGTGCCGAGGCTGACCGGTTCAGAGGGGGAATGTTGCGGTGCAGCGTCGAGGCGATTGCTAAGCGCTTGATTGGCTTACGAAATCCTGACTCCTCCGATCAGGCCTTCAGTACCCGACTCAAGGTGACAAGCCTCGCTCGAATGCTACAATCCTAAGGTTTGTTCACACCCGATGAGCATGAAATGAATCTGCAAGCGTATTTTCCGGTCCTCCTCTTCATTGTCGTGGCAACGCTCATCGGCTTTGCACTTCTGGCGGGAGGCGCCTTGCTGGGGCCCAGCAAGCCCTACAAAGAAAAACTCTCGCCGTACGAATGCGGCTTCGAGGCATTCGAAGACGCGCGCATGAAGTTCGATGTGCGCTATTACCTGGTCGCGATTCTGTTCATCCTGTTCGACCTGGAAATCGCTTTTCTCTTTCCCTGGGCCATCGCCAACGACGCGGTCGGCCTGGTTGGATTCTGGACGGTCATCGTCTTTCTGGCCATTTTGACCGTCGGCTTCATTTACGAATGGAAAAAGGGCGCCCTGGACTGGGAATAAGCGTTCTTTTTAGCGCTTTCGTAGTTTCCTCGCACCCGCAGCAGAGAACAATATGGCAATAGACGGCATTCTCAAGCAAGGCTTCATCACCACCAGCGCGGATAAATTTCTCAATTGGGCCAAGACCGGCTCGATGTGGCCAATGACCTTCGGTCTGGCCTGTTGTGCGGTCGAGATGATGCACGCCGGTGCAGCGCGCTACGACCTCGACCAATTCGGCATCATTTTCCGTCCCAGCCCGCGTCAGTCCGACCTGATGATCGTGGCCGGCACGCTGTGCAACAAGATGGCGCCGGCACTGCGCAAGGTCTATGACCAGATGCCCGAGCCGCGCTGGGTCGTCTCCATGGGCTCCTGTGCCAACGGCGGGGGCTATTACCACTATTCCTATTCGGTGGTGCGCGGATGTGATCGCATCGTGCCCGTCGACGTCTATGTGCCGGGCTGTCCGCCCACGGCCGAGGCGTTGGTCTACGGCCTTTTGCAGATGCAAAACAAGATCCGCCTGACGAACACGATCGCACGTTGATCCGCAGCAGGCGCCGCCAGCTTCGGGGCTGCCTGAACAACCGGTTTTATAGCGAAGAATCATGACCCGGCACGAAACTCTCAAAAACCAGCTCGTCACGACCTTCGGCGACAGCGTCTCGCTGACCGATGCATTAGGTGAACTGACCCTGGACGTTTCCGGCGAGCAGTACAGCGCCATTTGCGAGCGTCTGCGTAACGACGCGGCACTGAAATTCGAAACCTGTATCGACCTGTGTGGCGTCGATTATCTGTCGTGGGGCAATAGCGTGCGCGAGGCCGAAGCCGTTCGCCGCGATTCGCATCGCACCCGGTTCGCCGTGGTGGTGCATCTGCTGTCCTTGACCCACAACTGGCGCTTGCGGGTGCGCGCCTGGGTCGCCAACGACGATTTTCCGGTCATCCCGTCGCTCCTGCCCGTCTGGCCGTCGGTCAACTGGTTCGAGCGCGAGGCTTTCGATCTGTACGGCATCGTGTTCGAGGGGCACCCCGATCTGCGCCGCATCCTGACCGACTATGGCTTTATCGGTCATCCGTTCCGCAAGGATTTCCCGCTGTCGGGCACGGTAGAAATGCGCTACGACGCCGAGCAGCGTCGGGTGGTCTATCAGCCGGTCACCATCGTTCCGCGTGAAGTCACGCCGCGCGTCGTGCGCGAAGACGCCTACGGCGCAGGGCTTTAATCATGGCAGAAATCAAGAACTACACCCTCAACTTCGGCCCTCAGCATCCGGCCGCGCACGGCGTGCTGCGCCTGGTGCTGGAGTTGGACGGCGAAGTGATCCAACGCGCCGACCCGCACATCGGCCTGCTGCACCGCGCCACCGAGAAACTGGCCGAAAACAAGACCTATCTCCAGGCGCTGCCCTATATGGACCGCCTGGATTACGTCTCGATGATGTGCAACGAGCACGCCTATGTGATGGCGGTCGAGAAGCTGGTGGGTGTCGAGCCGCCGCTGCGCGCGCAATACATTCGAGTGATGTTCGACGAGATCACGCGTCTGCTGAATCACTTGATGTCGCTGGGCTCGCACGCGCTGGATGTGGGGGCGATGGGCGTGTTTCTGTATGCCTTCCGCGAGCGCGAAGACCTGATGGACTGCTATGAGGCGGTCTCGGGCGCACGCATGCATGCGGCCTACTATCGTCCGGGCGGCGTCTACCGCGACCTGCCGGACGTCATGCCGCAGTACTCGGAAGCCAGCAGCAAGCTGCGCAGCCAGAAAGATTTCAAGGCCATGAACGACGCCCGTTCTGGCTCCTTGCTCGATTTCATCGAAGACTTCACCAACCGTTTCCCGGCCTGTGTCGACGAGTACGAAACCCTGCTGACCGACAACCGGATCTGGAAGCAGCGGCTGGTGGGCGTGGGCGTGGTCGATCCCGATCGTGCCCGTGCCCTGGGTTTCACCGGCCCGATGCTGCGCGGGTCGGGCGTGGCCTGGGATCTGCGCAGGATGCAGCCCTATGAAGTCTACGATCTGGTCGATTTCGACATTCCGGTCGGCGTGAACGGCGACTGCTACGACCGCTACCTGGTGCGCATCGCCGAAATGCGCGAGAGCAATAAGATCATTCGCCAGTGCGTCGAATGGCTGCGCAACAACCCGGGCCCCGTGATGATCGATAACCATAAGGTCGCGCCCCCGTCGCGGGTGGCCATGAAGACCAACATGGAAGAGTTGATCCACCATTTCAAGTTGTTCACCGAAGGCTTCCACGTGCCGCCGGGCGAAGCCTACAGCGCAGTGGAACACCCCAAGGGCGAGTTCGGCATCTACATGGTGTCCGACGGCGCCAATAAGCCGTACCGACTGAAGATTCGCGCGCCCGGCTTCGTGCACCTGCAATCGCTCGACGAGATGTCGCGCGGCCATATGCTGGCCGATGCCGTCACCATCATCGGCACGCAGGACATCGTGTTCGGCGAGATCGATCGCTGATGCGCGCTGAAACCCTTTAAGGCGCGGCGCGCTTATCACCGGATAACCAGATTATGTTGCTTTCCGAACAGGCTTATCAAAAGATCGACCGGGAATTGGCCAAGTTCCCGGCCGATCAACGGCAATCGGCCATCATGGCTGCCCTGGCCATCGCCCAGGACGAGCGGGGCTGGCTGTCGCCCGAGGTGCTCGAAGACGTCGCCGACTACATCCGCGTGCCGCCTATCGCGGTGCAGGAAGTGGCCACCTTCTACAACATGTTCGACGTCAAACCCACGGGCAAGCACAAGATTTCGGTGTGTACCAATCTGCCCTGTGCCCTGCGCGATGGCGAACACGCTGGCGACTACCTCAAACGCAAACTTGGCGTCGATTGGCGTGGCACGACCGAAGACGGCATGTTCACGCTGATCGAAGGCGAGTGCATGGGTGCCTGCGGCGATTCGCCGGTTTTGCTGGTCAACAACAAGCACATGTGCGTGCGGATGTCGGACGAGCGCTTAGATGCGCTGCTCGACGGTCTGAAGTCGCAAGGAGAATCGGCATGAACATGCCCGGCCTCTATCAACAATTCGCCCAGGGCCTGGATCCCAATCCCGGACAGGACCTGAACACCTCGATGTGCTTGCACGACCGGCACATCGAGCCGCAGATCATGGCTGGCCTGACCGGTAATAACTGGGGCTTGCAGGATTACGTCGCGCGCGGGGGCTATGAGGCCTTGCGCAAGATTCTGACGAGCGGCATGAAGCCCGAGGACGTGATCGCCGAGGTCAAGGCTTCCGGCCTGCGTGGCCGGGGCGGTGCAGGTTTCCCGACCGGCTTGAAGTGGAGCTTCATGCCGCGTGCGTTTCCCGGTCAAAAGTACCTCGTCTGCAATTCGGACGAAGGTGAGCCAGGCACGTTCAAGGATCGCGACATTCTGCGCTTCAACCCGCACATCGTGATCGAGGGCATGGCCATCGCCGCCTACGCGATGGGCATTAGCGTGGGCTACAACTACATCCACGGCGAGATTTTCGAAGTCTACGATCGTTTCGAACAGGCATTGGAAGAGGCGCGTGCCGGTGGTTTCCTGGGCGACAGGACTCTGGGTTCGGATTTCAGCTTCCAGTTGCATGCGTTCCATGGGTATGGCGCTTACATCTGCGGCGAAGAAACCGCCTTGCTGGAGTCGCTGGAAGGCAAGAAAGGCCAGCCGCGCTTCAAGCCCCCGTTTCCGGCCAGCTTCGGCCTGTACGGCAAGCCCACCACGATCAACAACACCGAAACGTTCGCCGCGGTGCCCTGGATCATCCGCAACAGCGGCCAGGCATACCTCGAAGTCGGCAAGCCGAACAACGGCGGCACCAAGCTGTTTTCGATCACGGGCGACGTCGAGCGCCCCGGCAATTACGAGATTCCGCTGGGTACGCCGTTCTCGACCTTGCTCGAACTGGCCGGCGGCATGCGCGGTGGCCGTAAGTTGAAGGCCGTGATTCCTGGCGGTTCGAGCGCGCCGGTGCTGCCCGCCGACATCATGATGGCCACCACCATGGATTACGACGCCATCGCCCGTGCTGGCTCGATGCTGGGCTCGGGCGCGGTCATCGTCATGGACGAGACGCGCTGCATGGTGAAGTCGCTGCTGCGCCTGTCGTATTTCTATTTCGAAGAAAGCTGCGGTCAGTGCACGCCTTGCCGTGAAGGTACGGGCTGGCTGTATCGCATGGTCCACCGTATCGAGAACGGCCAGGGCCGTCCCGAAGACCTGGACATGCTCGACAACGTCGCCGGCAACATCATGGGCCGGACGATCTGCGCTTTGGGTGACGCCGCCGCCATGCCGGTACGCGGGTTTCTCAAGCACTTCCGCGACGAATTCGCTCACCACGTAGAACACAAGTCCTGCGTGGTCCCGAAATATCTGTAGGCCAGGAAACAGCAATGGTTGAACTCACCATCGACGGCAACAAGGTCGAAGTGCCCGAGGGCAGCATGGTCATGCATGCCGCCCAGAAAGTCGGGCTGTACGTGCCGCATTTCTGCTATCACAAGAAGCTCTCCATCGCGGCCAACTGCCGCATGTGTCTGGTCGAAGTCGAGAAAGCGCCCAAGGCCTTGCCGGCCTGCGCCACGCCAGCGACCAATGGCATGATCGTCCATACCTGCTCGGAGCGCGCCCGCGCCGCGCAGAAGTCGGTCATGGAGTTTCTGCTCATCAACCACCCGCTGGATTGCCCGATCTGCGATCAGGGCGGCGAATGTCAGTTGCAGGATCTGGCGGTGGGCTACGGCGGTTCGTCCTCGCGCTATAGCGAAGAAAAGCGCGTCGTGTTCCATAAAGATCTCGGCCCCTTGGTGTCGGCCGAAGAAATGAGTCGTTGCATTCACTGCACCCGTTGCGTGCGTTTCGGTCAGGAAGTGGCCGGTGTAATGGAACTCGGCATGTTGGGTCGTGGCGAACACGCCGAGATCACCACCTTTGTCGGACGCAGCATCGAGTCGGAGTTGTCCGGCAACATGATCGATCTCTGTCCCGTCGGCGCGCTGACCTCCAAGCCGTTCCGCTACAGCGCCCGAACCTGGGAGCTGGCGCGCCGCCGCTCGGTCAGTCCGCACGATAGCGTCGGTGCCAACCTGGTGGTCCAGGTCAAGGACGAGCGCGTGATGCGCGTGGTGCCGTTCGAGAACGAAGCCGTCAACGAATGCTGGATCAGCGACCGCGATCGCTTTTCGTACGAAGGTCTGAATAGCGACGACCGGCTGACCGCGCCGATGATCAAGAATGCCGCTGGTCAGTGGCAGGAAGCGTCCTGGCAGGACGCTCTGCAAGCGGTGGCTCAAGGCTTGAGCAAAGTGCGCGACGGATTCGGTGGTGGCCAGATCGGTGCCCTGGGTTGCGAAACCGCGACCACCGAAGAGCTGGCTTTGCTGGCTCGCCTGACGCGTGCGCTGGGTTCCGAGAACGTCGATTTCCGTCTGCGTCAACGCGACGATGCCTGGGATGCCAACCGTTCGGGCGCACCCTGGCTGGGCATGCCCATCGCCGAACTGGATAACGTCGACCGTGTGTTGGTGGTCGGTAGCTTCCTGCGCAAGGATCATCCGCTGTTGGCGCAACGTCTGCGCCAGGCCACCAAGCGCGGAACGCAACTGAATTTGATCGATGCCGTCGCCGACGATCCGCTGATGGCCGTTGCTGGCCGCTTGACCGTGGCCCCCTCGCAGTGGGCCAATGCGCTAGCCGAGGTCGCCGTGGCGCTGGCCCAGGCCAAGGGCCGTGCCGTCCCGGCCGAGTTCGCTTCGGTCACGCCCGGCGATACGGCGGTGCTGATCGCCAACAGCCTGGCCGGAGGCGCGAACGTCGCCATCCTGTTGGGCAATCTGGCGGTCGAAGCGAACGATGCGGCTCGTCTGGCCGTGAACGCACAATGCGTGGCCGAGTTGTCCGATGGCAAGTTCGGCGTGCTGACCTCGGGCGGCAACACCGTCGGTGGTTATCTGGCACAAGCCGTGCCGGGGCAGGGCGGCAAGACCGCTCGCGCTCAATTGGCCGAGCCCTTGAAGGCTTACATCGTCCTGCACGCCGAGCCGCTGCTCGATGCCGCCGACGGCGCCCGTGCCGTGGCCACGCTGGCCGCCGCGCAGTTCTCGGTCGCCTTGACCTCGTTCCGCTCGGCCGCCGCCGACTGGGCGCACGTGATGCTGCCGATCGCGCCGTTCACCGAAACCTCCGGCACCTTCGTCAACGCCGAAGGCGTGGCGCAGAGTTTCAAGGGCACCGTCGCGGCCCTGGGCCAAAGCCGCCCGGGCTGGAAGGTCTTGCGCGTGCTGGGCAACGTGTTGCAACTGCCGCAGTTCGACGACGAAACCTCCGAGGGCGTGCGTGACGCCGTGCTGAACGGTGCCATCGACGGCCGCTTGTCCAATGCGTTCAAGGGCGCGGTGTCCGTGAGCGCCGCGGCGACCGGCCTGGAGCGCGTGGCCGAATTGCCGATCTTCCGCACCGATGCCATCGTCCGTCGCTCAGGCCCGTTGCAAGCCGCGCCGGCGTCCAAAGCGCCGCGCGCCGCCATGAACGCCGCGACCCTCGCTCAGTTGGGCGTTCAGTCGGGTGAGCAGGTGCGCGTGCGGGCCGGCGCTGCACAGATCGAAGTGGCTGCCGTGCAAGACGATTTAGTGGCCGATGGTGTCGTGCGCCTGGCGACCGGTTTCGCTGCCACGGCTGCCTTGGATTCGGGTGCCGATCAATTTGTCGTGGAGCGTGTCTGATGCAATGGCTGGACGTTCTTGAAAGCCATGGTCAGGCCCTGCTGGGCCCGACCGCGTGGCTGGTGGTGTGGACGCTGGTGAAGATTCTCGTCATCGCCGTACCGATCATTCTCTGTGTGGCCTATCTGACGTATTGGGAACGCAAGATGATCGGCGCGATGCACGTGCGCCTGGGCCCCAACCGGGTCGGTTTCAAGGGGCTGCTGCAACCGTTCGCCGACGTGTTCAAGCTGCTGACCAAGGAAGTGGTCGTGCCCTCCGAGGCTAACAAGGTGCTGTTCATCGTCGCCCCCGTGGTCACGCTGATGCCGGCACTGGCGGCCTGGGCGGTGATCCCGTTCGGACCCGATGTGGTGCTGGCCGATATCAATGCCGGCCTGTTGTACTTCATGGCCATCACCTCTTTGGGCGTCTATGGCACGATCGTGGCCGGTTGGGCATCGAACTCCAAGTACGCCTTCCTGGGGGCGCTGCGGGCCTCGGCCCAGATGGTGTCCTACGAACTGGCCATCGGCTTCGTGCTGGTGACCGTGCTACTGGTCTCGGGCAGCATGAACATCAGCGCCATCGTGGTCGGTCAGACGCAGGGCTGGTTCGCCGATCGCGGCCTGACCTTCATGTCGTGGAACTGGTTGCCGCTCTTGCCGCTGTTCGTCATCTACGTGGTCTCGGCCGTGGCCGAAACCAACCGCCATCCGTTCGACGTGGTCGAAGGCGAATCGGAAATCGTCGCCGGGCACATGGTCGAATACTCGGGCATGGGCTTCGCGCTATTCTTCCTGGGTGAATACGCCAACATGATCCTGTTGTCGGCCATGGCCGCCATCATGTTCCTGGGGGGCTGGACTTCGCCGATCGACATCGCCCCCCTGACCTGGATTCCGGGTTGGATCTGGCTGGGTTTGAAAACATTCTTCGTGGTCTCCTTGTTCATCTGGTTCCGGGCCTCGTTCCCGCGTTACCGGTATGACCAGATCATGCGGCTGGGTTGGAAGGTCTTCATCCCGTTGACCGGCGTTTGGCTGCTGGTCGTGGCGATCTGGATGCAGACGCCCTGGAACATTTGGCGCTAGTCGAGGCAAAGATGGAAGCGATCAAGGATTTCTTCGGCAGCTTCATGCTGACCGAACTGCTCAAGGGCATGCGCCTGACGGGCAAGTATTTCTTCAAGCGCAAGATGACCTTGCGCTACCCGCAGGAAAAGACGCCGACTTCGGCGCGTTTCCGCGGTCTGCACGCATTGCGTCGTTATCCCAACGGCGAAGAGCGCTGCATCGCCTGCAAGCTGTGCGAAGCGGTATGCCCGGCCGTGGCCATCACGATCGAGTCGGAAGTGCGCGACGACGGTACCCGCCGTACTTCGCGCTATGACATCGACCTGACGAAGTGCATCTTCTGCGGATTCTGTGAGGAAAGCTGCCCGGTGGATTCGATCGTGGAAACCCATATCCACGAATACCACGGCGAGAAGCGCGGCGACCTGTACTTCACCAAGGACATGTTGCTGGCTATCGGCGACCGCTACGAACCCGAAATCGCACGGCGTCGCACCGAAGACGCGCCGTTCCGTTGAGCGTAGGACCGATTCTCATGACTTTTACTACGTTCCTGTTTTATTTCCTGGCGGTGGTGATGACCATTGCGGCTTTTCGCGTGATCACCGCGAAAAGCCCGGTCACTGCCGTGCTGCACTTGATTCTGGTGTTTTTCAACGCCGCCATGCTGTGGATGCTGCTGGGCGCGGAGTTCCTCGCGCTGCTGCTGGTGGTGGTGTACGTGGGCGCCGTGATGGTGTTGTTCCTGTTCGTCGTGATGATGCTGGACGTCCGCATGGACAATCTGCGCGAAGGCATTCGCACCTACCTGCCCCTGGGGCTGGTGGTGGGCGTGGTGATGGCCTTGGAAATGGCGTTCGTATTGGGCAGCACCTGGGCCGACACCGCACCGGTGTTCGTGCAGGCCGGCGACTACAACAACGCCCGTGCCCTGGGCATCGCCATGTACACGCAATACACGTTTGCCGTCGAAGTCGGCGCATTGCTGTTGCTGGTCGGCATGGTCTCGGCCATCGCACTTACCTTGCGTCGCCGTCGTGACGCCAAGCCCAGCGATCCCGGCGCTGCCGTGCGAGTGAAGGCGAAGGATCGCTTCCGCATGGTCAGCATCCCGTCGCAGCGCGACGTGGCGACCGCCCCGGCTTCCGATGCGCCCGCCGAAGGAGACAAGCAATGACCATCAGCCTCGCCCACTACCTGATTCTGGGTGCCGTGATGTTCGCCATCGGCATCTTCGGCATCTTCTTGAACCGCCGCAACCTGATCGTGCTGTTGATGTCGATCGAACTGGTGTTGCTCGCGGTGAACATCAATTTCGTGGCGTTCTCCAGCGCGACCGGCGACACCGCCGGCCAGGTGTTCGTGTTCTTCATCCTGACGGTGGCGGCTGCCGAAGCGGCCATTGGTCTGGCGATTCTGGTGCTGCTGTTCCGCAACCTGAACACGATCAACGTCGACGATCTCGATCGTCTCAAGGGCTGACGGGAGCCAAAGAAGAAAATGTCCAGCTCACCCAATCTCTATCTGCTCATTGCGTTGGCGCCCTTGGTCGGCGCCATCCTGGCGGGCCTGTTCGGTACCGGCTTTCTGGGCCGCTTCGTCAGCCGCCGGGGCTCGCACCTGATCACCATCGCAGGCGTTTTAATCTCGGCCATCGGTTCGGTCATCGTCTTGCGCGACGTGCTGAACGGCCACACCTACGACGGCGTGGTCTACACCTGGAGCCTGATCGGCCAGACCGCCTTGAACATCGGTTTCCTGATTGATCCGCTGTCGGCCATGATGATGGTCGTGGTGACCTCGGTCTCGTTGATGGTCCACATCTACACCATCGGCTACATGCACGAGGATCCGGGTTACCAGCGCTTCTTTTCGTACATCTCGCTGTTCACCTTCTCGATGCTGATGCTGGTCATGTCCAACAACATGCTCCAGTTGTTCTTCGGCTGGGAAGCTGTCGGTCTGGTGTCGTATCTGCTGATCGGTTTCTGGTATACCAAGCCCACCGCGATCAAGGCCAATATGAAAGCCTTTTTGATCAACCGGGTGGGCGATTTCGGCTTCGTGCTGGGCATCGGCCTGCTGTTCGCCTACACCGGCACCATGCAATATGGTGAAGTGTTCGCGCAGACCGACACGCTGGCCGCGCAGACCCTGCCAGGCACCGATTGGATGCTACTGACGGTCGCGTGTATCGCCTTGTTCGTGGGTGCCATGGGTAAGTCGGCGCAAGTGCCTTTGCATGCGTGGCTGCCCGATTCGATGGAAGGCCCGACGCCTATTTCGGCGCTGATCCACGCCGCCACCATGGTGACGGCGGGGATCTTCATGGTCGCCCGCTTTTCGCCCTTGTTCGAGCAGTCGGACGTGGCGCTGTCGTTCATCATCGTGATCGGCGCGATCGGCGCGCTGTTTTTGGGCATCCTGGGCATCATTCAGAACGACATCAAGCGAGTGGTGGCCTATTCGACCTTGTCCCAATTAGGTTACATGACCGTGGCGCTGGGCGCTTCGGCTTATTCGGTCGCCATTTTCCACCTGATGACGCACGCTTTCTTCAAGGCGCTGCTGTTTTTGGGCGCGGGCTCGGTCATCATCGGCATGCATCACGACCAGGACATCCGCAACATGGGCGGCCTGCGCAAGTACATGCCGATCACCTGGATCACGTTCCTGCTGGGCACGCTGGCTTTGGTGGGCACGCCGTTCTTCTCGGGTTTTTACTCGAAAGAGAACATCATCGAAGCCGCGCACGGCGCGACGGTATGGGGCGCGAGCTTTGCCTACTATGCCGTGCTGATCGGCGTGTTCGTCACCTCGCTGTACTCGTTCCGCGTGTACTTCCTCGTGTTTCATGGCAAACCGCGCTTCTCGACCGAAGAACACGCACACGGCCACGATGCCCATTCGCACGACTCGCATGGTCACGACGATCATGGCCACGGCCATGGGGGCGTGCCGCACGAGTCGCCCAAGGTGGTGACCGTGCCCTTGCTGCTGCTGGCGATTCCTTCTGTCGTCGTCGGCGCCTGGGCGGTCGAGCCGATGCTGTTCGGGTCGTTCTTCGAGCGGGTGATCACCGTGTTGCCGCAACACGGCGCGATGGCCGAACTGGCCGAGCATTGGCACGGTTGGCTAGCCTACGCGCTGCATGGCTTCGTCACCGTGCCGTTCTGGCTGGTGGTGGCCGGCGCCGTCGTGGCCTGGTATTGCTACCTGATCAATCCGAAGGTGCCCGCGGCGATTCATTCGCGTCTGTCCTTCGTGATCCGTATTCTCGAGAACAAGTACTTCATCGACTGGTTCAACGAAGAAGTGATCTCTCGCGGCGCGCGTCTGCTGGGCCGTGGCCTGTGGCAGGCGGGTGACCGCGGTCTGATCGACGGCGTGCTGGTCAACGGCAGCGCGCGCAGTGTGGGCTGGTTCGCCGCGCTGACGCGTCACCTCCAGTCCGGCTACATCTATCACTACGCGTTCGCCATGATCATCGGCATCATGGCGCTGGTCGCGTGCTTTGTGTTGATTCCCCAATGATGGCAAGCGAGATGGCATCCAACTCTTTTCCCTGGCTCACCCTCGCGATTTTCGTTCCCATCGTCTTCGGCCTGTTGGTCCTGGCGGTCGGACGCGACGATCGCGCCGGTCTCGTGCGCAAGCTGTCGCTCGTGGGCGCGGTGGCCGGTTTCCTGGTGACCTTGCCGCTGTATGGCGGCTTCGACACCAGCACCGCCGCCATGCAGTTCGTCGAGAACGTGCCCTGGATCGACGCGTTCAATGTCAACTATCACCTGGGCGTGGACGGCATTTCCCTGTGGTTCGTGCTGCTGACCGCCTTCATCACCATCATCGTGGTGTTGGCCGGCTGGGAAGTGATCACCAAGAACGTCGCGCAGTACATGGCCGCCTTCCTGATCCTGTCGGGCCTGATGGTCGGTGTGTTCGCGGCACTCGACGGCTTGTTGTTCTACATCTTCTTCGAAGCCACGCTGATTCCGATGTACATCATCGTCGGCGTGTGGGGCGGGGCGAACCGGGTCTACGCCGCGTTCAAGTTCTTCCTGTATACGCTGATGGGCTCGCTCTTGACGCTGATCGCGTTCATCTACCTGTGGCACGCCTCGGGTGGTTCGTTCGACATCGCCACCTGGCATCAGGTCAAGCTGGGCTACACCCCGCAAGTGCTGATCTTCCTGGCCTTGCTGGCCGCTTTCGCGGTGAAGGTGCCGATGTGGCCGGTGCATACCTGGCTGCCCGACGCCCACGTCGAAGCGCCCACGGGCGGGTCGATCGTGCTGGCCGCCATCATGCTGAAGCTCGGTGCTTATGGTTTCCTGCGGTTCTCGCTGCCGATCGCACCGGACGCCTCGGCCAGCCTGGCACCCATGATGATCACGCTGTCGCTGGTGGCCGTGGTCTATATCGGCCTGGTCGCCATCGTCCAGGAAGACATGAAGAAGCTGGTGGCCTATTCGTCGGTCGCCCACATGGGTTTCGTCACGCTGGGTTTCTTCATCTTCAACACCGCCGGTGTCGAAGGCGCCATCGTTCAAATGGTCTCGCACGGCTTTGTGTCGGGTGCGATGTTCATGTGTATCGGCGTGCTGTATGACCGCATGCACACCCGCCGCATCGCCGATTACGGCGGTGTTGTGAACACCATGCCGAAATTCGTGACTTTTTTCGTGCTGTTCTCGATGGCCAACAGCGGCCTGCCCGCCACCAGCGGTTTCGTTGGCGAATTCATGGTCATCATGGGTGCGGTCGAGTACAACTTCTGGATCGGTCTGCTGGCCGCCACCGCCCTGATCTTCGGCGCAGCCTATTCCTTGTGGATGGTCAAGCGCGTGGCCTTCGGCGAGATTGCCAACGATCACGTCCGCGAACTGACCGATATCAACACCCGTGAATTCGTGTTGCTGGGCGTGATGGCCATTGCCGTCCTGGCCATGGGTATCTATCCCAAGCCCTTTACCGACGTGATGCACGTCTCGGTCGAGGCCCTGCTGCAACACGTCGCCGTGTCGAAACTGTAAGACTGAGTCATCATGCCCATTCAATTCGATTTCGCTCTCGCGACACCCGAAATTCTGCTGGCGATCTTTGGCATGGCGATCCTGATCGTCGATGCCATCAGCACGCATCCCGAGCGCAAGCCCACGTTCTTCCTCAGCATCGCCGCGCTGGCCGTGTTGACGGTCGTCTCCGCGCTGCAATGGCATAACGGCGTGACGGGCCGCACGTTCAACGGCCTGTATGTGGTCGATCCGCTGGCCCACCTGCTGAAGATCACGTCCTATATCGCGGTGGCCATCACCCTGGTCTACGGTCGCGTCTACGCGCACTTGCGCGAGATGACCCGGGGCGGCGAGCTGTACGTGCTGGCGCTGTTCGCGCTGCTGGGTCAGATGGTAATGATCTCGTCCGGCAACATGATCACCGTCTATCTGGGCCTCGAACTGATGTCCCTGGCCTTGTATGCACTGATCGCCCTGCGCCGCGACGACGCCGTGGCCACTGAGGCCGCCATGAAGTACTTCGTGCTGGGTGCGTTGGCATCGGGCTTCCTGCTCTACGGCATGTCCATGGTCTACGGTGCGACCGGACATCTGGACATCGCTCAAATCGCTGTAGTCATCGGTTCGGGCAAAGCCGAGCAGATGGCGCTGGTGTTCGGCGTGGTGTTCGTTGTGGCCGGTCTGGCTTTCAAGCTGGGTGCGGTGCCCTTCCACATGTGGGTGCCCGATGTCTATCAAGGTTCGCCGACTGCCATCACCCTGATCCTGGGTGGCGCACCGAAGCTGGCTGCGTTCGCCATCACCTTGCGCCTGTTGGTCGAAGGCATGTCCGATCTGGCCGCCGACTGGCAGCCCATGCTGCTGATCCTGGCCGTGCTGTCTCTGGCCATCGGTAACCTGACCGCCATCGCCCAGACTAACCTCAAGCGCATGCTGGCCTACTCGACCATCTCGCACATGGGTTTCGTGCTGTTGGCACTGGCTTCGGGCGTCGTGCCCGGTCAGCCCGACGCTGCGGTCCAGGCCTACGGCTCGGCGCTGTTTTACATGGTCACCTATGTCATCAGCACGCTGGGCAGCTTCGGCATGATCCTGTTGCTGTCGCGCCAAGGCTTCGAATGCGAACAGATCGCCGATCTGAAGGGTCTGAACAAGCGTAGCCCCTGGCACGCCTTCATTCTGCTGCTGCTGATGTTCTCGCTGGCCGGTATTCCGCCGCTGGTGGGTTTTCATGCCAAGCTGGGCGTCTTGCAGGCCGCCGTCAATGCCGGTCATGTGGCCATCGCCGTCGCCGCCGTGTTGTTCTCCTTGATCGGCGCCTTCTACTACCTGCGTGTCGTGAAGACCATGTACTTCGACGAGCCCGAGGCGCAACCCGCTATCGCTGCAACCTGCGGTCAGCGCGGCATCATGTCCTTGAATGGCATCGCCATTCTGGCGCTGGGTATCTTGCCCGGTGGCTTGCTGGCGGTGTGCATCAATGCCATCAGCGGTTCGCTCGGTCTGTAATGGATCAGACGGTCGCTATCTGGACGCTCATCGCGGTGGCCCTGGTCACCGCGAACCTGCCTTTTCTGAACGAGCGGGTGTTCGCGTTGGTGCCGCTCAGATCGCAGGGGCAGGCTCGCATCAAGCCGTTCTGGTTGCGCTTCGTCGAATTGACGATCTGGTTTTGCGTGGTCGGTGCGCTGGGGCGCGCGATGGAAGCGCACCTGGGCAACGTGTTTGCCCAGGGCTGGGAGTTCTACGCGATCGCCTTCGCCCTGTACATCGTACTGGGCTATCCCGGCTTCGTTCTACGCTATCTGTTCAAGCGTCGAACCAGTTCAGCACCGCGTCCAGCCCGCTGACGTTCAGCGCATAGCGGGTTTGGGCACGCACCACGGGCTTGGCGCGATACGCCACCGACCAACCCGCCACGCCCAACATTTTCAAGTCGTTCGCACCGTCGCCGATGGCGATGATCTGGTCGCGCCCGGCGCCTAATTCGGCGGCCAGGGATTCGACATAGGCTTGTTTGGCGGCGGCATCCAGAATGCGGCCCTCGACCTCGCCGGTCAGTCGGCCGCCGGCGTCGATGACCAGTTCGTTGGCATAGGCCGCATCCAGGTTCAGGCGCTCGGCCAGACGGGCCGTGAAGAAGGTGAATCCGCCCGACACCAGCAGGACTTTCAAGCCCGCTGCTCTCGCCGTGGACACCAGCGTTTCGGCTCCGGGGTTGAGACGCAGGCGCTCGGTATAGACGCGCTCCAAGGCTTCGGCAGGCAAACCGGCCAGCAGTTTCACCCGACGTCGCAAGCTGTCGGCGAAATCCGTGATTTCTCCGCGCATCGCCGCTTCGGTGATCTCGGCCACGGCGGCCTTGCGGCCCGCCAGATCGGCCAGCTCGTCGATGCACTCGATATTGATCAGAGTCGAGTCCATGTCCATGGCCAGCAGCTTGCAAGACGACAGCAGGCTTCCCGCAGGCACCCACGCCGTGTCGATCTGCTGTGCCATGGCGTACTCGGCCACTTCTTTCACGACTGGGTCGTCGGCCGAGACGTCGATTAAACGGGCGGCACAGGCGGTCATTCGATGAACGCCTTGTGCGTGAGCCAGCGCCGCCAGCATCTCGACGTGTTCGGGGCTGAGGGCAGGTGATTGAACGATCAGGTTTTGAGTCATGGAAAAGGCGTCCAACGGGTATCAGGCTAGGGCGCGCAGCAGCGTGCGAACGGCGTCTATGCGCCCTTGCATCTGCGCACCGGAAATCTCGCAGCGCAAGCGGTCTTGCCCGGCGAGTTTGACGTTCTTTTGTTTCTGCACCAGTTCGATGATGCGTAGCGGATCGACCGCGGGCTTCGGTCCGAACTGGATGAGTGCCTGGGTCTCGCTGGCATCGATCTTGACGATGCCTAGGCGTGTCGCGGCCAATCTCAGGCGGTGGGTGGCGATCAGGGTCTGCGCCGGCTCGGGCAACTTCCCGAAGCGGTCGATCAACTCCTCCTGCGTCAGAATCAGCGCATCTTCGTCGGCCACGTGCGATAAACGCTTGTAGATCGACAGTCGGGCGTGGACGTCCGGGCAGTAGTCGTTGGGCAGCAGTGCCGGGGCGTGCAGATTGATTTCGCAGGCGGGCTGGAAGGGCGCGTCCAGATCCGGCTCTTCGCCGGATTTCAGTGCGCGCACGGCTTCGTTCAGCATCTCGTTGTACATCGAGAAACCGATCTCCTGGATATTGCCCGATTGCGAATCGCCCAGCACCTCGCCGGTTCCACGAATCTCCAGGTCGTGCATGGCCAGGAAAAAGCCGGAACCCAGTTCTTCCATCGCCTGAATCGCCTCCAGCCGTTTTTTCGCGTTGGTGGTGATGGCGTCCTCGCCGGGGGTCAGCAGATAGGCGTATGCCTGATGATGCGAGCGGCCGACCCGGCCACGCAACTGATGCAACTGCGCCAAGCCGAAGCGATCGGCGCGATGCATGACGATGGTGTTGGCGGTGGGCACGTCGATACCGGTTTCGATGATCGTCGTACACAGCAGCACGTTGAACTTCTGCTGGTAGAAGCCCTTCATGACCTGTTCGAGGTCGCGCTCGCCCATCTGGCCGTGTGCCACGGCGATACGCGCCTCGGGCACCAGCTCTTCGAGGCGAGCCCGCCGGTTGTGGATGGTCTCCACCTCGTTGTGCAGGAAATACACCTGGCCGCCACGCTTGAGTTCGCGCAGCAAGGCTTCACGGATGGTGCTCCCGTCTTCGCGCCGAACGAAGGTCTTGATGGCCAGCCGCTTCTGCGGGGCAGTGGCAATGACCGAGAAGTCCCGTATGCCTTCCAGGGACATGCCCAGGGTGCGAGGGATGGGCGTGGCCGTCAACGTCAACACGTCGACCTCGGCACGTAGCGACTTCAGTGCCTCTTTCTGGCGCACCCCGAAGCGATGCTCTTCGTCGATGATCACCAGCCCCAGGCGCATGAACGACACGTCTTTGGACAGAATTTTGTGGGTGCCGATGACGATGTCGATCGTACCGTCCTTGATGCCTGCCACCGCTGCGGCGATCTCCTTGGCCGAACGGAAGCGCGACATTTCGACCACTCGCACCGGCCATTCGGCGAATCGATCTGCAAAGGTCTGCGCGTGCTGCTCGGCCAACAGCGTGGTCGGGCACAGCAAAGCGACTTGTTTGCCGTTGGCCACCGCCAGGAAGGCAGCACGCAGGGCGACTTCGGTTTTACCGAACCCCACGTCGCCGCACACCAGGCGATCCATGGGTTGACCGGAGGTCATGTCTTTCAGCACGGCCCCGATGGCGGCGGCCTGATCGGCGGTTTCCTCGAAGCCGAATCCTTCGGCGAACGCTTCGTAGTCGTTGATGGGCAGTTTGAAGGAGAAGCCCTGGCGTGCGGCACGGCGGGCATACAGTTCGAGCAGTTCGGCGGCAGTGTCGCGCACCTGTTTGGCGGCCTTGCGGCGGGCTTTGTCCCACTGGCCCGAACCGAGCTGATGCAGGGGTGCGGCATCGGGGTCGGCACCGCTATAGCGCGCGATGGCGTGCAGTTGCGATACCGGCACGTACAGCGTGCTGCCGTTGGCGTATTCGAGATGAAGAAACTCCATCTCGCCTTCGCCCATGTCCATGTTCACCAGGCCGTGATAGCGGCCGATGCCGTGCTGTGCATGAACGACTGGGTCGCCCGTACGCAACTCCGACAGGTCGCGCACCATCGCTTCGACGTTGCTCTGGCCTTCCTGAGCCCGCCGCGCGCGGCGGCCCGTGCTGGCCTGTTCGGGATAGAGATCGTTCTCGGTGACGAACGCGATGCCCGTGCCCGTCAGCATGAAGCCTGCCGTCAGCGGCGCGGTGACTAGTCCGACCGACCCCTGGCCCGACACGAATTCTTCGATGGTGCCCGGGTAAGCGTCGGGGGTGAGCTGATGTTCGCTCAACAACTGCGACAAGGTTTCGCGGCGACCGGCAGAGTCGGCCAGGATCAGCAGCCGGATCGTGCCGCGCTCGATGACTGCGCGAAGCTTGGCCAAGGGGTCGTCGGATCGACGCAGGACGGCGACTGCGGGTGGCGGAGCGAAGTCGGGATGTGTGCCCTCGGTCGTCAGCGCCAGTCGGCCGAAGCCTTTGAGCCCGATGAAAAAATCGTCGGCGGCCAGAAACAAGGACGCCGGCGGCAATACCGGACGTTCCCGATCGACCTTCAAGAACTGATAGCGGCTGTCGGTGTCTTGCGCGAAGCGCTTGGCGGCATCGTCGATGTCGCCAAGCGTGACCGCGATCGCCTGCGCGGGCAGATAGTCGAACAGCGTGGCCGTGGCGTCGAAGAACAAAGGCAGGTAGTACTCGACGCCCGCGAACGCGATGCCGTTGCCCATGTCGCGGTAGGGCAGGGCACGCGAGGGATCGCCTTCGAAGGTCTCACGAAACTGGGCCCGGAAGCGGTTGCGCGCATCTTCGTCCATCGGAAACTCGCGCCCCGGCAACAGTTGCACGTCGTTGACCGGGTACAGGCTGCGCTGGGTATCAACATCGAACGCACGAATCGACTCGATCTCGTCGTCGAACAAATCGATACGGTAGGGCACGACCGATCCCATCGGGAACAAATCGATCAGGCCGCCGCGCAGGCAGAACTCGCCGGGTGCGGTCACCTGGGTCACGTGGCTGTAGTTGGCCAAGGTCAATTGGGCGCGTAGTGCCGCTTCGTCCAGGCGGTCGCCTTTGCGGAAGGCAAACGTATAGGCAGCCAGAAACGCGGGCGGTGCCAGCCGGTAAAGCGCGGTGGTCACCGGCAGCGTCAGCACATCGACCTCGTTGTGCATCAGCGCGCTCAGGGTGCGCAGCCGCTCGGAGATCAGGTCTTGATGAGGCGAAAACGCGTCGTAAGGCAGCGTCTCCCAGTCGGGCAGTTGCCGTACACGCAAACCGGGGGCGGCTAAGGAGATTTCGTCGGCCAGCCGTTGGGCTTCCAGCGGATCGGCGGTGAACACCACCATCGGGCGCTTGGCGCTTCGCGCCAGATCGGCCAGCAACCAGGCATCGCCCGAGCCAGGTGGGCGGGGCTGCGCGTGGCGCAGTCCGGGCTTAAGCGCGGCGAGCGTTTGAACGGTGGCGGACAGCGGTGCCGCAGGGGCGTGAGGGGAGGAAGCAGACATGAGGAGGTTGATTATAAAATCACTCTGCCATGAATGAAGAACCGATTATTGCCATCGTCCCTGCCGCGGGTGTGGGCGCCCGAGCGCGCGGCCCTCAGGACACCGATGTGCCCAAGCAATACCGCAAGCTGGGCGAGCTCAGCATGTTGCGGCTGGCCGTGGGCGCATTGCTGGCCGATCCGCGCATTAGCGAGGTCAGGGTAGCGGTGAGCGCCGCCGACGAGTGGGTCGACGATGCCTTGGCGGGCCTGCCCCGCACCCGTATCATGCGTTGCGGTGGTCCGACTCGCGCCGCCACGGTGTCGGGCGCCCTGGCGGCCGGTGCGATCGATCCCCGCGCCTGGGTGTTGGTTCACGATGCCGCCCGTCCCGGTTTACCGGTCGATGCGTTGGCCAGGCTGATCCACGCATGCCGGACAGAGGATCGCGCCGGTTTATTGGCGTGGCCCGTGGCCGATACGGTCAAACGTGGCACTGCCGGTGCCGTGCAAGCCACGGTTCCTCGCGATGGTTTATGGCTGGCACAAACGCCCCAAATGGCGCGAGCCGGGGTTTTGCAGGCTGCGCTCGACTGCGCCACCGCCGATGGTGTCGAGGTGACGGATGAAGCCTCGGCCCTGGAGCACGCGGGATGGGCACCTTTGCTGGTGCGCGGCAGCGTGCGCAATTTCAAGGTCACCTGGCCGGAAGATTTCGAACTGATGGAAAAATGGTTATGACGCGCGCAATGCGGGTAGGGCAGGGATTCGACGTACACGCACTGGTGCTCGATCGGCCGCTGATCATTGGTGGAGTTACCATTCCGCATACGCATGGGCTCTTAGGGCATTCCGACGCGGATGTGCTGCTGCATGCCGTGACCGATGCGATCCTGGGCGCTGCCGGGCTGGGCGACATCGGTCGGCACTTCCCCGATACCGATCCGGCCTATAAGGGCGCGGACAGCCGGGTTTTGTTGCGCACGGCCATGCAGCGCGTGCGTGCAGCAGGCTGGGAAGTCGTGAACGTAGACGCAACGGTGCATGCTCAGGCCCCCAAGATCGGCCCGCATGCGCCCGGCATGGTGGCCAATATCGCGGCCGATCTGGGCATCGAGGCCGATGCGGTCAACGTGAAAGCGAAGACCAACGAGCATCTGGGCTACCTGGGGCGCAAGGAAGGCATCAACGCCACGGTCGTCGCGCTGATCGTCCGGGCTGAGTGAATTCGGCTGTTCGGCACGGGGCCAACGATGGCGGTGCGTGGTCGTCTCGACAGCCTCGGCGACTCGATGTGTCGCATATATCGATGCACCGATGTACTGGGTGGTAAGATGTGTAAAAGCGCTGTCCGATTCGGACAGCGCTTTTGCCTGGGTTGATAGCGTCCGTGCCATCCGATCGGACACACCTCGTCTTCCGACTACGCCTTATTTGCCTTGCGCAGCCAGTACTTGAGCGGCGGCATTCACGACCGCGGCGATACGGCCGGCCTCGTGTAACTGTTCGGGGCTCAATCCTTCCTGCTTGAGCAATTCGTAATGCGACTTCACGCAGAAGTGGCACTTACCGATAATCGAAGCCGCCAGCGCGAACAGTTCGAAGCGTTTCTTCTCGACACCGCCGTGCGTGCCATAGGCGTTCATGCGCAGACCAGGGGGGATTTTCTTCAGTTGTTCGTCGCCCGTCATTTCGCCGTAGGGATACCAGACGTTGTTCATGCCCATCAGCGCGGCGGCGGTTAGCGCAGCCGTGGCGTCGGTTTCCGACAATCCACTCTTGAACTGTTCAATCAGAAACGGGCTCTTGGCAGCAAACGCCGATGCCAGGGCCGTGGCCAATGCATCCTCGCGGCTGAGCTTGCCTGGGCGGGCCAGCAGACTATCCAGGTTCAGGCGAATATCCTTGGCCCAATCCGGAATTTCATTCTTAATTGCAGTTAGGTATTCCATAGTTTTTTCCTATAATTTGGGGATTTAAAAGCCCGGATCGCGAGACCCGGGCTTCGAGGCCATGCTTACAGCGTTGCGCCGCCGGCGGAACGGTTGCAAGGGCACAGTTCGTCAGTCTGGAACGCGTCCAGCAAACGCAGCACTTCATCCGGGTTACGGCCGACGTTCAGGTTGTTGACCGACACGTGCTGAATGACGTTGTCCGGATCGACGATGAACGTGGCACGCAGCGCCACACCAGCAGTCTTTTCGCGCACGCCCAACTGATCGATCAGCGAGCCGGTGGTGTCGGCGAACTGGTATTGCTTCAGGTCGGCGAGGTCGGGATGTTCACGGCGCCATGCCAGCTTCACGAATTCGTTGTCGGTCGAACCCGACAGCACAACGGCGTCGCGGTCTTCGAAGTCCTTCACCAGGTTATCGAAGCCGACGATTTCGGTCGGGCACACGAAGGTAAAATCCTTCGGGTAGAAGTAGATGACTTTCCACTTGCCGGGGAACGAGCTTTCGGTGATTTCCTCAAAAGCCGACACGCCGTTTTCTTCGTGCTGCTTGAAGCCAGGCTTGACGCCGGTAACTTTGAAAGGCTCGATCTTGTCGCCAATAGTCTTCATTTGGACTCCAGGTAAGGGGTTAGTTCTAAAGTTTTAATTTTACGCTATTAGAATTCACTGTCTAATTGATAATTCCTAAGTCGCGCTTTAGGAATCTCTATCCGTGCCACCAAACCACCGGTCGGGCGGCTGGCTAACGTTAGCTTGCCGCCTACATGTTTCAGCAATCTTTCGACGATCGCCAAACCCAGGCCGGCACCGCTCACACCCGTGCGCGCCGTCTCACCGCGCGAGAATGGACGTAGTAGCCGCTCGATGTCTTGCTCGGCAATGCCTTTGCCGCGGTCGGCGACCTCGATGGCAAGCATGCTGCCTTCGGCTCGCAGGCTCAAGGTCAACCGCAGGACGCCATCTTCGCTACGGCCATAACGGCGTGCATTCTCGATCAAGTTGGAGACGATGCGCTTCAAATCAAGAGGGGTGATGCGTGCGCGTTGATCAGCCTCGATCGCGGTGTCGAGCCTGCCATCCTGCGCTTCGATCTGATGGCGTTCGCGATCGGCCAGCTCTTGCAGCACTGCCGATACGTCGGTGGCCAATTGGGGCGGCGTGCCGGCAGGGCGTGCATATTCCATCAGCTGACCGATACTATGGTCGATCTGGCCGAGATCTTCGTCGATGGCTTGCCGGGCTTCGTCGGACACGCCGCTCATCTCGATTTCAAGGCGCATGCGCGCCAGCGGCGTGCGCAAGTCATGCGAGATACCGGCGAGCATCAGCTCGCGGTCGGCCTCAGTCTGGCGCAGGTCGCGTGCCATCCGATTGAACGATGCGTTCAGATCGCGAATCTCTCGCGGGCCGTTCTCTGGAAGGGGTTGCGGGGTTTCGCCACGCGACAGAATCTGCGCGGCCCGCGCCAGCCGCGATAGCGGGCGGTTGACGAAACCTACGCTGACGGCGGCGCCGATGAGCGAGAGCAGCAGAGCGGTTGCTCCCCAGCCCACCCACTCGATACCGCCAGTCAAGCCGATACGATCGCGCTCGAAAACCAGCCAATACAAGTCGTCGTTGATGGCGAAGCTGACCCAGAAACCAGGGATCTGATTGACACTCCAGACGATCTGTGTATCGGCGCCGAAGCGAAAGCGAATGTTTTCGGAGACGCGCTGCCAATAGCGATCATCGGGCAGCGGCTCGGAAAAATCGGTCAGCTCGCGGGGATAGACCTGAATGCCCTCGTTGGTGGCCAGATCCAGCAGCAGTTGGCTGCGCTCTTGGCTTTGAGAGTAGACCAGGGCCGTGCGGGTGATGTTGACGGCAGTCACCACCCTTTGGGCCATTTGGTGCGCGCGCGGACCCAGTTCCATGCTGACGAAAACCTGGAGCCATGCGCCCAGGCTGACCAGCATGAGCGCGGCCAGAAGCAAGAAAGTGCGACCGAAGAGGCCGAAGCGCGGACGAGCTATCACGGAGACGATGGAACAGACACTAAAACGGCGCGCGATGAACGCGCGCCGGATCGGCAAAAAAGATCAACTGCCGCCATCGGGTACGAAAACATAGCCCAGACCCCATACAGTCTGAATGAATACGGGCTTGGAGGGATTGGGTTCGATCAGTTTGCGCAGACGCGAAATCTGCACGTCCAGGCTGCGATCGAAAGCTTCGTACTCGCGGCCGCGCGCAAGTTCCATCAGTTTATCGCGCGACAAGGGGATCTTGGGGTGACGAGCGAATACTTTAAGTACCGAAAATTCACCTGTGGTGATGGCGACTTGTTCGCCATTGCGGGTCAAGGTGCGCGTCGACAGATTGAGCGTGTAGGGACCGAAGGCGATCGACTCGTTTTCCTGACTAGGGGCACCGGGATGCTCTTCGGTGCCACGGCGGCGCAAAATGGCATTGATGCGCGCCAGCAGTTCACGCGGGTTGAAGGGTTTGGAGAGGTAATCGTCGGCACCCATCTCCAGCCCGACGATTCGGTCGATTTCCTCGGCCTTCGCGGTCAGCATGATGATCGGGGTGTTATCGTGCCCCCCGCGCAGTCGGCGGCAGATGGACAGGCCATCTTCGCCAGGCAGCATCAGATCCAGCACGAGAAGGTCGAAATGCTCCCGCGTCCACAACTTGCCCATCTCCTTAGCATCCTCGGAGACGAATACGTTGAAGCCCTGTTCGGAGAGGTAGCGCCGCAACAGGTCACGCAGTCGCGGATCATCGTCGACGACAAGGATTTTGCGGGTCGGTGTGGTGTTTTGAGTATTCATGGCAGCAAATGTAACAGCGAGAGGGCCCACCGGATAGTGGGTATTCACAAGATATTACACATTGCCTGCGGACCGGCAAGCAGGAACTTCGATTCCCGTCCAGTTGGTTTGTTTCTGTCCCCGTTTTTCGTACAATTCGACCGCTTATGACCGATACGTTAATTGCCCTCGAAACCTCCGGAACACGTTGTGGCGTGGCGCTTTGGCGTCGTGCCGGGGCGGGTTCGCCCGTGCTTGTTTGCGATGCTCACGAGGGCGTTCAAGAACACGCCGCCCGATTGTTACCGATGGTGTCGAGGCAGTTGGAATCGGTGGGCTCGACGCCTGCCGATGTAGACGTCATTGCGTTCGGACAGGGCCCCGGTGCGTTTACGGGCTTGCGCGTGGCCTGTGGCGTAGCGCAGGGAATGGGGCTGGCGCTGGGGGTGCCGGTCGTGGCGGTCGGTTCGCATTGCGCGGTGGCCGACATGATCGATCGGTTGCCTGAGCCGCAACTGGTGGCCGTGGCCATGGACGCGCGCATGGCCGAGGTGTACGTGACGGTGATGGTGTTGGCCGGACAAGTGGACCCTGCGCAATGGGATGGCCCGGCGCCCCGCGTACTGATCGGGCCGGTGCTCATGGCTGCTACCGACTTGCCCACGTGGCTGGCGCAAGGGCTCGGCGGCTGGAAGGCAGAGGCGTCCGGCGCGGGGCAGGCGTGGTTGGCAGGCGACGCCTGGGCGGCTTATGGCTCGGATCTCGCCTGGCCGACGGGGTGGACGGCACATGCGGCGCAAGCGCCTTCGGCCGCCGCCGTGGCGCGTCTGGGGGCATTGGCCTGGCGGGCGGGCCTCGGTGCGGATCCGGCCGATGTTCATCCCTTGTACGTGCGTGACAAGGTTGCGTTCACCACGGCCGAACGCGCTGCGGGCTCGGGCGGTAATCCAAAGGCCGCGCCAGTGGCCGGCGAGGCGGGCCAATGATGCCGGCGGTGCTCGTGCCCCGCATCATGCGCGAGGCCGATCTGGCCGAAGTGGCCGCGCTCGAGAACAGCGTGCAGGCGTTTCCCTGGTCCTTGGGTCACTTTTCCGATGCGCTGAAAGCGGGTTACGACGGTTGGGTGGTGCGTGGCCCACTCGAACAATTGCTGGGGTTCAGCCTGCTGATGCCTGCGCCGGATGTCATGCATCTTTTGGTCATCGCCGTCGCGCCTGACAGCCAGCGCCAGGGCGTGGGGTCGCTGCTGATGCGTTGGGCCGAGTCGCGGGCGCGTGCGTGTGGCGCGCCCGGACTATTGCTGGAGGTGCGGCCCACCAACGCCAATGCCCTGGCGTTCTATGATAAACATGGCTTTCTAAAGATCGGCGTGCGGCGGGGCTATTACCCTGCGCTGGGCAACACCCGTGAAGACGCCTTCGTGATGAAAAAAGATATCGACCTCGACCATGCGCCCAGCGCCTAGCTCTCCTTCCGTCGCCGGTTCGCGGGGCTGTCTGCCGCCGAATCTGAACGCGTTGCAGACCGCCTGGCTGCGCGAAATGGGGCTGTTACGTGCGTTGATGCCGACCGCAGCTGCTGCCGTGCAGCACGATGCCGGCGAGCGCGTCTCGCCCGAGCGGCGGGCGCAGGCGTCGGACAGGCCCGCATCAAGCCTGTTGCCCCGTGCAGCGGCCACGCCTTCGACCCCGGCTGTCACTTCACCGAACACCGCTTCAAGCGCCACTTCACCCACCACGTTTTCCGTGCCGGATGCTTCCCCGGCCACCGCGAAACAAGGTGTGGCGACACCCTCGGCAGACTCAGCGTCGAGCAAGCCTGCCAGCGCCGAACGTCCGCCTTCGGGCGTGGTGCGCCGTCCTGAGGCCGAGCCCGAGCGCGCGCTTTATGTGAGGGTGCCTGGCGCCATCGAACGCGCGCCGCTGACCGATCTCAGAACGATGGTGAACGAGTGCGAAGGCTGCGAGCTGTCTGCCACCCGGCGTCATACGGTGTTCGGCGCGGGGCCCGAGCGCGCCGCCTGGATGGTGGTGGGCGAGGCGCCGGGCGAGCAGGAGGATTTGCAGGGTCAGCCCTTCGTCGGTAAATCGGGCCAGTTGCTGACCCAGATGCTGCGCGCCGTTGGCGTCGATCGCGAGACCGACGTTTTCATCGCCAATGTCATCAAATGCCGACCACCCGGCAATCGCAACCCCAAGCCCGAAGAGATTGCCGAGTGCCGACCATTTTTGATGCGTCAGATCGAAGTGGTCGCGCCCCAGCGGCTGCTGGTGCTGGGCCGTTTTGCCGCGCAGGTGCTGGTCGGTGCCGACGCGAATTTGAACGCGCTGCGTGGCAGAACCCACACCTTTACCGGCACCGACGGCAGGCAGATTCCGATGATCGTCAGCTACCATCCCGCTTACCTGCTGCGTAGCCCGCAGGAAAAAGCGAAAGCGTGGCGCGACTTGCAGTTGGCCGCCGCGCTGACTTCGTCGTAAGAGGTTTGAGGCTTGCCCGGACGGGCCGCCTGGGCGTTGCCCTGCTCGGGACATGCCCCCTCCGTGTGCCCCGACCGCATGCGCTCGGGCGCGACTGTAGACTTGATCGTAAGTCCATTTTTACAAACGTACCGTTCTGTTTGAATCTACCCAACAATCATTGAACATGCCCTCAGGCTGGGCGTCTTGAGCCTGCTCATCAATTTGTGAGCCGCAATCCCGAAACACTTTGCCGTGCTTTCGATGGCATGCCGCAGTGCAGCCCAGGCAAGCCACCGTACAGTTTTCATTCCGCGGCGTGACGGTGCCGTCGCGCACCAGAAACCCGGAAGACGTTGACGTCTTTTACTCAACAAACTGAGAGGTGAATGTGATGAAAGTGATCGCTGTCAATGGATGGGTCGGTACGGGCTTTAAGCCGGGCGCCATGAGCGCGCCCGCCAAAATACTGCGTGCTGAAGGAGAGTGGTACGTTCGTAAGGAGGGCGATGCTTATGGCATACGCAACGCAGAGGGCGGCCGAAATAATTCGGGCGCAGTCTACATTCAGCATGTGGACGGCGATAAAAACTACCCCTACCATGCCCCAGGCGCAAAAATGGCCCAGTTGATTGGGAAAATCGGCAAGGACGGCGCGGCGTTTGCTGTCGGCAAACACTATAAATTTCGCCGAGGCGACTTCAGCAAGGTGGGCGCCTCCGAAGAACTGTTCCTACGCATCAACTATCCGGATGAATGGATGGGGCCAGTTCATGGACATTTGGACGTGAGCTTGGAAGACTCCGACGATAAAGACCCTTTTGCAGTCGAAGAGTATTTCGATCGGGTAGCCGGTCGGTACGTCCGTTCCAATTAGGTCGGATATCTCAGGGCGTGGTCGCCGTCCTGGCCAATTCGAGGCCCAATCGGCGGGCGAGCCGAACGAGGTTGCCCCGATCCAGCCCCAGTTGGCGCGCCGCGCCCGCGACGTTGCCACGGTGCGTTGCCAACGCTTCGTCGATCAAGCGGCGCTGGTACGCATCGACCCGCGAACGCAGTTCGCCCGATGACGCGTCGGGCGGGGCTACGGCGACACCATTCGTCGGCGGGGCGGTGCTGGCCAAACCGGTCGCGATATCCAGATCGATGGCTTCCAGGCTCACGATGCCGTGGCCCGCGGCTTGGCCGGCTCGCGCCTGCCGCCCCATCGCCTTGAGCGCCGATCGGGCGATCAAGTATTCGAGTTCCCGCACGTTGCCGGGCCAGTCGTGCGCCAGTAGCGCAGCCTGTGCGGGTTTGCTCAGTCGCAATCCTCGCAGGCCCATGCGTCTGCGGTTTTCCTCGATGAATGTGCCGGCCAGCAGCAAAACGTCGCGCTCGCGATCTTTGAGCGCAGGCACCCGCAGCGGATAGACACTCAGCCGATGATAGAGATCTGCCCGAAATCGGCCAGCCCGGACTTCTTCGGCCAGGTCGCGATTGGAGGCCGCCACCAAGCGAATATCCGCGTGGTGATGGCGGTCGGAGCCTACCCGTTGCAATTGGCCGTCTTGCAGCACCCTGAGCAGCTTGGCCTGGGCGGCCAGCGGCAACTCGCCAACCTCATCCAGGAACAGCGTGCCGCCGTGAGCCATCTCGAATTTACCGAGCCGTTCGCCCACCGCCCCTGAAAATGCGCCGCGGACGTGACCGAACAACTCGCTTTCGATCAGGTTTTCCGGCAATGCGGCGCAATTCACGCTGATCAAGGGCTGCCTCGCGCGCGCCGATAAAGCATGCAGGCGGCGTGCGACCAGCTCTTTGCCCACGCCTGTCTCGCCCATGACCAATACCGTCAAATCGCTGGGCGCGACGAGATCGATTTCGGCGATCATCTGCCGGAACGCAGCGCTTTGTCCAGTGAGAACGCTGGGTTGTGTCATGGCTTGGCGATAGGCGTCGGCGCGGCGGCGTTCGTCTAGCGCCGATCGTGCCAGGTCGTGAAAGCGCGCATTGGCCGCGACGGTTGCCGCCGCCAGACTGGCGAAGGTATCCAGCACACTCAAATCGTGGTCGGAGAAGCGCCCCGACTCCAATGCATCCAGCGTCAACATGCCCCAGATGTCTGGCCCCACCCGAAGGGTACATCCCATGCAGTCGTGAACTTCGAGCTGCGGGCTGTCGGCTTGCACGAGTCCATCGTAAGGGTCGGGTAGATCGGAGTCGGGCGGAAACAACAGCGCTTGCGGGGCGGCCACGATGGCTTGAAGGCGAGGATGCTCGCTCACGCGGAATCGGCGCCCCAACGTGTCATCGCTCAGACCATGGGTGGCCAAGGGCACCAACAGGTCGCCATCGAGTCGCAAAAGCGCTACCGCATCGCACGGCAGGATCTTGCGCAGTGCATCGAGCAGGCGTCGATAACGAACCTCTGCCGGAAGTTCCTGGGTCAGGTCGGCAATCAAGGGCGTGATGCTGGCGAGGATGTCGGTATCTCGAATCAAAATGACACGATCCTGTGATGTGATTCAATTAATCATGTCGCAATGACTCTTTTTAATCAAAGCTTATTTTTAAGTTATTGATTATTATCAATTAAAAATCTGGCATGGATAGTGCATTAGACAAGAGGAACACATTCTAAGGATCTGCCATGCTGACCTCAGCTCAACGCGACATCATCAAGGCCACGGTACCTCTGCTGGAGACCGGTGGCGAAGCACTCACCACGCATTTCTACGCCATTTTGCTGGTCGAACACCCCGAGGTTCGCCCGTTTTTCAATCAGGCACATCAGGCCAGCGGCGCGCAGCCCCGGGCACTGGCCAACGGGGTGTTGATGTACGCCCGCAATATCGATCGCTTAGACGAGCTAGGCCCATTGGCCGCGCAGATCGTCAATAAGCACGTGGCCTTGCAGATTCAAGCCGAACACTACCCGATCGTGGGCGGCTGCCTGTTGCGCGCCATCCGCGAAGTGCTGGGCGCAGAGATTGCGACAGACGCAGTGATCGACGCGTGGGCTGCCGCTTATCAACAGTTGGCCGATATCCTGATCGGGGCCGAAGCGCAGATGTATGACGCCGTGGCAGCCGCGCCGGGTGGTTGGCGCGGTGCCCGTACTTTCCGGGTGGTCCGAAAAGTGGCCGAAAGCAGCGAGATCGTGTCGTTTTATCTTGCCCCGGCCGATGGCGCTGCGGTGATGGATTTCGTGCCCGGTCAGTACATCGGCTTGAAGCTGGACGTGGCGGGCACTGAAATTCGCCGGAACTACTCGCTGTCAGCGGCACCCGACGGTCATGGCTATCGCATCAGCGTCAAGCGTGAGGCAGGAGGTGTGGCATCGAATTTCCTGCACGATCACGTTCATCAAGGGGCGACGCTGGAGGTGTTCCCGCCTGCCGGCGCGTTCAAACTGACCGAGGGCGAACGGCCGCTGGTATTAATTAGCGGAGGGGTCGGAATTACCCCCACGCTGGCCATGGCACAAGCGAGCTTGGGCGCGAGCGATCGACAGGTCGTTTTCATCCACTACGCACGCAATGCGACAGTGCATGCGTTTAGCGAACAGATCGACCGCTGGGCGGCGCGTTACCCCCAGTTTTCGGCCTATATCGTCTATGAAACGGCAGAGCCCCTGGATCCGCGTCAGCCTCACGGAACGGGGCGCCCCAGCGTTGAGCATCTGCTCAAGTGGCTGCCGACAGGTGCCGATGTCGATGCCTATTTCCTCGGGCCCAAGCCATTCATGGCATCGATCAAGCGCACGCTGCATGCGCTGGGCGTTCCCGCCGCTCAGATGCGCTACGAGTTCTTCGGTCCGGCCGAAGTCCTGGCGTGAGCGTTGGGGCCAGGCGCGATCAATGCGCCTGATGCCCCTTCTGGCTGGCGGGCACGTCGCCCGCCTTGCCGTCAGGCCCTAGGGCTGCGCCATGGCCCTCCTGTCCGATCAGTTCGAGCAGGCCGGGGTTGTTGCGGATGTTCAGTCGGCTCCAGCGCATCACTAGCAGCATCAGTACTGTCACCAGCGATCCAAAAATCACGATGATGGTGTTGATCGGCAAGGCCAGGGCCAGCATCAGCGTGTAGGCCGCCACCATGGCCAGAATATTCAATTGCTCGTTGAAGTTCTGCACGGCGATCGAATGCCCTGCCGACAACAGCACATGGCCACGATGTTGCAGCAGCGCATTCATCGGGACGACGAAGAATCCGGCGAGTCCACCCACCAGCAGCAGCAGCGTGTAGACGCTCCAGCGCGCTTCGACCAAGGGCATCATCATCACCACAAGTCCCATGGCCGCACCCAGCGGCAGGACGTGAATGGCGCGGCGCAAAGGAATACGACCGGCCAGGATAGACCCGATCACGGTGCCCACGGCCGAAATGCCCATCAGCACCGAAGCTTGATCCAGCCGATAACCCAAGTGGCTTCGGCCCCACTCGATGACGATCAGTTGCAAGGTCGCGCCGGCTCCCCAGAACAGGGTGGTCACCGCCAGCGAAATCTGCCCGAGCTTGTCGCGCCAGAGGATCCGTACGTAGCCGCGGAAGGTCAGCACCAGTTTGATCGGATTTTTTTGCTGCGCCGGGTAGCGCACGTGCGTGTCGGGAATGGCCAGATTGCACAGCGCGGCGATCAAATACACGAAGGCGATGACGATGATGGCCGCTTCGGCAGGCGTGCTGGCCACTGCGCGCACCAGCTTGTGCGATAACAGCCACCCGGACACGCCCGGTGAAATCAAGGCGCCACCCAGTACGGTGCCCAGGATGATGGACATGACCGTCAGGCCCTCGATCCAGCTGTTGCCCTTGACCAGCATGGAGGGCGGCAGCATTTCGGTGACGATGCCGTATTTGGCGGGCGAATAGGCTGCGGCCCCGATACCGACCACGGCATAAGCCAGGCATACCAGATAGGTTTGGTAGAGCGGTTCGATGCCGAAATTCGCGTAGGCGAACATCATCAGACAGCCTGCGACCTTGATGGCGTTGGTGAAGAACATCACCCGCCCTTTGGGATAGCTGTCGGCAAACGCGCCGACGAAGGCGGCCAACAGCACGTAGGACAGCGCGAACGTCCATTTCATGGCGGGTGCCATCCAGTCCGGGCCCTGCAACTGCTGTATCAGCGCGATGGCGGCGATAAATAATGCGTTGTCGGCCAGGGACGAAAAACCCTGTGCCCCCATGACCAGATAGAAACCACGTTTCAAAAGCGTCCCCGATTGCTGCCTGCTGTCGTTTCGGTCACTTCCGGCCGAGCTCGCCGGATGCCTGAAGAGTGTTGCGAAGTATAACTGCGTCACGCCGCAGCTAAGCTCGAAGCGGCGGGTTCGCGTCAGGCACTGTACCTCAGGCGCGCTGGGGTATCATACGACGCACATTCGGCAGCCCCTGCGGATGCTCCCAATTCGCCCATTCTCTGCGGATGCTCCCAATTCGCCCATTCTCTCAGACAGTGCGCCTAACCCAACTCAAACTCGCCGGCTTCAAATCCTTCGTGGAGCCCACGGTCATTCCCGTTCCCAGTCAGCTGGTGGGCGTGGTCGGTCCCAACGGCTGCGGAAAATCCAACATCATCGACGCGGTGCGCTGGGTGCTGGGCGAGGCCAAGGCGTCGGAATTGCGCGGCGAGTCGATGCAGGACGTCATCTTCAACGGTTCGGGCCATCGCAAGCCGGCCGCGCGTGCTTCGGTCGAACTGGTGTTCGACAATAGCGAGGGGCGGGCCGTCGGTCAATGGAGCGCCTATGCCGAGCTGGCCGTGCGCCGGGTATTGACCCGTGATGGCACCAGCAGTTATTTCGTCAACAACCAACAAGTGCGCCGCCGGGATATTCACGATATCTTCATGGGCACGGGCTTGGGGGCCCGGGGTTACGCCATCATCGGCCAAGGCATGATCAATCGCCTGATCGAGGCGCGCCCGGAAGAGCTGCGCGTGTTCCTGGAAGAAGCCGCAGGCGTGTCGCGCTACAAAGAGCGCCGCCGCGAAACCGAAAATCGCTTGTCCGATACCCGCGAGAACCTGACTCGCGTCGAAGACATTCTGCGTGAGTTGGGCGGTCAGCTCGACAAACTGGAAGCCCAGGCCGAGGTCGCGCGTCATTATCGCGAGTTGCAGGCCGACGGCGAAGTCAAACAGCACGCGCTGTGGGCGTTGAAAGAGGCGGGTGCGCGTGAAGAGCGCGTCGCCCGTGCATTGGCCATCGAGCAGGCCCAGACCGAGTTGGAAGGCGCCATCGCGGGCTTGCGCGCGGGCGAGCTCGAACTCGAGTCGCGCCGACAGGCGCACTATGCTGCCAGCGACGCCGTACACCACGCGCAAGGGGCCATGTACGAAGCCAACGCCCAGGTCAGTCGCCTGGAGGCCGAGATTCGCCACGTCGTCGATTCGCGCAACCGACTGCTGGCGCGCCGTGAGCAATTGACCCAACAGATCACCGAGTGGGCGAGTCAGTCCGAGCATTGCGTCGAGCAGATCGCCGAGTCGGAGGATCGCCTGACTGAGGCCGCAGAGTTGACCTTCGAGGCGCGGGTACGGGTAGAGGACGCCCATGCCGACCTGCCGGCGATCGAGGCGCGCGTGCGCGACGCTGCGGGTTCGCGCGACGGAATGCGCGGCAATGTTGCCCGGGTCGAACAAAGTCTGGCGCTCGCTGCACAGTCGCAACGCGATGCCGATCGTCAATTACAGGCGCTGGCGTTGCGCCGTGAGCGTCTGGAGCAAGAACAGCGAGCCATCGATGCGCCCGATCCGGCGCGGCTGGAACAGCTCAGTGGCGAACGCGCCATGCTGGCCGAGCAGCTTGAAACGGCACAAGGCACCTTGGCGGAACTCGAAGCACGCGTGCCCGAGGCCGATGCCACCCGGATTCAATCGCAAAACGCGGCTCAGGCCGATGCGCATGCGATGGGCCGTCTGGAAGCGCGTTCGAGCGCGTTGGTCAAGCTGCAAGAGGACGTGCAGAAACAGGGCACGCTCGAGCCGTGGCTGGCCAAGCACGAGCTGGCGGGCATGGCGCGGCTGTGGCAGAAGCTGCATATCGAACCGGGCTGGGAGCCCGCGTTAGAGACCACGTTGCGCGAACGCATGACCGGTCTGGAGGTTCGCAACCTCGATTGGGCACGTGCCTTTGCCGCCGATGCACCGCCTGCACGTTTGGCGTTCTTTCAGATGCCGGTTCCCGGCGCACCTGCCGCGACGCCCTCCGGCTTGCGGCCGCTGATGGGGCTGCTGCGATTGTCCGACGCCACGCTGCGCACGCTTTTGCAAGACTGGTTGCGCCATGTGTATGTGGCCGATAGCGTCGAACAGGCGCTGGCTGCGCGCTCGACCTTGCCCGAGGGCGGCGTGTTCGTGGTGAAGGGCGGCCATCTGATCGACGCGCACAGCGTGCGGTTCTACGCGCCCGATTCCGAACAGGCCGGCATGTTGGCTCGTCAGCAGGAAATCGAGAATCTGAACCGCGAATTGCGCGCCCAGCAGATGATTGCCGATCAATCGCGTGCTGCGGTGGCCCGCGCCGAATCGGCCTGGCAGCACGCCAGTGCAGCCTTAGCGCCTGCGCGCCAACGGGTGGCGGAAGTGACTCGTCGCCAGCATGACGTGGCGCTCGAACATTCCAGACTCCAGCAACAGGCCGAACAGTCGGGCGAGCGCGCGGCTCGCCTGCGCGACGATCTGGTCGAAATCTCGGCGCACGAAGAGGATCTGCGTGCGACGCGAGAAGACGCGGAAGCGAAGTTCGAAACCCTGGACGCCGAGCTGGGCGACTTGCAGTCGGCGTTTGCCGATGCCGAGATGGCGGGCGAGGCCCTGTTCGCTCAAGCCGAAGCCGCGCGCAACCGGCTGCGCGAATTGGAGCGCGCCGCGCAGGAGGCCGAATTCGCCGAGCGTGCCATCGCGGCTCGCATCACCGAATTGCAACGCAACCGCCAGTTGGCAGACGATCAACGCGGCCGGGGCGACAACGAGCTGTCGCAATTGCAGGACGAGTTGGTCGAATTGGATGCATCCGCCTCGCAGGCTGGTTTGCAGGATGCGCTGGAAGCCCGTGCCGAGCGCGAAGAGGCGCTGGGTCGGGCCCGCATGGAGCTGGACAACCTGGCCGCACAGATGCGAGAGGCCGACGAGCAACGCGTGGTGCAAGAGCGCACGGTCGAACCGCGCCGCGCCCGTATTACCGAATTGCAATTGCAGGAGCAGGCTGCACGTCTGGCCGAGGCCCAGTTCACCGAACAACTGGATGCTCATCAGGTCGATCGCGAGGCGCTGGCGGCCCGCATGGCCGAACAGGACGACGACTGGCACCGGCCGCAGTGGCTGGCCGGTGAGGTGGCCCGTATTTCGCGTCAAATCGACAGCCTGGGCTCGGTCAACCTGGCAGCGCTGGACGAACTGAACAGCTCGCGCGAACGCAAAAACTACCTCGACGAGCAGCATGCCGACCTGCTGTCGGCCATCGAGACGCTGGAGGACGCGATCCGCAAGATCGATCGCGAAACCCGAGAGCTGCTGCAAGATACCTTCAATACGGTCAACGGCCATTTCGGCGAACTCTTTCCGCGCCTGTTCGGCGGCGGCGAGGCCCGCCTGAGCATGACGGGTGACGAGATTCTGGATGCGGGCGTGCAGGTGATGGCGCAGCCGCCGGGCAAGCGCAACAGCACCATTCACTTGCTGTCCGGTGGCGAAAAAGCGTTGACCGCGACCGCGCTGGTGTTCGCCCTGTTCAAGCTGAATCCGGCGCCGTTCTGCCTGCTGGACGAGGTGGATGCGCCCTTGGACGACGCCAATACCGAGCGCTATGCGAATCTGGTGCGAGCCATGAGCGAACAGACCCAGTTCCTCTTTATCTCGCACAACAAGATCGCCATGCAGATGGCACGCCAACTGGTTGGCGTTACCATGCAGGAACAAGGGGTATCGCGCATCGTGGCCGTGGACATCGACTCGGCTCTGCAAATGGCGACCGAAACTGTATAAATCGACGCGCGGGCTCGCGCCCGTGCACGTCGTTGGAAATGAACTATGAGTGATTTGCAAATTGGATTGATCGTACTGGGCGTCGCGTTGATCGGGGTGGTTCTCGGCTTCAACTGGTGGCAGGACCGCCGGGTGCGCCGCCGTATGGAAACCCATTTCCCCTCGGGCGAACACGATCCCTTGCTGGGGGAGGGCCGATCAAGCGAGCCGCGCGTGGCTGCGGCCTCGGCTGCGGCAGGCACTGCACCCGCCACGACCCGGCGCGAACCTGGCATGACGGCGGCCGAAGCCGAAGCCGAAGCGGCTGCTCAATCGTCTGCGGCGCATCAGGACGCCGATGACGTCGAAGAACCCGATCCCGCTGTCGAAGCGGTCATCGAAGTGGTCTTTGGCAACCCGGTGCGGGGTGCCGATCTGATTCCTTATCTGTCCAGCTTGCGCAGCGTGGGCCGCAAGACGATTCGAGTGTTCGGCCAGACCGACGGCCAACGCCATCGCGCGCGCCTGCACGGCGTCGAGCACTATGCCCGTTTGCAGTTGGCCGTGTTGTTGGCCAATCGCGATGGCGCATTGAGTGCCATCGAATGGTCACAGGCGTGGGCGCGTGCGCAAGACCTGGCCGAGCGGTTCGACGCGCTGGTCGAAGGTCCCGAGCAGCAGCCGGTACTGGATCAAGCCGCTCGTCTGGACGAAGTGTGCGCGGCGCTCGATATGCAAGTGGGCTTGACGCTTATTCTGGGTTGCGCGCAACCGGCTGGCGAGGTGTTGGCCATCGCGCGCGAAATGGGTTTCGTACACGATGGTCCGCGTCTGGCCTGGATGTCCGACGAGGGTATCGCTCGCTTTACCCTGGCGCGGCCCGACGGTGCGCCGTTCGATGCTGGTGTGGGTGGCGTGTCGAAATTGAACCTCTTGCTGGACGTGCCTTGCAGTCCGTCTGACGATCGTGCGTTTGGCCGGATGGTCGATGTCGGCCTCGATCTGGCGTCGCGCCTGCGGGCCGAACTGGTCGACGATCAAGGCCGTCCGGTGCATGCCGGTGCCGACGAGTCGATCGACGCGCGTCTGCGCACGCTGTATGGCCATCTCGATCAATCGGGCCTGCGCTCGGCCAGCCCGCGCGCGTTGCGGGTGTTTTCGTGAGCGCAACGCCAGCAGAACTCGCGGCGGCGCTACGCACTCAGATCGAGCAGCACAACTACCGCTACTACGTCTTGGACGATCCGACGGTAGACGACGCCGAGTACGACCGGTTGATGCGCGAACTGGAGGCGTTGGAAGCGGCTCATCCCGAACTGGTGACGCCCGAGTCGCCCACTCAGCGGGTCGGTGCCAGCCCGTCGACGGCTTTCGCGAGCGTGCGCCACGCGGTGCCCATGCTGTCCTTGGGCAATGCTTTTGCCGAAGACGAGGTCGAGGCCTTCGATCGCCGGGTCAGCGAGACGCTGATCGACGCCGGCTTGCAAAAGACGGGTGAGGCCACCGAGTACTTCTGCGAACTCAAGCTCGACGGCTTGGCCATCAGCCTGCGCTACGAGCAGGGCAAGCTCATCAGCGCGGCCACGCGCGGCGACGGCCAGGTGGGCGAAGATGTCATCAGCAACGTTCGCACCATTGGCGCTATTCCCTTGACGCTCAAAGGCGATGCGCCCGACGTGCTGGAAGTGCGGGGTGAAGTGCTGATGAATCGCAAGGATTTCGATGCCTTGAACGCGGCGCAGGCCAAGCGCGGCGACAAGGTGTTCGTCAATCCGCGCAACGCGGCGGCCGGAAGTCTGCGTCAACTGGACTCGCGCATCACCGCCAGGCGCCGTCTGCGATTCTTCGCCTACGGCTGGGGTGAAGTGCAAGGGCTGCCATCGCAACGCGTTTTGCTGCTGGACGAGCCCGGTCCCGGTGCGGGCGAGGCGGCGGCTTTGCCGCAGGATTCGCACGAAAATATGCTGCAATGGCTGGATGACCTGGGTCTGCCGGTCAATCGGCAGCACAACGTCGTCGCGCGTGGCGCGCGCGGTCTGCTCGATTTTTACGCCAAGGTGGGTGAGGCCCGTGCGGGCTTGCCGTATGACATCGATGGCGTGGTGTACAAGGTCAACAGCCTGGCTGCGCAAAACGTGCTGGGGTTCGTGGCGCGTGCGCCGCGCTACGCACTGGCGCACAAGTATCCCGCCGAAGAAGCGAGCACGAAGCTGCTGGACATCGAAGTGCAAGTCGGACGCACGGGCGCGATCACGCCCGTGGCGCGACTGGCGCCGGTGTTCGTCGGTGGCGTGACGGTCACCAATGCGACGCTGCATAACGAAGACGAGATCCGCCGCAAGGACGTCCGCATCGGTGACACCGTGGTGGTTCGCCGTGCCGGTGACGTGATTCCCGAAGTCGTCGGGCCGGTGCTGGCGCAGCGCCCCGACGACGCCCGGGAGTTTTGCATGGTCACGGCCTGTCCGGTGTGCGGCTCGGCGATCGAGCGTCCCGAAGACGAGGCCATCGCGCGCTGCACGGGCGGACTCTTTTGCGCGGCCCAACGCAAACAGACCCTGCGTCATGCGGCGGGCCGTCGGGCGTTGGACATCGAGGGGCTGGGCGAGAAGCTGATCGAGCAACTGGTCGACAACGATCGACTGCATACTTTGGCCGATGTCTACACGCTCAAAGCGCTCGAACTGGCGCATTACGATCGCATGGGTCAGAAGTCGGCTGAAAATCTGATAGCGGCGATCGAATCCGCCCGCAAACCGCCTCTGGGACGCTTGATTTTTGCTTTGGGCATTCGTCATGTTGGCGAGACCACGGCGGGCGACATCGCGCGTCATTTCGGCACCATCGAAGCGGTCATGGATGCCGACGAAGAGGCGCTGCTGGCGGTCTCCGATGTCGGGCCGGTGGTGGCCGGTTCGATCCGCCGGTTTTTTGCCGAATCGCATAACCGCGACATCGTCACCGCCTTGCTGGCACGCGGTGTGACGCCCCAGGCAGAGGCTGCGCGTAGCGGTGGCGGCCAGTCAGGTCGAACCTTCGTGATCACCGGCACCTTGCCCGCGATGAGCCGCGACGAGGCGACACGCCACATCTTGGCCGCAGGCGGCAAGGTGGCGGGGTCGGTGTCGAAAAAGACAGCTTACGTGGTGGCAGGCGAGGAGGCAGGCTCCAAGCTAAAAAAAGCACAGGAGCTTGGCGTGACGATTTTGGACGAAGCGGGCTTACGCGCATTGCTGACTCTGCGCGACTAATCACCCCGTTCGGTTTTGCTCGAAAATTTGCGAGTAGACGATTTCTATTTCCTTCTTGGAAGTTTGGAAAAAATACAGCAGGCACACTAGAGGTGCCTGCACGAGGTACTTCATTCAGTTGCGGCCGGCCATTACTCCGCCATCGACATCCCAAATTGCGCCAGTGACCCAAGCCGCTTTGTCCGACAACAGGAAGGTAACGACCTCTGCAACATCTTGCGGCGTGCCCACACGGCCGATCGGATGAAAGCTGTTAAAACCCTGTAGCGCGTTGTGTACTTCGGCCTTGGGGATGAAGCCTTCGTAGATCGGAGTTTGCACTAACGCGGGCGCCACGGCGTTAACGCGGATGTTTTTGCCGGCCAGCTCCATCGCCAGGTGCTGAGTCAGCGCGTGCAGGCCAGCTTTGGCCATCGAATACGCCGACGACGGCGTGACCGCGATTGCCTGCTTGGCCCACATTGAGCCGATGTTCACGATGGCGCCCGGGCGGTTCTTGGCGACCAGATTAGCAGCGACCTTTTGCGTGATGAAAAAGGTCGCCTGGTTCAGCGACATGTACTGGGCGTAGTCGGTGCCCGTATGCTCCAAAAACGACTTGGGGAAAAACACGCCAGCAGCGTTGACCAGCAGGTCGATATCCGAGTGCTGCTCGTCCAGGGTTCTAAGTAGCGCACCCACTGCTTCGTCGCTGGACAGGTCCGCAGTCAGTGCCCACACCTGACCCAATTCGGCGAGCTCCTTGCGCGCTTCTTCGATTTTTTCCGAGCGCTTGCCCACGATTGCCACGCTGCCACCCCGGGTCAGTACCGTACGAGCCGTCTGCAAACCCATACCGCTAGTGCCGCCCACGATCAGCAGTTTCCTGCCCTCGAACTGATTGCTCATTATTGAAAATCCTCTCTGTGCGCCCACCGGTTGGCAGGACTTTGATAGAAGAAAAACTATCGATGCCAATGATTCTTGCAACCCGGTTTCCTCATTTGCGTAAGCGAGAAAACCTATTGGGTATAAAAGTTATTCTTCTCTTGTTCCCTTGCGTTGACAAATGAGATAAAGTCTCAGGACTTAAAAGAAAAACTTTATCGAATGAAATCACCCGTTCACTTGAATGCCCTGCGTGCCTTCGAGGCTAGCGCTCGTCATCAGAGCTTTTCTGCGGCGGCAAGTGAACTGCACGTCACGCCGGCAGCCGTCGGCCAGCTTGTGCGCACGCTAGAAGATTGGTTGGGCACACCTCTATTCGTACGCGCCAAAAATGGCCGGGTGCGTCTCATTCTCACGGAGGCAGCCGAGCGGGCGTTGCCAGATATCCAGGCCGGTTTCGACCGGCTGACTCTGGGGACGGGAAAACTTCGGGAAGGTTCGATCAGCAAGATACTGACCGTGGCGGTCAGCCCTGCCTTTGCCGCCAAATGGCTATTACCCCGCATTGACCGTTTTCAAGCCGTCTGCCCGGACACAGACGTGCGTTTGGATACCAACCTCAAACCGGTGAGTTTTATCGTTCAGCGAGTCGATATCGGCGTGCGGTATGGTACGGGTCGATGGCCTGGGCTAACAGCTGAAAAGTTGATGGATGAGGAGGTCTACCCCGTTTGCTCGCCGCAATTACTGCGCGAGCACGGGCGTTTGCAAAAGCCCAGGGATCTGGCTCAGGAAACGTTGATACATGACTTGTCGATGGACCATCACACCGAATTCCCGAGCTGGGAAGCTTGGATGCAGAAAGCAGGCGTGATAGACGTCCCTACTATGCGGGGTATGCAGATCAACAATTCCGCTGCTGTTTTGCAAGCAGCGATTGAGGGGCACGGTGTCGCGCTTGCCCGAAGCGTCATGGCAGGTGACGATTTGGCAAGCGGACGTCTGGTGAGACTGTTTCCGGAAGTCAGCTTTGCATCCGCCCTGGCTTATTACGTCGTTTATCGACCTGAGTGCGCCAATTTCCCCAAGCTGACGACCTTTCGCGATTGGCTATTGGCGCAAACCTCTTGCCACCGCCCAGGATCGCAAAGTGTTCGTTGGCCAGCATGACTCGCAGGCATCGGAAACAACCGGCATGTATGAACCCGCCTAAGCTATTGATGATCTGCTGTGTCTGGCCGTAGCGGGGCTCTGCGAATTTCGGTGTTGGCGTCCTGGTGTGATAAAAAACGGCACCTTCCCGAAAGGAAGGTGCCGTTTTTCTTGCCCGCAGCCGCAAACAATCGGCTGAGCGCGCTTACTGGATCTTGGCCTTCTTGCGCAGTTCTTCCTGATAGTCGGCCAGGGCTTGCTGACGCAACATTTCTTCGATCTGTGGCTTGACCTGATCGACCGGCGGGAACTCGACCGGGCGAGTGTCTTCGACCATGATGACGTGCCAGCCGAATTGCGTCTCGACCGGCTTGGCGGCCAGCTCGCCCTTCTTGAGGGTGGTCACGGCATCGGCAAACGGCTTGACGTAGTTGCTAGGCGGTGCCCAACCCAGATCGCCACCCTTCTGGGCGCTGCCGGGGTCTTGCGAGTTTTTCTTGGCCAGCTCGTCGAACTTCTTCTTGTCCTTGGTGACCTGAGCCAGGATGTCGTCGGCGGTCTTCTGATCCTTGACCAGAATATGGCGAACCTTGTATTCGTTCTGACCGGCCTGCGATTTCTTGACCTTCTCGTACTCGGCGTTCACGCGAGCGTCGGTGACAGGGCTCTTGGCCAGATGGTCGGCCATCAGCGCGCGCACCAGAATGCCTTGGCGAGCCAGTTCGAGCTCGGCTTGCACATCGGCCTTTTTAGCCACGCCAGTGCTTTCAGCCGCCTGCACGAACACCTGGCGGTTGATCATTTCCTGTTTGACCTGCTCGCGCAGCTCCGGCGAGTCGGTCGCGCCTTGGCTGACCAGCAGCTTGACGAACTGATCCATGTCTTTTTGAGTGATGGGTTTGCCGTTGACGCTCGCGACGTTTTGCGCGAAGGCCGGCAGTGCGATGGCGCAGCAAGCGGCCAGCATGACGATGCGTTTCATAGATTTCCTTACTCAGATGCCTTGATTTCCAGCGCGACCGCGTGGAGGGGGAAGGGGATCAAATCGTGTAGGCGATGATACACCAGCCGGTGTGCCGCTACCTTGGACAGCCCCGTAAATCCTGGGGCTGCGATTTTGACTCGAAAATGGCTCGCACCACCTTGTGCGCCGGCATGGCCAGCATGCAGATGAGATTCGTCTTCGATCTCCAGGGTGGTGGGATTCAATGCCTGCAAGCGTTCGCGCACCAGTGCGAGCCGTGCTTCGGGGGTATCCACCGGGCTCATCGACTCTCCTCGGACGTGGCCTTGGCATCGGCCGGTGCGCCCTCGATGGCTTCAGGCTGCATGTGGCGACTCAACCAGATCGACTGGCCGATGACGAACACCAGCATCATGCCCATCAGACCGAACACCTTGAAATTGACCCACTGCGACTCGGTGAAGTGACCCGAAAACGCGACGAATACATTGGCGGCGCCGGACACCACGAAAAATGCGGCCCACACCGTATTCAAGCGATTCCATACCGGCTCGGCCAGTCGAATCTGCTTGCCCATCAAATGCTTGAGCAGATTACGTCCCGTGAACACGCGTGTGCCGATCAATATCGCGGCAAACAGCCAATACAGAACAGTGGGTTTCCACTTGATGAATACGTCGCTTTGCAGCCATAAGGTGGCGCCGCCGAATACGACGATGACCGTCAGGTTGATCCAGTGGGTCGTCTCGATCGTTTTGCGCGTGACTTTGAGCCAGACGATTTGCAACACCGAGGCGACGATGGCCACTGCGGTTGCCGTGTAGATATCGGCAAACCGGTAGGCAACGAAAAACAGGATCAGCGGAAACAGGTCGAACAGAAATTTCTTCATGCTCAGGCGGGCTCGAAAGTCATGGACAGCGAATTGATGCAGTACCGCAAGCCAGTCGGCGGCGGACCGTCTGGGAACACATGGCCCAGGTGGGCGTCGCACACGTTGCACAGCACTTCAGTGCGAACCATGCCGTGGCTGACGTCGCGCTCTTCGCGCACCAGATCCGGCTCGAGCGCCTCGAAATAGCTGGGCCACCCGCAGCCCGCATCGAACTTGGTGTCGGACGCGAACAAAGCGGTACCACAGCCTACGCAGCGATAGATGCCGGGGGTGGTGGTGTCCCAATAGCGCCCGGTAAATGCGCGTTCGGTGCCTTTTTCACGGGTGACGTAATACTCTTCGGGCGACAATTGCGCTCGCCATTCGTCTTCGGTTTTGACGACTTTCTTGATGTCGGGTTTGTTCATATTGAAAATCCTCGAGATTTGATGCTCATAGCCTACTTGCTGGCATCGTAACGCGAGCAGCGGCCAAACTGGCGGCGTATCCAGCATTTGAACAACGGCACGCCCAAGAGTTCAGGGCCGTTTCGTATGTTCACGGGGTGAATGACCCTATAATTCCTGCGCAGTAAAACAAGCCTTTGTCATTAATCGATTATTCCAATGCCGCTGGCGCACTGATGCCGGCGCTTGCCGGAGACAAACTGATGAAACTGTCCACTATTTTGCGCAGCACGGCGATCGCAGCCGCGTTGACGGCGTGTATGCCAGCGGCCGTCGCGCAGATCAAAGTCGGCGTGACCTTGTCGAGTACCGGTCCGGCCGCCTCGCTGGGTATTCCCGAGCGCAATACGGTCGCCCTGCTGCCCACGGAAGTCGCAGGCCAGAGGGTCGAATGGATCGTGTTGGACGATGCCACCGATCCGACCCAGGCCGTGCGCAACGCGCGCAAGCTGACTTCGGAAGACAAAGTGGACGTGCTGCTGGGCACCACGGCGGTGCCGGGTTCGCTGGCGATGATCGACGTCGCCGCCGAATCAGGTACGCCCATGATCAGCGTCGCCGCCAGCAGCCGTATCGTCGATCCGGTCGACGACAAGCGTCGCTGGGTGTTCAAGACCCCGCAAAACGATGCGTTGATGGCAACGGCCCTGGCCAGCGCCATGGAAAAAAACAAGATCAAATCGCTGGGCTTCATCGGTTTTGCCGACGCCTATGGCGATAGCTGGTTGGCCGAAATCACCCGGGCTGCCGAAGCGCGTGGCATCAAGATCGTGGCTGCCGAGCGCTATGGCCGCACCGATACCAGCGTGACCGGTCAGGTCTTGAAACTGGTGTCGGCCCGTCCCGATGCCGTGCTGGTGGCCGGCGCCGGTACGCCTGCCGCCTTGCCCCAGAAAGAACTGCGCTCGCGCAACTATGGCGGCACGATCTATCAAACTCACGGTGCAGCCAACAGCGACGTCCTGCGCGTATGCGGCAAGGACTGTGAGGGCATGATCCTGCCCGCCGGCCCGCTGCTGGTCGCCTCGCAGTTGCCCGACAGCAACGCGGTCAAGCGTTCGGCGCTGGAGTACGTGGCCGCCTACGAAAAATCGCATGGCGCGAATTCGGCCAATACCTTCGGCGGTCATGCCTGGGATGCCGGCCAACTGATCGTCAATGCCATTCCGGTGGCCTTGAAGACCGGTGCCGAGCCTGGTACGGCCGCGTTCCGCACGGCTTTGCGCGATGCCATCGAAGGGGTGCGCAATCTGCCGGTTTCACAAGGCGTATTCAACATGAGTCCGAAGGATCATGCCGGTTTCGACGAGCGCGCCCGCGTGATGGTCAAGGTGCAGAAAGGCAAATGGACCTATCAACCTGATTTGTAAGAAGACAGTGCTTTAATGGCGGGCTCGACGCACCGGCCACTGGCCGGTGTGTTTTTTCACATAACTTAGTAGTCTTTCGATGGATTCAACAATCGCGCTGATCCTGGCGCAGGATGGCATCGTCAATGGCGCCATCTACGCTCTGTTGGGTATGGCCCTGGTCCTGGTGTTCGCCGTGACACGGGTGGTGTTCATTCCCCAGGGCGAATTCGTCGCCTTCGGCGCACTGACCCTGGCCATGCTGGTCGACGGCAAAGTGCCGGGCACCGCTTATCTCCTGCCGCTCCTGGGGGCCGTGGTCATGGCGCTGGAGGGCTGGCGTGCCTGGCGCAGCCGCAGCTACGCGCACCTGCCACGCCTGATTCTGGGGTTCGTGGTCTTGCCCCTGGCCCTGTTGTGGGGGCTACCCCAGGTCGTGTCCGCCGAGCTGCCGCTGGCGGTGAACATGTTGATCACCCTGGCCTTGGTGGTGCCCATGGGGCCCATGGTTTACCGCATCGTCTATCAGCCTTTGGCCGAGGCGACTGTGCTGGTCCTGCTGATCGTATCGGTCGCACTGCATTTCGCACTCATGGGACTGGCCCTGGCGTTTTTTGGCGCGGAAGGCTGGCGTGTACCGGCTTTCGTCAGCGGACAGATCGAATTCGCCGGCATGGCATGGTCGGGTCAGAGCCTGTTCGTCATCGGCGTGTGTTCGGTCTTGATCACGGCCTTGTGGGTGTTCTTCGGTAAAACGCTGTATGGCCGCGCCTTGCGCGCCACCGCGGTCAATCGCCGGGGCGCGCGCCTGGTGGGCATCAGCACCTCGATGTCGGGCAATCTGACGTTCATGCTGGCGGTGGCGATCGGTGCGATTTCCGGCATGCTGATCGCGCCCTTGACCACCATCTACTACGACACGGGCTTCCTGATCGGCTTGAAGGGATTCGTCGGAGCGATCATCGGCGGCCTGTATAGCTATCCCATCGCTGCATTGGGTGCCCTGATGGTGGGCTTGCTGGAAGCCTTCGCGTCGTTCTGGGCCAGTGCCTACAAAGAAGTGATCGTCTTCACGCTGATCATCCCGGTGCTGCTGTGGCGCTCGTTCGGCGTCAAGCACGTGGACGACGAGGAGTAAGCGACCATGAATCCCACTCGCATCGCCACCATGGCTTTCTTCCTGATTCTGGCTGCGTTGCCCTTGGCGGGCGCGACGCCCGAGTTCTGGATCACTCAGCTCAACTACATCGGCTTGGCGACCCTGGTGGTTCTGGGGCTGGTCGTGTTGACCGGTGTGGCAGGTCTGACGTCCTTTGGCCAGGCCGCGTTCATCGGCCTGGGCGCCTACTCCACGGCATGGCTCACCAGCCAGATGGGGATATCGCCCTGGCTGGCCCTGTTGGCCGGCCTGGTGTTGACCGCCACGGTGGCTTTTTTGCTCGGGGCCATCACCCTGCGCCTGTCGGGTCACTTCCTGCCGCTGGGCACCATTGCCTGGGGCCTGTCCTTGTATTACCTGTTCGGTAATATCGAATGGCTCGGCAAGCACGATGGCCTGTCCGGGCTGGTGCCCGTCAGCGTGTTCGGCTGGTCGCTGAGCGCGGGTCGCGAAATCTATTATCTGATCTGGGCGTTTGCGCTGCTGGCCTTATGGGGCACGCGCAACCTGCTGGACTCACGTCCGGGACGTGCGATTCGGGCGCTGAAAAGCGGCGCAGGCATGGCCGAGTCGATGGGCGTCGATACGGCACGCTACAAAGTGATCGCATTCGTCTATGCCGCTATTCTGGCTTGCCTGTCGGGCTGGCTGTACGCGCACATGCAGCGTGCCGTGAGTCCCAGCCCGTTCGGCTTGAACTACGGTATCGAGTATCTGTTCATGGCAGTGGTCGGCGGCGCCGGTTATGTGTGGGGCGCGGTGCTGGGCTCGGCCGTGATCCTGCTGCTCAAAGACCAGATCCAGAACTATGCGCCGCGTCTGTTCAACACCGATGCAAACATCGAGCTGATCGTGTTCGGTGTGCTGTTGATCGTGGTCTTGCAGTATGCCCGCGATGGGCTGTGGCCTTTGATCAGCGCCCGCTGGCCGCGTCCGACGCGTCGCACTGCTTCGACTTCGCGCAGCGCCGCCGCGTTCGCCAACGCCATCGCCACGACCGATGCGGCGGCTGATGCATTATCCCGTCGCAGCCACCCGGAAGCGGGCGCGACGGTGCTCGAAGTGGATGCGATTCGCAAGACCTTCGGCGGCTTGGTAGCCGTCAACGACATCTCGTTTCGAGTTCGCGCGGGCGAAATCGTCGGTCTGATCGGCCCGAACGGCGCGGGCAAGAGCACGACCTTCAATCTGATCACCGGCGTCACGCCACTAAGCGGCGGCAGCGTGCGCTTCAATGGCGAGCGCATCGACGGCAAGCGCGCCCGCGACATCGCCCGTCGCGGGGTGGGTCGCAGCTTCCAGCACGTCCAGCTCTTGCCGCAGATGAGCGTGCTGGAAAACGTCGCCTTGGGCGCTCACTTGCGTGGCCGGGTGGGTGTGATCGCCGGTCTGCTGCGATTGGATCGTGCGCGCGAGTCGCAGTTATTGGCCGAGGCGCGCCGTCAACTGATGCGAGTGGGCTTGGGCGACGTGATGTTCGAGCAGGCCGGTAATCTCGCCTTGGGCCAGCAGCGCATCGTCGAGATCGCGCGCGCCCTGGCGGGCGATCCTTCCTTGCTGCTGCTGGACGAACCGGCCGCCGGTTTGCGCTACAAGGAAAAGCAGGCGCTGGCCCATGTCCTGTCGCAGTTGCGGGCCGAAGGTGTGAGCATCTTGCTGGTCGAACACGATATGGATTTTGTCATGCGCTTGACCAATCATCTGGTGGTGATGGATTTCGGCACCAAACTGGCCGAGGGCGCACCGCAAGAGGTGCAGCAGAATCCGGCCGTGCTGCAAGCCTATCTGGGTGGCATTGACGATACTTTGGATACGGCGGAGGCTCCAGCATGAGCGCGATTCTGCTCGACGTACGCGATCTGTCGGCGCGCTATGGCAAGGTGCAGGCTTTGCAGCCGGTCTCTCTGCAATTGACCGCCGGTCAGATCGTCACGGTCATCGGGGCCAACGGCGCGGGTAAATCGACCTTGTTGAACGCGGTGATGGGCGCCTTGCCCGTTAGCGGTTCGGCAACAGGTCAGGTCGCCATCGAGGGCGTGGAAGTATCGCGCTGGCCGGTCGAGCGGCGAGTCGCTGCCGGCATGTCGCTCGTGCCGGAAAAACGCGAGCTGTTTGCCAGCATGTCGGTGGCCGACAATCTGCTCTTGGGCGGGTTCCGCCGCTACCGGGCGCGCGAAGCAGGCTGGCGCGATACTTTGGACGAGGTCTATGCGCTGTTTCCGCGTTTGAAGGAGCGGCATCACCAGGAGGCCGGCACCTTGTCGGGCGGCGAGCGCCAGATGCTGGCGGTGGGCCGAGCGCTGATGGCCAAGCCCCGCATTCTGATGCTGGACGAACCCAGCCTGGGGCTCGCACCGCGCATCGTGCGAGAGATATTCCACATCATTGCACGCCTGCGCGAGACGGGTGTCAGCGTCCTACTGGTCGAACAGAATGCGCGTGCCGCCTTGCAAGTCGCCGACTACGGCTATGTGTTAGAGACAGGCGAAGTGGCCCTTCACGGACCTGCCGCGACCCTGGTCGACGACCCGCGTGTGGTCGAGAGCTACCTGGGTCTGGGACACGGCGCCTAGGTCGCGCGGCAGGCGACGTCAGGCGCTGTCTTGGCCCGCCGTCACGCGTTCTGCTGCGATAGCCGCCGCAGCACTCGCGTCGGCGGTATGCACGATACGTCCTTGATCCATCGCATAAAAACGGTCGGCCAGCCCTTCGCAGAAATTTCGCGCCGCTTCGGCCAGGACGATCGTATAGCCCCGGGCCTTCAGCGTGCGAATCATGCTGCACAGGGCTTCGGCCACCGACTGTGCCACCCCTTTGGCGACATCGTCCAGCAATAGCAGATCGGCACCGGTTCGAAGGATCCGACCCATCGCCAGAAGCTGCTGGTGATCGGGCGACAGGCGCGAGGCCGCCACGTGGCGACGCTCTTCCAGACAGGTGAAGTGGGCGTAGATGTCGGATAGGGACATGCCGCCGCCCAAGGCACCGCCTGCGGGCGGGGGCAGCAGCAGATTCTCTTCGCACGACAGGTTGCCGAAAATGCTGTTGCGAAATCGGCAATAGCCCACGCCCAACTCGGAAATACGTCGAGGCGGCAGATCGATCGTTTGCGCACCGTCGATGCGGATCGATCCGCTACGGGTGTGGGTCAAGCCCAGCACGGCGCGCAACACGCTGGTGCGCCCGCAGCCTCCCGGTCCGATCAGGGCAACGACTTCGCCCCGATCGACCCGCAGGTCGATGCCGTGCAGGACGGCCGTCTGGCCGTACCACGCTTTTAAGTCGATAAGCTCCAGGGCTGCGGTCATGGCGTCGCTCGCAGTCCTGCGTGTGTCTCTTCCATGGCGCAACCGCGTTTTGGGTGGGGGCCTGTATTCAGGTCTGTCCAGAGTATGAACAGGGCGCCCGGGGCACGCCATGCGGGTTTTACATAGATTGGACGACGGCTTCGTCACCAATCATGTCTATGCTGGTGTTTTTTGCTTGAATTCGCACAAGTCGCTGATACCGCACTGCGGACACTTCGGCCTGCGCGCCACACAGACATAGCGGCCGTGCAGAATCAGCCAGTGATGTGCGTCCACCAGAAACTCGCGCGGGACGAATTTCTCCAGCTTGAGTTCGACCTCCAGCACATTCTTGCCAGGGGCGATGCCGGTTCGATTGGAGACTCGAAAGATGTGGGTATCGACCGCCATCGTCGGCTGCCCGAAGGCGGTGTTGAGCACCACGTTGGCCGTTTTGCGGCCGACACCGGGCAGGGCTTCCAAGGCTTCGCGCGTTTCCGGTACCTGACCGCCGTGCCGATCCATCAAAATCTGGCAGGTCGCCAGGGCGTTCCTGGCCTTGGTGCGAAACAGGCCGATGGTTTTGATGGCCTCGGTCAGCCCTGCTTCGCCCATGGCCAGAATGCCTTCTGGCGTGCCCGATTGAGGAAAAAACTTGCGAGTGGCCAGGTTGACCGACTTGTCGGTGGCCTGGGCCGACAGCAGTACGGCGATCAGCAGTTGGAACGGCGTGGCGTATTCCAGTTCGGTGCGCGGCTCAGGGTTCGCTTCGCGCAGGCGGGTGAAGATGGCGTGTCGTTTGGCAGCGTTCATGGTGCGGGAGGGCGGCGGCGGGCACGCGCACGGGCCAGCATGTCGTCGATCACGGCCCGCTTGGCCGACTCCGCTTCGGGCGGCGCCACCGGGGTTTGCAAAACGGCTTGTTCGCGTTCGGTGCGCGCCAGCCGCCGCTGATGATGGCGGCGGCCTGCTTGCGCATCGGCTGCGGTCCAGGCGCGCCCGGCGGGTACCATGGCGATGCAGTCCACCGGGCACGGGGCGACGCACAGATCGCAGCCGGTACAGACATCGTCCAGCACCGTGTGCATGTGTTTATTGGCGCCCACGATGGCATCGACCGGACAGGCGGCGATGCACAGGGTACAGCCGATGCAATGCGACTCGTCGATCACCGCGACGCGCAAAGGCGTGGGGGTGCCACAGGACAGATCCAGGGCGGGCGCGGGCCGATCCAGCAATCGGGCCAGGGCGACCACGCCAGCTTGACCGCCCGGGGGGCAGCGGTTGATGGCCGCGCCGTCTTGCTCGATGGCGGCGGCGTAGGGGCGGCAGCCGTCGTAGCCGCACTGACGGCATTGGGTTTGAGGCAGAAGAGCATCGATACGGTCGATGCGCTCGGTCGAGCCGGCATTCATCGGCGGGGCAGGGGGGCGCTCAGGCATGGGTTCGAATAAAAGCGGCGATACGGGGGCAGATGGTTTCGCGCCAGCGGCGACCCGAGAAAATGCCGTAGTGACCGCTGCCGGGGGCGGTGTAGTGGCTCTTGAGGGCAGCGGGCAGGCCCGAACACAAGGTTTGAGCGGCGCGGGTCTGGCCTTGGCCGGAAATGTCGTCCAACTCGCCTTCGATGGTCAGTAGCGCCGTGTCGTAAATCGCTTCGGGGCGAACCGGTGCGCCGCCCACGACCCAGCTGCCACGCGGCAGGCGGTGCTCTTGGAACACCACCCGGATGGTGTCCAGGTAGTACTCGGCCGGCATGTCCAGCACGGCGTTGTACTCGTCGTAGAACCGTCGGTGAGCTTCGGCGTCGTTATCGTCGCCGCGCACCAGATTAAGATAGAAATCGTAATGCGAGCTGAGATGACGATCCGGATTCATCGCGACGAACCCGGCGTGTTGCAGAAAGCCAGGATAGACTCGCCGACCGGCACCCGGATAACGCGCGGGTACCCGGTGAATCAATTGATCTTCGAACCAGGCGTAGGGCTTGGTGGTCGCCAGTTTGTTGACTTCGGTGGGGGCTTCGCGCGGATCGACAGGGCCACCCATCAACGTCATGCTGCGGGGGCGGGCCGGGTCTTCGGCTGCGGCCATCAGCGCGACGGCCGCCAGCACTGGCACGGTAGGTTGGCAGACCGCCATCACATGAAGATCGGGTGCCAGATGGCGGATGAACGCCTGCACATAGGCGACATAATCGTCCAGGCGGAACGGACCTTCGCGCAAAGGCACCATGCGGGCATCGGCCCAGTCGGTGACGTACACGTCGTGTTCGGGTAACAAGCCGCGCACGGTATCGCGCAACAGCGTGGCATAGTGGCCCGACAGCGGCGCGACCAGCAATATTTTCGGGTCCTTGCGGTCGGTCACGGCGCGTTCGAAATGGATCAGCTTGCAGAATGGGCGTTCCAGCACCGTGACCGGGGTGACGGCGACGGTCTCGCCCTCAATACAGGTGGTGGGCAACTGCCACTGCGGCTTGTCGTAATCTTTGCCCAAGCGATGCATCAGCTCGGCACCCGCGGCCATTTCACGCGCCATGGGCAAATATGCCAGCGGGCTATAGGGGTTGCTATACCACTGGCTGGCCCACCCAGTGGTAGCGTTCAGCGGAGCCAGCATGGCACGCTGTATTTCATGGAATTCGTAAAGCATACCGAGTCCTGCAAGAGGGGCGGGAAGAGGCGAATGTCTACCAGTAGTTTTCGACTGCGAGATTGCCGGGAATGCCGCGACGACCCGGCGCAAAACCCCGGGTGGCCAGCAACTTGCGCGCATCGGCCAACATAGCGGGATTGCCGCACAACATCATGCGCGATGTCGCCGGATCGAGTGTGGCACCGGCCAGCCCTTCCAGGCCGCCGTCGGCCAATAGCGTGGTCAGTCGTGCCTGGGGCACACCGGGCAGCGCTTCACGCGTGGTGACCGGCACATAAATCAAATCGGCCGCGCCCACTTCGTTCGCCCAGACATCGCGCAGGGCGGCGATCTCGTCGCGGTACGCCAACTCGGCGGCCTCGCGCACGCCATGCACCATGAACACGCGTTTATAGCTGCGCCGGGCGCCGGGATCGCGCAGCATGGACAGAAAGGCCGACAGACCGGTGCCGGTGGCGATCAGCCAGAGGTCGTCGCCATCGACGAAGCGGTCAAGCGTGAGAAAACCAAAAGGCGTTTTATCAACGTACAGCGCATCGCCGGGGCGCAACGCGGCCAGCCGGGGGCTGAACTCGCCTTCCGGCACGACGATGGAATAGAACTCGAGCAGGCCGGTCTCGTGCGGTGCCGACACCATCGAATAGGCGCGCCACAGTGTGGGCTCGGCGTCGGGGGTGCCTGAGGCGGGCAGCCCCAGGCGGGCAAATTGCCCGGGCGCGAAGACAAAGCCCGGATCTCGGGTCGTGCAGAGCGAAAACAACTTGCCCGGCATCCAGGCCTGCACGGACAGCACAGTCTGGCGGGTGTACTTGGTATCTGCGGACATTGGGGGCGAATCGTGGCCGGCGCGGTGCTCAGCGCTCCAGCAGCGCGAGCTTGCCCGGTTTGTTGTTCCAGTCGTCGGCGTCCGGCAGGGCGGGTTTTTGGCGGGTGATCGGCTTGTAATTGGGCGAATTGACCAGCTCGGCGTTGATCTCGATGAACATCAACTGATCTTCAGGCAGGTCTTCTTCGGCCCGGATGGCGTCGGCCGGGCATTCGGGGATGCAGACCGCGCAATCGATGCACTCGTCCGGGTCGATGATCAGGAAGTTTGGCCCTTCGCGGAAACAGTCCACCGGGCAAACATCCACGCAATCCGTGAATTTGCAGTTGATACAGTTTTCCGTGACAACATGGGTCATACAAGCTGCTCCGCGAGAGGCAATATAGGGCTAACCGAAGATTTTATCCTGTTGCGGCGCGAGACTCTAATGAAACCCCTGCCTGGATAAGGCCAAGCGCGGCATATTCGAGACATGTCGGGCGTGCCCTGTGCTAACGTGGCGCAAACCTAGACGTGTGCATATGATAATTACATCGTTACTCGACACCGATCTGTATAAATTCAGCATGATGCAGGTGGTTCTGCATCATTTTCCGGCAGCCGAGGTCGAATACCGCTACAAGTGCCGGACTCCTGGCGTCGATTTACAGCCGTACATCGACGAGATCCGGGCCGAGATCCATGATCTCTGCCAATTGCGCTTCACCGACGACGAACTCGACTATCTGCGTTCGCTGCGCTTCATCAAGAGCGACTTCGTCGATTTTCTCGGGCTGTTCCATCTGCCCGAGCGCTGCGTCGATCTCGCGCTTGGCGCACAAGCTGGCGAAATCGAACTCGAAGTGCGTGGTCCCTGGCTGCACACGATTCTGTTCGAAATCCCTGTGCTGGCCATCATCAACGAGGTCTATTTCCGCAACACCGGTGCGGCACTGGCCTGGGACGAGGGGCGGCGGCGGCTGCAATCGAAGATGAAGCTGGTGCTGGACGATCCTGCCCTGGCGGATTTCCGGGTGGCCGAATATGGCACCCGCAGGCGCTATTCCAAGGCTTGGCACGCCGAAGTCATCACCACAATGAAACAGCAGATGGGCGCTCACTTCGCGGGCACCAGCAACGTGTTGTTCGCCAAGGAGCACGGTGTATTGCCCCTGGGAACCATGGGCCACGAATATCTCCAGGCCTGCCAGGCCCTGGGACCGCGTCTGCGCGACTCGCAAGTGTTCGCGCTGGAAGTCTGGGCCAAGGAGTATCGCGGCGATCTGGGTATCGCGCTGTCCGATGTCTATGGCATGGAAGCCTTTCTGCGCGACTTCGATATGTACTTCTGCAAGCTGTTCGACGGCGCTCGCCACGACTCGGGCGACCCGTTCGTTTGGGGCGAACGCATGATTGGTCACTACATGGCCAATCGAGTCGATCCGCGCACCAAGACACTGGTGTTCTCCGATTCGCTCACCATTCCCAAAGCCATCGAACTGGCCCAGCGCTTCTCTGGACGGTGCAAAGTATCGTTTGGCATTGGTACCAACCTGACCAACGATCTGGGCCATGAACCGCTGCAAATCGTGATGAAAATGGTTCGGTGCAATGGTCAGCCGGTGGCCAAGGTTTCCGACGCGCCTGAGAAAACCATGTGCGACGATCCGGCTTATCTGGCCTATCTGCGGCGGGTCTTCAACCTGCCGCCCGCTTGATCGCCGGTTTAAACACCCGCTTCGTCAAGCACCGCATTCATAGATCCGCTTCACTTTCACACCGTCATCCATAAAGGGGTAATGCATGAGCAGCATCAAACGCGTCAATGTCGAAAAACGCTTGTCCGATATGGCCGTCTACAACGGCGTCGCCTATCTGGCCGGGCAGGTGCCGGATACTCCGACCTTGGACATCGTGGGTCAGACCAAGGAAGTCCTGGCCACCATCGATCGTCTGTTGGCCGAGGCTGGCACCGACAAAAGCCGCATTCTGATGGCGCAGATTTTCGTCGCCGATCTGGCCGACGTGGCTGGCATGAACGAAGCCTGGGACGCCTGGGTCGCCGCCGGTAGCGCGCCGCCCCGCGCGACGGTCGAAGCGCGTCTCGTCAATCCGCAGTGGAAGGTCGAGATTGTCGTGACGGCTGCTGTGGCCTGACGCTTGCGGGCGCGTCGGCAGCCGCCAGACGCGCCAGCGGATCTTGCCGATAGTAGGTCGCCAACAAGCCATACCAAGCGGGTAGGGCGGCGGCCAGTGGGGCGGGATCGGTAAAAAAGTGCTCGGAACTGACGGCGAAAAACTCGGCCTCGTCAGTCGCGGCATAAGGATCCAGCGGCAATTGGTCATACCAGGCGCTGGCCTCGGCGCTTTCTGGATCGACGTCGGGCGGAATCGCCGCCTCCAATGCGTCGAGCGCGTCGCAGAAATCCGTTAGGCTTTCTTCCAGCACCCGACGCCACTGTCGCGGGTCGATGTCGCGATGCGCCGAGAGTTCGGGCATGCCGTCGGCATCGCCCCAGCGCAAGTCCAGCTTGTGTGCGAATTCGTGAATCACTACGTTGTAGGCGCTGGACGTGTTCTGGCTGTCGGCCCAGGACAAAATCAGCGGTCCGCCTTCCCACGCTTCGCCGGTCAGTTCGTCCTCGTACTCGTGGACGACACCGCTGTCGTCCTGATGGCTGCGCTCGACGGTAAAGCCACTGGGGTATACGATGATCTCGTCCCAGCCGTCATAAAGCGTTGGGTCCAGGTGCAGCACGGGCAGGGCGGCCTGTGCGGCGATCGCCAGCCGCATGCGATCGGTAAGGTCCAATCCGGCCGCGCCGTTGAAGGTCTTGCACGCCAGCAACCACGCGGCGCGCGCTTGCAGTTGACCGAGTTCGTCGGCGGTCAGGGTTTGCAAAAACGGCAGGTCTTCCAGCACGGTCTGCCAGATTCGCGGATCGATACGGTCTTGTACGGCCTGAGCCGCACGGTCGCGCCGGTCGTGTCCGAATAGCGTGCGCAAAATCATGGTCGAAGTCGGGGTGAGTGTTCAGGCTTTGGGCATATCTTAATGCCTGAACTACGGCCTGATGCGATTGCAGTAGTGCGCCTCACGTGTCAATGGCGTTGGGGTCGACGGCTCTGGTGTAGAGTGTCGTTTATCGGCTGAACCCGGCCCGTATCGAGGCCGGAAGTCCTGCGTTTTCACCCTCATGTCGCCCGAGCTTTCATCTCTTTCCACCGATTGCTTTGACGCTGCCTGGCACGAGGCGGTGTGCGCGGGGCTGGACGCCGCGGGTTGCGCACTCATGCGCCAGGCCGTGCAATGGGCCGCACCGCGTTGGAATGGCCAGACCGCCGGCACGGGTGAAGATCTCGCCTTGCACGCCGCCGGTACGGCACGCTTGCTGGCCGGTCTGCATACCGATGCGCCATCGCGGGTCGCCGCCGTCCTGGCAGCACTGCCCACCGATCTGAACGCGCCGTCCCCCGCCCCCCGGGACGATGTCATCGCCCAAGCCTTCGGGGCCGAGATCGGTCGCCTGGTTCAGGGGTCGCACGCACTGGTGCGATTGGGCATCACCGCCCGCGCCGCACGCGACGAGGCCGTCGATACTTCCGCTCAAAAAGAAATGCTGCGCAAGATGCTGCTGGCAATGGCGGCCGACCTGCGCATCGTGCTGATGCGATTGGCGTCGCGCCTACGCACCCTGCGCTGGTATGCCGAGTCGAAAACGCCGTGCCCTTTGGCGTTCGCGCGCGAAACGCTAGATCTGTATGCGCCCCTGGCGAACCGGCTGGGTATCTGGCAACTCAAGTGGGAGATGGAAGACCTGTCGTTTCGTTTCATCGATCCTGTGCGGTATAAGCAGATCGCCAAGTCCCTGGAAGAAAAGCGTGCCGAGCGCGAAGCCTTCATCGCCGACGCCGTCGTGCGCCTGCAATCCGGTCTGTCCCAGGCAGGCGTGACTGCCGAGATAAGCGGTCGGCCCAAGCATATCTACAGCATCTGGAACAAGATGCGAGTGAAGTCGCTGGACTTCGCTCAACTCCTGGATTTGCGTGCACTGCGTGTCATTGTCGATGACGTGCGCGACTGCTATACCGCGCTGAGCCTGGTACACGACATGTGGGTGCCGGTCAGCGAGGCGTTCGACGATTACATCTCGCGTCCCAAGCCCAACGGCTACCGATCCTTGCATACCGTGGTGCTCGATGGTGACGGTCGCCCCTTCGAGGTGCAGATACGCACACGCGAAATGCACCAGTAGATACGCACACGCGAAATGCACCAGTTCGCCGAATACGGCATGGCCGCGCATTGGCGCTATAAGGAAGCCGGGGCGCGGGGCGGCGAGGTGTCCGCCAATAGCGAGTACGACCGTCAGTTGTCGTGGATGCGGCAGTTGCTGGCCTGGAACGCCGATGTCGATCCCGGGGGTGAAATCCCCATTGGCCGGGGCGCGCCGTCGGCCACCGATGGGCAAATATACGTGTTGACGCCTCAATCGCGCGTGGTCGAATTGCCCCAGGGCGCGACTCCGGTCGATTTCGCCTATCAACTGCATACCGATCTGGGACATCGTTGCCGGGGTGCCCGGGTCGACGGTCAGATGGTGCCGCTGAACACCCGTTTGCAAACCGGTCAGACCGTCGAAATCATCTCGGCGAAATCGGGCGGTCCATCGCGTGACTGGATCAATCCGCAACTGGGGTTTCTGGCCAGCCCGCGGGCGCGCTCCAAAGTGCGGATGTGGTTCAACGCCATCGAATTGCAGCAGCGCATCACGCAAGGCCAGGCCATCGTCGAAAAAGAGTTGCAGCGCCTGGGCAAGACGGCGATCAACCTCGAGCAACTGGCCACGCAACTCGGCTTCTCCAAAGCGGAGGATTTGTACGTATCGGCGGCCAAGGACGAATTCAGCCTGAGGCAGATCGATGCGGTGTTCCAGCAGCCAGCGGTCGAGTCCGAGGATACCGATCCCGCGTCATTCGCGCACGCCAGCCGGGCAGAGAGCGCCGAGCGCAGCGGCAAGAGTGGCGTGCTGGTGGTGGGCGTCGGTTCCTTGATGACCCAACTGGCGCGCTGCTGCCGGCCGGCTCCACCGGATAGCATCGTGGGATTCGTGACCCGGGGGCGTGGGGTGTCCATCCATCGCAGCAGTTGCACGGCTTTTCGAGCCTTGACCGAGCGCGTCATCGATGTCGATTGGGGCGATACCGGCGAGACGCTCTATCCCATCGACATCGTGGTTCATGCGCAAGACCGGCCCGGTCTGCTGCGCGACTTGTCCGAAGTGTTCGCTCGATTACGATTGAACGTGACGGGCGTGAACACTCAAAGCCGCCAGTCCCTGGCGCACATGACTTTCACCGTCGAGGTGCGGGGCGCGCAGGCGATGGAACGCGCCACCCTGGCCCTGGCCGAAGTGGCCGGGGTTACCGGCGTGGCCCGCCGCTAGGCCGGGTCGAACCCGGGCGTGAAGCTCGGCTGCTTGCGCGAGGCCAGGTTAAGTCGGCCCGACGCTGGTAAAATACCCGGTTTCCGCCGCTTACGGCTTACGGCGGCCTCGGAGAACGCCATTTTGACTTCGTACGATTATCCTGATGCCCGGGGGCACTTCGGTCCCTACGGCGGCGTATTCGTCGCCGAGACCCTGCGGCATGCGCTGGACGAGCTGGACACTGCCTTTCGGCATTGTTGGCAAGACCCTGCGTTCCAACAGGAATTCGCCTACGAACTCAAGCACTTCGTCGGCCGTCCCAGCCCGCTCTATCACGCCAGGCGGTGGTCCGAGCAGTTGGGTGGTGCCCAGATCTGGTTCAAGCGCGAAGACTTGAATCACACGGGTGCACACAAGGTCAATAACTGCATCGGGCAAGCGCTGCTGGCCCGGCACATGGGTAAGCGGCGAGTTATCGCCGAGACCGGTGCCGGACAACATGGCGTGGCCACGGCCACCGTTGCCGCCCGCTATGGCATGGAATGCGTGGTTTACATGGGGAGCGAGGATGTCCGTCGTCAGGCATCGAACGTCTATCGCATGAAGTTGCTGGGGGCGAAGGTGGTGCCGGTCGAATCGGGTTCGCGCACCTTGAAAGATGCCTTGAACGAAGCGATGCGCGACTGGGTCGCCAACGTCGAAGACACCTTCTACATCATCGGCACCGTGGCCGGGCCGCATCCGTATCCGCAGATGGTGCGCGATTTTCAGTGCGTCATCGGCAACGAGTGCATTGCCGAGATGCCGACGCTGGCGGGTCGCCAGCCCGACGTGGTCATCGCGGCGGTCGGCGGCGGCTCCAACGCCATGGGCATTTTCCATCCCTATATTCCGTTCGCTGGCGTGCAACTGGTGGGCGTCGAAGCCGCGGGCGAGGGCGTCTCTACCGGGCGGCATGCCGCATCCATCGCCGCGGGTCAGGTTGGCGTGTTGCACGGCAACCGCACCTATGTGATGCAAAACCAAGACGGCCAGGTGCAGGAAACCCATTCGGTCTCGGCGGGTCTGGACTATCCCGGCGTCGGCCCCGAGCACGCCTGGCTCAACGACTCGGGTCGCGCGTCCTATGTCGGCATCACCGACGACGAGGCATTGCAGGCGTTTCACGACTGCTGTCGCACCGAAGGCATCATGCCCGCGCTTGAATCGGCGCACGCCATCGCCCATGCGGTCAAGCTCGCACCGACGCTCGGCCGCGATGCCATCATTCTGGTCAACCTGTCCGGTCGGGGCGACAAGGACATGCATACCGTCGCCGAGCGCGGCGGCATCGAGCTGTGAGCGACGCCGACATGACGCCTTCATCTTCTGCCCTCGCAACGGCAAGCAACAGCCATCCTGCCATTGATCGAATCGGCGCGGCGTTCGCCGTGCTCGCCAAAGTGGATCGATGCGCGCTCATCCCCTATATCGCCGCAGGCGATCCTACGCCGGACAGCACGGTTGCCTTGATGCACGCCCTGGTGTCTGCCGGGGCCGACATCCTCGAACTTGGCGTGCCGTTTTCCGATCCCATGGCCGACGGTCCGGTCATCCAGCGAGCGGCCGAACGTGCCATCGCGCAAGGCGTCGGACTGGCGCGCGTGTTGGAGATGGTCGCCGAGTTCCGTCGCACCGATACCGAGACGCCCGTCGTACTGATGGGATACGCCAATCCGATCGAACGGATGGGTCAGGCCGCGTTTGCCGAGCGTGCCGCGCAAGCCGGCGTCGATGGCGTGCTGGTGGTCGATTACCCGCCTGAAGAGATCGAAGACTACGCGCAGCATCTCGCGCGGGCGGGCATCTCGCCCATCTTCCTGCTGGCGCCCACCTCCACCGATGCGCGCATCCAGGCGGTCGCCGCAGTGGCCCGAGGCTACGTGTATTACGTCTCGCTCAAGGGTGTGACCGGGGCAGGCAATCTGGATGTCGCCGACGTCGCCGGCAAGCTGAGCAATATCCGTCGCCACGTCCACATTCCGGTGGGCGTGGGCTTCGGCATCGGCGATCCGCGCACCGCGGCGCAGGTCGCCGAAGTGGCCGATGCCGTCGTCATCGGCAGCAAACTCATCGATACCATCGATCGTGCCGTGCACGCTTTAGCCGACGATCAAAAACGTGACGCGGCTGTCGCTGCCGCCGGGCAATGGCTATCGGCCATCCGCGCGGCAATGGATCACAGCCGCAAGAATCCGCCTTCGGCCTGAGCCGCGGCCCTCTCTATTTTTCAGGACATCACGCCCATGAGCTGGATCGATAAACTCCTTCCGCCCCGTATCAACAAACCGACTTCAGATACGGCCAATCGCCGTGTTCCGGAAGGTTTGTGGGTCAAGTGCCCATCGTGCGAAGCCGTGCTTTACAACGAAGATCTGGCCGCCAATCTGCACGTCTGCCCCAAGTGCGATCACCATATGCGCATCGGCTCGCGCGCTCGCCTGGATTCCCTGTTGGACATGGAAGGCCGTGTCGAACTGGCCACCGGTATCAAGTCGGTGGACACGCTGAAATTCAAAGACACTCGCAAATATCCCGATCGTTTGTCGGAAGCCACCAAATCTACGGGTGAAGCCGATGCGATGGTCGTGATGAGCGGCAGCATTCGTGGCGTGCCTGCGGTGATCGCGTGCTTCGAATTCGAGTTCATGGGCGGATCGATGGGCTCGGTCGTGGGCGAAAAATTCGCACGCGGTGCGCAGGCCGCGTTGGAGAATCGGACGGCCTTCGTGTGCGTGTCGGCATCGGGCGGTGCGCGCATGCAAGAGAGCCTGTTGTCCTTGATGCAGATGGCCAAGACCAACGCGATGCTGACGCGCTTGTCGTCTGCGGGCTTGCCCTTCATCAGCGTCCTGACCGACCCCACCATGGGCGGTGTGTCGGCCAGCTTCGCATTCATGGGTGATGTCGTGATCGCCGAACCCAAAGCCTTGATCGGTTTCGCCGGGCCGCGCGTGATCGAGCAGACCGTGCGGGAAAAACTGCCGGAAGGCTTCCAGCGCGCCGAGTTCCTGCTGAACAAAGGGGCCATCGATATGGTGGTCGATCGTCGTCAACTGCGCGAAGAGATCGCGCGCCTCTTGGCCTTGTTGACGCGCCAGACCTCGGACGCGGTCGCCGCAGCTTGACATTGTGAACGCGTGGGTGCCGATGAGGCATCCACGCAACATTTTTTCCCTGATCGCATCAGGGTCTCGAAACGCCGTCATTGCGCCATATCGCACAATGACGGCGTTTTTTCGTGCCTGGCACGACACGTGCTGATGTCGCACTGCTCATGGAATCGAAAGAATTTTCTGTTACCTTCGAACTGTTGAAATATTAGGTATGGAGTACCTTTGCATGCACCTCATAAAAAATAGAAAGATGGTCGCTGGCATGATTGCCGCCACGGTCGCAATCGCCACTTCGCCTGCCACGTTTGCTGCCGACACCGGTGCAGTGGGATTGAAATACGGCGTGGGCGATGACTACAAGCGCACCACGCTGGTCTATGAGACGCCAGCATTGTGGGACTACACCTTGAGGGGCAACTGGGGACGTCTGGAACTGACGGGCGAAGGGGGCGTGTCGTACTGGAAGGCCGACGGATCGCGTAGCCCGGGCAATGCCTGGCAAGTGCATGCCACGCCGTTTTTGCGCTGGTGGGTAAGCGAGCGTTTTTTCATCGAGGGCGGTATCGGCGTGACGCTGTTCAACAAAACGCGCTTTGCGGGTGAGACGATCAGCACCGCGTTCCAGTTCGGCGATCAGGTGGGTGTGGGTTTCATGCTGACCAAGAACAGCCAATTGGGCCTGCGTTACGCTCACTTCTCCAACGCCAGTATCAAGCGCCCCAATCCGGGCTTGGACGTGATCGAGGCGGGCTATACGTATCGATTCTGATCGATTCTGATCGAAGCGAGCGGCTGCCGCGCTCATGACGGGCGCGCGGCGGCGGATCGGATAAAGAAAAAAACGCCTCGTGGGGATGAGCCCGCGAGGCGTTTTTGATTGTGCCTGACTCGCTCAGGCACGTTCCTGCATCAAGCGCGGTTCTGCGTTTCGACCTGTTGCAGCGGGCTGCTAGAGATTTGTTCAACAGGTTTGCGTGCGCGGCCCAGGCGAACCGGCACATCAGCTTGCGCCAGACGGGCTTGTGCCGCGGCAAGGCTCGACGGGTCGGTCTCGATCCACTGCAATCCCTTGTCCGCCAGCATGGCGTTGAGATCGACTGGTGAAGCCGGCTTGGCCGGGGCAGCGGGTGCCACCGATGCCGCCGTAGTGGCAGGCGTGACCGACACAGCGTGTTCAACGGCCGGCTGCGCGGTCGAGTCGGCTGCCGGAGCGCGCGTATCGACCGAAGCAGATTCGACTTCGACGTTCACGGGCGCGGGTGCCGCAGGCGCGGTTACCGTCGCAGCTGCGACGGGTTCAGCGACCTGTGTGAACGCCTGGGCGGCTGCGGGCGGTACGGCCACGGGCGCCACCGAGGGCTCGCGGGTGTCGACCGATGCGGCAGGCGTTGCGGTCAGCGGTGCCGAGGCGGCCGCCTGATTGGCTTGTGCAACGGCGATAGCGACCGGTTCGGCCGGGGTTGCGACCTCGTTCAATGCAGCCCGCGTGTCGGCGGCATCTGTGACGCGGTTTTGAGCACCCGTGGGGTTCAGATCGGCGGCAACTGGTGCGGCGACCAGCGGGGCGACCGGTGGATCGAACGAGTCGGCGGCTTCACTGCTCTCCTGCGAGGCATCTGCCGACACGCCATCTTCCTGGCCGCGGCGACCGCGACGGCTACGACGACGACGGCGGCGAGGCTCGGTGCCTTGCTCGGTATCGTCACCTTCCAGGCGGTTGTCGTCTTCGCCCAAATCGTCCGACAAATCGGGCGACTGGGCAGGCGAGGCGTCATTCAAGTCCATGGCGGGGCGAGCTTGCGCGTCGCCGACCGGCAGGGCCTGTGCGACGGTGGATGTCAGGCCGGCGGTCAAACCGTCCTGCTCGTTCACGCCTTCGGCAGATTGCTCGTCGCGACGGTTGCGTCCACGTCCACGGCGGTTGCGGCCGCGCGTGCCTTGGGCGTCGTCGCCCGTTTCGCCGGTGGGACGATCGGTGCGCTCTGGGCGGTTGTTCGCTGCGACGATCGCTGCGTCGTCGTTGCGCGCTTGACGCGGCGCATCCGAACGATTGCGTTCGCCACGTTCGTTACGTTCACCGCGCTCGGCACGTTCACTCCGTTCGGCGCGATCGCTGCGCTCGGCACGCTCGCCTTCGCCACGGCGCGAGCCGCGCTGGCCGCGAGCACCGTCGGTGCGCGTTTCGCCTGCTTCGCCCCGCGACTCGCCGTTACGTCGATTACGCGAGCGATCCGAGCCATGGCGCTCGCCACGACGTTCCTGGCCGTCATGACGGCTTTGCTTGCGGCCCGATTTGGCCGCTTTTTCGGTCGAAGTCGACTCAGCGGGTTTGGCTGCGCCATCGCCCGTCAACCAGCCGATTAGGCGCTTGAACAAGCCGCCCAGCGATCCGCCCGTGTTGGATTGGGCCGTCGCTGCGGCTGCGGGGGCGGGCGCCGACACCGGTGCGGGTGCCGAGGGGGTGATGCCCTTGACCAGCGCTTCCGGACGAGTGGCCGTCTCCTGCTCGCGGGCACGCCACACGGTGTCGGTGACAGGCGCCTCGACCAACTCGAAGCTGGTCTTGACTTCTTCCAGTCGGGGATCGTCGTGGCGCAGGCGTTCGAGGTGGTGATGCGGCGTTTCGAGGTGCTTGTTGGGGATCAGCACCATGTTGACCTTCAGGCGCGCTTCCATCTTGGCGATGTCGCCGCGCTTTTCGTTCAGCAGGTAGGTGGCCACTTCGACCGGCACCTGGGCATGGATGGCCGCGGTGTTTTCCTTCATGGCCTCTTCCTGCAACAAACGCAGAACGTGCAAGGCGCTGGATTCGGCATCGCGGATCACGCCGGTGCCCGTGCAGCGCGGGCAAGTGATGTGCGAGCCTTCGTTCAAGGCCGGACGCAGGCGCTGGCGCGACAGTTCCATCAGGCCGAAACGCGAAATCTTGCCCATCTGAACGCGGGCACGATCGAAGTGCAAGGCATCGCGCAGGCGTTGTTCGACCGCGCGCTGGTTCTTGCTGTCTTCCATGTCGATGAAGTCGATCACGATCAGGCCACCCAGATCGCGCAGGCGCAGTTGGCGGGCGACTTCGTCGGCGGCTTCCTGGTTGGTGCGCAAGGCGGTTTCTTCGATGTCGGCGCCGCGTGTCGAGCGGGCCGAGTTCACGTCCACCGCCACCAGGGCTTCGGTGTGATCGATCACCACCGCGCCGCCCGAGGGCAATTGCACCGTGCGGGAGTAGGCGGTCTCGATCTGATGCTCGATCTGGAAACGCGAGAACAAGGGAATGTCGTCGCGATAGCGTTTCACGCGCTGGACGTTGTCCGGCATGACCACGCTCATGAAGGCCGTGGCCTGATCGGCGATTTCATCGGTGTCGATCAGAATCTCGCCGATTTCCGGCGAGAAATAATCGCGGATGGCACGAATCACGAGGCTGGATTCGAGGTAAATCAGAATGGGGGCGGCGTTGTCCTTGGCGGCACCGTCGACCGCGGTCCACAACTGCATCAGATAGGACAGGTCCCACTGCAATTCTTCGACCGAGCGACCGATGCCGGCGGTGCGGGCGATGATGCTCATGCCCTGGGGCACTTGCAATTGATCCATCGTTTCGCGCAGTTCCTGCCGGTCCTCGCCTTCGACCCGGCGCGATACGCCACCGCCACGGGGATTGTTGGGCATCAACACCAGATAACGACCCGCCAGCGAAATAAACGTGGTCAGGGCTGCGCCCTTGTTGCCACGCTCTTCTTTTTCGACTTGAACGATCAGTTCCTGGCCTTCGCGCAGAGCGTCCTGGATACGCGCACCGCGCGCGTCCACGCCTTCCTTGAAGTAACTGCGGGAGACTTCCTTGAAGGGCAGGAAGCCGTGACGGTCTTCGCCGTAGTTGACGAAGCACGCTTCGAGGCCGGGCTCGATGCGGGTGATGACGCCTTTGTAGATATTGCCTTTACGCTGTTCGCGACCGGCAGTCTCGATGTCGAGATCGATCAGTTTCTGACCGTCTACGATCGCCACGCGCAGTTCTTCCTGGTGCGTGGCATTGAAAAGCATGCGCTTCATGAGAGGGTTCTCCGTTGTCATGGCGCGCCGTTATCGGCGCGTCGCCTCGGATTACCCGGTCGTGCGGAAGTCATGCAGCAGTCGGTGCGCGGGGATCAGCCCGGCACACCGCTCGTTTCAGGCGGTCGTGCCGCGCTGTGGCGCGCGGTTTTCTTTCAGCAGAAGGCTCAGGGACACGGTTAGTGGTCTGTAAAGATGCTGTGAACGACATACAGCGCGCTTAAATTATTGTGGGCACGCTGCTTTAAGTGCTTGATTCGAATCTGGTGCAGCAATGCTGCAACAGACCTGTAATGCTCTGACTCTCCGCGTTCGAACGTGGCAGTGCTTGTTGGCGCGTAATGCTCGCGTCCTTGCACCCTCGTTTTCAAAACCGGGCAAACCTGGGGCCGAATAGGCGGCAGTACAATGGGCGAACCAGGCGGTGGATGACCAAGGCCAGACGGAGACGCGATCGACAAACGGGTCTGTGAAGACGCGCATTTTCGATCACGCAACTCTACGTCGGGCCGATGGTTACATCGGTATGAGGTAGTATGCTGGCCCATTCTGACCTCAGCAACCTACACTCTGGCACTTCAGCGCTGGTACTTCTAGCGACCACTCTCTATTCGGCCTTTTTAAGGCTGTCCCGATTATATTGCCGCTTTTCGCAATGCGCAAAGAAACTCTTCCCTCCGAATCAAAACCCCAAGTTCGCTGGGTCGAAGTCGATGCCGAGCACGCTGGTCAGCGGCTGGATAATTTCCTGCTGCGTCTGTGCAAAGGTGTGCCCAAAAGCCACATCTATAAGGCGATTCGCGGGGGCGAGGTGCGGGTGAATAAGGGACGCACCAGCAGCGATTACCGGGTGGTCGCGGGCGACAGCGTTCGCATTCCGCCACTGCGCCTGCCCGATCCCGGTACCCCCCGCCCGGTGCCGCCCGCGGTGTTTCCCGTGGTGTTCGAAGACGATGCATTACTGGTCATCGACAAACCGGCGGGCGTGGCCGTTCACGGGGGCAGCGGGGTGTCGTTCGGGGTCATCGAGCAATTGCGCGCAGCGCGACCCCAGGCCAAGTTTCTCGAACTGGCGCATCGGCTCGACCGCGACACGTCGGGTTTGCTCATGATCGGCAAGAAGCGCAGTGCCTTGCTGGCGCTGCACGCAGCCATGCGGGCAGGCGAGGGCGGCAAACGTTATCTGGCCCTGGTGCAGGGCGATTGGCAGAACGATCGCCAGCACATCCGTTCGCCGCTATTGAAATGGACCACGGCATCGGGCGAGCGTCGAGTGCGGGTGGACGCCGCCGGGGTGGCGGCGCATACCATCGTCACAGGATTAAAACGTTTCGGCGGGTATAGTCTGGTCGGTGCCGAGCTGCGTACTGGCCGGACCCATCAGATTCGGGTGCATCTGGCATCCAGCGGCTTTCCCATCGTGGGCGACGACAAGTACGGCGACGATACGGTGACGGCCGCTTTCGCCCGCAAGGGATTCGGTCGAATGTTTTTGCACGCGCATCAGTTGGCGATCGCGCATCCCCTGACGGGCGAGCCCTTGGCGCTGGAAGCGCCACTGCCTAAGTTGTGCCAGGATTTGTTAACTACTTTGGAGTCTTGATTATGTCGTCCTATTCGCTCGTAGTCTTCGATTGGGACGGTACGCTGATGGATTCCACTCACAGCATCGTGGCCGCCATCCAGGGTGCCTGCCGCGACTTGAGTCTGCCGGTGCCACCGGCGGAAACGGCCAGTTGGGTGATCGGCCTGTCGCTCGAATCGGCCTTGCGCAATGCGGTGCCCGATCTGACCGATGCCTTATTACCCGAGTTTCTGAACCGTTATCGCATTCATTATTTGCTGCGCGACCCTGATTTGAAGTTGTTCGACGGCGCGGGCGAGCTTTTGGCCAGTTTGGCAGGCATGGGCGTGAAGCTTGCTGTCGCTACGGGCAAAAGCCGGGTCGGTTTGAACCGGGCATTGGAAACGACGGGCCTGGGGCCGGTATTCGATGCGACGCGTTGCGCCGACGAGACATTCAGCAAGCCTCATCCCGCTATGCTGCTGGAACTGATGGACGTGTTGGATGTCGAACCGGCTCGTGTGGTCATGATCGGCGATACCTCGCACGATTTGCGTATGGCGGCCAACGCGGGCGTCGATGCCGTGGCGGTGACGTACGGGGCGCACTCGCCCGACGAATTGCGCGAATGTGCCCCGGCCGCCGTCGTCGATAGCGTTACCGAACTGCGCGATTGGCTGTTGCCCCGGGTGGCTGCCCCCGCCCATATTTAAGCGATACGCCTCTGGCGGTGTCGCCAGGAGTGCGTGATGCTGATTCGCAAGCCGCAGGACCTCTTTTCTTCGGACATTACGCCCGAGCATATCTGGCGTGCGCGCAGGCATTGGTTGGCTCGCATGGGCGGCACTGCGACCGGCCTGAGCCTGGCGGGGGCGGGAGTCGGTCGCGCTCTGGCTGCGGCGCCTGCCGCGGAGCCAACCGGTCAAGCGTTGGCGGCTGCGCCTAATCCGCGTTTTGGAACGACCGAGGCGAAAACCCCGTTCGACGATGTCACCTCCTACAACAACTACTACGAATTCGGCCTGGATAAAGGCGACCCGGCACGCTATGCCAGCGCGCTGAAGCTCGAGCCCTGGACGGTGACGGTCGAAGGCGAAGTCGGCAAACCCGGCACCTTCGATATCGACATGCTGCGACGCCTGGCCCCCATGGAAGAGCGGGTCTACCGGCTGCGCTGCGTCGAGGGATGGTCGATGGTCATTCCCTGGATCGGTTATTCCTTGTCGGCCCTGCTCAAACAGGTCGAACCCACGGGCAATGCCCGGTATGTACAGTTCATCACGGCCTTGCAGCCGGACACCATGCCGGGCGTGCGTTCGCGGGTATTGGACTGGCCCTATGCCGACGGCTTACGCATGGACGAAGCCATGCATCCCTTGGCGATGCTGGTGTTCGGTGTGTACGGCCGTATGCTGCCGCCGCAGAACGGCGCGCCGCTGCGCCTGGCCGTGCCCTGGAAATATGGGTTCAAGTCGGTCAAGTCGCTGGCTCGTATTCGGCTGACCGAACAGCAACCTGCGACCTCATGGGTCAAAGCTGCTGCGCACGAATATGGTTTTTACGCCAACGTGAATCCGGAAGTGCCGCATCCTCGCTGGAGTCAGGCGACTGAACGTCGCATCGGTGAAGACGGTTTTTTCACACCCAAGCGTAAGACGCTGATGTTCAATGGCTATGGCGAGCAGGTGGCCTCGCTCTACCAGGGTCTGGATCTGCGCAAGAATTTCTGAGTCGTTTCATGCCATTGACATCCGAGCGCTGGGCCGCATCGTCGGTTGCCCGCTACAAGCCCCTGCTGTTTGTCTGGGGGCTGTTTCCCGTGGCGCGGTGGGTGTGGCTCGGGACACAGGGCGGCTTGACCGCCAATCCCGTCGAATTTTTGACCCGATCCTCAGGTACGTGGGCGCTGGTGTGGTTGTTGCTGACGCTGGCGGTCACGCCTGTGCGGCGGATGCTGGGTCAGCCTGCCCTGGTGCGCGTGCGGCGCATGTGCGGACTATTCGCATTTTTCTACGCCGCGCTGCATGCGTTCGCCTGGGCGTGGTGGGATCGGGCGCTGGATCTGGCGTTCATGGTGCAGGATATTTGGGATCGGCCCTTCGTAACGGCCGGGTTTGCCGCCTTTGTGCTCTTGTCCTTACTCGCGCTGACCTCTACCCAGGGGTGGATACGTCGCCTGGGGCGGCGCTGGCAGACTTTGCATCGCGCGGTCTATGCCATCGGCCTGCTGGCGATTCTGCACTTCTGGTGGCACAAAGCGGGCAAGAACGATTTTTTCGAGCCCATCGTATACGGCTCGGTGCTGGCGGTGCTGCTGGGATGGCGAATCGTGGCGTGGTGGCGCAGCCGTCGCGCTCAGGCGTTTTCCGCTCATGGGTCACGCAGAGTGCCGCTGGATGGGTCGTAGCGCGGCGTCACGCGCTCCATCAACCTCACCAGCGCCTGTGCGCTTTGGGTAGACGTTGAGGGATTCAACTGCGGTTGGCCCAGGGCAGATCCTCGGGTGGGAAGCGCCGTCAGTATGCCTGCCGTGTTGGCATCCGGTGCGCCGTCGTAGCGCTCGGGTCGGTAGCGCATCTGAAAGACGCTCAGTACCCGGCGGGTGGGTGCGTCCCACCGTCCATGGCGGGGGACCTCATAGCCCACTCGAGCGAGTTCGACTTGAAACCAGGCCGCAGGCGGGAGGCCGATGCGCTCGAAGTTCAGGGCGGTTCGAGCCGCTGCCGGCTCGTCGAACCAGCGGCCCAAGCCTTGTGCCGCCAGTGCTCGCCACGGAAACAGGGGGCCCGGATCGTGCTTGCGCTGCGGTTCGATGTCGCCGTGCGCAACGATGTTTTCCGGGGCCAGCTTATGGCGTTCGACGATATCGGCCATCAACACGGCGACCCGCTTCAACTGAGTGGAGGTATAGGCTTGAAAATCGCGCGTGCCCATGCCCGGCATGATGCTTCTGCGCGCGTCGCCTCGATTGACGATCTCGATGCCGATCGAGCTCGCATTCAGACTGGAGCGCGCATACCAACTGCTTTGTCCGGCATGCCACGCACTGCGCGACTCGTCCACCAATTGCAGCACGCGCGCAGGTTCTTCGTCGGTGATCAAGTAATGCGAACTGACCCGAGCGCGGGTCAGCAACACCAACGACCGTTCGAGGTTGGCAACGGTGTAGTGAAGCACCAGATGGCTGACTCGGCTGCTTTGACTGATGGCATCCAGGTGCCCGTCGATCGGGCTGCGAGGCTTCGTGGCGTCGTTACCGTCGCTGTCGCCGATGTCGCGGCCCGTGCCGATGCGGTTGCTGGAGGGTTCTCCAGGCTGCCCGTTCATCGACCCGCAGGCCGCCAACGTCGCGAGCACCATCAGGCAGATCGACAAGCGGGGCGTGCGCATCGGGTTCATCTCAGCGGGCTAGAAACAAGAACAACGTGGGTTGCTTGTCCAGATCGGGTGGGGCGTGCTGCTTCCATTCGGCCACGTTGCGTGTTTTGACCCACTCTTGTGGCGTCGTCAGTGATCGGGCGATGCACAGCCGGGTGTTGCCTTTGAGTGCCGCCAGCAGGGTCGCAAACATCGCGTCGTTGCGATAGGGGGTTTCGATCAGCATCTGGGTTTGGTTGTGCTTGGCCGAGTCTGTCTCCCAGGCTTTGAGCGTGCGTGCGCGTTCGCCCGGATCGATGGGTGCATAACCATGAAACGCGAATTGCTGACCGCTCAAGCCACTGGCCATCAGCCCCAGCAGAATGGACGACGGGCCGACGTGGGGGCGCACCGTCAGCCCCATGGCGTGCGCCGTTTCGACGACTGCGGCGCCCGGGTCGGCGACGGCGGGGCAGCCGGCCTCCGACACCAGGCCCATGGCACCGCCCGTGGCGATGGTTTTCAACCAGGCACTGATTTCACCCTGTTTGGTGCGCGGCGATAGCGTATGGATCGTGATCTCTTGAATCGGACGAATCGGCTCGACCAATTTCAGGAACGCCCGCGCGGTTTTGGCGTTCTCGGCGATATAGACGTCCAGGCGGGCGGCCAGGGCGCGCACTTCTTCTGGCAGCCAGGCAGTGGTCGGGGCTTCGCCCAGGCCAACCGGAATCAGGTGAAGGATGCGATCGGATACAGTCATTACGTTACTCAATCTATCGATTTTAGAGCAGCTCAGGGTGCCAGCATGGCGGGGCCGGACAAGGGGTTCAGGTCGAAGCTGCGCAGCATCCGAGCCAGGGCGATCAGCGGCAAGCCGATGATGGCGGTCGGGTCGTCGCTGTGCATGCTGTCCATTAAGGCGATACCCAGCCCCTCGGCCTTGGCGCTGCCTGCGGTGTCGTACGGTCGTTCGGCATGCAGGTAAACGTCGATTTCCAGAGCCGACAAGATGCGAAACCGGCAGGTCGTGACGACATCGACCACTTCGTCTCGTCGACCGTCGGTGACGCATAGGGCGCTGTGAAACGCCACCTCTCGACCCGATAGGTGTTGCAGTTGCGCTACGGCGCGCTCATGCGACCCCGGTTTGCCCAGGCTCAAGCCGTCGACGGTCGCAACCTGATCGGCGCCTATCACCACATGGCCGGGATAGCGCACGGCGACCGCGCGGGCTTTTTCGAGTGCGAGCCGCAGCGCCAGCGCCTCGGGCGTCTCGCCAGCGTGAGCGGTCTCGTCGACTTCGGGCGATACGGTATCGAAGGGCAGGCGCAGGCGTTCGAGCATCTCTTTGCGATATCGCGAGGTCGAGGCCAAAATAAGGCGGGCTACAGGCATGGGTGGGCTTTTCATTGACGGAGTTTGGTTCGGCAAAGTATTATTTTGCGCTTTTCGCCCCCGACGTTTTGCGGTCAGGCCCGATGGGTTAGCGAGATCGGTCTTCAGGATCAGTTTTTGGATGGAAGCATCTGGCTAGATCTGGGTGGCGTAGGTCTGGAATGCTGTCACTGCGTGAAGTCACTGCTTGGGCTGCTTCTGCAACGCTTTCCAAAGTTCGCGAACGTGGTGTCTGCGATCATGATGCATCGTCGGCGACGTTGCGCGACTTAAGGTAAATTTTCATGTCTGATCGTCCTGTCATCGACGCATTTGCGTTGGAGCGCGAGCGCGAACAACGCGCAGGCAGTGTGCCGCTGGTCCGGTTGTCCAGGCTGGTGGCGGGTCTGCCCGAGCAAGCGATCGGCGAAGCCGGTTTGGCGCATTGGTCGGTGCAAGGCGAAACCGATATTCTGGGTCGTGCGTTTCTGCGTTTGCAGGTGCGCGCGCAAGTGACCTTGATTTGTCAGCGGTGCATGAGCCCGCTGGTGTATCCGGTCGAATCCGAAGTGGTATTGCAGTTGGTCGAGAAAGAATCCGAGCTGGATGGCGAGGATTTTGACGAAGACGAAGAGATTGACCCGGACGCCCCGGAAAAGGTGCTCGGTAGCCAGCGGTTCGATCTGCTGGAGCAAGTGGAGGACGAATTGGTGCTGTGTGTGCCCTACGTTCCCCGACACGAACATTGTCCGGACGCCCCGTCGCTGCGCGCATCCATGCAGCAGGACGAGTCGGCCGAGGATGTGCCGGCCAAACCATCCCCTTTTGCGGTGCTGGCCCGGCTTAAGAAAGACTAACCCACTTATTGTGGGCGCCATTGGCGTACAATGCCGCCCGTTCTTAGGAGTCATCATGGCCGTTCAACAAAACAAGAAGTCCCCCTCGAAGCGCGGTATGCACCGCTCGCACGATTTCCTGGTGACGCCCCCGACGGCGGTCGAGCCCACCACGGGCGAAACGCACCTGCGTCACCACATCAGCCCCAACGGCGTGTATCGCGGCCGTAAGGTGCTGAAGACCAAGGCTGACGAATAAGTCATTTGTCGGTCTGTCGGCGTAGACGCGTCGTGGAACGTTTTCCCGGGCTGCGCGAGCAGCCCAGTAACGCTGTGGCTTGCCTGTGATACGCATCGCGATTGATTGCATGGGCGGCGATTTCGGTTTGCCCGTGACGATCCCCGCGGCCATCGATTTCGCCGACAAGTACCCTGACGTCGAGCTTTTGCTCGTCGGAATGTCGGACGACATCGAGAAAGCATTGGCTGCCCGAGGCAGCGCAGTGCGCGGCCGACTGCACGTCGTTCATGCCAGCGAAGTCGTCACCATGGCCGATTCGGTCGAGGTGGCGCTGCGCCGCAAAAAAGATTCCTCCATGCGTCTGGCGGCTCAGTCCGTCAAGGACGGGCAGGCGCACGCCTGTGTGTCGGCCGGCAATACCGGCGCCTGGATGGCGATTTCACGTTTTGTACTAAAGACGCTGGATGGTATCGATCGTCCAGCGATTGCGACGTCCATCCCCAATCAGACGGGCCGGGCCACGACCGTGCTCGATCTGGGGGCCAACGTCGATTGCACCGCCGAGCATCTGTTGCAGTTCGCGATCATGGGTGCTGCGCTGTCGCAGGCGGTCGATCATCGCGAACGGCCCACGATTGGCCTGCTCAACATCGGCGAAGAAGTCATCAAGGGTAACGAGGTCGTCAAAGAGGCCGCCGAGTTGCTGCGTGCCAGCACCTTGAACTTCTACGGTAACGTCGAAGGCAACGACATCTTCAAAGGGACGGTCGATGTCGTCGTGTGCGATGGCTTCGTCGGCAACGTCGTGCTCAAATCGGTCGAAGGTCTGGCCAAGATGCTGGGCAACATCATCCGCGAAGAATTCAAGCGCAGCTTCGTCAGTCTGCTGGCCGCTTTGGTGGCCAAGCCCGTGTTGAACCGATTGCGCCAGCGCGTGGATAACCGCCGATACAACGGTGCGGCCCTGCTGGGGCTGCGCGGAGTGGTAATCAAAAGCCATGGTTCGGCCGACGCCTACGCGTTCGGCTTCGCGCTGGAGCGCGCCCGCGAGGCAGTCGCCAGCAACCTGCTCGAACGCACGGCGACGGCTGTCGCTCAGATTGCCGCGACTGTCCACGCCAGGCCCGTCGAGGCGGCCGCGTCAGTGGTTCCGCCGCCGGGCGCCGCACCTCCCCAGGGGATTCAGGCATGATGTATTCAGTTATCGCAGGTTCAGGAAGCTTTCTTCCTCAGCGCGTCGTCTCCAACGATGCCTTGGCCGCCGAATTGGCCGAGCGGGGCATCGAGACATCTGACGAGTGGATCGTCGAGCGTACCGGCATTCGCCAACGCCATCTGGCCGACCCCGGTGTCACCACTAGCGTGCTGGCGGCCGAGGCGGCTCGACGTGCCTTGGCCGACGCGGGCGTGGCAGCCGCCGAAGTCGATCTGATCGTGGTGGCGACGTCGACCCCCGATTTCGTGTTTCCCAGCACTGCGTGTCTGGTGCAGGCCGAGTTGGGCGCGCGCGGTGCCGCCGCATTCGACGTGCAGGCAGTGTGCAGCGGCTTCGTCTATGCCCTCACCACCGCCGACAGCTTCGTGCGTGCCGGACGTGCGCGTTGCGCGTTGGTCATCGGTGCCGAGGTCTTCTCGCGCATTCTCGATTGGAACGACCGCAGTACCTGCGTGTTGTTCGGCGACGGTGCGGGTGCCGTGGTGTTGAAGGCATCGGACACCCCCGGCATTCTGGCGGCCGACTTGCATGCCGACGGATCGCTCACCGGTATTTTGTGCGCTGCCGGTAACGTCGCCTATGGCGAGATTACGGGCGATCCCTTTTTGCGCATGGAAGGGCAGGCCGTTTTCAAACAGGCCGTCACGGTGCTGGACAAGTCGGCGCGCGACGTGTGTGCCCAAGCCGGGGTGAGCCTTGCCGACGTCGATTGGCTGGTGCCGCACCAGGCCAATGTACGTATCCTGAATTTCCTCGCACGCAAGCTCGACGCGCCAATCGAAAAAGTGGTGGTCACCGTCGACAGCCACGCCAATACTTCGGCAGCCAGCGTGCCTCTGGCACTTGATGCCGCTCGGCGCGATGGCCGCGTCAAGCCCGGTCAACTGGTTCTCCTGCAAGGCGTCGGGGGCGGTTTCACCTGGGGTTCGGTGCTGGCGCGTATGTAAATTCATGAATCCCGCGTCCAGCCGGCCTGCATGGCGGGCTTGCGCGCGATGCAGCATTCGTGACCTAGAAATAGAGTGAAAATCACCATGAAAAAAATCGCATTCGTGTTTCCCGGCCAAGGCTCGCAGGCGGTCGGCATGCTGGACAGCTGGGCCGACAACACCGTCGTGACCGATACGGTCGCTCGTGCCAGCGCAGCCCTGGGGCAGGATCTCGCGGCTTTGATCGCGCAAGGTCCGGTCGATGCGCTGAATCTCACCACGAATACCCAACCCGCCATGTTGACCGCTGGCGTGGCTATCTACAACGCCTGGATCGCCGCCGGTGGCGCGCGTCCCGGCATTGTGGCCGGCCACAGTCTGGGCGAGTATGCTGCCCTCACGGCGGCCGGTGCCCTGGCCCTGGAGGACGCCGTCCGTCTGGTGCGTATCCGTGCCGATGCAATGCAAGTTGCGGTGCCGGTGGGCACGGGCGGTATGGCCGCGATCCTCGGTCTGGACGACGCTGCGGTCATTGCTGCTTGCGAGCATGCGGCACAAGGCGAGGTCGTCGAGGCCGTCAATTTCAATGCGCCGATGCAGGTCGTGATCGCTGGTCACAAGGCTGCGGTCGAGCGCGCCTGTGAGGCGGCCAAAGCCGCCGGTGCCAAGCGCGCCGTCGTGTTGCCGGTGTCCGCCCCGTTCCATTCGAGCCTGTTGTCGCCTGCCGCTGAAGTGTTGGCTCGAGCATTGGCCGAGGTTGATGTCCGGTCGCCGCAGATCCCGCTGATCAACAACGTCGACGTGGCTATGCCGACCGATCCGCAAGACGTGCGCGACGCCCTGGTGCGTCAGGCGTGGCATCCTGTGCGGTGGGTCGAAACCCTGGCCGCCATGAAAGCGCAAGGCGTGACACACGTCGTTGAATGTGGCCCTGGTAAAGTTCTGGCCGGCTTGATCAAGCGCATCGACCCGGCTCTGACCGGACTGGCGATCACCGATCCTGCGTCTCTGGACGCGGCAATGACTGCATTATCGGAGTAAAGAAAACATGACTGAGCACACCGCTGTCTTGCACGGCAAGACCGCCTTGGTGACGGGTGCCACGCGTGGCATCGGCCAGGCCATTGCCTTGGAACTGGCCAAACTGGGCGCGCAGGTTGTCGGTACCGCAACGTCCGAGAACGGCGCACAAACGATTTCCGCCTCGCTGGACGCTTTCGGTGGGCGTGGCGTGGTGCTGGACGTCAATGACGCCGCTGCCATCGACGCCTTGCTGGATCAGTTGGCCAAAGAAGGCGGCGGACCGCACATTCTGGTGAACAACGCCGGTATCACTCGCGATGGCCTCGCCATGCGGATGAAGGACGACGATTGGTCGGCGGTGATCGACACCAACTTGGCGTCGGTATTCCGTCTGTCGCGTGGCGTGTTGCGCAGCATGATGAAGGCCCGCTGGGGCCGTATCATCAATGTCACCTCGGTAGTGGGTGCCAGCGGTAACCCTGGTCAAGCCAACTATGCGGCCGCCAAGGCCGGCGTTGCGGGCATGGCCCGCGCACTCGCGCGCGAGCTCGGGAGCCGTAACATTACGGTCAACTGCGTCGCACCCGGTTTTATTGATACCGACATGACGCGCGCGCTGGGCGAGTCGCAAACGACTGCCCTGTTGCAGAACATTCCCCTGGGCCGTTTGGGCGAACCGAGCGATGTGGCGCACGCCGTTGCATTTCTCGCCGGGCCTCAGGCGGGTTACATTACCGGCACGACGATTCACGTCAACGGCGGTATGTATATGCAGTAGTTGCGGCATCGCGGCGACAAGTCGGGTTTGCCGACCGTGGTCGCACGCTGCTTTTCTGCTTAAAATGGCTGGCTTTGTACCCCGACAGCCGCCAATTTAGGCATTGTCTTAGGAAAGCTTGCACCGAGCCTATCCATTCGCTCGTGCTTGGCTATAATTCGCGGGATTTTTCCCACTGGAGATCTGCATGGATAACATCGAAGCGCGCGTCAAAAAGATCGTCGCTGAACAACTGGGCGTTGCTGAAGCCGAACTGACCAACGAGAAATCGTTCGTCGAAGATCTGGGCGCTGATTCGCTCGATATGGTCGAACTGGTCATGGCATTGGAAGACGAGTTCTCGACGGAAATCCCCGACGAAGAAGCCGAGAAAATCACGACCATCGGTTTGGCCGTCGAATTCTGCAAGGCGCACGAGAAGCACTAATCCGCGCCTGGCGGGCTCGCCCGGCAAAGCGTTCTTTCGAACGTTTCGCCGGGCACGTATTCCGATACGGGGCGGTCAGCCAGTATCGTCGAATGCATCAATGCGCGAGTGCCGTTTCATATACGGCGTTCCTCGCATCGATGCATCTGACGATGCTGCTGCCGCCCTTTGTTTTTGTCAGTCTTGAGGAGTTCTTTCGTGAAACGACGTGTCGTCATCACCGGTATGGGCATCGTCTCGCCCGTGGGCAACGACTTGCACACGGCTTGGGACAACATCGTGAATGGCCGTTCCGGCATTGATCGCATCACCCGTTTCGATGCGGAAGCTGCGGGCCTCACGACGCTTATCGCCGGTGAAGTCAAGGGTTTCGACATCGCGCAGTACCTGCCGGTCAAAGAAGCCCGTCAGATGGACACCTTCATCCACTATGGCGTCGCCGCAGGGATTCAGGCCTGGGTCGATAGCGGCCTGGAAGTCACCGAAGCCAACGCCGAGCGCATCGGCGTGCTGGTGGGTTCCGGTATCGGCGGCTTGCCGCGTATCGAAGAAACCCAGAAAGATTATTTGGAGCGCGGCGCGCGGCGTATTTCGCCGTTCTTCGTGCCCAGTTCGTTGATCAACTTGATTTCGGGTCAGTTGTCGATCAAGTACGGTATGAAAGGCCCCAGCTATGCGGTGGTCTCGGCCTGCACCACCGGCTTACATTGCATTGGCGATGCCGGTCGCCTGATCGAATACGGCGATGCCGACATCATGCTGGCAGGTGGCGCCGAAGCCACCGTGTCGCCCTTGGGTATCGGCGGTTTTGCCGCCATGCGCGCATTGAGCACGCGCAACGACGATCCCACCACGGCGTCGCGTCCCTGGGACGTCGATCGTGACGGTTTCGTGTTGGGCGAAGGGGCCGGCGTGCTGGTGCTCGAAGAGTATGAACACGCCAAGGCACGCGGCGCGCGTATTTATGGCGAGTTGGCGGGCTATGGCATGAGCTCGGACGCTCACCACATCACTGCGCCGGACAAGGATGGTCCTCGTCGTGGCGTGATCGGTGCGCTGCGTAACGGCGGCATCAACGCCGACGAGATCGCCTACGTCAACGCGCACGGCACCTCGACGCCGCTGGGCGACCAGAACGAAACCGACGCGCTCAAACTGGCCTTCGGCGACCACGCCAAGAAGCTGGTGGTGAACTCGACCAAATCGATGACCGGTCACTTGTTGGGCGCGGCGGGCGGCATCGAAGCCGTCTTCACGACCCTGGCCGTGCATCACCAGGTGTCGCCGCCGACGATCAACATCTTCAATCAAGACCCGGGCTGCGATCTCGACTATTGTGCCAACACCGCACGTCAGATGAAGATCGACGTCGCTTTGTCGAATTCGTTCGGCTTTGGCGGCACCAACGGCTCCATGGCCGTGCGCCGTGTCTGATCGCGTTCGTCGCCCCGCACGCCCGCGGGGCGGCAGCGCACTGCTGATCCCGCTGCCGGCTGGCGCCGGTACGGTACTCGGCGGTTTGGCTCAGCGTCGCCCTCGGGGCTTGCGGGCGTTGCGGCGATTGCCTAAAGGCCGCTGGCAGGCCCGGGTGGGTACGCACTGGTGGCCATTGGCCTCCCCGGTCTGGTCGACGGGTTGCAATTGGATTGCTTTTTCCGCTTCGTGGGCAGATAACATCGCCATGGGGCATCCCGTGCAGCACCCGGCGGTGACGCTATGGCGCTGTGCGGTGCGTCCCCCCTGTTGGCGGGCATTGTGCGTTGCGGCACACATGCCCGGTCCCTTGGCTGTACACAGTGAGGCGCGATGAATCCGAATGATGTCGACGCCGAACTTGTCGTCCGCGTTCAGCGTGGCGACAAGAAAGCTTTCGATTTGCTGGTGCTCAAGTATCAGCGCAAGATCATGCGGCTGTTGTCGCGGATGATCCGCGACCCCCATGAAGTCGAGGACGTCGCGCAAGAGGCGTTTATCAAGGCTTATCGTGCGCTGCCGCAATTTCGCGGCGATAGCGCCTTCTATACATGGTTGTATCGCATTGCCATCAATACGGCTCGCAATTGGATGGCGGCACGTGGACGCCGCCCCAGCACGCCAAATGCACTGGAAACAGAAGATGGTGAAACTTTTAACGAAACCGACAACCTAACGGATAACAGCACACCAGAATCCATGGTGGCCAGCCGTGAAATTGCCGAGACGGTCAATGCCGCGATTCAGGCTTTACCTGAAGAGTTGCGCACAGCGATCGTCATGCGCGAGATGGAAGGTATGAGTTACGAAGACATCGCCCAGAGTATGGATTGCCCGATCGGCACGGTCCGGTCGCGTATTTTCCGTGCGCGCGAAGCCATTGCCACCCGGCTGCGCCCGCTGCTGGGTACTGACACCGAGCGTCGTTGGTAAGGACGCATAGCCATGCAAAACGCCCAAACTACTTCTACAGATGTTTCCAACCGCGAGATTCTCTCGGCCTGGCTCGACGGTCAGCCGATGGACGATCACGAGCTGCCCTCGATTCAAGTCAATCGTCAGGTGTGGGACACCTATCATCTGATCGGCGACGTGATGCGCAGCAACGATTTGGCGGTTCAGCCCTCGACGCAGTTCCATGCGCGCCTGTCGCGCGCACTGGATGCCGAGTTGCCGATTGTCGCGGCTCCGCGTCGCGCGTTGCGCGGCGCATGGCGCATGGGTCTATCCGGCGCGGCCATGGCGGCAGCCGTGGCGACAGTAGTGTGGGTGGCTCAGCCTTCCTTGGTTGGTGGCAATGCCGATGGCAGCGGTGCCTCTCAAGTCTTGGCCGACGCCACGCCTTCCGTTGCCGACGACACGGCCTTGTCTGCCTATCTCGAAGCGCATCGCCAGATGGCCGGTCCGAGCGCCATTCGTCAGGTCTCTTTTGAAGGTGCTGGCCGTTGATGGCGACATTGTCCCTCGACGACCGCTTCGACGACATCGCTCAGGCGAGTGCGCGCTGGCTCTGGCGTAGCCAGCAGGTCTTGCGTAGCGGCATGGTCGCCGCGATTGCCGCACTCGCTTGCGTGGCGACGTCTGCGCCGGTGCGCGCCGCATCCGATGCACCGGCTGATCCCCTGCAGTTGCTCGCGCGCATTCAAGAGGCTGCCCGCCAGCTCGATTACTCGGGCGTGTTCGTCTATTCCCAAGGTGGTTTTACGCAGTCCTCTCAAGTCGTTCACATGGTGGATGGCACAGGGTCGCGCGAACGCCTGGAAGTCCTGGACGGCGAGCCGCTCGAATTCATCCGACACAACGACGAAGTCCGCTGCCTGATGCCGCAGCGCAAGAAGGTTTTGCTCGAACGCCGTCGAACCGATCGTTTTCCGGGCTTGTTGCTGGGCGATCCCTCGGGTTTGAGCCAGAATTATCGGGTGACGGCGGTTCCCGGCACCCGCCGGGTGGCCGGCCGCGCTTGCCACTTGGTCATGATCGAGCCTCTGGACGGCCGACGTTATGGCTACAAGCTGTGTGCCGACGCCGACACGGGTCTGTTGCTCAAGGCGCAAACCTTGGCGGCTGACCGAAGCGTGATCGAGCAGGTCATGTTCAGCTCGGTCAAAGTGGGCGAAGGTATCGCCGCCGAATCGCTGCGACCGTCCTGGTCTACCCAGGATTGGACGGTGGTTCAATCTGCCATGACGCCGGTCGATCTCGCGGGCAAGGGCTGGCGCGTGCCGCCACCACCGGGTTTCGTGCCGGTCATGCAGGTCGAACGCGTCATGGGCGATCCGCTCAAGGTCAGTCAGATCGTCTTCTCCGACGGGCTAGCCGCGATCTCGGTGTTCATCGAGCCCTACAGCACTCGAGGCTCGGTGCAAAAGAAACAAGGTCCGGCCAAGCACGGTGCGGTCAACGTTTTCGGTACGCGTATCGCCGACTTCTGGTTGACCGCCATGGGTGAAGTCCCCGTGAGCACCCTGCAAGAGCTGGCCGAGTCGACCGAGTACGTTCCATTACCCGAATAAGTGCGGTCTCGCACGTCGGGCGAGGTGTTTTTTCGGAGTTCACAATGAAAGTCATTCGTCCCGCCGCAAGGCGTCTCTTGTTGAGCACCTCGGTGGCGCTCGCCCTGTCCGCGGGCATGCTGCCGGTGTCGACCGCCTTGGCGCAACCGGTCGCTGCCCAGGCACCGCTGGTGTCGCTGCCGGATTTCACGGCCATCGTCGAGCGCGCGGATCCCGCCGTCGTCAACATTCGAACGACCGCCACGGTTCCCACGCGGGGCATGATGCCGGGCCGTAATGGCCAGCCAGGCGGCGACCCTTACGAACTGTTCCGATTCTTCTTCGGCCCCGACTTCCAGCCTCCGGGTGGCGAAGGCCGCGGTCAAGCGCCCACGCCTAATCCACGCGGCGGCACGCCCGAAGGCCGTACCGTACCGCGCGGGCTGGGTTCGGGGTTCTTCATCTCGCAAGACGGGTTCATCCTGACCAACAACCACGTGGTGGCGGATGCGACGGATATTTTCGTCACCCTGACCGATGGTCGCGAATTCAAGGCCAAGTTGATCGGACGCGACGAACGTACCGATGTCGCATTGATCAAAATCGATGCGACCGGCATGGCGGCCTTGCCGATCGGGGATCCCAAGACACTGAAAAAAGGCAACTGGGTGCTGGCCATAGGCTCGCCCTTCGGCCTGGATTCCACCGTGACCTCGGGCATCGTCAGCGCCATTGGTCGTGATACCGGCGAGTACTTGCCGTTCATTCAGACCGACGTGGCGGTCAATCCAGGGAACTCCGGTGGGCCGCTGCTCAACCTGCACGGCGAAGTCGTGGGTATCAACTCGCAGATCGTCTCGCGCAGCGGCGGCTTCATGGGCATCTCGCTGGCGATTCCCATCGACGAAGCCATGCGGGTTCAGGAGCAACTCAAGAAGAGCGGCAAAGTTACACGCGGTCTGATCGGCGTGCAGATCGGCGAAGTGAGCCAGGAAGTGGCCAAGGCCATCGGCTTGCCCAAAGCGCAAGGTGCGCTGGTCAGTGGCGTGCAACCGGGCGGTCCGGCCGAGGCGGCCAAAGTGATGCCGGGTGACGTGATCCTGGGCTTTAATTGTGCCGAAATCGTCCGTTGGAGCGATTTGCCCCGTATCGTAGGCGGCACCGCACCGGGCACGACCGGTAAACTGGAACTCTGGCGCAAGGGTAAGCGCCTGACGGTGGACGTGAAGGTCGAGGAGATTCCGAGCGAAACGGCCGCTGCCAAGGCTGAAACCGAAGAAACGGCCAGCGCCGAGAATGCGCTGGGCATCGCGGCGATCGGTGTGCCGGCCGAGATTCAAAAGAAACTCCGCATCAGCGGTGGCGTGCAGGTCAAGCAGTCGTCCGGTGCCGCCGCCGAAGCCGGCATTGCGCCGGGTGATATCGTGCTGGCCATCAACCAAAGCGACATCACGGATGTGAAGCAATTCAACAAGGTGGTGGGGGCCTTGCAGGCCGGGCGTCCCGCCGGTGTGTTGGTTCGCCGCGGCGACGTCACGCTGTGGGTGCCGATCACGCCAAACAAATAAGCGTGAGAACAGCTAATATGTTCGGTTGACTGCCGACTAACCCTTTGGCTTCTCTGGGGCCGAAGGGGCCGGATGGCCGGGGAAGGGGGCGTAAAGCCCCCCCTTTCTTTTGTGTCTCGGTGCATTTCGTGTCTCGGGCTTTAGCCGAACCCTCTATTTTTCGCCTCGCGGCGCACTGGTTATGCAGCACATTCGCAACTTCTCCATCATCGCCCACATCGATCACGGCAAATCTACGCTGGCGGATCGCTTGATTCACCGTTGCGGCGGCCTGGCCGACCGGGAAATGTCCGCGCAAGTGCTCGATTCGATGGACATCGAGCGTGAACGCGGCATCACCATCAAGGCGCAGACGGCCGCCCTGCAATACAAGGCCGCTGACGGCAAGATCTATGCGCTCAACTTGATCGACACCCCGGGTCACGTCGACTTCTCTTACGAGGTCAGTCGATCGCTGTCGGCCTGCGAAGGCGCGCTGCTGGTCGTCGATGCATCTCAAGGCGTCGAGGCGCAAACTGTCGCCAATTGCTATACCGCTATCGAATTGGGCGTCGAAGTCGTCCCGGTTCTGAACAAGATGGACCTGCCGCAGGCCAACCCTGAGGGCGCGCGTCAGGAAATCGAAGACGTCATCGGCATCGATGCCGAGAACGCGATTCTGGCCAGCGCCAAAAGCGGCATGGGTATCGACGACATCCTCGAAGCCGTCATTGCCCGCATTCCGGCACCCGAAGGCGATCCGACCGCGCCCTTGCAAGCCCTCATCATCGACTCGTGGTTCGACAACTACGTCGGCGTCGTCATGCTGGTGCGTATCGTCAATGGCACGCTTAAACCCAAAGACAAAATTCTGTTGATGGCGGCCAACGCGACTCACCTGTGCGAGCAGGTCGGTGTGTTCACCCCGAAGTCGCAGCAGCGTCCTCACTTGTCGGCAGGCGAGGTGGGTTTCATCATCGCCGGCATCAAAGAACTTGCTCATGCCAAAGTGGGCGACACCATCACGCTGGCCGGAAAGCCTGCGCCAGAAGCTTTGCCTGGCTTCAAGGAAGTCCAGCCGCAGGTGTTCGCAGGCCTCTATCCGGTCGAGAGCAGCGAGTACGATCAGCTGCGTGACTCGCTCGAAAAGCTCAAGCTCAACGATGCATCCCTGATGTTCGAACCCGAGGTGTCGCAAGCGCTGGGCTTCGGTTTCCGTTGCGGTTTTCTGGGCCTTTTGCACATGGAAATCGTGCAGGAGCGTCTGGAACGCGAGTTCGACATGGACATCATTACCACTGCGCCGTCGGTGGTCTATGAGGTCTTGCGCCGGGATCAGACGGTGATCATGGTCGAAAGCCCTTCGCGCATGCCTGAAGTGGGGCAGATCGAAGAGATTCGAGAGCCGATCGTAAAAGTCACGCTGTTCATGCCGCAAGAGTACGTGGGGCCAGTCATGACCCTGTGCAATAACAAGCGCGGCAACCAGATGAACATGAGCTACCACGGCCGTCAGGTTCACTTGGTGTACGAAATTCCGCTGGCCGAAATCGTGTTGGACTTTTTCGACAAGCTGAAATCGGTCTCGCGCGGTTATGCCTCGATGGATTATGAATTCCTGGAATACCGTAATGCCGATGTGGTGAAGCTCGACCTGCTGATCAATAGCGACCGGGTCGATGCACTGGCCATCATCGCGCACCGCAGCGTGGCGCGTTATCGTGGTCGGGACGTGGTCTCGCGCATGCGCGAGCTGATTCCGCGTCAGATGTACGACGTCGCGATTCAGGCAGCCATCGGTGCCGAGATCGTGGCGCGCGAGAACGTCAAAGCGCTGCGCAAGAACGTGTTGGCCAAGTGCTACGGCGGTGATATTTCACGTAAGCGCAAGCTGTTGGAAAAGCAGAAAGCAGGTAAGAAGCGCATGAAGCAGGTCGGCAGCGTCGAGATTCCGCAAGAGGCATTCCTGGCCATCTTGCAGGTCGACGACAAATAACAAATTAGGGTTTCACACCATGAGTTGGAATTTCGCGCTGGTTCTCTTCATTCTGTTGATCGTGACCGGCATCGTCTGGACCTACGATTTCTTCGTCGCTCGAAGGGCGCGTGCGGCGCGTGTGCAGGCCGCCGCAGCAGAGTTCGATAGCCAGCATGGTGGCGGAAATATCCCCACGGATGGTGGCGATATCGTCCGCCAGCGTCAGGAAGCCATCGCCCGCGCTGGCAAAGCGCCGTGGTGGATCGAGTATGCCGTCAGCTTTTTTCCGGTTATCTTGTTCGTGTTCGTCTTGCGCTCGTTCGTGGTCGAACCTTTTCGCATTCCCTCCGGTTCGATGTTGCCCACTTTGCAGTCGGGCGATTTGATTCTGGTAAACAAGTTTTCCTATGGCGTGCGTCTGCCTATCGTCGACAAAAAGGTAGTCGATCTGGGTTCGCCGCAGCGCGGCGACGTGATGGTGTTCCGTTATCCGGTCGAACCCGAAATCGACTACATCAAGCGAGTCGTCGGCGTACCCGGTGACGAAATCGCCTATGTCGATAAAAAGCTCTATGTGAACGGCAACGAAGTGGCGCGCACCCGCGAAGGCGATTATTACGAGCCGGATCGCGTGTCCTACATCGCTCAATTCGACGAGAAGCTGGGTGACGTGGCGCACAAGATCCTGGTCGATCCGCGCCGGGCGCAGGATTACTCTCCGATCTGGGCCTTCCCGCATCGGGAGAACTGCGAATACGCCCGCAACGGCGTCCGGTGTACCGTGCCCGAGGGGCATTACTTCGCCATGGGCGATAATCGTGACAATAGTGCCGACAGCCGCTACTGGGGCTTCGTGCCCGACCAGAATGTCGTCGGCAAAGCATTCTTCATCTGGATGAATTTTGGGGATCTTGGCCGGATCGGCCGTTTTGATTGATGCGTCAGCCTAATGCCGCCCTGGAGGGCCTCCTGCAATACTCTTTCAAGCAGCCCAAGCTGCTTGAGCAGGCGCTTACCCATCGCAGCCACAGCGCTCATCACAACGAGCGGCTCGAATTTCTGGGTGATTCCGTACTGAACGTCGTGGTCGCGGCCTTGTTGTATGCCCGCTTCGATCAAATCGACGAAGGCGATCTGTCACGGCTGCGCGCCAATCTCGTCAAGCAGGGATCCTTGGCCGACATCGGTCAGCACATCGGCCTGTCGGCCTATCTGCGCCTGGGCGAAGGCGAGATGAAAAGCGGCGGCTTCAGGCGGCCGTCCATCCTGGCCGATACGCTGGAAGCCCTGTTCGGTGCGGTCTACATCGATGGCGGTTTCGACGCGGCGCATGGCGTGGTCAGTCGTCTGTATCAGCCTGTGTTGGACAGCATGGATCCCGCAACCTTGGGCAAAGACAGCAAGACACTGCTGCAAGAGGTGTTGCAGGGTCGCAAGCTCGCATTGCCTGTCTACACTGTCCTGGCGACACATGGCGCGGCTCACAGCCAGCAATTCGAAGTGCAATGTGCCGTTCCCGCGCTGGACATCAGCGTGTCGGCCACAGGCGCCAGTCGGCGCGCTGCCGAGCAAGCTGGCGCCAAAGAGGTGCTCGCTTTGCTCGAGGCTGCCCCGGCACCGAAGCCCGCCCGCAAGCGGGCACGTAAATCCGCTCAACTCACGCTGCCGGTCGCGGTTGCGCAGGAAAACAAATGACTCAACCGTTTCGCTGCGGCTTTGTGGCTATCGTCGGTCGTCCCAATGTGGGCAAATCGACGCTGACCAACGCCTTGATCGGCAACAAGATTTCCATCGTCTCGCGCAAAGCGCAAACCACGCGCCACCGCATTCACGGCGTGCTCACGCGTGAGCACGAGCAGTTCGTGTTCGTCGATACGCCTGGGTTTCAGACCCGCCACGGCGGTGCCATGAACCGAATGATGAATCGAGTGGTCACGCAAGCCTTAGCACAGGTGGACGTGGTGGTTCATGTGGTCGAGGCCGGTAAGTGGTCCGAAGGCGATGCGCAATTGTTGCCTATCATTCCGGCCGGCGCTCGCAGCATTCTGGCGGTCAACAAGATCGACGCGCTCAAGCAACGCGACGAATTGTTCCCCTACGTGGCGCGATTGGCCGGCTTGCACGATTACGGCGCGGTCGTCCCGGTTAGCGCCGCCAAGAACCGGCAGCTGGACGCCTTGCTGGACGAGATTGCGACCCGCCTGCCAGAAAGCGAGCCGATGTTCGAGGCCGACACGCTCACCGATCGTCCCATGCGCTTCATTGCAGCCGAGCTGGTGCGCGAAAAGATCTTCCGCCTGGTGGGCGACGAGTTGCCCTATGGTTGTACGGTCGTGATCGAGCAATGGGAAGAAACCGAGGGTCACGCCCGCATCGCAGCGTGTGTCGTGGTCGAGCGCGACAGCCATCGTCCGATCTTGCTCGGGGCAGGTGGTGGGCACATGAAGCGCATCGCCTCCGAGGCACGGCAGGATATCGCCAAGTTGATGGACAAGCCCGTACATCTGGAGGTGTACATCAAGGTTCGAAAGGGCTGGTCCGACCGTGAAGGTGCCTTGCGCGATCTCGGCTACGAATAAACGCGACTCATGACGAAGCGGTCTCGCGCAGTTCACGATAGCTCGGCCTATCTGTTGCATGCCACCCCGTGGCGCGAGACATCGCTGATCGCGCAAGTGTTCTCGCGCGATCACGGCTGTGTGGCAATGGTGGCTAAGGGCGCAAAGCGACCTTATTCGACCTTGCGTCCCGTGCTTGGCGCTTTTCAACCCCTGGCCTTGTCTTGGACGGGCGCGGGCGAAGTCAAAACCCTCACGCGCGCCGAAGTCGCCGGTATCCGGGCCTTGACCGGTGCGGCCTTGATGTCGGGCTGGTACATGAACGAGCTGCTTCTGCGCTTTCTGCCGCGTGAAGATCCTCATCCCTTGCTGTTCGATGCCTACGATGCCGCGCTGATTCAGTTGGGTGCCGATGGTCGCGCCGCAGGGGTACGTGCCGCAGGCGCGTTGCGACGATTTGAATGGGTATTGCTGCGAGAAAGCGGCTACGGCATGCCCGGGCGAGAACCCGACTTCGCCGATCCTACTATCGAGCCTGAGCTGCGAATGCAGTTGCGCCAGAAGCTGAACGAGCAGCTGACCGGACGACCTTTATCGACCCGTCGGGTCCTGCTTGAGTTTCAACGGCAATTCGTCGAGCGTCGCGGATAGCCCGCCCCCCAACCACACCTAATCCCAAGCGATGTCCCATGAAAAAGAGCCTGTCCATCGGGACAGGCTCTTTGCGCAGTACCACGGGATAAACCCGCGCGCTTATTCGCGATCGCCGCCAAAGATGCCGAGGATGGCCAGCAGATTGGCGAACACGTTGTAGACGTCCAGATAGATTGCCAAGGTGGCCGAAATGTAGTTGGTCTCACCGCCGTTGACCACGCGCTGGAGGTCGACCAGCATGAAGGCCGAGAAAATCACGATGGCCAGCACCGATACCGTCAGCATCAGGGCAGGAATTTGCAGGAACATGTTGGCCAAAGCCGCCACCAGAATGACGATGGCGCCGATGAACAACCATTTCTGCATGCCCGACAGATCACGCTTGATGGTGCTTGCCAGGGTGGCCATGGTGCCGAACACTAGCGCCGTGCCGCCAAAGGCAATCATGATCAGCTGTTCGCCGTTGCCGCGCGACAAAACGAAGCCCAGCATGCGCGACAACATCACGCCCATGAAAAACGTGAACGCCAATAACAGCACCACGCCCAAGCTGTTGTCGCGGTTCTTTTCGACAGCAAACATCAAACCGAAGGCACCGACCAGAAACACGATCGTGCTCAGGCCCGGGCTGCCCGCCATGACTTGGTTCAGGCCGGTGGTCAGGCTGAGCCAGGCACCCAGCACAGTGGGAATCAGCGACAGCGCCAGCAGCCAGTAGGTGTTGCGCAGAACGCGGTTACGAACGACTTCGCCGGGCGCGGACGCAGAGCGGTCGAACGGGGAGGTCTTGATCGGATCCATGAAAGTATTCCTCAAGCAATGCAGAAAAGTCGGCCGTAAGCCCATGTGCCCACGGTGCACCAACGTACGGTATGACACTAAGAATACCTGACGGTTCCCTGAATTGCCAGACGGCGTCGTCGATGCGTGCCGCCGATAGCGTCGGGGGCGGGGATCAGCCTGAACGCGTTTGCCGCAATACCTGCGCGACGATTTCGGGAAGTCGGGCTTGAAGTCGCGCCCGCAGGTGAGCGACTGCCTCATCCAATGCTTCATCCACGGCATCCTCGACAGCCGCCTGCAAGGCCGCACGCAATACCGGTTCGGCGTGCGGCGCAGACGGTGCCGCAGCGCCATATCCCGTGACGGCCGAAGTTTGATCGGCTGGCGCTCGAGCGTCGGGCGCGGTTGCCGCCGGGTGCGTGCGATCGTGGACGCGCTCATCGGTCAACACGGTCAAAGTAGGAATGCCCGGATCGTCGTCGCTGCGGTCGAATGGCGAATGGCCCGTCATGCGCGATCTCCGGCAGCCCGGGTGGGAGTTTGTGCCAGGTCGTGAGCATGCACCTCATGGCCGGCTGCGGCATAGTCGCGCCAGCGCTGGCGTGCCTTTTGGCGGTCGTCGTCATGTCCGGCGACGATTTCCATCACTCGTTCGAATCGGGCGACGTCGGGCGGGCAAACGTCGTCCAGATTCAGCAACCAGGGCAGGGCGCTACCTTCGGTCAAGCGATCCAGCCATGCGCCGGGAGCCGCCGCCGACAGCACGACCGGCGTGTCGTGGGCCAACGGGTCGTCCACGCCGACGTGCGGTACGAAAGACACAGGGTCGAACGCCCACAGCAGGCGATCAAAGGCCGCCAGACGCTGTGAATCGGCGCTGTAGGCCAGCACGGTTTCACCGGCGAGATACCGCTTGCGCGTCACCACGCAGGCGGTACGCAGGCGGTCGGGCGCGCCGAAAGCGAAGTCGACTCGGGCCATGAGTCGCCTCAAGCCGCTTGCCGATCCAGCAGAAACTGGATCAGAAGCGGCACGGGACGACCCGTCGCGCCCTTGTCCTTGCCACCCTTCCAGGCGGTGCCCGCGATGTCCAGGTGCGCCCAGCGGTAGGCTTTGGTGAATCGTGAGAGGAAGCAGGCTGCGGTCACCGATCCTGCCGGCGGGCCGCCGATGTTGGCGATGTCGGCAAAGTTGGACTTGAGCTGGTCTTGGTAGGCATCTTCGATCGGCATGCGCCAAGCGGTATCCAGCGCGCGTTTGCCGGCCGATTGCAAGGCTTCGGCTAGATCGTCGTCAGTTGAGAACAGGCCGGTGTTGACGTGACCCAGCGCCACGACGCAAGCGCCTGTCAGCGTGGCGATGTCCACCACGGCCGACGGCTTGAAGCGCTCGGCGTAGGTCAGGGCGTCGCACAGCACCAAGCGTCCTTCGGCGTCGGTATTCAGAATTTCGATGGTGTGTCCGGCCATGCTGGTGACCACGTCGCCCGGCTTGTTGGCGCGGCCACTGGGCATGTTCTCGCAGGCGGCGATGATGCCCACCACGTCATCGGGCAGGTCCAGTTCGCCAATCGTGCGGAAGGCACCGAGGACACTGGCAGCGCCGCACATGTCGAACTTCATTTCGTCCATCGTGGCGGCAGGCTTGATCGAAATGCCGCCGGAGTCGAAGGTGATGCCTTTGCCGACCAGGACGACCGGACCGGCACCCGAGCCGCTCTTTGTTTTTTTGGTCTTGCTGCCGCTGTGCTTGAGCACAATGAAGCGCGGCGGTTCGTCCGAACCGCGTGCCACCGACAGGAACGAACCCATGCCCAATGCCTCGATCTGCTTGCGTTCGAGCACTTCGACTTTGATGCTCTTGAAATCGGCGGCCAATTTGCGTGCCGTCTCGCCCAGATAAGTAGGGGTGCAGATGTTGCCCGGCAGATTGCCCAGCGTGCGCGCCAGGGCCATGCCGTGGGCGATGGCGGCACCTTGATCGAGCGCGTGCTTGATCCGGCTGGCTTCGCTGCGTTCGACGATCTGGGTGAGCTTCTTGAGCTTCGGCGGGCCTTCGCGCTCGGATTTGCCGAACGTGGCGTCGTAGTGATACACCGCGTTGCCGACCGCGCATGCGCCGTTGCGTGCGCGGTCGGTCAGATCGGCGCCTTCGACGGGAACGCCCAGCAGCGCCGAAGTCCCTTCGCTCAAGCGCAAGCCGACCAGCACATTGGCGAATGCCTGTTCGGCCGATGCATAGTGCTTGGCGTTATAAGCCGATTGTTTGCCCAGGCCCACCAGCACCACGCGCGCCGCGGTGACACCGGGCAGATTGCGCAGCACCAGGGTCGCCCCGGCGCTGGCGCGGAATTCGCTCTTGACGACCGCCTTGATGGCGCCATCGCTGGCATGATCGATTTGCTGGGCCGCAGCGCTCAGGACGCCATCGGCGAACACGCCTACCGCCAGCGCGGGCGTTTTGGCGAGGTGCAGGGATGCGGTAGTCTGTGTGCTAAATTCCATTCGGGTTCCCAAGTGCGTCGATGATGAGATGCAATCGATTATCCCGCATATTCTCCCATGTCACTATTCAAGCGTTCTGTCGTTAACGAAATTAGTAGCCACGCCGGCGTCGTCTTCTCGACGCTGGTCGTCGTGTGGCTAAGCGTCCTGCTCGTGCGCCTGCTGGGCGAAGCCGCGGGCGGCGCGATCGGTGCCGACGTGGTGCTGGGACTGGCGGCATTCTCCACGATCACGGCACTGCCGACCATTTTGGCGGTCTCGCTGTTTATTGCGGTGCTGACCACGGTGACACGCAGTTATCGCGAATCCGAAATGGTGGTGTGGTTCGCCAGCGGCCTGTCCTTGTCCGACTGGGTGCGTCCGGTATTGCGTCTGGCCGTGCCGGTCGCGATGCTGGTGGCCGTTCTGACCCTGTCGGCATCGCCCTGGGCCTATCGGCAAATCAACGAGTACCGTCAGCGATTCGAGCAACGGTCCGATCTATCACGTATTTCCTCCGGTAATTTCATCGAGTCCAATAGCGGCACGCGCGTCTTTTTCGCCGATGAGCCGGGACGTGCGGGCGATGAGATCGGCGCGGCTTTCGCTCGTATCGTCGATCCCGAGTGGCACACCCTGATCACCACCGGAAGCGCACACATCGAAACCGAAGCCAACGGCGACCGATTCATCGTTATGACCGACGGCCGACGCTATGACTTCAAGCTCGGCACGCCAGAGATGCAATTGGTCGATTTCGAGCGTTACGGCGTTCGGATTGAACAGCGGGGCGGGGCAGATGCCCGGCTCGAAGCCCGCCGCGCGGCCGAAAACTCAAGCAAGGGACGGCCGTCCATGCTGCTGATTTCCGACCAGACCGATGGGTCGTGGGGGCAGTTGATGTGGCGTATCGCGATGCCGCTCGCGACGCTCAACCTGGCCTTGCTGGCCATCCCATTGGGGGCCGTCAATCCTCGCATGGGTCGTACCGGCGATTTGTTGATATCCGGTTTGATTGCGCTGTTGTATATGAACCTGATCAACCTGTCGCGTTCATGGATCGGCAACGGCACGCTCAATTTCGGAGTCGGGGTATGGGCGATACACGCCGTGGTCATCGTGCTGACGATCTATCTGTTCAGGCGCAAGCTTCGGATCAAGGCGCCGAAGCCGCCCAAACTACCCGCAGCGGCCTGAGCAGTTCAGGTTCGAACGTAAACTTATTCTTTTAAGTTATATAAGTTAGGTTCTATATTACCTATAATGCTCTGAACTCAGCCAGGGCATCATCATGAATCTGCAACAGTTCCGTTTCGTGCGCGAGACCATCCGTCGCGACTTCAATCTCACTGAAGCAGCGCGCATGCTGTACACCTCGCAGCCGGGGGTATCCAAGGCCATCATCGAGTTCGAAGATGAATTGGGCGTAAAGATTTTCGAGCGCCATGGCAAGCGTATCAAGGGATTGACCAAGCCTGGTTTGGCGGTCTCCCAAGTCATCGACCGCATCATGCGCGAAGTCGATAATCTGAAGAAAGTCAGCGAAGAGTTCGCGCGCCGCGACGAGGGCGGGCTGGTCATCGCCTGCACCCACACCCAAGCGCGATACCTCCTGCCTCGGGTGATCCCCGCGTTCCGGCAGCAGTTTCCCAAGGTGCATCTATCGCTGGCCGAGGGGAGTCCTGCGCAGTTGGCCGAAATGGTCTTGCACGAGCAGGCCGACATCGCCATCGCAACCGAATCCCTGGCGCTGACCCCCGGGCTGGCGACGCTGCCCGTCTACACCTGGGAGCACACCGTGGTGGTGGATCCCGAGCATCCGCTTGCGCAACTGACCTCGAGTGAAGCCAAGCGCATCACTTTGGCGCAACTTGCGGCCTACCCGATCGTCACTTACGAACGTGCGTTTACCGGGCGGAGCACGATCGACGAGGTATTCGCCACGCAAGGCATTCATCCCGATATCGTGCTCGAAGCCATCGACGCTGACGTCATCAAGACCTACGTCGATGTCGGATTAGGTATCGGCATCATTGCCGGAGTGGCCTACGACCCGCGCCGCGACAGCAATCTGGTGGGCATTCCGGTCGGTCATTTGTTTGGCACGCATACCACCCGGGTGGGTATGAAATCCGGTGTTTTCCTGCGCGACTACGTGTATACCTTCCTCGAAATGCTGGCACCGGCGCTGACGCGCGACGTCGTGCAGGACGCCGTTCAGCAGGACCGTGCCCGTTGATGCGGCGTGCCGCCGGGCAGGTGTACCCCGGCGGTCGGACGGCGTTTCTGCCTACAGCTATGCAATCAGATTCTCTAATAGAGAATTTAAATAAGAATACATCTCATTTGTCTTGAGTAAAAAAACAAGAATCATTATCATCTTCTCCGTGTTCAACGGAATATGGAGTCGTCATGACGGCAGCACTCAGCGCGGTAGTGGTCGGAGCGGATCGGCTCGGTAATATCCCCGATCTATTGAAAGGCCACAACATTGCGATCACGCACCACATCAGTGGTCGCGATCCTTCGCACCAAAAGCGAACCTTGCAGCTGCCTTCGGGCACTCAACTCGTCATTTTGCTGACCGATTTTCTCGGTCACAACGTCATGAAGACCTTCCGATCCGCCGCGCAAAAGGGCGGCATTCAAGTCGTCGCTTGTCGCCGCTCGGTGTGTAGCATGCAGCAGGCATTGGATCAGTGCGGCCTGTGCCCGAATCGCAAGAAGCACTGATATCGGCATAGGCCCGCCCGCTTGAAGCGGGAGGCGGCCAATCCACGACAGGCGGGCATAGTGCGAACCGGCGAGTCGTGTCGGGCAGAGATGGTTTTCGCGCGATCAAGCGTGCGCTTTTAGCGCATGGCGGTCAGGTCGGCGGCGCTCAAGCGGCGAGCGCCGTTGTAGCGCTTGTTCCAGTAGGCCATCGTCATATTCTCGATGCGAACGACGCCACCGGCACTGGGCGAATGCACGAATCGGTCGTCGCCCAAATAAATGCCCACGTGCGAATATTTACGGCCCATGGTGTTGAAGAACACCAAATCGCCAGCGACCAACTCTGCTCGGCCGATCGTCTGACCGACGTTGGCAATCTCGGCTGCCGAGCGCGGAAGACGCAAGCCCAGCGCTCGCGATGCAGCATAAGACACCAGTCCGCTGCAATCGAAACCCTCCTCGGGCGAACTGCCTCCGAATCGATAGCGAATACCCCGGTGACGTAGGGCCTCGGCCACTAACGCGGCGTGGGCGGTAATGCCGTGACCGCCCGAGTGCGGGCGGCGCTGTTGCGATAACAGGCGATTGATGGGATCTTCGTTGGATCCGTAGTTGGCGTAAGGGTCGTTGTACGAACTGGCCCAGAACGCATGCGTCTCGTCCGATGAGGCTTGGCGGGTGCCACCAGCGCAACCGGCCAGGATGAGTGCAGACAGCGCGCAGATCGGAAATCGGACCAGGCGCCAAGCGCGTCGGTGGGGGGGAGGGGTCGCCATTACTCGCCTTGTCAGAACGAGGGTTGCCGCCCTCTTGAGAAACCTGAAAAAAATCAGTGTGTTGCGAAAGGAATCCGCAGTGGATTCTAGCAAGCCCAAAACATACTGATTCTATCGAAGTGTAACTGCTTAATGTAGCTGCTTTGACTGACGCATCGCTGAGATCCTCCCGTGAGATACGTCAATCTCATGTTCGCCCCTGCAAGTATGGCGCAAGCCTCAGCCCCCACAATCTATCGCAGCAGTGTGACAAATCCTCGATGGTGAACCAACCCACCGAATGGACAGGCTGAAAAATATCAGGAGGACGACATGCAGACTACCCGGGATTTCCATTACGAATCATTACATAAGCGTGAGGTCTTCTGGGCGCGCGAGGCCGCCCGCATTCATTGGCATCGCCCTTTCGACCGGGTGGTGGACGTCAGTCGGCTGCCCTTCGCTCGGTGGTTCCCGGGGGGGCAGACCAATCTGTGCCACAACGCGGTAGACCGTTGGGCCGAGGCCATGCCGGATGCTCAGGCCTTGGTCTGGGTGTCCAGCGAGGTCGACGCCGAGCGCATATACACCTGGGCGGAGCTGTTGCGTCACGTGCAGACCATGGCGGCAGTGCTGCAATCGCAAGGCGTACAAGCCGGCGACCGCGTGCTGATTTATATGCCGATGGTGCCCGAGGCGGTTTTTACGATGCTGGCCTGCGCACGCATCGGCGCGGTGCATTCCGTGGTATTTGGCGGGTTTGCGTCGACCAGTCTGGCGCAGCGCATCGACGATGCCACGCCTCGCGCGATCGTCACCGCGGATGCGGGCTCGCGGGGTGGCAAAGTAGTGCCCTATAAACCTTTGCTGGACGACGCACTGACCCGGTGCCGTCATCGGGTCGATAGCGTGCTGGTGCTGGATCGTGGATTGGCCCCCGCGCCGCTCTCGCCGGGACGCGATCACGATCTGGCACGAGCCTGCACGCAGCACGCCGAGGGCGATGTGCCGGTCGTCTGGCTCGATTCGACCGCGCCTTCTTACGTGTTGTATACCTCCGGCACGACTGGCAAACCAAAAGGGGTGCAACGCGACGTCGGTGGCTACGCCGTTGCGTTGGCGGCTTCGATGGAATATTTATTCGATAGTCGGCCCGGCGATGTGTTTTTCTGCACCAGCGACATTGGCTGGGTGGTCGGGCACTCGTACATCGTCTATGGCCCCTTGATCGGCGGGCAGACCACGATCCTGTACGAGGGCACGCCCCTGCGCCCCGATCCCGGTGTGCTGTGGCGGCTGGCCAGTCGGTTCAAGGTGAACACCTTGTTCTCGGCGCCTACCGCGATTCGAGTGCTCAAAAAGCAGGACGCAAAATGGATGCAAGGCCACGATCTGTCGGCGCTTCGAGCCATCTATCTGGCGGGCGAGCCGCTGGATGAGCCTTCTGCCCGGTGGTTGAGCGACCGGATCGGCAAACCGATCATCGACAACTATTGGCAGACCGAATCGGGTTGGCCAATCTTGAGCGCACAACCGGGCGTGTCACGCACGCCCACGAAATACGGCAGCCCGTCGTTCCCGGTGTTCGGTTTCGATGTTCGCATCGTCGACGAAATCACCGGCGCCGATCTGGGCGACGAAGAAAAAGGCGTGGTGGCCATCGTGCCACCTCTGCCTCCCGGCGCGATGACCACGGTGTGGGGCGACGATCAGCGCTTCGTCCAAACATATTTCACTGCTGTGCCTGGCCGGGAGGTTTATTCGACCTTCGACTGGGGGCGGCGCGATGCCGATGGTTATTTCTTCATCCTGGGCCGGACCGACGACGTCATCAATGTATCGGGGCACCGCATCGGCACGCGTGAACTGGAGGAGACCATCAACGGCGACGAGCGCGTGGCCGAGTGCGCGGTGGTGGGGGTGCAGGACGAGCTGCGGGGTCAAGTGGCTGTCGCGTTCGTGGTGCTCAAGCAGCCGGATCTGCCCGACGAGACGCTGGTCAAACAGCTCGAAAACGATATGATGCAGCGGGTGCAGCAACATTTGGGTGCTTTCGCCCGCCCTGCTGCCATCCGCTATGTGCAAGCCTTGCCCAAGACCCGATCCGGCAAGGTGGTGCGTCGAGCCATCGTCGCGGTCTGCGAAGCCCGCGATCCCGGCGACTTATCGACTATCGAAGATCAGCTCGCTCTCCAATTCATCAAGGATGCCTACACGTGAAGTCCATCATCATGAAAACCAAGCCTGTTCTCAATGACGCGTTCGTGCAGATCGTGATCGATGCCGCCGTCGCGCACGCCAAAGAGCAGGGCTGGGCGGTGACGATCGCCGTGGCTGACGATGGCGGTCATTTGCTGGGCTTGCGGCGCCTGGACGGTGCCGCGCCCATTTCGGCGCACATCGCGCCGGCCAAGGCGTTGACCGCGGCCATGGGACGCAAGGCGTCAGGTGCGTTCGAGCAGATGATCAACGACGGCCGTACGGCGTTTCTGTCGGCGCCGTACGTGACGGGCATGTTGACCGGCGGTGTGCCCATCGAGGTCGCAGGTCAGGTCATCGGTTCGGTCGGGGTTTCCGGCGTCCAGCCCGAGCAGGATGTCGCGGTGGCGCAGGCCGGTATCGAAGCCCTGAAAAACCAGCTATGAGCGTTCGTAACCCCGGCGTCGCCCGCCGCGAACTTTGGGCGTGGGCGATGTACGACTTCGCCAATTCGGGCTACACCACGGTTATCCTGACCGCGGTGTTCAGCACTTACTTCGTGTCCGAAGTCGCCGGGAACGCCCCCTGGGCCACATTCGCCTGGACCGCGGCCTTATCAGTGTCTTATCTGGCAGTGATGTTGACCATGCCCTGGCTGGGTGCGCGTGCCGATGCGCGTGGCGCCAAGCGCCGCCTGTTGTTTTGCAGCACCGTGGCCTGTCTGGGCGGGACCGCTGCCATGGCGAGTGTCGGGCCAGGGGCGGTGGCGCTGGCCGTGATCGCGTTGGCGATTTCCAATTATGGTTATGGTGTGGGCGAATCGGCCGTCGGTTCTTTTCTGCCCGAGCTTGCACGGCCCGAAGCCCTTGGCCGGGTGTCCGGTTGGGGTTGGGGCCTGGGCTACTTCGGCGGCATGTTGACTTTGGGCTTGGCCCTGATCGTCGTGTTGAGTGCGAAGAATCACCTCGTACCCGCTACCACCTACGTGCCGTGGGTGGTGGGATTGACCTGCCTGGTGTTCGGGCTGGCGGCACTCCCTTCCTTTTTGTTGTTGCGCGAGCGAGCCGGTCCGTCTCGACCGGTACCCGGTGCAGGCGAGGTATTGGGTCGCTTGTTGGCGTCATGGCGCGAGGTCGGAGCCAAGTATCCCGAATTCCGGGCGTTTCTGTATTGCCTGCTGGCCTATCAGGCCGGGATCGCGGTGGTGATCACCCTGTCTGCCGTGTACGCGAGCATGGTGATGGGCTTCGACATGGTCGATGTGATGAAGCTGATTTTCGTGGTCAATATCGCGGCGGCGCTGGGAGCACTGAGTTTCGGTTTCGTACAGGATCGGATCGGCCACCGTCCTGCGCTCGCGCTCACACTTTGCGGATGGTTGACCATGGTCGGCGTGGCCTATGCAGCGCGTACCCCCGAGGTGTTCTGGGTGGCCGCTACGCTGGCGGGTCTGTGCATGGGCACTAGCCAGAGTACGGGTCGAGCCTTGACCGGCGCGCTTGCGCCACGCGCCAGGCTGGGGGAGTTTTACGGTCTTTGGAGCGTCGCGACGCAATGCGCGGCGGTCATTGGGCCTTTGTGTTATGGCACGGTGACCTGGGTCAGTGGGGGCGACCACCGCCTGGCCATTCTGGCCTGCGGTGGTTTTTTCCTGCTGGGTTTGGTGTTGCTAGCACGCGTGAATGTGCGCCAAGGCCTGACTCGAGTAGCTGCAACCGGCCTGGCCTGAATGTCGCGAGAGTGCGGCCCCAGAGGCGGGCAAGCATAAGCTTCGCCCGAACAAGCGACCCGAACTTTCGGGCCGCATTCGCGTCAGAGCCAGCCGCTCGGATTCCACCAGGGTTTGTCGGGCGCGGCGAAACCGTTCGCCTTGATCGTGCTGTTGGGGAAGTTTTGATCCAACACGCGCTCGGTGTCGGCACGCAGGTCGGTCATGCCCAGCTTCTCGTAGGACATCATCATGACGTAGAGCGCCTGTTCGTTGGCGGCTACGCCTTCGAAATCGGTAATCACGATCTGCGCCCGGTTGACGGCCGCGATGTAGGCACCACGCTCGTAGTAATAGCGGGCGACATACACCTCGTTCATGGCAATGGTATTAACCAGCCAGTTCATGCGCGCCTGCGCATCGGGTGCGTAAGTGCTGTTGGGGTAGCGCGTGACCAGTTCGCTGAACGCATCGTAAGACGCGCGTAGACCCTTGGGATCGCGTTCGGCCGGATCTTGACCGGTCAGGTTGGCCATGAAGGCGCTGGCCGGTGTGAAGTTCACCAGGCCGCGCAAATACAGCATGTAATCGGTTCCGGGGTGATTAGGGAACTGTTGCTGGAAGCGGTCGATGGTAGCCAGCGCTTGCTCGTTCTCGCCGTCTTTCCAGTTCACGTAAGCCAGCTCCATCAGCGCTTGCTGCGCGTGGATGCTGAAGGGGTAGCGCGACTCGATGGCCGTCAGGCGCTCGCGGGCATTGGTCCAGTTGCCTGCGTCGATTTCGCTGCGGGCATCGGCGTACAGCTGCTCGGCGCTCCAACCCGCGGTGGGATCGATCTTGGCCGTGTTGCCTGCGCATCCGGCAAGCGTCAATGCCAGGGCCAGCAGGACGAACATAAGAGTCAGCGCGCGGCGGATCGCGGGGTGCTGGGCCGGGGCCGCAAGGGCTCGCGGCACAAGAGAGGGAAATGCAGAAGTCACGACGGCTGTATCCTTGGTGGTAGCATGGCGTTCGCTGATTATATGACCTGTTCCATGTTCGATTCGATTGCCCCTGGTGAGACCCCGTCCGACGACGAGCCCTTGCTGCTTACCGTACCCGATGGCGTTTTCGCCGAGCGGTTAGACAAGGTGCTCGCGAGCCTGCTGCCCGAGCACAGCCGCAACCGGCTCGCGGGCTGGATCGAAGACGGTTTCGTACACATCAACGACCGCCCCGCCAAGCTGCGCCAACTCGTTCGTGAGGGCGATAGCCTGCTCGTCTGGCCGCAGACGCCACCCGAAGCCAACGCATTCGTCGCCCAGGCGGTCGATTTCGGCGTGGTGCGTGAAAGCGCCGAGTGGATTGTGGTCAACAAGCCGGCAGGACTGGTCACTCACCCCGGCGCGGGCAACTGGCAAGGCACCTTGCTCAACGGTTTGCTGCATCGTTTTCCCGAGCTGGCCCAAGTGGCGCGCGCTGGTATCGTGCATCGGCTGGACAAAGACACGTCGGGTTTGCTGGTCGTCGCACGAACCGACACGGCTCAAACACATTTGGTGCGCCAGTTGCAGGCCCGCAGCATGGGCCGCGAGTACGTGGCCTTGGTGCATGGGCAAACGCTAGCCAGCGGAACGGTAGACAGCCCAATCGGTCGAGATCCGCGCGTGCCGGTTCGCATGGCGGTCGAGCGGCCCATCGCGCCCAAACCTGCGGTCACGCATTACGTTACCGAGCGGGTGGGGCGCCTGGACGATGCCGGTATTACCCAATTGGCTTGCCGCCTGGAAACCGGGCGTACCCACCAGATCCGAGTCCATCTCGCTAGTCTGAACCATCCCCTGTTGGGCGATACGCTTTACGGCGGCCGGACGCTGCCGCCGGCGCAACGGCAAATGTTGCATGCCCGGCGTCTGACCTTCGTCGATCCGGCCAATGGCGATACCGTCAGCTGCGAAGCCCCGCTGCCGGACGACATGAATGCGGTGCTGGACGCCATCGTATGGTGAGACCGACCTTCATCGAAGGGCCTGCCTGGCCGGGCGTGCACAGCATTTTCACGACTCGATCCGGGGGCGTGAGTCGCCCGCCTTATCACTCGCTCAATCTGGGATTGCACGTGGGCGACGCGCCGGAAGCCGTCGATGAAAACCGCCGCCGTCTGAATCGAATGCTGCCTGAGTCGCCGCTTTGGTTGCAGCAGGTACATGGCGTCGACGTGTTGCAGGCTGACATCGGTGCGGGCGCATTGAACGGGCCGGACGACGTGGCCCCGGTAGCCGACGCCGCCGTCACGCAACGTCGGGGCCAGGTGCTGGCCATCATGGTTGCCGACTGTCTGCCTGTGATGCTGAGCAACTCGGCTGGCACCGTCCTGGGCGTGGCACATGCCGGATGGCGTGGCTTGGCCGCCGGGGTGCTCGAACAGACCCTGGGTGTCATGCAGCGCCGCACATTCGAGACTGACGCCTGGTGCGCCTGGGTGGGGCCCAGCATCGGGCCGGACGCATTCGAAGTGGGGGCCGAGGTCCATGACGCCTACGTGTCGGACGATCCGCTTGCCGCGCAATGCTTCCGGAAACGCGACGACCGGGCGCACAAATGGTGGTGCGATTTGCCTGCGCTGGCCGAGCGGCGCTTGCGGCGCATGGGCGTGCAAAATGTCGTGCTGGCCAGGCAGTGCACCGTGAGTGAGCCGGACAGCTTCTTCTCGTACCGGCGCGATGGCCGTACGGGCCGCATGGCCTTGCTGGCCTGGCTGGACTAGCGCTTGCATTGACAAGCGGCGCGCACGGCGGGCATTATTTCCCGATCCTGCCGTTCGTCCGGAGTACCTTTGTCTTCCTCCAAAACGCTGTTTCCAACAGGACCGTTGGATATCGCGCCCGATGTCATGGCGGGTCTTCAGCAACGTTTTTCGCAAGCGTGGGCACGTCTGCTCGACGAGCACCGTGCCGGCCGCCTGCCGCCGCTGAACGACCGCCGTTTCAAAAGCGAAGAATGGTCGGATAGCGCGCATCATCTGTTGATGGCTCACGCCTACCTGCTGTCTGCACGCACCATGCTCGAAATGGTGGATGCCGTTCAGCATGCGGGTCCGGCCCGCGAGCGCTTGCGCTTCGCCGTCATGCAGTGGGTCGATGCGCTGTCGCCCTCGAACTATCTGGCGACCAATCCGGAAGCTCAGGCCAGCATCGTCGCGTCGGCGGGACGGGCGATGGATATGGGGCTGTCCAACCTGGTCAATGATCTGGGCCGGGGCCGCATCACCCAAACCGACGAGACTCAATTCGAAGTCGGTCGAAACCTGGCGGTGACGCCAGGGGCGGTCGTCTTCGAGAACGCGCTGTTCCAGCTCATCCAATATTCGCCGACCACGCCCGCCGTGCATACGGTGCCGCTGCTGGTGGTGCCGCCCAATATCAATAAGTTCTACGTCCTAGACTTGCAGCCCGCGAATTCCTTCATCGGCCATGCCGTGGCAGCGGGATTCTCGGTGTATGCGATGTCCTGGCGTAATCCATTGGCGGGCGACAAGGACGGTATTCACACCGCCACCTGGACCGACTATCTGGACGATGCGGTCTTGCGCGCGGTCGCGGTGGTGCAGGAAATATCCGGCCAGAAGCAGATCAACGCACTTGGATTTTGCGTCGGCGGTACCTTGCTGGCATCGGCGCTCGCACTGGCGCACGCCCGGGGCCAGCGGCCTGTGCGGGCGCTGACCCTGCTGACCACATTGCTGGATTTTCGGGATACCGGTGTGCTGGACGTGTTCGTCGACGAGGCCCATGCCGCCTTGCGCGAGCGTGCGATCGGGGCCGGTGGCTTGATGTGGGGCAACGAGTTGGCGACCACGTTCGCCTTCCTGCGTCCCAACGAGCTGGTCTGGAACTACGTGGTCAGTAACTACCTCAAGGGCGAGACGCCGCCGCCCTTCGACCTGCTGTATTGGAACGCCGATCCGACCAATTTGCCCGGCCCGTTCTTCGCCTGGTATTTCCGCAATACCTATCTCGAAAACAATCTCTGTCAGCCGGGACGCCTACGTGTCGGCGATGCCGCAATCGACTTGTCCGGCCTGGACATACCGACTTATCTGTTCGGGTCGCGCGAGGATCACATCGTTCCTTGGGCCTCGGCCTATGCATCGACCCGCCTGTTGCCCCGCGTCGAACGTTTCGTGCTGGGTGCTTCCGGCCACATCGCCGGCGTCGTCAATCCGCCGGCTAAACAGCGACGCAGCTATTGGTCCGATTCCACCGCGACGACTGCGGCCTTGCCGAGCGATCCTCTCGCTTGGCTGGATCGGGCGGACGAGACGACAGGCAGTTGGTGGCCGGACTGGCATGCCTGGCTTGGCAAGCACTCGGGGCGACGTCGTCAGCCGCCGGGCCGCCTGGGCAGCGACGCATGGCCTGAGATCGAACCGGCACCCGGGCGCTATGTAAAGGTAAGAATTTGATAGTCGGCCCCACGCGAGAGGGCGTCGCTCTGTTAAGGTAAGCCGCAAGGCGTCCAGCGATGGTGTCGCACACAATCATCCATGCAAAGCATCGAGCACAGGAGACAAGGGATGGCAGCGAAGGTAGCGTATGTGACTGGCGGTATGGGCGGTATCGGCACCTCTATCTGTCAGCGTTTGGCCCGGGATGGATTCCAAGTGGTCGCTGGCTGCGGACCGAGCCGCAACTACAAGCAGTGGTTGGATGAGCAGGCTGCGCAAGGCTTCACCTTTCACGCGTCGGTGGGCAACGTGGCCGATTGGGATTCGACCGAGGTCGCGTTCGGGCGGGTCGTGGCCGAACTGGGTCCGATCGACGTGCTGGTCAACAACGCCGGTATTACACGCGACGGGCTGTTTCGCAAGATGACGCTGGACGATTGGCGCGCGGTGATGGACACCAATCTCAATAGTCTGTTCAACGTGACCAAGCAGGTCTTGGAAGGCATGGTCGAGCGGCAGTGGGGGCGCATCATCAATATCAGCTCGGTCAACGGGCAGAAGGGCCAGTTCGGTCAAACCAATTATTCGACGGCCAAGGCTGGCATCCATGGATTCACCATGGCATTGGCGCAAGAGGTGGCCAGCAAGGGCGTCACGGTCAACACCATTTCACCGGGTTATATCGGAACCGACATGGTGCGTTCGATCCGGCCGGATGTGCTGGAGAAAATCGTCGCCACCATCCCGGTGCGCCGTTTGGGAACGCCGGAAGAAATCGCGTCCATCGTGTCGTGGTTGGCGTCGGACGAGTCGGGATTTTCGACCGGGGCCGATTTTTCGCTCAATGGCGGCTTGCACATGGGATGATGCGCGTGCACACTGTGTCGCAAGAACGACCGGAGACATTAGGACTGCTATGACCCAAGCAAAAAAAAGCGCCACCGAGCGGCTCATAAAAAAATATCCCAACCGCCGTCTGTACGACACGCAGACCAGCACTTACATCACCTTGGCCGACGTCAAGCAACTGGTGCTGGCGCATGAGGTGTTCCAAGTGGTGGATGCCAAATCGGGGGCCGATCTGACGCGCAGCATTCTGCTTCAGATCATTCTGGAAGAAGAGAGCGAGGGGGCGCCGATGTTTTCGGCTCCGATGCTGGCGCAAATCATCCGATTCTACGGGCACGCCATGCAGGGCATCATGGGGTCTTACCTCGAGAAGAACATCCAGGCGTTCATCGAGATTCAGGATCGTATGGCAGAACAATCCAAAGGCTTGTATGGCGGTCCGCAGTTCGGTCCCGAAGCCTGGGCGCAGTTCATGAACGTGCAAACCCCGATGCTGCAAAACATGATGAATAGCTATATCGATCAGAGCAAGAATCTGTTTGTGCAGATGCAGGATCAGATGCAGGATCAAACCCGATCGATGTTCTCCAATTTCCCGTTCAATCCACCGGGCTCCGGGCCCCGCGGTAAGTAAGAACAAAAAGAAAACCGCGCCTCGAATGAGGCGCGGTTTTCTTTTCAGACAAGGCAATACGTTGCAGCCGAAGGCTTACTTGGCCTTGCTGGCATCCACTTTCACTTTGTTCTCGACCTGCTTCACGCCTTCGACGCTACGCGCGACGCGCGACGCGAGCGGCGTTGTCGGCTTGATCGGCGGTGGCGACCGTGCCTGTCAGCGTCACGACGCCTTTGTTGGTTTCAGCCGCCACGTCCAGGGCGCTGAGATTCTTCTCGGCGACGATGGCAGCTTTCACCTTGGTCGTGATCACGGCATCGGACGTGTATTCACCGACCGATTGCTTGTCTTTGTTTTGGTGATGATCAGCCAGGGCCGGGGCGCCGAACGAGGCTGCGGTCAGGCCGATAACGGCGGCCGACATCCATTGTTTTGCTTTCATAGTGTGCTCCTAGCGGTTGATGAAAAGGGTTATTTCTTGCGGAACATGCCGCTGAGAATCGACAGGACGGCCAATACCAGGAAGATGTAGAACAGAATCTTGGCGATACCGGCAGCGCCGGCTGCAATACCACCGAAGCCGAACACGGCGGCGATGATGGCAATGATGAAAAATACGATGGCGTAATGCAGCATGATTGTTTACTCCTCTATTCGGCTTCGTTGCCGTCCCGTATGGAAATTCCTGGCGCTACGTTACGCCTAGGGGATTACCCCGTCAAAGCCGGTTATCGCAAAATGTAACATCGCCGGAGCCTTTATTCATGCGCTTTTCGAGCGATTCGGAGGGTGCGGGAGCGGAGGCGTCGCGGCCTGTAAGGGAAAGCCGACAGGCGTCGGATATCAGCCTCGAATATTGACGGTACCCTGCGCAGTTGGCAGTGTTACAATTGAGCAATGCTTTGAGTTGGAATGATTGATCCGAGTAACAGATTTACCGCGTTATTCGGGAGCAGTGCTGGCTTTAAACGGGCTGTGATCCCGAAGTTCGTCTTGATAACGATCCACCGCTGCGGTCTCGGCGTTCAAGAAATCTTCGATGGCTGCAGCAAAACGGCGATCGACGACCCAATGGGCCGAGCGGGTGCTGACCGGCAACAGCCCGCGCGCCATTTTGTGCTCGCCTTGTGCTCCGCCTTCGAACGCATTCAAGCCATGCGCAATCGCATACTCGATACCTTGCAGATAGCAGGTTTCGAAATGCAGGCCCGACACGAACTCCATCGCACCCCAATAGCGGCCATATAGCCGGTCGCCGCTGCGTACGTTCAGCGCGGCGGCGATAGGTGTGTCACTGCGCTTCGCGAGTACGAGAACGAAATGATCGGGCAAGGCAGTGGCCATGCGGTCGAAGGCTTCGCGCGACAGATAGGGAGCATTGCCGTGCTGCCGATAGGTCAGCGCATAGCAGTCGTAGAAGAAGTCGAGGTCGCCAGCCGTGATGGCTGCGCCTGTTCGCCACTCGAAACTCACCTCGGAGCGTGCGACGCGTTTGCGGTCTTGCAGGATTTTTTTGCGCTTGTCGTGCGACAGGGTTGTTAGGAAGTCGCTTATGTCGCTATAGCCCGCATTGCGCCAATGAAACTGGATATCCTGGCGCAGCATATAGCCTGCTGCACGCAAGGCGTTCAGATCGTCGTCGCACGGGAACAGCACATGGACAGAAGACAGGCCGTTTTGCTCGGCCAGATGGGTGGCGGCGCGCGCCAGGGCAACTCGGGCCTCGTGTGTATCGGCCAGTAGACGTGGGCCGGCCACCGGGGTGAAGGGCACCGCGCAGAGCAACTTGGGGTAGTACGCCAGACCGTGGCGCGCGTATGCGTCGGCCCATGCGTGATCGAATACGTATTCACCGCGGGAGTGGCGCTTGGCATATAGCAGCATTGCACCGACGAGTGAGGTGTCGCCCGGGGCAGTGTGGTCTGCCATAGACTCGGGTTCGCTGGTTTGCCCAAGTCCGCCAGCATCGTGCAACGCCAGCACCAGCGGAGTCCATCCCGTACTCGGCGAGGCACACCCCGTCTGGTGCAAGGCTTGCAGAACGCCATGGCGCATGAATGGATCCTTGCCCACCCATGCGTCCCATTGCGCCGGATCGATATCGTCCAGCGAATGGTGTAAGGCCAGCCGATAGCGGGCGGCCATATCAGCCGTCGGCGCGTGAGACCGCTTTGCGTTCCATGAAGAACCAGGGGCGCAGACGCACCCCGAGCATGTTGCCCGCGAAGGCAGCGGCCAGCCACAGCCAGCCGTGCAGGCTGCCTGACGCGATGCCCGAGAAATACGCACCGATGTTGCAGCTATAGGCAATACGTGCGCCATAGCCCAGCAACAGCCCGCCGGCCACAGCGGCCAGAATCGAACGCGCCGGAATCTTCAGGCTGGGGGCAAAACGACCGGCTAGGGCAGCGGCCAGCATGGCACCGGCAATGATGCCGAAGTCCATGACCGAGGTGATGTCGGCAAATACGCTTTCGCTCAATGCGCGCGCATTGCCGGGGGCTTGCCAGTAGGCCCATACGGTAGGGTCGATGCCCAGCATCTGTGCGCCTTTGGCGCCCCACAGCGCAAACGCCAAGGTGACACCCCACGGACGACCGGCCAAGGCCAGCGTGGCGAAGTTCAGCAGAACCAGGGCGACTGCACCCCATACCATGGGCCACGGGCCGCGCAAGAACCGGGACAGGCCGGCACGACTCGACGGCGCTGCTTGTTCGAGTGCGCCATGACGGCGTTTCTCGACGGCGATCGTCACTGCGGCAATAGCGGCGAACAGGGCAAACGACACGGCGATGCCTGCTGGGGCGCCCAGCGTCGATACCAGGGAGGTTGGAGGCAGCGAGGGCAGCGCCAGCCACCAGTCGAAATGAATGGTGGCGACCACCGATCCGATGATGAAGAACAACAGCGTGATCAGCATGCGAGCGTTGCCACCGCCTGCGGTGAACAGCGTGCCCGACGCGCAGCCGCCGCCCAGTTGCATACCGATGCCGAACATGAATGCGCCGACGATGACCGAGGTGCCGAGCGGCGATACCAGACCGCGTACCTCTTGTCCGAAAAGCGTACCGGCGGCCAGCGGCGGAAAGAAAAGAACGACGGCCAGGGCCAGCAGAATCATCTGCACCCGCAGCCCTCGGCCACGACCATCGACGATGAACACTCGCCAGGCGGACGTAAAACCGAAGGAGGCATGATAGAGCGAAATGCCTAGTGCGCCGCCCACCAGAAACAAGGCGCCTTGCTTGGTGCCATAGGCCAGCCCGAGTAAGACGGTGCCGACGATCAGTGCCAGCACGGCGCTCGCGCCGGGAAGCCCGAATCGCGGCGCGGAAAGCGCAGCGGGTGTAGCAGTGTGGGAGCTCATGCGAATCAATCCAAAAGTAAATTGGTGGCGCGAGTATACGATCAGGCACGCTGGAGTAGCGTGGTCGGGTATCGAGCGTGGTCGTTGCGACGGAGGGCGAATCGGCGAGCGGCACCGCTAATCACCACGCGGTCGAGCTGGCCGTCTCGATCGGTGAAGTAATCCTCCAACACGCCGTGGTACAGATAACACTCGCTACCAACCTGCACGATCATGGCGACCTGTATGAAATCCGGTTTGCCGCCGTGCGCATCGTAATCACCTGATAGCAGGTAGTACCAATTGGCATTTTGAAAACGGAAAAAACCGAATCGATCCAGTCGATATCGGGTTACTGCCCGTCGCCACGATGCGCAGAAGAATATCGACCCGTGGGCTATGGCCGAACACCAGGTAAGCGATTGCCAGCAGTATCAGGTGAAGCGAAAACGCGTTGACCAGCGATCGAAAGAAAACTTCGCTGAACGGTGAGTGGTTGATCCGGCTGCCTTCTCTTTGCCCCAGTCCGGTACGAAATGCGAAGCCGGGTAGAACCAGCACAAGAATGACGACAGCAGGCAGCGCGAAGTTCATCTAAACGAGGAAAGGGAGCGAAGTGAGGCGTCAGGACGTGATGGGAACGACTTCGACGTGAATCTGGCGCTGGTGGCCCTGCGATCCCACGATAAAACTGGCGTGGGGAGGGAGTGCCAAGCGTTCGGCGCTGACGGCGCACTCGACTGCCAGGCGAAGTGCCCTGGCGGTGCTCGGATCTTGCAGCAATTGTTTGGCGAGTTCGCTTTTTGGGGCTTTCATGGCGATCATCCGTGATGAGGCCCAAGGGAAACGGTTAAAACTATAGCAAAGAAAAAACCCGCAGAACGTGAGTTCTTGCGGGTTTAAAAGCGGTTGTGCTTGAGGCGATCCCTCGCCCTAGCGGTAATCTGGTGGAGCCGGGGGGAATTGAACCCCCGTCCGCGAGCCCTCCGCAGGCAGTTCTACATGTGTAGTCGATCTATTTGAGTTTTAACCCCCGACTTAGCCGATCGACAGGCCGGACAGAGGCGATTCACATCGTTTTAAGGCCTGACGCGTGTGACCCGGCCAGATCCCGATTCCTTGTAGATAACGTTGCTGTGAGTTTTACCCCACCTGACCCAAGGACAGATCAGTGCAACGGCTCACCGCTTAAGCGGCGAGAGCGAAACGCTCGTCGTTGGCGTTTGTATTGTTTCCAGTGGATTTACGAGCGAACTGGTGCTCGACATGCCCTGCACTGTTTCGCGACCCCCGTCGAATCCGGATCGGCCCCAGTGAAGTGATTGTACCCCAGTTCCCCGAGCGACCGGCCTCGATAGCCCGAGCTGCGTGAATAAGTCATGCACCGCGCATGGCGCGCCTGGTCATCAGCGTCTCGATGGCGGGCCAGAGATCGGCTGGCGTCTCGGCCAGCGCGTCGGCCGCCCACTGGGTGAAGTCGGCATTCTCGCCCAGATAACCGTAGGCCGCCGCAATCGCGGGCATACCGGCGGCATGAGCGGCCTGGATGTCGCGCAGATCGTCGCCGACGTAAATGCAATCTTCGGCCGAATAGCCTGCCTGTTCGGCGGCATGCAGCAAGGGAAGCGGGTGTGGCTTGGCGTGAGCGGTCGTGTCGCCGCATACCAACGTGGCGCAGTCATCCATCAGTCCCAGGTGAGCCACGATGGGTTCGGCAAGATAGGTCACTTTGTTGGTGACGATGCCCCAGCCGATGCCTCGGGCAGTGAGATTGGCCAGCAGCCCGTCGATACCGTCGAACAAGCGGCTATCGACGGTGGACGCCGCGGCGTAATCCTCCAGAAACTGTTTGCGATGCGCTTCGAAGGCAGCGTCTTCGGGCGTCAAACCCATCGCGACCTTCAGCAACCCACGCGCCCCTTTGGATGCGACCGCCCGCAAGGATTCGTAGGGTGCCGGTGGATGACCCGCCCGAGTCGCCTGACGATTGGCGGCAGCGGCCAAATCGGGTGCCGTATCGGCCAAGGTACCATCAAAGTCGAACAGAACCAGTGTCTTCATGGTTTGCGCGTCGCCATCAGATAATTGACCGAGGTGTCGGTGCCCAGGCTGTACACCTGGGTCAGCGGGTTATAGCTCATGCCACGCATCGAATTCACTTCGAGGCCCGCATCGCGCACGGCCGTGCCCAGTTCGCTGGGGGTGATGAAGCTTTCGTAGTTGTGCGTGCCGCGTGGCAACAGTCGCAGCACGTATTCAGCGCCGATAATGGCAAACAAAAACGACTTAGGGTTGCGGTTGAGCGTCGAGAAAAACACCCACCCCCCTGGTTTGACCAGGGTCGAGCAGGCGCGAACGATGGATCCGGGGTCTGGCACGTGTTCCAGCATTTCCATGCAGGTCACGACATCGAAGCTTCCCGGACGCCGCTCGGCCAGGGTTTCGACGGCGATTGCTTGGTAATCCACTTTCACGCCTGTCTCCAGGCCATGCAACCTGGCGACTTGCAGCGATTTTTCGGCCAGATCGATGCCAGTGACCGTCGCACCAGCGACAGCCATGCTTTCCGACAAAATGCCGCCGCCGCAGCCGACATCCAATACGTTCTTGCCCGCCAGACCACCCGCGAGCGATTGAATCCAGCCCAAGCGCAGCGGATTGATGGCGTGCAAGGGCTTGAATTCGCTTTCCGGATCCCACCAGCGCGAGGCCAGCGCGCCAAACTTGTCGATCTCAGCCTGGCTGACGTTGACTGCTTTCGCAGGTGATTCGACCGTTGGGGTAGGCATGTTGGACTCCGAACAGATAAAAAAAGGGCCCCGCAGTGCGAGGCCCTTTATTGTAGCGGCTAGCGCGACAATTAGCGGCTGCCGACGATCTCGACTTCCACGCGGCGGTTCTGAGCGCGACCTTCGCGGGTGGCGTTGGATGCCACCGGCTGGGTTTCGCCCTTGCCTTCGGTGTAGACGCGATCTGCGGGAACGCCCTTGCTGGTCAAGTAGGTCTTGACCGAAGCAGCGCGACGCTCGGACAGCTTCTGGTTGTATGCATCGGAACCGATCGAGTCGGTGTGGCCGACGGCGATGATGGTTTCGAGGTTCAAGCCTTGTGCTTGCTGAGCGACTTGGTCGAGCACCTGGCGACCTTCGGGCTTGAGGGTCGACTTGTCGAAGTCGAAGAAGGCGTCTGCATTGAAGACGACCTTGCTGGCCATGGGCGTAGGCGCCGCGGCACGGGGAGCTTGGGCAACCGGCACGCCGTCGCAACCGGGGATACCGGTAGCAGGCGTCCAGAACGCATTGCGCCAGCACAATTCGTTCGTGCCGTTCTTCCAGACGCCGCCGAACGGGCTTTGCCAGTTGTCGACGGTCTGCGCGGAAGCTGCACCGGAGGCCGTGACAGCGGCAAAGGCGAGCGCCAGAGCGAATTTGGAGGGGTTATTCATGTTTCTCCTCGTTGAGCTTGAAGCTGGATAAGTGGTGACTCGCAGCGAACCCCCGCCGCATCAGGAAACGGGGCAAGTATAGCAACGCTAAAAAAAAATTCAGAGTCCTGCAACTGGGTTTTCCTGCGTGCTGGAAACAATCTTAAGGCATTTGGTGCCCCCGAATAGGGCCTTGGTGCCTAGTTCCGCTTATTTCCAGGTTGGTAGTTCGCTTACTGTTGGTTTTCGACAACAGGGCAGGTACAAGGGCCTTCGCACGAATCGTGCCGGATCTCGTCTGCTCGCGTTTCCTCCGACGCACCTATATAGACCGGGGGTCGGGCGGGCAGAAATCGAATGTTAGAATCGCCCGTTAGCCCGGGCCCGGGCGTCATCCACGGTTTAAATCGTCATATATATGGATTCCTTCGCCAAGGAAATGCTTCCAATCGCATTGGAAGAAGAGGTGCGCCGCAGCTACCTCGATTACGCCATGAGTGTGATTGTGGGGCGTGCGCTCCCCGATGTGCGAGACGGACTGAAGCCCGTACACCGGCGCGTGTTGTTCGCGATGCACGAGTTGAACAACGACTGGAACCGCGCTTATAAGAAGTCGGCGCGCGTGGTCGGCGACGTGATCGGTAAATATCACCCTCACGGCGATTCGGCGGTCTACGACACCATCGTCCGGATGGCGCAGGATTTTTCGCTGCGCTATATGTTGGTCGACGGTCAGGGTAACTTCGGCTCCATCGACGGCGATAACGCCGCGGCGATGCGCTATACAGAAATCCGTCTGGCCAAGATCGCCCATGAATTGTTGGCCGACATCGACCAGGAAACCGTCGATTTCGGACCTAACTACGACGGCAGCGAAAACGAGCCCTTGCTGTTGCCCTCGCGCCTACCCAATCTGCTGGTCAACGGCAGCTCCGGTATCGCCGTGGGCATGGCCACGAACATTCCGCCGCATAACTTGCAGGAAACCATCGACGGCTGCCTGTATTGCCTGCGCAATCCGGGCTGCTCGATCGACGAATTGATCGAAATCATTCCGGCTCCCGATTTCCCCACCGGCGGCATCATTTACGGCATGTCCGGCGTACGCGATGGCTATCGCACCGGTCGTGGCCGCGTGGTGATGCGTGCCAAGACGCACTTCGAGGACATCAAAGGCAGCAACAACCGTCAGGCCATCGTGGTCGACGAGTTGCCCTATCAGGTCAACAAGAAGACCCTGCAAGAGCGTATCGCCGAGCTCGTCAACGAGAAGAAGGTCGAAGGCATCTCCGATATTCGCGACGAGTCTGATAAAGACGGCATGCGCCTGGTGATTGAGCTCAAGCGCGATGAAGTGCCGGAAGTGGTGCTGAACAATCTGTATAAGCACACCCAGCTGCAAGACACCTTCGGCATGAATATGGTCGCCCTGGTCGACGGCCAGCCGCGTTTGCTGAATTTGAAGCAGATGGTCGAGTATTTCCTCTCGCATCGCCGCGAAGTGGTGACGCGTCGCACGGTGTTCCAGCTGCGCAAGGCACGCGAGCGTGGTCACGTGCTGGAAGGTTTGGCTGTGGCGCTGGCCAATATCGACGACTTCATCGCCATCATCCGTGCCGCGCCGACTCCGCCGGTGGCACGTCAGGAGCTGATGGCACGAGGTTGGGATTCGTCGCTGGTACGCGAAATGCTGTCGCGGGTAGAGGGCGATGCGCCGGGTGGTCAGGCGGCGTTCCGTCCCGACGATCTGGCCATCGCTTTCGGTCTGCAAGCCGACAATCTGTATTACCTGAGCGAAGTGCAGGCTCAGGAAATCCTGAACATGCGCCTGCAACGCCTGACCGGCCTGGAGCAGGACAAGGTGTTGGGCGAGTACGGCGACATCATGGCCACCATCGCCGATCTGCTGGACATTCTGGCGAGACCCGAGCGCATCACGACGATCATCGGCGACGAACTCCAGGCCATCAAGACCGAGTTTTCGGTGGGTACCAAGGATGCCCGTCGCTCGCACATCGAAGTCAATGCTTACGAGCTGGACACCGAAGATCTCATTACGCCGGTGGATATGGTGGTCACTCTGTCGCACGGCGGCTACATCAAGAGCCAGCCGCTGTCGGAATACCGCGCGCAAAAACGCGGTGGGCGTGGCAAACAAGCCACTGCGATGAAGGAAGATGACTGGATCGATCAGTTGTTTATCGCCAACACCCATGACTTCCTGCTGTGCTTCTCGAATCGCGGCCGTATCTACTGGTTGAAAGTGTGGGAAGTGCCGCAGGGCTCGCGCGGCTCGCGCGGTCGCCCGATCGTCAACATGTTCCCGCTGGCCGATGGTGAGAAGGTCACCGTGGTCTTGCCGGTCAAGGTGTTCAGCGACGATCACTATGTATTCATGGCCACTTCGCGTGGCACGGTCAAGAAAACGCCGTTGTCGGATTTCTCCAATCCGCGTAAGGCCGGCATCATCGCCGTCGATCTGGACGAGGGCGATTACCTGATCGGTGCCGATCTGACCGACGGCGCGCACGACGTCATGTTGTTCTCCGATGCAGGCAAGGCCGTGCGTTTCGACGAAGGCGACGTTCGCCCGATGGGTCGTAACGCTCGTGGCGTGCGCGGCATGATGCTGGAAGAAGGTCAATCTGTCATCGCCATGCTGGTGGCCAGCGACGAGACGCAAAGCGTGCTCACCGCCACACACAATGGCTTCGGTAAACGTACCCCGATTGGGGAGTACACCCGCCATGGTCGCGGTACCAAGGGCATGATCGCGATTCAGACGTCCTCGCGTAATGGCAAGGTCGTCGGCGCCGTGCTGGTTCGTCCGTCTGACGAAATCATGTTGATCACCACGGGTGGCGTGCTGGTACGCACCCGGGTCAGCGAGATCCGCGAGATGGGCCGGGCGACCCAGGGCGTCACGCTGATCAGCGTCGACGATGGCAGCAGCCTGTCTGGCGTGCGCCGGGTGGTCGAAAGCGATGCCGATGAGGCCGAAGAGGGCGACGAGGGCGGTCTGGGTGCCAGCGTTGACGCCGCGCCGGATGACGACGTTGCCGGTGACACGCCGTCGAAATCGGATGAAGACAACAGCACGCCCGAAGACGGCGGTGAATCGAAGGACGAATGATGACGCGACCCTGGAATTTCTCGGCAGGCCCGTCGGCCTTGCCCGTGTCGGTGTTGCAGCAGGCCGCGGCCGATATGCTGGACTGGGGTGGAAGCGGTATGTCCGTGATGGAAATGAGCCATCGCGGTAAAGAGTTCACGCAGATCTGCGACGACGCCGAAGCCGATCTGCGCGAATTGCTGAACATTCCGGCGAATTACGCCGTGATGTTCATGCAGGGCGGCGCCACCGCCGAGAACGCCATCATTCCTTTGAATTTGATGGGCCGGGTGAGCACGCCCGCGGCCGATTTCGTCGTCACCGGGCACTGGTCCAAACGTTCGCACAAGGAAGCTGGCAAATACGGCGATGCGCGCATCGCTGCCGCCAGCGATGCGCCCACCCAGATCGACGGCCGCAGCTATGCGCCGTTCGCCTGGGTGCCACCGGTGGCGCAATGGCAAGTGCGGCAGGATGCGGCCTATCTGCATCTGTGCAGCAATGAAACGATCGGTGGTGTTGAGATCGAATCCTTGCCCACCCCAAGCGACTACGGCGCACCCGACGTGCCCTTGGTCGTGGATGCGTCCAGCCATTTTCTGTCGCGTCCCCTGGACGTCACAGCAACCGGCATGGTGTATGCCGGTGCGCAGAAGAACGCCGGTCCGGCCGGTGTAACGATGGTCATCGTTCGGCGCGATCTGATTGGCAACGCCTTGGCGATCTGCCCCTCGGCTTTCGACTACATGAATGTGGCCGCCGAACATTCGCGCTTCAATACCCCGCCCACCTATGCGATCTACATCGCCGGCTTGGTGTTCAAGTGGATCAAGGCCCAGGGCGGTCTGGCGGCGGTCGAGGCGGCCAATATCGCCAAGGCCAAATTGTTGTACGGCTACCTGGACAGCACCGGGTTCTACCGCAACCCGGTGCATGGGCCGGTACGCTCGCGCATGAACGTGCCGTTCATTCTGGCCAACGAGGCGCTCAACGACACCTTCCTGCAAGGCGCGTCCGAAGCCCGTCTGATGCAACTGAAGGGTCACAAGAGCGTTGGCGGTATGCGTGCCTCGATTTACAACGCGCTGCCGCTCGAGGGCGTGCAGGCACTGGTGGATTACCTGAAAGCATTTGAGCAGCGGCATGGATGACGAACTGAAGCGTCGGCTCACGCCCCTGCGTGAGCGCATCGACCAGATCGATGCCCAGATTCTGACGCTGATCAATCAGCGCGCCCAGGCAGCGCTCGAAGTGGGCGAGATCAAGCACGCCATGCAGGCCGAGCCTCAGGTGTTGCGGGTCGAGCGCGAGGCCGACGTGATTCGCGCGCTGCGAGGTCTGAACGCCGGACCGTTTCCGGCAGACGGCGTGACGGCGGTGTGGACTGAAATCATCTCGGCCTGCCGTGGGCTGGAGCGCAGCCTGAGCGTGGCTTATCTTGGTCCGGCAGGTTCTTTTTCGGAACAAGCGGCGTTCGAGCATTTCGGTCATGCCATCGCCAGCGTACCCTGTGCTTCGTTCGACGACGTATTCCGTGCGGTCGAGGCAGGGCAGGCCGATGTCGGCATGGTGCCGGTCGAGAATTCGACCGAGGGCGCAGTCAACCGCAGCCTGGATTTGTTGCTCAACGCGCAGGTGCAGGTGTTGGGCGAGCGTTCTATCCTGATCCATCATTCTTTGCTGACCCGCAGCGGTACGCTCGATGGTGTGAAAACGGTGATGGCGCATCCTCAAGCCTTGGCCCAGTGTCAGGATTGGTTGACGCGTCATCATCCGACACTCGAACGCGTCGCTGCGGCCAGCAATGCCGAAGCGGCGCGTGTCGCCGCAGGCGACGACAGCATTGCCGCGATTGCCGGTGAAGCCGCGGCGCGTGCCTGGAAACTCGGCGTGGTCAGCGCGGGCATCCAGGACGATCCGAATAATCGAACCCGATTTCTGGCGATCGGCCGGATGAGCACGGCACCCAGCGGTCGGGACAAGACCAGTTTGATTCTGGCGGTTCCCAATCAAGCCGGGGCGGTCTACAACATGCTGGCGCCTCTGGCGGCCAATAGTGTGTCGATGACTCGCTTCGAGTCGCGTCCGGCGCGTAACGGCCAGTGGGAATATTATTTCTATGTGGACGTGTTGGGGCATCGCGACGATGCGCCCTTGAAGCGTGCGCTGGAGACCTTGTCGGGTCAGACCGCTTTCTTGAAGATACTGGGCTCCTACCCGGCGCAATGATGCAACGTGGGAGCGGCTGCGATCCGCTTCCCCATTCTCGATGACCGCGATGACCGACTCTCCTCGTTTTGACAAACCCGCCCCCTTCACGCTGGCCGTGGTGGGTTTGGGCTTGATCGGCGGGTCGTTCGCCGCGGCCTTGCGGGAGCAGGGTGCCGTCAGCCGAATACTGGGCGTGACGCGTCAACCCGAGACGGGGCAACGCGCCGTGGCCTTGGGGCTGGTGGACGAGATCGTCGATGCGCCCACGGCGGCTGCGCGCGCCGACATGGTGATGCTGGCCACGCCTGTGGGCGGGATGGCTGCCGTGATGGCAAGCATGCGCAATCATCTGCGTCCCGCGGCCGTGTTGACCGATGCCGGCAGCACCAAGGGCAATGTCATCGCCGCCGCACGCGCAGCCTTGGGAGATCGAATCGGCCAATTCGTGCCGGGCCATCCGATTGCGGGGGGCGAGCGAACCGGGCCTGATGCCGCGTTCGCCACGCTCTATCGCGACCGGCAAGTGCTGCTGACGCCGCTGGCCGAGAATTCGCCCGAGCATATCGAGCGGGTTCGTAGCGCATGGCTGTGTTGCGGGGCACGGGTGGCGACGATGTCGCCCGAGCAGCACGATGCCGTGTTGGGAGCCATCAGTCACCTGCCGCATTTGCTGGCGTCGGTCTACATGGATCAGATCGCGACAGCCGAAGACGCCGATGTTCGTTTGCATCATGCGGGCGCGGGTTTCCGCGACGTGACGCGGATCGCGGCGGGTTCGGCCGAAATGTGGCGCGACATCTTCCTCGGCAATGCGGCTGCGGTGCAGCTTGAACTGGATCGGCTGCGTGCCCGCTTGGACGAGGCGTCGCAAGCACTGGCGCGCGGCGACGGCGAGGCACTGTATGACATGCTGGAGCGCGCCGCGCTGGCCCGCCGCGCCTGGCCCGCCGTGCCGGTATCTTCGCCTTCCGCTCGATCTGAGCCGTCGCCCGTCCCTTCGCCTGCAAACTCGTTCGCATCGCCACCTGCGCAAGCGAACCGCTGAACCGACACGAGAACCGACGACATGACGAGATCCGAATACCTCGACTTACCGCGCATCGTGGCGGCCAAAGGCACTATGCAGCTGCCGGGTTCGAAAAGTATCTCCAATCGAGTGCTGTTGTTGGCCGCCCTGGCGTCCGGTTCTACCCAGGTCGATGGTCTGCTCGATTCCGACGACACGCGCGTCATGCTCGACGCCTTGCACGCCCTCGGCGTGACGGTTGTGCCCATGGGCGGTCAGTCTTTCAGCGTGCAGGGGGCGGCAGGCCAGCTGCGAGGCGATGCCGATCTCTTCATGGGCAACGCCGGTACGGCCATCCGTCCGCTTACCGCAGCGCTGGCGCTGACTGGCGGTAATTACCGCTTGTCGGGCGTGGCGCGCATGCACGAGCGTCCCATCGGCGATCTGGTCGACGCTTTGCGCCTGTTGGGCGCGCACATCGATTACCTGGGCAACCCTGGATTTCCACCTCTGCACATCGGCGCCTGCGCCCTCGGGCAAAGCGCTCATGTTCAGGTGCAGGGCAACGTCTCCAGCCAATTCCTGACCGCGCTGTTGATGGCGGCCCCGTTGGTGACTCGCAAAACGGGCAAACCGCTCGTGATCGAAGTGGCGGGTGAGCTCATCTCCAAGCCGTATATCGCCATCACCCTGAACCTGATGGCGCGTTTCGGGGTGGTCGTCGAGCATGCCGATTGGCAGCGTTTCTCGGTGCCGGCCCGTGCTGCCTATGTTTCGCCGGGTCGGTTGCGCGTCGAGGGCGATGCGTCGTCGGCGTCGTATTTCCTGGCGCTGGGCGCGATCGGCGGCGGCCCGGTGACGGTCGAAGGTCTCGATGCCGACAGCATCCAGGGCGATTACGCATTCACCGAAACCTTGCGTGCCATGGGCGCACGGATCACCTCGACGCCGGGCCAAGTACGCGCCGAGGGTGTCAATGTTGCCAAAGGCCAGCGTCTTCGCGCCTTCGATACCGACTTCAATTTGATTCCCGATGCGGCGATGACGGCCGCGGCCTTGGCGCTCTATGCCGATGGACCTTGCCGTTTGCGTAACATCGGCAGTTGGCGGGTGAAAGAGACCGACCGCATCCATGCAATGACGGTCGAGCTGCGCAAGTTGGGCGCACAAGTGGAAGCGGGCGACGATTGGCTGTCGGAAGCGGGCGACGATTGGCTGTCGGTCACGCCACCCGCATCGGGCGCATGGCGCGATGCGCACATCGGTACCTGGGACGATCACCGGATGGCCATGTGCTTTTCCCTGGCTGCGTTCGGGCCCGCTGCGGTACGCATTCTCGATCCGGATTGCGTCGCCAAGACTTTTCCCCGTTATTTCGACGTCTACGCCGGACTGGTCGAGCCGGCCAACGCTTTGTCTGAAGGACCCCCCGCATGAGTGCTACGTCTTCCCCTCTCGCTCCGGTCATCACCTTGGATGGGCCGACAGCGTCCGGCAAGGGAACCGTCGCTCTGCGCGTCGCGCAGGCTTTGGGTTGGCAGGTGCTCGATAGTGGCGCGCTGTACCGCCTGACCGCGCTGGCCGCCATGCGGGCCCAGGTGCCGTTGGACGACGGCGAAGCACTGGGCCGGGTGGCTCGTGAGTTGGATGTCAGCTTCGGTGCGCAGGGCGCCTGCTTGAATGGCGAGCCAGTCGAGGATGCCATTCGCCAGGAACTCGTGGGAACGAACGCATCGCGTGTGGCCGCGCTGCCCGACGTGCGTGCGGGCTTGCTCGCGCGCCAGCATGCGTTTCGCCAGCATCACGGGCTGGTGGCCGATGGCCGGGATATGGGTACGGTCGTTTTCCCCGACGCCCCGCTGAAGATTTTCCTGATTGCCGATGTGCACGCCAGAGCGCAAAGGCGCTGTAAGCAGTTGAACGAAAAGGGAATTCCTGCTAATCTTGATGACCTGCTACGCGACTTGCAGCAGCGTGACTTGCGCGATTCACAGCGCGAACATGCGCCTCTGGTTGCGGCAAGCGATGCTCATGAGCTGGATTCCTCGACGCTTTCGATCGAGCAGACCACCGATGCCATTCTCGACTTGTGGCGAAAACGGGCAGTCGCTTGACGCTGGCAGTTAAAAGCAGTCAAAAATTTACCGTCGCTCGCGCGACACCTTTTACCGTCGCTCGCGCGACACCTTCGCCCCCTTTAGTCCGGCTTGGCAGCCAGTTGGCATGCTGCGGCAGGATCGAAAGGGGTTTTGCAACTCCACTGGGGCAATCAAGCCCCGGTGCGTGACTACAGGGTCGCCTCGCGGCCCATGGATTGCCATTTATGTCATCCCAACCCTCAACCGCCTTTGGCGGTGAAAGCTTCGCAGACCTCTTCGCCGAAAGCGTCAAACAGCAGGACATGAAGTCCGGTGAAGTGATCAGTGCCGAAGTCGTCCGTATCGACCGCAACTTCGTCGTCGTCAACGCCGGCCTGAAGTCCGAAGGTCACATTCCCCTCGAAGAATTCTTGAACGACCAGGGCGAGCTGGAAGTCAATGTCGGCGACTTCGTGTCCGTCGCGATCGACTCGCTCGAAAACGGCCTGGGCGACGTCAACCTGTCGCGTGATCGCGCCAAGCGTCTGTCGTCGTGGATGGGCCTGGAGCAGTCGCTGGAAAGCGGCGAGCTGGTCACCGGCACCATCACCGGTAAGGTGAAGGGCGGTCTGACCGTCATCATCAACGGCATCCGTGCGTTCCTGCCGGGTTCCCTGGTCGATCTGCGTCCCGTCAAGGACACCACGCCGTACGAAGGCAAGACCCTGGAATTCAAGGTCATCAAGCTCGACCGCAAGCGTAACAACGTCGTGGTCTCGCGTCGTCAAGTGCTGGAAGCCAGCATGGGCGAAGAGCGTCAAAAGCTGCTGGAAACGCTGCACGAAGGCGCCATCGTCAAGGGCGTCGTCAAGAACATCACCGATTACGGCGCGTTCGTCGACCTGGGCGGCATCGATGGCCTGTTGCACATCACCGACATGGCATGGCGTCGCGTGCGTCACCCGTCCGAAGTGCTGCAAGTGGGTCAGGAAGTCGAAGCCAAGGTCCTCAAGTTCGACCAAGAGAAGAGCCGTGTCTCGCTGGGCGTCAAGCAACTGGGCGAAGATCCTTGGGTGGGTCTGGCTCGTCGCTACCCGCAGAGCACCCGCCTGTTCGGCAAGGTGACCAACCTGACCGACTACGGCGCATTCGTCGAAGTCGAAGCCGGCATCGAAGGTCTGGTGCACGTTTCGGAAATGGACTGGACCAACAAGAACGTCGATCCGCGCAAGGTTGTCACCTTGGGCGAAGAAGTCGAAGTCATGGTTCTGGAAATAGACGAAGACCGTCGCCGCATTTCGCTGGGCATGAAGCAATGCCGCGCGAATCCGTGGGAAGAGTTCTCGACCAACTTCAAGCGCGGTGACAAGGTCCGTGGCGCCATCAAGTCGATCACGGACTTCGGCGTGTTCGTCGGCCTGCCCGGCGGCATCGACGGTCTGGTTCACTTGTCGGATCTGTCGTGGGCCGAAACCGGCGAAGAAGCCGTTCGCAACTTCAAGAAGGGCGACGAACTCGAAGCCGTGGTGCTCGGTATCGACACCGACAAAGAGCGCATCTCGCTGGGTATCAAACAGCTCGAAGGCGATCCTTTCAACAACTTCGTGGCCACGTACGAGAAGGGTGCAGTCGTTCCCGGTATCGTGAAGTCGGTCGAAGCCAAGGGCGCTTTGGTGACCCTGTCGGTGGACGTCGAAGGCTACCTGCGTGCTTCCGAAATCTCGTCGGGCCGTGTCGAAGACGCGACCACCGCGCTGAAGGAAGGCGACAACGTCGAAGCCATGATCATCAACGTGGACCGCAAGGCTCGCTCGATCCAGCTGTCGATCAAGGCGCGTGACAACGCCGAGACCGCCGATTCGCTGCAACGCATGTCCGATGCCAGCGCCTCGTCCGGCACCACCAACCTCGGTGCGTTGCTCAAGGCGAAGCTGGACCAGGCACGCAACGACGGCTAAGCCGTGACCAAGTCGGAACTGATTGCCGCGTTGGCCGCCCGCTACCCTCAGCTGGCGGCGCGCGACACCGATTATGCGGTCAAGACCGTGCTCGATGCGATGACCCAGTCTTTGGCTGGTGGGCAACGCATCGAGATACGCGGATTTGGCAGTTTTTCGTTGTCGCAACGCTCTCCGCGCGTCGGGCGCAACCCGAAGTCGGGCGAACAAGTGATGGTGCCTGGTAAGCAGGTGCCGCACTTCAAGGCTGGCAAAGAGTTGCGCGAACGGGTCGATCTCGATCCGTCCTCGCGACGCGATGCAACAGACAACCCGGAGGTCGAGTCTGCCATGGTGCTCAACCTGGCTGTGGCGCACTGACCTGTTGGTAAGATGGACCTGCAAAGGGGCTGCTTCGGCGGCCCTTTTGCTTTTTGAGCGGCCGAGTCGCTTACAATTGTGGTCTAAACATTATTGGAGTGTCGACACCATGCGTTATCTCGTCTGGATATTGAGGCTGGCGATCTTCGTGCTGGTGCTGATGTTCGCCCTGAAGAACACGCAACCCGTGTCCGTCACGTTCTTCACCAATCACGTCCTGCCCGATGTGCCACTGATCGTTGTCATGCTGGCGGTCTTCGTGTTGGGCACGGTTTTCGGCGTGCTGTTGACCGTACCTGCCGCCATGCGCCGTCGCCGCGAAATCGCGCGCCTGCGCCGCGAGAACGAGCGTCTCCAGGCGCTGGCCGAAGGGCAGAGTCCGACGGTCAATCTGCCGCCCGAAGCCGTCGCGCCGATGTCGCCGCTTTGATTCACCTTGTCCTGTTGAGCGATATCAGTGGATTTTGAACCTTGGTGGTTGATTTTCTTGCCCCTGCTGTTTGGGCTGGGCTGGCTGGCGGCCCGCGTCGATATTCGGCAGATGCTGTCCGAAACACGAATGCTGCCCGAGTCCTATTTCAAAGGGCTGAATTTTCTGCTCAACGAGCAGCCCGATCGCGCCATCGATGCGTTCGTCGAAGTGGCCAAGTTGGACCCGGAGACGACCGAGTTGCACTTCGCGCTCGGCAGCTTGTTTCGGCGTCGAGGCGAGATGGAGCGCGCCATTCGGGTTCATCAAAGCTTGTTGAGCCGTGCCGATCTGCCACAGGCACAGCGTGAACAAGCGCAGCACGAACTCGCTCAGGATTTTTTGAAAGCCGGTATGCTGGATCGGGCCGAGTCCGGCTTCGAACAGTTGAAAGATTCGCGTTATGCCCTGCCAGCCTTGCAGTCGCTGATTCGAATTTACGAGTCCGAGCATGACTGGTCGCGTGCGATCGAATCGGTCAAGACACTGCGCGGTCTGGTCGATGAGCCCGTGCCGCAATTGGTTCACTACCACTGCGAGCGGGCGCAGATTGCCCTGAGCGCCACCCCGCCCGACATCGATGCGGCCTTGAGCGCGCTGGATGCCGCCGATCATGCGGCACAAGATGCCCAGGTCACGCTGCCCACGCGCGGTGCGGAGGTTCGTATCGCGTTGCAGCGCGCGCGCATCGCACAGCTGGCGGGAACGCGCGAGCAAGAGCGGCTGCATCTGGCGGGTGTTCTGGCGCAGGCACCCGACTATGCGGGGCTGGTGGCCGATGCCTTGTTGGCCAACTACGTCGCGGCAGGCGATGCGCCTGGCGGTCTGGCTATTCTCAGCGCTCACTATGCCAAGCATCCATCGCTGGATCTGTTCAACGTGGTGTTTCGTGAGCTGCGCGCCCAGAAAGGGGCCGATGTGGCCTGGGCCTTCGCCCGCGAAGCCTTGTTGGTGCGGCCCTCGCTGTTAGGGCTGGATCGCTTGCTGGAGGCCGAGCTGGCCTCGGAGGGTGGCGCGGCCGATGCGGGTCCGGTACATGGTGCCGACATCAGTTTGTTGCGCAGCCTGATTCATAAACATACCCAGCGCCTCGATCGATACGCCTGCCGCAAGTGCGGGTTTCAGGCCCGACGGTTTTACTGGCAATGCCCCGGCTGCAATGGCTGGGAGACCTATGCACCCAAGCGCTTGGAAGAGTTGCAATGAATTCGTATCCCCTTGAAGCGATCGCTCGAGTTCGCGTGTTGGTCGTGGGCGATGTCATGCTGGATCGGTATTGGTTCGGCGAGGTCGAGCGTATATCGCCCGAAGCGCCGGTGCCCGTGGTGCGCGTGGCGCGGCGGGAGGACCGTTTGGGCGGTGCGGCCAACGTGGCGCGAAATATCGTGACGTTGGGCGGTCAGGCCACCCTCCTTGGACTGGTCGGGCAGGATGAACCCGGTGATCGCGTTCGGAACCTGGCGACCGAGTCCGGCATGCAGGCCATGCTGGTCGACGATCCCGACATGCCGACTACCTTGAAGATGCGGGTACTGGGCCGTCAGCAACAGTTGCTGCGCGTCGATTTCGAGGAAACGCCTCAGGCGGATGCGCTCGCACGGCTGGAGCGCGCGGTAATCGATGCGTTGCCGCAGCATGACGTGCTGGTGCTGTCCGATTACGCCAAAGGCGTGCTCACCCACGTCGAACCCTTGATCGCAGCTGCGCGTGCGCGCGGCTTGCCGGTGTTGGTCGATCCCAAGGGTGAAGATTACGGGCGTTATCAAGGCGCGACCCTGGTCACGCCCAATCGGTCGGAAATGCGCCAGGCTGTGGGGCTGTGGGCCGACGAGCCGCAGTTGGCAGGGCGTGCTCAGTCTTTGCGCAAGCAGCTCGATCTGGAGGCTTTGCTGGTCACCCAATCCGAGCAGGGTATGACGATGTTCACCGATGCGGGTGCCGATCATGTCGATGCGCAAGCGCACGAAGTGTTCGATGTCTCGGGTGCAGGCGATACGGTGTTGGCGACGTTGGCAGTGACCCGAGGCGCCGGCCTGCCCTGGTCCGAGGCCATGCGCTGGGCCAATCGCGCGGGTGGCATCGCGGTATGTAAATTAGGGACTTCTACGGTGTCGTCCCAAGAACTTCAAGGAGATGCGACATGATCGTCGTCACGGGCGCGGCCGGCTTCATTGGCAGCAATATCGTTCAAGGTTTGAATCGCCGTGGCGTGCGCGACATCATCGCCGTGGACGATCTGACCGAGGGCGACAAGTTCGCCAATCTGGTCGATGGCCAGATCGCCGACTATCTGGATCGCGACGAGTTTCGGCGCAAAGTGGCCGCCGACGCGTTGCCGCCGCTGCGGGCCATCATCCATCAGGGCGCGTGCTCGGACACCACCGAGCGCAATGGTGCCTACATGATGGACAACAACTATCGCGTCACGCTCGAATTGTTCGAGTACGCTCAGGCCAAACGCATTCCGTTCATTTACGCCTCGTCTGCGGCCGTCTATGGCGGCTCGTCCGTTTATGTCGAGCACATCGACAACGAGCGTCCGCTGAACGTCTACGGTTATTCGAAGTTTCTGTTTGATCAGGTCTTGCGCGCACGGATGTCTTCCTTGACCGCGCAAGTCATCGGCCTGCGCTACTTCAACGTGTATGGCCCGCGCGAACAACACAAGGGGCGTATGGCCTCGGTGGCGTTTCACAACATGAATCAGTTCCTGAACGAAGGGCATGTTCGCTTGTTCGCAGGCTGGGACGGCTATCCAGATGGCGGCCAGAGTCGCGATTTCATCTCGGTCGAAGACGTCGTCGCCGTCAACCTGCACTTTCTGGACAACCCCCAGGTGTCGGGCGTCTACAACTGCGGGACCGGGCGTGCGCAGCCGTTCAACGACGTGGCTGCGGCGGTGGTCAATACGCTGCGCGCCGAACGGGGCGAATCGGCGCTGGCCTTGCCTGATTTGGTGAAGAATGGCCTGATCCGCTACATCCCTTTTCCTGACGATCTGAAGGGGCGTTATCAAAGCTTCACCCAGGCCGACGTGACGGCTTTGCGAGGGGCGGGTTTTACCGCGCCGATGCGCGACGTGGCCACGGGCGTGGGCGAGTATGTGCAGGTCTTACGCGCCAGACGCCAAGGCTGAGTGCTCGACGTTGTTCGCGATGCGCTGAGATGCGATGCGGCACGCCGGCGGATGGGTAATCGATAGGTAGGCAGGTAGGGGCAAGTGGGCAGGTAGGCGGATAAGTCGCTGTATGAGCAGGCGCAGGGCTCTCACTCGCCTGCGGTTTGCCGCAATGGCTGGCGAGGTCTCACCTCGGGTCGGACGGCCGTCTGTCGGCGCATGATGGGCGTTCCGCTGCGCCTGCGGCGATCTCTTGCGAGCCCCCATCATGCCGTCTCTATTGTGGTCCTTAGCATCGCCTCCTGCCGGGCGTCCGTATTGTCGGCGTGTCATGACGTGGTTTTTGGCCGGATGCAGCATCGCGCTCGCCTGTTGGCCTGAGGGGGCCGACGCCATGGATGTCAACCGCGCCACGGCCTCGCAACTTCAATCGATCAAAGGCATAGGCCCACGCACGGCCGCCAATATCGTTGCCGAACGGGCGCGGGGTGGCGCGTTCGAATCGCTTGGCGAATTGGCCGAGCGCGTGCAGGGCATCGGGGCCAAGAGCGTCATCCGATTGCGCGCCGCCGGTCTGCTCGTGCCGCAGTCCGCCGCGGGCGTCGCGCAGTCCGGTTCTCGCCCCATGCCCAGGCGACCTATAACACCGCCAGCCGGTTTATCATCCAAGCCATGACTACCTATCCGACTATCGAACAAACCGTCGGTCGCACGCCACTGGTGCGGCTGCAACGCATTCCCGGCGACGGCAACGCCCGGCGTGGCAACGTGATCCTTGGCAAGCTGGAAGGCAACAATCCAGCAGGCTCGGTCAAGGATCGACCTGCCTTGTCCATGATCCGCCATGCCGAAGCGCGTGGCGAAATCAAGCCGGGCGACACGCTGATCGAGGCGACCAGCGGCAATACCGGCATCGCGCTGGCCATGGTGGCCGCGATGCGAGGATACCGCATGGTGCTGATCATGCCCGATAACCTGTCGATCGAGCGGCGTGCCGCCATGACGGCCTACGGTGCTGAACTCATCCTGACTCCCGCCGGGCAAGGCGGAATGGAATATGCGCGCGATATGGCCACCAAAATGCAGGCCGAAGGCAAGGGTCGGGTGCTGGATCAGTTCGCCAATCCGGATAATCCATTGGCTCATGTCGAAGGCACAGGTCCCGAACTATGGGAGCAGACTGAGGGCCGGTTGACTCATTTCGTCAGTGCAATGGGCACGACGGGCACCATCATGGGTGTGTCGGCGTATTTGAAGGCTCAAAATCCGGCCATTCAGGTGATCGGTGCACAACCGGAAGAGGGCTCGCAGATTCCGGGTATTCGCAAGTGGCCCGAAGCGTACTTGCCCGCGATCTATGACGGTAGTCGTGTTGATCGGATCGTGCAGGTTTCGCAAGCTGCCGCAGAAGCGATGGCGCGCCGCTTGGCTGCCGAAGAGGGTATTTTCGCAGGCATTTCGGCCGCCGGCGCCTTGGTGGCTGCCCTGGCAGTGGCCGAACAGGTCGAAAACGCCACGATCGCGTTTGTCGTGTGCGATCGCGGCGACCGCTATCTCTCCACCGGCGTATTCAATTAAAACGATTCAGGCTGCCGCGCAGTGATGCCGGTCGCCCCCCAGGCCAAGCTCACCGGAAAACGGCAGGCTTGGGCTGTCTGCTCAAGGCACTCGAGCTTGACGCGCCTGGCCCTGCGCCAGCGATTGCGCCAGATCGGCCACTGACGTGGCGTAAAAATAGCTGCGGTTGTAGTGCGTCAGTGCAAAGAAATTCGGCGTGCCACTGCGGTACTGGACGGTGCCGTGCTGCTCGTCAGGTAGATTCACGATGCCCAGGGGATGCCGGACCCAGCTCGCAGTGGGATCGCCCGAAGCGCGAGCCCCTGCGGCTTGCAGTTCGGTCCAGCTCAGTTTCGGAACCAGTCCACCATCGACCAGCGGGGCCGAGTCAATGGGTAGCGTGACCGGTGCAAATACTGGCACACCGCGCTGCCAGCCATGTTCGACCAGGAAGTTGGCGATCGAATAGATCGCGTCCTTTTCGCTGTTGGCGAGGTCGATCACACCATTGCCGTCGCCATCGATGGCATAGCGCTGAATGCTGCCCGGCATGAACTGCGCCATGCCGATTGCGCCGGCGAACGAGCCTTGCGTGGTCACATCCAAACGGTTTTGCATCACCAGATCCAGAAATGCACTGAGCTGGTTGCGAAACATCTGCTGGCGATCAGGGCGGTTGGCGTCCGGATAACGGAAGGCCAGCGTATACAGCGCGTCCAACACCGGGAACGATCCCATATTGCGTGCATAGTTGGTCTCGACCCCGATGATGGCGACGATGATCTCGGGTGGCACCCCGAAGCGCTGTGCAGCGGCATCCAGCGTATCGCGATGGGCGGTCCAGAAATCGTTGCCCCATCGGATGCGAACCGGCTCGACAACGCGCTGGCGGTATACCGTCCAGCTACGCACCACTTTGCGGCCCGCCGCAGCCGGTGCGATCAAGCGGGCCACCGTGGGATCGAAGCGGGCCGAGGACAAGATATTGCCTAACTGTTCAGCAGGCAATCGACGCTCCGACGCCAGGGCTTGTACATACTGTTGCACATCCAGCGTGAGGTCGGACGACCGGAGCGAGGCCTCGGCCGGGCTGACGGCTGTGCCGGTCGAAGGGGGCGACGCGGGCGTCGTGCCGGCTTGGGCCACAGGTGAGGAGGATTGGGCCGCGCAGGCGGACAGGGTGGTGGCCAACACGCCGATTTGCAGGAAACGCCAACTGGTGAACATAATCCTTCCTTATGGAGACGCTCTATCTTACTCACCCCGCGTGCAAGCTGCACGATATGGGAGATTGGCACCCGGAAAGCCCCCAGAGGTTGGATGCCATCAATGACCAGTTGCTGGCCAGTGGCCTGCACGCCTATTTAAGCCCGCAAGATGCGCCACGCGCGAGTCGCGAAGCCCTGGCACGCGTTCACGACCCGGCGTATCTGGTGCAGTTGCTGGACGGTCCGCCCATCGACGGCACGCGCACCTTGGATCCCGACACGCTACAGGGGCCGGACACGGCGGTCGCGGCCTTGCACGCCGCCGGGGCAGGCATTGCCGCGGTGGATGCCGTACTGTCGGGACAGGCGCCCAGCGCATTCTGCGCGGTTCGTCCGCCCGGTCACCATGCGTGCCGGGCTCGGGCGATGGGGTTTTGCTTCCTGAACAACGTTTCTGTCGCGGTTTTGCTTCCTGAACAACGTTTCTGTCGCGGCCCGTCATGCTATCGACGTTCACGGATTGACGCGGGTGGCGATCATCGATTTCGACGTGCATCATGGCAACGGCACCGAAGACATTCTGGCGGGCGACGACCGGGTGCTCATGTGCAGCTTTTTCCAAAGCCCGCTCTTCCCGAATTGCGGCACCGAGAACGTGGCCGACAATATGCTCAATGTGCCCGTGCCGGCATACACCACCGGCGCGGTCGTGCGCGAGTTGGTCACGCATCGGTGGCTGCCGAGATTGGACACGTTCCGTCCGCAATTGATCCTCTTCTCGGCGGGATTCGATGCGCATCGGGAAGACGAGATGGGACAAATGGGTTTGGTCGAAGCCGATTACGCCTGGCTGACAGAACAGATCATGGCTGTGGCCGATCGCCATGCTCAGGGCCGTGCAATCAGTATGCTGGAGGGCGGCTACGATCTTTCCGCCCTGGGTCGCAGTGTGGTCGCCCATGTACGTGCGTTGGCTAAGTTGTAGAATCGACCGACTACAGCGGCGTAGCCGATGAAAAACAATCTTAGGGAGATAGCTGGATGAAGGTACTGGTACCCGTCAAACGCGTTGTCGACTACAACGTCAAAGTCCGTGTGAAATCCGATCACTCTGGCGTGGACATCGCCAATGTGAAAATGTCGATGAATCCGTTCGACGAAATTGCCGTCGAAGAAGCGACCCGCCTGAAAGAAGGTGGCCGCGCGACGGAAGTCGTGGCGGTGTCGTGCGGTGTCGCGCAGTCGCAGGAAACCTTGCGCACCGCCATGGCCATCGGTGCCGACCGTGGCATTCTCGTGCAAAGCGACACCGAATTGCAGCCCCTGGCCGTCGCCAAATTACTGCGTGCCGTGGTCGAACGTGAGCAGCCCCGCCTGGTGATTCTGGGTAAGCAGGCCATCGACGACGACGCCAACCAAACCGGACAGGCTCTGGCGGCCTTGCTCGATTGGCCGCAGGCGACGTTTGCCAGCAAAATCGAACTGGCCGACGACAGTGTCACCGTGACGCGCGAAGTCGATGGCGGTCTCGAAACCATCAAGCTCGCGCTACCGGCCATCGTGACCACCGACCTGCGTTTGAACGAGCCGCGTTATGTCACGCTGCCGAACATCATGAAGGCCAAGAAAAAGCCGCTCGATAACGAGACGCCCGACTCTTTGGGCGTGGATGTCACCCCGCGTTTGAAGACGCTCAAGGTCGTGGAACCCGCCGCACGCAAGGCCGGGATCAAGGTGCCCGACGTGGCCACGCTTGTCGACAAACTGAAAAACGAAGCGAAGGTGATTTGATATGACGACTCTCGTTATCGCTGAACATGACAACGCCGTATTGAATCCGGCGACCTTGAACGCTGTGGCCGCCGCTGCCCAACTGGGTGCCGACGTTCATATCCTGGTGGCCGGTCATGGCAGTCAGGCCGTGGCCGATGCCGCCGCCCGCGTCGCCGGGGTGAGCCGTGTGTTGCACGCCGATGCCGCACATCTGGCCGATGGCCTGGCCGAGAACCTGGGTGCGCAAGTGCTGGCGCTGGCCGGCGACTATAGCCACATCGTGTTCGCTGCCACGGCGTCGGGCAAGAACGTCGCGCCGCGTGTCGCAGCCAAGCTGGACGTGGCGCAGATCTCCGACATCGTCGGTATCGATTCGCCCGATACCTTCCAGCGCCCCATTTATGCCGGCAACGCCATCGCCACAGTGCAATCGAGCGATGCGGTGAGGGTGCTGACTGTTCGGACCACGGCCTTCGATCCCGTCGCCGCCGAGGGCGGTTCGGCTTCGGTATCGGCCATCGACGCCGTGGCCGATAGCGGTCTGTCCAGTTTCGTGGGGCGTGAAATCGCCAAGAGCGACCGGCCCGAACTGGCGGGTGCCAAGGCTGTGGTTTCGGGCGGACGCGGATTGGGCAGCGCCGATAACTTCAAGATCCTGGAGCCACTGGCCGATAAGCTGGGTGCGGCATTGGGCGCATCGCGCGCAGCAGTCGATGCAGGCTATGCGCCCAACGACTGGCAAGTTGGCCAGACCGGCAAGATCGTCGCGCCGCAGTTGTATGTGGCCGTCGGCATCTCGGGCGCTATCCAGCACTTGGCCGGTATGAAAGATTCCAAGGTCATCGTGGCCATCAACAAAGACGACGAAGCACCCATTTTTGGCGTGGCCGACTATGGGGTAGTGGGCGATCTGTTCCAACTGGTACCGGAATTGGCCGAGAAGCTTTGATTCGATTGTTGTCGAGCGTCAAGCTCGACAACAGTCTTGGAACCCTGCCGCTTATCCGGCAGGGTTTTTTTATTCACATTTGGTTTGCTTCGAGCTTCCTCGCTGTGGTGAAGAAAATTGCCATAACTTGCACGCATCACAGCGTCTTTTCGTCGGTCGGAAGACAATACGCCGTCGTGGGCTACCAAAGTGAGGAGGGCAGCTATGAAAACGCATCGCAGCGTTCTTATCGTCGATGACAACAAGCTTGCCGCTGGACTGCTATGCGAATTTCTGGAGATATCCGGTCACAGCGTTCGAGTGGCTTATTCCGGCGCGATGGCATTGGAAATCGCGCAAGCCGATGTTCACGACGCGTTCATCGTCGACATCATGTTGCCTGACATGAATGGTTATGTATTGGCGGCAGCGCTGCGCGAAGCCAATCCTCGCGCCCGAGTGATTGCGTTGAGCGGTTTACCGTCCAACCTTGCTCGAGACGGTCAGGGGCTATTCGATGCCTGGATGGAAAAGCCGGTGAAATTGGATGTATTGGAGCGCTTGCTGATGGCGTCGTAAGTGTGCCGACAAGCCGATGTATTACGATGGGTTTGAGCCGATCAATAACAATAAGCCAAATGGCCTCGGCACCGACCCATCACCCAGGAGACGACAATGACATTCAAAGCGCCCATACAAGACATCCGATTCTGCCTCGACGAGATTGCCGTCTTGGATCAGGTACTGAGCATGCCTGGGTTCGAGGAGGTCGATAGCGATCTGGTCGATGCCGTGCTCGAGCAAAATGCCCGTTTGGTCGAAGACGTCGTCGCGCCGCTCAACCGCAAGGGCGATACGCAAGCACCGGTCTGGAATGACGGTAACGTGACCACCACGCCTGGTTTCGCCGAAGCGTTTCGAGCGTATGCAGACGGTGGATGGCAAGGCTTGTCACACCCTCAGAAATGGGGTGGCCAAGGCTTGCCCAAGGTGGTCGCCGCTGCGGCATGCGAAACCGTCAACGCCGCGAATCTGGCCTTCGCCTTATGCCCCTTGCTGACCGACGGCGTGATCGAGGCGCTGTTGACGGTGGGCACCGATGCTCAACGCAAGCGCTACGTTCCGGCCCTGATCGAAGGGCGGTGGACGGGCACCATGAACCTGACAGAACCTCAGGCGGGTTCAGATCTGGCGCAAGTGACCACTCGTGCCGTACCGAATTCGGATGGCACCTATCGGATCACCGGGCAGAAGATCTTCATTACGTATGGCGAGCACGACATGGCTGAGAACATCATCCATCTGGTGTTGGCCCGAACGCCCGATGCACCGCCCGGAGTCAAAGGCATCTCCTTGTTCATCGTGCCCAAGCGGATGGTGGACGACGAGGGCAAACTGGGGGCGCGCAACGATGTGCATTGCGCGTCCATCGAGCACAAACTGGGTATTCATGGCAGTCCGACGGCCGTGCTTTTGTATGGTGCCGATTCGAGTCGGAGCGAAGTGGGTGAGGGCGCGATCGGCGAGCTGGTCGGCCAGGAGAACCACGGCTTGGCCTATATGTTCATCATGATGAATGCCGCGCGATTTGCGGTGGGTCAACAGGGTATTGCCGTGTCCGAGCGTGCCACGCAGCACGCCATGGCCTACGCGCGCGATCGAGTGCAGGGTCGTGCCGTCGAAGGGTCGGCCCACGCGGTGCCTATCATTGAACATCCCGACGTGCGGCGCATGCTGATGACCATGACCGCGCTCACGCAGGCCAATCGTGCCGTGGCGTTTCTGGCGGCCGGCGCAAACGATCGAGCGAATCACCATGCCGACGAGAACGTGCGTCGTTTGCAGCGCGCGGTCTACGAGTTTCTGGTGCCGGTGGTCAAGGCGGGCGGCACCGAGTCGTCGCTCGAAGTGTGTTCATTGGGTGTGCAGGTTCACGGGGGGATGGGTTTCATCGAAGAGACGGGTGCGGCACAGTATTACCGCGACGCACGCATCTTGCCGATTTATGAAGGGACGACGGCGATTCAAGCCAATGATTTCGTTGGCCGTAAGACCTTAAAAGACGGTGGTGCAACCGCAAGGGCGATGGTGGGGGCGATGCAAGAGACCTTGCATGACCTTACAGCAACGACTGCGAGTATCGATGCCTCCCAGGCATCGGCCTGGGAGGCGCTGCGTCGCCATTTCGAAGAAGCCATCGACGATTTCGATCAAAGCATTCAGCAGGTGCTGACGTACGCGTCGGTGGGGGCCGGCCCGGAAGGTGCTGCCGACCACGATGCAGCGGCGTCTGTGCGTGCGGCGTATGCGGCGAGCGTGCCTTACCTAATGTTGGCCTCAGTGACCCTTGGCGGCTGGATGATGGTACGTATGGCACTGGCCTGCGAACGCCGCAAGAATAGCCATGACGCTTTCCTGAAAAACAAGCTGGCGACTGCATTGTTCTATGGCGCACAAGTGCTGCCCCGTAGCCGGGCGCTTGCCGCATCGGTGCGCAACGCTCGCATATCGGATCAGGCCGGAGGCGTACTCGCTGCCTAGTCGCTATATTACTTTTAGAAATTAAATTAGCGCGGCGTGCCCTATGTCGGTAGGATGGTTTAGTCGGTACCATCGGCTTTTGGCCTCCGCATAAGGATACGATTATGGCAACGCTGCGCTTGGGCGATACTGCGCCCGATTTTGAACAAAAATCGTCTGCTGGCACCATCCGGTTCCACGAGTATCTCGGCAATAGCTGGGGCATCCTGTTCTCGCATCCCGCCGACTTCACGCCGGTCTGCACGACCGAATTGGGCTACACCGCGCGACTGGCCGACGAGTTTGCCAAACGCAATGTCAAGGTTCTGGCCTTGTCGGTGGATTCGGAAGCGTCCCATAAGCAATGGGTGCCCGACATCAACGAAACCCAAGGCACCACGGTCAATTTTCCGATTCTGGCCGACGAAGATCGCAAGGTATCCGAGCTGTACGACATGATTCACCCCAACGCCAGCGCGACTGCCACGGTGCGTTCGGTGTTCATCGTCGACCCCGCCAAGAAGGTTCGTTTGACGCTCACTTATCCCGCCAGCACGGGTCGCAATTTCAACGAGTTGCTGCGCGTGATCGACTCCTTGCAGCTGACGGACAGCCACAGCGTGGCGACGCCAGTGAATTGGGAAGATGGCGATGACGTGATCATCGTGCCCTCCTTGAAGGACGAGGCGGTAATCAAGGAAAAATTCCCAAAGGGATACAAAGCCGTGCGTCCTTATTTGCGAGTCACCCCGCAGCCGAACAAATAATACCGATACGCCGTCTTGCCCAAGCCCTCCTGAGTCGGAGGGCTTTTTTCTGGTTCATATATTTCCAAAACGAATGAGCAAGGAAAGAATGATTCGTTCCGTTTGGATGGCCGCCTCGGCACACTGACTGCACCACCATGATTATTTGCGGAGCGGGAACGATGAGCATCAAACAAGCATTGATCGCGACGGCGGTCGCGGCATCCACCGTGTTTGCCGTACCGGCATTCGTTCAGGCGCAAGAAAAGCAAACCTTGCTGAACGTGTCCTACGATCCAACTCGCGAGCTGTATCGTGAAGTCGATGCAGCCTTCATCAAGCACTACAAGGACACGACGGGTGTCGATCTGACGATTCGCCAGTCGCACGGTGGATCGGGCCGCCAGGCAAGGTCGGTCATCGACGGATTGGATGCCGACGTGGTGACCTTGGCGCTGGCCTACGACATCGACGCGATCGCCGAGCGTGGCTTGCTGGATGCGGGCTGGCAGAAGCGGCTGGCGGGCAATAGTTCGCCTTACACCTCGACCATCGTGTTTCTGGTTCGCAAAGGCAATCCCAAAGGGATCAAAGACTGGAACGACTTGATCAAGCCCGGCGTGTCGGTCATCACGCCGAATCCCAAGACCTCCGGTGGCGCGCGCTGGAATTACCTGGCGGCATGGGCTTATGCCCTGGAGAAGAACAATGGCGATCAAAGCAAGGCCCGAGCCTTCGTTGGCGCACTGCTGAAGAACGTACCGGTTCTGGACACGGGCGCTCGGGGTTCGACGACGACCTTCGTCGAGCGCGGTCAGGGTGACGTATTGCTGGCATGGGAAAACGAAGCGTTTCTGTCGATCAAGGAACTGGGGCCGGAGAAGTTCGATATCGTCGTGCCGTCCTTGTCGATTCTCGCGGAACCGCCCGTGGCTGTCGTCGACAAAGTGGTCGACCGCAAGGGCACGCGCCGTGCCGCACAAGCCTATCTGGAATGGCTGTATACCCCTGCGGCGCAAGAGATTATCGCCAAGAACTATTACCGTCCGACCGATAAACAAGTCGCGGCCAAATACGCCGACACCTTTCCTAAGGTGAAGCTGATCACGATCGACGAGATATTCGGTGGCTGGGCCCGCGCGCAGAAAGAACACTTCGCCGACGGTGGAACCTTCGATCAGGTCTATCAACCCAAATAAGCATCGACGAACACATGCGCACAATGACTGCTGACCGGGCGGGGCCGAGTGCCCCGGTTCGACGCAGACAAAGCCCCGGCATTCTGCCGGGGTTCGGTCTGTCCATGGGCTATGCCGTGCTTTACCTGAGCCTGCTGGTGCTGATCCCGCTGGTGGCTTTGCCGCTCAAGGCATCGGAACTGGGTTTTGCGGGCTTCTGGAACACGGTGACTGCGCCACGCGTGGTGGCATCCTACTCGCTTACGTTTGGTGCGTCCCTGATCGCGGCGGTGATCAACGTGGTGTTCGGAGCGATCGTGGCCTGGGTACTGGTTCGCTACGAATTCCGGGGAAAATCGCTCGTCGATGCCTTGGTCGATCTGCCCTTTGCCTTGCCGACGGCAGTCGCCGGGATTGCATTGACTGCCTTGTATGCCAACAACGGTTGGTTGGGCGGGTTTCTGGAATCTACGCTCGGATTGAAGGTGGCCTACACGCCTGTCGGAATCACCATCGCCTTGATCTTTATCGGATTGCCGTTCGTGGTGCGTACGGTGCAACCCGTATTGGAAGACCTCGAACGTGAGCTCGAAGAAGCAGCGACCAGTTTGGGAGCCACTCGCTCGCACATTATCTGGCGAGTGATTTTTCCCACGATCCTGCCAGCATTGCTGACGGGCTTTGCCTTGGCCTTCGCCCGCGCGATAGGTGCGATAGGTGAGTATGGCTCGGTCGTCTTCATTGCCGGAAACATGCCGATGGTTTCCGAGATCACACCCTTGCTGATCATCGCCAAATTGGAGCAATTCGATTACGCCGGCGCATCGGCCATTGCCTGTGTGATGCTGATGTTCTCCTTCGTATTGTTGCTGGTGATCAACCTGCTGCAAGGCTGGCAGGCACGCCGCTCAGGGAGATTGGCATGAGTGCATCGAGCCCGCGTCCCGCCCACCTGACCGAAGCGCCTGTCGTTCGCGCGCTGCTGATCGGCATCGCGGTCGTGTTTCTCGCCATTTTTTTGGTGATGCCGCTGGTGCTGGTGTTTGCTGAAGCCTTTCGGAAAGGATGGGCGCTTTATCTGGAGGCGATTGTCGAGCCGGATGCGTTGTCGGCGATTCGATTGACCTTGATGGTGGCGGCCATTTCCTTGCCGGTCAATATCGTGTTCGGCCTGGCTGCGGCATGGGCCATCACCCGATTTCGTTTTCGAGGCAAACAGTTTTTCATCACGCTGATCGATTTGCCGTTTTCGGTCTCGCCGGTGGTGGCTGGTCTGGTTTTCGTCTTGCTGTTCGGATCGCAAGGTTGGTTTGGCCCGTGGTTGCAGAGCAACGATATCAAGATTGTCTATGCGGTGCCGGGCGTGATCATCGCTACGCTGTTCGTGACTTTTCCGTTCATCGCCCGTGAGTTGATTCCCTTGATGCAGGCGCAAGGAGCCGAGGAGGAACACGCCGCCTTGACCCTGGGCGCCAGCGGGTGGCAGATTTTCTGGCGGGTCACCTTGCCAAACATAAAATGGGGATTGCTGTATGGCGCCATTTTGGCCAATGCCCGCGCCATGGGCGAATTCGGGGCCGTCGCGGTGGTGTCGGGCGGCGTGCGCGGCTTGACCAACACCATGACACTGCATACAGAAATTCTGTACAACGAATATATGTTCTCGGCGTCGTTTGCCGTCGCTTCTCTACTGGCCTTGCTTGCGCTTCTGACGCTGGCGGCCAAGCGGGTGGTGGCGTGGCGCCATGCACACCACACGAGGCAGTCGCTCGATGTGCAGCCGCAACCACAGCCACGCATCGCGGCAGCCGCGGTTTAAGGAAAATTCATCATGAGTATCGAAGTCAGGAATCTCTCCAAGCAGTTCGGCAATTTTCGTGCGCTCAACGATGTGTCGCTTCATATCGAAACGGGCGAGTTGGTCGCTTTGCTCGGACCGTCGGGCTGTGGCAAAACGTCCTTGCTGCGCATCATCGCCGGCCTCGAAACGCCCGACACCGGCAGCGTCTGGTTCAGTGGCGAAGACGCGACCGATGTCGATGTGCGCAAGCGTCAGGTCGGATTCGTGTTTCAGCACTATGCCTTGTTCAAGCACATGACCGTGTTCGAGAACGTCGCCTTTGGCTTGCGCGTCAAACATCGGTCGCAGCGCCCGTCCGAATCGCAGATTTCCGCAAAGGTGCACGAACTGCTCAACCTGGTTCAACTGGACTGGCTGGCCGACCGCTATCCCTCGCAGCTATCTGGCGGGCAGCGTCAGCGCATTGCGCTGGCGCGGGCCTTGGCCGTCGAGCCGCGCGTCTTGTTGTTGGACGAACCCTTCGGTGCACTCGATGCCAAGGTTCGCAAGGAGTTGCGGCGTTGGTTGCGTCGTCTGCATGACGAGTTGAACGTGGCCAGTGTGTTCGTCACCCATGACCAGGAAGAAGCGCTGGAAGTGGCCGATCGTGTCGTGTTGATGAACGCCGGACGCATCGAGCAGGTGGGTACGCCGCGCGAAGTCTGGGAGCGTCCCGCGACGCCTTTCGTTTATGGCTTCTTAGGCGATGTGAATCAATTCTCGGGTGAGGCCGTCAATGGTCGATGGCGCGCGCTGGGCGTGAGCTTGCCCGCGCCGGAGTTCTCGTCAACTGCACCGCAGGCGGCCACGGCCTATGTTCGCCCGCACGAATTCGACATTCAAAAATATTCGCAGGGTGGATCGGGTATCGCGGTCAAACTCAATCATGCGTATCTGGCCGGTCCGAGTGCATTCTTGGAACTCACCGCGCAAGATACCAATACGCTGATCGAGGTCGAATTGCCCGAACACCAATTCCGGGCCTTGGACCCGATGCCGGGCGACGCGCTTCTGGTCACGCCCAGGCAGGCGCGGATTTTTGCTACGGCCCGGGTATGAGCGCGACCTCGATGCCCGCCGTCACGCAGGCGCGATGGCACGACCTGGTGTCGCGGCTCACCGTGATCGCTCGCCAGTATGCCGACGCGGCGTTCGCCACCTCGTTGGCTGCCGAAGATATGGTGATCACCCACGCCATCTTCACCGCCGATTTACCCATCTCGGTGTTTACCTTGGACACCGGTCGCTTGCATGACGAGACGGTCGCCATGATCGATACGATCGGGCAACGTTACTGCCGCCCGATCGAGGTTTTTCGCCCCGACCCGGAGGCGGTGGCGGCGCATGTGAACGAGCATGGGGCCTACGCGTTCTATGAAAGTGTCGAGTTGCGTCGGGCCTGCTGCGGTATTCGCAAGGTCGAGCCACTGCGTCGGGCGTTGGCGGGGCGGGGGGCCTGGTTGACCGGCCAGCGCCGTGAACAGGCCGTCTCGCGCGGCGATTTACCCGAAGAAGAACAGGACCCCGTGTTCGGTCTCTACAAATTCAACCCCTTGGCCGAATGGACGCAGGACGATGTCTGGACCGTCATCGACAGCCTGGGCGTTCCCTACAACCCGCTGCACGACAAAGGCTATCCCTCGATCGGCTGCGAACCCTGTACGCGCGCAGTGCGCGAGGGCGAAGATTTGCGTGCGGGCCGCTGGTGGTGGGAGAACGCCAGCGGTAAAGAATGCGGCCTGCACGCCGGTAATCGCCCGGTGATTGCCATGCGCCAAGTCGGACGTTGATACGTTCGACTGGTTATTTAGGAGACCTCGCTCATCATGTCCACCGTCACGACGACCCGTAGCCATCTCGACTGGCTTAAGTCCGAAGCCATCACCATTCTGCGCGAAGTTGCAGCCGAATGCGAGCGTCCGGTACTGCTGTTCTCAGGCGGCAAGGATTCCTGCGTGTTGTTGCGCCTGGCTGAAAAAGCCTTCCGTCCTGCGCGTTTTCCTTTTCCGTTGATGCACATCGATACCGGCCACAACTTCGATGAAGTCATCACATTTCGAGATTCCCGCGTGGTCGATCTGGGCGAACGTCTCATCGTTCGCAGCGTCGAAGATTCCATTGCGCGCGGTAGCGTCGTATTGCGACGTGAAACCGACTCGCGCAATGCGGCGCAGGCGGTGACCTTGCTGGAGGCCATCGAAGAGTTCGGCTTCGATGCCTGTATCGGTGGAGCGCGACGGGATGAAGAGAAGGCACGTGCGAAGGAGCGCATCTTTTCGTTTCGCGATGAGTTCGGTCAATGGGATCCCAAGGCTCAGCGCCCGGAACTGTGGAACATCTTCAACACACGTGTTCATCCGGGCCAGAACATGCGGGTGTTTCCGATATCGAACTGGACAGAGATGGATGTGTGGCAGTACATCCAACGCGAACAGATCGCCTTGCCTTCCATCTACTTCACACATCGACGCGAGGTCGTGCGCCGCAAAGGCTTGTTGGTACCGGTAACGCGCTTGACGCCGCCAGACGCGGGCGAGCAAGTCGAGACGCTCGACGTTCGATTTCGGACAGTGGGCGATATCTCGTGCACGTGCCCGGTAGCGTCGAACGCGGCAGACGCCTACGCCATCATCGCCGAGACGGCCGTCTCGACCATTACCGAGCGGGGCGCAACCCGCTTGGACGATCAGGCTTCTGAAGCCTCGATGGAGCGCCGTAAGCGCGAGGGATACTTTTGATCATGAATGCATTGACCGATTCTTTCTTGTCCGGCCGCGATTCGGACGTGCTGCGTTTCATTACTGCCGGTTCGGTCGACGACGGTAAATCGACTTTGATCGGCCGTTTGCTGTACGACAGCAAAGGGGTGTTCGCCGATCAATTGGATGCCATCGCTCGCGCCAAATACAAGCGAGTGGCTGAGGGCGGGATTGACTTTGCGTTGCTGACCGATGGTCTGGAGGCCGAGCGCGAGCAGGGCATTACGATCGATGTGGCTTACCGGTATTTCTCGACCCCGCGGCGCAAGTTCATCGTCGCCGATGCGCCAGGCCACGAGCAATACACGCGCAATATGGTCACTGGGGCATCGACCGCGCAAGTCGCAGTCATCCTGATCGACGCCACCCGTGTCGAGGGCGAGGCATTGTTGCCTCAGACTCGCCGCCACAGCACCATCGCCAAACTGCTGGGTTTGCGTCATATCGTGGTGGCGGTCAACAAAATGGATCTGGTGGGTTGGGACGAGCAGGTGTTCGATCGCATCCGCCGCGCCTATACCGAACTGGCCAACAGCCTGGGTATCGCTCGATTCGAGATTCTGCCCTTGTCGGCTTTGAGTGGCGACAACGTCGTGACCCGCTCAGAGCGTGCGCCCTGGTATGAAGGCCCGCCCCTGTTATCGATACTGGAAGGTTTGGATGTCAGCGACGAAACGCAGGCTCGAGCTGCGCGTTTTCCCGTGCAATGGGTAGCGCGTCACGATGGCGATCGAGCAGATGATTTTCGCGGTTACGCCGGACGCCTGGCGGCGGGGCGGCTGGCGGTGGGAGATCGGGTGCTGGTGCAACCCGCAGGCGTAGAAGCCCATATTCGTTCGATTCGGGTGTTTGATCGCGCTATTGAGGTGGCTGTCGCGGGCGATGCGGTGACCTTGGAGCTGGATAGGGATGTGGATGTGTCGCGCGGCGACATCATCGCTTCGGCCGAACGGCCTGCACAGACCAGTCGCCTGCTGGTGGCCGAGCTGTGCTGGTTGGATGCGACGCCCATGAACCCTTTGCGCAAGTATTTACTGAAGCAGGGCACTCGGCTGACTCAGGCCAAGATCACCGGCCTGATCGCGCGTCGTGAGGTGGTGGCGCTACAGGCCCAGCGGGCCGATGAGGCGACTGGCACGCTTGCCATGAACGAGATCGGCACCGTCGGATTGCAAACCCGCGATGCATTGGCCTATGACCTGTATGACGACATACCGGCTACTGGCGCTTTCATTCTGATCGATGCAGCCACACATCAGACGGCGGCAGCCGGAATGCTGCGCGGTGTGGAAACTACTGTATAAAGCACTGTATGTAATTGGCGACGAGGGCTTGTCAAAAATACTGTATGTTTGTACAGTATGTTTATGGCAACGTTCGATCGCTCCTCGCTCGCCGGTGGGTCCCCGGCCCATCCCCCTGCTGAACTGCGCCCTGCTGCGCTACGCGGCAGGGGGGCGGTTGCCAATGTCGCGCATCGCTTCCAAATCGATAGTAGAGAGCGAGCTGACGAGACCATCGCCGAAGCGCCTGTGCGTTTCGTCACTACGATAGAAGTCGAACGCGCGCGCACACTGATGTCGCGCAACACTTCACCCGACATTCCTTTCGACGTTGCCATCAATCCCTACCGGGGTTGTGAGCACGGCTGCGTCTATTGTTATGCTCGCCCGACGCACGCCTATCTGGGCTATTCGCCGGGGCTGGATTTCGAAACCCGACTGGTGGCGAAATCCAATGCCGTCCAGGCACTGACCGCCGATTTGGCCAAGCCGGGTTATCGGGCGTCCCCCATCAATTTGGGGTCGGCCACCGATATCTATCAGCCGCTGGAGCGTGACTGGCGTTTGACGCGGGGTTTGCTCACGGTGTTTCGCGATACCCGGCATCCCGTCACCTTGATCACCAAAAACGCCCTGATCGAGCGCGACATCGATATTCTGGCCGATCTGGCGCGCGATGGTCTGGTGGCGGTCTACGTCAGTATCACCAGCCTCGACAACACGCTGTCGTCCAAGCTCGAGCCCCGTGCCAGTGCCCCGTGGCGTCGCTTGAAAACCGTGCGCACGCTCGCCGACGCCGGCATTCCGGTGGGCGTCTTGGTTGCGCCGGTCATTCCTTTCATTACCGACGAGCATCTCGAACATATCGTGAGCGAAGCAGCGCAGGCGGGTGCCGCTTACGGCAATTACACCGTCATTCGGCTGCCCTACGAGGTCAAGGATATCTTCGAGGCCTGGTTGCACGCGCACTATCCCGATCGAGCCGAACGGGTTCTGCATCGCATCGAAGACATGCGAGCTGGCCGCCGTAACGACCCGCAGTTCGGGACCCGTATGCGAGGTACAGGCTTGTGGGCCGATTTGCTCAAACAGCGCTTCGAGGTGGCGGCTCGGCGGGCCGGTCTGAACCGGCAGCGGCTCCAATTGAATTCCGATCTGTTCATTCCGCCCGCTGCACCCGCAGGTGTGAAGGGGAATGCCACCGCGTTTTCTGCCTCGTCCGCTACTGCGGGCCGGCATCAGGATGCCCTTGGGGCTTCTTCCACCGTCCAATTTGGACTGTTCGACTGACTTAGAGGTAACGCATGAGCCAAGCCGCCGTTTTCGATACGCCCGCCCTCAAGTGGCCCTTCGCTGCCCGTCCGAGTGGCGCTCCCCGTCGGGCGCCGCCCGTCGTTCCTGCAAGGCCTGGCGCTCCTGTGACGCCCCCGGCCGCGGCTGCGGCGGCACCCCGAGTACGCGCTGGGTCCCCTGCGGCCCGCGCGCCGGTCGCCGACGAGGCCCGCTCGCTGGGCGGTCGCGCCCCGCTCACTGTCGCCCTGAGCTGGCGTCAGAAAATGGGAGACGTGCTGTTGGTGGCTATGTGGGGGGCCATCATCCCCGGGGTGTTGTGGTTTGGCCATGCGGCCGGGTTCTGACTAGCGTCCTTCGTGTTTACACGCTAGAATGCTGGGTTGCCACATATCCATCCTCTCTTTTTCGTACATTTAAAGAACCGGCAACCGTAGCGTGAGCGGGTGTTGGCGGCAAGACTTAACGGTCTTGGCGACAAAACCTACCGATACGGCAGACACGAAATAGACGATGTATCTAGGATTACCATGAACCTGATCGAACAGCTCGAAAACGAAGAAATCACCCGCCTGTTGGCCGCCAAGAACATCGAAGCGATGCCGTCGTTCGCGCCCGGCGACACCGTCGTGGTCAACGTCAACGTGGTTGAAGGCACCCGCAAGCGTGTCCAGGCCTACGAAGGCGTGGTCATTGCCAAGCGCAATCGGGGCCTGAATTCGGCCTTCATCGTACGTAAGATCTCGTCCGGCGAAGCCGTCGAGCGTACGTTCCAACTGTACTCGCCCCAGATCGCTTCGATCGAAGTCAAGCGTCGTGGCGACGTGCGTCGTGCCAAGCTGTACTACCTGCGTTCGCGCTCGGGCAAGTCGGCACGCATCAAGGAAAAGTTGGTCAGCCGCAAGGTCAACAACAACGCTGCGGCTTAATCGCTGTTGTGTTCACCGGTGTCACGGTTTGCTGCAAAGCAAATCGTCGATCCGGGTTAAAAAGGCACCGTATGGTGCCTTTTTTCATGTCCGCGACGTTCCATGTCTGATCCCACGCCTTTGCGCCGTCCGCGTCGTCCACCCGTGAAGACGGGTTTTGACCCGCGTGAACAACCTGCCGTGGTGGCCAATATCGACCTGGACGCTCTACCCGAATCGGCCTTGACCCCGGATGCCTTGCGTGCGGCCTTATCGCCTGCCCGTGCGTGGTCGGTGCCTTTGCCCGGTATTCAGCGTGACGCACCATACCCAGGGCGCGAAGTGCCGGTTCTGGCGGCCGTTCTGCTGGCATTGGTGATGCGACCCGAGGGCGTTCGGGTCGTGCTGACCGAGCGAGCCTCCCATTTGCACGACCATGCCGGTCAGATCAGCTTTCCCGGTGGTCGTATCGAGGAGACCGATGCTTCACCCGAGGCGGCTGCCCTGCGCGAGGCGCAGGATGAAACGGGCTTGCCGCCCGCTCATGTGGAAGTGCTGGGCACCATGGCACCCTACGTGACGGCGACCGGCTTTTCGATCACGCCTGTGGTGGGTCTGGTTCGTCCGGGCTTTAGCTTCGTGCCCGATGAGTTCGAAGTCGCTGAAATCTTCGAAGTGCCGCTGGCATTTTTGATGGATCCCGCCAATCACATGCATCATCGTCTGGCTTTGCCGGAAGGGCGATCCCGGCATTTTTTCAGCATGACGTGGGAACGCTTTTTTGTCTGGGGTGCCACGGCAGGCATGCTGCGAAATTTCTATCACCTGTTGAGGCAGGCGCAAACGACAGCGTATTGATCGAACTCAGACAGATCGCCCGCGAACGCGCTTCGCTCGAACTCGGTCAAGCCGCCAGACGATTCAATACTTGTCGCGTCCGGCGTCGTTCTCGGCGATCAATCGCATATACAAGGCATACCGGTCGGGATCGATGCGCCCGGCATCCAACAGGGCGCGCACCCCACAGCCGGGTTCGTGCAGGTGGCGGCAGTTGTAGAACCGGCAATCCGACAGCCCGCCCCTGAACTCTGGAAAGCCTGCAACGATGTCGTCGGCACCCAAGTGCTGAAGCCCGAAGGCTTGAAACCCGGGCGAGTCGATCAAGTCGCCACTAGCGGGCAGATGATACAGCTGGGTGCTGGTCGTGGTGTGCTTGCCCATATCCAGGGCCACCGAATGCTCGCGAGTCGGCGCGGCGGCCCCCGGCACCAAAGCATTCAACAAGGTTGACTTGCCCATGCCGCTCTGACCCAGCAGCAAATTCGTTTTCCCTGCTAGCAATGGCAGCAGACGTGCGCGCGTGGCGTCTATGTCGTGCGCAGAGGTTTCGACGATCACCACGCCCAGCGCCGCCAGTCCTGCCAGTCGCTGGCGGGCCAGATCCACACCGTCCTGCACGTCGATCTTGTTCAGAACGATGATGGGGGTAATGTTGGCGCTCCATGCGCCGGCCAGCGCGCGGCCGGTGAGATCGTCGGAGAACTTCGGTACGACGGCGACGACGATCAATAACTGATCGACGTTGGCGGCAAATTGTTTGGAGCGCATGTCATCGGAGCGGTAGAGCAGATTGCTGCGAGGCTGGATGCGTTCGAGGCGTCCTTCGTCGGTGCCATGGCGCGAGTATTCGACCCAGTCACCGACGGCGGCATCGCTTTTCTTACCTTTCGGAAAGCACTTGAGACGACTGCCGTCGGGCAGTTCCACCGTGTAGTGACGGCCATGCGCGGCAACGATGCGACCGACTTCGATCGCGCTCATGTGCCCGCGCCCTGCAAATGCCGAATTCGAACCGAAGCGGGCGGATGGCTGTCGTAGAAAGCCGAGTGAATAGGGTCGGGCGTCAAGGTGGCGGCGTTATCGTCATAGAGTTTCACCAGGGCCGATACGAGAAAATCGGGCTGGCTTTGCGCGCTGGCATAGTCGTCGGCTTCGAACTCGTGGCGGCGCGAATACCAACTGCCCAACGGCGTCAGCAGGTAGGTGACGACCGGCATGACCAGAAAGAACAACAGGAGCGCCATGGCATCGTTGGAGCCGTCCACACGCGGCGTGACACCCAATGATTCATAGAAGCCGGGTTGACCGGCGGCCCATCCCAACAGGGCGAAAAACCCGAATGCCATGACGAAGCTCAAACCGATGCGTTGAAGAATATGACGGCGCGCGAAGTGTCCCAGCTCATGCGCCAGAACGGCCTCGATTTCGTCGGCGTTCAGGCGGGTGAGCAATGTGTCGAAAAAGACGATGCGACGGGCTCGGCCGAATCCCGTGAAATAGGCATTGCCATGGGCCGAACGTTTCGAGCCGTCCATCACGAACAGGCCGCCCAGCGCGAAATTGCAGCGGTCGGCGAGCTTGTGGATGCGATCGGCCAGTTCGGGCTTGTCCAGCGGTTTGAACGAATTGAACAAGGGGGCGATGAGCGTGGGGTACAGCAACAGGATCAGCACATTGAATACCGTCCATACGCCCCATGCCCAGATCCACCAATAGCTGCCAGCGGCGGCCATCAGCCAAAGCACCACGGCAGCGAGGGGCAGTCCGATGATGCTGCCCACGATCACGCCCTTGATGGTGTCTTGCACGAAGAGTTTGCCCGTCATGCGATTGAATCCGAAGCGGGCTTCCAGCACGAACTGACGATACAGGGTAAAGGGCAGGCCCAGCACGCCCAAGACCAGCGTCACCGAAGCGATCAGCGCCAATTGCCGGCCCAGATCGTGGCTGACCCATTGGGCGACGATCGAATCGATGACTTGCAGACCGCCCATCAAGGTCAGGCCCACCAGCACGGCCGCATCGAATAGCCGTTCGAACATCCCCAGCTTGGCGCGAGCGATGGTGTAGTCGGCTGCGCGCTGGTGGCTATGCAGGCCGATGCGAGGCGAGAATTCCGGCGGAACCGCGGCGCGATGTGCCGCGACGTGACGAATCTGGCGGGTGGCCAGCCATAGACGCACGACGATGCCTGCGAGCAGAAGTAGAACGAATGCGTAGGTGAGCATGTGATGGGTGCCGCGCTGTGCGAAAATCGGGTTTTATAGGCAAACAATTATATGGCTGCGAACGAACACCGCCTGGTCTGGCTGGATATGGAAATGACGGGATTGGATCCCGAAAAAGAACGGATCATCGAGGTCGCCGTCGTGGTGACCGAGCCCGATCTGACTGTCGTGGCCGAAGGCCCGGTCATCGTCGTGCATCAACCCGACAGTTTGCTCGACGCCATGGACAGCTGGAATACCGCCACGCATGGCCGTAGCGGCCTGACCGACAAGGTTCGGGCGTCGACGGTTTCCGAGGCGCAGGCCGAGGAAGAGTTGATCGCTTTCCTGTCCAAGCACGTCGGTGCCGGCAAGTCGCCCTTGTGCGGCAACTCCATCGGGCAAGATCGCCGATTCATGGTGCGCTACATGCCGAAGCTGGAAGCGTTCTTCCATTATCGAAACCTGGACGTCAGCACGCTCAAGGAGCTGGCCAAACGCTGGCGGCCCGACGTCTACAAGGGTTTCGACAAGAAGAGCCGGCACGAGGCGTTGGCCGACATCTACGAGTCGATCGCCGAACTGGCTTACTACCGCGAGCACTTCCTGAAAGTGTGATTGCCTGGGGCGACGCGATGCGTGGGCTTCAGCTCCGCGCATCGACATGGCCCCGGATCGCGACGCGCTTCAGTACGATTCGATACCAGCCGTGCAGCAGGCTTGCCGACAGGCCCAGCCCGACCATGGCCATCATCCACATGGTGCCGGCCCCTTCGGGCGAACCTGGCATCACCCAGGCGCGCGGCACATCCAATAGGCCGCGTCCGCTGCCAAAGCCCAGCCACCAGCCCCCCAGCAGGCCCACCAGGGACAAGGCCAGCACCTGCATCACCAGGGGCACTACCGCAATTTTGTAGGCCCGTAGAATGTACGAATTGATGCATTGCATCGAGTCGCACAGATGAAAGAACGGGATGATGGTCAGCAAAGTGCCCGCCACTCGGGCGACGTTCGGGTCATTGGTGTAGGCCTCGATGATCCAGGATTGCCCGCCCAAAAGCACGATGCTGGTCAACAGCGCGCCGCCCAGTCCCAATATCATGCCCGACTTGCCGATCCGTTCGGCCAGCGCGTATTGCCCTGCGCCGATGGCCTGTGCCGTCAACGACGAGGTGGCTACACCCAGGGCCATGGGCATCATGTAGCACAGCGCGGCCAGATTCGACATGATTTGATGTCCACCCGAAACGAACGTGCCTTCGCGTGCCACCAATAGCGCCATGAACGTGAACGCACAGACCTCGACGAGATAGGAACCGCCCATGGGCAAACCCAAGCGCAGTAGTTCTTTTTGCGCCAGCCATGTCGGACGGGAAATCTTGAGCTGAAAAGGTTTGAAATAAGGATCGCGCGCCATCCACCACAGGCCGGCGACCACACTCAACCAGTAGACGATTGCAGTGGCGAGTCCTGCCCCGGCCGCGCCCATGGCAGGGGCACCCAGATTGCCGAAGATCAATATCCAATTCAGTGCGGCCTTGATGCTGACGCCGACCAGACCGATGGTCATGATGACCTTGGGCCGGGACACTGCCGTGCCTAATGCGTACAGCGTTCGAAACAACAACGCGGCGGGCAGGGCGATCACGAGGGCGTAGAGATAGGCCGTGACTTTGGCGCGCACTTCGGGTGCGACATCGCCCGACAAGGACAGCCATGCATCGGGGAACATCATCAGCGCGCCCCCTGCGACCGACAGGCCCAGAGCTAGCCAGAAGGCCTGGCCCCAGGCTGCGCCGACCTCGGTGGGGCGGTTGCCGCCGAAGTGCTGGGCAGCGATCGGAATCAGGGCGTGAATCACGCCCATCAGGCCAACGAATATCGTGACGTAAATGGAGACGCCCAGCGCCATCGCGGCCAGATCGGCTGCGCTGGCGTGGCCCGTCATGGCGGTATCCAGGACGCCGTACAACATACCGGCCCACTGACTGACCAGCACGGGCCAGGATTGCCGCACAATGCGTGCCAGCGTCTGGCCACGGGTGGTTAGCGGTGAGACCAGTGGCGCCGTCATTGAGGCAGTACACGCAACAGGCGGAACCATTCGTCGCGATCTGCGCGGCGACCGCCTTCCCACAGCACGTCGGCGCCGCTTTGGTAGGCGTGTACGCCATCGCGCATCGCGCGCCGCGACGTCTGTTGCAGAACCACAGGGCACTGCGCGTCGTAAGAGAACGTCAGGTTGTTGAAAATCAGGAACGACGCCCGCTGACCGCTGCCCAAGCCGATGCTGCGCATGCATTCGCCGGGTTGAACCCGAGTGGCGATCGCGCTGGCCAGTTCGTTCGATGCCTGGCGATAGCTGCGTGCGTAATCGACAGCGGGTTGCCACAGCAGCACTAGCAGCATCCAGGTGGCGGTCAGGCCGCCTGCCGACAGCATGGTCCCGCGCCACAAGGCGGCTGGTCGAGTGCGCAGGCGCCAGGTCACCAGCACGGCCCAACTGGCTGTGACGATCAATGCCAGAAACACGGCCCACCACGATATTTCGGGGACATAGCCGGTCGTCTGGCGAGCGATGTTATGGGCGATTTTGGGCGGCACGCCGAAGTGCAACGCGACCCAACCCAGCCATGCCGTGACGACCGTCAGCGAAAACACCATGACGGCAAACCAATCCAGCGTGTTGACCCAGCCTCGGCGCAATGTAGGCAAGGCCATCACGCCCAGCACTGCGCACGGCAGGGCCAGACCGACAAAATCGTTTTGGGCCGGGACGTCCAGCGCCAGCAGACTGATCAGGCCGCCGAGCAGTAGCGCTGCGGGCATGCTGACGTGCGGTGCGCGCACCCAGGCGCGCCAGCGCCACAGGGCGACGATGGCAAGCGGCCAGGTGGGCCACAGGTACCACGACAGATCACGCAGCGCACGGCCCCAATTGTTGGCTTGAGGCCAGCTGTATTGTGCGACCGACCACAGTTTCCAATTGCGTGTCCAATACTCGCTCGTCGCCGTGGCAGGCAGCCACCACGCTAGAATCAGGCTCGTCACGATGACGGCGACCAGCGCCATCCAGCGTCGTGCCGGCCACAACGGACCGCCCGGTACACAAAGTAAGACAGTGGCTAGCAGCACGGGCGTGAGGCCGACCCATCCCCGTGCGAAAAAACTCATCGCCAGAGCGACGCCTAATGTGGCCGCGCCGCTGAGCGGGCGGTCGAGCATTCGCGCCCAGGCGTAAAACACCAGTGCGTGGCAGCCCAATACCGCAGGGGTAATCGAGGTTTCGTGTAGTTGTTGGAGAATGCCGAAGGTGGCGATCAGCAGCAATAAGGTGCCGTCTGCCAGCATGCGGCCATAGTCGCGCGCGTTGGGCTCGCCGCCGAAAGGCAGGGCCAGCGGCTGGGCTTCACGGCGGCGGCCGATCAGATAGGTGCCGTACCAGATGCTGGCCGAGGCCAGGCCGAACCACAGCAGATTCGGCAGTCGGCCTGCGGGAATCTCACCGATAAACTGGGCCAGTACGGCCATAACGGCCGCGCCTGCCCAGGTAATCAAGGGCCCTTCCTGGGCATAGGCCAGGTGCCCCACCTGGGGGAGCAGCCACGTCGTTCCGCCTTCGCGCACGGCGGTCACCATGGTGGCCAGACCGACGGCATCATCCGTTTTCCAGGGGTCGCGCATGAACAGGCCGAACGCGATGTACAGAAGCGGCAATACGAACAGCACCAGCCGCGGCAGTTTCGCGGTGGCAGAGGCGGTCAGGCGGGCGGGGGTGGAGAAGTCTGTCGGCGGCACAAGCATTAATGTATATGAGACACCCGCATCATACGGGTATCCTGCGGGTCGCAACCCGAGGCGAGGGCAGGAGCCCCAGACAAAAAAAGCAGCCCGAAGGCTGCTTTTTCGTGAGGGCCGCGCAAGCGGCGCTCTAACTGGCCTGAGGGCGAGTGATCAGCTGCCCGATTTGACCGTGCCGGCGGTGCGTGCGAAACGGGCGCGGAACTTCTCGACGCGACCGGTTTCGACGATGCGCGTTTGCGCGCCGGTGTAGAACGGGTGCGATTCGGAGGTCACGTCGCACTTGAAGAGCGGGTAGCTCTTGCCGTCGATTTCGATTTGCTCGCGCGAGTGCAGGGTCGAGCGGCTGATGAATTTGTTACCGGTTTGCTGGTCGAGGAAAACGACTTCGCGGTATTCGGGGTGAACGCCTTGTTTCATGGCTATATGATCCTATGGGTTTACGGGTCGCCAGCCGGACGGCAATTGGGTCGCCAGCCGGACGGCAATTCGCATGGTTCCGGCAACGTATCCAAAAAGCAACTTCGCATTCTAGCATGTGCGGGCGATCTAGGCAAGCCTTGTCGACTGGGGTATCAACTGACCGTGTTCGGCAAGCGACAGGGCGTGTGGACCGGCGACGATGATGTGGTCCAGCAGTCGAATATCGACCAGTGCGAGTGCCTGATGCATTCGCCAGGTCAGTTCGAGATCGGCGCGGCTGGCCGCCAGCGTGCCGCCTGGATGGTTGTGGGCCAGAACGACGGCGCTGGCATGATGGTTCAGTGCCTCGCGAACCAGCTCGCGTGGATACACGGTGGCGCCGGCCACCGATCCTCGTGCCAACTCGGTGCAGGCAATCAGCCGTAAGCCCACATCGAGATACAGCGCGAAGCAGTGCTCGATACGGCGATGGGCCAGCAGGGCGCGGCAATACGTCTTGATGAGATCGGGATCGGCGAGGGTGTCGCCAGTGGATAGTTTTTCGTGCAGCGCGCGCTGGGTGAGTTCGGATATTGCGGCGATCTGGCATGCCTTGGCATGGCCGACGCCATGGACGCCGGCCAGATCGCGAGCGCTTGCGGCCAGCAGGCCGCGCAGGTTCGAAAACCGGGCAAGCAGCTTTTCGCCCAGGTGTAGCGCGGGGCAACCGACGCTGCCCGTACGCAGCATGATGGCCAGCAGTTCGGCGTCGGTGAGCGTTGCGGCGCCGTGCCGAAGCAGGCGTTCGCGAGGACGTTGTTCGGATGTGGCGGCAAAAACGAGCGACATGGACATGGCGGGCCCCAGGGCAGGGTGGGATGAAGGCTTTCATGATGCCCGCATGCCAGGCGCAGCGCGCCTACCGCGCTCGCAATGGCGAATGAGTGATTCCACGTACGGATCAGATTGTCCCTGGCTGGATTCCCGGGTGGTCTAAAATAAAGCCATTCGCGCTATTTCCGGTGTTTCCGATGACTGTTGCTCCAACCGACCTGACGCCTTGCGTTGGTCCTGATTCCTATCTGACCCTGCACTACCGCATCGTTCTGGCCTCCGGTCCTGGCGAGGGTTCGGTGTTTACCGATACCTTCGATGGACGTCCGGGGACCTTGCAGTTGGGCACCGGGCAATGGGCGCCGGGCATGGAGGCGCGGCTCATTGGTCAGCCCGAAGGCAGTCGTTTTTCGCTGACGCTGTCTGCGGTCGAGGCTTATGGCGACCGCAATCCCGAGCTCGTTCAACGCATCAGCCGTCGCTTGCTGGACGAGAATGCCGGTGCCGATGCATCGTTCACGCCGGGCGATCTGGTCGAGTTCGCCGCGCCCAATGGCGGCCGATATTCCGGTGTATTGAAAGCGATCGACACCGACTCCGCCTTGTTCGATTTCAATCATCCTCTCGCGGGTGCCGACCTGCGCGTGGATGTCGCCATTCTGGGGGTGCTGTGATGACTGTCGAGCTTTCCGCCGATAGTGAAGTCGTGTTGGCGCAGCCACGTGGCTTCTGTGCCGGAGTCGATCGTGCGATCGACATCGTCGAACGTGCGTTGGAAATTTATGGTGCGCCCATCTACGTGCGCCACGAGATCGTTCACAACCGCTACGTCGTCACCGACCTGCGCGGTAAGGGTGCGATTTTCATCGACGAGCTGGACGAGGCGCCGGCCGGTGCGATCGTCGTATTCTCGGCGCACGGCGTGTCCAAGCAGGTTCGGGCCGAGGCCGAATCCAGAGGCTTGCAAGTATTCGATGCCACCTGCCCGCTGGTCACCAAAGTCCACATCGAAGTCGCGCGCATGCAGGCTGCCGGGCGCGAAGTGGTGATGATCGGTCACAAGGGGCATCCGGAGGTGGAAGGTACGCTGGGTCAGGCCGATGGCGGCATGTATCTGGTCGAGACGGTGGAAGACGTCGCCAGCTTGTCTGTGAACAATCCAGAAATGCTGGCGTATGTCACGCAGACCACCTTGTCCATAGACGACGCCGCAGTGGTGGCTCAAGCCCTGAAGACGCGCTTTCCCAGCATTGTCGAACCCAAGAAAAGCGATATCTGCTACGCCACGCAGAACCGCCAGGACGCCGTCAAAGTGATGGCGCCTCAGTGCGATCTGGTGTTGGTGGTGGGGAGCCCGAACAGTTCCAATTCGAATCGCCTGCGCGAAGTGGCCGAGCGCCTGGGTACGCCCGCTTACCTGATCGAAGGCGCGCAAGCGATCGATCCCGCGTGGCTTGCGGGTCGCCAGCGTATCGGTATTTCGGCCGGTGCTTCCGCACCCGAGGTGTTGGTCAATGAGGTGATCGAGCATCTCAAGCAACTGGGCGCGGTGTCGGTGCGTAAGATGCCCGGCTTGGAGGAGAACGTGTCGTTTCCGCTGCCGAAGGGCTTGTCGCGCAAGGTGGCTGCGCGGGTCGAAACCTTGTAAGAGGCCATTCGCGCAGGCAATAAAAAACCCGCCGACAGGCGGGTTTTTTACTCAAGTATTGCCGAGCGCATCGCTTTGGGCTGTGCTTCGACTTTACTTTTTTTCTTCTCATTAAAAGAGAAGGTTCTTGGTGCCGGTGAAAGGAATCGAACCCTCGACCTTTTCATTACGAATGAACTGCTCTACCGACTGAGCTACACCGGCCAAGACGTAAATTCTAGCGTGTTTTTTTAGACGACGTCAACTGACTTGACGCCGTCCACGTTTCGGGCCGCTCGACATGCGAATTCGCGGCGTACAAGGCTCGAAATTTTCGCGAAAAGAAAATTTATCTGCTTTTTAGAAAACCAATTTGCATCTTACAAAAAACCTGTGCTATAGTCTCGCTTCTTGATTGATCCCCGATAGCTCAGCCGGTAGAGCGACGGACTGTTAATCCGCAGGTCGCTGGTTCGAACCCAGCTCGGGGAGCCAAAAATCATCAAGATAAGTACCGGTAGCAGTGCCCATCGAGCAAGGCGACTTGTTTGATAATAGATGAACCCGCAAGCCGACAGGTGTTGCGGGTTTTTCTTTTGCGGAGCGAAATGGTCTTGAATAGCGAAGTGCAGTCTGGGCGGATCGGCGTAGTCGTTCTGAGTGGGTTTCTCGGGGCGGGAAAAACGACGCTGCTCAACCGCTTGCTGCATCATTCGAATCGCGCCAAGACCCTGGTCATCGTTAACGAGTGGGGCGAGGTCGGCGTCGATCATCATCTGATCCGCCATCTTGATGACCGGGTCGTGCTCATTCCGGGCGGGTGCATATGTTGCACGGTGCGGGGAGCGTTGGTCGATACGCTGCGCGACATGTTCATGCGCGCCATGCGGCGCGAGGTGCCTGTGTTCGATCGGGTGCTGATCGAAACGACGGGCATGGCCGAGGCCGCGCCCGTTCTTTTTTCCTTGCGATACGAGCCTTTCCTGGCGCAACGCTTTGCTTACCTGGGGTGCGTCACCGTGGTCGATGCGGTCGATCTGGCCGCGCGCCTGTCACGTTTTCCCGTCATGCGACGGCAGATCGTCGAGGCCGATGTCGTCGCACTCAGTAAGACCGATTTGAGCGACAGCACGGCGCAGCAGGCGGCGAGCGCGCTTGTCGCGCAGATCAATCCCGGGGTGCGGCAGGTGTCCGCTGGTCGGATTGAAGAAGTCGAGCGGGCGCTTGTCGCGGCGCAGCCAGGTAGTGCATCGGTGTTGGGATGGCTCGATGCCATGGGTGCCGGGCAGTCTGTGGAAATGTCGCGCCCTGGTCAGCGCCGACTCACGCGGCACGGCGATATCGTCTCCTGGGTCTATCGATCGGGCGCACGCTGGCGACGTGGCGCGTTTCTGGCTGCGATGGACGACTGTCTCCGGGTGCTGGGCGATCGGGTTTTGCGGGTCAAGGGTGTGGTGGCGTTTACCGCAGGCGATGGCGAGGTGCAGCATTTCATCGTGCATGCTGTTCACACGACTTTGTATCCGTTAGAGCGCGCCTCGGATGGCGGTTATCAGGACACCGCCCTGATATTTATCGCTGAAGGTGCCGACAAAGACATAATAAGGGCGGTTGGCGTTCGCTTGGCTCTGCTGGACGCGCGACTGGATGAGCTGTCCTAGCGCGAGAGGGGCTTCGCGTTGCTGCGGGTGTATGAAGCGGCTATACTCAATTCAATAAGTCATACTGCCACGGCATGGAAGGCCAAGCGCTCACGATTGCCGGTTTGTGCGTAGGAAATAAATAGTCGGCGTGAGAATTCAGAAAAGCGCCTCGACCGACATGCACCGTTTCGGTGTACTCGAATCATTCAGCAAATAAAGCGGCGGCATGGTGCGCCAGTCGCGGTTTTGCAAGTCAGGGTGTGCCATCGCCGACCGTGCATGTTCGGCGGCGAACCGCAGCCCCGCGCGTTGTCCTGTTTTTTATTGCGAGTGGCGTAAGCGTCTGTCTTTGTCGATGGCGCGCGCCGTAGTCAATCGTCCAATGGTGTTCCTATCGGCATCTTGTTGCGTTCTCGGGCTGGATTTGCCCTTGCCCTTGCCCTCGCCACGTCGCGCACGGGCAGGGTAGTTGTGGGCGTCGGGGGCAAATCGAAGGGTGCATGGGCGGCCACCGAGGGTGTTGTGACAACCAACTGGGTGCTTTGGGGCGCGCTTTGGGAAGTGGTTGGCAAAAAGACGGGCGTGGCCAACACGGAAACGTGGTTGCGGGGGCAGGATTTGAACCTACGACCTTCGGGTTATGAGCCCGACGAGCTGCCAGACTGCTCCACCCCGCGTCTGAGGAAAAAGATTCTAGCGCCAGGCGCGTGGGAATGCAAATACCTGAATGGAAAATATGACGTGATCAGGACGATTCATGATTGATACGCAGGCAAAGATAGTGCTTGAAACGGCGCTGCTGTGCGCGTCGCAGCCGATGCCGCTGGCCGAGCTGCGCAAGCTTTTTGGCGGCGACGACGAGGTCGATGGGCCGCGTATCCGCGCAGCCTTGGTCGATCTCCAGGAGCAATGGGCCGATCGGGGTATGACGCTGGTCGAATTGGCAGGCGGGTGGCGATTTCAGAGTCGTCCCGACATGCAGCGTTATCTCGAGCGTCTGAATCCCGAAAAGCCGCCCAAGTATTCGCGTGCGGTGCTGGAGACCCTGGCCATCGTCGCCTGGCGTCAACCGGTCACTCGCGGCGACATTGAAGACATACGCGGTGTGACGGTGTCATCCCAGATCGTCAAGGCATTGGAAGATCGGGGTTGGATCGAGGTGATCGGGCACCGCGACGCGCCAGGCCGACCAGCGTTGTTCGGCACGACTCGGCAGTTTCTCGACGACCTGGGTCTGAAAGCATTGGACGAGCTTCCCGAGCTGGAATCGACTGAGGCGGTAAGCGCGCTTGCGGGATTGGACTTCGCCGAAGTACAGGCTCTACAGGTTGCCGAGGCGGGGTTGTTGGCTGAAAATGTCGTGTCGCAACCGCAAGAATTTCCCGAAATCCCTGGCGCATTAGGTGGCCCCGATGCTAGGATGCCGCATGCGCCGGATGAAATGCCGGCCCCGAACGCTGGCGCCGAGGTGATTTTCCCCCTTGGTGATCAGGTTCAGCCCGACCCGGTTACGACCCCGTCGGGCGACGCGCAAGCCGCCCCTGATTCTTCCGATTCCCCTGATGGCACGTCGCCTTTTTCGGCTGATCGGGTTTCGGAAATGCATACCGAACATACCAATACAGCAGTGTCCCCTGCCTCGCCGACCGCTCAGTCAAACGACGTCGATTCTGGCGATGCGGGGCAAAACGACGACGCGCTCGAGCGCGACTCACGTCACCGCACGTCCCATGCGGCGGTGACTTCTGCCCAACCACACATCGAGCCCGACGGCGACGGAAACGCCGCATCGGCCTCACGGAGTAGTTCGTGACCCAACAGACCGATCAGAACGCCAGGCTATTTCCTTCCGAGCAAGGCGGCAGCGATGCCGCGCCCGCCAAAAAGCCGCGTGCGCCGCGTAAGCCGCGAGCGATAGCTGTTTCGAGCGAGGCGCAGACTGCTGGGCAGGTCGCTGCTCCCGAGCAGGGTGCCCCGGATGGGTTTGTGGCCGCTGCGCCCAAGCGTCGGCGTACTGCCGTAAAAACGACTGCTGCAGCGCCCTCGGCCGACGGTCAGGTCGTCGCGAATGCTACGGTGGGTGAGGCGTCGTCATCGGTCGCGTCGGCGGGCGATGTTCCCAGGCCGCGCACTCGTCGCGCACGTCCGGCCGCTGTTCAGGCTGCAGTGCAGGGTGGCGATACGGTTGCCGACGCTGCAACGAGCGGGTCGTTTGCTGCATCGGCCGTGGTTTCCGAGCACGTTGGGGGCGCTTCTGCGGAGGGCGATCAAGCGTCGGGTGAGAACCGCGGTAGAGGGCGTAAATTGCGCACCCCATTCCGTCGTCGTCGCAACGACAGTACCGATCAAGCCGCGGGTGTCGAAGGGGCCGAAGGATCGGCCACTGCTAGCGCTGCGGGTGATGCCGTTCAGGGCGGACCTGCGCCGCGCGCAGCGGGCGAGCGACATGCCGAGGGCCGTGGGCAGGGCGATCGTGGCCCTCGCCAGCCGCGCAACGGCCGACGCGATCGTCGCCCGGGTCCGGATGCCCATGCCGACAGTGCGTCGCAGGTCCCCATGGTCATCGACGAGAGCGATACCGACCTTGCGCTGTCCTACCTCGATGGCGTCGAGAAAAGCGAGCAACGGCTGGACAAGTATCTGAACAGTGATGTGCTCATGCCCAAGCTGCACAAGGTATTGGCCGACGCGGGCGTCGGTTCGCGCCGCGAAATGGAAGAGTTGATTGTCGCCGGTCGGGTCTCGGTCAACGGCGAACCTGCGCACATCGGTCAGCGCGTCGGCCCGACCGATCAAGTGCGCGTCAATGGCAAACCGGTGATGCGTCCAAATGCTACCCGGGCGCCGCGCGTCATCATCTACCACAAGCCTGCCGGCGAAATCGTCAGTCACGACGATCCGGGTGGTCGTGCCAGCGTGTTCTCGCGCTTGCCGCGCTTGCGCACCGGGAAGTGGCTGTCGGTGGGGCGTTTGGATCTGAATACCGAAGGTTTGCTGATTTTCACGACCTCCGGTGAGATGGCCAACCGGATCATGCATCCGCGTTACGGCACTGAACGTGAATATGCCGTTCGCGTGCTGGGCGAAATGGATGAGGCGCAGCGCCGTTCGCTGGTCGAGGGTATCGAGCTGGACGACGGCACGGCTGCGTTCGGTTCGCTGGACTACATCGGTGGTGACGGCAGTAATCGTTGGTATCGCGTCACCCTCAAAGAAGGGCGCAATCGAGAAGTGCGTCGGATGTTCGAGGCCATTGGCGTGGTCGTCAGCCGTCTGATTCGTACGCGCTTCGGCGATATCGTTTTGCCGCACACCTTGCGTCGAGGGCGCTGGGAAGAGTTGGACGCCAAGCTGTCCGCCGCCATGATGGTGCAGTTGGGTCTGTTGAAAGACGATGACGACGAGGGTGGTCGTGGTCGTGCACGCCAGCCGCAGTCGCACGAAGGTGCATTGCCGCCGGGTTTTGGCACCTTGTCTAACAATGGTACCAACGGTGCGCGCTTTAATCGTCGCGGTGCGCTGGGTGCGGTGCGCAGCCATGCGCCGGGTGTGACGGCGAGCAGTCCGTCCGATCCGTTTGGAACCGGTTTGATGGTGACAGGCGGTTATGCCAATGGGCATCCGCTGGGCAAGGACGCAGACGGCAATCGCAAGCGCGGGTCTAAAGACGCGCGCCCGCGTGGCAAGACGCAGGGGCAGCCTCGTGGTCAGGCGCGTGCTCAGGTCCGAGATGCCGGGCAGGGAGGCGATGTGGCCCGCCGTCCGGCGCGTGCGGGCGCTCAGGATGTCAATGGAAATAGTGTGCAGGCGGGTGGTGGTGCTTACGGTAACGGGGGCGGCAACAAGTCGGCACGTCGGGGCCGTAATGGAGCTCGCCCTCAGGCGGGTGCGCAGGATGGGGTATCCGGTGCCTTGCCCGTGGCGGCCGATGGCGCAGTGCCTCAGGGCGGTAAGCCGCGCCGGGGTCCGGGAGCCGGCGGTCGAGGTTCCAAGGGGCCGCGAGCTGGGGGGCAGGCTAAGCCGCAAGGGCAGGCAATGGGTAATGGTGCCAATGGCGGCAACGCGAGCAAACGTGCCAAACCACGTGGTTCGCGTCAGGATAGTGGCCCTCGCGGCGACGATTGGCAGCCGCGAAGCGCGTCGGCCCACGAGTCGCGCCTGGGCTTCCTGGGTGGCCGGGGGCGTGGCGATCGGTGATATCACCAGCGTTCTGGGGTGTTGTGACGTAAGCCCTAGAACGAGAAGGTAATTTTCACAGATTTCTGCTAAGATAGAAGGCTAATCAGCAGGCCGATATGGCAGGCTGCGCCTTTGCGGGTGGCGGGTAGTGATTGAAGTGATCGGTTATACAGGTAAGCAGATCACGAATCGCCTACCGAGCCATCCAAGATATACGTAGTGTGTTGTGGGCTGTATGACAGCCCATTTTTTTTTCCGGCGCGGTTTCGCGCGTCATGATTAGAGCTTATGGCTGATTTATTCGTTTTGACCCAGGAAGCATTGGTAGGCATGGACGTCGAGTTGGTCGACGTCGAGCGCGCCGCTCTGGGTCTGCTGCGGGTGACCATCGATCGACCCGAAGGGGTCACGATCGAGGACTGCCATCGCGTGTCGAGCCAGCTTTCGCGCGTGTTCGAAGTCGAAAACATCGACTACAAACGGCTGGAAGTCGGTTCGCCCGGCGTCGATCGACCGCTGCGTAATGTGGCTGAATTCCGCCGTTTTCTTGGCGAGCGCGCCGAGATCAAATTGCGCCGCGCCGACGCCGAGGGCCGTCGTGTTTTTACCGGCACGCTCGTCGAGGTGCCGCAGCCCGCTTCCGAGGCGAACGGCGAATCGCAGGACAATGAGACGACGACCGTATTCGGTCTCGAATTTGAGGCAAAAAAGAACGAAAAGCAGGTGGTGACGTTCATGGTTCAAGACCTTGATCGCGCCAAGCTGGACCCCGTTCTCGATTTCAAGGGCAAAAAGCGATGAGTCGCGAAATTCTTCTGTTGGTCGATGCCTTGGCGCGCGAGAAAAACGTGACGCGCGAGGTCGTGTTCGGTGCATTGGAAAATGCATTGGCATCGGCAATGAAAAAGCGCTTCAAGGAAGACGCCGAGATCCGTGTGGCCATCGATCGCGATAGCGGCAACCACGAGGGCTTCCGCCGTTGGTTGGTGGTGGCCGACGAGGAAGGTCTGCAAGAGCCGGACAAGCAGGAAATGCTGTCGGACGCGCGCGAGATCGTCGCCAATATCGAAGTCGGCGAGTACATCGAAGAGCCGCTCGAACCCATCGAATTCGGCCGTATCGGCGCACAGGCCGCGAAGCAGGCGATTTTGCAGCGCATTCGCGATGCCGAGCGCGAGCAGGTGTTGAACGACTTCCTTGACCGTGGCGAGACCATCATCTCCGGCACTGTCAAGCGCATGGACAAGGGCGATGCCATCATCGAGACCGGCAAGGTCGAAGCGCGTCTGCCGCGTACCGAAATGGTGCCCAAGGAAAACCTGCGAGTCGGCGACCGTGTGCGGGCGTATGTGGCCCGCGTCGATCACGCCGCTCGTGGTCAGCAAGTCATTCTGTCGCGCACCTCTCCCGATTTCATCCGCCAACTGTTCGATAACGAAGTGCCTGAAATCGAGCAGGGTCTGCTGGAGATCAAGGCAGCTGCCCGCGATGCTGGCGTCCGTGCCAAGATCGCCGTCGTCGCCTACGACAAGCGTATCGATCCGATCGGCACGTGCGTGGGCATGCGCGGATCGCGCGTGACCGCGGTGCGTAACGAACTCGGTGGCGAACAGATCGACATCGTACTGTGGTCGGAAGATCCGGCCCAGTTCGTCATCGGCGCACTGGCACCCGCCAATGTCGAGTCCATCGTCGTCGATGAAGACAAGCACGCCATGGATGTGGTGGTCGATGAAGAGAATTTGCCGAAGGCCATCGGCGCACGCGGACAAAACGTTCGCCTGGCGTCAGAACTGACCGGCTGGCAGATCAACATCATGACGCCGGAAGAAAGCCAGAACCGTCAGGAAGTCGAGCGTTCGGGTCTGCGATCGATGTTCATGCAGAAGCTGGACGTCGACGAAGAAGTCGCCGACATCTTGATCGACGAAGGGTTCACGGGGCTGGAAGAAATCGCCTACGTGCCGATGCAAGAATTGCTGGAAATCGAAGCTTTTGACGAAGATACGATCAACGAGCTGCGCACTCGTGCGCGTAATGCATTGTTGACCGAAGCCATCGCCCAGGAAGAGCGTCTGGAATCGGCGCAGGACCTGCTGACTTTGGAAGGTGTCACGCCGGGACTCGCCGCCAAGCTGTCCGAACGTGGTGTGAATACCCGTGACGATTTAGCCGAACTGGCAACGGACGAACTGGCCGAAATCGGTGGTTTGGACGAATCGCAAGCGAGCGAACTCATCATGCGCGCTCGCGCGCACTGGTTCGACGAGGAATAAATCGCCGGATACGTCTGGCCGGTTGCGGGTGTTCAGTCTTAAAGCAATACAGGGAAGAGAGAGTCTAATGTCGAGTACCACCGTCGCCGAATTTGCTGGCGAGTTGAAAATGCCATCCAACGTGCTGCTGGATCAGTTGCGCGCGGCTGGCGTCGATCTGTCGTCCGTGGATGACAAGGTCACCGACAGCGACAAAGCCAGGTTGCTGGAGTCCTTGCGCCGCGCCCATGGTGCGACCGAGGGCAAGAAAATCACCCTGACTCGCCGCCAGACTTCCGAAATCCGTCAAGCCGATGGCAGCGGCCGGTCGCGCACCATTCAGGTCGAAGTGCGCAAGAAGCGCACTTTCGTCAAGCGCGATACGCCGGAAGGCGTGCCGGCTCGCCCCGAGGCCGAATCGGCCGACTTGCAGGATTTGAGCGATATCGCGCCTGAGCGCGATATCGCCGCCGGGATCGCAGCCGATGTGCCCGACACCTCGGTCGAGCAACCTGTCGCACCGGTCGAAGCACCGGTCGTGCCGGAGGCCGCCGAGCCCGCCAAGACGATCGAGCCTGCCGAGCCGGTCGTTTCGCCCGAATCCGTCTCGCCTGCGCCCGTAGTCGCTGCTGCGCCTGCCGAGTCGGCACCGATCCCGCAACCCCAGCCTGCCGCCGAACAGCCGGCAGCCGCTGAACTCGAAGCGCCTGTCGAGGCTGCTCCGGTGAAAGACGAGGCGCTCAGCGCCCCGGTACAAGAGAAAGAAGAATTGCAAGCTAAGCCTGTCGCCGATGTATCGGCACCCCCGGCCGCTCAGTCCACTCCCGCCGTTGCGGCCGAGTCGGCTGCCGCCGCGCCCGCGCAAGGTTCCGGCAAACGCCGTGGCCCCGAGATTCGTTCGGCCGCGCCGGCTGCGTCGCTGTCCGTCGCAGAGCGCGACGAAGCGCGCCGCAAGGCCGAACGCGAGGCCGCTGCGCTGCGCGAGATGCTGAATCGCCCGCGTAAAGTGTTGCGCGCCCCCGAACCCGAGGCCACGACTGCGCCGATCTCGGGCACGCTGCACAAGCCCGCAGGCAAGCCCGGTGTCAAGAAAGACGCCAAGCCGGCGGGTTCCGCCGATGGCAAGAAGACGATCAAGACCGCAGAAGTTGCCTCCACCTGGAAAGACGACGCACGTGGCAAGAAGCCCGCCGACAAAAACGCAGGTGCCGGCGCTTCGCGCGACCGCTGGCGTGCCGGTGGCAAGGGCGGCAAGGGCAAGGGCGGTCGCAATCAGCAGTCTGATCGCCGTGCCGAACCCGCAGTCCAAGAATTCATCGCACGCGAAATTCACGTCCCCGAGACCATCACCGTGGCCGATTTGGCACACAAGATGTCGGTCAAGGCCGCAGAGGTCATCAAGCATTTGATGAAGCTGGGTCAGATGGTCACCATCAACCAGGTGCTGGATCAGGAAACCGCGATGATCGTGGTCGAAGAGCTCGGCCATACCGCTATCGCCGCCAAGCTGGACGATCCGGAAGCGTTCCTGGACGTCACCCATGCGGACACCAGCGACGTCGAGCAGTTGCCGCGCGCGCCGGTCGTGACCGTCATGGGCCACGTCGACCACGGTAAGACCTCGCTGCTGGATTACATCCGTCGCGCCAAGGTCGCTTCGGGCGAAGCCGGCGGGATCACCCAGCACATCGGTGCCTATCACGTCGAAACCGAACGTGGCATGGTCACCTTCCTGGATACCCCGGGCCACCAGGCGTTCACTGCCATGCGTGCGCGCGGCGCTCAGGCGACCGACATCGTGATTCTGGTGGTCGCCGCCGACGACGGCGTGATGCCGCAGACGCGCGAAGCCATTCACCATGCCAAGGCTGCCGGTGTGCAGTTGGTGGTGGCCGTGAACAAGATCGACAAACAAGACGCCAACCCCGAGCGGGTCAAGCAGGAGTTGGTGGCCGAGCAGGTCGTGCCCGAAGAGTACGGCGGCGATGTGCCGTTCGTGCCGGTGTCGGCCAAGACCGGTGCCGGTATCGACGACCTGCTGGAAAACGTGCTGTTGCAAGCCGAAATTCTGGAATTGAAGGCTGCGGTAGAAGCCCCTGCGAAGGGTCTGGTTATTGAAGCCCGTTTGGACAAAGGCCGTGGCCCGGTGGCCACCATCCTGGTTCAAAGCGGCACGCTCAAGCGCGGCGACGTGGTATTGGCCGGCGCAAGCTTTGGCCGCGTTCGCGCCATGTTGGACGAGAACGGCAAACCGGTTCAATCCGCCGGTCCGTCGATCCCGGTCGAGATTCAAGGTCTGACCGACGTGCCTGCAGCCGGTGACGAACTGATCGCGTTGGCCGACGAGCGCAAGGCCCGTGAGATCGCCTTGTTCCGTCAAGGCAAGTTCCGCGACGTCAAGCTGGCACGCCAACAGGCGGCCAAGCTGGAGTCGATGTTCGACAATATGGGCGAAGGCGCAGGTGCCCAGACCTTGGCCTTGATCGTCAAGACCGATGTTCAGGGTTCGCAGGAAGCACTGGTCAGCTCGCTGACCAAGCTGTCTACCGACGAGGTGCGTGTACAGGTCGTACACGCGGCGGTCGGCGGCATTTCCGAAAGCGACATCAACCTGGCGATCGCTTCGAACGCTGTGGTCATCGGCTTCAACGTGCGTGCCGAGCAAAGCGCCAAGAAGTTGGCCGAGAACAACGGTATCGACGTTCGCTACTACAGCATCATCTACGACGCGGTCGACGAGATCAAAGCGGCCATGTCGGGCATGTTGGCGCCAGAGAAGCGTGAAGAGATCACCGGCATGGTCGAGATCCGCGAGGTCTACACCATCTCGCGCATCGGCACGGTGGGCGGATGTATGGTTACCGACGGTTTCGTGCGTCGTGATTCTCAGGTTCGCCTGTTGCGCAACAACGTCATTCAGTGGACGGGCTCGCTCGACTCGCTGCGTCGTTTCAAGGACGACGTCAAAGAGGTCAAGCAGGGTTTCGACTGCGGTATTACGCTCAAGAACAACAACGACCTGCAAGTGGGCGACCAGCTCGAGGCTTTCGAGATCAAGGAAGTGGCTCGTACGCTGTAAAGCGCCGCTGGTCTCGCAGACGTTATGAATCGACACAAGTCAAAATCCATCCCCGGTCGCAACGTGCGATTGGCCGACCAGATCCAGAAGGATCTGGCCGAGCTGATCCAACGCGAGATCGACACCAAGCGGGCGGGGCTGATCACGCTATCCGGCGTCGAGTTGTCGGCCGATTACGCGCATGCCAAGGTGTATTTCACCGTGTTGGGCGCGGAGCCCGAGACTGCCAGCACCGTCCTGAACGACAAGGCGGGCTGGCTGCATTCGCAACTGTACAAACTGCTGCACATTCATACCGTGCCTTCGCTGCGTTTCTTCCACGATCCGCAGCTCAAGCACGGCATCGAGATGTCGCAATTGATCGATCGCGCCAATCGGCCTGATTCGCACCTGGATTCGGGCGACAAGCCCGACGTCCCGGACGAATCGGTCTGACCTGGCCGTCGCTCTAGCTTTTCCGGAGTTTTCATGGCCAAACGACGCGGGCAGGTGCTCGACGGTGTGCTGCTGCTCGACAAACCAGAGGGCTTGTCGAGCAATCACGCATTGCAGCGCGCCAAGCGCACGGTCGATGCCGCCAAGGCCGGTCACACCGGCACGCTGGATCCGTTCGCCACCGGTCTGCTGCTGTGCTGTATGGGCCGTGCGACCAAGATCAGCGGCGCCATGCTGAACGCCGACAAAGCGTATCGCGCGACCATCGCCTTCGGCGTCGAGACCGATTCGGCCGATTTGACCGGCAACGTCGTCGCGCGTGCGTCTGAAGATTTCGCTGGCGTGCAGCAGGCTGCGCTGAAAGAGGTGCTGCTTCGCTTCACTGGTATCCAATCGCAAGTGCCGCCGATGTACTCGGCACTCAAACGCGATGGCAAACCCTTGTATGAGTATGCGCGCGCGGGCATCGAGCTCGAGCGCGAGCCTCGCACGATCACGCTGTACCGACTCGATCTGGTGTCGTTTTCCGACGACGGTATGTCGGCCGTGATCGACGTGGCGTGCAGTAAAGGCACGTATATTCGGACCTTGGCGCAGGACATCGGTCGTGCGCTGGGGTGCTTCGCCCATTTGTCGGCCTTACGGCGTACCGAGGTCGGCCCGTTTTCCCTGGCCAACGCCATCACGCTGGACGCATTGCAGGCCATGCCTGCGCCAGCACAGGCGCTGCTTCCCCTGAATGAATTACCGGCCGGCCTGTTGCCTGTCGTTTCCCGATAAAGGACCCGTTATGACCCGCGCATTGCGCAACGTCGCGATCATCGCTCACGTGGACCACGGCAAAACTACGCTTGTGGATCAACTGCTTCGCCAATCCGGTACGTTCCGCGAGAACCAGGCGCTCACCGAACGAGTAATGGACTCGAACGACCTCGAAAAAGAACGCGGTATCACGATTCTGTCGAAGAACTGCGCCGTCAAATACGAGGGTACGCACATCAACATCGTCGATACCCCGGGTCACGCCGACTTCGGTGGCGAGGTCGAGCGCGTGCTGTCGATGGTCGATGGTGTGTTGCTGCTGGTGGACGCGGTCGAAGGCCCCATGCCGCAGACGATTTTCGTCACGCGCAAGGCGCTGGCCCTGGGCCTGAAACCCATCGTCGTGGTCAACAAGATCGACCGTCCGGGCGCACGCCCCGATTTCGTCATCAACGCCACGTTCGAATTGTTCGACAAGCTGGGTGCGACCGAAGAGCAGCTCGACTTCCCGGTGGTGTACGCCTCGGGTCTGTCGGGCTATGCAGGCATGACCGACGACGTGCGTTCGGGCGACATGCGTCCGCTGTTTGAAGCCATTCTGAAATACGTGCCGCAGCGTGAAGACGACGCCAGCGCACCGTTCCAGATGCAGGTCATCTCGCTGGACTACAACAGCTACGTCGGCAAGATCGCCATCGGCCGTATCAATCGCGGCACCGTACGTCCGCTGCAAGAAGTGGCTTTCCGCGCCGGTCCCGAAGGTGCTGTGGCCCGTGGCCGTATCAACCAGGTTCTGAAATTCGAAGGCTTGGAGCGCGTGATGGTCGATGAAGCCGAAGCCGGCGACATCGTGCTGATCAACGGTATCGAAGATCTGGCCATCGGCACGACCGTTACGGCCCCCGATACCCCCGAGGCACTGCCCCTGCTGCGTATCGATGAACCCACGCTGACCATGAACTTCATGGTCAATACCTCGCCGCTGGCCGGTCGTGAAGGCAAGTTCGTGACCAGTCGTCAGCTGCGCGACCGCCTGGATCGCGAGCTGAAAGCCAACGTGGCGCTGCGCGTACGCGATACCGGTGACGACACCGTGTTCGAAGTAGCAGGCCGTGGCGAATTGCACTTGACCATTCTGTTGGAAACCATGCGCCGTGAAGGCTACGAGCTGGCCGTGTCTCGCCCGCGCGTGGTGTACAAGGAAGTGGACGGCGTGCGTCACGAGCCGTTCGAGTCCTTGTCGATCGACGTCGAAGACGCGCATCAAGGTGGCGTGATGGAAGAACTGGGTCGTCGCAAGGGCGATTTGCAGGACATGCAACCTGACGGTCGTGGTCGCACCCGCCTGGAATACATCATCCCCGCGCGCGGTCTGATCGGTTTCCAGAACGAATTTTTGACTATGACGCGCGGTACGGGCTTGATGAGCCACATTTTTCACGAGTACGCACCGGCTCGCGAAGGTTCGATCGGCGAGCGCCGTAATGGCGTGTTGATCAGCCAGGACAACGGTGATGCCGTGGCCTACGCTTTGTGGAAGCTGCAAGATCGCGGTCGTATGTTCGTCAGCCCCGGCGAGCCCTTGTACGAAGGCATGATCATCGGTATTCACAGCCGTGACAACGATCTGGTCGTCAACCCGATCAAGGGCAAGCAACTGACCAACGTGCGTGCATCGGGTACCGATGAAGCCGTGCGCCTGGTGCCGCCTGTTCAGATGTCGCTGGAATATGCCGTCGAATTCATCGACGATGACGAGCTGGTCGAAATCACGCCGAAGTCGATCCGTCTGCGCAAGCGTCATCTGCAAGAAAACGAGCGTCGCCGCGTGCAGCGTTCGGGCGCCTGATCGATCTGGTCGCCGGCCAAAAAACACCCGCTGCGGCGGGTGTTTTTTTTACCAGACTGAGAGATGCCAGCGGCGTCAGCCCTACGCGGGCATAGTGGGTTCCAGCCGAGTGGCCGACGTTGCTTTCTCGTGGTGTTCGAGCACCGCCTGCACCACCGACTGGGTGTCGTCCTCGACCATGAGCAGATTGAGATCGTGCTCGCCGATCATGCGATCGCGTTGAACTTCGTCGCGTAACCAGTCGATCAAGCCGCCCCAGAAACTTTTACCCACCAGAATGACGGGAGCTGGTGGGACCTTGCCGGTTTGAATCAGCGTCAGGGCTTCGAACAATTCGTCCAGGGTGCCAAAGCCGCCTGGCAGCGCCACGTAGGCGAAGCTATGCATGAAAAACGTAGCCTTGCGCGAATAGAAGAATTCGAACGACAGACTGACCGATTGGTAATCGTTGTTACTGGCCTCGTGCGGCAGCACGATGTTCAAGCCGACGCTGGTGCCACGTGCTTCGAAAGCGCCTTTATTGGCCGCTTCCATCATGCCCGGACCGCCACCGGCGATGACGGCGAAACCAGCGCGGGCCAAAGCGGCCGCGATTTCTTCGCAGCGGTGGTACATGGGGTTGTCGCGGGGGGTGCGCGCGCTGCCGAATATGGCGACTGCGGGACCGATATGTGCCAGCGTGTCGGCGGCCACTTGCATCTCTGACATAATCACCGGTATCTGATCACCGGCGGGCGTATCGCTCACTGCTTTAATTACCATGACAAAAACCTTATTACTCGTTGACGGGTCGAGCTACCTGTACCGCGCTTTCCATGCGATGCCAGATCTGCGCAATGCCAAGGGCGAACCCACTGGTGCGCTCTATGGTGTCGTCAACATGTTGCGAAAGCTCGTTGCCGATCATAAAGCACATTATGCAGCCTGCATCTTCGATGCAAAAGGGTCGACCTTCCGGGACGATCTTTATGCCGATTACAAATCGCACCGTCCGCCCATGCCGGAAGACCTGGCGGCTCAGATCGAACCCATTCATCGCGCCGTGCGAGCGCTCGGTTGGCCGGTATTGTGTATCGAAGGGGTAGAGGCCGACGACGTGATCGGCACCCTGGCGTGCCATGCCCGCGAACACGATGTTCGCACGATCGTGTCGACCGGGGACAAGGATTTGGCGCAGTTGGTCAATTCGCATGTCACGCTGGTCAATACCATGACGTCAGAGCGCCTGGATCCATCGGGCGTATTGGCGAAGTTCGGTATTCCGCCCGAGCGCATCGTTGATTACCTGATGCTGGTGGGCGACACGGTGGACAACGTGCCGGGTGTGCAAAAAGTGGGGCCGAAGACGGCGGTCAAATGGCTGACCGAGTTTGGATCGATCGACGCTTTGGTCGCAGCCGCCGATTCGATCAAAGGCGTCGCAGGGGCTAATTTGCGCTCGGCCATCCCCGAGTTTGGTCTGACGCGTCAATTGCTGACCGTGAAGTGCGATTGCGACCTGACAGGCCATGTCGATAGCCTGGCCGATCTCGTCCCGCGTCCCTTGGACGAAGCGGTCCTGGTCGAGCTATACGACAACTATGGTTTCCGTTCATGGTTGCGCGAGATCACGGGCGATGACGATCGTATCCCCGCGCAGGACGGGCGAGTCGAGGCGGCCACGATTCCTAAGGCACCCGAGATCACCGATTACGCTATTTTGACCGACTGGACGGCTTTCGACGACTGGGTGAAACGCCTGGAAGGCGCCACGCTGGTCGCACTGGATACCGAAACCACGTCCCTGTCGGAGATGCAGGCACGTCTGGTCGGTATTTCGATGGCGGTCGAGCCGGGTCAGGCTTGTTATATCCCCTTGGCCCATCGCGGCCCGGGCGAGGTCGAACAACTTCCCAAGGACGAGGTGCTGGCGCGGCTCAAGCCGTGGCTGGAAAGTGCTGACGCACCGAAGCTCCTGCATCATGCCAAGTACGACACTCACGTGTTTGCCAACGAAGGCATTGCTTTGGGCGGTGTAGCAGAAGACACCATGTTGCAAGCGTACGTGTTGGAGTCGCACAAGGGCGTCGGGCTGACCGATCTGGCTTCGCGCTATCTGGGCCGCCAGGGCGTGACCTACGAGTCCCTGTGTGGCAAGGGTGCCTCCCAGATCGGTTTCGATGAAGTGGATATCGAGCGCGCCGGTTTTTATGCCTGCGAGGATGCTGACTTCACGCTGCAATTGCATCACGTGTTGCGTTCCCAGGTCGCCCAAAGCGAAGGTTTGGAGCGCATCTATCGCATCGAACTGGACGTCTCCGAGGTCTTGATGCGCATCGAACGCAACGGCGTTCGAGTCGATGCCGCGCAATTGGTCGCGCAAAGTCAGGCGCTGGGTCACGAAATGCTGAGTTTGGAGCACCGGGCATTCGAATTGGCGGGTCAGCCGTTCAACCTGAATTCACCCAAACAACTGGGCGAGATCCTGTTCACGCAGATGGGCCTGCCAGTCGTGCGCAAGACTGCCAGCGGCGCGCCGTCTACCGACGAAGAGGTGTTGACCAAGCTGGCTGAAGACTACCCGCTACCGAAGGCTTTGCTGGAGTACCGCGGGCTGTCCAAGTTGAAATCCACTTACACCGACAAGTTGCCGCGTATGATCGATGCGCGCACGGGCAGGGTGCATACGCACTATGCCCAGGCGGCAGTCATCACCGGTCGCTTGGCATCCAGCGATCCCAACCTGCAGAACATTCCCGTGCGTACGGCGGCTGGTCGCCGGGTGCGAGAGGCATTCATTCCGGAGTCGGGCGTGATCGTGTCGGCCGACTATTCCCAGATCGAGCTGCGCATCATGGCGCATGTGGCCGACGATGCCAATTTGCAGCAGGCGTTTGCCGCAGGCGAGGACATCCACCGTGCTACGGCGGCAGAAGTGTTTGGCGTGCCGATCGAGGCGGTCGCGCCTGAGCAGCGTCGCGCTGCCAAGGCCATCAACTTTGGCTTGATATACGGTATGGGCGTTTTCGGCCTGGCTGCCAATTTAGGTATTACCCGAGACGCGGCTCAAGCCTATATCGACCGCTATTTCAACCGTTACCCCGGGGTTGCGCAGTACATGGCCGATACGCGAGTCCGGGCACGCGAACAGGGATACGTCGAAACCGTATTCGGACGTAAGTTGTGGTTGCCCGAAATCAAGGGTGGATCGGGGCCACGCCGGGCCGGTGCCGAGCGAGCCGCCATCAACGCACCAATGCAAGGCACGGCTGCCGATCTGATCAAACTGGCGATGGTGGATGTACAGCGTTGGCTGGAGCGCGATCGACTGCACTCGAAGCTGATCATGCAGGTACACGACGAATTGGTATTGGAAGTGCCCGACGACGAGCTGGCGCTCGTGCGTGAACGCTTGCCTGCCTTGATGTGTGCGGTCGCCGAATTGCGCGTGCCCTTGGTGGCGGAGGTGGGCGTGGGTAAAAATTGGGAACAGGCTCACTGATTGTTGGCACACTGACTTTTCGACAGGAGACAGGACATGGCGTTTTCTTCCGCGACGGGCCCTCAGGCGCCCACCACCCTGCACACCAGCGCCGACGGCCTGGCGCAGGGCGACTTCCGGCTGCCGGCGAAAGCGGGCGAGATCGATGCGTACTTCGCTCGACCGGAAGGGGCGGAAAATCTGCCTGTCGTTTTGGTGGTGCAAGAAATTTTCGGTTTGCATGAGCACATACGCGACGTGGTTCGCCGAGTGGCCAAGCTGGGCTATTTCGCCGTGGCCGCCAACCTGTACGAGCGTCAGGGCGATGCGTCGCGCTACACCGATATTCCTACCCTGGTAGCGGATATCGTTAGCAAAGTGCCGGACGAGCAGGTGCACGCCGATCTGGACGCCTGCGTGGCCTGGGCCGGCAAGCAGGGCGGCGACGTGACCCGTGTCGGGGTGACCGGGTTTTGCTGGGGCGGACGCCTGACCTGGATGTACGCTGAGCACAATCCCAGCGTCCGGGCCGGTGTGGCGTGGTATGGCCGCCTGACTTCCGGTCACGGCCCATTGATCAAACGCAACCCGGTAGATGTGGCGGGTCGCCTCAAGGCCCCGGTGCTGGGACTGTATGGGGGATTGGATAAAAGCATCCCCCAGGACGACGTCGAGCGCATGCGTGCCGCGCTAGCCGCAGGCAATGCTCAGGCACAGGCTTCGAACATCGTGGTCTACCCCCAGGCCGATCATGCGTTTTACGCCGATTACCGTGCCAGCTATCGCGGCGTGGATGCCAACGACGCATGGTCGCGCCTGACGGCTTGGTTCGCGCGCTATCTGACCTGATCCGCGGCGTTCAATCCGACTATTCCGCTTAACCCTGTCACTGCATTTTGACGCCTGCGTCTTTGACGACTTTTGCCCAGCGTGTCGTCTCGCGTTCGATGTGCGTGCCGAAGGCCGCGGGCGTCGTACCTTCCAGCGTATAGCCGTTATCCGAAAGCTGCTTTTGAAAAGCGGGCTGTTTGACGACTGCGGCGATCTTCTGGCTCAGGCTGTCGACGATATCGGGCGGGGTGCCTGCCGGGGCGATGATGCCGTACCAGCCATTGACGGTGTAGTCGGCAATACCTGTCTCGCGTACCGTTGGGACATCGGGCAGGACGGCCGCCCGTTGATCGCCGGTCACGGCCAGTGCCTTCAGTTTGCCGGCCTTGACCTGCGGCAATGAAGTCGAAATGCTGTCGAACATCAGATCCACTTCATTGCTCAGCATCGCCACCACTGCCGGGCCGCTGCCCTTATAAGGCACGTGCAGGATGTCGGTGCCGGTCGCCCGCTTGAATTGCTCTACCGCCAGATGACTCGTATTACCGTTGCCTGCCGACGCATACGACACCTTGCCTGGGTTCTGCTTAGCGTAGGCAACCAGCTCTTTCATCGAATTGAATGGGGCGTCTTTGGGCGCCACAGCCAGCATCGGCAGATTGGCCACCAAGGAGACCGGCGTGAAGTCTTTGGCCGTGTTGTAGGGTAAGTCGGGGTAGAGGCTGGGATTGATCGAGTGAGCCGCCAGCACCATCAGCAGCGAATACCCATCGGGCTTGGCTCGGGCCAATTGGCCTGTGGCGATGGTGCCGCCCGCGCCGGGCTTGTAATCGATCACCACTGTCTGACCCAGTTCTTTCTGAAGCTCGGCGGCCAAGGGTCGTGCCAACAGGTCGGCGCTACCCCCAGGCGGGTAGGGAATCGTCAGGGTGATGGGTCGCGTCGGATAGGGTTCGCTGGCCACTGCGGCAGGTGCAGCGGCGGTCAGTGCTGCGATACATCCGGCCGTCAACGCAAGCGCGTTCCACGCGCGGGTGGCCACCGGCCCTCTGGTGTCGTGTTGCATGTTCGTCTCCTCGGTTTTTTTGGCCAGTGTGGCGTGGCGCGGCAGCGCTGACCATTTTGCAATCCAAAACCGAGGGTTCGATGCAGCGAAAGTTCGACGGTGGCGCCGTCGATCTGGAGGGGGTTTACAACACCCGTAGATTTTGCAGCGCGGCAATGCGCTGCTGAATCGGCGGGTGTGTGGCGAACAGGGCAGCCAGACCGCCCTTGCCGGTAATGCCCGATGCCTCGAAAGTTTTAGGCAGATCGCCCGGTTCGACACCGCCCAAGCGGGCCAGGGCACGCATCATGGGTTCACGCGCACCCATCAGGGACGCGGCGCCCGCATCGGCGCGATATTCCCGCTGGCGCGAGAACCAGGCCACGATGATCGAGGCGATGATGCCGAACAGAATTTCACAGGCGATCACGGTGACGAAATAACCCAGGCCGACGCCACGCTCGTTCTTGAGAATGACGCGATCGACGAAATAGCCGACGGCACGCGCCAGGAACACGACGAAGGTGTTCACCACGCCTTGAATGAGGGTGAGCGTGACCATGTCGCCGTTGGCGATGTGTGCAACCTCGTGCGCCAGCACAGCGGCCACTTCTTCTTCGGTCATGCTTTGCAGCAGGCCGGTAGACACGGCGACCAGGGACGAATTCTTGAACGCACCGGTGGCAAAGGCGTTGGGTGCGCCGTCGTAGATGGCCACTTCGGGGCGGCCGATGCCGGCACGATCGGACAGCTGGTGAACGGTGTCTAACAACCAGGCTTCGTTCTGGTTGGCGGGCGCGTTCGGATCGATGACGCGAGCGCCGGTACTCCATTTGGCCATGGGCTTGCTCATCAAGAGCGAAATAATGGCACCGCCGAAGCCGATGACTGCCGATGCCATCAGTACGCCGGTGACGTTGAAGCCCTGGGCATAAAGATGCCGATCCAGCCCAAGGATGCGCAGTGTCGTAGAGAGCACCAGCATGACGGCCAGGTTGGTCAGGAGAAACAAGACGATTCGTTTCATGGTCGGAGCAAGTCCTTTTCGGATCTGATGACAATAGTGAATAAGACGGCTGCGCGCCTGCCGGGTTCCACGGCGGATCGGCTAATCGATCGGGGCGGCCCCGTTTTTCTTTACCGCCCTGCGCACCGGAGTATAGTAACGGTATTCCCTTATAACTTTCAGGCTACAAGCGGTCCGATGCAGGCTTTATGGATGTTGCTGGCCTCGTTCATGTTCGCCCTCATGGGGTCGGCCGTGAAGCTCGCCAGCGAACACGGCGCTCAATTAGCGCAAATCGTGTTGTTCCGAGGCGTGCCTTCCGTCGTGCTGCTGCTGGTGTTCGCGCGCGTCGCACGCCAGTCGATCGTTCCCATCAGCTGGCGTCTACACGCACTGCGCAACGTATTCGGCGTGGCGTCGATGTGGCTGGGATTTTTCTCGCTGGCCCATCTCCCGCTGTCCACTTCCACCAGCCTGAGCTACACGGCCCCCTTGTTTATCGCAGGCTGGATGGTGGCGCGCAGCCCGCAGCAGCGGGATATCTACCGGATCGGTGCGGTCCTGCTTGGCTTTTTAGGGGTGCTCACGGTATTGCGGCCCAGCATCAGCGGCGATCAATATCTGGCCGCGGCCATGGGCCTGGGCGCCGGTGCGGCAGCGGCCTTCGCGATGATGCAATTGCGCAAGCTGGGCGAAGTCGGCGAGCCCGAGTGGCGAACGGTGTTGTATTTTTCGGTCTGTGTCGTCTTGACCAGCTTGGTTGGGTTGACGATCGAAGGCTGGCCGCCCATGAGCGTCACCGCTTACCTGGCGCTGATCGGTGTCGGGCTGACGGGGCTGTGCGGTCAATTGGCCGTCACCCGGGCGTTCGGCAAGGGTCCACCGCTCTTGACGGCGGCTTTGCAGTACTCGACCATCATCTTTGCAGCATTTTTGGGCGTGGGATTCTGGGGCGACTATCTCGATTGGTTGGCATGTGTCGGCATGCTGTTCATCATCCTCGCAGGATTGCTGTCCGCATGGCGTACCATGCGGGAAAGTAAGCAGAAAAAATAGGAGCCATACGCCGTGTCCCATCCTCTCATTTCCGCCTCCGAACTGGCGTCGCGTCTGAATGACGCCCAGACGCGCATTTTCGACGTTCGCCATAGCCTTACCGACCATTCGCAAGGGCAGCGCGAGTTCCTGTCGGCACACATTCCCGGTGCCCATTATCTCGATCACGAAACGCAATTGGCCGCGCCGCGTACCGGTACGAACGGCCGCCACCCTTTGCCGACCCGTCAGGCATTTGCCACGCTGATGCGCGAGCATGGCGTCACGCCCGACACCCATGTGGTGATCTACGACGCCAGTGGCGGCATGTTTTCGGCGCACCTGTGGTGGATGTTGCGATGGTTGGGACACGATCGCGCGCAGGTGCTCGATGGCGGCTGGCAGGCTTGGCAGGCTGGTGGGCATGATACCGAGGAGGGTGCCACCGAACCCGTCGCCGCGTCGGTGGGCGTTTCCTGGCCCACTCCGTTGGCCAACGTCGTCGATGTGGCGGCGGTCGTCGCCAACATCAAACATCCGGCATTCACCATACTGGACGCGAGGGCGGCCAATCGCTATCGGGGCGAGGTCGAGCCCATGGATCCTGTCGCCGGTCATATTCCGGGTGCGCTGAATCGTCCCAACACCGAGAATCTTCAAGACGATGGGCGATTCAAGTCGTCCGACGTGCTGAAACGCGAGTTCGATTTGCTGCTGGCCGGACGCTCGCCCAAGGATATCGTTCACCAATGCGGTTCGGGCATTACGGCCTGCCATAATTTGCTCGCCATGGAGCTGGCAGGCGCGCGTGGCTCGCGCTTGTATGCAGGCTCGTGGAGCGAATGGTGTGCCGATCCGGCGCGTCCGGTAGCAGTGGGCTGATTTTTTACCCGCACAAGCAAAACGCCCAAGATGTCCTGGGCGTTTTGCTTTGACGATCGACCGGTACGTCCCTATCGATGCGAGCCGTGAAAGATCGGCGCTATGACAATCGTTTCAGGCCCTTGGTCGGCTTCAGGCTTTAGTTTCAGGCTTTATTTACCTGCCGGTTTCGCCCATCACCCGGCGATACCATTCGTGGAAATGCTGCATGCCATCTTCCATGGGCGACTGATACGGACCGCCATCGTTGGCGCCACGCATCATCAATGCGCGTCGGCCTGCATCCATGCGTTCCGCGATTTCATCGTCTTCGATAGCGGTTTCCATGTAGGCTGCACGCTGCGCTTCGACGAACTCGCGTTCGAAGGCAGCAATTTCTTCCGGGTAATAGAACTCCACCACGTTCATGGTTTCTTGCGGACCCTTGGGATACAGGGTCGAGAGCACCAGCACATGCGGATAAAGCTCGATCATGTGGGTGGGAAAATACGTGACCCAGAGGGCGCCGAAATCCGGGGCGTCGCCCTCACGGTAGCTGAGAACTTGATCGTGCCACTGTTTATAGACGTCGGAGCCGGGTTGGGCCAGCGCGCTGTTCACGCCCACGCGTTGCAGGCTGTACCAGTCGTTGAACTCCCAGGTCAGGTCGTCGCAGGTGACGAACTTGCCCAGGCCGGGATGGAACGGGCCGACGTGGTAATCCTCCAGATAGACCTCAATAAAGGTCTTCCAGTTGTAGTTGCAGTGATGCACTTCGACGTGATCGAGCACGTAGTCGCCGAAGTTGAATTCGGGGCGCGAGAAGAGCGATGCCATGTCGCTTGCAGGGTCGCGCGGGCCTTCGAACAACAGGCCGTGGCAGTCGCGCAAGCGGAAGCGTTCAAGGTTCATGCATGGGGTGCTGTCGAACTGCGGCGCACCCAGCAATTCACCGCGGTCGTTATAGGTCCAGCGATGCAGGGGGCATACGATGTTGCCACCCGTGGCTTTTAGATTGCCATGGCTATTGGCCGGACCGCTGACGTTACCTGCTTGGCCACCCAGCATCAGCGCTTGCCGATGACGGCAGACGTTGGACACCAGTTCGATACCTTGTGCGTTGCGCACGAGCGCTCTCCCGCCGGACTCTTGAACCAGCGTGCGCCAGTCACCTACTTCAGGCACGAGTTTTTCGTGGCCGACGTATTGCGAGGACTGCTTGAAAATGAGCTCCAGCTCCCGTTGAAAGCGGGCTTCGTCGAAATAAGCGCTGACAGGAAGCTGGGTACGTGCCGGCACCACATGTGCCATGCGACCGATGTCGGTCATCATTCCCTCCGCGTGGAAAAAAAAGCCAGCCCGGCAAATGTCGTTCTGGCGCGAAGAAAAGTCGGTCTGGCCGATCAGTAGGGCGATTGTACCCCAGAATAGATTTCAACGCCCGCTCATACAAATATGTCAAGACTTAGTGCACAAAGTCCACTTGGTTAATTTTTTTCATTACAGCACGCGTCGAGTTGCGCGGGTGCGTTGGAGCGCCCAACATAATGCGGCCGAGCTGCCAAATACCGCAGCTGCGAGCACAGGGATGGCCCACATGTCATGCGTTCCGCTTTTGTACCAACCCAGGCGGGTCGCCAAGTCGATGAACACGGGATGCACCAAGTACACACCAAATGTAAGTCTTCCCAGCGCCGGGAGGCGCGGCAGCTTGCGGGCATCCACAATCAATTGAAAAGCAGCCAGAGACATGGCCGCGACGTTCAAGCTGAAGTAGTTGTAAAAATAGGGATGCAATTGTCCAGGCGAGGACAGCAGATAAAACCCGGCAGCAGTGACGATCACACTGACCGACAGAACCAAGGCGGGGCGCGGAATGCGCAGCGCGCCGTCGACGATCAGCTTGCCCGCCACGAAATAACCGAGGTAGGGGAGAAACCAGGTCAGGAAGAATCCAGGATCGGCACCCGTGACTTGGCGATACAGCGTGTCCAGCATCGCTACCAGCAAGATCGCGCCAGCACACGCCACACGTGCCCGAGGGCTCGTGCGTGCATATAAATTGCGCATGAAGGGCGTGAATAGATACAAGCCCACTATCATGTACAAATACCAGAGGTGATAGTAGGGCGTGCCTTTGGCCAGCACGATCGCATTCGACTGCCAGTCGATCCGACCTTCGTCGAGCCAACTGAGCATATTGCGCCACGCTAAATAGAACAGGCTCCAGAACACCAGTGGAACGACAATGCGCGCCACTCGCCGACCGTAGAACTGGCGTAAATCGGTCGGGCGGCCATCGTTCAGCATCAATGCGCCGCTGATCATGACGAAAACCGGCACGCACCAGCGCGATGCCGAGTCGTACACGTTGGCGGCCAACCACGAGGTCGATCCGAACGATTCGGCTAAATTAAGGGCGTCGGTGGAGCTGTGCAAGAGCACGACAGCCAGCGCGGCGAGCCAGCGAGCGGCGTCCAGGCGGGCATAGCGATCGGGCGTATCGGGCGAGAGGCGGGGGTGGTCTGTCACGGTGTAAACGCTAGCAGACCGTCGGGCGCAGTCCTGTATCCGAGGGTTAGCGTTTGCTGCCTGTCGTTCATGGTCCGCGTATTGGGCGCGATCTCGTACAATGCTCGGCTGACATCAACGGCCCAATTCTGGAGCTCATTTGGCGACGACACGCAAAAGCGCGGCCATCCACGACGGACAAACGCAAGATGCCGTCCGGGATACCGCCCAAGGTACCGCTCAGGGTACCGCCGCACTTCCAACGGGAACCTCTGCGTCCGCAGCAGGTAGCCCTGCGGCCGAGGCGCCCTTGCCGGTCGATTTCGAGGCGGCATTGGCCGAACTCGAAACCCTGGTTGCGGCGATGGAGGATGGCGATATGTCGCTGGAAGCCTCCCTGGCGGCCTACAGACGGGGCGTTGCGTTGTCGCGCGCCTGTCAGGACCGGCTCGCGCAAGCCGAACAACAAGTCAAGGTGCTAGAAGGCGAGTTGCTCAAGCCTCTGGACACGCGATATCTCGATGAAGAAAGCGGCTCATGAATCGACATCACCTCCCTTTCAATGCGTGGCTGGCCGGCCGAGCCTTGCACGTCGAACACGTGCTTGATCGCGAAATGCCTCAGTTGGACGATATGCCCGCTACCCTGCACCAAGCCATGCGCTATGCGGTGCTGGGCGGTGGCAAGCGGGTACGTGCCGCACTGGTATACGCCGCAGGCGTGGCCTCGCAGAGCGGCCAGCCCTCGCGGGCCATCGAAGCCTCGCTCGATCATGCCGCCGCTGCGGTCGAATTGATTCACGCATACTCCCTGGTGCATGACGACTTACCGTGCATGGACGACGACGTATTGCGGCGCGGACGGCCTACCGTTCACGTGCAGTTCGACGAAGCCACGGCCATGCTGGCTGGCGATGCCTTGCAACCCCTGGCGTTCGAGCTATTGGCCGAGATGCCCATCGCGCCTGCGCTGGTGGTGCAGGCCGTGCATGTGCTGACGCGTGCCAGCGGCAGTCAGGGCATGGCGGGCGGGCAGGCCATCGACCTGCAAAGTGTGGGTCGGGCCCTGAGCCGCGACGAATTGCAGATCACGCACAGCATGAAAACGGGCGCGATGCTGGAGGCCAGCGTGGCCCTGGGCGGCATTGTCGCGGGCGCAAGCTCGTCGGTCCGCGCGGCGCTGGACGCCTACGCCGAAGCGATCGGATTGGCCTTTCAGGTGGTGGACGACATTCTGGATGTCACGGCCGATGCTGCGGCTTTGGGCAAGACGGTGGGCAAAGACGCCGCCGAAAACAAACCGACCTACGTATCCTTGCTGGGCTTGGATGGCGCTCAGGCGTTCGCGCAAGAGCTGCGCCAGGCCGCGCTGGAGTCGATCGCGCCTTTGGGCACGCAAGCTGCGCGCCTGACCGAGCTGGCCGATTTCATCGTGCTGCGCGACCGCTGATGGCCCCGGCGCCGGATGCGCCCGGCGCGAACTACGCATAGAATAACTTCGCATGACTTCTCTTCTGGATCGCATTTCTAGCCCGGCCGACCTCAAGGCCCTGGATCGCCGCAAGCTCAAGGAGCTCGCCGACGAGCTGCGAGCTTTCGTGTTGACGTCGGTATCGGCGACCGGGGGGCACCTATCGTCCAACCTGGGGACGGTCGAGTTGACGCTGGCTTTGCATCAGGTTTTCGACACGCCGCACGACCGCATCGTCTGGGATGTCGGCCATCAGTCGTACCCGCACAAAATTCTGACCGGGCGCAAGGGGCAAATGACATCCTTGCGCCAAGCGGGTGGTCTGTCGGGTTTTCCCAAACGCAGCGAATCCGAGTACGACGCTTTCGGCACGGCGCACTCCAGTACGTCCATTTCGGCGGCACTGGGGATGGCCGTCGCATCGCGTAATGCCGGCATCGAACGCTCGCACATCGCCGTGATCGGCGACGGCGCGATGTCGGCAGGCATGGCGTTCGAGGCCATGAACAATGCTGGCGTCATCCCCGATGTCAATTTGCTGGTCATCCTGAACGACAACGACATGTCCATCTCGCCTCCGGTCGGGGCTTTGAACCGGTATCTGGCAAGGCTGATGTCGGGGCGGTTTTACGCGACGGCAAAAAACGTCGGGCGGGCGGTGTTGCAGCATGTACCCCCGGTGCTCGAACTGGCGCGACGGTTTGAAGAGCATGCCAAAGGCATGGTGACGCCTGCCACGTTGTTCGAAGAGCTGGGCTTCAATTACGTCGGACCGATCGATGGTCACGACCTGGATGCCCTGGTGCCTACGTTGCAGAATCTGCGTGCCTTGAAAGGGCCGCAGTTCTTGCATGTGGTGACCAAGAAAGGCCAGGGCTATAAATTGGCCGAAGCCGATCCGGTTCTTTATCACGGTCCTGGACGCTTCGATCCGGCCGTGGGTATCCAGCCTGCCGCCAAGCCGGTCAAGACGACGTTCACCCAGGTGTTTGGGCAATGGCTGTGCGACATGGCGGCCGCTGACGAGCGCCTGGTGGGCATTACGCCCGCCATGCGCGAGGGGAGCGGCATGGTGGCGTTCGAACAGAAATTTCCCAAGCGTTATTTCGATGTCGGCATTGCCGAACAGCATGCCGTGACATTTGCCGCGGGTCTGGCCTGCGAAGCCCAGAAGCCGGTGGTCGCCATCTACTCGACGTTCCTGCAACGCGGCTACGACCAGTTGATTCACGATGTGGCTTTGCAAGATCTGGATGTCACTTTTGCATTGGATCGGGCGGGCTTGGTGGGGGCCGACGGTGCCACCCATGCGGGCAATTACGACATCGCTTATCTGCGCTGTATTCCCAACATGGTGATCGCCGCGCCGTCCGACGAGAACGAAACCCGTCTGTTGCTGACGACCTGTTATCAGCACGTCGGGCCCTCGGCGGTGCGTTATCCGCGCGGGGCCGGCGTCGGAGCGGCCATCGATCCGGCCTTGGCCAGCGTGCCCGTCGGGCAGGCGGTCGTTCGCCGCAAGGGCAAGCGCGTGGCGATCCTGGCGTTTGGCACCTTGCTCCATCCGGCGTTGGTCGCAGGCGAGGCGCTCGATGCCACCGTGGTGGACATGCGCTTCGTGAAGCCATTGGATGAGGCATTGCTACAACAGTTGGCAAGCACCCATGACGGTTTTGTCACGGTGGAAGAGGGCAGCATCATGGCGGGCGCGGGAAGCGCGGTTGCCGAGTATCTGAACGCTGCCGGCGTGCTCAAGCCGGTGTTGCAGTTAGGCTTGCCCGACCGCTACATCGATCATGGCGATCAGGCGCGTTTGCTGGTCGATCTCGGGTTGGATGCTTCGGGCATCGAGCAGTCCGTGCGTAATCGATTCCCGGCCTGAGCGAATGATGGGTGTGTGTTTGGCGTATTTTGGGCGGGTTCCAGGCGATGCCTTCATCGAGTGCTCGATATGCCGATGCACACCCACCACGAATATGGTTATCGCGACACCCGTTTGCCAAATCCGCCATAATAGGCGCCTGTCTAATTATTTTTTCGGATCCTTTGGTTTGCGCCACTGAGGTTCGACGCCTGCCATGAATTCGCCCGTTGACTCGATTCTCGCCATGCCTGACGTGCAAAGCTCGCACGACACCCGGCACATTCCTATTCAGCGCGTCGGTATCCGCGGGGTGCGGCATCCCATGCTCGTCGCCGGTGGTGACGGTCAGGCGACGCCGACGGTGGGTAACTGGACGCTGACAGTCGCCTTGCCTGCCGAAGAAAAAGGCACGCACATGTCCCGCTTCATCGCCTTACTCGAAAAGTACCGCAGCACGCCGCTCACGCCCGCGCTGTTCAAGGTGATGGCGGCCGAGATGCTGCCCTTGCTGCATGCCGAGCGCGGCGACATCACCGTGTCGTTTCCTTATTTCGTCAACAAATCGGCCCCGATCTCGGGCGTGCAAAGTCTGATGGACTACGAAGTTCAGTGGATCGCCCGCGCCGATGCGCAAGCGGTCGAGTTCGAGCTCGTGGTGCTGGTGCCGGTCACCAGTCTGTGTCCGTGCTCCAAGGCCATTTCGGCCTATGGCGCCCACAATCAGCGGTCGCACGTGACGGTGGCGGCCGTTCTGGACGGTGAGGTCGATCTCGAACACATCATCCGGGTGGTCGAATCCGAGGCGTCATGCGAACTGTGGGGGTTGTTGAAGCGCCCCGACGAGAAATACGTCACCGAGCGTGCCTACGAAAACCCCAAGTTCGTCGAGGATCTGGTGCGTGACGTGGCTGCCCGAATCGGCGCACAGGCTGGTATTCGCAGCTATCTCATCGAAGCCGAAAACTTCGAGTCGATCCACAATCACTCGGCGTACGCCGTCGTCGAAGGCTGATCGGCGAGTCCGGTATCGCACCGGATCGCTCCTGGGTATCGTAGGCCGTATCGAGGCCCGTGGCACGTAAACCACGGGCTTTTTGCTTTTTCTAGCTATGCGAGTGATAATAGTGGGCTTTCTTTGCTCGCCCTCATATTCATGAGACGGGCTGTCCGGCAGGAAAGGTAGGGTTGCTGAGTCGGTATGTTGTCACTGCGGTTGTGACTGCGGTTTTAGCTGCGCGGTGTTGTAACGGGCGGCAGTGGCTGGCAATCCCCAAGAAATGTAAGCCGGATATCCTCAAGGAGTTTTAACTATGCGTCACTACGAAGTAGTGTTTATCGTCCATCCCGACCAAAGCGAGCAAGTGCCCGCCATGGTCGAGCGTTATCAGTCGCTTGTCACTGGCCAGAGCGGCTCGGTGCATCGCCTGGAAGACTGGGGCCGTCGTCAACTGGCCTACCCGATTCAAAAGCTGGTGAAAGCACATTACGTGTGCATGAACATCGAATGCGGCCAGGCAACCCTGGACGAACTCGAGCACTCGTTCCGCTACAACGACGCCGTCTTGCGCCATCTGGTCATTCAGACCAAGAACGCGCCTGAGGGTGCGTCGCCGATGATGAAGTCGGTCGAGCGTGAAGAAGCCCGCAAGGCTTCGGCCGAAGCGTCGGCAGCGACCGCCGAGTAATTGGCAAAGCGATTCACTAGCAGGACATACAGGTGATCAACCGGCTGGAGCTGTCAGCGCAAGTGCTCGAATGCGAGCCCCTGCGATACACCCCGGCGGGCCAGCCAGTGCTGGATATGCTGCTCACTCATCAATCCACTGTTGTCGAGGCCGGGCTAGAACGCCAGGTCATGTTGACGATAAGTGCATTGGCAATGGGCGATCTGGCAACCATGCTGGCCACGACGCAACTGGGTTCGATGCTGCATATCGAGGGCTTTCTCGCTCCGGTGCGCAAAGATTCGGTCAAGCTTCGGCTGCATATGCAGCGAGTGCGCGTCCAGACCGCGGGGCATGACCCGCTGGTCGCCTGAACGTCCATTTGAACAAGTATCTTGCCGGACTTTTTTTCATAGACCGGCAAACCCAATAAGAGGCACATCATGGCTTTCTTCAAAAAGAAAAACGACAAGCGCAAACCAATGCAGTCGCCGCTGTTCAAGCGTCGCAAGGTCTGCCGCTTCACCGCCGCTGGCGTTGATCACATCGACTACAAGGATGTCGACACGCTGCGTGATTTCATCCAGGAAAATGGCAAGATCATCCCGGCTCGCTTGACCGGTACCAAGGCCAACTACCAGCGTCAGCTCGACACCGCTATCAAGCGTGCGCGCTTCCTGGCTCTGTTGCCGTACACCGACAACCACAACTGATCGAGAGACCGCCATGCAAATCATCCTGCTTGAAAAAGTCGTCAATGTGGGTAACCTCGGCGAAGTCGTTCGCGTCAAAGACGGTTATGCCCGCAATTTCCTGATCCCTCAGAAAAAAGCACGCCGTGCCACGGCTGTCGCTCTGAAAGAATTCGAAGCTCGCCGCGCCGAGCTGGAAAAGATTCAGGCCGAGAAGCTGGTCGCCGCTCAAGGCGTGGGCGAGCGTTTGTCGGATTTCCAACTGAGCATCAAACAGAAAGCTGGTATCGATGGCCGTCTGTTCGGCTCGGTCACCAACGCCGATATCGCCGATGCCCTGCGCAAAGCCGGTTTCGACAGCGTCGAGAAGTCGCAGATCCGTCTGCCTAACGGTGCATTGAAGGCCGTGGGCGAGTACGCCGTGTCCGTCGCACTGCACCCCGATGTCGTCTCCGACATCACCGTGCAAGTCGAGGGCGACCTGGCCTAATCCCCAGGTGGCTGCTTGAGAGCCGGCAGGTCGCTAGCCGACCAGCCGGCTTTTTCTATTGTGGCGCGAGCCACGTGCGTGAGCTGAATCAAGTCATGTCCCAAGAATCGCCGGTCCATCATGTTCAGCCGCCCGCCGGTCTGGATGCCTGGTTGGATGCATTGGATCCGACACGCGAGCCATCCGTCCGCCTGGCCGATCTGAATGGCGTGAGTTTCGTGATCAAGCGCCGTCAGCCATCGCTTGCGCGTGGCGTGAGCTATGTATTGCGCTATCTTCGGGCCAGCGTGCTGGCGGCGTTCTGTCGTTTGCTATTGGGCGAGTGGCCGTCGCCGCGTTCTCTGGTCCACAATGGTTTGCCCCATGAGGCCGCGCGGCTGCGTGCTTTGACCGAGGCTGGATGTCGGGTGCCTGCCGTATGGCGCTACCGGAGCGGCGAGTTGGTGCTGGAGTTCGTCGGCCAGGATATCCCCTATCTGTTGCGTGAAGCCGATCCGGTGGGCCGTCGAGCCTTGATCGATGAGATCGCCACGGATCTAGCTGCGTTTCATGCGGGCGGGCATTGGCATGGCGGCGCGCAGGTGCGCAACCTGACCCGCCGCGACGACTGCATCTGGCGTTTGGATTTCGAAGAAAACATCGGTGCCACCCTATCGCTGTCTTTGGCGCAAGCTTACGACGTTTACCAATGTCTATCGTCGGTAGTGGTTTTGCGTCACGTTCCTGACGATGAGTCGGTGGCCTTGGCCGATCGCTTGTTGCATGCCTATCTGGCGCACAATACCGACCCCGCGCTGCGGCGGTCGTTGGCGCGCGTGGCCCGGGTGCTCGACCGCACGGCGCGACTGCTTTCGCCGCTGCGCTGGGTGCCGGGGCGCGACGTACAGGGTTTCTTCCGATTCGCCCGCAGCCTACGGTTACTATTGTCCTCATGACCGCTACCCCCGACCAGCAGCTCGACTATCTTCGAGTGCCACCTCATTCCGTCGAAGCAGAGCAATCTGTTCTGGGCGGTTTGTTGCTCGATAACAATGCCTGGGACCGTCTGACTGACATCTTGCAGGAAGACGATTTCTATCGCCATGATCACCGGCTGATCTGGTCCCATATCGCTCGTTTGGTCAACCTGGCGCGCCCTGCCGACGTCATCACGGTCAACGAGTCCTTGGCCAGCGCCGCCAAGAGCGAAGAGGTGGGCGGTTTGGCCTATCTGAACGCCCTGGCGCACAATACCCCATCGGCGGCCAACATCCGCCGCTACGCCGAAATCGTGCGCGAACGTTCGATGCTGCGCAAGCTGGTGTCGATTGCCGACGAAATTTCGGCGGCTGCGTTCAATCCCCAAGGCAAGGAAGCGCGTCAACTGCTGGACGAAGCCGAGTCGCGCGTGTTTCAGATCGCGCAGGAAGGCGCACGAGGTGCCGCCGGTTTCAAGGAAATTCAGCCTTTGCTGACCCAGGTGGTCGAGCGTATCGACGAGCTGTATCACCGCGATAGCGATTCGGATGTCACCGGGGTGCCTACCGGCTTTGCCGATCTGGACAAAATGACGTCCGGCTTGCAGCCAGGCGATTTGGTGATCGTGGCGGGCCGTCCATCGATGGGCAAGACCTCGTTCTCGATGAACATCGGCGAGCACGTCGCCATCGAGCAAGGTTTGCCGGTGGCCGTGTTCTCGATGGAAATGGGTGCGGTGCAATTGGCCATGCGTATGCTGGGATCGGTGGGGATGCTCGATCAGCATCGCATGCGAACCGGCAAACTACTGGCCGACGACTGGCCCCGGGTCACGCATGCGGTTCAACTCATGCAGGACGCTCAGGTCTACATCGACGAGACGCCAGCACTGACGGCCATGGATCTGCGTGCCCGTGCGCGGCGTCTGGCCCGTCAATGCGGGCAGCTCGGTCTGATCATCATCGACTATATTCAGTTGATGTCGGGTAGTGGCGGCGAGAACCGGGCCACTGAAATTTCGGAAATCAGCCGCTCGCTAAAGAGTCTGGCGAAAGAGCTGAACTGCCCCTTGATCGCGCTGTCGCAGTTGAACCGAAGTCTAGAGCAACGCCCGAACAAGCGTCCCGTGATGAGCGATTTGCGCGAATCGGGCGCTATCGAGCAGGACGCCGACGTGATCCTGTTCATTTACCGCGACGAAGTCTACAACCCCGATTCGCCTGACAAGGGCAGTGCCGAGATCATCATCGGCAAGCAGCGTAACGGCCCGATCGGCACGGTACGCCTGACCTTCCAGGGCATGAGTACCCGATTCCTGAACTACACGGCCGGACAGCAGTATTAAGGCACTTGCGCCCAACGTTCGCGCCGGATGTGAATCGAGCCTGCCGCATACGCTGCGACAGGCTCGAAAACAAGAACCCGCTACCTCGACGAGGAGGGCGCTCTCTCGTAGGGAGCGCTCAGGTTTCCTCGCCAGTTTCCAAAGGGCGGCGCGCATAGCGGCTGGCCAGATAAGCGCACACCATCAATTGAATCTGGTGGAACAGCATGATTGGGAGCACGATCGTGCCTACTGCACTGCCTGCAAACAAGACCTGTGCCATCGGCACGCCAGTCGCCAGGCTCTTCTTCGAACCCGCAAACAGTAGTGTGATCTGATCGGCGGTGTTGAAGCGGAAAAGCCTGCCCAATAGCAGCGACACGCCCAGCGCCAACGCCAGTACGACGATGCAGCACGCCACCAGACCGAACAGGGCGCCCACTGGCGTACTGGTCCACAGTCCTTCGTTGACGGCCTGCGAAAACGCCGTATAGACCACCAGCAGAATCGATCCCTGGTCGACGTACTTCAGCACGGGCTTGTGGCGGGCTACCCAGGCACCAATCCAGCGGCGCATGATCTGGCCCAGCACGAAGGGCAGCAGCAATTGCGTCATGATCTTCAGCACGGCATCGAACGATACGGGTGCGGCCCCTGCGTTGGCGATCACCGTTCCGACCAGCAGCGGCGTCACGAAGATGCCGAGCAGGCTGGATACCGAGGCGCTACATACCGCAGCGGGGACGTTGCCGCGCGCGATCGAGGTGAACGCGATGGCTGATTGGACGGTGGCGGGCAGGCAGCACAAAAACATCACCCCGACATACAGCTCTGGCGTCACCAGCGGCATCAGCAGCGGTTGCAGTGCCAGACCGATCAGCGGGAACAGGATGAAGGTCACACTGAAGATGGTGCCGTGCAGACGCCAGTGCGTCATGCCCGCGATAATGGCCTCGCGCGATAGCCGTGCGCCATGCAGAAAAAACAACAGGCCGACCGCGATGTTCGTGATCCAGCCAAAGGTCACCAGGCCGACGCCGTAGGCTGGAACGATACTGGCTATCGCAACGACGCTCAAGAGCAGGAGAATGAAGGTGTCAGGGAGAAAGCGAAGCAGGCGTTTCATCGGAAGCGAAGGCGGGCAAGAGCGAAGAGGGCATGCGCAGCAAGGGCGAAGGCCATACGAGAAGCCGGCGCGGTGCCGGGCGAATTCGGATTGTAGTCCTGTGAGCTTACTTCTGGTTAGTTTCGATCTGACGGGCCAGTCCGATCGGGGCAGTCGGGCGTCGGCCGATCAAGCCCCGTCGAGCGGACTAGACCGGATGCGCGCTCATTCGACAGGCCAGCACGAAGGCGGCGTGTAGCGACCCCGGGTCGGCGAGGCCCTGCCCGGCGATATCGAAAGCCGTGCCATGATCGACACTGGTGCGTACGAACGGCAAGCCCACCGTCACGTTCACGCCCTCGTCAATGCCCAGATACTTGACCGGTATTAGTCCTTGATCGTGATATTGGGCCACCACGATGTCGAATTCGCCGCGCCGCGCACGCATGAAAACGGTGTCGCCGGGCCAGGGGCCGCTGGCATCGAACCCAAGCGCACGCGCCTGTTCGATGGCCGGGGCGATGACGTCGATCTCTTCCCGGCCGAATTTACCGTTCTCGCCAGAGTGCGGATTCAAGCCTGCGACAGCGATCCGTGGGTGTGCGATGCCCATCTGGCGACAGGCGCGATCGGCCAGGCGAATGGCGGTCAATTCGGCGCTCAAGCTAATGGCTGCGGGCACATCGGCCAGTGGCAGGTGAATGTTCACCAACAACACACGCAGTTCGTCGTTGGCCAGCATCATGGCGAAATCGGTGGTTTGGCTGCGCTCGGCCAGAATCTCGGTATGACCCGGGAAGTCCAATCCCGCTTCATGCATGGCCGCTTTGTTCAGCGGTGCGGTGACGATGGCACGCAATTGCCCTGCGCGTGCGTGGTCTATCGCCGCCAGCACGGCGTCGTAGGCGGCCTGGCCAGCACGCGCATCGACCCGTCCCCAGGGCAGACCGGTCAGGTCGGCACCGGTTGCGATGACCTCGACGATACCCGGTTCACCCGTGGCGGCTAAAGGCCCGACGATCGTGCGAACTTGCACGGGTATGTCCAGCAGGCATGCGACCTCGGCCAACCGGCCGGGGTCGCCATACACCACGGTCGGGGCAGGCAAGCCTTGCGCGATGCACTTCAGGACGATTTCCGGTCCGATGCCGGCCGGGTCGCCCAGGGTGATGCCGACGGGCAGCACGCTCAAAGGACATCTCCGGCGTAATCGGCCAGACGCGAGCGTTCGCCGCGTTGCAAGGTAATGTGACCGGAGTGGGGCCAGCCCTTGAAACGATCGACCACGAAGGTCAATCCCGAACTCCCTTCGGTCAGATAAGGCGTGTCGATCTGGGCAATGTTGCCCAGGCAGACCACTTTGGTGCCAGGGCCGGCACGCGTGACCAGCGTCTTCATTTGTTTGGGCGTGAGGTTCTGCGCTTCGTCCACGATCAGATACTTGTTCAGGAACGTCCGGCCACGCATGAAGTTCAAGGACTTGACCTTGATCCGCGAGCGAATCAAATCCATGGTGGCCGCGCGGCCCCAATCGTTGCCGCCTTCGCCGTCGCCCAGATTCAGCACGTCCAGGTTGTCTTCCAGCGCGCCCATCCACGGCATCATCTTTTCTTCTTCGGTGCCCGGCAGGAAACCGATGTCCTCGCCGACCGGTACGGTCACACGGGTCATGATGATTTCGGTGTATCGCTTGGTTTCCAGTACTTGCGTCAGACCGGCGGCCAGCGCCAGCAGCGTCTTGCCGGTTCCCGCCTGACCCAGCAGCGAGACGAAATCGCAATCCGGGTTCATCAGCAGATTCATCGCGAAATTCTGTTCGCGGTTGCGTGCGGTAATGCCCCAGACGTTGTTCTTGCCATGGGTATAGTCGCGCAGCGTGGCCAGCACGGCGGTCTTGCCGTTGACCTCGCGCACCTGCGCATGCAGCGGCATCTGGCCGTCGAGGAACACGAACTGGTTCACCACGAATTGGCTGCACAAGGGGCCACGGATCCGATAGAACGTGGTGCCGCCTTGTTGCCACGACTCGATGTCTTTGCCGTGTTTGTTCCAGAAGTCTTCCGGCAATTGGGTGATGCCGGAATACAGCAGGTCGGAATCTTCCAGGACGTGGTCGTTGAAATAATCTTCCGCCGCCATGCCCAGTGCGCGGGCCTTCAAGCGCATGTTGATGTCTTTGGACACCAGCACGACGTCACGCTTGGGATAGAGATCTTGCAGTGCCTGCACCACGCCCAGAATCTGATTGTCCGCCTTGCCCATGGGCAGGTCGGCAGGCAGGGTGCTGTGAATGGCATTGGTCTGGAAGAACAGGCGGCCCTGAGCGTCGCGGTTGCCCAGCTTGGCCAGCGGCAAACCGTCGTCCAGATCGGCTTCTTCGGCCACCAGCGCGTCCAGCGAGCGGCTGACCTGACGGGCGTTGCGCGCGACCTCCGACATCCCTTTCTTCTGATGGTCGAGTTCTTCCAACGTCATCATGGGCAGATAGACGTCGTGCTCTTCGAATCGGAACAGGCTGGAGGGGTCGTGCAGCAGTACGTTGGTATCCAGCACGAACAGCTTTTGGGTTTGTGTGCCTTTACGTGCGGGGCGGCTGGGCGACTCGATGGTGGCCGAGCCTGCTTTGCGCGAAGCGGTGCGCTTGGGCGCCGCCGTTGCGCTCGCCGAGTCGGCGGTTCGTGCGTCGGGTGCCGACACCTGTCGGGCGGCAGGCGTCATCGAGGCGGGCGCGGCATCGGTGCCTGCACCGGTGGCTACCGCTTGGCCGGATCGTTTGCGGGTGCGTGCAGCGCTCGGGCTGGCGCCGGCGGCCAGGCCGGCCAGCTCGGGCTGAACCGGATCGGGCTGGTCTGTCACGGTTTTTCGACCCGACGGGCGTCGGGCGGCGGATTCATCGGTTTGCTGTGAGTCGAGCGTCAGGGTTTCGCCGCTGGGGAAGTTCAGGATGGCTGCGGGACGGGTGGGCAACTTGGGAAGCGGCATAAGGTCACTCTCGTTGATGGGCCGGCTGACTTCGCCTGTTTACAGAGGGATAAAACGTGCGACCGACTCAGCCGATGCTGGCGGCCGCTTGCAGCACTTCTTTGGCGTGTCCGGGCACCCGCAGGCCGCGCCACTCCTGAACCAGCACGCCATAGGCGTCGATCAGGAAGGTGCTGCGCTCGATCCCACGGACTTGTTTGCCGTACATGTTCTTCTGCTTCATGACGCCGTACAAATTACAGACGCTTTCGTCGGTATCGGAGATAAGAGCAAAGGGCAGGTTGTACTTTGTCTTGAAGGTGTCGTGCGATTTCAGGGTGTCGCGCGAAATCCCGATCACCACGGTGCCTGCCTCCAAAAACTCGGCATGCAGGTCGCGGAAATCCTGGCTCTCGGTGGTGCAACCCGGCGTATTGTCCTTCGGGTAGAAATACAAGACGACCGCGCGGCCACGGCACTGGGCCAGGTCGATTGGGCCGATCGTGCTGTCGGCGGTGAATTCGGGGGCAGGTTTGCCGATGCGGGTAGGGGTCATTCAAGGGCTCCGGCCATGGGCATGAGGGCGACGACCACGCGTCGGCCCTCGGACATCAGAATGTTGTAAGTGCGAGCTGCCGCCTGGGTGTCCATGGTTTCGACACCGATGCCCACCCGGGTGAGCGGGGCGAAGACGGCAGGATGCAAAAAGTGCTGGCGCGATCCGGTACCAAAAATCAG